>Ga0213833_1000067_pt1 | contig 271509 bp, 239 predicted proteins | sample SWATP21_FD_160575 | JGI IMG/M metagenome (GOLD analysis project Ga0213833, IMG submission 160575) | Coastal seawater microbial communities from Marineland, Florida, United States - SWA TP2 #1 | ecosystem: Environmental > Aquatic > Marine > Coastal | place: USA: Florida | collected 2016-08-14
AGATCGCCTCGCGTCGATCACCACGCGCTGTGACGTGATACAGCCCGCCGGCCAACTCGATGCGCAGGGGTCTTGCCATCACGCCAGATTAGTGACGACATGTTGGATTGCAAGACCTGACCCCGTTCTCACTCTGACCCCGTTCTCACTTCCTCCGCGAGTCGTTCGCTACCCAGCGCATAGTTCCCATTCGTCGCCTTGCGAATCCTGTCCACCATCTCGGGTTCGAGGTCCGACCGAAACAGCTTTGATAATCCTGATCGTCAAAGAAGCAGGCGCAACGGTTATTGCCCCGTTGAATCAGGTGCAGTGGAGTGCCGGGCAGAATCACTCGGGCTCGTCGGGGCAAGGGGCGGCTCAACGCAGAGAGGCTCATCGGGCCAGCAGCCCCCCCCCTATCAGCCCCCTTTACTTATTTACTCATCGTACTCATCAAGCCCACTGATTTTTAGTTGCTCCCGCGCTTCCTCCGATCCAAGTCTGGCGGCATTACGCAGCCAACGCACCGCTGCGCTCCTGCTTTCGGAAACACCAAACCCTTTTGCATAACACAATGCAAGATGATACATCGCGGTTGGATGATCCAATAGAGCCCCAACCAAAAAAAATGAAAATGCTTTCTCTTTTATATACGAAGACTCTTCATTGTCCCCTTCTTCATCAACTGCCAAAGATGAATACACCACACCCAAACTGTTCGCCGCGCCTCCGTCCTTATTTTTAAAAACGGCCGCTTCTAAATATTTTTTTGCCAAATCAACCGCATCAGTGCCGCCCTTCATTTCATTGGCGTATAACTGACCAAGGAAACCATTTGCCGCCACGCTTCCGTGCATGATGGCGCTCTCCCAATATCTGATGGCAATATCAATGTCTTTTTTGACATACCTACCATCCCGATACCAGAAGCCAAGTTCCTCCATCGCCTTGAGAGAGCCTCGTTTAGCCAAATGCTCCAGTATTTCTCTTGCCTCGACAATGCTCTGACTCTTCCCAGTTTTAACGAGACACCGATAAAGCTCGAAATTGTTATCTATAGAATCAGATGTAGCGACCGACTTCCGCGCCCAATTTACTGCTTCATTAATGTCCTCCGCCACAAGCGTCCCACTTCGAAGAAGCGCCGCATATGTTCTTTGCGCACCCCCATGCCCAGCAACGGCGTACTTTATTAAGTAGTCGAGAGCACATTTTTCACTGAAGTCGCCGACAAGGCCTCCGCCTCTTTCTACGCAGATACGAACCGCATTCACAGATGCTTCCGCCACCCCTAAGTCAGCCGCACGTACGAATAACTTAAGCGCTTCCAATACGCTCTCGGAGGTTTTAGAGTTCCTATAGTTAATCACTGCAACTTCATGCAATGCTTCTGGATCTCCCTCGTCAGCCAAACGCTCAAGATCCTTTACGGCCAATTCATGCTGACATGAAGGCATATAACAGCTTGCCTCTTTTACCAACTGCTCCACGCTCAAATTAGCACGCTCGCCACTCTCATCGGAATAATTGGCAAAACATAGAAAATTCACACCAAAACATCCAATAAAGGCAGTTATCGCAAATACGGGCATGCCCCATTTGTTACGGCCCATTACCACCCAAATACTCCAGTATATAGTTCGTCCACCTAAACATCTGATCCGGCTCCGCTTGAGTTCTGTAGAATCTAGAAGCCTCGGAAGCATTCTCAAGTGCTGCTCTTGGATTCAAGGAAAAATGAGACCGAACAACAGCATCAACATCTATGACGTCATCATAGATACCAGCGGGAGCTTTTAACAAGGTTCCAGAATACTCAGCTGTAACTCCATAATACCCATCTGTTGAGAACGATCACAGACGGGCTCAGGTCTTGCAAAGCGACACCCTCACTCTGATTTACTGCGTCGAACAACGCGACTGACTATTGCGGAATTAGGGGGCAGACCATGGTTTCTAGAATAACTCTCCGTTCCGGTCCACGTCCGGCTTACGCGGACGGCCCGATGTCCCGGGCGTGACGCGGCGGGCCAGCATCAACGCAACGTCCTCCACGGTACGTTTCACGCGGCGCAGGAAGCGATGAAACATCCCATTTGCGCGAGAAACGGATCCAGCGCGCTCTGCTGCAGGCCAAAAAAAAAGGATCAACAACGCTAAGTTGTTGATCCTTTTCGTTTTATATGGCGGGCCCGGAGCGATTCGAACGCCCGACCCCCTGGTTCGTAGCCAGGTACTCTATCCAACTGAGCTACGGGCCCGCGGTTTCGCGGCGCACAAGCGGCGTCCAGCGAGGCGCGCATTGTAAAGATTCTGGCGAAACGCGCAAGCTCGCGGGCCTCCGGATGAGCGGTGCGGATGAGGGGGATGACCACCCCGGCACGGCGCAGGCGATTGCCAAAACGTTCACTCCCGCGCTGGTAGCGTCGTGGCAAGTCGGACCGCGGTTTCAGTCAGGAGGCCACGATGGTTCATCAAACGCCCACCTCGTCCACGATCGAACGTCGCAAGCACATTGGCGCACCCGAGTTCGTCGAGATTACGCAGGTCGTGATTCTTCAGGCAGCGGACACGCTGGGCACGCTGAACGGAACCGGCGTAACGCCGCGGGATCTTGTGGATCAGGTGCGCGCTAGCGTGGTGGTCCGCGAAAGCGATTTCGCCCGTGCGATCGGCATGCTGGTCGCCAGCGACTGGCTGGACATCCTGATTGACGACGGCCGATGGACTTATGCGCTCACCGAGGCGGGCCGTGCGCACGTGAAGGCCTGGCTGGAGTCGATTGATGCCGAATCCCGGGAATGGTCGACAACCCATGCCCGCGCTCGCCTGCAGGCGATCCGCGCCCTGCTGGCCACCCGCGCTCGCGGGCCGTCCGCCGCGGAACGCCTGACACACCACTGACCCCACCGGTCCGGCGCTCTCCGCCTGATTGGGCCGAGATGCCCGCAAAACCAGGCGGTTTCTCGCTTCATCTGGCGCACTCTTCGCATGGCTGACCGGCGCATTCGTACCGCGAACGGCCACAGCACGGGTCACCACCACGCGATCCCGGCGGCCGCTGCTACGTCCACGACAACTGACGGATAATGCGTCGCGGACATTCATTGAACGGCGCACGCGGCAAGGCGACCACTGGGAGAAACGAGTTGACTGGGGATTGGAAACGCATGGCCGGATGGTGCCTGCTGATGCTGGGCGCCGCGCTGGCGAGCGGCGTGTCGACGGCGCAGGACGGCGAAACCGTGGAGACGATTCCCGTCCCGCCCCTGGCGAGTGACGACGAAGCACCTCGTTCACCGCCAGACAGCAACCTGATGCTGGAGGAAATCGTCGTTCGCGCGCCGAAAACGCAACAGACGCTGGAGGAAGTCGCCATCTCCTCCTCCGTCGTGGACCGCGACACGCTGGCCGAATCCGGTGGTTTCGACCCTGCGGCCATCGAGGACTTCGCGCCCAACGTGGAGCTGGACACCGACCCGCAGGCGCCGGTGATCGGCATCCGCGGCTTCTCGACGGAAACGGACAACGTCGGCTTCGAACCGTCGGTGGGCCTGTCCCTTGACGAGCTCGCGATCAACCGCCCGGAATTCATCGCCGACGGGCTGTTCGACATTGACCGCGTCGAGGTCTTTCGAGGACCGCAGGGCAGCCTGTTCGGCAAGAACACCATCGCCGGCGTCATCAACATCTACTCGGCGGAGCCCGACGACGATGTCGGCACCACCATCGCGCTGACCGGCGGCTCGCACGACGAGCGCCGCATCGAGGCCGGCGCCGATCTCCATCTGTTCGACGGCACGCTGGGGCTGCGTCTGGCCGGTGTCGACTGGCAGAACGATGGCTTCATCTACAACCGCTTTCTGGACGAGGGCGAAGGCACGGTCGATCAGCAGGCGCTGCGTCTGAAAGCCGTGATCGCGCCCTGGGGTGCCTGGACGCTGCGGCTGTCCTCCCAGGTCTCGAACACTGATTCCGTGTACCCACCCTGGCAGCTCGCGGAGGCCCCCGAGAGCGTGCTGGACTATCTGCGCGACTTCGATCCGGAGGTGGAAGACGACGCCTTCGACGCCGAGACCAGCTTCAACACCCCCGGATTCGTGGACCGGCATTCGGAGGTGCATCGCGCGGTGTTCGAATACGACGCCGGTGACTGGGGCGGTTTGTCCGATGTCGTCCATACCGTCGTGGTCGGGCACGCCGCCTTCGACTTCACGACCATCATCGACATCGACGTCAGCCCGGCGGATATCCTGATCACCGATTTCCGCAACGACTATGCGCAGAACTCCATCGAAGCCCGCACCGCCGGCCGCGCCGACAGCTTTTTCGGCTGGGGGCAGACCGTGGACTTCGTCGTCGGTCTCTACGCCCTGACCTCCGAACTGGACAGCCACCTGGACACCATCGCCGGAGAGGACTTGATCGGCTTCGCGCTATCCGAACCGGGGCTGGACACGCTGGGCATTCCATCCGGCGTGCTGGGCCCGCTGCTGGATCTCATCCCGGTGCCGGGCATCCCGCTGAACGACCAGTTCCTGCGCGGCTACTCGCAGGAAACCGAGTCCTATGCGGCATTCGGGCAGATGACCTGGCGCTGGACGGATCGCTGGTCCGGCATCGTCGGCGCCCGCTATGGTCGGGAAACCAAGGAGGCGCTGTACGACGTGACGCAGGAGGGCCTCGGCCTGATCGGGCTGATTCTCGGCGCGGAAACCTTCACCAGCGAGGAACCGCTGAAACGCGACGAAGATGACTTCTCGCCCACCTTCGGACTGCGACTGGACGTCTCCGACAGCACCACCGCATTCCTGACCTGGGCGCGGGGCTACAAGGGCGGCGGCTACAACGCCACCGCGAACGCGCCGGAGAATCTGGAATTCGAGCCCGAGATCGCCACCAGCGTCGAGTTCTCCACCAAGACCCGCCTCCGGGATTTCGGCCTGAGCTTCGACTTCGCCGCCTACACCACCGACGTCGAACAGTTGCAGGTCGTGGACTTCGACGGCACGGCCTACCAGGTGCGCAACGCCGCGGAGGCCCGGTTGCGTGGCATCGAGGGCAGCTTTTCCTGGCAGACACCCTGGCGCTGGCTGCGCATGATGGGCGGCTTCGCGTTCAGCGAGGCGCTTTATCGCAGCTACCCCGACGCGCCGCCACCGGCGGACAGCGACGAGGAGACCCAGGATCTCAGCGGACGCACGCTGGCGAATGCCCCCGAGTCGACATTCACCCTCACGCCGGAAATCACCTTTCCCGAACTGCTGGGCATCGTGCCCCGGCTGGCGGTCGATATCAGCCGGCGCGGGGACCAGTATTCGGCGACCGACCTGGACCCGTACAGCTTCCAGGAGGCGTACACGCTCTACGGTGCGCGCCTGGTGTTCGCCTCCGTATCCGATCGCTGGGCGCTGGTCCTGCGCGGCCGAAACCTGACCGACGAGCGGGTCTACGATCAGGTGTTCGACTCCGCCGTGTTCGACCAGACCTACGGCGCCCAGGCCACGCCGGAGCGCGCCCTGTCAGCCACGCTGCGCGTCAACTTCTGACCCGGCCTCGGGCGGACCGGCATCCCCGGTTCGCCCGCGCCGTCTCCTATTCACTGCGCGCCCTGTCAAGACGCGGCTGACCGCCCCCGGTACCATGCCGTCGCAGCCCAAGGCAGGCAGGATCGAGGAGACCTCATGTACGACTACCAGACGCTCAGCGTGTCCACCCAGGACCGGATCGCCACGCTGACACTCAATCGCCCGGATCAGATGAATGCGTTCACCGTGGAGATGTCGCAGGAGCTGATCGATTTCTTCACCCGGGTGAATGACGACGCCGATGTCGGCGCCATCATCGTCACCGGCGCGGGCAAGGCGTTCTGCGCGGGCATGGACCTGTCCACCGGCGGCAACGTCTTCGGCCTCGACGAAGACCGGGAACCGACGCTCGAGGACATGCGCGAACGCCGCGATGATCCCGAAATCTACCGGGGCGTGCGGGACACCGGCGGCCTGGTCACGCTGTCCATCTTCAATTGCACCAAACCGGTCATCGCCGCGATGAACGGTGCCGCGGTGGGCATCGGCGCGACGATGACGCTGGCGATGGACTTCCGTTTCGCCTCGTCCAAGGCACGCATCGGCTTCGTGTTCGGGCGGATCGGCATCGTGCCGGAAGCCTGTTCGTCGTGGTTTCTGCCGCGCATCGTCGGCATCCAGAAAGCACTGGAGTGGTGCTACACGGCGGACATCCTGGACGCACAGACGGCGCTGGACGGCGGGCTTCTCAAGACGGTCGTCGAACCGGAGCAGCTGATGGACGAGGCGCGCCGCTTCGCCCGCTCGCTGATCGACAACCGCTCCGCGGTCGCCGTGGCGCTGACCCGCCAGATGCTCTACCGCAACTCGGCGCAGCCGCATCCGATGAACGCCCACGAGGTGGATTCGCTGGCGGTGTTCTACACCAGCCGGAAGGATGGCCGGGAAGGCGTTCAGGCTTTCCTCGACAAGCGGGCGGCGGAGTTCACCAGCCGGGTGCCCGACGACCTGCCGCCGTTCTACGACGAGTGGGCGCGCTAGCCGCCGCCCACTTGCCCGGCGACCTCGGCCACGCCTTCGCCGTCAGGTGTCCCGTTGCGGCGCAAGGCCCGGGGCCAGCTCCCGGATGGCATCGCCCAGCATCCTGAATTCATCGCCGCGTGGCGATGACTTGCGCCACACCAGCGCGATCTTGCGACTCGAGGGTTCCTCCAGCGGTATCAGCCGGATGTCCATGCCGGCGGCGATGCCGGCATCGATCGCCAGCTTCGGCAGCAGCGTCACGCCGATACCCGAGCCGACCATCTGGACCAGGGTGTGGAAGCTGCTGGCCTCGAACCGGCTGCGGGCCCTTGCCGCCTGCAGTTTGCAGGCCGCGAGCGCCTGGGTGCGCAGGCAATGGCCCTCTTCCAGCAGCAGCAGCGACTCGTCGACCAGATCGTCCATCGAGATACGGTCACGTTCCGCAAGCGGGTGGCTGCCATTGCAGGCGAACAGGAATTCGTCCTCGAACAGTACATGGTGCTCGGCATCGCCGATGTCGAACGGCAAGGCCATCAGCATCGCGTCCAGATGCCCGTCACCCAGCTGGTCCAGCATCGCCCGGGTCAGGTCTTCCTCCAGGAACAGCAGCAGATCGGGATACCGCGAGCGCAGCCCAGGCAGCACGCGCGACACCAGAAACGGACCGACGGTCGGAATCACCCCGAGCCGCAGGTCACCGGTCAGCGGTGCGTGGTTACTGGACGCCAGGGCCATGATGTCTTCGGCATCCCGCAGCAACTGGCGCGCTCGGGCCGCGATCTCGTTGCCGATCGGCGTGATCAACACCTGTCGGCGCGAGCGCTCCGCCAGGGAGACACCCAGCACCCGCTCCAGATCCTGGATGCCCGCGCTGAGCGTGGACGGCGTGACGCTGCAGCGCTCGGCCGCCCTCCCGAAGTGCTGGGCCTCGGCCAGCGCCACCAGATACTCCAGCTGTTTCAGTGTCGGAAGCAGTTTCAAGAACGCCCTCTCTATTCGGTTTTTACGAACAAATAAAATAATATTGATCGCTTTACACGATCTTATGAGGCGCCTAGTCTCACTGTCAATTTCGGTCCCGACCGAAAGGAACGGCTGAGCACATGTCCACCATCTGGCATGTCTCGACACCCTGAACTCGCAAACGATCTCGAACCCACAAGCACTGCGCCAAGGAGATAGATCATGGATGGGAAGGAAACGGAATCGATGGGCAAATGCCCGGTCATGCACGGGGGCGCCACGTCCACCGGCATGTCGAACATGGACTGGTGGCCCGAGGCCCTGAACCTCGACATCCTCCACCAGCACGACACCAAGACCGATCCGATGGGTCAGGCCTACGACTACCGGGAAGCGGTCAAGACACTCGACTACGACGCGATCAAGGCGGACCTGCATGCCCTGATGACCGACAGCCAGGACTGGTGGCCGGCCGACTGGGGTCACTACGGTGGCCTGATGATCCGCATGGCGTGGCACGCGGCGGGTTCCTACCGCACCGCCGACGGTCGTGGCGGCGGCGGAACCGGCAACCAGCGCTTCGCCCCGCTGAACTCCTGGCCGGACAACGTCAACCTCGACAAGGCGCGGCGCCTGCTGTGGCCGATCAAGAAGAAATACGGCAACAAGATCAGCTGGGCCGACCTGATCATCCTAGCCGGCACGGTCGCCTACGAATCCATGGGCCTGAAGACCTTCGGCTTCGCCTTTGGTCGCGACGACATCTGGCATCCGGAAAAGGACACCTACTGGGGTTCGGAAAAGGAATGGCTGGCGCCGACCGACAACCCGCACAGCCGGTATTCCGGTGAACGCGATCTCGACAACCCGCTGGCCGCGGTGATGATGGGCCTGATCTACGTGAACCCCGAAGGCGTGGACGGCAAGCCCGACCCGCTCAAGACCGCCAAGGATGTTCGCATCACCTTCGAGCGCATGGCGATGAACGACGAGGAAACCGTCGCGCTGACCGCCGGCGGTCACACGGTCGGCAAGTGCCACGGCAACGGCGACGCCGCGCTGCTGGGCCCCGACCCCGAAGCCGCCGGCCCCGAGGATCAGGGCCTGGGCTGGATCAACAAGACCAAGCGCGGCTGCGGACGGGACACCGTCACCAGTGGCATCGAGGGCGCCTGGACCACGCATCCGACCCAGTGGGACAACGGCTACTTCTACCTGCTGCTCAACTACGACTGGGAACTGAAGAAGAGCCCGGCCGGCGCCTGGCAGTGGGAACCGATCGACATCAAGGAAGAAGACAAGCCGGTCGACGTCGAAGACCCGTCGATCCGCTACAACCCGATCATGACCGATGCCGACATGGCCATGAAAATGGACCCGGACTATCGGAAGATCGCCGATCGCTTCTACAAGGACCCCGAAGCCTTCTCCGACGCCTTCGCCCGCGCCTGGTTCAAGCTGACCCACCGCGACATGGGGCCCAAGGCACGCTACATCGGTCCATACGTGCCGCAGGAAGACCTGATCTGGCAAGACCCGGTCCCCGCCGGCAGCACCGGCTACGACGTGGACGCCGTCAAGGCGAAGATCGCCGCCAGCGGACTGAGCGTGGCCGACATGGTCAGCACCGCCTGGGACAGCGCGCGAACCTACCGCGGCTCGGACATGCGCGGCGGCGCCAACGGTGGGCGCATCCGCCTGGAGCCTGCACGCAACTGGGAAGGCAACGAGCCTGATCGTCTGGCCCGGGTGCTGCCGGTACTGGAAGGCATCGCGGCCGAAACCGGCGCCAGCGTCGCCGACGTGATCGTGCTGGCCGGCGGCGTCGGCATCGAGCAGGCGGCCGCCGCGGCCGGGTTCGATGTCAGCGTGCCGTTCGCACCGGGTCGCGGCGACGCGACCGCCGAGCAGACCGACATCGAGGCCTTCGAGGTGCTGGAACCGATCGCCGACGGCTACCGCAACTGGCTCAAGAAGCCGGAGTACGTCACCTGCGCCGAAGATCTGCTGCTCGACCGCACCCAGTTGCTGGGGCTGACGGCGCCGGAGATGACGGTACTGGTCGGTGGCATGCGCGTGCTGGGCACCAACTACGGCGGTTCCGCCACCGGCGTGCTCACCGATCGGGTCGGAACGCTGACCAACGACTTCTTCGTCAACCTGACCGACATGGCCTACACGTGGAAGCCGGTCGACAACGGGCTATACGAAATCGTCGACCGCAACACCGGCGCGGTGAAGTGGACGGCAAGCAAGGTCGATCTGGTCTTCGGCTCCAACTCGATCCTGCGCGCCTACGCCGAGGTCTACGCCCAGGACGACAACAAGGAGAAGTTCGTCCAGGACTTCGTCGCCGCCTGGACCAAGGTCATGAACGCGGATCGCTTCGACCTGAACGCCTGACGTTCGGTACCGGCACATCAAGCACCCACGCCCGGCAATGCCGGGCGTGGGTCGCTTGCGGGGTTTCGCATCCCGCCAAGGGCGTCGCGCCCTCAAGGTCGAGTTGGACGCGGCAGGCACGGCCGGATCGCTCAGCCGGGCTGGAACGCCCGGCGCGGCATGGTTCTGCCTTTGCCAAGCATCGGGGGTTCTGACACCCTTGCGCCGCCTGATTGACCCCCTGAACACCGCCGCGAATTCGAACCATGACGACCCGCCCTGCCCCCGAAACCTGGCTTGCCGACCTGAAGGCCATTGTCGGCGATGCCGGCTGGATCGACGATGCCGAGGCGATGGAACCCTACCTCGAAGAGCAGCGCGGACTTTATCGCGGCCAGGCGCCGGCCATCGTCTGCCCGGCGACGACCGACGAGGTCTCGCGCGTCCTCGCCTACTGCAACAAGGCGGGTATCGGCGTGGTGCCGCAAGGCGGCAATACCGGGCTTTGCGGCGGCGCGGTGGCCGAGGCCGGTCACATCGTCCTGAACCTGCGCCGCATGAAGCGCATTCGCTCCATGGACACGGTCAACAACGTGATGATCGTGGAGGCCGGCTGCGTGCTGGCCAACCTGCAATCGGCCGCCGCCGAGGCGGGCCGGCTGTTTCCGCTGAGTCTCGCGGCGGAAGGCAGCTGCCAGATCGGCGGCAACCTGGCGACCAACGCGGGCGGGACCAACGCCGTGCGCTACGGCGTGGCGCGTGACCTCGCCCTCGGGCTGGAGGTCGTGATGGCCGATGGGCGCGTCTGGGACGGCCTGTCGATGCTGAAGAAGGACAACACCGGCTACGACCTGCGCGACCTGTTCATCGGCTCCGAGGGCTCGCTGGGCATCATCACCGCGGCGGTGCTGCGCCTGTTCCCGCAGCCCGGCGACGTGCAGACGGCGCTGCTGGCGCTGGAGAATGTCGACAGCGCGTTGTCGGTATTGAATCGCCTCCAGCAGGCCAGCGACGGTCGCGTCAGCGTCTGCGAGCTGATGTCCGCCATCAGCGTTGCCTCCGCCACGCGCCACATCCCGGACTGCCGCCCGCCCTTCGACGACATGCCGCCCTGGAGCCTGCTGGTGGAAATCAGCGGCGGCCGCGAGGATGGCGAACTGCGGCCGATCTTCGAGACCGTGCTGGAAGAGGCTTTCGAGGCCGGCGAGATCATCGACGCCGTCATCGCCGAATCCCGCGCCCAGGCCCAGACGCTGTGGCGACTGCGGGAGAGCATCCCCGAAGCGCAGAAGCAGGATGGCGCCAGCATCAAGCACGATGTCTCGGTTCCGCTGTCCCGCATACCCGAGTTTCTGGAACGTGCCACGGCGGCCGTGGAAGCGGCCCTGCCCGGCGCGCGGGTCTGCCCCTTCGGCCATCTGGGCGACGGCAACATCCACTTCAACGTCAGCCAGCCGGTAGACGGCGACCGCGACGCCTTTCTCGCAGAGTGGGAGCGCTGCAACCGCGTCGTGCACGACATCGTCGCGGAGCTGGACGGCTCCTGCTCCGCCGAGCACGGCATCGGCCGGCTCAAGCGCCACGAGCTGCGCCGCTACAAGTCATCCGTCGCGCTGGATGCCATGCGAGCGCTCAAGGCGGCGCTGGACCCGAACGGCATTCTCAATCCGGGTGCGATGCTGCCGGACGCCTGAGATCCGTCCGGGACTTCCTGGCCGCCGGAACCAAGGTCATGAACGCGGATCGCTTCGACCCGAGTGTGTAGCCGCGGACGCCGCAGCACCCACGCCCGAACGCACCTCCCAGGCGTGGACTCAACTCAACCCGCCGGCGCAGTCATTCGCCCCCTGCAAGCTCAACCGTTCGGGACTGTTCTGGCCTGAGTTCGAGCAACGACGCCTCCGACATGCAGCTCCAAGCTCTTCGTTGAAGGAAGCCTGCACGCCCCACCACCGATTGAGCGCCTGACCGCCTTGGCGCGCGGTAACTTCCCTCGCCCTCCGCCCCCTGATAACGCATTTGAATACATCAATGTTTCTGAAGCCTCGCCAGAAAACGCAGATCATAAAATAACCATTAATTTCAAATACTTGCCTAACATCTGACAAGTTTCAGTCTTCCATTAAATGTGAAATTTATGTGATCTAAACATTTCTGTTGACAATATCTCTAGAGAAGAACAGATTTCCATCCATTCCAGTCCCCTGTAGAGGTCTGCAAGTGAAATCCATCCTGATCGCCGTAGTCTCGTTGCTGGTGCTTGCAGCCTGCCCCTCGAGATACTCAGACGAAGGACCAACCCAGGTAACAACCGCGAAGACCACGGACCAGGCAACGGACGTGAACACGCAAACCGACACGAAGACGCAGACCGGCACGGCCGCAGGCAATGCGGCAAAGACCGGGAGCACGGCTTCAGCCGGAGGCGCAATGGGAGCCGCCGCGGGGGCCGCGCTGGGCGCGATCGTGACAGTGATTGATGCGGCCGATAGCGACAGTCGAGAAGTCCCGTCGACGACCGGCACGACCGGAACGAACTAATTCATTCGCATCCTGACCGACGCGAAAAACCGCAGGACATCGCGCCAGCTGGCGACGATTGATCCGACCGGTCAGAATTCGAACTCCACGCCACCCGCCAGCCGCCGGCCTTCGCCCAGGCTGACCACGTCCCCGCCACCGACGCTGTAGTTGTTGGCATCGCGGCGAAAGTGCTCGTCGTCAAGATTGGTCCCGACGACGTAGAAACCGACACGGCCGACATGCCAGCGCACGGCCAGGTTCAGCAGCCGGTAGCCGGGAAGTTCGTGCTGGGGCTGATTGTCCGAATTCGCGGCCGCCGTGCCTGTCCATTGCACTTCCGGGCGAATCATCAGTCCGCCCCACGGCGACCATTCCAGCGCCAGCACACCGGAGTATTCCGGCGCCTTGGGCAGGCGGTTTCCGGACAGGTCGACATCATCGGCGGTCACGACACCGGAACCGAAACGTCCGTGCGTCTCGCCGTACCCGCCCACGACCTGCAATGACGATAGCGGCCGCCAGCGCAGTTCCAGTTCGCCGCCGTGGATATAGGCGGGACCGGCGTTGCCCATGTAGTTGTCCGTGCCCTCGCCGAGCTGGATCTGCATGTCGTGCCACTCGGTGTAGAACAGGTTCAGCGCGGCCTGCAGGCGCCACGGTGCGTGGCGGCCCTTGAACGACAGTTCATAGTTGCCGGTCCGCTCGGAATCGAAGCTGAAGTAGCGACCCGAGACCTGGTTGTAGCCGTCGCCACCCGGGCGATACCCCTCGGCATAACCGACGCCGAGAAACCAGTCTTCGAACAGCTCGTAGCTCACGGCAATCTTTGGCAGCACTTCCGAGAACTCACGTGAGACGACGATCGTCTCCTCCGGCGGCAGCGCGCCGGCGGCGACCAGCAAGCGCACGGCGGCGGCATATATCGGCGTGTTGCCGTCGTAGCTGGTCGCGATCACGCGTTCGTTGCGCTCGCGATCCAGGCGCAATCCCGCGGTGAAGGTCAGTCGCTCCGTCAGCGACCAGTCGAACTCTCCGAACGCGGCGATATCCTCGACCTCCGCCGGATTCCGCGAGGCGTAGTTCACCCGGCCCAGCGGCACCGCGCACAGGATCGTCAACGCGCACAAGCCATTGGCGTCCAGCGACCCGGTGATGTCGATGTAACCGCTTGTCGCGTCGCTGTTTTCGTCGCGGTAGTAGTACCCGCCGAAACTGGCCTGCAAGTCCTCGCCGGTGAACTCGAACCGGAGTTCCTGCGACATGGCCTTCGCATCCTCCTGCTGCCTCGTTCCACCCGAGTCACTCGCCCCGTAGTCGGTGTCATACCGGCTGACGGTTTCGGAGCGGATGTAGGCCGATACCGCCCGCACAGCCCAGCGCTCGCTCAACCGGAACCGCTGTTCCAGCGCGGCCAGGCGCGAGTGGTTGTCGTAGTCCTGCGGCGCGTTGGCCAGGGCGACGCGGCTGTATTCCTCGCTGAGCGGGACGTAACGGCTGCCGCGGTAGTGGCTGAAATCCGCCAGGCTCAGCAGCGCGTCGTAGCGGCCATCGACCCCGCCAGGCTGCAACCGCACACGCAGGCGAGTGGTGCTGGAGTCTCGCCGTGCCCAATCGTCTTCGTCACGCGTGGCGTTGACGATGTCGCCGTCGTCGGCGCGATCATCGTGCACCAGCCGCAAGGCGAGTTTCTCCGGCCAGAGTGTGGCCTCCACCGCACCCGCGTACTGGTGCAGGTTCTCGTCGCCTCGGGTGAAGCGGCCACGCAGTCGCGGCGTGAAATCGAAGGCCGGCTCCGGTGCCACCGTGTTGATGATCACCGCGCCCGCCATCGCGTTGCGCCCCAGTCCGGTCGATTGCGGGCCGCGCAGGATTTCCACGGTCTCCAGATCGAAGGCCGACAGGTCCGCATAGCTCAACGCCGAACGCGGCAACCCCACTCCGTCGACGACAACCGCCGAGGAGGTGCCATAGGCGGCATAGGCGCCCGAGCCACTGGCGCCGTAGCTGCCAATGCCGCGCAGCGTCATGCCACCGACACCGTAATCGCTGTCATCAAGGCTGGCGTTCGGCGTTGCGGCGATGACGTCATAGACATCCTGCGCCGTTCCGCGCTCGATCTCGAGACCGTCATGCACGGACACGCTGCTGACGGTGCGGTTCGCGTCGCGGGTCAGCAGTTCTCCCGTGACCTTCATCGGCGCCAGCTCCAGGGGCTCCTCGGCCTCTCTAGTCTCGTCCTCCGGTTCCAGCGACCGGACCGGAATGGTCTCGACGATCTCGCCCCGCCGGCCCTCTTCCGCCTCGGCCGCCCGGGACGGCAGCGCGACCACGACACCGGATACCAGCAGCCACACACCGACCGTCGCCTGACGACAGCCGCAGGGCACACTACTCAAACTGCACCTCGACGCCACCAAAGATCGTGCGTGGCTCGCCGGCACGGAAGCGATCGAAGGCGCGTTGCGTCAGATAGAAGCGGTCCAGCAGGTTGCGCCCGGCGACGTAGAGTTCCAGCGACGCGAAACGCCAGCCGATCCGGCCGTTGAGCAATGCGTACGGATCGCTCCGTTGCTGCGGATTGTTGTCGGCCTGCCGGTATTGCTCGTCGACATAGGTCAGGTCCAGCTGCGCATGAGGCCCCAGGGCCGGACCGCCGTAGCGCAGGCCGATGGCGCCGGTGCGCCGCGGCGCACTGGGAAACTCGTTGCCGGTGTAGTCCCCCGCCGTGCTCCGGAAATCCAGGAACTCGGTACGCGAATAGCCGAGCGAGACGAAGCCGTCGAGATTCCACAGAATGCGGGCATCAGCCTCGAGTTCAGCGCCATAGAGACGCGACTCGCCGGCGTTCTCGGTCTGGGTGTCGTTCACGTCATCGGACAACTGCACCGACACCTGCTGATCGGTCCAGTCGGTGTGGAACACATTGGCGCGCAGCCGCAGGCGCCGATCGAACAGCGCCACGCGGGCGAACAGTTCGGTGGTCAGCGTGTACTCAGGTTCGAAGGTGTTGAACGTGCCCCTGATGAAGTTCACGGAGAGGCCGCCGGCGCGATACGCACGCTGGACGGTCAGGCCGACGGCGGCGGACTCGCTCCAGTTGTAGCGCAGACCGAGTTTCGGCAGCAGGGCGTCGGAATCGGCCGAACCCATGCCCTCACCATCCTCGGGCAGGCCGATCTGCGGACCAATCAGGTCACCGATCACGTCGGCGGCCAGCGGCGGCCCGTCCCGGGTGAACGCGAGATCGTTATTCGATGCGTAGCGGTAGTCCATCGACTCCCGGTCCAGCCGCAATCCCGCGAGCAGCGTCCACCGCGGCAGGAACGTCCACTCCAGATCGCCGAAGAGCGCGTAACCCTCGCGTCGCTGCTCGACATCCACCTGGGTGTCGAGATAAAGGCTGATCAGGCCGACGTTGAAGACCCTGCCGTCGACCACATCCAGCCCGCTGTCTCCATCCAGCCGCGAGGTGTAGGCGCCGATCACGCCGCGCACCGGGCCACCGAACCAGTCCAGCCCCTGGAATCTGAGCCGCAGTTCCTGGGTCAAGGTTTCGTCCTCGAAGCGATTGACGATGATGCCGTCGTCCTCGGCGCTGGCGTTGTAGTCGTCCTCCTGGAACAGTTCGGTCTCCGCCCGACCGGTGACGGTTTCGAAGGACCAGTGCTCGGTGATGGGCAACCCGGCACGCAGACTGGCCACATCCGTGGTGGTATCGGCCTGCTCGGGATCGTTGGCGACGGTCTGGCGCTCTTGCGGATCGCCCACGAGTTGCGACTGGCCGAACAGGTGATCGGAGCGGGTCACGGTCACCACCGCGGACGCATCGCCGGGATCACGCGCCAGCCAGCCCAGCTTGGCGCGCAGGTTGTGGCGCTCGTAGAAGTCGGCCGGTTCGTCCCGGGTGATGTTGTAGGCGGCGCCATCCGCCTCCTCGCTGACCGCCGCGAGCCGGATTCCGAAGCGCCCACCCAGCGGACCACCCACCGCGACCGCCTGTTGCCGATAACCGTCATCGCCATGCCGTAGCCGGGCGCGGACGCTGGCGTAGTCTTCCGGGTCACGCGTGTTGACGACGATCGCCCCGGCCAGCGCGCCCTGCCCCTGCTGGGTGGACTGCGGGCCACGCAGGAACTCCACCGAATCGACATCCCACAATTCCAGCGGACCGCCGCGGGCGCCGGCGGCCGACAGAGGCACGCCATCCACGTAGATGCTGGCCAGCGGCGTGCTGGACGAGAAACTCTGGTCGCTCACTCCGGTATTGGAGATACCGCGGATCGAGAATCCGCCGGCGCGGCCGAGATCGGCGAAATCGAGATTGACGTTGGCGGTGCGTCCGATCGCGTCGTAGATGTCATCCATGCTGGCCGACTCCAGCTCCTCGCGCGAGACCACCTGCACGCTGCTGCTCACGTCGGTCTGCGACCGCTCAAGCTTCTCCCCGCGAACAACCACGTCGTCGAGATGCAGCGTCGGCTCGTCGGACTCCGCGGACGGCTCCGTACCCACCGGCACCGTCTCGTCGTACGGCTCGGGCTGGTCGCCGTCGGTCTGCGCGGTCGCGCTCATCGACAGGGCCAGCAGCCACATCGCGGCAATCCGCCGGAAACCGTGGCCCCACCATCGGGCGCGTCCGTGCACCATCGTCTCCCCCCGAAACACTGACTGTAAATGGGAACGATTCTCAATCATGACAGGATCATCAATACAGTCAATCGCTCGGCGCGGGCGCGAACGTCCTCTTGGGGCACTTCAGGTCATCGGGAATCGCAAGGCCAGCAAGACAGCGAAACCCGAACGCGCGGCTACAGCGATCCCAGGAATGCGATCAGCGCGTCACGATCGCTCTTGTCCATGGTCCGGAAGGCCTCCTTCGCCGCCTCGGCCTCGCCGCCATGCCACAGAATCGCCTCGGGCAGCGTTCTGGCCCGGCTGTCGTGCAGATACCCCGCCAGCGGATTCACCGTTCGCGTCAGGCCGATGCCCCATAGCGGGCGGGTCTTCCACTCGCGACCGTCCGCCCCGAAGTCGGAACGACCGTCCGCCAGCCCCTCGCCCATGTCGTGCAGCAGCATGTCGGAGAACGGATAGATCATCTGCCCGGCGACCTGCGGCACCTCCACCGTGCCCGACGGCCCCCAGATGCCCGGGTGGATCCCGGTTTCGAACCGCGGCGTGTGACAGCCCGTGCAACCCGCCTGATCGAAGAGCTGCGCGCCGCGCAGCACGCCCGGATCATCGGCGTTGCGCCGCCCCGGAACCGCCAGGGTGTTGGAGTAGAAGGTCACGGCCTTGACAATGTCCTCGCCCACCTCCGCACCCTGCTGACCGTCGTCATCCGGGTGTTCGGCGATGTAGGCGTCGTAGAGCGCGGTGCCGGCGATGCTCTCGTCCGGGAACAGGTAGTTGGTGATGCCGATGTCGCCACGGTAGGCACCCGCCCCCTGCATGAGCACGCTCGGCGTGCTCGCCTTCCAGCCGAAGCGGCCGAGGCTGCGTGGTTCGGGATCGCCCTGCCGCCGCTTGACCTCGTCGCAGACCCAGTTGGCCCGGCCGGAAATGCCGTCGCCATCGGCGTCCTCCGGATCGGCCAGCGCAAGAATGTCGGCTTCCGGAATGGCCTCCAGCAGCCCGAGCCCGAACATCGGTAGCCCCATGCGCGGGCTGCTGCGCACGTCCGCCTGGAACAGGCGGCTGACCGGCGGCTCGTTGTCACCGGGCTGCTCCCCGGGCTGATCGTAGGGATTGCGAATCTCGAAGACGGGCTTGTAGAGCGTCACCGCCTCGCCATCGGCATAGGTCACCGTGGAGGTCTCGAACCGGACGTACACATCGGCCTGACCGGTGAACGCCGAATCGGCGCGCAGGCTTTGCACGCCGCGATGGAACAGCTGATCGGAGAACCCCGGCACCGGCTTCGGCGCGCAATAGCAGTTGTCCGGTGTCGGCGCGCAGGCCTCGCCGGTTTCGGTACTGATCCGCAGGAAGATCGATTCGTTGGCCCCCAGCCGGGTCCATTCCTCCGGCTCGGCCTGCAACGCCGTGATCGTGTAGTTGCCGCGGCCGTCCCGCGTGTGACACTCGATGCAGGCGTCGTTGTTGAACACCGGGCCGACGCCGTCCTGTTCGGGAAAGTCCTCGCTGGGCGCGCGGATGAACTTGACCTCGAAATCGGCGTCGCCCTGCAAGTGCAGGTCCAGCGCGGCGCCGTCCAGATTGGCGGCGGGCGTGTCGAAGCCCGAACTGGACTGGTTGCCGGTGAAGTTGGTGGTGTCACCACCCAACGTCGTCACGAACGCCCATGGCGGCGTGTCGTCGCCCCCATCTCCACCGCCGCCACAGCCGGCCAGTCCCAGCACGGCTACCGCGGCCAGGGCGATCGCCCGCCGCGAAATCCGATGTTTCTTCACGTCTTTCGTCCGCCCCGCTTTTCACTCCGCTCACGAGAACGGCGCCACGGCCACTGCATGGTCGGACGCCGCCCGAGCGGGTTGTCAGGCCCGTCCACCGGTGGTGGACGGGCAACCCCTCACCGGTTTGCCTATCCGCCGAAGTCGGTGTCCGCGACCAGCGGCGCCACTTCGGTGTCCAGTGTCTGCAACAGCGTGTGCAACGCGTCGACCGCGTCATCGATCAGCGCGCGTCCGTCAGCCGTGAGGATCTGTTCCCGGAACGGCTTGGCGCTGCCGGTGATCTCGGTCGTCGAGTCATCGCCGTCACCCTTGATCAGGGCGATGCGGCTCTGTGCCGCGAGGATCTCGTCGTAGACGCGGGCCGCGAGCACCGGATCATGTGCTTCGACGAACGCGAACAAGCCGTTGAGCGAACCGGAGACCACATCGGCATCCGGATCGAAGCCCAGCTTGCCGGTGTAGACGTTGAGCACGCTCTGGACGTTGTTGTGGAAGTCGGTCAGCGAGTTCCAGCTGTACTGCGATTCCACCTGCGTGGTGTCAGCCTCGCCCAGCGACGCACCCAGCGGGTCGGCGATCTTGGCGTTGCCCACCTCATCGACGATGCCGATGATCCCACCGATCAGCTCCTCGACCACGGCGCCCTGCGAGACGAACAGCTGACCCGCACCCGGGTTCGCGACGTCGTTCATGTAGGGACCGTTGCCGTTGAAGTCGGTGGTCCAGGAATCCTCCAGCAACTCGGTCTGCGCCTGGAACGCCTGAGCCAGTGCGACCAGATAGTTCTGCGCGCCGGTCTGCCCGACCAGGTCGGCCACCGCCATGTCGTTGTTGGTCTGGCCGTCGTCATCCAGCCCGAACAGCAGCCACTCCATCGCGTGGAACCCGCGCAGATCATCGCCGGCGTTCTCGATGTCCGACTGCGTGGCGTTGGGGTTGTTCTCCAGGTAGTCCTTGAGGTCCGGGGTGTTCAGCGGCCAGCTGTCGATGGCCGGGTCCACGCCCAGCGCGTCCACCGGGCCGAACAAAAAGCCTTCGCTGCTCTCCCAGGGCACGCGCGCATTCCGCCAGGCCGCCTGCGCGGCATCCAGCTCCGCCTCGGTGGCATCGCCGTCGTTCAGCGCCTGGACGGCGGTCAGCAGCGCAGCCGCCTGCGTGTTCAGGTTCTGATAGGTCTGGGTGATGACGCTGGTCGCCTCGTTGGCGATCATCGCGCTGGCATCGAAACTGACCTGGTTGTCACCGCTGCCGCCGCCGCTGTCACCGCCGCATCCGGCCGCCATCGCCGCCGCCATCAGCGCCGTCGCCGCGACGGCCGGTTTCGTCTGCTTGATCATCCGCATTGTTCCGCTCCTGTGGCCTGAGGACAGGCCTGTTGGTTCACCCCGTCGTCGCAGGCGAGGTCAGAATTCGAAGCCGAGGCCGAGGCCGTAGACTTCCTGCTCGTTGCCGGTCGAGCCGGCGTGTTCCCGATAGGAGTACTCGCCCTTGAACACCACGCCCGGAAACGGCTTGTAGTTCAGGCCGACGGTCGTCGCGTCGCGCTCGTAGCGCGCCACGCGGACGATGTTTCCTTCCGTGTCGGCGTGGGTGTCGTAGGCGTCATAGCGGGCGAAGATGTCCAGGCGGTCGTCCGATCGACGGAACAGCGACAGCAGGTCGTAACCCGCCTCGATGAAATAGGACTCCGCCTCGCTGCCCACCGGGGTTCGGGAGATGCCAAGTTCGCCGCCGTTGAAGGTGCTGTAGTTCGCACTGGTAACGGCGTCCGCGTTCTCGATGGTTCCGGTCGTGTACTGGCCCCGTACCGTCAGCGGACCGCGTTCGTAGCGACCGTGCAGCTCGATCAGGGTGACGACGGCACTGACGTCGAGATTCTTGCGGGGCCGGTTGTTCGCGCTGTCGCCGTAGTAGAACGCGCCGCCCAGCAACACCCCGGGGCCGAGGCTGTAGTCAACGCGACCAACCACCGCGAGATCGTCGGCGTTGTCGAACTCCAGCTTGCCCTGCATGCCTCCACGGACGAACTCGGGCCCGGAGAATCCGGACGAATCCAGACCGGTCACCAGCTGCAACTGATAGCGCAGCAGGCCGATCGCGCCGTACCACTCGACGCCGGCCTCGTGCCACACCGACGGAATCAGCGCGGTCTCGGCCAGCGAGCGTTCCATCGCGAAATACTGGCTGGGCTCGTGATGGGTGTTGACCATGCCGAACGGCACGAGAATCTCGCCGATGCGGAAGTTCATCAACGGGCCTTTCTCGATCCGCAGATGGGCTTGCTCCAGCACGATCTCGCCGCCCTTCTCGACCTCGGCCTCGAATTCGCCGGCCTCTTCCGGCTCGAACTCGATCGTGGCGCCGGTGCCGCCATGCTCGAACTCGATCTCGGCGACGAAGGCGTAGCCGTTGCCGAAATCAAAGGTCGGCGCCAGCACGATGCGCTCGATATCGGTGCGCGCACGCGATTCGGGATCGTCGTCCTGGGTGTTCTCGTAGAAATCGTAGTGCTGGTAGTTGGCGACGCCGTAGCCTTCCCAGGTCAGCCGGCGTTCGCTCGCATGCGAGCGCTCCTGTTCCTCGGCTTCGATGTGCTCGACCAGCGCGTTGATCTGTTCCTGTTGCCGCTCGATCGTCTGTTGCTGACGCTCGATCGCATCACGCAGCGTCTCCAGACTGCCGGCATCGGACTGCGCCGGAGCGGACATCGCACCCCCCGCGGGGAGCAGGCAAACGAGCGCAAGAAGCACACCCGGCCACCGCAAGGAGCGCCGGTTCAGTGAATTGGACATGTGATCAGAACCACCCGGAAATGGCGAAGAAAGCCGTCGCGCCGGGGCCAGCTCGGCGCGAACACTAACCCTCAGGGAATTAGCGCATGACAATCTTATTGATAGGGATTCTTATTTGCAATACCGAATGCAAAAAGGTGCCCGGGTAGCTCCGTGTCAGCGCTGTCGCGACCAGAGCCAGAAACCGCTCAGCGCGAGAAAGCCGAGCAATACGGCAAAGAAATCGAGCACCCAGGGCCCGAACGGACCGAAAAAACGCCCGCTGTGCACATCCAGCAGCACGCGCTCCCAGCTCAGTTGCCGGGCACGGGACCGTTGAGTGATTCTGCTCGCCAGGTCCGCTGGCAGCGGCCGGGCCTCCGCCGGCCTGGGCGGCGCGGCAACCGGCTCCCAGCCCAGTAAATCGACATCGGATGCCAGCCAGCGCCCGTCGACCCGGAGGGCGATACCGCTGTCGACCTGCGCGATCGCGGAAATCCTTCCCGGCAGGGCGTCCAGGGCCAAGCGCTCGATCACGCCCCCCTGCCCGTCCAGCAACACGAGTACGGCTGGGGCGGCGGCGACGATCAACCCGTCAAGCGAAACGCCTCCGGATAGCGACGCGAGGTCCGTGACGGGCCGATCGTCGAGGAACAGCTCACCGCCGCAGACGCTGAGCCAGTGCCCGTCGACCGCGTATCCGCGCGCCGGAGGCTCGATGTCGACGCCGTAGCGATCCAGCACCCAGGACAGGCCGACCCGTGAGCGATCCAGCTCCAGCGAGGGCGCATGATTGAGCAGCAGACCGGTCACGACCAGCCCCAGCACGACCACGGCCGACACGACCCCGATCCTGCGATGCCAGCGTCGCAGACGCCGCCGCGCGGTCATGAGCCGCGGACGTGCTGATCCAGCAACAGGGCCACGCGGGCCAGCCTGCTCACGGCACTCACCGACAGGGTCGCTCCGGAGATGTTGTCGATCGGTCGGCTCAGTTTGTCGCGGTCGGTCAGGTCGGCGCCGTCGAACTGCCGGGTGAAGAACTCGTGGCGAACCTCCCAGCCACGGGACTCCCGGTAGACGAGGATGCGCAGCGAGCGGACCTGCCCCGCATCGACAGCGATCCCGACCGTGATCGGCCGTTCCTTGCCGATCTCGTCGAGGATCCAGGCCGTGCGGTCGGCCTGGCGCCAGTAGCGCAGGCGAACACTGTCCGGCGGGTGGCCGAGCACGTCGATCACGCGCTCTCGGAGACTGCCCGCGAGCCACACCAGCCGCGGAGCCGGCACGTCCATCCCGTCGAATGCCTCCGCCAGAAATGTCTCGCGGTCGAGCAGAACCTGTTCGGAGCCGGCGAACACCGGCGACAACCCGGTCAGCAACGCGACCAGACCAAGAACCGCTGCAAACGACCGACGCAGCCGCCTGACGGGACGCCCGTGGCGCGAGCCCAGCGCATTCAATCGGGTCCGCACGTCGCGACGGCCTGCCCGTCGGGTGGACGCGACGGCGCCGGGGCGCCCGTCACGACCGCGACGCATCAGAGCTCCCAGGACAGGCTGATACCGTAAGTGCGGGCTTCGCCGTAGCGCTTGGCCACGCGCTGATCCTCGCCTTCGCCATTGACGAACCGACCTTGCAGATTCACGTCATCCGTCAGGTTGCGGCCGAACACCTGGATCGAGAAGCCCCATGGCAGGGCGTAGCCGATCTTGGCGTTGAGCAGCGTGCGCGACGGCACGCGACCCTCCGGGTCGTTGTTGGCGTAGCTGTCGATGTCACCCACGTAATTCACGGAGACCTGCCCGCTGACGCCCTTCCAGTCCGTCAGCGTCAGCCCCACCGACCCGCTCTCATCCGGAGACAGCGGAAAGCGGTTGTCGGCGTAGTTCTCGCCGCTGTTCACGAAGCGGTCGAACTCCGAGCGCAGCAATCCGAGGCTGGCGAACAGCTCCAGCTTGTACGGCAACTGGACCAGCGACTCGACCTCGAGGCCGTACTGGTGAGATTCGCCGGCATTTTCGGTCGTGGTGTAGAAGCTGGTCTCCTCGCCTATGGTGACCTGCTGGTCCTCCCATTCGGTGTAGAACAGGTTCGCGTTCACCGACAGCGCGCCATCAAGCCACTGGTTGCGCAGCGCGAGTTCGGTGGTCCTGGTGTATTCGGGATCGAACTGGCTCAACTCGCCCCCAAAGAAGGTGACGCTGGTGCCGCCGGAGCGGTAGCCCTGCTGATACTGCACACCCACGGAGTGCGTGGGCAGGTACTGCCAGGTCAGCCCGACCTTGGGGAGAAAGTCGGTGAATGTCTCGTCGCCGCTCACGTCGTAGTCGGGCGGCACGAAATCGGGCTGCGCCTGGGACAGCAGATCGGACACCGCATCCGGCAGCGGCACACCGATGTCGAAGGGCAGGCCGGGGATGGGGGCGGTCAGCGTGTATTCCAGTTCGGCGACATCCCTGCGCTGGTCGTGCTCGCGGTTGAGGCGTCCACCCAGCGTCACGGTCCAGTCGTCCAGCAGCGTCCAGTCGAGCTCGGCGAACAGCGCCGAGGTTTCGGCCTGCCGATCGCTGCTCTGGATCCCGCTGAGCAGCACCACACCGCCCGCGGCCGGAATGCCCTCACCCGTGGTCGCTTCGTAGCGGTCTTCGTCGGAGAAATAGGCGCCAATCACGGCCTTGACCGTGTCGAAGCGCATCTGCAGCCGGAGCTCCTGGCTGAAGGTTTCCGTGGTTCGATCAAAGGTCGTGGTGCCGCCATCCTCCTCGGTCCGGTCGTAGCCCCACTCCCGGTCATCCACGCTATCGACGAAGCCGGTGACCGACTCCAGCGTCAACCAGGCGCCCAGCGGCAGGCTCTGCTCCCAGGTGTACACATCGGTGGTGAACACACCGATGAAGCGCTCATCCGCGGTGGCGGTGCGCTCCTCATTGGTGCTGTCGAAAATGTTGTCACCGAATTCGTTGTCGGAGGCGCTGTAGGAGATCAGGCTGCGGTAACCCGGCAGCCAGTCGGACAGCGGGAGCCATTCGAGTTTGGCGCGGATGTTCTCGATGTCGGCACGGTCGGCATCGTCCTCCAGCCGCGTGACGTTGTAGATGTCCCCGCGGGCGTAGCTGTCCTGCGCGGCAATGCGAAAGCGCAGGCCGTCGGTGATCGGCCCGCCACCAGCCACCGCGTAGTCATGCCCGTCGCGGGAGAAGCGCGAGGCTCGCGCGCGCAGGTCCCATTCGGGCGTCGGATCACGCGTCGTCAGCGTCAGCGCGCCGGCGATGCTGTTGCGGCCGAAGGTCGTCGACTGCGGGCCGCGCAACACCTCCACCTGCTCGACATCCCAGACCGACAGCGGCCCGCCGTAGATGCCTGTCTGCCCGGGCAGCGCCACGCCATCCAGATAGACGCTGATCGTGTCACCCTCGCCGCCGATGCCGTCGTTCGGTACTCCGCGAATCGAAATCTCGCGGTCGCTGTTGCCGATCACCACGTTGGCGATCTGGGACACGACTTCCTGCAGGTTGGAATCGCTGCCGGCATCGATGGCCTCGCCGGTGATCAGGCCGACGCTGGTGCGGGACTCCGCCAGTGTCCGTCCCAGCTTGTCGCCGCTGACGACCAGCGTGCCGAGATTCAGCGTCGACCCGGACTGTTGTTCCGGCTCCGGCGCAGGCTCATCGCCCTCGCCGGTATCCACCGGAATCGTGTCAACAATCAGTTCCGACTCCGGATCGTCCGACGGCTCCGCTGATTGGGCAACCGCGACGCCCGAACACGCCGCAAGCACCGTCAACACGACAGCGGCCGCCGGAAGCCGACGGTTGCCGACGTTGTCCTGCCATACCACGTTGGAATTCACTCTCTCTCCCCGATCGGGTGCGACCTGAAGAGCCGGGCCACGGGGCTCCAGCACGTCCGGAACCCTCCTGCCTCGGTTTCAGGGGCGGCGACATTAATGCACTTGGTTCTTATTTGCACTACTATTTTGCTAAACGCTCACCTTACCAACTTGCCAGCGTCTTTTCCGCGCCAGGAACCGGTTTCCGCAATGCCATCACCCCTACTCGCCGGACGATCAGGTCGGCTCGTACTCTGCTGCCTGGCCGCCATGAGCGTCCGGGTCGCCGCACAGACACCCGCACCCTACGAGGACACGATCCAGGTCGAATCGGACGACGAGGCAGTGGAGCTCGCCCCCGTCGCGGTCGAGGGACAACGCGTGCAGGCACCCCGCTACCAGGAGCCGGACGCTACCAGCGCAACCAAGACCGACACCCCGATCATCGAGACTCCGCAGTCGATCTCCGTGATCAGCGCGGATCAGCTCCGCGACCTCGGCGCGTTGACGCTGCAGGACGCCCTGCGCTATTCCGCCGGGATTCACGCCGATGCCTATGGCCTGGATTCCCGCACCGACTCGGCCATCGTCCGCGGTACGGCCTTCGTGCAATACCAGGACGGGCTGCGCAGCCTGTTCGGTTCCTACAACAACGTTCGCACCGATCCGTACGCCCTGGACAGCATCGAGATCGTCCGCGGACCGTCCTCCGTGCTCTACGGCCAGGGCACCAGCGGCGGCATGATCAACGTCAACAGCAAGCGGCCGCGAACCGAGGCCGCTCACGAATTGCGCGCCGAATACGGCGACTATCAGCGTCGCCAGTACGCCGCGGACTTCACCGGCCCGATCACGTCGGATGGCAGCCTGGCGTACCGAATCGTCGGGCTGCACCGGAACTCGGCCATGCAGGTCGACTACGTGCAGGACAATCGCGAGTTCATCGCACCATCGCTGACCTGGCGACCGTCCGGCTGGTTCGAGTGGACCCTGCTCGGCAATGTCCAGAAAGACCGCAGTGGTTCGTCCACGGCGTTCCTGCCCCGGGAGGGCACGATCCAGGACAATCCCAACGGCCGGATCCCGACCAACCGTTTCGTCAGCGAACCGGACTTCGATCGCTACCACACCGACCAGGATGCGGTGACCTCACTGCTGAAAATCGGCCTCGGCACCCGGTGGACGCTTTCCCAGAACGCCCGCTACATGGAAAGCGAGTCCGACTATCGGACCATGTACCCGAACATCTACACCGGCGACCCCTACCTGCTGAATCCGTTTCGCCGGGATTCCGTGCTGCGCATCACCTACGTGACTGACGCCCGCGTCCGCGCCATCACCTCCGATCACCGCCTGACCGGCAATGTGTCCACCGGCTTCATCGACCACGAGTTGCTGATCGGCGTGGACGCGACCAAGGTGACCACCCGTCAGAACGAGGGCACGCTCGGCACCTTTCAGATCATCAGACAAGGTCTGTTTGATCTCTACGAGCCTGAGTACGGAAACTTCATCGTCCCGGAAGCCGAGGCACGGCCCGATCTCGTGACTCGGCAGACCGGCTACTACATTCAGAACCAGATGACATTCGGCGAGCACCTGATCGCGCTGCTGGGATGGCGACGGGACGAGGCGCGATCCGAGGAAGCCGGCGGCCCGGCCCAGGAGGACGAGGCGGAATCCCGGCGCGCCGGGCTGCTGTATCGCTTCGATGCCGGTTTCTCGCCCTACGTGAGCTACTCGGAATCCTTCAACCCGGTGGCGCAGCTCAACATGGAAGACGATCCGTTCAAGCCCATCCGCGGTGAGCAGTGGGAAGCCGGGATCAAGTATCAGCCGCCATCGTTTCCGGCCCTGATCACCGCCAGCGTGTTCGAGATCAACGAGGAGAATCGCCTGGCGCCCGGCCCTGACCCCAGCGTGCAGGTCCAGCTCGGCACCGCGGAGATCAAGGGCGCCGAACTGGAGGCCGGCATGACCTGGCCGAACGTGCTCGACGTGATGCTCGCCTACACCTATCTCGACGGATTCAGCGATGCCGGCGAAAACGCCGACGAAGGCGCCCGAATCAAGGCGCTGGCGGCGACGCCCGAAGAAGTCGCCTCGCTGTGGGCCCGCTTCCACTTCGGCGCCATCGGCCTGCCCGGCCTGTCGATCGGTGTGGGCATCCGATACACCAGCGCGATTCCCGACGAAAGCGAGACCGTCGAAGTCCCGTCGACCACGTTGTACGACGCCATGATCGCCTACGACTACCGGAACTGGCGTCTCGCCGTGAACGGCAGCAATCTGGAAGACGAGACCGTTGTCTCCGCTTGCCTGGAGCGCGGCGACTGTTTCTACGGCCCGCGCCGCAACGTCGTCGGCAGCCTGACCGTTCGCTTCTGATGCGCCCGGGCGCGCTCAAGTGGACCACCTAGCTGAACGTGCCGGCCGGCTTCGACCCGTCGTCCGCCGCCCAGGCTGAGGATGATGAAGCGGCGGATCGTCCCGAAACCGCCGCCCGCATCCCCGCCAGATGATTAATGCGAATCATTCTCATTGACTTTATTGATTCTTGAAGCTAGCCTGCGCCTTCCTGTTTTCCATGACGCGAAGGACATTCGATGCGCCAGCACGCCGTTCTCACCCTGCTCGGAGCCACCCTTTTTGGATTGAGCGCCTGTGGGGGCGGCAGCGGCGGCGGGTCCGACAACCCCGCCCCGTCCGCGACCACCGTGCAGGTGGCCGTGGCTCCCAGTGGCGAATCCGGCAGTGTCGGCCAGGCGACGGTCCTGCTGCTGCGTGACAGCGGCGCCGTCACGAATAAGGCCAGCCTGAACCAGTACGAGGTCATCTCGGTCGCGACCACGCGCAATGACGGGTTCTACCGCTTCGAGATCAGCGACGGTGCGCTGGATCAGTACGTGATCGTGGTGCAGAACATCCACGACGCCCGTTATCAGGTGAACGGCCGGATCGAGCTGATCCGGGCCCTCGGCGATCTGACCGATGACACCACCTCAGTCAATGTCACCCCGGTCTCCACGCTGGTCTTCCACGCTGCGGCATCGCTGGACGCCGTGACGCTGGAAACCAGCTTGGCGGACATCCTGGCGGACCTGGGCGCCGACGCCGCCGACAGCCCGACGGCCAACCTGCCGCTGCTCTCGGCGTTCTCACTGGTGGAATACTTCCCGTCGCTGATCGCGGACATCGCCGCCGCTCCGGACCAGCTGTCGGCCACGCTGGCCGCGCTGGACCTCACCACCCTGCCGGAAAGCCGCCAGACCGAAGCCACGCTGCGTCGTGACGTGGCACAGGCGATCATCGCGGCCGCGCAGGACGCCGGCACCACCGACCTCGCCAGCGAGGCGAACCGCATCGAACTGGCTGCCCGCATCGCCAATCTGCTGGACGCGGCCGGAACGGCCTACACGGACAGCTACGTCGACGCGCTCGCCGCAGCGGCGATCCAGGCCAACGCGGGCGGCAGCGTGGGCGCCGATTCCGGCGCGACGAACGTGCTGCGGTATCTGATCAACACCTACGGCCTGGGCGATTCGCTGACCGACGAGGCACCGGGCGCCGAGACCGTCGCCGCCATCGAGGCCGATCCGAACATCGCAACGCTGGTCGCCAGCGGCCAGGCCGTGCAGGTCAGCGTGCCGCTACTGGACAACGAATTGCTCGGCTCCGACGAGGATGCCCGCCGCCGGTACTACTACAGTTCGAACGCCTCGCCGATCAACACGGTTCAGTTGCTGTTCGAAGGCGTGACGGACGCCAATATCACCGATGAACTGCAAGTCGCGCTGGCGGAAGCCAATGTCCGCGCCGCCCGAATCGACGAGGCCAATTTCATTGCCGCCACGCAGGTCTTCGGCACCGCAAAGCAGGCGGATGCCTATGAGCAGATCGGTGACCGAATCCTCGATCTTCCGGGCAGCGATCTCGCCGATGCACGGGATGCCTATCGGGCGGCGCTGGCCTTGCGTCTGGACATTGTGGAAACCAAGGGTGTCGCAAACCTGGATGGCGACGATCTGGCTGGCCTGCAAACGCTGATCGGCTCACCGGACCAGGGATTCATCGCCATCGGCGATGACGAGAGTATCGCCGAAGCCTCCGCGGTCATCGATGAATTCATCGACATCGTCGGCGGCGGGGAATACACCTCTGCATACGCCCGTGCGGTTCTCAGCCTCCGACGTTATGCGGAAGACCTGGTCGAGCGGGCGCTGGCCGCCGGTTTGAATGACGCAGGATTGAACGGGGGCGCGGAGCAGGCCGTCGACCAGGTCGCTGCGGCGGTGCGCGATGCCAACGCCGCTCAACACAGCGGATCAGCCTGCAGCGAGCATCAGGAATCCGGCAACGAGGCCCACTACCTCCTGCGCGGCATCTACATGCTGGATGCCGCAGACCTCTACCGCCAACTGGGCCTGAATGCCGACGTCGTCGCCGTCCTGGAAGACGACCTCGCTCTGCTGCAACCGACGAACTACGCCAAATGCCGCCTCGAAACCTATGGCGATGACATCGTCGAAATCCTGACCAGCATCGGTGAAACAGAACGGGCACAGGACTACATCGACAACATGCTCGACGCTGACTGGAAGGAAGAGGCTGAAGCCGCCATGGCACTGGCGCTGGCCGATGTCGAGCGCGATGCCGGAAACATCGAGGAAGCCGTCGACATCATCCTGACGCAGACCACCGGCAGCCGGGCACCTCGGGACATCATGTTCAACTTGGTATACACCCAATCGAACACTCGTGGGCTTGGCGGCGTGCTGGTTGATCGGGGTGACTACACGCAGGCAAAAATCGCCATTGATGCCGCCTGGGACTACTACCAGTCCGACGCATACCAGGACTATGCGGCATCACAAGACGATGGCGCCGCATACGAGGTGTACCTCAACCTCTCGGCACTGCGCATCGTGGACCTTTACGCGAAGGCCGGCTACTCGGATGAAGCATTCGCGGTGCTGGCTGCGCTGGATACCGTGGTCGACGATCAGGTCAGCGGCACACCTGCCCTGCGCGCCGAGGCCCTGATCGAAATGGGCCGCCAGTACTCCTATTCCGGTGACGATGCGACGGCTGATGCCCGCCTCGCGTCCGCCCGCAGTGTGCTGGATTCAATCAGCACGCCGGATGACGCCATCACCTTGATGCGGGAACTGAACCGGGCGCAACGCGACCTCAGCCGCTACGGCGAAGGTGAGTTGTTCGACGCGGCCGAAGCCGTCCGCGCACGGGTCGATGATCTTTGCTGCGATGGTGTTCCGGACGAGGAACTGGCCGAGGCACGCCGGGTCCAGGCGGACAACCTGATTGACCTCGGCAGTGATCTGGTGGACGCGAGCTACCATCTGCGCGCGCTGCAATGGCAGGCCATCCGCGACGGTGGCGACGCGACGACCTACAACGCCCATCTGGCGACTGCAATCAACCGCGCCCGTGAAACGCTGCTGGCGGCGGCGAGCGTGACCGACACAATCGCCAACGCCGATGACCGCGTCAGCGACTACGGGTTCATCACGCAGTATCTGGCCGTGCTGGGCGAGCATGACGACGTCGCCGATGTGCTCGCACGCATCGAAAACGCCCCGGATCGCAACGACAAGGCCGTCAATGCCGCACAGGCGTTGCTTCGGGCCAACCCGTACTCGATGGTGTCCGACTTCCCGGTCCGGGTCACGGATGGGGCCGTCCCGATCGACTTCCAGACCACGGCAGCGCCGTTCGCCCGCATCGACACGGACAACGACGGGCTGCCGAACTTCTTCTCGCCCCTCGCGGACGAGGCCACCGTGACCGAATCCGGCCTGATGCTGGATGACGACAGCGATGGCGACGGAACCAGTGATGCCACGGATCGCACCCCGCTCGATCCGGCGAACGTATAGGGCCTGTTCACACTAAAACGCGCCACTGCGTTGCCGTCCCAGAGGCGGTCAGGCAAGGCGCGAGGAGCGATGTTTGGTGATTCCAAATAAACGACGAGCAACGCTGACTGACCGCCTCTGGGACGCAACCCGGAGGGCCGGGCCAATTTTCCTCAATCCTGCGTTGCGGCTCGCTTCTGTGGAACAACCACAGAGCGCTCACCGCGCCTGGTCTTGCGGAAAAACGGTCTCCGGCGCAGCGGCGCGTTTTAGTGTGAACAGGCCCTAGTCTCCTTCTCCATGGCGCACCGCATTGCGGCGGCAACCTTCGGGGTTGCCGCCCTCTTTTTTTTAGCCCCCGTCGCCGGCGCATCCCCGAGTGATTCCGGCGACGACGTCGACGATCACGAGTCGTCCACACACGACAACGCCGAGGCCGACCCGACGCTGGACCTGCCTCCGGTCGAGGTCCGCGGCACCGCCAGCATCGACCACATCGGCGAGGTTCACCTCACCCGCGAGGACATCCTGCGAATGCAGGACGGCAACGGCGATCTCAACCGCCTGCTGCGCAACCTGCCGAACGTGCAATTCGACGAGAACTTGAGCGACGCGGACAACCTCGGCGAAATCACCGCCGCCAGGGTGAGCATCGCCGGCGGCCGCTTCTACGAGAACCGTTTCTCGGTCGACGGCATCTCCACCAACAGCGCGCTCGACCCGGCCAGTGACGCTCCGACCTCCTCCGTGAACGATGTGCCCGGCTTCGCCCAGAGCCAGTTCTTCGACACCGACATCATCGAGTCGCTGGCGGTTTATGACAGCAACGCACCAGCCAGTGTCGGCGGGTTCACCGGTGGTGCCGTGCTCGCCGAGACGAGATCGCCAGGCTTCCAGCGCGGTGCCAGCGCGTTCATCAGCGGTACCGGCGATGAGCTGGTCAACCTGAAAGTGATCCAGCCACCCCCACCGGACGACGAGAATCCGGTGGATATCGAAATCGAGGACGCGCCGCGCTATCGCAAGCTGCGGATGGGCGCCAGCTTCGATCAACCCATTGGCGAGCACGCCGGCCTGCTGTTCTCGGCCACGCGACTGACCTCGGACATCCCCACCCTGACGCTGGCCGAATTCCGGGAACAGCACCGCGAAAACGCGAATCTGCTCGCCAAGACCCGGCTGCAACTCGGCCGCACCGATCTGGCGGCGACCGCGACCTACACGCCCTACACCTCCGACCAGTTCATCATCGATGCACTGAACAGCGACTTCACGACCACCGGCGGTGGTGGTTCGCTACTGCTGGAAGGCTCGCGGATCACCACCTGGGGCACGGTGGACGTGGCGCTGAGCCACGCGCAATCGGAAACCAATCGCATGGCGCGGCAGTCGTTCATCAACTGGCTCACGTCGAGCAATGGACCGGACTGGGGCGAGGCCATCTACAGCCTCCACAGCCGCGAAGGCGGTTTTGGCGATATCGACAAGACCCAGCAGAACACGCGGCTGGAACTGTCACTGGACACCGGACTGTTCGGAGGGCGGATGGAAACGGGTCTATCCGTCGAGCGGGTGGCCGCGGGTTTCACGCGTGATGAAGACGCTTACGTCTATTCCACCGGCGAGGTCGACAGCCGGATTCGCTGTGTCGGCGACAACGTCCCGGCCTGCATCTCGGGCAATCAGGCGCTTTACTCGCGATCCGTCTATCCCACCGACGACGTCGATGTGGCGCTCACCCAGGCGGCAACCCATGCGAGCTGGCGCTATGAGCGCGAGCACTGGAGCGCCCGCCTCGGTCTGCGCCTGGATGTGGACGACTACCAGCGGAACTGGAACCTCGCGCCACGTCTGCTGTTCACCGCTACACCCTGGGATTTCCTCGGCCTGCATGCCGGTGCCAACCGCTACTACAGCCAGGCACTGCTGACCTACAAGCTGCGCGAGGCGCGCGCGCCGTTCTTTTCCCAGTATCGCGAGGCAACCGGCGCCAACATCAACGGCTCCCCGGTGAAGCTGGTGGACAACAACTGGCTGACCAGCGCGGGCGCCGGGCGCTTCCTGTACACGGGCTCGGCGGATTCGTTGTCCACCCCGTATTCGGACGAACTCTCGGGCGGACTATCGCTGGACCTTTGGGGGTTCAATGCCGGCCTCCGTCTGACGCGACGCTGGTACCGCGACGAGTTCGCTCAGGACGAATCCCCCGAAGACCCGGACACCGGCCTGATCACGCTGACGCCCAACAACGCGGGCGAAGGCCGGTATCAGGGCATCGTGTTCGCGATCTCCCGGAACCTGCTGCCCACCGTGAATCTGTCCGCCAACGTGACCTGGTCGGAAACCGAACGCAGCAACGACGGCTACGACACGCGCTCGGCCTCCGAATTCGAGGACACGCTGGTGTACTACAACGACACCGTCGTCCCGCTCGGCCGCGTGAACACCCTGGCAACCGACTTCGCCAGGCCCGTCGTGGTCAATCTGACCCTGAATGCTCGCATCGGGCCGCGGCTCGATGTGAGCCTGACCGGGCGTTATCGCGGCGAGTACCGCAATGTTGAGGACACCGGACGCAGCATCGACAAGGCCGTGCAGCGCTGCCCTGCCTGTGAACAACGTCTTGAGGAACTGCCCATCTACGGCGTGATCACGCGCCGACCGACCACGCTGTTCGACGCCAAGGTGCGCTACCGCCAGCCGGTCACCGCATCGCAGTTCATCGAGTTCGAGGCAATCATCGACAACCTGTTCAACGCGCGGACTTACAAGGCATCCGGCGCGGACGCCTACGAAGCCGGCATCGGCGCCTGGCTGTTGCTGCGCTATCGCTACGGCGGAGGCACGTCATGAGAACGCGCCGACGGTGGCTCGCGACCTTCGCGGTGTTGTCCGGTCTGACGCTGGCCTTTGTCGGCGGCATGGTCTGGAGCCAACATTCGCCATCGGCGTCGGACCCGATGCCGGCCGACGACGACCCGATCGCCGCGCTTTACCGGGTGCCGGTCGACCAGTGGCCCGCACCGACCGTGGACGAGGGCATCGACTGGCAGCCGCTGGGCCCGCTGCCGGAACCACCCGCCGGCCGTGACTGGACGCCGCTGACCCATCTGGGTCGCCGGCTGTTCTTCGACCCCAGGATGTCCAGCAGCGGTCAGATCGCCTGCGCGTCCTGCCACGATCCCGAGCACGGCTGGACGGATGGGCGCCAGCTGCCGTTCGGCCATCTGCGCGCGCCCGGGACGCGCAATACACAAAGCCTGATCAACGCCGCGTTCATGGACCGGCTGTTTCGCGATGGCCGTGCCGGCAGCCTGGAGGCGCAGGTGTCGATACCGCTGGCCAGTGATATCGAGATGCATCACACGCCGGCCGGCGCCGTCCAGCGCATCGCCGCGCGCGAGAGCTACGCCACGCAGTTCGAGGCCGCCTTCGGCGATCCCGAGGTCACCTACCCCAGAATCGTCAGCGCCATCGCCGACTTCGAACGCCGGCTGATCAGCCACAGCTCGCGCTTCGATGCCTTCATCGAGGGGAAGCATGACGCGCTCAGCGATCAGGAGATTCGCGGCCTGCACTGGTTCCGCACACAGGGTCGCTGCATGAACTGCCACAGCGGGCCGTTGTTCACCGACCAGCAGTTCCACAACCTGGGGCTGAACTTCTACGGCCGGCCCTTGCAGGACCTCGGCCGCTACAACGTGACCGGCAAACCCGAGGATGTCGGCACGTTTCGCACCTCGCCGCTGCGCGATGTCGCGTTCACCGCCCCGTACATGCACAACGGCATGATCCCGCGGCTACGCAACGTGCTGCTGTTCTACAACAAGGGCGGCGCGCATCCCAAGCGCGGCGAGAAACACGCGGACGATCCGCTATTCCCGAAGACCTCTCCCCTGTTGCAACCGCTGGACCTGAGCACCGCTCAGATCGACGACATGGAAGCGTTTCTGCACGCGATCTCGGCCCGCCAGAACCGGCTGTCCATGCGCTTCGTCGCCGACCTGCGCGAGCAGGCGGAGCAGGACCGCGAAGCCGGCACACATGACGCGGACAGTGAGATAAGGCGATAATTGTTCGCATTCTCACGAACGAACCGCGTCATCTTGGGGAAGCCGTCATGACGACCACCACCGTCGAAACATCGACCGCACCGGGGAAACCGCGCCTGCGCGCCTGGATGCGCGGCGTGCTCGCCGGACCGCTCGCCTTCATCGCAAGCTGGATCCTGATGGCCGGTGCGGCGCTTTATCTGCCCAAGGGCGCCGCGGGCATCGACAACATGGTGTTCCCCGTCGTGCTGTTTCCGCTGATCTGGGCGCTGCTGTTTCTCTATTCGCTGCTGGACCGGCGTCTGCTTCGCGCGTATGGCGTGGTCATGCTGCTGCTCGCGGTGCATGGCGGCCTCATCGCCCGACACCTGGCCGGAGCAGGCGCATGATCAAGCTGTCGCAGGAACGCACCAAGGAGCTGCTGGCGATTCACGGCTGGTCGGGCATTCTGCTCGGACTGCTGCTGTACGCGGTGATCTGCACCGGAACCATCGCGGTGTTCTCCACCGAGATCGGCAACTGGTCCAACCCGCTGGACGAACCGGCCACCGACAGCCTGCCGGCCAACATCACGCCGCTGGTGCATGAACTGGGCGCCGACGTCGACCCGGCCCACCGGGAGACCTTCTTTCTGTACACGTCCGGCGGCGGCCGCCTGATGCTCCAGTTCGAAGGACATCTCGAAAGCGAGGACGAGGATGGGCATCCCGGCGCCGAGGAACATTACGGCGTGCTCTACGAGATCGACCCGAACACGCTGACGGTGCTCAACCGGACCGAGGGCCCGGAGGCGCTGCTGGATGCCGCGCGTCGCACCACCGATGCGCTGGCGGACTTTTTTGTCGATCTGCACGTGCGCCTGCATATCCCCAATCCTTGGGGTCTGTTCGTCACCGGCGTGCTCGGATTGATCATGATGGTCGCCGCGATGACCGGCTTCGTGGTCCACCGGCACCTGATCAGGGAGCTGTTCACCATCCGGCGCAACAAGGAGGCGCTGCTGCGCTCGCGTGACGCCCACGTGATCGCCGGCACCTGGACGCTGCCGTTCGCCTTTGTGCTCGCGTTCACGGGCAGCTTCTTCAGTTTCGCGACCAGCCTGGGGCTGCCGGCCATGGCCATGGTCGTGTTCGGCGGTGACCAGGAACGCGCGATCGCGGAGGTCTTCGGCGAGCCACCGGCGACGGACGACACTCCCGCCCAGGTGGCCGATTTCGACGCCGTGATCGCCGACGCCCAGGCACGAACGGGCGCCCGCCCGAATTTCGTCGCCGGACGGTTCTACGGCCGCGCGGACTCGCAACTGGTGGTGTTCACGCCGGCCGTCGAAGGCAGTCTAACCGGCCGATCGCCGGTTTACTCGGGCGTCACCGGGGAATTCCTCTACGACAAGCCGATACTCGTCGGCCAGCAGCCATCCGCGGGCAACACCGTCGCGGCGCTGATGGGACCGCTGCACTTCGGTAACTTTTCCGGCGTGACCTCCAAGGCGGTCTGGTTCGCGCTGGGTTTCGCCGGCGCCTATGTGGCACTCACCGGCATGTTGCTGTGGACCAACCGTCGCGCCGAGCAGCGCGCCTGGCAACGCATGAGCCGGCTCGTCCACTGGGTTGGCTACGGCCTGCCACTGGCAATGGCGCTAACGCCCTACGGCACCTTCGCCGGCCGCTGGTTCGGCTGGGCAATCGAGGCCGCGCAGTGGACCGCTTTCGGTCTCGCCGCGCTGGCGGCACTGGCGATCGCGATGCTCGCTCGCAGCGTCGCGCAGGTTCGCGCCATCCTGGTGGCCACCACGGGCTTCACCCTGCTTGGCGTGCCACTGACACGCCTGCTCGGGGGTGGCCCGGGCTGGGTGGAAGCCTGGTCCGGCGGACTGACGACCGTGGTCGCCGGTGACATCGCCATCATCGCCGGCGGCATCATCTGCCTGGGCCTCTGGCGTTACGGCGCGGGCACCTCGGCCGTCGAGACCGGCCGGGCTTCGGCAGCCGCGCGGGAGGCCGCTGCATGAGCGTCGCGCTGATCGCGGCGGCCCTCAGCGCCCTGCCCCTGGCCTGGCTTGCCTGGCGCGACCCCAAGCGACTGCGGGCCAGCGGCCAGCGAATGCAGACGCCGCTTTCAGGGCGCGCGAGGGGACTGTTGGCGTTTGGTGTGCTGGTCCCCGGCCTCGCGCTGGCATTTCACAGTGCCGCGGCGGTGCTGATCTGGCTGGGCGCCGTGACCACGCTCGGCTGGGCCGTGTCCGAAGGGTTCGCGCCGCGGCGCTGAGCGCCGACCTGGTTCAATCCGCGTCGCTGCTCAGTTCGGCGAACAGGAACGCGCGGGCCTTGGTCCAGTCGCGCCGCACGGTGCGTTCATTGACCTCCAGAATCTCGGCGGTTTCCTGCTCGGAGTAACCGGCGAAATAGCGGCATTCGACGACCCGCGCCAGCCGCTCGTTGTGACTGGCCAGCCGATTGAGCGCGGTATCGATGCCCAACGTGATATTCGGATCGTCGTGGCTGCCCGGAACAATGTCCGACATGCCGGTCTTGTCCAGCGACATCGGAATCTCACCGGAACCCCGCTTTTCCGCCAGACGTGTTCGCGCATCGTCGACCAGCACCTGACGCATCGCCGCGGCCGCGGTTCTCAAGAAATGTTGTCGGGACTGCCAAAGGTCCGAGCGCATCAATTTGAGATAGCTCTCGTTGACCAGGGCGGTGGTGTCCACACCGCCCCCCACGCGCCGCCGCTGCCTGCGCGCCTCCAGTCTCAGCTGCTCGTACAGGGCCGAATAAAGCTTGTCGGTCCCCGCCGCCGTCAATTCTCCGGTGTTTTTCTCCACCCTGTGTCCCGGGTCACGTTTCTCGCGAACCCGTTACGCTAACGTTTCATCTTTCGCGTGTGAAGTCGAAAAATCGAATTCCGAATGGAATTCGCAAATTTTCCCGACTCGCGCGCTGCGGTCGGGGCAGGACAGGGAGTCAACGGGATGGCGCAATCGCCAGCCACGCGTCGCCGCTTTCGGCCGGGCGACGTGTTGATCAGCACATCGGAACACGGTTCCGACGCGTACATCATCGAACGTGGTGAAGTCGGAGTCTGGCGGGAAACGGACACCGGCAGGACGTTGCTCGCGCGCCTGGGCGACGGACAAATGGTGGGTGAACTCTCGCTCATCGACGGCGAAGGCCGCACGGCCACGGTCACCGCGCTGACCGAGTGCACCGTCCGCGTCGTCACGGCCGAAGATCTGACCAACCACCTGGAAGGCGTCCATCCGATCGTCCACACCCTGATCGACGCCCTGCTCGAACGCATTCGCGCCAATGACCGCGCCGCCCGTGGCTACACACTGCCGGGACTTCCGCAAACGCCCGAAGGCATCGCTTCCAGCTTTGACGATGCCGTGACCGCTGGCGCCTTGCAGCTGCTGTACGAACCGGTGATCAGCATCGATGGCGGCGCCGCCGAACAAGTACGTGCCACCGTCACCTGGTTCAACACCGGCGACGGACGCGCGCCCGCCGCGGAGCTGCTGAAGACGGAACCCGCGGGCCACACGCTGGCCGAGGTCACGAGCTGGTATCTGCTGCGTGCCACCGCCGACCTCGCGGCGCTGCGACGCCGGAGCGGCGTCTCATCGGTCGCCGTCGCACTCAGCGAGCATCAACTGATGGGCGACGGGCTGGTCGATGATGTGTTCGGCGCCATCTCCAACGCCTGCATCGCGCCCGAAGCGCTGATGCTGGAACTGCACGAGGCCGACCTGCCCGAACCCGGGTCGCTCATCGCCGAACGCCTGAGCCGATGCGTCCAGGGTGGTGTACGCTTGGCGATCCGCCACTTCGGATCGCGGCTGGGGCCCATCCAGCGGCTGGTGGATCTGCCGATCAGCGAGGTGCTGATCGATCCGAACATGCTGCGCGACGCCGACCACGCTGAACAGATGCTGCATGCGCTGGTGGCCATCGCCGACCGAGCCGACCTGACGCTGATCGCGCAGGACCTGCAAACCGACGAACAGGTCGACCGAGCCCGGCGAGCCGGTATCCGGAATATTCACCGCAAAAGCCCGCTCGCCGGCGACGGCGCCGGCATCCGCTCGGTGCGTTCGTCGCTGGATGTGACACCCGAGGACGGGCTGGTCATCGACGGCGTGGCCGATCAGCCCTCGTCGCTGGCCGGCTGAATCTTCACCAGCAACTGACGGTTGGCGACCTGGTCGCCACCGGCTGCCTCGACGGATTCCACCGTGCCCGGAACCGGGGTCGTGAGCTGGAATTCCATCTTCATGGCTTCCAGCACCGCGACGGTCTGGCCGGCTTCCACGGTGTCGCCGGCGGCAACCCGCACTTCCAGCAGACGACCGTCGCTGGTCGCCAGGATGCGGCCATCGGCGCCCGGCGCCGCCGCCTGCGCGGGTTCCAGGGTGACATCACGGAAACAGAACGTCCGGTCCAGCGCGGTCAGCCACAGCTCGTCACCGGAGCGTGTGTAGTCGATGCGCGCCGCGACGCCATCCATTTGCAGGCGGGTGTAGCCGGGGCCTGAACCCTCGACCAGGAACTCATGCGTTTCGCCGTCCAGGGTCACGGTGTAATGCCGCGCCGAATCGTGGACCAGCGTCAGCGCATGTCGCTCCTCGCCCCAGGCCACGGTCATGCCAATGGTGCCACCTGGCGCGCTGTGCCAGTCCGCCAGTTCGCTGGGCAGCGCGGCTTGCTGCAGCAGCTCGGCGCCGTCTGCCCGGTAGATGGCGAGCGCGGCCAACGCGTAGTGCAGCGGCGCCGGAACCCGCTCCGCCAGCGTCGTCTCGCTGAAATGCGACGGCATGTAGCCGGTGTTGAAATCCCCGGCGGCGAAATCGGATTCGTCGAGGATGTCCTTGAGCAGGTCCAGGTTCGACACCACGCCGTGCAATCGGGTGTTGCCGAGCGCGCGCAGCAGCCGGCTGCGCGCGGAGTCCCGGTCATGCCCGTAGGCGATGATCTTGGCGACCATGGAATCGTAGTACGGGCTGATCTCGCCGTCCGACAGCAGGCCGTGATCGACGCGCAGGCCCTCGCCCTCCGGGGTCACCCAGGCCCGGATGGGCCCGGTCTGCGGCACGTAGCCGGTGCGCGGGTCCTCGGCGCACAACCGAACCTCGATGGCGTGACCGATCTGGGTGATCTGCCCCTGTTGCAGCGGGATCGGATCGCCCTGGGCGATCCGCAGCTGCCAGTCGACCAGATCGACACCGGTGACCAGCTCGGTGACCGGATGCTCGACCTGCAACCGGGTATTCATCTCCAGGAAATAGAACTCGCCGTCGGCGCCCAGCAGAAACTCCACGGTACCGGCGCCCACGTAGTCGATGGACTGCGCGGCGGCAACCGCGGCCTCGCCCATCCGCGCACGCAGCTCGGCATCCACCACCGGCGACGGCGATTCCTCGACGATCTTCTGGTTGCGACGCTGCACCGAACAGTCGCGCTCACCCAGGTGCACGACGGTGCCGTGGCGGTCACCGAACACCTGGATCTCGACATGGCGCGCGCCGACGACCGCCTTTTCCAGAATCAGCTCACCGTTGCCGAAGGCGTTCTCCGCCTCGCTGCGAGCCGAACGGATCATCTCGCCAAGCTTCGCGGGGTCGTCGCAAAGTCGCATGCCGCGACCACCGCCGCCCGCGGCGGCCTTGATCATGATCGGCACGCCGATCTTCTCCGCCTCGGCGGTCAGCACGGCATCGTCCTGATCACCGCCCTCGTAACCGGGCACGCAGGGCACGCCGGCATCGATCATCTTGATCTTGGCCTGGCGCTTGTTGCCCATCAGCGTGATCGCATCCGGCGACGGGCCGATGAACACGATGCCGGCGTCGGTGCAGGCCTGCGAGAAGTCCGCGTTCTCGGCCAGGAAGCCGTAGCCGGGATGAATCGCGTCAGCGCCCGAGCGGCGCGCCGCGTCGATGATCTTGTCGATGACGAGATAGGACTCGCCCACCGGAGCCGGCCCCAGCCGGACCGCCTCGTCCGCCAGCGTCACGTGTCGCGCCGTGCGATCGGCGTCGGAGTAAACCGCCACCGTCCGATAGCCCGCGCCGCGCGCGCCCTCAATCACGCGGCAGGCAATCTCGCCGCGGTTGGCCACCAATACCTTGGTAAAGCGTGCCATGTTGCTCCTCGTCTTCTCGCTGTCGCCGTGATCCGGCGAATCAGTTGTCAACAACCGCCCAGTTGGGCAGCCGCTTTTCAATAAATGCCATCGTGCCTTCCGTACCCTCGTCGCTGCGCAGGCATTCGGCGAAATCGCGCGCGGCATCGTCCAGCAGGTCGTCCGGATCAGCTTGCGCCACGCCCAGCATGATCTGCTTGGTCACCGCGTTGGCATTCGGCGCGCAGCGGCGGATCTGGCCGATCACGGCGTCCAGTCGTGCCTCCAGCGCATCGCTGTCCGGCTCGACGAAATGCACCAGTCCCAGTCGCAGGGCCTCGGCGCCGTCGAAACGACCGCCGCAGACACCCAGCCGACGCGCCTGGGTCAGACCGATGCGCTCGACCACGAACGGGGCGATCTGCGCCGGCGGCAGGCCGAGACCCGTCTCCGGCAGACCGAACTTGGCGTCCGGCGCGGCGATGGCCACGTCGCTGACGCAGCAAAGTCCGAAGCCGCCACCCAACACGGCGCCCTCCAGAATCGCGATGACCGCCTGCGGCGCGGCGTTGACCTTGCGCAGCATGGTGCCGAAGCTGCGCGAATAGTCGATCACCGCGTCCGAATGCTGCGTCCGCGGCGACTGGCGCGCCGCGGCCATGTCCTTGATGTCGCCACCGGCGCAGAAATTGGCACCGGCACCGCGCAGCACCACGGCGCGGATGTCACGGTCGTCGGCGATGGCGTCGATGATGTTGCAGATGTCAGTCAGCAAGCCGACCGACATCGCGTTGCGCGCCTCGGGACGGTTGAAGGTGAAGTGCAGAACACCGGCCTTGATCTCGACCAGTGCGTTCGGTGTTTCGGGTAGCGTCGTCATGATGGCCTCGTCGGTCAGCCGGACTTGCGCTTGCCGCCCAGTCCCAGGCGCTTTGAAATGATCTGCAGCATCACCTCGTCGGCGCCGCCGCCAATCGAGTGCAGGCGCAGATCGCGGTAGAACTGGGCCACCGTGGACTCCCACATGAAGCCCTGCCCGCCCCAGAATTGCAGTGACGCGTCGCAGACCTCACGGGCGACACGGGCGCTCTTGAGCTTGGCCATGGACGCCAGCAAGGTGACGTCCTCGCCTGCGATCAGCGCGCCGATGGCCTTGTCGATCAGGCCGCGCACAGCCTCGATCTCGGTCGCCAGCTCGGCAAGGCGGAACTGCACGTACTGGTTGTCCAGCACGCTCTGGCCAAAGGCCTTGCGGCCGCGGGTGTAGTCGATGGTGTCGTCCAGCACGCGGTCCATCGCCTTGAGGATGCTGGCCGACAGGAACAGGCGCTCCTCCTGGAACTGCATCATCTGGTAGACGAAGCCCTTGCCCTCCTCGCCGATCAGGTGAGCCGCGGGAACGCGGACCTCGTCGAAGAAGATGATCGCGGTGTCGGAACTGCGCTGGCCCAGCTTGTCCAGCTTGGTCCGGCGGTCGATGCCCTTGGCGTCCAGCGGCACGACGATCAGCGACTTGTTGCCGTGGCGGCTGGTCGGATCGGCATCGCCGGTGTTGACCAGCGTGCAGGCCCAGTCCGCCTGGGTGCCATTGGTGATCCACTGCTTGGAGCCGCTGATCACGTACTCGTCGCCTTCGCGCCGCGCCGTGGTCTTGATGCCGGCGACATCGGAGCCGGCGCCCGGCTCGCTGACAGCGATGGCGGCGACATGGTCACCGGCCACCGCGGGCTTGAGAAAGTTGTCCTTGAGGAAATCGGAACCGAAGCGGGCCAGCGCCGGCGTCGACATGTCGGTCTGCACGCCGATCGCCATCGGAATGCCGCCGCAGGTGCACACGCCCAGAGCCTCGGCGAATTCCATCTGGTAGCTGTAGTCCAGCCCCATGCCGCCGACGTCCTCCGGCTTGTTGATGCCGAGAATGCCGAGATCACCCATCTTCTTGAAGACCTCGTGGGCCGGGAACACGCCATCGCGTTCCCATTCGGCGACGTTCGGGTTGATCTCGTCCAGCACGAAACGCTCGACCGTGCGGTAGATTTCCTGGTGTTCGTGTGTGCGCTGCATGGCTAGTCTCCGCTCTGATCCTGCGCTGGTCTCTGGTGGCGATGGCGCCTGAGTCCGTCCTGTCCGTGGCGCGCCGTTGCGAGCGCGCGCCACCATGAGCACGGCCCCTCCTACATCCGGGCGACGCCGAAGCTGTTCTTCGCCACTTCGCGCAGCTTGGCGTCCTGACAGATCGACAGCGTGAAGCCCAGCACCCGGCGCGTGTCGCGCGGGTCGATCAGGCCGTCGTCGAACAGGCGAGCCGTGGCGGCGAGCGCGTCGGCTTCCTTGTTGAAGCGGCCGATGATGTCCGCCTCCATGGCGTCGAGCATCTCCTGCGGAACCTCTCGGCCCTGCTGCTTCATCTTCGCCTCGGTGACGATGGACATCACCTTGGCCGCCTGCTCGCCGCCCATGACGGCGGTGCGGGAATTCGGCCAGGCAAAGATGAAATCGGGATCGAAACCACGCCCGCACATGCCGTAGTTGCCGGCACCAAAGCTGCCACCCATGACGACGGTGATCCGGGGCACCGCGGAATTGGCCACGGCCTGTACCATCTTCGAGCCATGCTTGACGATGCCGCCCTGCTCCGACTCGGTGCCAACCATGTATCCGGTGGTGTTCATCAGGTAGACCAGCGGCGTCTGCGTCTGCACGCAAAGCTGCATGAACTGCGCGGCCTTGGTCGCGCCCTTGGTGGTGATCGGCCCGTTGTTGCTGATGATGCCGACCGGCTGGCCGTAGATGCTGGCGCGGCCGCAGATGGTCTGCTGGTCGTATTCGTTCTTGTATTCGAGAAATTCGCTGCCATCGACCACACGGGCGATGACTTCACGGCAGTCATAGGGACGGCGGTAGTCGGCGGGCACGACGCCGACCAGTTCCTCCGGCGCGTACCGCGGCGCCTCGAAGACCTTGAGGGCCGGCTTCGGCGCGGTGCTGTTCCAGCCGAGCTTGCCGACCACTTCACGCGCCAGGCGGATACCGTCGGCGTCGTCCTCGGCGATGAACTCCGAGGTGCCGGCCACCTGACAGTGCATCTCGGCGCCGCCCAGATCCTCGTCAACAGCAATCTCGCCCGTCGCGGCCTTGAGCAGCGGCGGACCGGCCAGGAACACCTTGGCCTTCTTGCGCACCATGATCACGTGGTCGGACAGACCAGGCATGTAGGCGCCGCCCGCGGTGGACGAACCATGCACCACCGTGACCTGCGGGATGCCGGCCGCGGACAGGCGCGCCTGATTGGCGAAGGTCTTGCCGCCGGGAATGAACACCTCGGCCTGGTACAGCAGGTTGGCGCCACCGGATTCGATCAGCGAAATCACCGGCAGCTTCTGCTTGAGCGCGATGTCCTGGATGCGGATCGTCTTCTGCACGCCGAACGGCGTCATCGTGCCGCCCTTCACGGCCGAATTCGACGCCGAGATCATGCAGCGCACGCCCGAGACGTAACCGATGCCGATGATGGAGTTTCCGCCGGCGAGCGAGCCGTCCTTGTCGTCGTGATGCTTGTAACCGCAAAGCGTCGACAGCTCCAGGAACGGCGAGCCGCGATCCAGCAGCAAGTGCACGCGCTCGCGCGGCAGCAGCTGTCCACGGCCATGGAATTTCTCGCGCTTGGACTCCTCCGTCGCGTGGACCTTGGCCTCCACGTCACGGAAGCGCTTGATCTCCGCGAGCATGTCCTCGCGATTCTTCTGGAAGTCGGCTGACGCCGGGCTGATCTTCGATTCAATGGCCGGCATGGTGTCTCCTCATACCTCGTTGTTCGTTCACCGGGTCCGCCCCGGATGGTCGATGTTGGTGGGTGACGCCTCGCCACCCCGCCGGGTAGGGCTAATCGGACGTCCCCGACACCGCCTTCGGCGGCTGGTAACGGTGAAAGCCCTGGTAGGGCTTCGATCGGTCATGGTCCGGCAGCGGAAACAGCTTCGCGTTGAGGCTGGCCGCGCCGTCAATCTTCACGCAGGTGCCGGAAATGAACGCGGCGCCTTCGGAGAGCAGGAAGCAGATCGCCGAGCTGACCTCCGCCTCGGTGGACATGCGCTTGAGCGGCACCAGCTGCGACATCATCGGGATGACCTGCTTGGAGAACGACGGGTCGTAGCTGTCCATGCCGCTGGAGGCCACCCAGCCGGGCGCGACGGCATTCACGCGCACGCCGAATTGCGCCCATTCCACCGCCAGCGTTTCGGTCAGGTTGACCATGCCCGCGCGGGCCGCCCCGGAATGCGCCATGCCGGGCATGCCGCCCCACATGTCGGCGACGATGTTGACGATGGCGCCGCCGCCATCGCGCATCGATTGCAGCAACACCTCGCGGGCCACCAGAAAGCCGCCGGTCAGGTTGTTGCGGACCACGGCGTCGAAACCGTTCTTGCTGATCATCATCGCCGGGCTGGGAAACTGCCCGCCGGCATTGTTGACCAGACCGTGGATCGCACCGCGCGCGGCGACAATCGCCTGCACGGCGGCCTTGACCGCATCCTCGTCGCGGATGTCGAAGGCCTGGGCGCTGGCGGCGCCACCGTCCTCGATGATTTCGGCCACGACCGTGTCGAGCTTGCTCTGCGTGCGGCCGGTGATGACGACGTGGGCGCCCAGCGCAGCGAGCTCATGCGCGGTGCAACGACCAATGCCCGAGCCACCGCCGGTGACGACGATCGTCCGGCCTTCGAAAAGGCCCGGTTTCAGGACCGAGGCATAGCCCACCGCACGCTCCTCCGTGAACGAGAATTCAATTCGAATCGGGCTGCCGCCGCGAACGACCGGCTTGGTCGCCCGCGGCGGCTTGCGCTTACAGCTTGGATTCGAGCTCGGGGATAACCTCGAACAGATCGCCCACCAGACCGATGTCGGCGACTTCAAAGATCGAGGCTTCCTCGTCCTTGTTCACCGCGACGATGCAGCCGGCGTCCTTGATGCCCGCCAGATGCTGGATCGCACCGGAAATGCCGAAGCACATGTACAGCTCGGGGGCGATGACCTTGCCGGTCTGGCCCACCTGCATGTCGTTCGGGCAGAACCCAGAATCCACCGCGGCGCGGGAGGCGCCCACGCCGGCGCCGATCTTGTCGGCCATGCGGTAGATGATCTCGAAGTTCTCCTCGCTGCCCACGCCACGGCCGCCAGAGACGACCTTGGGTGCGGACTGCAGGTCCGGACGGTCGCCGCCCGCGCCCTCGCGCTTGACGAAGCGGGTGTGCGACGGCAGCTCGGCATCCACCGACACCGCTTCCACCGGGCAGGCGCCCTGCTCGCCCACGGCCTTGAACGACGCGGTACGGGCCGAGCCGACCAGCACACCATCCTGCGGCGCCTCGACGGTCACGACGGCGTTGCCGGCGTAGATCGGACGCTGGAAGGTATACGGCCCTTCGACGGCCATGATGTCGGTGACCATGACGCTGTCCAGCAGCGCGGCCACTCGGGGCATCAGATCCTTGCCGAAGGTGGTGTTCGGACCGATGACGTGGGTCACGCCCAGGTCCTGCGCCAGCTTGACGATCTGCGGAGCCAGCAGCGCGGCAACCGGTTCGGCGTTCTCCGCGCGGTCGACCAGCACGACCTTGGTCGCGCCTTCCAGCGTTGCCGCGGCATCCGCCACGGCCTGGCCGGATTCGGCGAAGACGGCGACGGTCACGTCACCGATGGCCTTGGCGCAAGCCATGGCCTTGGAGGTGGATGCGTTCAGTTCACCGCCCAGGTGTTGGGCAATCAGCAGTACGGAAGCCATTAGAGCAGCCCCTTGTCTTTCAGAGCGGAAATCAGTTCATCGGTGGTCTTGACCATGATGCCGGCCTCGCGCTCGGGCGGCGGCGCGGTCTTGGTCACGGTCAGGCCGGCCTTGGGCGTCACGCCCAGGTCGTCCAGGCTCTTGGTGTCCACCGGCTTGCGCTTGGCCTTCATGATGTCCGGCAGCTTGAGATAGCGCGGCTCGTTGAGGCGCAGGTCGACCGTGATCACGGCCGGCAGATCCACCTCGATGGTCTCCAGGCCTTCGTCGACTTCGCGGGCCACGGTGGCCTTGCCGTCGGCGAAGTCGATGGTGGACGCGAAGGTCGCCTGCGGCCAGCCCAGCTTGGCGGAGGTCATCTGCCCGGTCTGGTTGCTGTCGTCGTCAATGGCCTGCTTGCCCATCAGGAACACGTCCGGGCCTTCCGCCTCGGCCAGCTTGGCGAACACCGCCGCGGCGGTCGGCGGCTCGACGGGGCCGTCCACCTTGACGTGGATCGCCTTGTCGCAGCCGAAGGCCAGCGCCGTGCGCAGGGTCTCGACGGCCTTGTCGTCGCCGATGGTCACGGCAATCACTTCGGAGGCCGCGCCGGCTTCCTTCATGCGGATGGCCTGCTCGACCGCGATTTCGTCAAACGGATTCATCGAGTGCTTGACGCCTTCGGTCTGCACGCCGGATCCGTCTCCTTTCACCTGGATTCGCACGTTGTAATCCACAACGCGCTTCACGCTCACAAGTACTTTCATGTTGTTTGGCTCAACAGTTCTCTGTGTTCCGTGTGTGTGTCGCGCCGACGCCACACGCCGGCCCGTCCCTTGGCCCTACAAGTTCTGGTAGTTAGGCCCGGATCCGCCTTCCGGCGTGACCCAGTTGATGACTTGATAGGGATCCTTAATATCGCACGTCTTGCAGTGCACGCAGTTGGCCGAGTTGATCTGCAGACGCTTGGCGCCGGCCTCCTCGACCACCTCGTACACCCCTGCCGGGCAGAACCGCGTGCAGGGATTGGCGTACTCCTCCTCGCATTTGGTGAAGCAGACGTCCGGCTCGATCACCTTGAGGTGAATCGGCTGGTCCTCGTCGTGCTCCGTGGCCGCGAAGTAGACCGAGGCCAGGCGATCCTTGGGCGCCAGATCGCGCGGCGCCTCCGTGAAGCCGGGCTCGGCCGGCAGCTCGGCCAGCTTCTTGGTCTGCGACCAGTCGGCCTTGGACTTGAGCGTCCACGGCGACAAACCGGCCACGGCGGTCTCCCAGGCGGCATTGAACATGCCGAACCACAGGCCCTTCTTGAAACCGGGCTTGATGTTGCGGACCTTCTTCAGTTCCTTGCCGACAACCGATTCACGCAGCTTGGCGTCGAACCCGGTCGATTCCAGCTTGGCCGTGAGATGCTCGGCGGCGAGCAGGCCGGAACGCATGGCGGTGTGAACGCCCTTGATCTTCGGCACGTTCAGCGTGCCGGCGCCACAGCCGATCAGCATGGCACCCGGCATTTCGGTGGTCGGCAGCGACTGCCAGCCACCGGTGACGATCGCGCGCGCGCCGGCGGACAGGATCTTGCCATCCTCCAGCAGCGGCTTGACCGTGGGGTGATGCTTCCACTGCTGGAACATCTCGAAGGGCTTGAGCCGCGGATCGTCATAGCCCAGGCCGACGACGTAACCCAACGCGATGCGGTTGTCGGTCAGGTGATAGAGGAAGCTGCCGCCGTAGACATCATTCGGCAACGGCCAGCCCACGGTGTGGACGATCTTGCCGGGCTCGACGCGGCCTTCCGGCACTTCCCACAGTTCCTTGAGCCCGATGCTGTAGTTCTGCGGGTCGTGGCCCTCGTCCAGCTTGTAGCGCTTGATCAGCTGCTTGGACACGGAACCGCGTGCGCCCTCGGCCAGCACCGTGACCTTGGCCCGCAGGTCCATGCCCGGCGTGTAGCCGTCCTTGTGCGACCCGTCCTTGGCCAGCCCCATGTCGCCGGTGCGCACGCCGACGACGACGTCGTCTTCGATCAGCGCTTCGGCGGCCGGAAAGCCCGGGTAGATTTCCACGCCCAGCGCCTCGGCCTTCTCTCCCAGCCAGCCCATCATGTTCATCAGGCTGACGATGTAGTGGCCGTGGTTGTTCATCTGCGGCGGCGTCGGCAGCTTCATCGCGCCGGATTCGCTCAGCTTGAGGAACTCGTCCTTGGTCGCGGGCACGCAGATCTCGGGCGGGTCATCACGCCATCCCGGCACCAGCTCGTCCAGCGGCTCCGGCTCGATGACCGCGCCGGCCAGCGAATGCGCGCCGACAAAACTGCCCTTCTCCAGCACGCAAACCGCGAGATCCGGATTGCTCTGCTTGAGTTTCATGGCGCAGGCCAGACCGGCCGGTCCGGCGCCGACGATGACGACGTCGTACTCCATGACGTCGCGTTCGATGTCGCTCCCGTTCGTCATTGTGTCCTGATGTCAGGTGGGATGGGGGCCAACACTTTAGTCGAATCGGCGTGCAATTTCCGCCGAAACCGGTATCGGAAAACTCAAAAGCATCTGCGCATGGCACTTGCCCTGCGGGTCCGTGCGCAGCGAAGCGATACCTCCGCCGCCCAGGGAATGGCGCAGCAGGAAGTTGTATCCGCCAATGCCGGGCATGGCCCAGCGGCTGACCTCGCCGTCCAGCAGATAGCCGAAATAGGCCTTGACCGCGTCAGCGGTCAGCACCTGTTCGATGAACGGCAGATACTCGGCAGCGCGCGCGATCACCCCGATGTTGCTGTGATCACCCTTGTCGCCCGACCGCGCCACGGCCAGCCGGATCAGCGGCACCGTCTGCGGCCCCGCGTCGACGGCGTCCAGCCCCAGTCCGTCATGCGCCGGGGAAGCCGATGCAGACCCGCCCGCGGGAATCGCGACGTCCGACACCGCTTCGCCGACCTGCACCGTAACCGGCACCGCCTGTTTCGGCACCAGCGTGGTGAACAGGCGCACGATCGGCGTGACACTGGGCCGGCCGGAGTAGCCGGTGATGCCGGGCACCATCCCGGTGGCGGCCTGTGCCACTTCGCGGCCGAACAGCTTCAGCGCGTCGCGATTGGCATGGGTGGCCACCATGCGCACCGTCACCTCGCGCGGCGCGACCTGCGCATGCGGGCCGTACATGGCCTCGGCGCCGATCAGCTCGACATGCGTCTGGAGAAACCCTCCGAGACCGGCGGCTTCGAGCATCCGTCCGACCTTGGCGAAGATCGCGTCCGCGGCGGCCTGACCCTTCGCCGGCGCCTCCAGGCCACCGACGACGAAGCTGACCATCGTCCGGAATCCGGACGGGTACGTCGCCGATACCTTGTAATGCCCCGTGGGCGCCCGGCCACGCGCGCCGGACACACGGACGCGATCCGGCCCGCTGGCCTCGAGCGCCACGTCCGTCCAGTCACAGATGACGTCAGGCAGCACATAGGCACCGGGATCGCCGATCTCGTAAACCAGTTGCTCACCGACACTCAGCGGCGAGACCAGCCCGCCGGTGCCATCTGGCTTGCCGACCTCGAAGCTCCCGTCGTCCTGCACCTCGACGATGGGGAAACCCATGTCGTCGAAGCCCGGCACATCGCGCCAGTCGGTGAAATTGCCGCCGGTGCACTGCGCCCCGCATTCGATGATGTGACCGGCCAGCGAGCCGGCGGACAGGCGATCGTAGTCGTCCTCGCCCCAGCCGAACTCCGCCATCAGCGGCCCCAGCACCAGCGCCGAATCCGCGCAGCGGCCGGTGACGACGATCTCCGCGCCCTGCAGAAAGGCATCGCGAATCGGCAGCGCGCCCAGATAGGCGTTCATCGTGACCAGTCCGCGCGGCATGGCGGCATCGGTGTCCAGATCCCGGCAGTCGGCGAATTCCTTTTGACGTGGCAGCAGATCATCGCCGCCGACATGAGCGATCGACAGCGTCACGCCCGCCTGCTCGGCGGCGGCCTGCAAGGCCGCGCAACAGGCCGCCGGATTCAGGCCACCGGCGTTGACCGCCACGCGAATGCCCTGCGTCTTGATCGCGCCAAGCAGTGGCGTGAGCACCTCGACGAAATCGTCCGCGTAGCCGGCCGCCGGGTCCCGCATCCGCTTGAGCGCGAGAATCGACATGGTGATCTCGGCCAGGTAATCGGCAACCAAGTAATCGATATTACCCTTGGTGACGAGTTGTTCCGCGGCAGTGGACGTATCACCCCAGAACGCCGATGAACACCCAATTCTGACCGTCTTTCCCATGATTCCTGACGCCTCCTTGTTTCCGCCCGGCCCGTTCACTCATTCCTTCACCAGGCGGGCGCAGCATGCCAGCGCAGTCGAATCGAATTCAAGGGTAATAAAACTTACCAGATCGGTTCGCGGCGGCATCGGCAAGCCACCCTGTCGAGTGAATTGGGAACTCGGGCCGCAGTCTCCCACTCCCAAGGCAGACACGGCACGGATGTGCAGTGCATCATTAGCGCCCCTTACAACATGCGAGGACACGAGCCGATGGCGAGCCTGAGTTGTTTCAAAGCCTACGACATTCGCGGAAAAGTACCGGACGATTTGTCGCCCGAACTGGCTTTCCGGATCGGTCGGGCCTACGCAGCCGAGCTCAAGCCGACCCGTGTCGTCGTCGGTCGCGACGTCCGCGATTCCAGCCAGGCGCTGGTCAACGCGCTCGCGCTGGGCTTGCAACAGGGCGGCTGCGAGGTCCATGACATCGGGCTCTGCGGCACCGAAGAAGTGTATTTCGCGACCTTTCATTTCGAGATGGACGGCGGAATCATGGTCACCGCCAGCCACAACCCTATCGGCTACAACGGCATGAAGCTGGTGCGGGCCGGCGCCCAGCCGATCAGCGGCGACAGCGGCCTCAAGGCCATCGAGGAACGCGCCGCGCAGGACACGACGCCGCTGCCGCCCATCGAGCCGACGCTGACCCCGCTGGAACATCGCGCCGCCTACGTCCAGCACCTGCTGGGCTATCTCAATGTCGACGCGCTGCGGCCGCTGAAGATCGTCACCAACGCCGGCAACGGCGGTGCCGGCGTCGTCATCGACGCGCTGGCGCCGTTCCTGCCCTTCGAATTCATCAAGGTGCATCACGAACCGGATCCGACCTTCCCCAACGGCATCCCCAACCCGCTGCTGCCGGAGAACCGGGCCGCCACCGCGGAGGCGGTCAAGGCGCATGGTGCCGATTTCGGCGTGGCCTGGGACGGCGACTTCGACCGCTGCTTCCTGTTCGACGAAAACGCCCGCTTCATCGAGGGCTACTACATCGTCGGCCTGCTGGCCAAGGCGCTGCTGCTGAAGGCGCCGGGCGACAAGATCATCCATGACCCGCGCCTGACCTGGAACACCGTGGACGAGGTCCGACAGGCCGGCGGCGTGCCGATCATGTCCAAGACCGGCCACGCCTTCATCAAGGAGCGGATGCGCAAGGAAAACGCCGTCTACGGCGGTGAGATGAGCGCGCATCACTACTTCCGCGATTTCGCCTACTGCGACAACGGCAACATCCCGTGGCTGATGGTCGCCGAACTGATCTGCCGCGAGGGCAAATCCCTGTCGCAGCTGGTCGACGAGCGGATCGAGGCCTATCCGGCCAGCGGCGAAATCAACCGCAAGGTCGCCGACGCGGATGCCACCATCGCCGCCATCGAAACGGAATTCGCCGCCGATGGCGTCATCGATCGCACCGACGGTTTGTCGGTGGACTTCCCGACCTGGCGCTTCAACCTGCGCAAGTCCAATACCGAGCCGGTGATCCGCCTAAACGTGGAATCACGCGGCGACATGGCGCTGATGCAGGAAAAGACCGACGCGATCCTGAAGTTCGTCGACGCGCTTTAGCCGGGCCTCGAACAGCGACCGAGCGGAGGCTGGCCTCAGCGGCGTTGCTCGACGACGCCACGAGGCCGGGCCGCCATCGCGAACCCGTGGCCGTGGCGCAGCAGGTAACCCAGCCACTTGTAGACCATCAGGTTGCGGGCGTGCTGGCGTTGCAGCCAGCCGCCGACCTCGGGGTCGATGTCCCGCAGGAAGTCGCAGCGGGACCGACAGGAGTCCACGACCTCGGCCACGCCGGCATCGTGATAAAGCCGCAGCGTGACATCGGGATCGGCCCGGCGCTCGCCCGACTCGGCGTCAAACCAGTAGGTGAGATGCACGGTCGTCGTGTACCGGCAGCGTTCCAGCACGGTCAGGTGCAGGTCGAAGTCCGACTCGCTGCGTGACACCGCGTGATCGAACGGCAGCGGATGATCCGGCACCAGGCGCTGGAACCGCTGGTAGTTCTCGTCAACGAGATTCATCAGACCCGAAAAACTCTCGGGCCGCCCGAGTCGAAGCAGCGTTTTGGGGTTGGCGAGATCCATGCGGTCACTATGCCCATGGCGCCGCCGCCGGTGCAAGCGGTTGACGTGGGCCACGCCGCGTGCATGCTCCATGCCCTGACTTTGCCGGGGAGAACAGCATGAGCGCCGCCGTCCGAACCATCACCACGACCCCGTTCGACGACCAGCGCGTCGGAACCGCGGGACTCCGCAAGAAGGTTCGCGTCTTCCAGCAAACGCACTATCTGGAGAACTTCGTCCAGGCCGTGTTCGACACCCACCCGGGTTTCGAGGGTTCGACCCTGGTCGTCGGCGGCGACGGTCGCTACCACAATGACACCGCGATCCAGACCATCCTCGCGATGGCGGCCGCCAACGGTGTCGCGAAGATCATCGTCGGCAAGGGAGGCATTCTGTCCACGCCGGCGGCCTCGCACCTGATTCGCAAGTACGACGCACACGGCGGCTTCATCCTGTCCGCCAGCCACAATCCGGCCGGCCCTGATGGCGACTTCGGCATCAAGTTCAGCATCCACGGCGGCGGCCAGGCCTCGTCCGCGCTCACCGACGCGATCTACGCCCGCAGCCAAGAAATCGACCGCTACCGACTGCTGGACGCCGCCCCCGTCCCCCTCGACGACGTGGGTGCCGCGACACTGGGCAACATGACCGTGGACGTCATCGATTCCACCGAGGACTATGCCGACCTCATGGAGTCGCTGTTCGATTTCGACGCCATCCGCGCGCTGCTCGCCTCGGACTTCCGCTTCGCCTTCGATGCCATGCATGCGGTCACGGGCCCGTATGCCACCCGCCTGTTTGTCGAACGCCTTGGTGCGTCACCGGATTCGGTGCGCAATGCCGAACCCCTGCCCGACTTCGGCGGCGGCCACCCGGACCCCAACCTGGTCTACGCGGCTGATCTGGCCGACGAGGCCATCAACCGTCAGGCACTGGACTTCGCCGCCGCCTCGGATGGCGACGGCGACCGCAACATGATTCTCGGTCGCGGCGTGTTCGTCTCGCCCGGCGACAGCCTGGCGGTCATCGCCGCCAACGCGTCGACGATACCGGTCTACGCCGACGGCATTCCCGGCGCGGCGCGCTCCATGCCGACCAGCCGCGCGCTGGACGCGGTGGCGGCGCAACAGGGCTTTGACGCCTACGAGACGCCGACCGGCTGGAAGTTCTTCTGCAACCTGCTGGATGCCGGACGAATCGCCATCTGTGGCGAGGAATCCTTCGGCACCGGTTCGGATCACGTCCGCGAGAAAGATGGCCTGTGGGCCGTGCTGGCCTGGCTCAACCTGCTCGCGGCAAGGCGCGGCGAATCGCTCGCCGAGATCCTGCTGGCGCACTGGAAGACCTACGGCCGGCACTACTACGAGCGCCATGACTACGAGGACCTGAGCGCTGAGCAGGCGGATGCGGTGATGCAAAGCCTGCGTGATCAACTCGCCGAGCTGCCCGGCCGGACCCTCAACGACCTGACCATCACCGCCGCCGATGAATTTGGCTACACCGACCCCATCGACGGCAGCAGCGCCGACGGGCAGGGCCTGCGAGTGATCTTCGGCGACGCCGCGCGCATCGTGCTGCGCAAGTCCGGCACCGGCACCAGCGGCGCCACTCTGCGGCTCTACCTGGAAGAGCTGCGCAGCGACGAATGGGAGCTGCGCCTGCCGACGCACGAGGTTCTGGGGCCGCTGTCCGCCGTCGCCGACTCGCTGTGCCGGTTGCGCGAGCAGACCGGACGCGACAAGCCGTCGCTGGTCACCTGAGATTCGCCGCGGCCGCCGGGCCTAATCCAGCCCCGGCATCATCCTGCGCCCGGTGGCGGTGAATTCTTCCTTCGCCGGCGTCACCGACGCCGCGGCTTCCGCGGGAGCCGCGCTTGCTGGGCCGCTGAACTGGGCGGGGTCGACGGGCGCCACGGACGGCGGACGGAATGGCAGCAGGAAGCGGATCGTCAGCCCGGACCCGGCCTGGGTGTCCACCCAGATCCGCCCGCCATGCACCAGCATCACCTTCTTGGCGAGCGCCAGCCCGAGGCCATTGCCCGGATAGGTTCCGATGGTATGCAGCTGGGCGAACAGCTCGAACACCTTGTCGGCGTGTTCGGGCGGTATCCCGGGGCCGTTGTCACTGACCGAGAACTCCCACTCGTCCGCCCTCGGCGTGCAGTCGATGGTGATCGACGGCGTCGAACTGCCATTGAACTTGACGGCGTTGTCGAACAACTGCTCGAACAGCTTGGTCAGCAGATCGGGATCCGCGGTCACGATCGGCAGCGCACCCTTGATGCAGATCAGTTCACGCTGGGGATACCGCGCCGCCACGGTTTCCCGGGCTGCCTGCACGATGGCCTGCAAATCGACCGACTGGCGCATCTGTGGCCGAGTCGCGGTCTCCAGATAGGCGAGCAGGTCCCGGGTCAACGACTTGATGCGGCCGCTTTCCTGCGTCAGGTAGCGAACGTAGTCCTGCACGTCCGGGTTGTCGGCAACCCGCCGCGAAAGCAACTGCGCGTAGCTGCTGATGCCGCGCACCGGCTCCTGCAGATGATGAGCCGCGATGAACGCCACGCGCTCCAGCTCGGCACCGGTGCGCGACACCAGTTCGGCCTGCCGACGAAGCAGCTCCGCCTGCTGGCGCGCTTCGGTCACGTCCTCCACGCTCATGATCGCGCCGATGCCCATGCCGCGCTGGTCGCGAACCGGATGCGCGCTGGCGCGGGCGAGCGCCACCGAACCGTCGCGGCGATGAAAGCTGAATTCGTAACCCTCGATGCGCTGCCCGCGCATCGCGCGCGCCAGCGGCGTCTTGTTCCACGGCACCGCCATCCCCGAGTCCGCCTCGTAGATGCGAAACACGTTGGCCGACGCGTGGCCGAGAAACGGCTTGTCGCGAAAGCCGTAAAGGTCCTGCAGAGCGCCGTTGAACAGCGTCAGGCGACCGTTGCCGTCCACCACGCAGATGCCCTGCTCACTGGTCTCCGCCAGCACGCGCAGTTGTTCCAGCGCGTGCGATTCCACCACCGGCGAGTAGGTCGTCTCGGTGGTCGGCATCTCGTCGACATGGCTGTTGCGCGCCAGCACCCAGGCGCCCACCGGCCCGGTCGCCAGCACGAGCACGAGCACGGCCGCATCCAGACCGGAATCCGGTTTCGCCTGCGCCAGCGCCACGGCCAGCCAGATGCCGAGGGCGACGACGGACAGCGCGAACATCAACGGTCGCAGACGACGGCGCCGGCTCGCGGTGGGGTCCAGAATCAGCCCCTGCAATCCCAGCCCGACGAGCATCACGCCCAGCGCCGCCGGTGTCGGCAGCGCCGCACCGATCCCGAGCGCCGAACCACCCGCACCGCCCGCCGACAGGATGCCCACGGCGCCTGCCGCGACGAGAAACGCCGTTGTCAGCTCCACCCCGGCCCAGCGGCTCGCCCCGGATCGGGTCCAGGCCATCAGCAGCGTCGCGGTGCAGGCGGCGAACAGGGTCAGTCCCAGCGCCCGTCCACCTTCGGAATGACCGCCGGGCAACTCGAGCGGAATCAGGGCCGACAGGGAGAGATCCAGAACTTCCGCCGCGGCGAACAGAACGCCGACAATCGCGACCATCAAACCCAGGCGACGCAGCCGGAAGAGCAGCATCAGCAGGGAGGTCGAACACAGGATCAGCGCCGCCGATGCGCGCAGGGACATGTTCTCCGACAACCCGCCGGGCCACCACTGCTGAATCTGCGGCGCGAACATCGCACCCAGCCCCAGCAACATGGCCAGCGCCGCCAGGCTGGCGGCGGCGCCCCGCGGCATCCGCGGCTGAACCAGCGTCTCGGACAGCTCAGCCATGCGCCAATGCCACTGCGGGCCGTAGCATGAGGGGAATGTCCAGCCGTCCCGAACCCATGCGCATCCCAGACCGTGCCAGCAGGACATCGCTGCCCCACCTTGCATCAGGCCTCATCGCATTGATCGGAATTTCGGCCTGCACTGGCAACACTCCTGCTTCACTACCGGACGGTCCAGGTCGAATTCTGACACTGACGGACCGGGAAATCGATGAAGCCAGCGGCCTCGCCGTCTCCCGCGCCGAGCCGGGGAGGCTGTGGCTGCACAACGACAGCAGCGGCGCGGCCAGGCTTTACGCATCGGATCACGACGGTCGATCGCTGGGCAGCGTCGATATCACCGGTGTCACCAACACCGACTGGGAAGACCTGGCGGCATACTCCGAAGACGACAACCACTATCTTCTGATCGCCGATGTCGGCGATAACCGGGGCGTGCGACCGACAGTGCAGTTGCATGTCGTCAGCGAACCGATCACGACAACCGCGCCCGTTTCGCCGGCGCGAACACTGAACGTGACCTACCCGGACGGCCCCCGCGACTGCGAGGCTGTGGCGGTGGACGAGACGGAACGAGCGGTCTACCTGCTGAGCAAGCGGGATGCTCCGCCACGGCTTTATCGCGTACCCCTGGGCGCAAGCGCCGGGGTCGTCACCGCCGAATTTCTCGGCGTGGTGGGTTCCATCCCGCCGCCGACCCCGGCGGATCGGGCCGAGGACCCTCGATTCGGCCGCTATCGCAGCCAGCCCTCGGCGATGAGCTTCTCAGCCGCCGCGGACCGGGCGCTGGTGGTGACCTACAAGGACGCCTACCTCTACACCCGGGTCCCTGGCGAACCCTGGCTGCGGGCACTGAACCGGGCGCCACGGATCATCGACCTGCCCCAGCTCGCGCAGACCGAGGCAGGCGACCTGACAGCCGAGGGGAATCTCGCCTTCGTGGCCAGCGAGCGTCTGCCGGCCGCTCTGGTCGAGATTCCCCTGCCCTAACCGGACCCGCGGGCTCAGGCGGCCGTGGACGGCAGCTTGTAGTCGGCGAACTGCTTGCGCAGATTCAGCTTGCTGATCTTGCCGGTGGCCGTGTGCGGCAGTTCGTCAACGAACTGCACATCGTCCGGCATCCACCAGTTGGCGATCTTGCCCTCGAAGTGCTTGAGGATATCGCCGGCGGTCGGCGACTTGCCCGGCTTGGGCACGATGACCAGCAGCGGCCGCTCCGCCCACTTCTCGTGCGGCACGCCGATCACCGCGGCTTCCGCCACGTCCGGATGCGACATCGCCACATTCTCCAGATCGATGGAACTGATCCATTCACCACCGGACTTGATGACGTCCTTGGCCCGGTCGGTGATCTGCATCACGCCCATGGTGTCCATGGTGGCAACGTCGCCGGTGTCGAACCAGCCATCGGCGTCATGCGCATCGGTGTCGTTGCGCTTGTAGTAGGCCGAGCAAATCCACGGTCCGCGAACCTTCAGCCGGCCAAAGGCCACGCCGTCCCAGGGCAGCTCGTTACCGTCGTCGTCGACGATCTTCATCTCGACGCCGAACGCGGGGCGGCCCTGCTTGGCCCTGAGCGCGCTCTGCTGCTCCGGCGACAGTTCCTCGAAACCGCGCGGCGGCAGGTTGATCGTGCCCAGCGGGCTCATCTCGGTCATGCCCCAGGCATGGATGGTCTCGACGCCATACTGCTCGCGGAAGGCGTCCATGATCGCGATCGGGCAGGCCGAGCCGCCGACCACAGTACGCTCCAGGGTTTCGACCGTCTTGCCCGAATCCTGGAGATGTTTGAGCAGCCCCAGCCAGACGGTGGGCACGCCCAGCGCGATGGTGACCTTCTCGGCATTGATCAGGTTGGCCAGGGTTTCGCCGTCACCCATTTTCGGGCCTGGGAACACCAGCTTGGAACCGACCATCAGCGTGCAGTACGGCACCGCCCAGGCGTTGACGTGGAACATCGGCACCACCGGCAACACGGAGTCGTGGTTGCGGAAACCGATGGACTCGCCACCGTTGGCACCAAAGGCATGGATCACCGTGGATCGATGGCTGTACAGCACGCCCTTGGGATGACCGGTGGTGCCGGAGGTGTAGCAGAGCGCGCAGGCTTCCCGCTCGTCCAGCTCCGGCCAGTCGAACACGTCGGAGGCATCGGCCAGCAGGGTTTCGTAGCAATGGACGTTGTCCAGGGCCGTGTCGGGCATGTTCGCCTCGTCGGTCAGCACGACGATGCCCTTCACCGTCTCGAACACCGGCGCCAGCTTCTCGATCAGCGGAAACACCAGCTTGTCGACGAAGATGTACTGGTCCTCGGCGTGATTGACGATGTACTCGACCTGATCCGGGAACAGTCGCGGATTGATCGTGTGGCAGACGAAACCGCTGCACTGGATGGCGTAGTAAAGCTCCATGTGCCGGTAGTCGTTCCAGGCCAGCGTCGCGACCCGGTCACCCCGTTTCACACCCAGCGCATCCAGCACGTTCGCCAGCTTGCGGGCCCGCGCGAACATCTCGGAGTAGGTGCAGCGATGGTTGGGATTGTCGGCGGTGACCGAAACGATCTCGCCGTTGGGGTAAACGCGCTCGGCGTGACGCATGATCTGCGTGACCGTCAGCGGGTAATCCATCATCAGACCAAACAATGGCTCGGACATGTCTCCTCCTTGATTATTCTGTCCGCGGTCTTGGAGACCGATCTGGGGGTGATGATCCCTGCCGGAAGAGGCCGCCGCAAGTCCGACCAGCCTGGCGAACCCGCGGCTCAGAACCGCTGCCGGCGCAGATTCTTTTCCTGCATCACCATGGTCGCGATCTCCTCCACCGACATGTTCGTCGAATCGGAGAACGGGATACCGAACTTCTTGTAGAGCTTGGTCGCCTGCCGAAGCTCGTAACTGGCCTGTTGAATCGACGCATATTTGCTGCCGGGGCGACGTTCCTCGCGGATCTGCGCAAGTCGCGTCGCATCGATGATCAGCCCGTAGAGCTTGTGCTTCTGACCCTTCAGCGGTTCTGGCAGCTGCCCCTTCTCCAGGTCTTCCTCGGTCAGCGGATAGTTCGCCGCGAACACGCCGTGCTGCAGCGCCAGGTAGAGGGATGTCGGCGTCTTCCCGCAACGCGACGGCGCAATCAGCACGACATCGGCACGTTCCAGCTTGCGCAGGGACTGACCATCATCGTGCTCCAGCGCGAAGTTCATCGCGTCGATGCGCGACTCGTAGCGCTTGGTCTCACGGCCATGCGCGCGCCCCGAGGCATGCGCCCAACGCAGTTGCAGCTCATCCTCCACGGTCGGGATGAAGGTATCGAAGAGATCGAGAAACAGCGCGTTGGCCTCACGCAGCTTCGCTCGCACCACATCCGTCACGGTGGTGCTGAACACGATCGGCCGCACGCCGTCCTCGCGGGCGGCATGGTCGATGTAGGCGACCACCGAACTCGCCTTGTCATCGGTGTTGACGAAGGGAAAGGTCAGCGACTGGAAATCGACACCATCGAACTGGGTCAGCAGGCTGTTGCCCAGGGTTTCGGCGGTGATGCCCGTTCTGTCGGACACGAAGAAGACGCGACGGTTGGTCTGTGACACGCAAGTTTCTCCCTGACTGGCCCGCTGGCTGACGGGATCAGTCAAGCATGATTGGCGGCCCAGCACGAGGCGCCGGAGCCCAAGCACGCTAGAATAGCCGACCCTGTGGTCGGAACACCCCGGATTCGGCCCGGTCATCGACAACAAGAGAGGCACGCACGTGGAAGACGCGACCATCGTCTGGTTCAAGGATCTCGGCATGAACGATGTCGAGCGGGTGGGCGGCAAGAACGCTTCGCTCGGGGAGATGATTTCCAACCTCGCCGGCGCCGGCGTGAGCGTGCCGGACGGCTTCGCGACCACCGCCGACGCCTATCGCGAGTTTCTCAAGCACGAAGGCCTGGACGACCGCATCAACGCCGCGCTGGACGCGCTGGATGTCGACGATGTCGAGGCGCTGGCGAAGACCGGCAAGCAGATCCGCGAGTGGGTCGGCGAAGCCCCCTTCCCCGCCAATCTGGAAGCCGACATCCGCGCCGCGTTCACGACCCTGTCCGGCGACCACGACGTCTCCGTCGCCGTACGCTCCTCCGCCACCGCCGAGGATCTGCCCGACGCATCCTTCGCCGGCCAGCAGGAAACCTTCCTGAACATCCGCGGCATCGACGCGGTGCTGCATGCCATCAAGGACGTGTTCGCCTCGCTGTTCAACGACCGGGCGATCTCCTACCGCGTGCACCACGGCTTCGATCACAAGCAGGTGGCGCTGTCCGCCGGCATCCAGCGCATGGTGCGCTCGGACATCGGCGCCTCGGGCGTGATGTTCACCATGGACACCGAGTCCGGGTTCCGTGACGTGGTCTTCGTCACCGCGTCCTGGGGACTGGGCGAAGCCGTCGTCCAGGGCGCCGTGAACCCCGACGAGTTCTACGCCTACAAGCCGAACCTCACGGCCAACAAGCCGGCGATCGTGCGCCGCGGCCTGGGCTCCAAGGCGATCAAGATGGTCTACACGGATGACAAGACCGTGGGCAAGACCACCGAATTCGTCGACACCAGCGCCGAGGAACGCGGACAGTTCTGCCTGAGCGCCGAGGATGTCGAGGCGCTGGCGCGGCAGGCCGTGATCATCGAGAAGCACTACGGTCGCCCGATGGACATCGAATGGGGCAAGGACGGCGAGACCGGCGAACTGCTCATCCTGCAGGCCCGCCCCGAAACCGTGCAGAGCCGCAGCAGCGCCAGCACCCTGGAACGCTTCAAGCTCGCCGGCAAGAGCAAGGTGCTCGTAACCGGTCGCGCCATCGGCGCGCGCATCGGCGCCGGCAAGGTGCGGGTGCTGGACGACTTGTCGCAGATGGCGCGCGTGCAGCCCGGTGACGTGCTGGTCACCGACATGACCGACCCCGACTGGGAGCCGATCATGAAACGCGCCTCGGCGATCGTCACCAACCGCGGCGGCCGCACCTGCCACGCCGCGATCATCGCGCGCGAGCTGGGCATCCCCGCCGTCGTCGGCACCGGCCACGGCACCGACCTGCTCAAGGACGGCGTCGAAGTCACCGTCTCCTGCGCCGAAGGCGACACGGGCCTGATCTACGAGGGCCAGCTCGAGTTCTCGGTGGACGAGATCGCCCTAGACAAGATGCCCGAAGCGCCGCTGAAGATCATGATGAACGTCGGCAACCCCGACCGGGCCTTCGATTTCGCCGGCCTGCCCCACAAGGGCGTGGGTCTGGCGCGCCTGGAATTCATCATCAACCGCATGATTGGCGTGCATCCGCGCGCGCTGCTGGAGTTCGACGATCAGCCGGCGGACATCCAGGCCACGATCCGCCAGATGATGGCCGGCTATTCCGACCCGGTCAGCTACTACGTGCACCGACTCGCGGAAGGCGTCGCGACCATCGCCTGCGCGTTCGCGCCCGAGCCGGTAATCGTGCGCATGAGCGACTTCAAGTCCAATGAATACGCCAACCTGGTCGGCGGCGAGCGCTACGAGCCCGAGGAGGAGAACCCGATGCTGGGCTTCCGAGGCGCGTCCCGTTACGTCTCCGAAGAGTTTCGCGCCTGCTGGGAACTGGAGTGCAAGGCGCTGCGCTACGTCCGCGAGGAGATGGGCCTGACCAACGTGCAGGTCATGATTCCCTTCGTCCGCACCGTCGACGAGGCACGTCGCGTCAGTGAGGCGCTCAAGGACAACGGCCTGGAACGCGGCAAGGACGATCTGAAGCTGATCATGATGTGCGAGCTGCCGTCCAACGCGGTGCTGGCCGACCAGTTCCTGGAGTACTTCGACGGCTTCTCCATCGGCTCCAACGACATGACCCAGCTCACCCTGGGGCTGGACCGCGACTCCGGCCTGATCGCCGACCTGTTCGACGAGCGCAACGACGCGGTCAAGGCGATGCTGTCGATGGCGATCAGCGCCTGCCGCAAGCAGGGCAAGTACATTGGTATCTGCGGCCAGGGGCCGTCGGATCACCCGGACCTGGCGCAGTGGCTCATGGACCAGGGCATTGAGTCCGTGTCACTGAATCCGGACACGGTCGTCGAAACCTGGATGATGCTGGCGGGCAAGTCGGTTTAGGAACGCCCCGATCGACAACTCAGGCAGGGACCGGAGTCGCCGACGCCGCGGATGACGGCGCCGCCTCCGGTTCCTCGGGCAGCGCATCCGGAATGTCGAAGCTGAAACGGCTGCCACGACCGGGTTCGCTGTCCACACTGATCTCGCCACCTCGTTTCTGCACGAGCTTCTGTACCAGTGACAGGCCGATGCCCGTGCCCGGGAACTCGTCGGTCGTGTGCAGTCGCTTGAAGACCAGGAAGATCTTGTCGCGATTGTCGGGACTCATGCCGATCCCGTTGTCCTGCACCGAGAAGCGCCAGGCCTGCCCAGCGCGTTCCGCCCGCACTTGAATCTCCGGCGCCTGGTCCTTCGGCTGGAACTTGAGGGCGTTGCTGATCAGGTTCTGGAAGATCTGCTGTAGCGCGCGGGCGTCGGCCTGGACCGTGGGCAGGTCCTGATACTCGAGAACCGCCCCGGACGTCTCCAGATCCGCATGCAGCTGCTCGGCCACCCGCTCCACGATCTCGCCGCTGTCCACGGTTTCGATCCTGGGTTCCGCCGAGTTCACGCGTGACAGCTCCAGCAGGTCGCTGATCAGCGCCCGCATGTCGGTCACGCCATCCTGAATGAATTCCAGATACTCCCGCCCGCCTTCGTCCAGCGTGTCGGCGTAACGCTTGCCGAGCAGCCCGGTGAACGAGCCGATCGTGCGCAGCGGCGCCTGCAGGTCATGGGAGGCGATGTACGCGAAGCGCTCCAGCTCGGCGTTCGACTGCGTCAGCTTGGTGACGGTTCGGCGCAGCTGCTGTTCGGCATCGGCGCGGCGCTGTACCTCGTCCTCCAGCTTGCGATTGATGGCCTCCAGCTCCGCATGGCTGCGCATCGACAAGGCCTGGGGGACCAGCGGGATCAGCACGATCGCGGTGAGTACCGACACGATGGCCGTGAGCACCTTCACGACGCCTTCGAAGTAATACACCGGCCGCCAGATCGTCCAGATGCCGAAGATGTGCGTCATGCCGCACAGCAGGATGAACGCCGCGAACAACGCCAGGATGTGCTTGAACGGCACGTCCCGCTTCTTCCGCGCAAAGTGCAGCAAGGTGACCGGAATCGAGAAATAGGCGAAGGCGATCAGACCATCCGCGATCACGTGCAGCGCGATCAGGTCCGATCGCATCAGGAAACACACGCCGTGGGGCATCAGGCCCGCCGGTCCGAATAGGCTGTCGATCCAGCTCATGTCCGTCTCCTAGTGACCCCTTGGCCGGTCATTGTGCGCGAACGCCCGGAGACAGGCTCTCCGGCCGGTTTTCCGGCTCTTTGCACACGGTCGGGAACCGGTCTCTACGCTGCGCCCGCCTTCAGCCATTGCTGAAACTCCGACGCATTGATCGCGGCCTGTCGCCAGTGCCCCTGCAGCCGGGTGAAGCCTCGCCCCATGAGCTGGCGCACCTCATCCTCGGATTCCACGCCGCAAAGTTCCACCTCGCTGCCCACCGTACCGGCGATCGCGAGTATCGCCTCGGCGGCACGCCGCTGCGGGTCGCCCTGGTCGGCCATCAGTGCCTGGATGAGCGGGCGACGCAGCTTGATGCTGTCTGCACCATAGCCGGTCAGCTGGCTGACGGGGACATCGGCGTCCCACAATTGCAGCGTGATGGAGACGCCGAGTTCCCGCAGCATCTTCAAAGTAGGCGCGACTGCCGCGGGGCTGGCGGCGCCATCCGGCTCGACCTCGATGCAGAGGCGGTTGCCGGGCAGCTGCTCGAGTTCCAGCGCGCCGCGCAGCGCCTCGGCTACCGTGCTCTGGATCAGGCTCTGGCCGGACAGGTTGAGCGCGAGAAACCCCGGGGCGACGCCCTCACGATGCCACCGCGCGAACTGGCGGATGGCCAGCGTGACCATCTGCACCTCGACGCCTTCCAGGACCTTGTCGCGGCGGGCAGTGTTGATCAGCGGTTCCGCGGGATGCCAGCCATCGTCGCCGCGCCAGCGCAACAAGGCTTCCACGCCTTCGAGCCGGGTCCCGTCGGCACCGAAAATCGGCTGGAAATACGGTGTGAACTCCTGGTTCTCGATCGCCCTTCGCAAGTCCGAGGAACCGTCATCGCTTCCCGCGCCTGTCAACCCGCGCATCTGGTCGCTGTAGATCACAACCTGGCCTCGCCCGCCACGCTTGGCGGCGTACATCGCCATGTCCGCGTTGACGACCAGCTTCTCCACCGAACGGCCATGATCCGGAAACACCGCCACACCGGCGCTGGCTCCCAGCTCGACCGCGTGGCCGGACACTTCGTCGATGGCCGAAATCTGTTCGATGATGCGGCGGGCGATCAGGGTGGCCCGATGCCGCGCCGATTCGCCGCTGGCGAAATCGGTAAGTATCACGGCGAATTCGTCGCCACCCAGACGGGCCACGTGGTCCGAGTCGCGCACCGCGGTGCGCAGCACGCTGGAAACCTCGACCAGCACCTCGTCGCCGACGGCGTGACCGAAGTTGTCGTTAACCGGTTTGAACCCGTCGAGATCGATGTAGCAAAGCGCGATCTCCCGGCCGCTTCGCGACGCGACCCGCACCGCCTGGGATGCCTGTTCATCGAACAGCTGCCGATTCGCCAGGCCCGTCAGTACATCATGGCTGGCATGGAAGTACTGCTCCTCGCGCTGCGCGTCGATCTCGCGAACCAGCCGGTTGCGCTCGATCGCGTGCCGCAGCACACGAATCAGGCTGGGCCCGTCATACTGGTCCTTGAGCAGATATTCCTGGGCGCCCAACTTGAGCGCCGCCATGGCGGTCGCCTCGTCATTGAGGCCGGTCATCACCACCAGGGTTGCACCATCAGCCGCTTCCAGCATCGCCTCGACGTTCTCGACGCCTGCGCCATCGGGCAGATGCAGATCCAGCAAAATGCAGTCCGGTCGGTACTCGGCAACCGCGTCGATGCCCTGAGCCAGGGTGGCGGCGTGCCGCACCTGAACCGCTCCGGGGCTGGCCAGACGGAGGCGCTCTTCGATCAGCCGCGCGTCCAGCTTGGAATCTTCGACGAGCAGGAGCTCGATTTCCGCGGCGCTCACGCTACTCCTTCCATATGCCGGCGCTATCCGGCCAGCATCTCGGGAGGCGCTTTCGGCGGAAGCAGCACCATGTTGAACCAGAAGCGCTCCAGCATCTGGACCATTTCCGCAAAGTGGTTCAGGTCCACCGGCTTGGTCAGATAGCAGTTGGCGTGCAGGTCGTAGCAGGTCCGCACATCGTTTTCCGCCTTGGATGTCGACAGAACGAGGACCGGAATGCTGCGTAGCGCCGGATCCTGCTTGACCTCGGCGAGCACTTCCCGGCCGTCCTTGCGCGGCAGGTTCAGATCCAGCAGGACAAGATCCGGCATCGTCGCGTCCTTGTATTCGCCCACACGGCGCAGCATCGCCATTGCCTGCTCGCCGTCACGGGCGACGGAAAGTTCGAAATCCAGCGAGGTTTCACGCAGGATTTCCTGCGTGAGCCGGACATCCGCCGGGTTGTCCTCGACCAGAAGAATATGTGCCTGGGCCATAGGTGCGCCTTAGTGTGAAGTCCATGTCCAATGCACAGCAGACTATCCAAATTCTCGTGAAGTTTCTCTGAATGGCGCACCATGCCTCCCCCGCGTCATGCCCGCCATGACGCACCACCAGCCGAACATCTCGTCCGCCCGCAGACGGACGGCAACGTTCCCTCTTACTGGTATTCGGCCGGGGGACGCGATTGGGATGCATCTCAAGCTCCCGGCCTGGCGTTCCGGCGAATTCAGCCGATAATCGAAACCCCTGCTTCTGGGCGGCGCCACCTCCGCGTTGCGTCGCCTGACCCGGAATGTTCAACGACAACCCCAGACTGGGCGCCGCGTATGCGGTAGCCGCCGGCGCACTGTTCGCCGTCATGGGCAGCCTGATCAAGCTCGCCTCGGCACAGTTGCCCAACGAAACCATCGTCTTTTTGCGCAACCTCGTCGCCGTGGCCGCACTGGTGCCGCTGTTCCTGGGCCGCCGGCGCGTGACCTGGCGCACCACGCGTGCCTGGCTGCATGTCGTCCGGGCCGGCGCCGGCGTCGCCGCCATGTACTGCTTCTTCTTCGCCCTGGGACGCCTGCCGCTGGCCGACGCCATGCTGCTGAACTTCGCGATGCCGGTGTTCATTCCGTGGATCGCCTGGCTGATCCTGGACGAGCGCCCCCGCTGGCAAATCCACGTCGCGACCGCGCTGGGACTGCTGGGCATCGCGTTCATCGTCAAACCCTCGGGCGCGATGGCGCCGCTGTCCGGCCTGATCGGCGCCATGGCGGCGGTCTTCGCGGCGGTGGCCATGGTCATCGTTCGCAAGCTGTCATCGACCGAACCCACACCACGCATCGTGCTCTACTTCGCCGCGCTGGCGGTGCTCATTTCGGTCGGGCCGGCCGCGCTGAACTGGCCGCCGATGCGCGCCGTCGACTGGATGATCATGATCGGTGTCGGTCTGGCGGCGACGGCTGGACAACTGTGCCTGACGCGGGCCTATTCACTGGCCCGCGCCGCCGAAATCGGCACGCTGGTGTACTGCACGGTCCCGTTTGCGGCAGCATTGGGCTGGCTGTTCTGGGATGAGCGCATGGATCAGGGAACCCTCGTCGGCGCTGTCTGCGTGATCGCGGCAGGCGTGCTGGCCAACCGCTGGCGACGCGGCTGATGCCTTCCATCTTTCCGCTCACCCGCATGCGCGGGCTCGGCGTTTCGGCACCGACCTGGTCCGGTCCCCGCTCCGACCATTTCGATGGCGAACGCTTTCACCATGCCATCCCCGTGGAGAAATCGGCGGCGGACGTGATCCGCTGGGCGCGAACCCGCTCCGCCGCCGCCTGGCCGGAGCGCATCGAGGACCCGATACCCGTCACACCCGCCACCCGGATCGCATCCGGCGAACTGGTCATCACCCCGGTCAACCACGCCACGGTACTGGTGCAGATCGACGGACTGAACCTGCTGACCGATCCGCTATGGTCGCAGCGCTGTTCCCCCTCGCAGTGGGCCGGCCCCGCGCGGGTCCACGCGCCGGCGGTGTCGCTGGAAGATCTGCCGCCCATCGACGCCATCCTGGTGTCCCACAATCACTACGATCATCTGGACCTGCCGACGCTGACGGCGCTGGAAGCCGTTCACGCAGCGCCGGTGATCACGCCGCTGAACAACGCCTACATCATCCGCCGGGCCGGCGTGCCTGCCGGGCGGATCGTCGAGCTGGACTGGTGGCAGAGCACGACCATCGGGGGCGCAACGATCACCGCGACGCCGGCGCAGCACTGGTCACGGCGCGGCCTGACGGACACGCGCAAGTCACTGTGGTCGGGCTTTATGATCGCCGCAGGGGGCGCGTCGGTATTCTTCGCCGGCGACAGCGGCTACGGGTCACTGTTCCGGCGGATTCATGATCGCCTCGGAGCGCCCGATGTCGCGCTGCTGCCGATCGGAGCCTACGAGCCGCGATGGTTCATGAAGGCCCAGCACATGAATCCGACCGAGGCCGTTCAGGCCATGCTGGACCTGCGGGCATCAACGGCGCTGGGCATCCACTGGGGCACCTTCCGGCTGACCGATGAAGCCCGCGAGGCTCCACTGCAGGCGCTGGCCGAAGCACGCGAGACAAAGGGCCTGACGGCTGATCAGTTCGCCGCCGCCGTGCCCGGCACGGTGTATCCCATTCGCGTTCCGGCCACGGCGGGTCAGGACGATGCCTCGGCGGCCTCGATGGCGTGAGGCGTCAGCCCCGCGGCCAGTGATTCGTCGCGGAAATCGTCGATCGCCACGGTCGCATCCGCCAGACGTCCGGTCGCGCCCACCTCCACCGGAAAGCCGTCGCGCATGCTGGGCAGGCAGGAAAGCTTGACCTTGGGGTGACGGGCGCCGACCGCATCGAGCAACGGGATCAGATCCGATTCCGGCACCCCGCGAAACCCGAGCCGGCAGGTGACCAGGGCCGCATCGTCGTCGACATCCCCGAACTCGCGCTCCAGCACCCACTCCGCCATGGGCCAGGCCATTTCCGGAAAACCCGGGAAGAAGTGGTGCCGGTCGATCGAAAACCCCGGCACCTGATTCACCGGGTTGGGGATCAGGTCGGCATCTCGCGGAAACTCCACCATGCGGATGCGATGCGGATACGCCCGCTCGCCGTAGATCGATTCAAGCAGCACGCGGCCATCCTCATGGACCTCCAGTGGCTGCCCAAACGCCTCGGCGGCAGCCTGACGCGTCTGGTCGTCCGGTGTCGCGCCGATGCCACCGCAGCAAAGCGTCAGGCAATCCAGACCGCGGCTGTCGCGCAATACGCGGGCGATGTCCGCGCGTCCGTCTCCGACGATCCAGACCTGACGCAACGTCAGCCCCCGGGCGGCGAACACGGCGGCGAAATGCGGCAGATGCGCGTCGCGGCGCCGCCCCGAAAGCAGTTCATCGCCGACCAGAACGAGCGCAACGGTCGGGCTGGTATCGGACTGCATCGGATCGGGCTCCAGGACCGGTGGATGGTGGACATGCATTCTGGCACGCCAGCGGCGCCATGGCCGCTGGCACCGACCTTGCTGCGCGGACGACAACGCGCCACGTCACGGCGCAGCAACGGTCTTGGTCATGTTGTATCGCCATGCGCGCTGGGGCGCGATTGTTCTGTTCGGTCTGCTCGCCTGCGCCTGCGGCCAGAGCCCATCCGTCTCCGAACCGGTCGGCGGCGGCGACTCGCCGCCGGACAATCCCTCGCCGCCCACCGATCCGGAGGTCTTCGAGCTTGTCGAGGCGACCATGGCCGACGTGCATGCCGCGCTGGCCGGCGAACAGGTCACCGACGACGGCGATCCGCTGACCTGCGTCGAACTGACGCAGATGTACATCGATCGCATCTTCGCCTACAACGATGCCCCGCAACCCTCGGGCCTGCTGGCGATTCGCGGCGTGCTGCACATCAACGCCAACGCCATCGAGCAGGCCGAGACCCTGGACATGCTGTACGAGCGCGACGGCGGCATCGGCGAGCGCGATCTGCACTGCATGCCGGTGTTGCTGAAGGACAACTACGACACCTACGACGCACCCTCCACGTCGGGCTCATATTCCATGCTCGGACATCAGGCCGGTGTGGACGCCGAGAGCGTGCGCGGTCTGCGGGCGGCCGGCGCGCTAATCCTCGGCAAGGCCAATCAGGACGAGTTCGCCTACTTCACCACCGGCTTCTCGGCCCGCGCGATCCAGGTGACGAATCCTTACAACACGGCCCAGTCCCCCGCCGGCTCGTCCAGCGGCACCGGCGCGTCGCTGGCGGCGAACTTCGCGTTGGGCGGCACCGGCTCGGACACCTGTCAGTCGATTCGCCACCCGTCCTCAGTCAACGGTCTGGTCGGCATCCGGCCCAGTCTTGGTGTCGTCAGCCAGCACGGCATCTTCCCGCTGTCGCATGCCCGGGACACCGGCGGGCCGATGACCCGCACGGTGCGTGATGCCGCGTTGATGCTGACCGCCATGGCCAGCGTTGACCCGCGCGACTTCCGCACCCTGGAATTCCCCGCGTCCGAGCGTCCGGAGAGCTACACCCGGTTCCTCGATCGCGAGACCTACGGCGTGGCCGGACGCAACATCGGGGTGCTGCGCCAGCTGGGCAGCAACACCGACCCCGCCGGCACCGGCGCCCAGGGCGAGTTGATCGCCGCGGCGGTCGAGCAACTCGCGGCGATGGGAGCCCACATCTACGACATCCACCTGCCCGACTTCACCAGCCGCGGCGCCGGCAACCAGAACTACGATGTCGGCGACTACTTCAACATCTTCGAGCTGGAGGGCGGCAGCTCCCCACGACGCTGCCTGACCAGCCTCAACTCCGGCTCGTCGAACGGCCGCGAGAGCTGCATGCTGCTCGATGGCATCCTCGAAACCGGTCGGGTGGGCCCGCGTACCGTCGGACTGGTCGCGACCTCCGCAACCGGCGACCCGGACCAGCCGGGCACGCAAGAGGAGCTGGACGCGATGGCGGCGGAACGCACCTATGTCGAGGGCGTCATGGACGCGCTGGTCGACGAGAACGGCAACCCGGTGCTGGACGATGACGGCCAGCAGGTGCGCCTGGATGCGTTCATCCTGTCGCCCGGCCCCACGGGCGGGCGCACCTGTGATCTCGGCTCGACCACGCACATGGGCTCGGTCGTCGTCCCGGTCGGTTTCGACGAGAGCGTGGGCGTTCCCCGCGGCATGGAAATCTTCGTGCGCCGCTTCGACGAGGGCACCGGCATCGGCATCGCCTACGACTACGAACAGGCCACCCGGCACCGCGCGCCGCCAGACATCATGCCTTCGGTCCTAACGGCCAACGACACGCTCGCCGACTTCAACGCCCGCCAGCAACAGGCGCTGATCACCGCCACCTCCGCCCCGCCCGAGGATCTGCCGCTGGATGTCTATATCCAGGCGCTGGAGGAACTGCTGGGCGTCTCGCCATGAGCGGGACCGGATGGCTGCGATCCGGGGCACTGGCGATCGCCGCGTCACTGGCCGCCTGCGGCGCCAGCACACCGCCGGACACATCGGATGGCGAACCACCAGTGCAGGAGCCTCCGACCGAACCCGGCGGCGCACCGCTGCGATTCTCCGGCACCGCGCCCACGGTGGACGACATCGGTCCCTACGGCGTCAGCGCCGCCATCGACTTCCGGTATGACGCGGTGATGGCCACGCAGAATGTCGACGACGACGGCCTGACCGCCGACCAGTATCCGGAGCCGGTCGACGTGCTGGGTGTGATCCGCTACCCGCTGCCGACCGACGACGCGCCCGTGCCGGATGAGGGGTTCCCGGTCCTGCTGTTCCAGCACGGCCGACATTCAAGCTGTTCCACCACCGGCGACGCCGACGGCAGCGAATCCAGCGGCACCGACTGCGAAGCCGACGGACTGGTCCCCATCCGCAGCGACCTGGGCTACGACTACATCGCCGAGAACCTCGCCTCGCACGGCTACGTGGTCATCTCGATCAACGTCAACGACATCAACTCGCAGGACAGTGCATCCAACGATCGCGGCATCACCTCGCGGGCCGAGCTGATCCTGCATCACCTGAACATCTTCCGGGACATCAACGCCAGCGCGACCTCCGCCTACGCGACGGACACGCTGGGCAACGATTTCTCGGTGTTGACCGGGCGGATGGATTTTCACCATGTCGGCCTGATGGGCCACTCCCGCGGCGGCAACGGCGTGGCGAAAACCATCATCTACAACCGGGACGAGCGCTTCGACGACCCGACCACGGCCTTCGACGATCCCCATGACATCGTCGCCGTGTTCGCACTGGCGCCCACCGACTTCAACAGCGAGCTGCCGACCAACACGGCCTTCGCGACGCTGGCGCCCTACTGCGACGGTGACGTATCCACGCTGCACGGCACCTGGCAATACGACAACGTGCGGTATTCGGACGCCGACAGCAGCGGCCCGCAGTTCCAGATCAATGCGCTGGGCGCGAACCACAACTTCTACAACGACTACTGGTTCAACGACGATGCCTCGTTCACGCTGGATGCCTATTGCACGGCAGGCCTGCCGACCTCGGGCCGCTTCAGCCGCGAGAACCAGCGCCGTCACGGCGAGTTCCTGATCGCCTCGTTCCTGCGCCTGTTCGCGGGCGGCGAAACCCGGTTCGCCGGCTACTGGGCCGCGCGCGAACGCCTGCCCGATGACGCCTGTCCGGACGGCACCGGGCCCTGCGACGAACGGCTCCATCTGTCCATGCACCGGCCGGACCGGCTGGTCGTCGACTCGACGCTGTCCGATACCAGCCTGGCCACCAACGACCTCGGCCTGTCCAACACCTACGCCGGATTCCTGCAGACCGGTTGGTGCGAACCCAACGGCAGCGCCGATTACACCGCACTGTTCGCTGGCCTCGTGCCCGACGCCTGCCCGTCCATCGAGACGATGTCCAAGGCGCCGCAGGTCTGGGGACGCTGGCTGGGCAACCCGTCGATCACCTACGCGCTCAGCGACACCGGAATGGATGCCTCCGGCTACGACTTCTTCACGCTGCGCGTCGGCGTGTCGGTCACGCCGGACAATGCCAACGGACAGGACTTCACGCTGACGCTGACCGACGCCGACGGCGTGTCGGCAAGCGCCCTGGCCTCCGAATACTCCGATGCGCTGTACTTCCCGCCCGGGCTGGCGCTCAACGCGCGCTCCACCGGCGCCAAGACCGTGATGAACATGGTGCCGTTCCGACTCGACGCGCAACCCTGGGCGGAGTCCGAACTGGATTTTTCGCGCCTGATCGAAGCCCGCATCGACTTCGACCAGACCACGGCCGGCACCGTGCAGATCACCGACGTGCTGTTCCAGCAGGTGGACTGACGAACCGCGCGACGGCGGCGGCGAAAAGCGGTCGTTCGATCGGTCGCCCGGCTCAGCCCCCCGCGTCCACCAGCGCCGCGCGCTGGTTGCCGGGCAGCACGGTGGCGCCATCGCCCTCCGACACCACATCGGCCTCGGTCCGAATCCGGGGCAGATAGGCCGGATAGACGTGCTGAATGAGATCGATCAGTCCCTCGCGCACCTCACAGCGCAGTTCCCAGGCCTGCGGACCGTCCGGTGCGGTGACCAGTGCGCGGATACGCACGGCGCGCTCGGTGCTGTCGACCACCTGCAACTTGGCCAGATCGCCGTCCCAGTATTCGGACTGCTCGCAGATCCGCGTGATCTCGTCACGCAGCGGCTGCATCGGCATCCGGTAATCCACCCACAAGGACACCACGCCGATCAGGTTGGAACTCGTCCGCGTCCAGTTCTCGAACGGATTGTCGATGAACCACTGCAAGGGCAGCACCAGACGGCGCCGGTCCCAGATGCGCACAACCACGTAGGTCGCGCGGATTTCCTCGATCCAGCCCCATTCCCCCTCGACCACCACCGAGTCGCGCAGGCGGATGGGCTGGGTCAGCGCGATCTGCACCCCTGCGAGCAGATTGGACAGCACGGGCCGTGCGGCGAAACCGATGACGATACCGGCGACACCGGCCGAGGCGAGCATGCTCGCGCCGATCTGGCGCACGCCGGGAAAGGTCATCAGCGCGGCCGCGACACCGACCACCACGACCAGGAACGCGACGATGCGCGCAAGCAGTTCCGCCTGGGTGTGAATGCGGCGCGCACGCAAATCGTTCTCGGCGTCCAGATCGGTGGCGCGCAGCACGGAACCGCCGAGATGGCGGGCCGCGCCGACGCCCGCCAGCGTCAGCGCCAGAATCAGCAGCAGCACGGTGAGCTGGTTCGCCGGCGCGATCCACGCAGGGGCGTCCGGCACCGCGTCCCAGAAGGCCATCAGCGCGGCCAGTGGCAGCACCGCCAGCAGCGATCGATGCGCACCGGTGACGACGCTGTAGGCGAAGCTGCGCCGACGCAATGCACGTCGCAGCGACAGCAGAATCAGCAGGTTGACCAGCACCGCGATGGTCGCGGTGATCAGCGCGCCGAGCAGGATGGCCAGGGTCGGATGACCGATCCCGCTTAGCGACTGCTCCAGGTGATCAAGCAAATCGGTGGTCATGGGCTCCGGAAAAGAATGGACGGGGCAACGCGGTCACCCGGACCGGCTGGGCGACCCGAAGCAACATGCAATCCTGGGACCGGATCAGACGATGAGCGTTCGAAAGGTGACCACGACAGCGCGACGGTGATCCGGCGCAGCGTGGCTTCCGGCGTGGACGTCAGGAGCTTTCCTTGAAACGCCGGATCGCACGGCGATCCTGCTTGTTCGGCCGGTGGCTGGGCGCGACGGGCCGGTTCTGCAACCGTTCCACCCGGCGCCGCTCGATGTCCTCGCCGTGGATGCGCTCACCCTCGTCGGTCCGTCTCAGCGCCCGCGCCGCCACGGGCGCCCCGACGCGATCCGACAGCGCCTGCAGGACCTCGACTTCGTCACGAACCCCGAGCCTGGAGAAGTGCACCGTGTCGCCGATCCGGATATTGCGCGACGGCTTGGCCGCCTGGCCGTTGACCAGCACCTGGCCACGGCGGATCGCATCCTGGGCGAGGGCCCGTGTCTTGAACACGCGGACCGCCCACAGCCAGCGATCCAGCCGGACGGATTCGGCCGCCTCCGGCGATCCGTTCCCGGCGCTCATGAACAAAAACGCCCGCACGAGGCGGGCGTCGTGCGTAACGCGTTGGCCATCAGGCTTCGACGCCGGCGGCTTCCTTGAGCATGCGCGGCAATTCACCGGTCTGGTAGAGGTCGAGCGTGATGTCGCAGCCACCAATCAACTCGCCCTTGACGTACAGCTGGGGGAACGTCGGCCAGTTCGCGAACTTGGGCAGCGTGCGATAAATCTCTTCGTCCTCGTAGATGTTGACGTACGCATACGGAACGCCACAGGCATTGAGTGCCTGCGAAGCGCGCGCCGAAAAACCGCACTGCGGGAAGTCCGGCGACCCCTTCATGAAAATGATGATGGGGTTCTCTTCGACTTTCTGCTTGATGCGTTGCAGGGCGTCCATTGAAACCACCTCCGTCGGTGTTCTAGACCGTCGCCGCGGGTGCGGCGACCAACAAACGGGCGCGGATTATACAGAACACGTCCCGATCCGCTCCCGATCTCCCGACACCCGCAAATTTCGCGCCCGCCGAGTGGTCCGGGCCGGAGCTTCCGGGTGTCGATGACGCGCCCCCGCCGCCGCCCGCGCCCCGGTGTCGACAAACCACGCATGCGATTGTCATGAATCCACCTCTACCCTATGGTTACACCCCATTTGGCGCGCCCATGGCGCGCCCCTGATTCGCCAACAGTCAAGGAGATTGCACCATGGCATTCACACTTCCTGAACTGCCGTACGCACGTGACGCTCTCGAACCGCACATGTCCAAGGAAACGCTGGACTTCCACTACGGCAAACACCACAAGACGTACGTGGATAAGGCGAACGGCATGATCGATGACACCGAGTTCGCGAACGCGTCACTCGAGGAGATCATCAAGAACGCGGGTCCGGGCGGCCTGTTCAACAACTGCGCCCAGATCTGGAACCACACCTTCTTCTGGAACGGCCTGACCCCTGGCGGAAGCAGCCCCAGCACCGAACTGGCCGGCGCGATCGACAAGGCTTTCGGCTCGATGGACGCCTTCAAGGAGAAGTTCAACACCTCCGCGGCTGGCAACTTCGGCTCGGGCTGGACCTGGCTGGTCAAGACCGCCGACGGCAGCCTGGATGTCGTCAACACCGGCAACGCCGCCAACCCGCTGACCGACGGCCAGACCCCGTTGCTGACGGCCGATGTGTGGGAACACGCCTACTACATCGACTACCGCAACTCGCGGCCGAAGTATCTCGAGAACTTCTGGCAGATCGTGAACTGGGACTTCGTGGAGAAGAATCTCAACGCCTGAAGCCGGCGCCATCGCCTCGACGGGTCGCCCGGACGCCGGGCGGCCCGTTTTCATTTGGGAAACACCTCATGCAGAAACGCGACTTTCTCACCCTGCTCGACTTTTCGCCCTCCGAACTCGAGGCGCTGGTTCGGCGCGCCATCGAACTGAAGCGGAACCGTCACGCCCATCGCCCGCTGGTGGGCCGCACGCTGGCGATGATCTTCGAGAAGAGCTCGACACGAACGCGCGTTTCCTTCGAGACCGGCATGGCCCAGCTCGGCGGCCATGCGCTGTTCCTGTCGCCCCGGGACACCCAGCTGGGCCGGGGCGAGCCCATCGAGGATACGGCACGCGTTCTGGGCCGCATGGTCGACGCGGTGATGATCCGCAACAACGATCAGCGCGCTCAGGAGCAATTCGCCGCCGCCTGCGACGTGCCGGTGATCAACGGCCTGTCGGATCGTTTCCACCCCTGCCAGTTGCTGGCCGACGTGCAGACGCTGGTGGAGCATTTCGGCTCGGTTCGCGACCGCACGGTGGCCTGGGTCGGCGACGGCAACAACATGTGCAATTCCTTTGCACTGGCCGCCCGTCAGTTCGGCTTTCGGCTCCGCGTCGCCTGCCCGGAAGGTTTCGAACCCGACGCGGACGTGTTGTCCCAATGCGGCGACGCCGTTGACGTCTTGCGCGAGCCTGCGGCGGCTGCCGAGGGCGCCGACGCCATCGTCACCGATGTCTGGGCCAGCATGGGACAGGAGGCGGAACAACAGCAGCGCATGGCGGCATTCAGGGCCTACCAGGTCGACGACGCGCTGATGACCCGCGCCGCGGATGACGCGGTGTTCCTGCACTGCCTGCCCGCGCATCGCGGCGAGGAAGTGGCCGCCTCGGTCATCGACGGTCCACGGAGCCTGGTCTGGGCCGAGGCGGAAAACCGCCTGCATGCGCAGAAAGCGCTGCTCTGCGCCCTGATGGACCCGCCCGCCGGATAACTTCGACTTTGGTCACGGGGACCGACAGGCGTTCGCCGAAACCTTTAGAATCGTTGCCCACTGAAGCCGAGCTGCCTGGAAGCTGTCTTCGCAGCTCGGCAACCGCCGGAGGCGACGCACGGCATTGACGTCTCGCCCACGGGACGTGACCAAACAAAAGGCTGATCGATGAGCGCGACCAAATCGAAGATTACCTACACCTTCACTGACGAAGCCCCGATGCTCGCCACGGCGAGTTTTCTGCCGATCATCAAGCGGTACCTGGATCCGGCGGGCATCGATGTCGAGCTGAGCGACATCTCGGTCGCCGCACGCATCCTCGCGGCATTTCCGGAACGGCTGAGCGAAGAGCAGCGCGTGCCGGACAGTCTGGCGATCCTGGGAGAGATGACCCAGGACCCGGAAGCCAACATCATCAAGCTCCCCAACATCAGCGCCGCCCTGCAGCAGCTTCGCAGCGCGATCAAGGAGTTGCAGGAGAAAGGCTACGACGTTCCCGACTATCCGTCGGACGACATGGCCGAAGAGGACCGGGAAATTCGCAAGCGCTACGCCAAGGTGTTGGGCAGCGCGGTGAACCCGGTGCTGCGCGAGGGCAACTCGGACCGCCGCGCCCCCAAGGCCGTCAAGGAATACGCGAAGAAGAACCCGCACTCCATGGGCGAGTGGAGCATGGCCTCACGCACCCACGTGGCGCACATGCGCGAAGGCGACTTCTACCACGGCGAGCAGTCCATGACGCTGGACCGGGCCCGCAACGTCCGCATGGAGCTGGTCGATACCGACGGCAACGTGCATGTGCTCAAGCCGGAGGTCGCGCTGCTGGACGGTGAGGTCATCGACAGCATGTTCATGAGCAAGAAGGCGCTCGTGAAGTTCTACGAAGACCAGATGGAAGACGCCTACCAGACCGGCATGCTGTTCTCGCTGCATGTGAAGGCGACGATGATGAAGGTGTCGCATCCCATCGTCTTCGGCCATGCGGTCAAGGTGTACTACAAGGACGCCTTCAAGAAGCACAAGTTCTGGTTCGACACCCTCGGCGTCAACGTCAACAACGGGCTGGTCGACCTGTACAACAAGATCGAACTGCTGCCCGGCTCGCTGCGCGAGGAAGTGATCGAGGACCTGCGCGCCTGTCACCAGCACCGCCCGGAAATCGCCATGGTCGATTCCACCAAGGGCATTTCCAACCTGCATGCGCCGAACGACGTGATCGTCGACGCCTCCATGCCGGCGATGATTCGCGCCGGCGGCAAGATGTACGGCGCCGACGGCCGCCTCAAGGACACCAAGGCGGTACTGCCCGAGAGCACCTTCGCCCGCATCTATCAGGAAGTGGTGAACTTCTGCAAAACCAATGGCGCCTTCGATCCGGCGACCATGGGCACCGTGCCCAATGTCGGGCTGATGGCGCAGAAGGCCGAGGAATACGGCTCGCACGACAAGACCTTCGAGGCCGAGTACGCCGGCGAGGCCCGCATCGTCGACAACGACACCGACGAAGTGCTGCTGACCCAGAACGTGGAGGCCGGCGACATCTGGCGCATGTGCCAGGTCAAGGACGAACCGATCCGCGACTGGGTGAAACTGGCGGTCAACCGCGCCCGCGCCTCCGGCATGCCGGCGCTGTTCTGGCTGGACCCGTACCGCCCGCACGAAAACGAGCTGATCAAGAAGGTCCAGACCTATCTGAAGGATCACGACACCGAGGGCCTGGACATCCAGATCATGTCCCAGGTCCGCGCCATGCGTTACACGCTGGAGCGCTGCCTGCGCGGCATGGACACCATCGCCGTCACCGGCAACATCCTGCGCGACTACCTGACCGACCTGTTCCCGATCATGGAACTGGGCACCAGCGCCAAGATGCTGTCCATCGTCCCGCTGATGAAGGGCGGCGGCCTGTACGAAACCGGCGCCGGCGGCTCCGCGCCCAAGCACGTGCAGCAGCTTGTGGAGGAAAACCACCTGCGCTGGGATTCGCTGGGCGAATTCCTGGCACTGGCCGCGAGCCTGGACGATCTGGCCGCCAAGAAGGATGACCCCCGGGTCAAGGCGCTGGCCGACACCCTGGACGCCGCCACCGGCAAGCTGCTGGACAACGGCAAGGGTCCGTCACGCCGCACCGGCGAGCTGGACAATCGCGGAAGCCAGTTCTACCTGGCGATGTACTGGGCCCAGGCCCTGGCCGCGCAGGACGACGACGCCGAACTCAAGGCCTACTTCGCGCCGATCGCCGAGGCCCTGGCAGCCAACGAGGCCGCCATCGTCAAGGAACTGACCGAGGTCCAGGGCAAGGAAGTCGATATCGGCGGTTACTACAAGCCCGACCACGACAAGCTGGCAGCCGTGATGCGGCCCAGCGCAACGCTGAACGCGATCATCGACGGCGACTGAGTCGACGGGCGACCAGGGCCCTGCGGGCCCTAGTCCGTCGCCCGAGCCAGCACCAGCGAATAGGCGTGCGGCTCGGGCGTGGTCAGCAACCGGCGCAGCTCGAAGCCCGCCGGCGCGAGCAGGCCCCGGATCGAGTCCGGCGTGTATTTGTGGCTCAGCTCGGTGCGAATGCGCTCACCCGCTTCCAGGCGGATGCGGTGATCCATCGCACCGAGATGCACGGTCTGGGGCCGCAGGGCTTCCAGGTACATCTCGATCCGTTCGGCTTCGCGGTTGTAGACCGCGCGGTGCTCGAAGGCCGACAGATCGAAGTCGCCCCCGAGACGTCCGTTCAACACGCTGAGCACGTTGAGATTGAAGCGCGCGGTCACGCCGTCGCGATCGTCGTAGGCCCGTTCCAGCACGGCCGGATTCTTGACCCGGTCTGCCCCCAGCAACAGGGAATCGCCGGGCCGTAGCAGGTCGCGGATCTCGCGCAGGAATGCCTTCGCCTGGTCCGGCTTGAAATTGCCCAGCGTGCCGCCGAGAAACAGCACCGCCCGACGCCCGGTTTCGGGCAGCGGGACATCCAGCCCGGCATGGTAGTCGCCCACCAGACCGTGGATGGACAGCTCCGGCATCGCCTCGACCAGAGCAGCGGCCGCGTCACGCAGCATCGCCTCCGAAACGTCGAAGGGCCAGTACGTGACGCCGGCGTCGGCATGGCGCAGCAGATGCCTGGTCTTGCGGGAGCTACCGCTGCCCAGCTCAATGAGATGCTCGGCGTCCATGACCGCCATCAGCTCGCGGCCATGCTCACGCAGCAACGCCTCCTCGCAGCGGCTCGGATAGTAATCCTCGGTGGCGCAGATGTCCTCGAACAGCCGTGCGCCGACTTCGTCGTAGAAGTACTTGGCGGGCAGCGTGCGCGGCGGATTCAGCAAACCGCCGCGCACATCATCGGCCAGCGTGCCGATGGGGCGCTGCGGTGCCACGGCGGAGAACCGCAGCCGCGGGTGGGGTTCGGTACCGTCCATGCGTATCCGGACCGGGAGCGGGCGGTGAGGTTACCATCGTGCTGCATTCGAACCCGAGTTGACCATGTGCCGGCTTGCCGCCTACCTCGGTGACCCGATCCCGCTGCGCCGCTTCCTGCTGGACTTCCCTCACAGCCTCTATCAGCAGTCCTGGGATCCGAAGGAACTCGCCGAAGCCCGGCTCAATGCCGATGGCTACGGTGTCGCCTGGCGCCAGCAAAACGGAGGCATGGGCGCATACACTCAGCCAATGGCGATCTGGAACGATGTGAACCTGCCGGCACTGGCCGACGCGCTGGTCAGCGATGTCTGGCTCGGCAACGTGCGCAGCGCAACGCCTGGACAGCCGGTCCACGCGATCAATACGCAGCCCTTCGCGGTGGAACGGCTGGCGATGACCCACAATGGCTATCTGTCCGGTCTGGCCAGCGGTGGCCGGGGTCGGATGCTCTCCAGGTTGTCCGACACGGTGCAGTCCGCGCTGCACGGGACGACGGACTCGGAGTATCTGTTCGCCCTGCTGCGCCAAGCGCTGCTGGACGGTGCCAGCTCACCGGCCGTCGCACTGGAGGCAACGCTGCGGGCGGCGGCCGAATGCACGGGCGGCGAGCCCGCGCTTCTCAATATCTGCCTGACCGACGGCGAATCCCTGGTATTCAGCCGCCACGCGATCGAACGTCCCTGCCCCAGCCTCTACATGAACCTCAGTCATCCTCGGATGAACGGCGGCCTGCTGTTGGCCTCGGAACGGCTGGACGACGATGCCGGCTGGCAGACGGTGCCACCACACACGATCACCACGCTGCGCCACCCGAATCAGGTCGAGGTGCTCGAACTGAGCGCCTGACCCGGCCGTCACGGCCGGGTCAGGCGGACAAGTCAGCGCAGAGACGACCGGCCGGAGGCCGCGCGGCGACGCCATAGCGCGGCCAGACCCAGCCCCGCCAGCAGCCAGCCACCCGGCGCACCGCCCGTCCCACCGGACGTGGCGGGATCCTCTCCGGCTCCATCATCCGGCTCATCGGCGACCGTCGTGTCGAAGCTGTAGAGCTTGACGCCGCGGCCGAAAGTGGCTGCAAACAGTTGCCGATCGTCTCCGGGATGCAGGGCCAGCTGATTCACCGGCACGTTCTCCAGATCACCCAGCGGCGCCCACTCCGTGCCGTCCAGATCCGACGAAATGAACACGCCGAGATCGGTGCCGACGATGAGCTGGCCGCCACGTTTGAGGATGGCCGTCACCGGCGTGTCCGGCAGGTTGCCGGAGATGTCGACAAAGCTTTCGCCCGCATCGGTGGACTTGAACACATGGCCCTCGCCGATGTTCGGGTTCTCATCCAGGTACGAACCCGGATCCACCCAGCGAACGGTGTTGTAGCCGCCCAGGGTCACGTAGACCTCTTCCGGGTGTTCGTCGTCCATCTCGACGCCGTAGATGAACCGGTTCGGCAGACCCGCCATGGTGGCCTGATGCCAACCGTCCGGCGAGCCCTTCTGCGGCGGCGCATCGCCGCCGACATTGGTCGCGAGCCCCCGCTGGAACGGCGAGTTCCCGCCAATGTTGCTGCACGGCCCACACCAGCCCGCGTAGATGTTGGCGCCCTGCACATCGATCGAGCGATGCCGCGCCTGGTGCGCGACGCCCGTGGCCTCGTCAATGCCGAGATCGAACAGCTCCATCCAGGTCGGACCCGTGGACGCATCCAGCGTCGCGCCCACCTTGGTGCCGACGGCGACCAGATGATCGGCATCCGTCGGGTCCATCATGAACGGGCTGAGGAAGTGCGCCGTCCCCACCGCGGCCGAGGGTGCGTCGACATAGTCGTGCGTCCGCCCTCCGTCCGTGGTTCTCACCAGCGCGAGCCCCGGCGTCTGGACATAGGCGACAGCGGAGTTGTCGGGATCAACCGCCGTCCACATGCCGTCACCGACATAGGTCCGGATCTGACGGCCGGTTCCGGGTTCGATCTTGCCGGACGAGTTGTCTTGCAGGCCGTAGAACACGGTGCCGTCCTTCGCCACGCTGATGCCGTAGTTCATCAGCGTGTAGAAGCCCTCGTTGGCGCCGTCACCCCACTTGTTGTTGGCGAAATCGTCGGTGATCGGATTGGAGCTGTACTGCTTGTACACGCCGCCGTCGTTGCCGACGATCAGCCACACGCCGCCACGCTCGTCATCCGGAATGAAGATGCCGTCATGCTGGTCGGGGTGGGTGGTCGTGCCGTTGATCAGGCCATCGTAGGTCGGGCAGATCGGCACCGCCGGCCCGATCTGTCCGATCAGGTAGAGGCAGGTTTCCCCGGCGAAATAGGTCCCGAATACCTCCCAGTCCAGCACCGGCAGCTGCTCGACCAGACCCACCACGGGCAGCAGCCCCAGGCTCAGTTCCTCCAGCGCGGCCTCCAGACCCAGCTCGGCGGCCAGGTCGTCGATCACCTGGTCGATGATCGGCACCGGCGGCAGGCCGGACAAGGTGTTCTTCCAGACCTCCTCCATGCCGAAGACCACCCGCGTCGGCGCATGCAGCGCGACATCCTGCAAGGTGGGATCAGGCTGCACCCACAGGTCGTACCACGCCTGAACACCGGGCCCGATGCCCAGCGGCACCACCACGGCCAGCGTCGAACCGGACGCCTGGGTGGTGTAGGTCAGGTTGATGTCGTCGGCCAGACGCGTCCACGTCTCGCCAAAGTCCGGGGAGACGTAAAGGCCGTTGATGGTCGTCGGATTCAGCGAGCCCAGGAGGATTTCGCAGAGGTCGCGATAGACATCATCGACGTTCTCCGGAATCAGCGACCCGCAATCCAGGGGAATCGCCAGCCCTTCCTCGGTGGGCAGGTCCAGCAGCGGGAAGCCACCGTTGAGCAGAACCGCATCCTGCACGATGGCGTAGACGTAGTTGTGATCCTGCTCCGGGCCGATCGCGGCACCGAGTTCGATACGCCCGATCCGTGACTGCGGCGCGAATCCGAGCGGGAGTATCCCGCCGGTCACGGCATCCAGCGGTGCCGGACTGTCGATACGAACGAAGGTGCCCGGCTCACCCGTTGGCGACCGGTAAAGCCCGTTGCCGGGCGCGTGCGAGGTTCCGTCGGCGTAGGTCGCGCCGTTCCCGCCGCGATACCCCACGGCGGCCAGCACCGAGCAACCCGCCGCCTCGCAGACCACGCCGGGGCCCAGCACGGTATCCAGCCCCAGGGCGGACGTGCCGCCGGGCGCCTGGACGACGACGTCGGTGACCACGTTGGCCAACTGACAGGGGCCGTCATACTCGACCACGCCGGCACAATCCTCGGACACCGGCAAATTGACGTTCACGTAGCTCTCGCCGCCATCGGTGGAGCGGAACAATCCCTTGTGGGTGGCTGCGTAGACGATATTCGGATGTGCCTTGTCCACGGCCAGCGTCGATGCGCCGACGGCATCGGGCGCGCCTTCCGCCTGATGCCAGGTCTCGCCGAGATCGTCCGACCAGAACGCACCCAGGCCGACGTAGGTATTGCCGCCCTGCACGTGCTCGCCGGTGAGAATCAGCAGCCGACCGCCCTGCCAGTTGGTCCAGGCCACGGCCGAGGCCACCGTCGTCGGCATGTTCTTGCCGATGTCGATCCAGTGATCGGCCAGGGTGCCGACATCGCCGTCCACCGCCTCGCTCATCCATACGCCACCGGTGCCCACCGCCGCGAACAGCCGCTTGCCGGCTTCGTCATAGGCGAAGTCGTCAACCCGGCCGGCCACGGAGGGAATGCCGTCTCGGGACCCGTCGACATACTCATCCAGCGCGATCTGCGGACCGGACCCATAGTTCTCCCAGACGCCATCGGCGTTCGCGACCTTGGCCTGCAAGGACACCATCGCCTGCTTCTGCTCGAAGGCGGCCCGACCGGCACCGGGCGGAACATGGCTCAACGGAGCGGCAGCGGCCTGCTGGGCAACACTGCCCCAGCGGTCGATGTCGGTCAGCGTCTCGGGCAGGCGACCATAGGCGCAGACCTGCTCGCCGAAGATCTCGTGAATCTTGGCGACATGTTCGTCGCTGAGCCGGCCGTTGAACTCGCGCGCGTAAGCGACCGGATCCTGCAGCCGGTACCCGGGCGGACAGTCGCCGGAGGCGACCAGACTGGTTCCCGATTGCCATGGCGCCTGCCAGATCAGCACAGCCACCGCGGCACTCAGCACCAGACCGGCTGCCAGCACATCCCATCGCGCCAGCCGGCGCGTTGCATTCTTGTCGCTCATTGAGCCCCCATCGTCTTCGACACACAATCGTCCGGGGCGGTGGTTCCATGTCGCACGGAACCCGATGCCGCCTCGCCGGACCAAGGTGGTGAGCTTCCGAGCAAACCATGTGCCGTGGCGACCCCTTTTTGTGGCCTCAAAATGACAATGTCCTCATGATGTCAGTAATTTTTGGTTTCGATTTCCCGCGAATGGATTTGTTTCCCGAAAACAGGGCTGTCTTCGACGAAGATGGCCGCATGTTGGCCGCGATATCGACCCACAACCATCCGTGACCCTGACCGCCGAAACGCGTCCGGCCGTCGAGCTGACCCGGCTCCGGACCCTGCGCACGCGGGTCCGGAACGTGCTGAAGATGTTTCCCGAAGAGGCCGTCAACCGGCAGGTGCATCCGATGCTCAGTCCGGCTGCCTGGCACGTCGGACACACGCATTTCGTAGAGTCTCTGTGGCTGCGTGAACGGGTGCTGGGCAATGGCGCGGACCTGGCGGACCATGCCTCGCTTTATCTGCCGGAGCGCTGCCCGAAAACCGAACGCGGCACCCGGCTGCCCTCCATCGACAGGCTGCTCACCTGGTGCGACGACATGAGCGCCGCCGCGGACTCGGCCTGGGAGCTGGCCTACGCTCGCCATCAACGTCACGGCATGATCGGCGATCACTACCTGTTGGGCTTCCTGATACAGCACTACGCCCAGCACCTGGAGACCCTGCGCATGGCCCAGCAGGCCTGGGCGATCGCCGAGCCCACGCCGGATGCGACCGGACATCCGCTGCGATCACGGGCAGCTGATTTCACCTGGCTGTCCACGCCCGAACAATCACTGGAGCCGGGACACGCTCCCGGCTGCGCCGCGCCCTACGACAACGAACTCGGCGCCCATCACGTCAGGATGCCCGCCTTCCAGATCGCGACCCGGCCCGTCAGCAATGGCCAGTGGCTGGCGTTCATGGAGTCGGGTGGCTACGAACGCGCCGAATGGTGGACGGCGTCCGGCTGGTCATGGCGACAGTCGCTGCAAACCCCGTGGCCGATGCACTGGCGGGGCGACCGGGGAGACTGGGTTGCCGTGCAACCGGACGGCAGCGCCGCGCCGCCGGAGCCGGATGCCCCGGTCTACGGGATCAGCCAGCACGAGGCGCTGGCCTTCGCCACCTGGGCTGGCGCCCGGCTGCCGCATGAACTGGAGTGGCTGGCCGCCCGTCCGCAACTGGACCAGGTGGGCGAGGTCTGGGAGTGGTGCGACAACGCGCTGTACCCATTCCCGGGTTTTCGTCCGTTCCCCTATCCGGAGTACACCCTCCCCTGGTGTGACGGACGGCACGCCGTGCTCAAGGGCGGCTCACGCTGGACCGAGCCGGACATCCGCCGCGACAGCTTCCGCAACTTCTACACCTCGGACATGCGCCACATCTTCGCCGGCCTGCGTCTGGCGCGATCGGAGACCGATCTGCCGGCGAATTGCGCCGATCGGCGCACATCGACAGAATAGCGCGCCTGTCTTGGGGGACTGATCTTTCACATGTATAACCCGCTGGACCCACCGTCCACCGACTTCAACCGCGAGCATCCGCCCGCGTCCGACATCGAACCCATGGTCAAGGCCGCGCTGGCCGAGGACGTTGGCGATGGCGACCGCACCGCCGCGTTGATCGACGAGTCCACCGGCGCCACCGCGACAGTGGTCAGCCGCGAATCCGCCGTGCTCTGCGGCACGGCCTGGTTCACCGCGGTGTTCACCGAATTCGATCCGGCCGTGAAGCTGACCTGGCTGGCGAAGGATGGCGACTATGTCCGCCCGGACCAGGAACTCGTCCGGCTCGAAGGGCCGGCGCGATCGATTCTCACCGGCGAGCGCACGGCGCTGAATTTCCTGCAGTTGCTGTCGGGTACGGCAACGCAGACCCGTCGCTTCGTCGACCGCGTCAAGGGCACCAAGGCGAAGATTGTCGACACCCGCAAGACCTTGCCCGGGCTGCGCACGGCGCAGAAATACGCGGTGCGCTGCGGCGGCGGCATCAACCATCGCTTCGGCCTATACGACGCCGTCATGGTCAAGGAAAACCACGTGGCCACGGCGGGCGGACTGGGGGCGGCCATCCATCAGGCGCGGATGACCTACGCCAAGGTGCCGGTGATCGCCGAGGCCGAGACCATCGGCGACGTCGAGGAAGCACTCAAGTGCATGGCCCCGCCCGACATCCTGCTGCTCGACGACTTCGAAACCCACCTGCTCGCCCGCGCGGTGAACATGGTCGCCCAGCACAGCCGGCATGCGCACAACAAGGTGCTCGTGGAGGCCTCCGGCGGCATCGACCAGAGCAACGTGCGCGACGTGGCCGACACCGGCGTCGATCGCATCTCCATCGGCGGGCTGACCAAGAACGTGACGGCCGTGGATTTGTCCATGCGCTTCGGCGGCATCTGACCTGCAACGATTCTTGCTTGCCGACCCGGCGCCCCATCCAAAAACCGGACAAACCCCATGGAAGCCGTCGTCGGCGTACTCAATGATCTGATCTGGAGCCGCGCGCTCATCGCCCTCTGCCTGGGCGCGGGCCTGTACTTCTCGATCCGCACGCGGTTCATGCAGATACGCGGCTTCGGCGAAATGATCCGCCTGCTGCTGGACGGCAAGGAATCGAAGGCCGGCGTGTCGCCGTTCCAGGCGCTGGCGATGTCGCTGTCCGGCCGTGTCGGCACCGGCAATATCGCGGGGGTGGCCACGGCCATCACCTTTGGCGGGCCCGGCGCGGTGTTCTGGATGTGGGTCGTGGCGTTCCTCGGCGCGTCCACCGCCTATGTGGAATCCACGCTGGCGCAGATCTACAAGGAAAAGGACGATCAGGGCACCTACCGCGGCGGCCCGGCGTACTACATCGAAAAGGCCATGGGCCAGCGCTGGTACGCGTGGATCTTCGCGGTGGCGACGGTCATCGCGACCGGGCTGCTGCTCCCCGGCGTCCAGGCCAACAGCATCGCCATCGGCATGACCGAGGCCTGGGGCGTACCGCCCACGGTGACGGCGGCGATCATCGTCATCGGGCTGGGCATGATCATCTTCGGCGGCGTGCATCGCATCGCGCACTTCACCCAGCTCGTCGTCCCGTTCATGGCGCTGGCCTACATGCTGGTCGCGCTGGTCATCCTGTTCCTGAATATCGACAAGCTGCCCGGCGTGGTCAGCCTGATTCTGGGCTCGGCGTTCGGAACCGAGGCCGCGTTCGGCGCGGTGCTGGGTCTGGCCGTGGAATGGGGCGTGAAGCGAGGCATCTATTCCAACGAGGCCGGTCAGGGCACCGGCCCGCACCCGGCGGCGGCCGCCGAGGTGTCACACCCCGCCAAACAGGGCTACGTGCAGGCGTTTTCGGTGTACGTGGATACGCTGTTCGTCTGCTCGGCGACCGCGTTCATGATCCTGTCCACCGGGCTTTACAACGTCATGGACGCGACCGGCACGGCCATCGTGGAGACGCTGCCGGGCGTTGCCGCCGGCCCCGGCTACGCGCAGGCGGCGGTGGAGTCGGTGCTGCCCGGCTGGGGCGCGGGCTTCGTCGCGGTGGCGCTGCTGTTCTTCGCGTTCACGACCATCGTCGCCTACTACTACATGGCGGAAACCAACATCGCCTACATCAACCGGCACGTGCATCGCGCGTGGATGGTGCTGGTACTGCGCATCGCGATCCTCGCCGCCGTGACCTACGGCACGGTCCGCAGCGCCGGGCTGGCCTGGGCGCTGGGCGACATCGGCGTGGGGCTGATGGCCTGGCTGAACATCGTCGCCATCCTGATCGTTCAGCGCCCCGCGCTGAAGGCGCTAAAGGACTACGAGGCCCAGAAGAAGGCCGGCAAGGACCCGGTGTTCGACCCCGACGCCCTGGAGATCAAGGGCGCCGACTTCTGGCGCAAGTCCTAGGGAAGCACTGATTCCCTAACTCCCAAACTCGCGCAGCCGTGTGAACGCGGCATCCAGGTCGGCGATCAGATCCTCGACCGCCTCCAGGCCGATGTGCAGGCGGATCAGGCTCCCCGGCCGGTCCCAGGTCGTTGCCGAGCGCAGCGGCCGGGGATCGGTCGGCAGGATCAGGCTCTCGTAGCCGCCCCAGCTGTAACCCAGCGCGAACAACTCCATGTCGTCGACCAGGCGGGCGAGCTGTTCCTCGCGCAGCGGCGGCAACAGCATCGCCAGCAGACCGCAGCCGCCGGTGAAATCGCGCGTCCACAGCGCGTGATAGCGATCACCCGACCGTGGCGGGAACAGGATCTCCCGAACCTCGGGCTGCTGCTCCAGCCAGTCGCAGACGGCCAGCGCCGAGCGGGTGTGCTGCTCCAGCCGCACCGCCAGTGTGCGCATGCCGCGCAGTGCCAGCGCACAGTCATCCGGTGAGACGCTGTGCCCCAGCGCCATGTTGACCATGCGCAGGCGCTCCAGGCACTCCCCTGACGCCGAGACCAGCCCCATCATCGCGTCGGAATGTCCGACCAGATACTTGGTCGCGGCATGCACCACAATATCCACGCCATGGGCGACCGCATCGAACCCCAGCGCGGAGGCCCAGGTGTTGTCCAGCGCCGTCACGCAGCCGGCCGCGTGCGCCGCCGCGCAAATCGCCGGAACGTCACTGAGTTCGAAGGTCACCGAGCCCGGCGACTCCAGATAGACCAGCCGGGTCCGATCGGTGATCTCGTCGGCGACCGCCGCGCCCAGCGCCGGATCGAAATAGCGCGCGCTCACCCCCATGCGGCTGAGCCAGGCATCGCAGGTCTTGCGAGTCGGCCAGTAGACGTTGTCGCTGATCAGCACCTCATCACCGGCCGAGACCTGCGACAGAATCGCCAGCACGCAGGCCGCCAGACCCGACGGCACCGCCACCGCCCCTTCCGCGCCGTCCAGGTCGGCCACGGCGGCCTCCAGATCGTGCCGGTTGTGGGTGCCGAAGCGGCCGTAGTGAAGCGCGCCCTGCGGTTGCGGCGTTGCCTCGCGCAACCGGGCCAGCGACGGAAACACCACGGTGGAGGCGCGACCAACCGGCGTGTTGACCAGGCCATCGTCACGGGCGGGATCACGACCGAGATGGGTCAGCCGGGTGCGGACGTGTTTCTTCAAGGCGGCACTCCTGCAAGGCGGATTCGATGCTCCGTATAGTACGGACTCGCCCGTGTCGGTTCGCCGCATGCCGCCGTCGCTTGATGACATGCTGATTTCGCTGGTCGACGGTGTCGTCGCCACCCTGCCCCGGGCACGCCCCGAGCCGGAGGCGCTGCGCCAGGCCAGGATCATCTCCCACCGAGGAGAGCGCCCCGGATCGCAGGTCCGCGAGAACACCTTCGCCGCCTTCGATCCCCTGGTCGGCACCAATGTCTGGGGACTGGAGTTCGATATCCGCTACACCGCCGACGGCGTGCCGGTGGTCTACCACGATCCCGACCTGCGACGGCTGCACGGGCGCCCGGAGCGGCTGGGCCAGCTCACCTGGTCGCAGCTGCGGGACATCGCGCCGGACATTCCGGACGCCCGTAGCTTCGTCGAGCGCTACCAGCCGCATTTCCACCTGATGGTCGAGATCAAGGACGAGGTCTATCCGGACGAGCCTCGCTACGTTCGCAACCTGCTCGACGCATTCGACGGCCTGCGTCCCGGCGGCGACTACCACCTGATGAGCCTGCACCCGTCGATGCTGGACCGGTTCGCGGACGTGTCGGAGTCGGCGAAGATCAGCATCGCCCGCTTCAACCTCGCGGCCATCAGCGACCATGTGCTGGCCCGGGGCCAGGCCGCGCTGGGCGCCCACTATGCGCTGCTGGGACCGGAGCGGGCGCGGCGCCACCTGAACGCCGGCCAGCGGCTGGCGATCGGATTTCCGCGATCACGCAACAGCCTGTTCCGGGAAATCAGCCGTGGCGCGCACTGGATCTTCACCAATCACGCGGCGTCCATGCAGCAATCGCTGGATGCGGCACTCGCCGACACATCGGGCGACATCTAGGGAAGCACTGATTTATTCGCGGCTCTGTCTTGGTGGCGCTAATAAATCAGTGCTTCCCTAGCGCGCGAAAGCCACCCGGTTCGCGCCGCGAACCCTGCTCCGACTCCGGCCTCAACACGCGCCCGGCGTTCATCCCTTGTTCATGCCGCGGCCGGAATTCACCGCCATTGCGGAGCTGAACAGTCACGGTCATGTCCCGGTAAGAAAACTGTCGCGGAGCCGTCATCTACCCGTCACTCCCGGGTCATCTTGGCTTTCTACGGTCGCCCGGTCGCGCGGGGCAATGGCGGCGCGCCCTCCTCTCCCCCGCGCACGCGTGAAACATCCGTTCACCCAGGGAGTAGAGATGAAGACACTACCGCTTGCGGCTTCAGCGCTGGTTTCGCTGACGACCGCAACAGCAGCATCTGCCCAGGCCTTGCCGGCAGACCAGAGCAGCAACCCGTGGTTCACCGACGCCCAGTCGAGCATGAACGCCAAGCTTGGCCAGAGCGAAGGTCGCAGCGCGAAGAACGTGATCCTGTTCGTCGGGGACGGCATGGGCATTTCGACGCTGACCGCATCCCGCATTCTGGAAGGTCAGAACAACGGCAATCCCGGCGAGGAAGGCCTGTTGAGCTTCGAGTCCTTCCCCTACACCGCGCTGGTCAAGACCTACAACGTCGATGCCCAGACGCCGGACTCCGCCGGCACGATGACCGCAATGATGACCGGCGTGAAAACCGACGTGGGCGTCATTGGTGTCGACGAGGACATCGAGCGCGGGGACTGCTCGACCGTTAGCGGCAATGAGCTGGTCACGGCGTTGGAACTGGCCGAGATCGCGGGCAAGTCCACCGGCATTCTGTCCACCGCGCGCATCACCCATGCGACCCCGGCCGCGACCTACGCCAAGTCCGCCGACCGCAACTGGGAAGACATCTCCGACATGCCGCAGGATGCGATCGATGCCGGCTGCGAGGACATCGCCTCCCAGCTGGTGAACTTCGAGAGCAACCTGGAGCAGCGCTTCACCGGCATCGACGTCGACGGCATCGAGGTCGTGATGGGCGGCGGCCGCCGGCACTTCCTGCCCAACGACAGCGCGGCGAACAGCCCGGATGCCGTCAGCGGCACCGAAGGCGATCGCAACGACGGTCGCAACCTCGTCACCGAGTGGACCACGGCCTATCCCAATGGCAGCTACGTGTTCGATGACACCGGATTCGCCGCACTGGACCCGGACAACACCGAACGGGTGTTCGCGTTGTTCAACGAGTCGCACATGCAGTACGAGGCCGATCGTGGCAATGACGTCGCGGGCGAGCCGTCACTGGCCGAGATGACCGCCACCGCCATCGACGTGCTGGACAACAATGAGGCCGGTTTCTTCATGATGGTGGAATCGGGTCGCATCGACCACGCCCACCATGCCGGCAACGCCTTCAATGCGCTGAACGACACGCTGGAGTTCGCCGCGGCCGTGCAGGCGGCGGTCGACAACACCGACCCCAGCGAGACGCTGATTCTGGTCACCGCCGACCACAGCCACGTGTTCACCATCGCGGGTTACCCGAAACGCGGCAACCCCATCCTCGGCAAGGTGGTCGAAGTCGGCGCCACGACGCCGGCACAGGCCACCGACGGCATGCCCTACACCACGCTGGGCTACGCGAACGGCCTGGGCTTCCGTGATCTCGGCAGCGAAACCGATGCCGATGCCTCCTACGCCGCCGCGCCGGTCTCCGGCCGGGTGGATCTGATGGGCGTCGACACCGAAACGGTTGGCTTCCACCAGGAAACCCTGGTGCCGCTGGGCTCGGAAACACATGCCGGCGAGGACATCAGCCTGCATGCCATGGGCCCGGGTTCGCAGTACACGCAAGGCGTGGTCGAGCAGAACATCGTCTTCCACGTCATCAATCAGGCGCTTGGCCTGATCACCGAATAATTGGGGAGTCTTTCGATGAAACACTTCAAGATTCTGAGTTCCGCCGTTCTGGTCGCCAGCCTGGTCGCGCTGGCCGGCTGTGAAGGCGACAATGGCGCCACCGGTGCGGCCGGCGCACCGGGCGCCCAGGGGCCGCAAGGACCGGGCGGATCGGATGGCAGCGACGGCAGCAACGCGCTGGTCGCGCAGACCGAACTTCCGGTCGGCGACGCCAACTGCCCCGCCGGCGGCATCCAGGTGGATTCCGGCACGGATGCCAATGGCAACGGTCAGCTGGACACCGCCGAGGTCACGACCACCGGCTACGTCTGCGCACCCGGACGCACGCAGCTGTCGGCCAACGAACTGCGCACCAACGTCAACAACGCCTGGTTCGCCCAGGGTGAATCGGTGATCGCACGCGCCCGCGGCAACGTGCAAACCGACGCGCCGGCACGCGGTCGCGCCAAGAACGTCATCCTGTTCGTCGGCGACGGCATGGGCGTGTCCACGGTCACGGCCGCGCGCATCCTCGAAGGTCAGCGTGCCGGCAAGCTGGGCGAGGAACACCAGCTCAGCTTCGACCAGTTCCCCTACGCCGGCCTGGCCAAGACCTATAACGTCGACGCCCAGACCCCGGATTCGGCGGGCACGATGACGGCGATGATGACCGGCGTGAAGACCGATGTGGGCGTGATCGGCGTGGACGAGGACATCGAACGCGGCGATTGCAGCACGGTGGCCGGCAACGAACTGGTCACGGCGCTGGAACTGGCCGAGATCGCCGGCAAGTCCACCGGCATCCTGTCCACGGCGCGCATCACCCACGCCACGCCCGCGGCGACCTACGCCAAGTCGGCGGACCGCAACTGGGAAGACATCTCCGACATGCCCGGCCAGGCGGTCACCGACGGCTGCGAGGACATCGCCTCCCAGCTGGTGAACTTCGAAGCCAACCTGGAAGCCCGCTACGCCGGACTGGATGTGGACGGCATCGAAGTGGTCATGGGCGGCGGTCGTCGTCACTTCCTGCCGAACGACCCGGCGGCTAACAGCCCCGATGCGGTTAGTGGCACGGAAGGCGACCGCAACGATGGTCGCAATCTGGTCACCGAGTGGACGACGGCCTACCCCGGCGGCGTCTACGTCTTCGACGAGGCCGGGTTCGACGCGGTGGATGCGGACAGCACCGAGCGCCTGTTCGGTCTGTTCAACGAGTCGCACATGCAGTACGAGGCGGATCGTGGCAATGACGTGGCCGGCGAACCGTCGCTGACCGACATGACCCGGAAGGCCATCGACATTCTCGACAACAATGACGACGGCTTCTTCCTGATGGTCGAGTCCGGTCGCATCGACCACGGTCACCACGCCGGCAACGCCTACAACGCGCTCAACGACACCATCGAGTTCGCCGCCGCCGTGCAAGCCGCCGCCGACGCAACGGACCCGGAAGAGACGCTGATCATCGTCACCGCGGATCACGGCCACGTGTTCACAATCGCCGGCTATCCCAAGCGCGGCAACCCGATCCTCGGCAAGGTCGTCGATGTCGGCGCCACCGACGCGACGCTGGCCAGTGACGGCATGCCGTACACCACCCTCGGGTACATGAACGGCTTCGGGTTCCGCGACCTGGGCGGCGAGACCGATGCCGATGCCATCTACGGCTTCGCCCCGGTCTCCGGTCGTGCCGATCTGTCGTCCATCGACACCACGGCGCCCGGCTTCCACCAGGAGGCGCTGGTGCCGCTCGGCTCGGAAACCCACTCCGGCGAGGACGTCGGCCTGTACGCGTCGGGCCCCGGCGCGAACCTGGTCCGTGGCACGAACGAGCAGAACATCGTGTTCCACGTCATGGACTTCGCGGGCGACTACGTCAACGCCGCCAATGACGCGCTGAACTGATCCGGACGCCAGCCAGCCGTCCTCACGGACGGCGTTCGATCGCAGGGGGGCGCAACGCCCCCCTGTTTCGTCAGATTCACCCCGGGAGATCCCTCATGACCCGATTCCTCGCACTGCTCGCCGCCATGCTCCTGCCCTCCATGTCCTTCGCCAACAGCTGCGACATCGATCCGGACACGCTGGCCGCCACCTACCGCATCACGACGACGCGGTCCGCCGACGATGCGTCAACCCATCGCATGCTCACGCTGTGGCGCCTCCCGGACCGCATCGCGCATGCGCACCCGGACGACGGCTACGCCGACCTCTGGAATCGCGTTCCGAACAACCGCTACCACCTGATTCGCCAGTTCGAGGAGGCGCGGCGCGGCATCGAGTACGAACCCAACGCGGTCCCGACGGGCGCAGCGCACTGGACCAGCCTGCGTGAACTGATCACCCCGACCCATCGCGAACGGCTGAAAAGAACCGGCGTCAGCGGCGACGGCTGCGATCGTGTCGAGACCTACCGGGGCGAGGTGGAGGACACCCGGCAAACCCTGGAATGGCTGCCCGCCTACGCGCTGCCCCGCAGCCTGGTCAGCAGCACCGATGCGGCGACGATTGCCATCGAACTCGTGGCAGTGCGGGCCGACCCGGAGCATGTGCGCAGCCAGTTCGACCGCTGGTCGACCTTCCAGACCACGGACTACGCCGACATCGGCGACAACGAATCCGATCCGTTCCTGAGAAAGATGATCCGCCTCGGATTCATCCAGCACGGCAGCAGCGGCTTCTACGACGCCTCCGGCCAGGCGCTGGACGGCGGTCACCACCACTAGGGAAGCTTCGCTCCTCGCGCCTTGCCTGGCCTGTTTTCTGGCGGCAACTTGGCTGCGTGAATCAATCAGTGCTTCCCTGGCGCCGCCCGTCGATTCATGGCTATGCTCGGCCCCGGTGACGGACCGTCACCGCGGGGACGCACAAGGGAGACATCATGAAGCGATACGGTCTGGGTGGCCTGCTGGCGGCCGCCGCCATGTTCATCTGGGGATCGGTGTTCTGGCTGAGCCCGATCCCGTCCGGGGTGATGAAAACCGCCACCGACGACGCAGCGCTGGGCGCGGCGCTGAAAACCTACCTGCCGACCACCGGCACCTACTTCGTGCCGGGCATGTCCGACGATGTGGATGCCATGACCCGCCTGCACGAGGCCGGACCGGTCGCGATGATCCACATCGAGGTCGAGGGCAGTCCGGCGATGGACCCCAAGGTGTTCATCAAGGGGTTCGTTCACCTGCTGGGCGTTGCGCTACTGTCCGGCTGGCTGCTCTCTTTGGCCCTGCCCTCACTGGGTGGCTACGCCAGTCGCGTCGGCTTCGTCGTGCTGCTGGGTGTGACGGCAAGCTTCGCCTACGATCTGGGCAGCACCGTCTGGTGGCCGATCCAGACGAGCTGGGGCCTGATCGGCGTGGTCTACAACGTCGTCAACTGGTGCATCGCGGGCCTGATCCTCGCGGCCTTCTTCAAGCCGGAAACCTAGCGACGGCGTCGCGAGGCGGCCGCCGCGGTGTTCAGGCGGCGCGCGGCAGACGCGGCGGTCGGGTGGGCGAATCATCGTCGGGCCGCTCCTCCGACCAGTCAGCCGGCGTCAGTGGAGGCAGGCCATGGACGGCACGCGCCTCGTCGCAGCGGGCGTGATGTTGGCCGTCCTCGAAGCTGGGCACGTAGTCCCGGCATACGCTGGCGCGCAGGGGATGGATCGAGCAGTAGACCCGCTCGCCAACCGTCCCCTGGAGCGCGATGCATCGCGGCTTCGGTTGATCCGTACCCAGCATCACGCGCCGATGCGGTGTCAGCCTGGCCGTGAGCTGCACCGGCACGCCACCTGGTGTCACATCGTCGCCTTCGGCCCAGTAGAACGACGCTCGATAGTGCGCGCAGCAGGCGCCACAACGCAGGCAGGGATGCACCCAGCCCGTCCCCGACAAATCCGTGACCAAGCCATCTGAACTCGCAAGAACCGGCAATTCGGCGGGCGAATTGTGCGCCCGTTGCGGACAAAATCAATCCTGTCCGGCACAAAAAAGCCCGGCCGAAGCCGGGCTTTGTCGAACTCGCAGGCGAATCAGCCGATGCCGATTTCGCCGCCGTCGTTGCGGGTGATGACGATGGTGGCGGAGCGACCACGCGCGCCGTTGCCCAGGGCCGTGGCATCCCCACTGGTGTTCGGCCAGCTGTCACCGCCGTCCAGCGTCGGTGAACTCGGATGCTGGACGTTGACGAACAGCGCGGTATTCGCCGGATTCGACGCGATGCCGGTGATCTCGCAGCCCCTCGGACCGACCAGGAACCGGCGCAGGTTGTCGGTACTCGCCGAGCGACCAACGTAGGTCGTGACCGTTTCGCCGCTCAGCGGCGAGGTGACATCCACCGCGTGGCCATCGCCCACGGCGCCCGGCACCGCGGCCAGCAACTGGTCGTTGGTGACATCGTTGTAGGCACCGTCATCGGTCTGGATCCACAGCAGGCCACGGTTATCGAACCACAGCCCGTCCGGGCTGGAGAAATCATTGTCCGCGGTCAGACCCGACAGGTTGATCGTGGCCGGGTCAGCATCGGCCTCGGCACCGAACAGGAAGATGTCCCAGGTGAAGCTGGTCGAGGCATTGCCGGCATCTTCATGCCAGCGAATGATGTGGCCGTTGACGTTGCCCTGGCCTTCGTTGCCGTCGACATCGACGTAGGACCGGGGGTTGGCCGCATCAACCGGCTGCGAGCCACCGCCGCCCTGCCCGCGACCACTGCTCGAACTCGAGCTGTTGGTCAGCGTCATGTACACCTCACCGGTCAGCGGGTCGACCGCGCCCCATTCGGGACGATCCATCGGCGTGCCGCCCAGCGCGTCGGCAGCCAGCCGCGTGGCCAGCACCACATCGGCCTGATCGGCGAATGAATAGCTGCCATTGCCGGAGGTCAGCGGGGCATCGCCGAAACTGAGCGGCAACCAGACGCCCGTGCCGTCGGCATCAAAGCGGGCGACGTAGAGCGTGCCGGCGTCCATGTACTTGGCGCCGGTGGCCAGGCGATCCGCCACCGTGGCATCGGCCGGATCCCAGACCGCGTCGGACACGAACTTGTAGATGTACTCGTTGCGCGAGTCATCGCCCATGTAGAACACCAGCGGCTCGCCGGCGGTCACGGGGCCAATCCAGCAACCCTCGTGCCCGAAACGACCCAGCGCGGTGCGCTTCTGCGGCCGCGACGCCGGATCGAAGGGATCGATCTCCACGATGTAGCCGAAGCTGTTCGGCTCGTTGCGGTAGTCCTCGTCCGGCGACGAGGGGTTCAAAAAGCCGCTGGGCGCCGCGGTGATGTCGAAGCGCTCGTAAACGCCACCGCTGACGGTATTCCACTCGCGGTAGGAATCACCGGCGCTGTTAGCGCCCAGACCGTAGCGGGCGAACAGCGTGTTCTCCTTGTCCTCACGCTCGTCCTCGTCGTCACCCCGCGTGAAGTAGGTGAACCAGTTCTCTTCGCAGGTCAGGTAGGTACCCCAGGGCGTGTAGCCGTTGGCGCAGTTGTTGACCGTACCCCGCGCCACCGTACCGGACTGGCCGAAGGCCGTGGTCAGCGCCGCGTTGCCGCGCAACGGCCCCCGGATGTCCATCTCCGTGAAGAGCGTGATCCGGCGGTTGAAGGTCGATGCGCGGTTGACCTGAAAGCCGTTCCCTCCGTCGACGATCTCGATGACGGAAACGCCGTGGGCGTTCATTTCCTTGTCGACTTCCGCCTGCGGTCGCGCCCCCCCGTTGTCGGCGGCGGCGGTGGGGCCGTCGGCATGCAGTTCGGTGTCTTCGAGGTTCTCGTGATTCATCACCAGCAGCGCGCGGTCGTTGCGGCCGGGATCGGGCAGCCCGTCATCGGACAAGCCGAAATAGAACATGCCGTCGTGCTCGTCGCCGGCACGCTGGTCGAAATCGCCGTCGGTGCCGTCATTGGCGTATTCGCTGACGATTTCGTTGATCGGATCACCCACCGCGTACAGCACGCGGGCCGAGTAGCCGGCGGGGATGGAGACGTTGTTGTCGGTGTTCTTCGCCACCGCGCCGAAGGTCAGCCGGATCGCACCGCGCAGGCCGCCGCTGGAACTGCCGCCGCAGGCGACCAGACCAAAGCCCGGCAGGGTGGTGGCGCCAATCAGGCCGGCGCCGCGGAGCACGCTGCGACGGCTCAGTCGCTGCTCCAGGATGACGGCAAACGGCAGGTTCTGCGATGGATTGTTGTTGTCGACGGGGTCTCGGCTCACGCTGGCTCATCCTGGAAGTGGAAACAACCCGGGATGGTAAAAAGCCAGTGTGACGGGCGATGGACGCCCGGATGACAGCTATGTGACAGCCGCGACTGGCGCCGATGCGTCCGCCCGCAGAAACCCGATGACCGCCGTGTTGAAAGCCTCGGCACGATCCATCGGCGTGCCGTGCCGACTGCCGGCGAACAGTTCCAGCCGGGCGCCCGGTATGCCGGCGACCATGCGCTCCGTCTCCGCCAGCGGAAAGTAGTCGTGTTCCGCCGCGACGATCAGGGTGCGGGCACGAATCTCGGGCAGACGCGACCAGATCGCCCAGCGTCCCAGCGCCGCGAGACTGCGCAGGTAAACCCGTCGCGAACCCTCGGCGAAATGCTCGCGCATGATCTCGCGCAGCGATTCCTGACCCGCATGGGGAAATAGGCGAAACGCGATCAGCGCCGCCAGGGGCCGGACCCCCAGCACCCCGACGAGCGCGAAGCGCGCCACCGCCTCGACCATCTTCTGCCCGGTGACAGGCCGGAATCCCGAGGAACTGTTGCAGATCACCAGCGCGATGATGCGATCCGGCGCCAGCAGCGCCATGCTTTGCGCCACGGCGCCGCCCATGCTGTGGCCCAGCACCGCGCAACGATCGATGCCCAGCGTATCGAGCAGCTTCAGCAACCGCCGGGCCTGGGCGAAGATCGCATAGTCACCGGTCGAATCGCTCTGGCCGTGACCGACCAGATCCGGCATGACGCAGCGGAACTCGTCGGACAACGCCGGCAACTGGCAGAACCAGTCGGCCTGACTGGCACCCAGCCCGTGGATCAGCAGCAGCGGCGGCCCGCTGCCCTGCTCGGTGTAGTGACAGCGGGCCCCGTCGATCGGGACATGCGGCATCAGCGCGCGCTCGGATAATCCCCGGAACTAGAGCCCGTTCCCGGCACGGGCCTGCTGGCGCGCGAACGGCGCATCGGCCGCCATGACGCAAAGGCAGTGCGACGACAGCCCCTGCGCCTCGCCCGAGGCGATCTGGTCCAGCCACTGAATGTCACCGGTGGAGCGGGTGACATCACCCGGCGCTCCGGCGAAGTAACCGAGTACCGCGCGGGCCAGGTCGAAGCGGGTCAGCGACTGCGTGAACGGCGCCAGGAAGGCGAAGCTGAAGTCGCGCGGCGGGCTGATGTAGCGCACCGGCGGGTTCTCGGTGCTCAGGCCGGCCGCCTGCGCGGCGGCCGTGACCGCGGATTCGAACCCGCCGATCTCGTCCACCAGGCCCAGCTGCGCGGCATCCAGCCCGCTCCAGACCCGGCCCTGCGCGATCTCGTGCACGCGCTCGGGTTCCATGTCACGTCCCTCGGCGACATAACCGACGAACTGCTGATAATCCTTGGAGATGATCAGCTCGATCAGCCGGTGCACGGTGTCGCTGAGCGGCCGGTCGGCGCGGATGGCGCCAGCCAGCGGCGTGGTCCCGACACCGTCGGTGGTCACGCCGATCTTCTCCAGCGTGTCCTCGAAGGTCGGGAAGATGCCGAATACGCCGATGGACCCGGTGATCGTCGTGTCATGCGCGAAGATCCGGTCGGCCGGCGCCGAGATCCAGTAACCACCGGAGGCAGCCAGTGTCGACATGGACACCACCACCGGCTTGCCCGCTTCCTTCACCTGCAGCACCGCCCGGCGAATCTGCTCGGACGGATAGATGCCACCACCGGGGGAATCCACCCGCAGCACCACCGCGGCCACGCTGTCGTCGTCCATCGCCTCCAGCAACAGGTCGGAGACGGTGTCACCACCCGCCGTGCCCTCCGAGCTCTCGCCCGGCACGATGGAACCCTGCACGGTCACGACGCCGATCTGCCGGGAACCGCTGGGCCCCTTGCGCACGGCCTTCAGATAGCGACGGAAATCGATCTGGCGGAAACTCTCGTGCTCGTCGGCCATGCCCACGGTGCTGCCGATGCGCTCGCGCACGACCTGCAAGGGCATCAGCTCGTCGACGAGCTTGGATGTCAGCGCCACCTGGGCGGGATCGCCGTCGGCGTCCTCCAGGCGATCGACGAACTGCTCCACATAGTCGTCGATGGCCTCGGTGGCGATACCGCGGCCGGTGGCGACGTCACCGACATACTTGCCCCACAGCGTGTCCAGCCAGGTGCGGTTGGCCTCGCGCGCCGCATCGGACATGTCGGTGCGCTGGAACGGCTCCACCGCGGACTTGTACTCGCCGGCCTGGAACACGTGCATGTTGATGCCCAGCTTGTCCAGCAGACCCGGGTAGTAGTTGCTGTAGACCGCGTAGCCCTCAAGGAAGACCATCCCCATCGGGTCCATCAGCACTTCGTCGGCCTGCGATGCCAGGTAGTAGGCGCGCTGCGTGTAGGCCGGTGCGTAGGCGACGACGCGCTTGCCGCTTTCCTTGAAGCGGTTGATGGCCACGCGCAGTTCCTCGAGCTGCGCCGGGCCGGCATAGGCCAGCGCATCCAGCCACAGCACGACCATGCGAATCCGGCTGTCGTCACGCGCGTATTCGAGCGCGTCGGTCAGATCGCGCAGCTGGGTCTGCGTCGGACCGTCACCGGCGAGTTCGCTGAAGAACTCCTCGGTGGGATCACGGTCGTTCTGCTCGACCACCACGCCGGCCGGGTGCCAGACCAGCGCGACATTGTCCTCGACGGTGACGGGCGCCCCGCCCTTCATGCCCATGTAGATCAGCCCGACGACCAGCACCGCGACCAGGATCACGATGAGCTTGTAGACGACGGAGAAAACGGTCCAGATGGCGCCGAAGAACCGGCGCAGCAGATTCGGGGATTTGGCCATGAATAGCGATCTCTAATGCGATGCGAACATCGTAAGCGATTCGGCGCGAACCGGCATTGCCGACGTTGCCGTCAGGACACCGGGCCGTCGTAGGTGATTCGGTAGATGACGTCCGCGTGGTCATCCGAGACCAGCAGGCTGCCGTCGTTCAGTTGAAGCAGGTCCACGGGGCGACCCCGCACCTTCTGCCCCTCCAACCAACCAGATGCAAATGGACGGTAATCGGTCGCACGGTTGCCGTCCAGACGAACCAGCGTCACGCGATAGCCGATCTTCTGGCTGCGATTCCAGGAGCCATGCTCGGCAATCAACACCTGGTTGCGATACTCGGCCGGAAACATGCCTCCGGTGTAGAACAGCACACCCAGCGGCGCCACATGCGGGCCGAGCGGCTGGACCGGCGGCACGTACCGCTCGCAGGCACCCTCATCACCGAACTCGGGATCGACCACCTCTCCCCCATGGCAGTACGGATACCCGAAGTGCTGACCCGCCGCGGACGCCCGGTTCAGTTCGCCCGGCGGCAGATCGTCGCCCAGCCAGTCACGGCCGTTGTCGGTGAACCAGAGCTCACCTGTCTTCGGATGCCAGGTGAAGCCAACCGAGTTGCGAATCCCGCGGGCATACACCTCGAACCCGCTGCCATCCGGCCGCAGACGGGCGATGCTGGCGAACGGGTCGCCCTCGTCGCAGACGTTGCAGGGCGCACCGATCGCCACGTAAAGCCAGCCATCCGGTCCGATGTCGATGAAACGCCAGCCGTGGTGGGTTTCGTCGGGCAGCGCGTCGTAGATCACCTCAGGCTCGGGCGGATCCTCCAGACGGCCGTCGATGTCCCGCAGCCGCAGGATGCGTTCATTCTCGGCGATGAACAGGTCACCGTCGTGCCAGACCACGCCGTTGGGCATGTCCAGGCCTCTGGCCACGACGTGACGCCGATCCGCCCGGCCGTCGCCGTTGGTGTCACGCAGCGCGTAGACCACGTCGTCCTTGCGGGTGCCGACGTAGATCACGCCGGTGGCGCCGAGCGTCATGGACCGCGCGTTCGGCACATCGTCGGCGAAGAGCTGGATGGAGAACCCCGGCGGCAGCGTGATGTCGGCCATCCCGGCCCAGGTCGCCGCCGGCAGCATGAACGTCAGCGCTGCCAGCGCAATTCGAATCTGCATAAGAATCAACCCGTTGGTTTTCATGTCTTGAGCATCTGGCGCCGCGCCCCCAGGTTCCGTCCTGACGACGGGCACGGGTACACTCTCGAGTCCGGTTCCGCGAGGCCCGCGGAACACATTCCTTCCGCGTCCCAGAGGTTGTCATGAGCGTACTCGTCGGCCGCAAGGCTCCCGATTTCACCGCCGCGGCCGTGATGCCCGATGGCAGCATCAAGGACGACTTTAGGCTGTCCGACTACGCCGGTCAGTACCGCGTCCTGTTCTTCTGGCCGCTGGACTTCACCTTCGTCTGTCCGTCGGAAATCATTGCCCACGACCACCGGGTCAAGACCTTCGCCGAACGCGAGGTCCAGGTGATCGGCGTGTCCATCGATTCGCAGTTCACCCATTACGCCTGGCGCAACACTCCTACAGACAAGGGCGGCATCGGAGAGGTTCAGTTTCCGATGGTCGCCGACGTGAACCACGAGATCGTCGGCGCCTACGGAATCGAACACCCGACCGACGCGGTAGCGATGCGCGCCTCGTTCCTGATCGACCGTGAGGGCATCGTCCAGCATCAGGTAGTGAACAATCTGCCGCTGGGCCGCAACGTCGACGAGATGATGCGTCTGATCGATGCCCTGCAGTTCTTCGAGGAACATGGCGAGGTCTGTCCCGCGGGCTGGCGCAAGGGCCAGCCGGGCATGCAGGCGAGCGCCGCCGGTGTCGCCGACTATCTGAAATCACACGCGGACTCGTTGTGAAACAACGACCGATCGCACCCCCCTTCCGACCAGCGAGACTCCCATGAGTGACGTGCAACATCACCGACTGATCATCCTCGGCTCCGGTCCCGCCGGTTACACGGCCGCCGTTTATGCCGCCCGCGCCAACCTGAACCCGGTGGTGATCACCGGCATGCAGGCCGGCGGCCAGCTCACGACGACGACCGATGTCGACAACTGGCCCGGCGATGTCGAGGGCCTGCAGGGCCCGGCGCTGATGGAGCGCATGCAAAAGCACGCCGAGCGCTTCGACACGCAGATCGTGTTCGACCACATCAACACGGTGAAACTGGACGCCCGCCCGTTCGAACTGATCGGCGACAGCGCGACCTACACCTGCGATGCGCTGATCATCGCCACCGGCGCCTCGGCCCGCTACCTGGGTCTGAATTCCGAGGAAGCCTTCATGGGCAAGGGCGTGTCCGCCTGCGCAACCTGCGACGGGTTCTTCTACCGCGGCCAGAAGGTCGCCGTAATCGGCGGCGGCAACACCGCGCTGGAAGAGGCGCTGTACCTGTCCAACATCGCCGAGCACGTGACGATGGTCCACCGTCGTGGCGAGTTCCGCGGCGAGAAGATTCTCCAGGACAAGGTCCGCGAGAAGGCCGAGACCGGCAACATCACCGTCGAGTGGCACCACGAACTGGACGAGGTCGTCGGTGACGACATGGGCGTCAACGGCATCCGCATCCGCGACAACCGCTCGGACGACATCAAGCAGGTCGATGTCACCGGCTGCTTCATCGCCATCGGTCACACGCCCAACACCGACATCTTCAAGGGCCAGCTCGACATGGAGGGCGGCTACATCAAGGTGCGCAGCGGCCTGGACGGCAATGCCACGGCGACGTCGATTCCCGGCGTGTTCGCGGCCGGCGACGTGATGGATCACGTGTACCGGCAGGCGGTCACTTCCGCGGGCACTGGCTGCATGGCCGCTCTGGACGCCGAGCGCTATCTCGATCACCTCGCCGCCACCGAGGCGACCAAGGAAACCGAAGACGCCCCCGCCTGATCCCGGAAGCGTTCCTGACATGACCGCTTCGCCGGAGCAGGAAGGCGTCATCAAGTACGTCCTGGCGTACGCGCCGGGACCCGCGCCGACCGAGTCGGACGGGTTCCGGTCGCTGCGCGCCTGGCGTGACGTGCTGCACCGGCTCGCCCTCGTCGGCCAGCGGCCGGATCGTTACGACGGCTACGGCTATGGCAACGTCAGTTGCCGGAGTGAGGACGGATTCGTCATCAGCGGCACCCAGACCGGCGGCCCCGAACGCCTGGGTGTCGATGGTTACGCAGCGGTGACCGAATGCGACGTGGCGGCGAACCGGATCGTCGCCACCGGCCCCGTCAAGCCGTCATCCGAAGCTCTGACCCATGGCGCGGTCTACGCGCTCGACGCCGGCATCGGCTGCGTGCTGCATGTGCACTCGCCGGAGATCTGGTCCCGGGGCGCCCATCTGCCCGGGACCGCCGCCGACGTGCCCTACGGCACCCCGGCCATGGCCGAAGCCGTGGCGGCGCTTTATCGCGACACGGCGCTGGCGGATATCGGCCTGTTCACCATGCGCGGCCACGAGGACGGCGTAGTGGCCTTCGGCACGACGATTGAGCAGGCCGGCCAGCGCCTGGTGGCAGCCCTGGCCGACTGCCTGGCAACCGACCCCACGTCGTAGGCCGCTAGCGCGGCATCTCGCGCCGATCCGAGAAGTTGATCAACCCGCGAACCACGCGGTAGATGTACCAGATCGCCAGCACACCGTAGATCAGGAATCCGACGCCCACGATCATCAGCACGGTGGAGATGATGCTCCACAGCAAGCCCCACCAGAACGTGCGCAGCAACCAGCTGTGATGGCTGCGAATGAACTCGCTGCTGCTGTCGTTGATCTTGATGTGATTGATGATCACGCCGGCGATCGCGGTCAGGCCATTGAAAGGTGCCAGCGCGTAAAGCACATAGGCGACCAGAAGCGTGTTGCGATCCGTATCCGTACCGTGGTCCATTCAAATCCATCCATTCACATCCGGCGTTCAGTGTAAGCGCGCGTGACGTCCCGGACCATTGCAGGCGTGGTTCCAGTCAGCGTCTGGCCAGCATTTGCAATTCCCACGGCGACACCCGTAGGTTAAAAAGCGAATCAAATCAAGGATGATTGATATGAAGTACTGGACCACGCTGATCCTGGCCGTGATGCTCGCCGCAACTCTGTCCGCATGCAGCGAAGAACCTGAACCGCAGGCCGACAACGACACGGTCGATTCCTTCGAGCTCGAAGTCGATGGCGACAAGGTGAAGGTCAAGGCCGAAGATGACGCCGACGATGACGACAGCGACGGCTGAGTGTCGCTGACGCAACCTTTGAGGCCTCTCACGGTCTGAAATCGTAATCCGGCAGGACGCGTGGCGGGGGCCGGGACTCCGCGTTCTGTCGGTCTCGACCCCACATTTCCAAGAGTCATGCCCCGGACCCGCCCCCGAAAACCCCTGCTCACACTGCTGATGCTGACGCTGCTGGCGACGGCCGCCCACGCGAGCCTGCCACCGGACGCCAGCGGACCGGCGGTGGAACCCGCCTCCGAAACCGCCGAACGCGGTGCGACGCTGGCCACCCTGTCGGTCAAGATCGGGGACGAGATCATTCCCTACCCCGTGTTCGCGATCTACCTGATGCCGGGAGAACGCCGCTCCATCGAGCCCGTGCTGGAAACCCGCGACAGCCGGTTTCAGGTCACGGTGACGGACGGCGATCTGGACGCGGTTGGCGAGGCGCTGCTCGGTGATGGCGAACAGGCCTGGCTGTGGACGGCGCCGGAGACGCCCGGGCTCTATCCACTAACGGTTCGACGCCTCGACGATCAGGTGATGATGACCATCAACGCCTTCGTGATGACGCCCGCCGACGACGTCGCCAATGGCCAACTCAACGGCTACCGGCTTGGCGACTACCCACAGCGGAAGCTGCGCGGTCAGTCGATCTACGAACCGCCCGCGGGCTTCGTCGAGGTCAACGCCACCAATCGCCAGACCCGCATCTCGCCGCATTTCACGCTCGGCGAGTTCGTCGCCAAGCAGCGTTCGGACTATCCCAAGTACGTCGCCCTGCGCGAACGGCTGCTGCTCAAGCTGGAGATGATCGTGGAACAACTCGCCGAGGCCGGCTATCAGGCCTCCGGCCTGCACATCATGAGCGGGTTCCGAACCCCTTGGTACAACGCGTCGATCGGCAACGTGCCCTATAGCCGGCATGTCTGGGGGGGGGCCGCAGACATCTTCGTCGACGAGGCGCCAAAGGACGGTGTCATGGACGACCTGAACGGGGACGGTCGCGTCGATGTCGCCGACGCACGCGTGATCTACGACCTGATCGAGCGCCTGTCCGGCGAGCGCTGGTACCAGCCATTCACCGGCGGCATGGGGTTGTACGGACCCAAACCAGGTGTACGCGGACCGTTCGTCCATGTTGACGTTCGCGGCTCCCGGGCGCGCTGGTGACATGCCAAAGGGAGTATTGATGGCGACATCGCGAAATCTGCGCCGTGCCTGTCCGGTGATGGTCATGCTGACCCTGCTCCTCGGCCTGACCGGTTGCGGGCGGGATGCCTCCGAGCTCCAGGCCTTCAAAACCGCCCTGGACTCGGCAATCGGCGCGGACGACACCGCGGCGCGGGACTACTACACATCGCGCGGCTTCAAGCCGGTCTGGATCAAGCTGGACACGTCGCTGTTCGGACAGGCCGGGGCCTCGAGCGCACTGGACACGTTGATCGAAGCGCTGGATGCCGCCGAGACGCATGGACTCAGCGGCGACAACTATGCGCGGGACGCGCTGCACGCGGCTCGCGAAGCGCCACCGGACAAGATGGACGCCGCCGCAGCCTTCGAGTGGCAGGCGATGCAGGCCTATCTGGAATACGCCCACGACTTCGCCCGGGGCCGGTATTCGCAGGCCTCCGCGGACAACGCGTGGTTCATCCCCAAGCCAGCCTTCGATCGCGAAACGCAACTCCAGCGGCTGGACAAGCTGGGCGTCGCGGATTCCCTGGAAACCCTGTTGCCACAAACGGCCGAGTACCGGCGATTGCGAGACGCCCGGGCGGACATGGTGGACATCGTCGATGCCGGAGGCTGGCCGACGGTGGACGCACAGGGGCTGATCCGCCCCGGCGGGCACCACGAAAGCATTCCGGACCTGCGCCGCCGGCTGACCATCTCCGGGGAGCTGGCCACGGCCGAACCGCAGGGCCAGGCAGTGGACGACCCGACGCTTTACGACCCGGCCACGGCCGCGGCGTTCACCGAATTCCAGCGCCGGCACGGCATCGAGGACGACGGTATCGTCGGTCAGCAAGCGCGACTGATGCTGAACTACCCGGCGAAAAAGCGTCTGGAGCAGATCGACGCCAACCTGGAACGGCTGCGCTGGCTACCGCGCGATCTCGCCAATGACCGGATCATGGTCAACATCGCCGCCTACTGGCTGGTCGCCTACCGCGACGGCGAGGAGCCGCTGAACATGCCGGTCATCGTCGGCGAGGAACAGAACCAGACGCCGGCCTTCAACGACCGGTTGCAGTTCCTGGAGATCAACCCGCACTGGACGGTCCCGAATTCGATCATCGTCGGAGAGATGGCCGCGAAGGCCGCCGAAGACCCGGACTATTTCAAGGACCGGAACATGATCGTCCAGGCGGACTGGCCGCTGGACTCGGAAGTGCTGGACCCGGGAGACATCGACTGGGAGGCCTACGCGAACCCCGACGCCGACTTCCCTCACGTGGTTCGTCAGCTGCCGGGACCGGACAACGCGCTGGGACGCATCAAGTTCATGTTTCCCAACAAGTTTTCGATCTACCTGCACGACACGCCGGCCCGCCATCTGTTCGAGAAGGCGGACCGGACCTTCAGCCACGGCTGCATCCGCGTCGGTGACCCGATCGGTCTGGCCGGCTTTGTGCTGAAAAACACCGAGGGCTGGGATGCCGAGCGCATACGAGAGACGATCGGCGATCGGGAACCCACACGCGTGGACCTCACCACCGCCGACCAGCTACCGGTTTACATCTACTACAGCACCGCCTGGGTGGATGAGGACGGCGTGCTGTACTTTCGCCCGGACCGCTACCAGCGCGATGCCAGCCTGATGCTGACGCTGCGCCCGGCGCGCCCGCCGGTGACCGACGCGGCCCCGACGAACCAGAAGATCTGAATACGCGGCACCGGCCGGCGTATCACGCGGCCGGTGCCGGTTGGTATTGACGTCAGGCGGCGCCCTGCGAACTGGCGTCGTTCGACGCCGCCGCGTCGCGGAACACCCAGCGGTTCAGCCGCTTGACGAAGGCTGCCGGGTCGGTGAGCTGGCTGCCTTCGGCGAGCACGGCCTGCTCGTAGAGCATCCGTGCCAGATCGTCGAAGTCCTCGTCCGCGCTCAGCCCCTTGAGGTGCTCCAGGACCGGATGCGACGGGTTCACTTCGAGGATGGGCTTGCTGCCGGGCACGCCCGCCTCGCCAGCCTGCTTGAGCAACTGCTCCAGATGCCTCGACATCGCGTGCTCGCCGACGACCAGACAGGCCGGTGACTCGGTCAGGCGCTGCGACAGCCGCACCGATTCCACATCGTCGTCCAGCGACTTGCCCAGGCGTTCGATCGTGTCCTTGTAAAGCGTCTCCAGCCGCGCCTGCTCCGCTTCCTCGTTCGGGTCGGCGACCACCGACTTGAGATCGGCCTCGCCGCGCGCGACGGACACGAGCTGCTTGTCCTTGTACTCGGTCAGATGCCCGACCACCCACTCGTCCACGCGGTCGGTCAGCAGCAGCACCTCGACGTTCTTCTTGGCGAAGCCCTCGATGTGCGGACTGGACTTGGCGGTCGCCAGCGTCTCGGCGGTCAGGTAGTAGATCTTGTCCTGGCCTTCCGGCATCCGCTCGATGTACTCGTCCAGCGTGGTCAGATCGTCGCCGTGGGTGCTGTGCCAGCGCGCCAGCCCGGCGATGCGCTCCTGCTGCGCCTGATCCTCGACAATCCCTTCCTTGATCACCGCTCCGAAGGTCTTCCAGAATTCCAGGAAGGTCTCGGCATCGTCTTTCGCCAGCGACTCGATCAGGTCAAGCGAGCGCTTGGTGATCGCGGCGCGCAGCTTGTCGACCACGCGGCTGGACTGCAGCAACTCGCGGGAGACGTTCAGCGGCAGGTCATTGGAATCGACGATGCCGCGAACGAAACGCAGCCAGGTCGGCAGCAACTGCTTGGCGTCGTCCATGATGAACACGCGCTTCACATACAGCTTGAGCCCGTGATTGGACTCGCGGTCCCAGAGGTCGAACGGCGCGCGCTTGGGCAGGTAGATCAGCGAAGTGTAGTCCTGATTCCCCTCGACGCGGTTGTGGGCCCAGCGCAGCGGGTCCTCGAAATCGTGGGCGACGGTCTTGTAGAACTCGGTGTACTCCTCGTCGGAAATCTCCGACTTGGGCCGCGTCCACAGCGCCGAGGCGGTGTTCACGGTCTCCCACTCGTCCGTGGGCTTGCCCTCGTCATCGGCCTTGCGCATCAGCACCGGCAGTGCGATGTGGTCGGAATAGCGCTTGACGATGTGCCGCAGCCGCATCGGCTCCAGGAATTCGTCCTGGTCCTCGCGCAGGTGCAGGATGATTTCCGTACCGCGCGGCCGACTGTCGATCTCCGCCAGCGTGTAGCGGCCCTCGCCGTCCGAGGTCCAGCGCACGGCCTCGTCGCTGCCGGCGCGGCGGGTGTTCACGGTCACGCGGTCGGCGACGATGAAGGCGGAATAGAAGCCGACGCCAAACTGACCGATCAGCCCGGAATCCTTCTGCTCGTCACCGGAGAGCTTCTCCAGGAAGCTGCGGGTGCCGGAACGGGCAATGGTGCCGAGGTTCTCGATGACCTCGTCGCGGCTCATGCCGATGCCGTTGTCGCGGATGGTCACGGTGCGCTGCTCGCGATCGGCCTCGATCTCGATGCGCAGCTCCGGGTCGTCGGCCAGCAACGCGTCGTCGGTCAGCGCTTCATAACGCAGCTTGTCCGCCGCATCCGATGCGTTGGAGACCAGTTCCCGCAGGAAGATTTCCGGATTCGAATAAAGCGAATGGATCATCAGGTGAAGCAGCTGCTTCACCTCGGTCTGGAATTCGAAGGATTGTGTGTCGCTCATGGTGCCTCCCGTGGATCGGCACCCAGATGAGGGTCAACCTGCAGAATTCAAGTCACGCATGCGAATCGCGGGCCCGCCGGGGCAACGGCGCGACGCCGTGCGAGCGAGATACCGCGCACGCAAGAACGCCCGGCCGAGGCATCGGCCGGGCGTTCCGGTACGGGATGTCACCGCCGGCGGATGTGACGGGACGTCACACCGCCGCGAAACGGCTAGCTGCGCTTGGCCAGCTTTTCCTTGATGCGCGCGCTCTTGCCGCTGCGCTCGCGCAGGAAATAGAGCTTGGCGCGGCGGACGTCACCGCGGCGCTTGACCTCGATGCCGGCAACCAGCGGGCTGTGGGTCTGGAACACGCGTTCCACGCCTTCGCCGTGGCTGATCTTGCGCACGGTGAACGCCGAGTCCAGGCCGCGGTTGCGCTTGGCGATGACCACGCCCTCGAAGGCCTGCAGACGCTCGCGGTCGCCTTCCTTCACCCGGACCTGGACGACAACGGTGTCGCCCGGGCCGAACTCGGGGACATCCGACTTGAGCTGTTCCTGGTTCAATTCATCAATGATGTTGGTCATGGCCATGCTGCCTCACGTGTTGTTCCCGGACTGCTCGGCCACGAATTCGGCCAGCAAGCCCTGTTGTTCATCATCCAGTGTCAAAGCCTGAAACAGATCAGGCCGTCGTAACCACGTCTGCCCCAGGGCCTGCTTCAGGCGCCACCGCGCAATCGCGCTGTGATCGCCGCCGAGCAGGACCTCGGGCACCGCGCCCCAGGCATCCTCCGCCGGGCGCGTGTAATGCGGATGGTCCAGCAGACCATTCGCAAACGAATCCTGTGCCGCCGATGCGCCGTGGCCCAGCACCCCGGGCAACAGCCGCGCAACGGCATCAATGAGCACCATCGCCGGCAACTCGCCGCCCGACAGCACCACATCGCCGATCGACACTTCCAGGTCGACCGCCTCGTCAATCACGCGCTGATCCACGCCCTCGTAACGGCCGCAGATCAGCACCAGGCCCGGTTCCCGAGCCAGTCGACGCGCCATCGCATCGGTGAGCCGCTCACCCTGCGGGCTCAGGTACAGCACCTTGCCCGTCGGCTGCGCCGCCCGTGCCTGGTTCAGCACCGCGCGCATCGGCTCCGGTCGCAGCACCATGCCGGGACCGCCACCGTAGGAACGATCATCCACCGTGCGGCGGCGGTCGGTCGCGCCATCGCGCAACTGTCGGCAGGTCAGCTCCAGCTCGCCCAGCGCAATCGCCTGGCGCACCATCCCGTGCCGACCCACGGCGTCGACCAGTTCCGGAAACAGGGTGATGACGTCGATGCGCATCACACGAAATCCGGGTCCCAGTCGACCACCACGCGACGAGCCGTCAGGTCCACGTCATGGACCACGTGCTCCCGCACGAACGGAATCAACCGTTCCTCGTCACCGCGCACCACCATCACATCGTTGGCACCGGTTTCCATCATGTTGACGACCTCGCCCAGCGGGCGGCCATCCGTTGTCTCCACCGCCAGACCAACCAGGTCCGCCCAGTAGAGTTCGTCGGTTTTCGGCAGCGCCGACCGGGGAACGCAGATGCGCGCGCCGATTAGTGCCGCCGCCTGGTCGCGGTCGGTCAATGGTCGTCCATGCTCGGCGAGCTGAACCACCATCCTCTTGCCGACCCATCCGCCGTTCAGCACCTTGACTTCGCGGCGCTCATCCAGCTGCCAGCGTTTGTAGTCGAAGATGTTATCGAGCGGATCGGTGTACGAGCGGATTGTCAGTCCGCCCCGGACGCCATGGACGCCGATGATCTCGCCCAGGACGACCCACTGCTCCGCCAAGGATCAGCTGTCCTTGGCGGCTTCCTCGGCAGGTGCTTCCGCCGGAGCAGCAGCCTCCGCGGGCGCGGCGGCTTCGACGGCCGGAGCCGCGTCGGCAGCACCGCTGCGCTTGTATTCGCGCACCAGCGAGGCAACACGCTCGGAGACCTGTGCCCCCTTGGCCTGCCACTCGCTGATCTTGTCCAGATCCAGCAGCAGCGGGGTTTCCTTGCCGCGGGCAACCGGGTTGAAGTAACCAAGACGTTCGATGTAACGACCATCACGGCTGTTGCGGCTGTCGGTGGCGACAACGTGGTAGAAGGGACGCTTCTTGGCGCCGCCTCGGGCAAGTCGAATCTTGACCATGGTAAATCCTGGAAAAACTACGAATCCGCGCGGCGCAGGCCGCGAAAAGGCCGCGTATTGTAGCGGGATCGGCTGGAAAGTGAAGCGTTTTTGCGATATCCGCGCGGGATCGATCCCGGCCGTCGGGATCAACCGGGCGGAAAGCCCGGGGGCCTGCGCCCGCCCATCTGGCGCATCAGCTTCTGCATGCCGCCGCCGGAGAACTTTTTCATCATCTTCTGCGTCTGCGTGAACTGCTTGAGCAGACGGTTGACGTCCTGGACCTGGGTGCCGGAACCCGCCGCGATGCGCTTCTTCCGCGAGGCCTTGATCACCGCGGGAAACCGCCGTTCCTGTGGTGTCATCGAATTGATGATGGCGATGGTCCGACCGATCTGCCTGTCGTCGATCTGCGAGGCCGCGTTCGCCGGCAACTGCCCCATCCCGGGGAGCTTGTCGAGCAGCCCGGCCATGCCGCCCATGTCCTGCATCTGCGCCATCTGGTCGCGGAAATCCTCCAGATCGAAGCCCTTGCCCTTCTGCAGTTTCTTGGCGAGCTTCTCGGCCTTCTTGCGATCGATCTTCTGTTCGGCCTCCTCGATCAGGGACAGAACATCGCCCATGCCGAGAATGCGCGAAGCCACGCGATCGGGGTGAAACGGCTCCAGCGCTTCCAGCTTTTCGCCGACACCGAGGAACTTGATCGGTCGGCCGGTGACATGACGCACCGACAGCGCCGCTCCGCCTCGCGAGTCGCCGTCGACCTTGGTCAGCACGACACCGGTCAGCGGCAGCGCATCGCCAAAGGCCTTGGCGGTGTTGGCGGCGTCCTGACCCGTCATCGCGTCCACGACGAACAGGGTCTCGGCCGGGTTCACCGCAGCGTGCAGGGCCTGGATCTCGTCCATCATCGCCTGATCGATACCCAGCCGGCCGGCGGTGTCGACGATCAGCACGTCCTTGAATTCCTTGCGCGCCCGTTCCAGCGCCCGGCGGGCGATCTCGACAGGCTTTTCGCCACCATCGCTGGGATAGAAATCGGCGTTGACCTGACCGGCCACGGTTTCCAGCTGGCCGATGGCCGCGGGGCGGTATACGTCACAGGACGTCACCGCGACGGACTTCTTGCGTCGCTCGATCAGATGCCGGGCGAGCTTGCCGGTGGTGGTGGTCTTGCCCGAACCCTGCAGGCCGGCCATCAGGATCACCGCCGGAGGCTGCGCGCGCAGTTCCAGGTCGACGTTTTCCTCGCCGAGCACGCGAACCAGTTCGCCCTGGACGATCTTCACCAGCGCCTGGCCCGGAGTCAGGCTTTCCATGACCTCGGCACCGACCGCGCGCTCGCGGATGCCGTCGATGAAGTCCTTGACCACCGGCAGTGCCACATCGGCTTCCAGCAGGGCCATGCGCACTTCGCGCAGGGTCTGCTTGATGTTGTCTTCGGTCAGGCGGCCCTGACCACGCAGCTGGGTGATCGTGCGATTGAGCCGATCGGTCAGATTCTCAAACATGAACGCAATTCGGTTGGCGGGGCTCCGGTCGGGAGCCGACATCAGAGCGAAATGATGTCACCCCGTTGCAGAAAACGCACGGACCAGCCCTTGAGCAGGTCGGGCAACTCGGCCTGGATCCGAGCCTCGAAACCGGGCTTGTTGTGGGTGATGAGCAGCTCGGGCCGATGCTTGAGCTTGACCAGATCGGCCGCCAGCGTCGCCGAGGTGTAATGACGGGTGATGGCGCCAATCTCCTCCTCGCTGGCCGGAAACGACACCTCGACGATGAGCTTGTCCAGCCGGGGCAGCGTGTTCAACGCCGTCCAGAAGGAGTCATTGGTCGCGGTATCGCCGGAAAACGCGAAGGTCGAACGGCCGTCCTGCACGACATAGCCGACGGCGGGCACGGTGTGCTGCACGGCGATCGGCGTCAGGCGCAGGCCGTCCACGTTCACCGACCGACCCTGCTCGACCCGGGCGAAGCGCATCGTCGGCTCCTCCTCGCTGGGCAGCTTGGAGAAATCGGGCCACAACGCCCAGTTGAACAGGTGGTTGCGGAGCACATCGAGCGTGGAGTCGGTGCCGTGGAGCGTCACGCCGGAGCCTTCGGCGTCATAGACGACATCCATCAGAAACGCGGCACCGGCGACATGATCCAGATGCGCGTGGGTGAAGAAGATGTGGCGCACGGCTTCCATGGCCGCGGGCGACAGATCGCAGACACCGGTGCCCGCATCCAGCAATGTCGTCCCGTTCACCAGAAACGACGTTGTCCGAAGACCGGGCCCCACTCCGCCGTTGCAGCCAAGCACCTTGATGTTCATCCCGTGTCTCTGCCGGACCGTGCCCGGATGCTAGCACAGGGCTTCCGGCCGCCTGTGCCGAGTCGGGCGGGCCTGTGCCATCATTCGATCCTCCACTTCGATCCACCATCTCCCGCCGTTCATGGATACCCTGCTTACCGTGCTCGCACTGATCGCGTACGTGATCGCGGCGATCGGTTCGTCCGGCAAAAACCTGAAGCCGTCACAGCTGGTGGCCGGCAGCGCCGGCGTGCTGCTGCACGGCGGGTATCTGCTGATGCCGCTGCTCGGCGGAGACGGCATCCATCTCGGTATCGCGTCGGCACTGTCGCTGGTCACCTGGCAGTCCGCGCTGATGCTGTTGCTGTTCGCGGCACGGGAGCCGGTGGGCGGCATCGCCCGCTGGGTTTTCCTGGCGGCTCCGGCGGGCCTGCTGATCGACTGGCTGGCACCGGGCAGTGCTCCGAACGTGGTGCTCGACAGCTGGCTGCTGACCGCGCATGTGGTCTGCTCCGCGCTGGCCTACGGCGTGCTCACCCTCGCGGCCATGCAAGCCATCGCGCTGTGGGTGCGCAATCGCGGACTGCACGATCATCCCGGTGAACCGACGCGCCTGGCCGCCGTGCCCTTGCAGACCATGGAGCGCATTCTGTTCCAGATGATCGGGCTGGGCTTCTCGCTGCTGACGCTGAGCCTGGCCAGCGGCCTGGTGGTCACGCGGGATGTCATGGGCCAGCATCTGGCGCACAAGCTGGTGTTCACCGTGGTTGCCTGGGCCGTATTCGCGGCACTGCTGGCGGGGCGCTGGCGGCTCGGTTGGCGCGGCAGAACGGCCATCCGCTGGATGGGCACGGGGTATGCGGTGCTGGGCATGGCCTACTTCGGATCCAAGTGGGTTCTGGAGTCGCTGATGCACACACACTGGGGATGAACGCACCGGGTTGACTTGACAGCACGCATCCGGATTTTCAATTCTGCCTGTCGGGTGCTTTTGCTAGCTCATGCGCATCGGCCGCGTGCGTGAGCTAGCGAAAGAATTCAAGGTCGATTGGGCGAGGCCCCTACGCGTTGGACGACATTCCGTTAACGGTCCTGTTCGGACTGCTGGCAGCACTGCTGGTGTTGTCGGCGTTCTTTTCGGGTTCCGAAACTGCGCTGATGACAGCGAACCGCTACCGGTTGCGCCACCTCGCCAAATCGGGTCACCGTGGCGCCGCCCTGGCCAACCGGCTGCTGGAGCGTCCTGATCGCCTGATCGGCGTGATCCTGCTCGGCAACAACCTCGTCAATATCGGCGCCTCGGCCATCGCCACCGTAATCGGGCTGCGCCTGTACGGCGATGCCGGCATCGCCGTCGCCACGGGCTCGCTGACATTGCTGGTGCTGATCTTCTCTGAGGTCACGCCCAAGACCCTGGCAGCGCTGCATCCGGAGCGCATCGCCTTCCCCGCCAGCTATGTCTACTGGCCGCTGCTCAAACTGGTCTACCCATTCGTGTGGCTGATCAACCTGATCGCCAACGGCGTGCTGCGGCTGATCGGGGTGACGCCGGAAGACGCGGCGATGCACAGCCTGTCCTCGGAGGAACTGCGCACGGTGGTGGCGGAAACCGGGGCGATGATTCCGCAGCGACATCAGCGCATGCTGCTGTCCATCCTCGACCTGGAAAAGGCCACGGTCGAGGACATCATGGTGCCGCGCAACGAAATCGTTGGCCTGGACATCTCCGATCCGCTGGACAAGATCATCGACGAATTGAGTCGCAGCCAGCACACGCGCCTGCCGCTGTTCGACGGTTCGGTCGAAGAATTGAAGGGTGTGGTGCATCTGCGCCGGGTGATTTCCGCGGCCACCGAGGGCACGCTCACCCACGACACGCTGCTGTCGCTGGCGCGCGAACCGTACTTCATTCCCGAAGGCACGCCGCTGAACCAGCAGTTGCTGAACTTCCAGAACCAGAAGCGCCGGATCGGCTTCGTCGTCGACGAGTACGGTGACATCCAGGGACTGGTGACGCTGGAGGACATCCTCGAGGAGATCGTCGGCGAGTTCACCACCGATCCGGCGACGCGGATGAAGAACGTTTACCTGGACGCAGACGGCACCTATCTGGTCGACGGCAGCGTGACCGTTCGCAGCCTCAATCGAACCATGGGCTGGAAACTGCCGGTGGGCACGGCGCGCACGCTCAACGGCGTGATCCTCGAACAACTGGAAGACATCCCCAAGCCCGGGACGACTCTCAAGCTGCGTCAGTACGTGCTGGAGATCGCGCAAACCAAGGCGAACGCGGTGAAGATGGTCCGCATCCGCCCGCCCGGCGTCACGCCCACGACCAGCTCCTGAGCGGTCTACAGGGCGTCCAGCGCCTCGGACAGCCGCCTCACGCCAACCACCTCGATGCCGTCGACCGCGCCCGCGCGGGGGCGGTTCGCCGCCGGAACAATCGCGCGCTTGAACCCGTGCTTGGCGGCCTCGCGAATGCGGTCCTCGCCCCCGGGCACCGGACGGATCTCCCCGGACAGGCCGACCTCGCCGAACACCACCCAGTCATGCGGCACCGGCCGGTCCCGGAAGCTGGACAGTGCGGCCAGCAAGACCGCGAGATCGGCGGCCGTCTCGGTGACGCGAACACCGCCGACGATGTTCACGAACACATCCTGATCGGCCATCGCGATGCCACAGTGACGGTGCAGTACCGCCAGCAGCATCGCCACCCGCTGGCCGTCCAGGCCCACGGCGACGCGGCGTGGATTGCTCAGATGCGAGTTGTCGACCAGGGCCTGGCATTCGACCAGCAACGGTCGCGTGCCTTCACGGGTCACCAGCACGGCGCTGCCCGGCACCGGCTGGGTGTCGCGGGTCAGGAAAATCGCCGACGGATTGCTGACCGGCTTGAGTCCGGTCTCGGTCATCGCGAAGATGCCCAGCTCGTTAACCGCGCCGAAACGGTTCTTCACCGCGCGGATCAGGCGGTAACGACTGCCCTGGTCGCTTTCGAAATAAAGCACCGTGTCGACCATGTGTTCGAGCACGCGCGGCCCGCCGATCGCGCCCTCCTTGGTCACGTGACCGACCAGAAACACGGTCGTCCCGGTCTGCTTGGCGAAACGCACCAGCCGCGCCGCCGATTCGCGCACCTGCGAGACCGAGCCAGGGGCGGAATCCAGCGCGTCGGTCCACATGGTCTGGATCGAGTCGATCACCATGACCCGGGGCTTGAGCCGCTGCGCCTGATCGAGAATCGCCTCGACCTGGGTGTCGGCCAGCAGCGGCAGTGTCGTGTCACCCGCGCCGAGACGACCGGCCCGCATCGACACCTGGGACAACGACTCCTCGCCGGTGACGTACATCGACGGCTGCGTGGCGTGAATGGCGCAGAGCAGTTGCAGCAGCAGCGTGGACTTGCCGATGCCGGGGTCGCCACCGAGCAGATTCACCGATCCGGCCACCAGCCCGCCGCCGAGCACGCGATCCAGCTCGGTCAGGCCGGTGGGCGTGCGGGCCATCGCATCCTGCTCGACCTCGTTGAGCGGCTTGAGCGCGGTGGTGCCGGCATAGCCGCCGGACCGGCTGCTCCTGCGACCGGACGATGGCGGTTCGCCGGGCGCCTCGACCAGCGTGTTCCATTCTCCGCAGGCGGCACATTGACCGGCCCACTTCGGCGACTCGGCCCCGCAGGACTGACAGAAGAATCGGGTTTGGGATTTGGCCATTCGAATCGGGTTGTGGCCGCCCGCCCGCAAACTTGCCTTCGCAAGCCCGACCGGCACGGCGGCAGGAAGAATCGCAGAGGCCGCAGACAGCGTCACAGTCCCCCGCTTCGGGTGGGGTGAACTGACTGGTGTTCTCTGGGTGAGCCTCCTAGACTGCACCAGATCAACGCGCAAGGGGAGTGCGTGCTTTGAAGCGCAACATTCTGGGGTCGGATACCGCGTTCGGCCTGATCATGACCGTGGTATTCGCGATCCTCGCCTACGGCGTCTGGGGCTCGGTGTTCCAGGGACTGGAACGCTGGGGCTACGATCTCGGTGTCCGTGCATCGGACAAGCCGCCCAGCGACCGGGTCGCCGTCGTGGCCATCGACGACGCCAGCATCGCCAATCTCGGCCGCTGGCCCTGGCCGCGCGATCTGCATGCCGAGATGATCAAGACGCTGGCCCAGGGTGGCGCCAAGGGCATTGGCAGCACGGTGCTTTATTCCGAGGCCCAGCGCGACGCCGGACTCGCCTACATCGATGCGCTGGTCGAATCGTTCATGCAGTCCTCGCTGGTCAATCAGGTCCCGCAGGATGTCGCCGGTCTGCGCGCCGAGATCGACAAGCTGCAACCCGGCGGGCGCAACCAGGACGCGGTGACCGCGCTGCAATCGATTAACCGCGAGTCGGCGCTGACCAACACGCTCAACCAGGACATCGAGAACATCGCCGTGCAGTTCCTGCAGGCGCAGGATGCCCTGCACACCGACGCCAAGCTGGGAGCGGCGTTCCGCGACGCTGGCAACGTCGTCCAGGCGATGCTGTTCCAGCTCGGCCAACCGCAGGGGCGTCCCGACCAGCCGCTGCCGGACTACGTGCAGGCGCAGGCGTTGACCAACGTCGTCGGCGGTGACGTCTCGCCGATTCCGACGCTGTCCGGCCTGCCGCCGATTCCGGCGATCGGCGAATCCGCGGCCGCCATCGGGCATCTGAGTCTCACCGCCGACGTCGACGGCGCGCAGCGCTACGAGCCGCTGGTGCTGGAGCATTTCGGCACCTACTACCCGTCACTGCCGCTGATGCTCGCCGCACGCGCACTGAACCTGGAGGCCGGCGACATCGAGGTACGGCTGGGCGAAGGCGTCCGGCTCGGTGGCCTGCAGATCGACACGACGCCCGACCTGCGCATGTACAACTACTTCTACGGCGAACAGAACGGTGCGCCGCCCTTCCCCGTCGACTCGTTCTTCGACGTGCTGGTCGGCAACATTCCGCCGAACAAGTACAAGGACAAGCTGGTGCTGATCGGGGCGTCGGCGGCGGGCATCGGCGACAGCATCGCCACCCCGGTTTCCGCACACATGGCACCGGTCGTGTCGCTGGCGCACACCGTGTCCAGCATTCTCGAGGAACATTTCTTCGTCCGTCCGAACTGGGCCGCCTGGGCCGGCCTCGGCGCGTTTCTCGCCGCCGCGATCTGGCTGGTCTTCGGCCTGCCGCGCGTGGGCGCTGGCGTCTCGGCCGGCATTACGCTGGTGCTCGCGCTGGGCCTGTTCATCGCCGAGTTCGTGCTGATGGTCACCCAGTCCATGTGGGTCCCGCTGCTGATCCCGGTGGTGTTCCTCGTGCTCGGGCACGTCGCGATGACGGTCAAGCGGCTGCGGGTCACCGAACGGCTCAAGGTCGCCTCGGAACTGGAAGGCGCCGAATCCAACAAGATGCTGGGTCTGGCCTTCCAGGGCCAGGGTCAGCTGGACATGGCTTTCGACAAGTTTCGCAAGTGCCCGATCGACGACAGCCTGCTGGATGTGCTGTACAACCTCGGGCTGGACTACGAGCGCAAGCGTTCGTTCGGCAAGGCGCATGCGGTGTACCAGTACATGGCCCAGCACCAGCCGAATTTCCGCGATCTCCAGGACAAGCTCAAGCGCGCCAAGCAGTTGGAGGAGACCGTCATTCTCGGCGGCGGCTCCGGTGGCGCCGGCGCCACGCTGATCACCGGTGGCGACGACATGGAAAAGCCCATGCTCGGCCGCTACGAGGTGATCAAGGAACTGGGCAAGGGCGCGATGGGCACGGTTTATCTGGGCAAGGATCCCAAGATCGGCCGCACCGTCGCCATCAAGACCATGGCCTTGCAGCAGGAATTCGAGGAAGACGAGCTGGAAGACGTGAAGGCACGGTTCTTCCGCGAGGCGGAGACCGCAGGCCGGCTGGCGCATCCGAACATCGTCACCATCTTCGACGCTGGCGAGGAGCACGATCTCGCCTACATCGCGATGGAGTTCATCAAGGGCTACGACCTGACGCGGCACACCAAGTCCGCCAGCCTGCTGCCGGTTCCCGACGTGATCAAGCTGGTCGCCGACGCCGCCGACGCTCTGGACTACGCCCACAACCAGAACATCGTTCACCGCGATATCAAGCCGGCCAACCTGATGTGGCTGCCGGACGACCACGTGATCAAGGTGACCGACTTCGGCATCGCCCGTATCACCGACGCATCCAAGACCAAGACCGGCATGGTGCTGGGCACGCCCTCCTACATGTCTCCGGAACAATTGTCCGGGCGCAAGGTCGACGGGCGTTCCGACATCTTTTCGCTGACCGTGACGCTTTATCAGTTGCTCACCGGGCAGTTGCCGTTCCAGGCGGATTCCATGGCCACCCTGATGTACAAGATCGCCAACGACCCGCACGCGCCCGTCGCCACGCTGCGACCGGATCTGCCCGAAGGCATCGAGTCGATCCTGGAAGCCGGTTTGCAGAAGGAATTCGAGAAGCGCTACGCGCGGGCCGCGGAGCTGGCCCAGGCCCTGCGGGCGCTCTCGGTAGCTCACTGATGCCCAACGGCCTTCGAGGCGCGATCGACTTCGCGATGGAGTCGGATGTCGGTCGCGTTCGCAGCAACAACGAGGACGCCGTCGGCGCCGATGAGGATCTCGGCCTGCTGATCCTCGCGGACGGCATGGGCGGCTACAAGGCCGGGGAGATCGCCAGCGGCATGACCGTGGCCAGCGTGCTGGAAACCGTGCGCAAGCAGCTCCCGTCATTGCGCTCGGACGACCGCGAAGAGGATCACTCGCCGCAGGCCCTGCTGCTGCGCGAGGCGCTGGAGGCCGCCCACACCTCGGTCTATCACGTCTCCCGCTCGCAGAAGCAGTGCGAAGGCATGGGCACCACGGCCGTGGTGCTGCTGTTTCGCGACGATTGCATCGCCGTCGCCAGCGTCGGGGACTCGCGCCTCTATCGCCTGCGCGATCGGGAAATCCAGCAGATCACCCATGACCATTCGCTGGTGCAGGAGCTGATCGACCGCGGCTTTTATACACAGGAGGAAGCCGAGCAGAAGGTGGCTCGCAACATCGTCACCCGTGCTCTGGGCATCGAGCCGGAAATCCAGGTGGACCTGATCGAGGAGCCGGCGGAAGTCGGCGACATCTATCTGATGTGTTCGGACGGTCTCAGCGACCTCGTGGAGTCCGAGACGATCCGCTTAACCCTGCTCCAGTTTGCTGATAACCTCGAAAATGCCGCCGCCGAGCTCGTTCGGCAGGCCAACATGGCTGGCGGCAAGGACAACGTTTCAGTGGTGGTGGCACGCGTGAACCGGCCATTCGCGGAAAGGCGAAGCTGGCTGGACCGCGTGAAAAGCTGGCTATGACGGGCTGCATCGCGCCCGGGGGACATCCGGACCGGGTCGACCGCGTCTGACAGGCAGGGAGAGAGGCGCTAGGCCATGAGCAAACTGATCGTCACCGACGGCAACGACGTGCTGGACACGGTGGAACTGACACCCGAGCGCATCACCATCGGCCGCCACCCCGACAACAGCGTCCAACTGGACGACCGCGCCATCAGCGGCCATCACGCGGTGATCGTCAACATCATGTCCGAGTCCTTTCTCGAGGATCTGGACAGCACCAACGGAACGCTGGTCAACGGTCGCAGAATCGCCAAGCACCCGTTGTCTCACGGCGATGTCATCACGCTGGGACATCACACGCTGAAATACGAATCCGACGTCCAGATCGACGAGGACGCGCTGGAGAAGACGATGATCCTGCGTCCGGGCCAGATCGCCGCGGCGGCGGGCGAAACCCTGGGTTCGGTCACCGCAGCCCCGCCGGCGGCGGAAAAACCGCAGGTGGGAACGCTGACGCTGACCACGGGCCCCAACGCCGGCAAGCAACTGCAACTGACCAAGGCGCTGACCACCGTGGGACGGCCCGGCGTTCAGGTCGCCGCGGTCACGCGTCGCCCGGACGGCTACTACATCGTCCACGTCAGCGGTCAGCGCAACGGCGATCAGCCGCCCCCGAGCGTCAACGGCGAGTCGATTAGCGGTCATGCCCGCCAACTCTCGCCGGGAGACGAGATCAAGCTCGCCGGCGCCACGCTGACCTTCAGCCTCGCCGACGCCTGATCGGAGCATCGGTGGCGGTTCAGTCGTCCCGGTACAGGTAGCGGACGCGGTTGGTCAGGCCGCAGAACAAGTCGTAGGCGATGGTGCCGGCATGCTCGGCCACGATCTCCGCCGGCAACCCGCCACCCCACAGCAGCACGTCATCACCCACCTCGGCGTCAGGACAGTCGCGAAGGTCGACGGTGATCATGTCCATCGACACCCGACCGATCAGCGCCGCGCGGCGCCCGCGCACCAGCACCGGCGTTCCCGCCCGGGCGTGGCGCGGATAGCCGTCGCCATAGCCGACCGCGACAACGCCGACACGGGTAGGCTCCGCGCAAACCCATTCACTGCCGTACCCGACCGCTCCTCCCGCGCTCACCTCGCGGATCGCGATGATCCGGCTGCGCACCTCCATCGCGGGACGCAACCCGCATTGCTCGGCCGAGCGTCCCTCGAGCGGTGACGCACCGTAGAGCATGATGCCGGGGCGCACCCAGTCCTGGCGCGCCTCGGGATAGCGGATCAGCCCCGCCGAGTTGGCGATGGTCCGCGCGCCCGGCAGGCCGTCGACGGCGTCGAAAAAGCAGGCGAGCTGCCGATCCGTCGCCTCGGTCTCCAGTGCATCGGCATTGGCGAGATGCGTCATCCAGCCCAGCAACTCGATCTGCGGCATCGCGTCAACCGCGGCAGCGAGTTCACCCGCCCGGGACGCCTCGAAGCCCAGCCGGTGCATGCCGGTGTCCAGCTTGACCCAGACCGGCACCCGCGTGTCTGGCCTGGCCGCACGCAAGACATCGAGCTGCCACTGCGCATGCAGCACCAGGCGGTGACCACGACGCACGGCCTCCGGCAACTCCTCCGAATGCAACAGGCCTTCCAGCAGCACGCAGGGCGACCGGAAACCGGCCTCACTGAGATGCTCCGCCTCTTCCAGGCAGGCGACGGCGAAGGCATGGAGTTCGCCATCCAGCGCGCGCGCGACCTGCATGGCGCCATGACCGTAGGCATCCGCCTTCAGCGCGCCCATCACCCGGGCATCGGGCGCGTACTGTCGGACGGTCTGAAGGTTGTGCCGGATGGCGCCGAGGTCGACCGACGCCGTCACGCGATGGGGAGTCACGGCCTCAAAACTCATCGTCCTGGTAATGGGCCACGTTGTCGAAGCGGGTGTACTGACCGGTGAACGTCGCGTCGACCTTGCCGATGGGGCCGTTACGCTGCTTGGCGATGATGATTTCGGCAATCCCCTTGCGATCGGTCTCCGGCTTGTAGACCTCGTCGCGGTAGATGAACAGGATCACGTCGGCGTCCTGCTCGATGCCCCCGGACTCACGCAGATCCGCCATGCGCGGACGCTTGTCATCCCGGTTCTCCACGCTGCGGTTGAGCTGCGAGAGCGCGATTACCGGCACTTCCAGCTCCTTCGCCAGGGACTTCATGCCACGCGAGATCATCGCGATTTCGTTGGTGCGGTTTTCCTTGAACCCGGGCACCTGCATCAGCTGCAGGTAGTCGACCATGATCAGGCCCAGCTCGATCCCGTCGGGGAACAGCTCGTTGCGGGTGTTGTTCAGTTCGCGCTTGAGCCGGCGCGCCCGCGAGCGCAGTTCGTTCGGGGATAGCTGACCGTCGTCATCGATGTAGATCGGCGCCCGCTCCAGCAGCGTCATCGCCGAGTGGATCTTGTCCCAATCCTCGTCCGTCAGCGAACCGCTGCGCAGGCGTTCCTGATTGACGCGCCCGAACGACGAGATCATGCGCATCATCAACTGATCGCCAGGCATTTCCAGACTGAACACCAGCACCGCCTTCGGATTCTGGGTGTCGGTAGCAATCGCCTCGGCGATGTTCATCGCGAAACTGGTCTTGCCCATCGACGGGCGGCCGGCGACCACGACCAGATCGCCGGGGTGCAGACCGGTGGTCTTCCGGTCCAGATCCACCAGCCCCGTGGTCGTTCCCGCCAGACTGCCGGCGACCAGCTTCTCGATCCGCTCGACCACATCACCGAGAAACTCCGAGCCGGAGCGCGGACCGGACGTCGTGCGTCGCGTGGACTCGGCAATGTCCAGCACCCGTCGCTCGGCCTCGTCGAGCAGCTCCGAAGCCAGCCGCCCCTCCGGCGAAAAGCCCATGTCGGTAATGTCGGTGCCGACCTGCACCAGCCGCCGGTAAACCGAACGCTCGCGCACGATATCGGCGTAAGCGGCGATATTCGCCGCGCTGCCGATATCGTTGGCCAGTGTGCCCAGATAGGCGAGGCCACCGGCATCCTCGAGCTGTCCGCGCCCCTGCAGGCATTCGGACACCGTGACCACGTCACGCGGGCGGTCGGTGTTCGCCAGGGTCTCGACCGCCTCCCAGATCAGCCGGTGATCCTTGCGGTAGAAGTCCGCCTGCTGCACCCGCCCGGCGATACGGTCCCAGGCGTCGTCCTGCAGCATCAGGCCGCCGAGCACGGCCTGTTCGGCTTCCTGCGAATAGGGAGGGAGTCGTTGATCCACGCGGGTCTACTTGATCTGGAGCGCGTCGCGCCTGGAGGTGAACACGCCCTAGTCTACCTGCTGGACGCGGGCAGTTTCGGGCCGGAAACGAAAACGGCCGACGCAAGCGCCGGCCGTTCGTTCAGCGTGATCGAAACCGGTTACTCGGCTTCGATGACCACGCTGACTGCAGCTTCCATCGCGGCATACAGATGAACCACGACCTCGTGTTCACCCACCGAGCGGATCGGACCGTCCGGCATCACGACCTCGCCCTTGTCGACGGTCACGCCGGCGGCGGTGATCGCATCGGCGATCTCGCGAGGACCGATGGAGCCGTAGAGCTTGCCTTCGTCCGACGCGCGGCTGGTCAGGGTCAGGGCGCCGATACCGGCCAGCGCTTCGGCACGCGCCTTGGCGGCGGCTTCGGACTCGGCGGCTTTCTTCAGCAGTTCGGCCTTGCGGGCCTCGAACACCGCCACGTTGTCCTGCGTGGCGCGCAGGGCCTTGCCCTGGGGCAGCAGGTAGTTGCGGCCGTAGCCCGGCTTCACGCGGACGGTGTCGCCGATATCACCCAGGTTCTGGATGCGATCCAGCAGAATGACTTCCATCGTTACGCTCCTATTCGTGCTGGTCGGTGTACGGCAGCAGCGCCAGGAAACGGGCGCGCTTGACCGCGGCTGCCAGCTGACGCTGGTAGCGAACCTTGGTGCCGGTGATGCGGCTCGGAACGATCTTGCCGTTATCCGAGATGAACTGCTTGAGCAGCGCGAGATCCTTGTAGTCGATCTCTTCGATGCCTTCGGCGGTGAACTTGCAGACGCGCTTGCGACGGCTGAAACGTGCCATGGTGAATCTCCTTATGCGGCCTTGTCGGCGTCGTCACTGGAAGCCGAATCGCTGCTGGCCTTGGCCGGCTTGGAATCGGACTTGTCGTCGTCGGAATCCTTGACCAGCGGCGAAGCACCGGCAGGTGCGCCGTCGGTGCGCAGGGTCATGTGACGGATGATGGCGTCGTTGAAGCGGAAGATGCCTTCCAGCTCGTCGATCGCGTCGCGGCTGCATTCCACGTTCAGCATGGCGTAGTGCGCCTTGTGAACCTTGGCGATGGTGTAGGCCAGCTGACGACGGCCCCAGTCTTCCACGCGGTGGACCTTGCCACCGGCATTCTCGATCGTGCCGCGATAGCGTTCCAGCATCGCAGGCACCTGCTCGCTCTGGTCCGGGTGGACCAGAAAGACCACTTCGTAGTGTCGCATTGTGACTCCTTATGGATGTACCCGAGCGCGGCGGCCACCGAGGCCGGTTCCTGCATTCGGGTGAACAGCCTCCCGGCATGCTCGCACGGTGAGGCAAGGAAACCCGCGATTTCGCGGGGGCGCGGATTTTACGGCCAAATGCTACCGGCGCGCAACGCGGCGCTGCCGCACGGCCTCGAACAGGCTCGCCGCGCCGGCCGCGGAAACGTTCAGACTTTCCACCCCGGCGGCCATCGGCAGCTTCCAGAGGCCGTCGCAGCGCTCACGCGTGAGCCGCCGCAGACCGGTGGCCTCGGCGCCCAGCGCCAGGGCCACGGCACCGGTCAGATCGGCATCGTACAGATCGGCGTCGGCGTCTCCCGCCAGGCCGTGAACCCAGATACCTCGCTCCCGCAACCGGTCCAGCGCGCGAGCCAGGTTGCCGACCCGCACGAACAGGATGCGCTCGGCCGCGCCGGCGGCCGTCTTGCGCACGGCGGGCGTCAGCGCGGCGCTGCGATCGGAGGGCGTGATGACGGCGTCGACACCCGCCGCAGCGGCACTGCGCAGCAGCGCGCCCAGATTGCCCGGGTCCTGCACCTGATCCAGCACCAGCAGGAACGGCGGTCTGGACAAGCCATCCAGCAGATCCAGCAATGCGGCCATGTCGGCCGGCGGCCGTGCCTGCACCTCGGCGATCACGCCCTGGTGTCGCGTGCCATCGCCCATGCGGTCCAGCTCCCGCCGGTCCACCGTGCGCAGGGGCAGTCCGGCCTGCTGGGCCGCCGCCCGCACCTGCTGCGCGCGGGCGTCATCGCGTCCCTGCTGAAGCCAGATCGTGGCGATGCGCCGCGGGTCGCGTTCCAGCACCGCTTCCACCGCGTGCCAGCCGCAGATCAGTTCACTCATTGGTGTCGTCCGAATTCATGAGCCCGCGCAAACCAAAGCGGGGGCCGCATGGGCCCCCGCCAGTTTCGCGGTGATCGACGATTATGCGCCCAGGTAAGGCGGCGGCGTGTAGGCCTGCTGCTCCTGCCCCTCGACGATCGGCTTGATCACGATGTCGACCCGGCGGTTGCGGCGCTGGCCGTCCTTGCTGCCGTTGTCGGCGATCGGCTCGGCTTCACCCCGCCCTTCGGTCAGCAAGCGCGCGGTGTTGAGCCCGTTGGAGGTCAACGCCGAGGCCACCGCCGAGGCACGACGCTCGGACAGGCCCTGGTTGTAGCTGTCCGATCCGGTGCTGTCGGTATGACCGACGACATGGATGATCGTCTTGTCGTAATCCTTCAGCACGGAGGCGATCTTGGCGTAGGTGGCCTGCGCACTGGACTTGATCGCGGCGCTGTCGAAGTCGAACGTCGCGTCGGACGCGATGCCCACCTTCAGCGCATTGCCACTCAAGCGCGTGATGTTCAGTTCGCCGCGCGCCTGCTCGGCCGCCAGTTCGCGTTCCAGCTCCGCTGCCTGCTTGTCCTGGTAGTGACCGACCGCGCCACCGGCCAGGGCACCCACCGCAGCACCGATGTAGCGACCCTTGTCGCCGTCGACCTGGTGTCCGGCAACGGCACCGACGAGGGCGCCAATCGCCGCACCGGTCTTGGCCCGGCGATTCGGGTCATCGGTCGCGCAACCGGCGACCAGAACCGCCGACGCCACGCCCAGACCGAGAATCGTGTTACGCATTCCAACTTTCTGCCGCATTTCCATCTCAGCTCCTTGTTTTCCCAGACCGGCCTTCCACCGGTTCGAAATCAATCTTGCGCTCGTCGAGGTCGACGCGCACGACCTTGACGGCCATGCGATCCGAGAGACGGTACATCCGACCGGTCCGCTCCCCTCGCAAGCGGTGATACTTGGATTCGAAATGATAGTAGTCGTTCCGTAACTGGCTGACATGAACGAGACCGGTCACCGCCAGGTCATCGAGTTCGATGAACAGGCCGAATGAGGTCACGCCGACGATCAGGCCTTCGAACACATCACCCACGCGGTCGAGCATGAACTCGCATTTCAGCCAGTCCATCACGTCGCGCGTCGCCTCGTCAGCTCGCCGCTCCGTGCCGGAGCAATGCGCCCCTGCCTGGGTCATCTCCTCTGTGCTGTAGTCGTGCGCGCCCGTGGTCGTTCCCTTGCAAAGCCGCTTGAGCCCGCGGTGAACGATCAGGTCCGGATAGCGCCGGATCGGTGACGTGAAGTGCGCATAACGCTCCAGCGCGAGTCCGAAATGCCCCTGATTCTCCGGCTGGTACACCGCCTGGGCCATCGAGCGCAGCAACACGGTCTGTATCAGGCGCGCATCGGGCCGGCCGGCCACCTCCTCCAGCAACCGGGAGAAGTGCTGCGCCTCCGGTTTCTGGCCACCGCCGACCCCGAGCCCCCACTCCGCGAGGAACGCCCGCAGATCTTCCAGGCGATCCCCGGGCGGCTGCTCGTGCACGCGGTAAAGCGTCGGCTGCTTGGCGCTCTCCAGGGCCCTGGCCGCCTGCACGTTCGCGGCGATCATGCATTCCTCGATCATCTTGTGCGCGACATTGCGCACCACCGGGACCACGCGCTCGATCTTGCGGTCGCGACCGAAGATGATCCGCGTCTCGGAGGATTCGAAATCGATCGCGCCACGCGAGTCCCTCGCATCGCGCAAGGCCTCGTACAACGCGTGCAGGGCCGTCAGATGCGGCATCAGCTTGGCGCGCTCGCCGCGCGTCGCCGCGGCCTCGTTGGCCAGCAGCTCAGCAACCTCGTCGTAGGTCAGCCTCGCCTGCGAACGCATCACCGCCTCGTAGAAGCGCCCTCGCTTGACCTCGCCGTTCTTGCCGACCTGCATCTCGCAGACCATGCACAGCCGGTCGACATGCGGGTTGAGCGAGCAGAGCCCGTTCGACAGGATCTCCGGCAGCATCGGAATCACGCGCTCCGGGAAATACACCGAGTTGCCGCGCTTGTAGGCTTCCTGATCCAGCGGCGTGCCGGGCTGGACATAGGCCGAGACGTCGGCGATCGCCACGTACAGCTTCCAGCCACCCCGCGTGGGCTTGGCGTAGACCGCGTCGTCGAAGTCGCGCGCGTCGGCCCCGTCGATCGTGACCAGCGGCAGATCCCGCAGATCCTCGCGTCCGGCCTTGTCGGACTCCGCCACCTCGGCGGACAAGCCCGCGATCTGCTCGTCGACCGCCTCGGGCCACTCGTACGGAATGCCATGCGAGCGCACGGCGATGTCGATCTCCATGCCCGGTGCCATGTGATCGCCAAGCAGCTCCTTGACGCGCCCGATGGGCTTGCCGCCGCGGCTCGGCTGCTCGATCAGCTCGACCGTGACGATCTGCCCGTGGCAGGCACCGTTGAGATCATCCGGGCTGATCATGATGTCCTGGGCGATGCGACTGTTGTCGGGCACGACGAAACAGACCCCGCGTTCGATCATCAGACGCCCGACGACGGTGTCGTTCCCGCGCTCCAGCACCTCGACCACCGAGCCTTCCTTGCGACCACGGCGATCCTCGCCAGTGATGCGGACCAGCGCGCGATCGCCGTGCAGCAGGCGACGCATCTCGCGCGGGCTCAGGAAGATATCGTCACCGCCCGCGTCGGGTTGCAGAAAGCCGAAGCCGTCGCGATGACCGATCACCCGGCCGGGCACGAGATCCATGCGCTTGGGCAGGCCCAGTGCGCCGCGACGGTTTTCCACCAGCTGACCGTCGCGGATCATCGCGCCAATCCGATGCGACAGTCCCGTCTGCGCCTCATCGTCCTCGGCGAGGCCGAAATGCCGCAGCAACGAATTGCGACTCATCGGCCGCCCGTGCTCCGTCAGTGTTTCCAGAATGAATTGCCGGCTGGGGACCGGCGAGGCGTAGCGCTGCTGTTCCCGCTCGAACGCGGGATCGGCCGCGGCCCACCCTTTTTTACGCTGTTTTTTGCTCATGTTTCTGAGTCCTTGGAATCGGGCGTTGACAAGGTCAACGCCCATCGATAATCTCCGCCGCCGCTTGCCGAGGTGGCGGAATTGGTAGACGCGCTGGCTTCAGGTGCCAGTGGGGGAAACCCCGTGGAGGTTCAAGTCCTCTCCTCGGCACCATCGCTTCCGGATCTCTCTTGATCCGGCGATGGTTGCCCGGCAAGCGGCCCGGTGGATTGACGGCGATTCTCGCCTCTCCACCTGCTCGCGCAGACCTGCGCATCCTCTTGAAAGAAATCGAACGCCCATCCGACCGGATCGGGCGCTGCCATGCTGAATCGCCGCCCGCGGTGATGACGCGGGCGGCATCCTATCATCCCAGCGGATGACGCCGGACGATGGTCTGGGTGCGGTCCGGTCCGGTGGAGACCAGATCGATCGGCGTGCCGACCAGTTCCTCGATACGCAGCAGGAACGCCTGCGCCGCCGCGGGCAACGCCTCGAAGCTGTCCACACCCACCGTCGACTGCTGCCAGCCGGGCATGCTCTCGTACACCGGCTCGCAATCGGCCAGGGCTTCGGCGCCACCCGGCAGGTGATCGACCAGTTCGCCGTCACGCCGATAGCCCGTGCAGATCGAGATGCGTTCCATCTCGTCGAGCACGTCCAGCTTGGTCACGCAAAGCCCGCTGATGCTGTTGTAGATCGCCGCGCGGCGCAACGCCACCGCGTCGAACCAGCCGCAGCGACGCGGCCGCCCCGTGGTGGCGCCAAATTCCGCGCCACGCGCGGCGATGGACTGGCCGATGTCGTCAAACAGCTCGGTCGGAAACGGCCCGGCACCGACGCGCGTGGCATAGGCCTTGACGATGCCCAGCACGTAGTCGATCTGGCGAGGGCCGATTCCGGTCCCGGTGCAGGCGCCACCGGCCGTCGTGTTGCTCGATGTCACATAAGGGTAGGTGCCGTGATCCACGTCCAGCAGCGAACCCTGAGCGCCCTCGAACAGCACGTTCTCACCGGATTCGCAGGTTTCGTGCAGATGACGGGTCACATCCCCGACCATGGGCGCGATACGTTCGGCGTACTCGAGCTGCTGCTCCAGAATCGCCTGGAAATCATGCGCCGGCTCGTTGAAGTAGCGCGTGAGCACGAAATTGTGGAAGTCGAGCATCTCGCCCAGCTTGGCGGCCAGACGCTCGCGGTGGAACAGGTCGTCGATACGCACCGAGCGCCGGGCCACCTTGTCCTCGTAGGCCGGACCGATACCCCGACCGGTGGTACCGATCTTCGCCGAGCCACGCGCCTTCTCGCGCGCCAGATCCAGCGCCTTGTGGGTGGGCAGGATCAGCGGACAGGACGGGCTGATCATCAACCGCTCCTCCGCCGGCACGTCGCGGCCCGCGAGCATGTCCAGCTCCTCGATCAGCGCGTCGGCGGCGATGACCACGCCGTTGCCGATCAGGCAGCGGACATCGTCGCGCAGAATGCCGGAGGGAATCAGGTGCAGGACCGTCTTTTCACCGTCGATCACCAGCGTGTGGCCGGCGTTGTGGCCGCCCTGAAAGCGCGCCACCGCGGCACAGCGATCGGTCAGCCAGTCGACGATCTTGCCCTTGCCCTCGTCGCCCCACTGGGCGCCGATTACCACCAGATTACGACCTCGGGTCATCGATGCTTCCCTGTTGAATGGTCCATCGGGATTCCTGCAACGCCAGATGGCGATCATGTTCGGGACAGGCCTGACCGGGCAGCGCCTGCACCACCACCTCGCCGCCCGCCCGCAACTCACGCACGCGGGCATCCAGCGCCGGATCGGCAACGCCGGGGGCGAGTATCACCGATACCCGCTCCGCGGCGCGATTGGCCACGCGCGTCAGCACATTGAGGTCCGACGAGAAGCCGGTGGCCGGTCGACCACGCCCGAAGGCTTCGCCGACGAAATCGTAGCGCCCGCCGCGCGCCAGCTCGCGGCCATGCTCCTCGACGAAGGCCGCGAACACCACGCCCGTGTGGTAGTGGTAGCCACGCAACTCGGCGAGGTCCACATGCACCGCCAAATCGGGTTCCTGCGCCGCCAGCCAGCCGCAAAGCCCGGCCAGCTCGTCCAGCGCCGCGTCGATATCCGGCGAGATGCCCGCCAGCGCGGAGCGCGCCGTCTCCAGCACGTCCGGCGTTCCGTTGAGCCGCATCAGCACGCCAAGCTGGTCGGCCAGCGCGTCGCCGATGCGCGGCCGCATCCATTCCAGATCGGGTACCGACTTGCGTTGCAACACATTGAACACGTCGGCTTCCAGATCGGGCGAAAGCGCCGCCGGCGCCAGCAGCGCGCGAACCACGCCGACATGCCCCAGATCCAGATGGAAGTTGTCGATGCCGGCGGTGCGCAGCGTCGCGATCATCAGCGACAGCACTTCCCGATCGCTCTCCACGCCGGCATGCCCGAACAGCTCGACCCCGATCTGGCGCAGGGCCCGGGAACTCGCGGCCATGCCGGGCCGAGCGCGCAGCACCGTGCCGGTGTAGCAAAGGCGCGCCGGCGAGTCGGCCAGCATCCGGTTGGCGTCAATGCGGGCGATCTGCGGGGTCATGTCCGCGCGCAGTCCCATCAGCCGGCCGTTGTTCTGATCGGTGAGCTTGAACGTCTGCACGTCCAGCTCACGACCGGCGCCGGTCAGCAGGGATTCGATGTACTCGATCAGCGGCGGCAGCACGAAGGCGTAGCCCCAGGACCGATAGAGATCGATCAGGTCACGGCGCAGGGTTTCCAGCACCCAGGCATCCGGCGCCAGCACTTCCTCCACGCCATCCGGCAAAGTCCAGGCATGAAACGTCATCGCATCACTTGCAGCAGGGCGAGGCCGGCGATCATCGCGATCAGCCCGGCGGTACGGAGCGTGCGATCGTCCGCGGCGGCCACACGCGCCAACAGCAATCGCCAGTGAGTGGGTGACACGAACGGCATCATGCCCTCGATGATCAACACCAGCGCTACCGCGCGGGCGATATCCTGCCACATGCCGTCAGTTCACCCCGTAGAACGCGAGCCGGTTCGGACGGACGCCTAGCGCCCGTCCGCCCCGTTCTTGAAGTAGCGGAACAACTCGCTGTCGGGCTCCAGCACGAGCACGTCGCTGCGACCCTGGAAGCCGGTCCGGTAGACGTCGAGGCTGCGGTAGAAGTTGTAGAACTCGGTGTCCTCGCCGTAGACGTTGGCGTAGATCGCCGCGGCCTCGGCATCACCCTGTCCGCGGTGCTCCTCGGCCTGCCGATAGGCGTCGGCGAGCAGCACCTGACGTTCGCGTTCGGCCGCGGCACGAATCTTCTCGGCCTCCTCCGCCCCGCGGGCGCGGAAATCGGCGGCCACGCGCTGACGCTCCGAGCGCATGCGGTTGTAGACCGAGTCGCTGACGTCATCCGGCAGGTCGATACGCTTGATCCGGACATCCACCAGATCGATGCCGAACTCGGCGATCTTCTCGGCGGCGTTGGCTTCCATCGAGCGCATGATGTCGTTGCGCTCGCCGGAGACCGCCTGACGGATGGTGCGATTGCCAAACTCGTCACGCAGCCCCTGGTTGATGATGGACGACAACCGCGAGAGCGCATTGCTCTCCAGGCCGCTGGTGGCGCGGTAGTACTGCGCCACATCGGCGATGCGCCATTTGACGTAGAAATCCACCTTCACGTTCTTCTTTTCGAGCGTGAGGTATTCCTCGGCATCGGCATCCAGCGTCAGCACCCGCGAATCGAAGGACCGGACGTTCTGGACCAGCGGCAGCTTGAAGTGCAGACCGGGTTCGCTGTCCGACCGCTTGATCTGGCCAAGCTGGAACACCAGCACCTTCTCGCGCTGGTCCACGACGAACACCGAATCCAGCGCCAGGAAGGCCGCCAGCAGAACGATGACCAGCAGAAACAGTTGCTTACCAGACATTAGCGGCGCCCCCGGTTACGGCTGTCTTCGAAGGTCGAGCGATAGTTGGTCGAACTCGAACCGTTGGTGGAACCACCGTCCGAACTGCTGTTCCGATCGCTCTGGCGCCGTGCCTCCACCGCGCCCATGGACTGAATCATCTGATCCAGCGGCAGATACATCAGCGAATTGCCGTCCTTCGAATCGATCATGATCTTGCTGGTGCTGCCCAGCACGTCGTTCATGGCGTCCAGGTACAGACGGTCGCGCGTGATCTGCGGCGCCTGCTTGTACTCGGTGAGCAACGCGCCGAAGCGGGCGGTTTCACCCTTGGCCTCGGCGACCACGCTTTCCCGATAACCCTGGGCCCGCTCGATGTCACGCGCCGCCGCGCCGCGCGCACGCGGCAGGATGTCGTTGGCGTAGGCCTGGGCCTCGTTGATCAGGCGCTCCTGGTCCTCGCGCGCCTTGATCGCATCGGCGAAGGCACCCTGCACCGCCTGCGGCGCCGTGGCTTCCTCCAGGTTGACCTCGGTCACGAGCAGGCCAGCGTCGTAGCTGTCGATGGTTTCCTGCAGCAACTCCTTGGTGCGCGCAGCCACCGCTTCACGACCGGCGGTCAGAATGAAGTCCATGTCGGACTTGCCGACGACCTCGCGAATCGCCGACTTGGTCGCCTCCTTGAGGGTGCGGACGGGGTCACGAACGTTGAACAGGTATTCCTCGGCCGAGCGCACGCGGTACTGCACCTGCAGGCTGACGTCGACGATGTTCTCGTCCTGCGTCAGCATCGACGCACGTTCGGTCAGCGCGTTCACCGAAGTCACGTTGACCCGCTCCACGGTCTGGATCGGCGTTGGCACATGCCAGCGCAGACCAGGCTCGGTGGTGCTGATGTACTGACCGAACTGCAGGACCACGCCACGTTGCTGCTCGTCGACGACATAAAAGCCGGACAGCAGCCAGAGCGCGACCACGCCGCCGATGATCAGCGGCAGCAGGCTCTTGATCAGCTTGCCGCCACCTCCGCCGCCGCCGCTACCGCCCGATCCTCCACCGGAGAAGCGTTCGCGCAGTTTCTTGAGCATTTCGTCGAGGTCGGGTGGTCCCTGATTCGGGCCACGTCGGCCCCAGGGATCCTGCCCGTTGTTGCCGGGCTCATTCCAGGCCATGAAGGTCTCCGTTGGAGTGCATGGGTCGGTCAAGTCAAAACGGCGGGCATTCTACCAGCCCTGTCCATCTCGCGATTCAGGCATGCAGCCGATCGGGGTCCACGCCTTCCTGACGGCAGATGCGATCGAACTGCGAGTGGGGAATCGCCAGCTCCAGTTCCTGCTCGCCGGAGTCCAGCGCGGTCTCGCGGTGCACGGCGCCGGTCGCGAACAACCGGGAGCGCAGTCGGCCCGCGTCCGCGGGAATCCGCACCGTCATCCTCGCCATGTCGGGACGCAGCCGCAGAGCGATGGCATCCAGCAACTCATCCAGACCTTCGCCCTTGAGCGCCGAAACGTGGACGCGGACCGGCAGGCCGTCCTCGCCATTGATGACACCAACCCCGAACTGGTCGCTGGCATCCACCTTGTTGTAGACCTCAAGCCGAGGGCGCTTGTCCGCGCCGATTTCCTTGAGCACCGTCTCGACATCGCGCATCCGCGCCCCACGCTCGGGGTCCGAGGCGTCGACAACGTGCAGGATCAGATCCGCCTCGATCGTCTCCTCCAGCGTGGCGCGGAAGGCGGCGACCAGTTCATGCGGGAGGTCGCGGATGAACCCCACGGTGTCGGCCAGCACGGCCGGCTCGCCGGCCGGCAGTTCCAGTTGCCGCAGGGTCGGGTCCAGGGTCGCGAACAGCTGATCCGCCGCGTAGACGCCCCCCGTGGTCAGCGCGTTGAACAGGGTCGACTTGCCGGCATTGGTGTAACCAACCAGCGATACGGTGGGCGCGGCATTGCGGCGACGGGCCTGCCGGCCCAGTTCGCGGCGGGCGCGCACGTCGTCGAGCCGCCGTTTCAGGTTCTTGATCCGCTGCGCCAGCAGGCGCCGGTCGGTCTCGAGCTGGGTTTCCCCCGGCCCGCGCAGGCCGATGCCACCCTTCTGACGCTCCAGATGCGACCAGCCGCGCACCAGCCGCGTGGCCAGATGCTCGAGCTGGGCCAGCTCCACCTGCAGCTTGCCCTCGTGCGAACGAGCGCGCTGGGCGAAGATGTCCAGGATCAGCCCGGCGCGATCCAGCACCCGCGCCTTGACCCGGGATTCCAGATTCCGCTCCTGGCTGGGACTGAGGTCGTGATTCACGATGACGACCTCGGCGTCCAGCGCCTGGACCTGCTCGGCGATTTCCTCGGCCTTGCCGGAGCCCACGAAATAACGGGGATCCGGCGTCTGTCGCCGCCCTCCGATCTCGCCGACGATCTCTCCGCCGGCGGACACGACGAGTTCGACGAATTCGGCATGCGATTCGTCGAAATCCCATTCGTTGAAATCAAGATGCACGAGCAGCGAGCGCTGCCCGAGTTTCGGACGTTCAAACATGGATGCCTGCCTCCGGGGCGACTGTACGCCCCAGTTGCATGGAACGGGTGTTCAGGCCCGCCCCGCGTTCATACGGACATCCCGGCAGACGGATACGCCGATCCGCCTAGTCCTCTTCGCTCGCGCCGTATCCCAAGCCCTCGGTCACCCGGACATTGCGGGCCGGAACGACGGTGGAAATGGCGTGCTTGTAGACCATCTGGCTGACGTTGCTCTTGAGCAGCACCACGAACTGATCGAAGGATTCGATCTGCCCCTGCAATTTGATGCCGTTGACCAGATAAATAGAAACCGGGATGCGTTCCTTGCGCAGGATATTGAGAAAAGGCTCCTGCAAAATTTGTCCCTTAGACATGACCCATCCTTTTGGCGCGAGCCGGGCGTTTGAAACCCAAGTTATTATGTGGAGTCGGTGGTGACCGCGACCCGAGCACTCTTCGACGACAAACCGCCGGTTTCGGCGAGCGATCGGGTTTTGCTTAGCCTACCATATGGTCGGTTATCCGCCAGACAACAGATGGTCTTTTGTGAGCGCCACGACACGCTCTCGCGGCGCCTCGTCCGCGCGGAGCCAGCGCAGCGCAGGTTCCTTTCTCAGCCACGTCCATTGACGCCGCGCCAGCTGCCGCGTGGCCGCCTTCCCCGCCTCCACCGCCTCGTCCAGGGAGCAATCCCCGTCGAGGTATCTCCACAACTGGCGATAGCCAACACTGCGCATCGAGGGATAATCCGCCCTCAGCCCGGGCCTGCGGCGCAGGGTTTCCACCTCTTCGAGGAAACCATCGCGCATCATCTGGTCAAAACGCGCCCCGATTCGGGCGTGCAGCGCGGCCCGGTCGTCATCGCCAATCGCCATTGACAGCACCGACCATCCCTCCGCCCTGGCCGGCGAGACGAGATGGCGGAAATGCTCGCTGGGCGTACGCCCCGACAGTTCGATGATCTCCAGCGCGCGCTGAATGCGCTGGGCGTCGTTGGGGTGAATGCGGCTGGCGCTGTCCGGATCATGTGCCGCCAGTTCGGCATGCAGCGCGGGCCAGCCCCGCACGGCGGCGCGTTCGGCGATGGCGGCCCGGACACGCGGATCGGCGCTGGGCAGTTCGCTCAGACCATGCAGCAGCGCCCGATAGTAGAGATGCGTGCCGCCAACCAGCACCGGCAGCCGACCGGCCTCGTGCGCCCGCCCGATATGCCGGGTGGCGTCCTGGACAAAGCGGGCCGCCGAGTAGGCGTCCTCGGGTTCGCAGCAGTCGATCAGGGCATGCGGGTACCGGCGCAGCGTGTCCGCATCCGGCTTGGCGGTGCCGATGTTCATGCCTCGATACACCAGCGCGGAATCGACACTGATCAGGTCGACGGGCAAGGCATCGGCGAGCGCCAGGCCCAGCTCGGTCTTGCCCGTCGCGGTCGCCCCCATGAGGCAGACGACCGGCCGGAAGCTCATCGCCCCCGCTGGAACAGGCGGTCCAGCTCCCGGAGACTGATCTGCACCCAGGTCGGGCGTCCGTGGTTGCACTGGCCGCTGCGCTCCGTGCGTTCCATGTCACGCAACAACGCATTCATCTCGGCCAACGTCAGCTGACGGTTCGCTCGCACCGAGGCGTGACAGGCCAAGGTGCCCAGTCGTTCATCACTCAGCCGGCGCAGCTCCCGGCTGGCGCCGGCCTCCTGCTCCATCCTGCCCAGCAGATCCACCAGCAGCGCGGCGATGTCGAGATCGGCCAACGCCGTGGGAACACGGCGAACGGTCACCGTGGTCGGGCCGGCGCGGGTCAGTTCGAAACCACCGTCAGACAACGCCTGCTCGCTGGCCTCGGCCAGATCGGCCTCGCGCTCGGACACGGAGACATCCAGCGGCACCAGCAGCGGCTGGCTGGGCACTACCCCGGCGTCACGCTGCCGCTTGAGCGTCTCGTAGACGATACGTTCATGCGCCGCGTGCATGTCCACGCAGACCAGTCCCTCGGCATTCTCGGCGAGGATGTAGATGCCGTGGAGCTGGGCGCGCGCGTAACCCAGCGGCGGAATCTCGGCGGATTCTCCGGCGTCCGCACGCGGCGGTTCCACCAGCGCCGCGGCAGCCTCACCGTTCCAGGCCGCCGCCGGCTCGGAGGCGACGGGCCGGGCCGCCCAGTCGTAGAGGCCGCGACTCTCCCCGGTCGCGAACCGCAGTCCGGACTGCCCGCCACCGGATGCATAGCCACCACCCTCCCTGGCCTGCACCGCGGCGGGGGGAGCGAATTCGGCGTTATGCGGCTTGCTGGGCGCCGCGCCGGACAGCGCCTGCGAGACCACATGCGACAGAAAGCCGTGAATCTTGCCCTGATCGCGAAACCGCACTTCGTGCTTGGCCGGATGGGCGTTGACGTCGACACCGGCCGGGTCCATTTCCAGGAACAGGACATAGGCGGGCTGACGCGCATGATGCAGGACGTCGCCATACCCCTGTTTGATCGCATGTGTCACGACCTTGTCCCGGACCGGGCGGCCGTTGACGAACATGTACTGCCAGTCCGCCTGCGCCCGCGCGATGGACGGCTGACCCAGCCAGCCCCACAGACGCAGGCCGGCCCGCGACTCGTCGATCTCGACGGCGTGGTCGACGAAGCCGGCGCCAACCACGTCGGCGATGCGGGCGGCACGGCGCGCGGCGGTCTGCGCCGGCGGATAGTCACGCACCACGCGGCCGTCATGCGACAGACGGAATCCGGTCTCGAATCGGCTGAGCGCCGTGCGCCGCAGCATCCGGTCGATATGGCGGAACTCGGTCTGCTCGGTACGCAGAAACTTGCGCCGCGCCGGCACGTTGTGGAACAGGTCCCGCATTTCCACGGTGGTCCCCCGTGCATGCGCACAGGGCGCCGGCTCGAGACCGGCGTGAAACGGACCCGCGACCTCCCAGCCACCGTCATCGCCGGTCGCAGAGCGGATGGTCAGACGGGACACCGACGCGATGCTGGGCAGCGCCTCGCCACGAAAACCCAGGGTGCCCACCCGCTCCAACTCGTCCAGCGACGCGATCTTGCTGGTGGCATGCGGCGCCATCGCCAGGGAAATCTCGGCATGGGGAATGCCCTGCCCGTCATCGCGGACACGCAGCAGACGAATGCCGCCGCCGCCCGCTTCCACGTCGATCCGGCTGGCACCGGCATCAATGGCGTTTTCGAGCAATTCCTTGAGTACCGAGGCGGGTCTTTCAATGACCTCGCCAGCGGCAATCTGGTCGATGAGTTCAGGCGGGAGCTGGCGGATCGTTCGTGCTGACATGGGCGCATGGTAGCGCCGACGGAACCCCTGACCTAGCGCGTACTCGGGATCGTCAGCTCATCACCGATGCGGATCGTGTCCGAGACCAGGCCGTTGGCCACGCGCAGCGCGGCCATGCTGGTGCTGAAGCGCGCCGCGATCTCGGACAGCGTATCGCCACGCTGCACCGTATAGGCGTCCGCCACCGGCTCCACCGGGCCACCCGGCCCGGAAGCGACCGTTGTCCGTGGGCGGTAATCGGAAAAATAGCCCTGAATGCCGCTCAACAGGTTCCGCGCGAGCCGGTCCTGGAAATTGCGGTCGGTCAGGCGGCGCTCCTCCTCGGGATTGGAGATGAACGCGGTTTCCACCAGCACCGAGGGAATGTCCGGGGCCTTGAGCACCATGAAGTTCGCCTGCTGCACGGTCTTGCTGTGCAAGCGGTTGATCGTCCCCATGCCGCCGAGCATGCGCTCGGCGGCATCGAAGCTCGCCTCCAGCGCCGCGGTCTGGGAGATGTCGATCAGCACCGATGCCAGCACGTCGTCCTTGTCGTCCAGACGAACGCCGCCAATCAGGTCGGATTCGTTCTCGCGGCGTGCCAGTGTGCGCGCATGCTCGGAGGATGCGCCGCGCTGGGACAGGACATAGACGCTGGAACCCCGGGCGCGACGATCCGTGAACGCGTCGGCGTGAATCGACACGAACAGGTCGGCCTGGGCTTCGCGGGCACGGCGGGTACGCTCGCGCAGGTCGATGTAGTAGTCACCGTCCCGGATCAGCACCGCTCGCATGTTGGGCTGAGCATTGACGAGACTGGCCAGACGCCGGGAGATCGCCAGTGCGACATCTTTTTCCTTGGTGCCGCGCGCGCCGCGTGCGCCCGGATCCTCACCGCCATGTCCGGCGTCGATGGCGATGATGATGGGCTTGTCCGTCAGGGCGACCGCCGGGGCTGGTGCAGGAGCGGATTCACTGCCCGTGTCCGCCCGCGGAATCGTCGGGGTCCCGGTATCCAGGTCCACCACAAGCCGATGACCGTAACGGCCACTGGGCGGCAGGGTGAAGGACTTGGCGCGCACCGATTGCTGCAGGTCCACGACCAGCCGGAGCATGTCCGGCTCGCGCTGACCCGTGCGCACCCGGTTGACGATGCCCTGCCCGTCAGCGCCGCCGATGCCGCCGCGAGCGGCATCCGGAACATCGATGACAACCCGAGCGGGGTTGTCGAGCGTGAACAGCTTGTGGTCGATGGCACCGGAAAGATCGAACACCACCCGCGTGGAATCAGGCCCGGGCCAAACCCGAATGTCCTGCAATTCCACACGCGCAAAGGCGCCCCAGGCCGCTGAACAACCCAGCAGCACCAACGCCAAATTCACAGATTTTCGTCCAAGGCGCCGACGCATGCTGGCTCCCCTGCACCCGAATCCGACGATGACGATAGCCCCGATCCTCGAATCGCGCAAGAGTTTTGTCGATGTTTTTTAGTGAGTTAGAGCAACTAACTCAGGTATTGAGTTTGAATTCACCCCTAAGCAACTCAACAATCGTGTGTCCATCGACCGATCCGGGCCTCACCGTCACCGTTCGCCCGCCCTGCGCGTAGGCCAGATCAATCTGCAAGTCGAAGCGGTCGGCGAGGCCGGTGATCCGCTCCGGCCACTCGATCAGCAGCAGATCGGGTTGGGCATCGTCCACACCCAGTTCGTCCCATTCCGACTCGTCGCCCAGACGATAGAGATCCAGATGCCAGACACACCGGGACAGCTCATAGGGCTCGACCAACGTGTAGGTGGGACTGGGCACCGGCCCCTGCCACCCCATGGCCTGGAGCACACCGCGGACCAGCGTGGACTTGCCGGCGCCCAGCGGGCCGTTCAATGCCACCCAGGCGCGACGGGATTCGGTCGCGCGGGCCAGCGCCGCCCCCAGTTCCAGCGTTGCGGCCTCGTCCGGAAGCGCCCAGGAGACGGAGTGCGTCATGGGCGCGGCAGAACGCGCGGCAGCGCATCAATCAGATCGCCGGGCAGCAGACTGGCCTGGCCGAGACGGGCGGCGGCAACATCGCCAGCCCGGGCATGCGCGAGAACGGCCCCGCCAACCGCGTCGACACTGGCGCCGCGCCCGGCGACAACGCCACCGATGACGCCAGACAGCGCATCGCCCATGCCGCCGACGCCCATGCCGGGATTGCCCGCGGTGCAGACGGTCGGCAGACGCTCGGGCGCCGCGACCCATGTCCCCGCCCCCTTGAGCACCACGGTGCAATTCCATCGCGCCTGCAACGCCAGCGCCGATGCCAGACGATCGGCCTGCACCGCGCTGGTCGCGCACTCGAGCAGGCGCGCGGCCTCACCGGGATGCGGCGTGATCACGGTCTGCGGTAACAAGTCCCGAGGCTCGCCGGCGATCAGATTCAGCGCATCGGCATCCAGCACCACGGGGCGGCCGGCCGCCTGCTCCAGCACGGCCGACAGCAATGCCCTCCCCCAGTCGCCCTGGCCGAGACCCGGCCCGCAGACGATGGCTGAAGCCGGTTCCAGCCAAGGCGCGATGCGCTGGGGGTCAACCGCGGCCCGGACCATGATCTCGGCCTGCGCGAGCGGCATGAACGCGGCATGGTCCGGGTGCGTGATCACGGTCACCAGACCGACACCGCTGCGCAGTGCAGCACGCGCGGCCATCAACGCCGCGCCAGGCATGCCCGCCTGCCCGCCGACCACGACCAGGTGCCCGAAGTGTCCCTTGTGCATGTCGGAACCGCGCCGGGGCCACGCAGCCTGCAGATCGTCATCACCCAGCACGCCGGCGACCGGGGAGACATCCGCGAACGCGGCGGCCGGCACGTCGCAGTCGGCAAACACGACCTCACCGACACAGGCCGCCGCGGCGCCCTGGAACAGCCCGAGCTTGCGCGCGATGAATGTCACCGTCGCATCGGCATGCACCGTCACTCCCAGCGGCGTGCCGGTCCGCGCATCCAGACCCGACGGCACATCCAGGGCGAGTGTCGGCGCGGATGCGGCGTTGACGCGCTGCACCCAGGCCGCGGCCCGCCCCTCGATCGGCCGCGCCAGCCCGATCCCGAACAGCGCATCGACGATCACGTCCGCGCCGTCCAGCTCGATCGCGGACTCCGGACAGCATTGTCCGCCAGCCGCAACGAACGCCTGCCAGGCTTCGGCAGCGGCACCGGCGAGCCGCTCCGGGTCGCCCAGCAGCAGGAGCTGGACCTCGAATCCGCCCTCGATCGCCTGACGCGCGAGATCGACCCCGTCACCGCCGTTGTTACCGCCACCGGCCAGCACGAACAGACACCGGGCCCGCGGCCAGCGCTCGCGCAACACCTGCAGGGCGGAGCCGGCCGCGCGGCGCATCAGTTCGTAACCGGGAATCCCGCAGTGCTCGATCGCGGTGGCGTCGATCCGGCGGACCGCATCAGGCAGATAAAGCTGTGCATCGCTCATGCACGGCATTATAGGAGCGTGCCGACTCCAGCCCCGACACCATGAGCGCCGACTATCAGGACCTCGCCCACGCGATCCGCGAATGGGCCGTGGAACTCGGATTCCAGTCTGTCGGGATCACCGGTTTCGACCTGGGCGCCGACGTCGCCCATCTGCACCGCTGGCTGGCCGAAGAGCGCCACGGCACCATGGCCTACATGCAGCGGCATGCCGGGCTGCGCGCCGACCCGGCCCGGTTGCAGCCGGAAGCCATCCGCTCGATCTCGGTCCGCATGAACTATGTCGGGGAAACCCCGGCGCAGATGCAGGCCTGTCTCGACGACGCGAACCGGGCCTACATCTCCCGCTACGCTTTGGGCCGCGACTATCACAAGCTGCTGCGCAAACGCCTGAAGACCCTGAGCCAGCGCATAGCCGACGTCGCCCCCGAGGCCTTGAGCCGCCCCTTCGTCGACAGCGGACCGGTCCTGGAGAAGGCGCTGGGCCGCGACGCCGGCTTGGGGTGGATTGGCAAGCACACCCTGTTGCTGCATCGCGAGGCGGGCTCCTGGTTCTTTCTCGGCGAAATCCTGACCAACCTGCCGCTGCCGGTAGATGAGCCCTCCGGGGTTCGCGACCTCTGCGGCAGCTGTTCGGCCTGCATCGACATCTGCCCCACGCAGGCCATCACCGGGCCGCGACAACTGGATGCACGGCGATGCATCTCCTATCTGACCATCGAGCATCGCGGCCCGATTCCGGAGGCGCTGCGCCCAGCGATGGGCAACCGGATCTTCGGCTGCGATGACTGTCAGCTGGTCTGCCCGTGGAACCGGTACGCCCAACCCACGGTGGAACCGGATTTCGCCGCCCGCCACGGCCTGGACTCGGCCTCGCTGGTCGAGCTGTTCGCCTGGGACAGAACGATGTTCCTGGACCGCACCGAGGGCATGCCGTTGCGCCGCAGCGGCTACGAGGGCTGGCTACGCAACCTGGCGGTGGCGCTGGGCAACGCGCCCACCAGCGAGCCGGTGGTTCACGCGCTGCGGCAACGTCGCGATGATGCGTCCGAACTGGTCCGCGAACACGTGCGCTGGGCCCTGGGGCGTCACGGCGTCAACTGACAACGCGCCGTGCCCGCGTAATCCTCGAACTCGCGGACGGTCTGGCGCGCATAGTCGGCGGACGACGCGCGCAACTGACCGACCAGTGGCGCCGCTCGATCCGGGCACCCTAGCTCCAGCAAGGTCGAGACGAGGTTGTTCACCGCGGGCGTCCAGTCCGGACCCAGCGACACCGCACGCTCCAGCGCGACCTGCGCCGCCGGCCAGTCACCCCGCGCCGCCCGCGCGTTTCCGAGCGCAAACCAGGCCAGCTTGTCGTTTGGCCAGCGCCGGACCGCCTGTTCCAGCGCGATCACGCCGTCGTCGGCATGGCCGGTGTTCGCCAGATCATCGGCCGCGCGAACCCATTGCTCCGTGGTGACCGCATCAGGCACATGCGCGGGATGGGCGACGATGAAACCCCAGTGATCGGCCAGCTTCCAGGCGCGCGTGAAATCCGCATGCGGCATCCAGCGGCGCTTCGTGGTGCCTGAGCGCAGAATCCAGCCATCGTCGGCGCGCCCGATGACCACCGCGTAGTGCCAGACCGGCAACCAGCGCACACCAAGATTGAGCAACACCAGCGTGGGGTAGCCAGCGCCGACCGCGGCGTTCAGCGCGTCGGTATCGGGCTCGATCCGGATCGGAAGCCGGCCGGCCCGGCGCGTCGCGGCAAGCAGCTCCGGCTGCAGGCTGCCCTTGCGTCCCTCGACCCAGACCTGTTCGACCAGCCTGTCCGGGGAGGTTTGCGCCCCACTGTCGACCAGCACGGTCGCCAGCGCCGCCGGCCCGCACTGATACGCGGACTGGGGAAAGAAGGGCGTCTGAACGAGCTCGGCGCCGCTGACTGGCGGCGCCGAGGGTTGCAGATGAGCGCAGCCACCCAGCAGGGCGGCCACGATAATCAGTCGGGCGTTCAGAATCCGCTGAAGATGTTGGTAACGCCGACCAGTTCCAGAATGAGCAGAACGATGAACACGATGCCGACAACCTCGATCACCCCGGCACCCGCCGGCAACTGATCGAATTCATTGGCCATCATGGCCAGTTCCTGGTCCGTCATCGCGCTGAGCCGGGCATCGATCATCTCCTCGGAGACGCCATGGGCCAGCAGTTCCTGCCTGACTTCATCCCGGGAAAGCACTCGGTCGATCTCGGCTCGGTGATCGGCTCGCAGGGCATCCTGCGTGCCCACCATTGCCGCAGAAGCCGCCCCCAGAACCCCCATGTTCACCAGGATTCCGACCATCATGGCCACGATCCAGCGGGTCGCACTTCGCATCATTTCGCACTCCATTGCTGCACAGTGAAGAAATACAGTAGCTCAACTCGAGCCACTTGAGGGTGGACAATTGGCGGCGACGTCGGTTCAGTCGACGCGCCAGCCCGCCTGGACGCGATGCATCAGCGCGGTGGTCGACGCATCGTGCGAACCGGCCTGCCCTGACGCCAGTTCCTGCTCGATCACGGTCGCCAGCTGCTTGCCCAGTTCGACGCCCCACTGATCAAAGGCATTGATGCCCCAGACCACGCTCTGAATGAAGACCTTGTGCTCGTAGAGTGCGAGCAGGGCGCCCAGCGCCGCGGAATCGATCGTGGGCAGCAGAATGGTCGTGCTGGGTCGACTGCCTTCGAACACCCGATGCGGCACGGCATCCTCCAGCGCCTCGCCGCTCATGCCCTGCCCCGCCAGTTCCTCACGAACCTGCTCGGCCGACTTGCCCTGCATCAGCGCCTCGCTCTGCGCCAGACAATTGGCGACGAGCATCCGGTGCTGGTGGTCCTGCCCGTGAGTCAGGCGAACCGGCAGGATGAAGTCGATCGGCAGCGGTTGCGGCCCCTGATGCAACATCTGGAAGAACGCATGCTGGCCGTTGGTGCCGACATCACCCCACAGCGCGGGCACGGTCTGATGCTCGGTGGCATGGCCATCGCTGCGCACCGACTTGCCGTTGGATTCCATTTCCAGCTGCTGGAGATAGGCGGGCACCCGTGCCAGCGCCTGCGCGTAGGGCACGATCACCTGCGACGGCAGCCCCAGCGCATTGCTGTTCCAGATGCCCACGAGCGCCATCCAGGCCGCGGCGTTGGATTCCAGCGGCGCGGCGCGAACATGTTCGTCCATCGCATGAGCGCCGGCGAGCAACGCCCGGAAGCTGTCCATGCCCAGCGCCAGGGCGATCGACAATCCGACGGCCGACCAAAGCGAGTAACGACCGCCTACCCAGGACCAGAAGCCGAACATGTTCTGCGGATCGATCCCGAATGCGCTGACGCGCTCGGCGGCCGTCGAAACCGCCACGAAATGTTTGGCCACCGCCGCCTGGTCACCCAGCGCATCGACCAGCCAGGCCCGCGCCGTGGTCGCGTTGGCCAGTGTCTCGGCGGTCCCGAAGGATTTCGACGTCACGATGAACAGCGTGGTCTGCGGCTTCAGCCCCCGCAGCACCCGTGTCAATTCGGTGGCGTCGACGTTGGAGACGAAATGCGGGCGCGGCCCGCGCACCGACTCGGCCAATGCCTCGCAGACCATCCGTGGCCCCAGATCGGAGCCACCGATGCCGATATTCACGACATCGGTAATCGGTTCACCGGTGAACCCGACCCAGGCACCGGTGCGCACGCGATCAACAAAGGCCTCGATGCGATCCAGCACGCCGTGGACATCCGATGCGATCGCCGGGCCGCCTGGTGGATTGGCTGCGTCCTTCGGGGCACGCAGCGCCATGTGCAAAGCCGCCCGGCCCTCGGTGAAGTTCACCGCGTCCCCGGCGAACTGCTGACGAATCTGCGCGGCGACGTCGGCCGACCGGGCCAGTGCGCGCAGCGCCTCCATCGCGTCGGCGTCGATGCGTTGCTTGGAGAAATCCAGATGCAGCCCGGCAACATCCAGACTCATCCGTTCGACGCGCGCGGCGTCGGCTGCGAACAACGATCGCGTCGGGATCGAACGCAAACGGGCCGCGTGCCGCGCGATCTCGGCCCAGGCGTCAGCCGACGCGCCGCGCGGGCGCATCAGCGGGGGGAAACGGTTTGGGGGATTCGGGTACCGGGAACCGGCCCCATCAGGCGGCCTGTACCGGAATCGTGTTCCGGGAGTGGGTCACCTGGTTCGTCTCGTCGAGATAGACCAGACGCGGCTTGTGACGCCGCGCCTCGGCTTCATCCATGCCGCAGTAGGCGCAGATGATCAGGCGATCGCCCGGCTGCGCCTTGTGGGCGGCGGCGCCATTGACGGAGATCACCCGCGAGCCCCGCTCGCCGAGAATGGCGTAGGTTTCGAAGCGTTCACCATTGGTGACGTTGTAGATCTGCACCTGTTCGTATTCCAGGATGCCGGCGGCATCCAGCAAATCCTGGTCGATTGCGCAGGAACCCTCGTAATCCAGCTCGGCATGCGTCACGCAGGCACGATGGAGCTTGGCTTTCAACAGGGTGACGTTCATAGGGCGAACCTCGCCGAGGCTTGTGACCGAACTCTGCGGTTGAAGTCAGTGTTTATCAAGAGTGGAGAGCTGGCGCAGAACCGGGCTCAGGAGGACGGCAGACTGCCTCATCTCACGATCCCCGCACCAGCCAGATAGTTTAGTTCGCGATGCCGCGAGGCTCAAGCGTCCAGGGCGGGATCATCTAGCCTGATGTTGTCGATCAGCCGCGCGGCCCCCAGCACGGCGGCCGCCAGAATCACGAAGTCGTCATCCTCCGGCAAGGCCGGCCCGAGGTCGGGTGCGACGATGTCGAAGTACTGCGGCTCGAAGCCGGCGGTAACCAGATGCGCGCGTGCGGCGGTCTCCAGCGCCCGGAAATCCCGAACGCCCCGCTTCAGCGCCCGCGCGGCGGCCAGCAGTTCGCGGCGCAGCATCGCGGCCCGGTCGCATTCCTCGGCCGAGAGGTAGCGGTTGCGGCTGCTCATCGCCAGTCCGTTGTCCTCGCGGACGGTGGGGCCGGACAGAATCTCCACCGGCATGTGCAGCTCACGCGCCATCGTCCGAAACACCAGCAGTTGCTGGTAATCCTTCTCGCCAAAGATCGCGACGTCGGGCCGGACCAGGTTCAGCAGAATCGTCACCACGGTCGCCGCGCCGACAAAATGCCCGGCGCGAAATTCCCCGCAGAAGCGCTCGACCAGCCCGTTGACGACCACGTTGGTGGCGATCGGATAGCTGCGCGGATACATGGCCTCGACCGATGGTGCGAACACCACGTCGGGAGCCAAAGGCTCCAGCTGCGCCATGTCTTCCGTCAGCGTGCGCGGATAGCGCTCAAAATCCTCGCCCGGGGCGAATTGCAGCGGATTGACGAAGATGCTGACGACGGTGCGATCGGCTACCGGCCGGACCTGCTCGACCAGGGACAGGTGCCCCGCGTGCAGATTGCCCATGGTCGGCACCAGCGCCACCCGTTCACCGGCCGCTTGCCATTCCGCGCGCAGCGAACGCAATTCGTCGATGCCGTGGACCAGCTTCATCCGAACCCGTGGGTCGGCTGCGGATAGGCGCCGCTCTTGACCTCCTGGACATAGGCGGCAAAAGCCGCCTGCACGCCGCCGGTTTCGGCCATGTAGTCCTTGACGAAACGCGGCCTGCGGCCGGTGGTCACGCCCAGCATGTCGTGCATGACCAGAATCTGCCCGTGCGCATGCGGACCGGCGCCAATTCCGATCACCGGCACCGAGGTGGCCTCAACCACGCCCTGGGTGACCGCATTGGGCACGCATTCGAGCAACAGCATGTCGGCTCCGGCCTGCTCCAGTTCGCGGGCACGATCGACGATCGCCTGCGCCGCCGAGGCCTCGCGTCCCTGAACCTTGAAACCACCGAGCTTGTGGACGAGCTGCGGCTGCAGCCCCAGATGCGCGCAGACCGGGATGCCCTGGTCCGCCAGCGCTCGTGTCACCGCGACCTGGGAGTCGCCGCCTTCGAGCTTGACCATGCGGGCGCCGGCCTCCTGCATCATCCGCCCGGCCTGCTCCACAGCGAACGCCGGCGAGCGCACGCTGAGAAACGGCATGTCGGCAACCACCCACGGCCGCCGAACCGCCCGGTTGACGCATTGCGTGTGGTAGATGATGTCGTCGACGCGCACCGGCACGGTGCTGTCATGTCCCTGCACGACCATGCCCAGGGTGTCGCCGATCAGGATCAGGTCGACGCCGGCGGCTTCCTGCGCCGCGGCAAAGGTCGAATCGTACGCGGTCAGGCAGGCGATCGGCTCGCCCGCCTCGCGCATGGCTCTCAGATCACCCAGCGTCAGCGGCTTGCTGTCCGGGGATGGTGCGCCAGCGTTCATCTTGGCTCCGGGGAAAAAACGCGCGCGATGATAGCACCGCGCTATCCGGGAAGATGAACGCGGCCGGGCGGCCCGTCGATGGCGTCCCGCACCGCGGCGTAGGCGTCGGGGTCACCCACCAGGTCCATCGCCTCGGCATCCACGGTGATCAGGTGCGGATGCGAGTAGTCAGCGAAAAACGCCCGGTACCGGGCCGACACCTGGTCCAGATAGTCCGCGGCAAGGCTTTGTTCGGCGGACCGCCCACGCAGGCCGACCCGGTGTACGAGCACGTCGGTGGGCGCATGCAGGTACACCACCACATCCGGCACCGGCGCGGCCCAGGCCATGCGGTTGAACAGATCCCGGTAGAGCGCGAAGTCACTGCCGGACAGCGTCAGTTCGGCGAACAGCGGATCCTTGTCGAAAAAGAAGTCAGCGACCGTCACCGGCTCGGCGAACAGGTCCGGCTGCCGCACGCCGTCGATCTGCCCGGCTCGCTGCAACAGAAAGCAGAGCTGCGCCTGAAAGGCGTAGCGCGTCGGCTCGTCGTAGAAACCCTTCAGAAACGGATTGTCGTCCGGCGCCTCCAGCAGCAGATTCGCGCCGAGGTCGGCGGCCAGACGCCGCGTCAGCGTGGTCTTGCCGACACCGATCGGCCCCTCGATGGCGATGTATCGCCTCACGGCGCCCAGGCCTCCACCCGCAGCAGACCGTCCTGCCCCAGCCTGCGCGCCACCTCCGCCAGCGAACGACCGCTCGGCAAGGTCAGATCCGCAGCCACATCCAGCAGCGGAAACACGACAAAGGCGCGTTGCTCCAGGCCCGGATGAGGCAGCACCAGATCAGCGTCCTGAACCACCTCGTCGCCATGGAGCAGCAGATCAAGATCCAGCGAGCGAGCACCCCAGCGGACATCCGAGCGGATGCGGCCGAATGCACGCTCCGTCGCCTGCGCCTGCGCCAGCAGGGCGGGCGCTGACAGCTTCGTGCGCAGTTGCACCACCGCGTTGCAGAAATCCGGCTGGTCGGCCGGCCCCATGGGTGCCGAGTGGTACAGGCGGCTGACGGCCCGACAGCGCGTCTGCGGCCACTCGCGGATCGCGCGCACCGTGGCCGCCAGCGTCTCGGCGGGCCTGCCCAGGTTCGCGCCGAGCCCGAGATAGGCGATGACGCTGTTATTCACCGATGGCGCCCCCGACTATTCGGAGGTTTTCGCCCCGCCGCCGGGACGCCGGCGCCGCCGACGGCGCCGGCCACGCGGGTTCGGTCCACCCGGTGGCGGTGTCGGCGCGCGGCCGTCCTGGTAATCGGTCCACCACTGCACCAGTTCCTCGCTCTCCTCGCCGGCCGCGGCGCGAAGAATCAGGAAGTCATAGGCGGCGCGAAAACGCGGATGCGCCGCCAGGCGCTCGGGACGCCGCCCGTTGCGCCGGTGGAAGCGCGGCTGCAGCGACCAGATCTCCCGCATGGGCGTGGAGAAGCGACGCGGAATGGCAACGGTCTCCACCTGTTCGGCGACCACGTCACCGGACAGCTCGGGGATCGCCTGCGCCAGGGTCTGGCCGTCGGCCAGCACGGGTTCCATGACCCCACGCAGCACCGGCCACAGCAGTGCCGCATAGAGAAACGCCGGCGTGACCGGCTTGTCCTCGCGGACCCGCTCCGCCGTGCCCCGCAACGCACCGCGAATCAGCGTATCCACACCATCCTGGTGCAGACAGGCTGCCGTTTGCGGGAACAGCACCTGGAACAACCCCAGTTCGATCAGGTCGTCAAAATTCTTTTCCGCCTGCTCGGACAGAAACAGCTTGAGCACTTCATCGAACAGGCGCGCACCCGGCACGTCCGTCAGCAACCCCGCCAGCTCGCGAATCGGCTGCGCCGTGGCGGCCTCGATCGTGAAGCCGAGCTTGTTGGCGATGCGCACCGCACGCAGCATCCGCACGGGATCTTCCCGGTAGCGTGTTTCCGGATCCCCGATCAGCCGTATCTGGCGCGCGGCCATGTCTTCCATGCCGCCGACGTAGTCGACGACGGAAAAGTCGGTAACCCGGTAGTACAGCGCGTTGATGGTGAAATCGCGTCGGAACGCGTCGTCCTCCAGCGTGCCGTAAACGTTGTCGCGGAGGATACGACCACCCTCGTCGAGCATGTGGTCGTCATCGTCCAGCGCCTCCTCGGCCTGCTCTTCGCCCTCTTCCGGCGTGCGCGGCTGTGCGCGAAAGGTCGCGACCTCGATGATTTCTCCGCCGGCCCGGACATGAGCCAAGCGGAAGCGGCGACCGATCAGGCGCGCCCGGCGGAAGACATCCTTGACCTCCTCCGGCTTGGCGTCGGTGGCCACGTCGAAGTCCTTGGGCTGCAGACCGGCAAGCAGATCGCGCACGCCGCCGCCGACAAGGTAGGCCTCGTAACCCGCCCGGCCGAGGTCGTAGAGAACATCCAGGGCGCCCTGGGAGATGTGCTGGCGGGATACGTTGTGCGCATCCCTCGAAATTATGATGGGCTCAGAAATGACGAATTCCTTTGCGTCTCCGCACCGCAACCGGTGATCAGACCGGCCACGGGATTGAATTGCAGTTGTTGCTCACTATAATACCGCGCCCCACGGCTCTGCTCCCATCGTCTAGAGGCCTAGGACACCGCCCTTTCACGGCGGCGACAGGGGTTCGAATCCCCTTGGGAGTACCATTTTCGTGCCCCCTCCCCGCATTCGGGGGGAGTTGAGCGGCACGTTACGCTGCTAGCGTATTCGTCCATTCGAAACATAGTCCGGCTATGATCGCCGGCGCGCTGCGCGCCATGTGCCCCGGGAACGGGCACGAGCGTTGCAACGATTACTTGGTTGCGACTCGCGTCGAGTCGCCCTCTTCGGATCTGGACGGATGCACTACTACGACTCTACGGGTCGGCGCCGTTTGAAACGCCGATATGTATGGGGCTGCTATGGCTTCGTCTTTGGGGTCATCGCAGGCGCCGTGCTCTGTTCAGCCATGGGTTGAACCACCCGCGCGGGTTCGCGGGGAGCAATTTCGGTTGACTGTGGTCTGACACCCCAGCACTGGCGGCGTGACCGTCGGGGGCGAGGGTTGAGGGTTTGACCGATCCGGTCGGCTCTCAAGACAACGATCAGAAGATCAAGTCCATTCAAAACGATCAACCGAAAGGATTGCGACGTGAAGCTAAGCAAGATTTCCCTGCTGTTCACCGCGTTCGCTGCGGTCGCGACGCTGCTGGCTGCACCCGCGCACGCGGACAACCTTCCCGACTTTAGAACCCTGGTGAAAGAGAATCAGGCTGCGGTCGTGAACATCAGCACTACCCAGACACGCTCGGCCCAGGGCGGCGGATTCGGGTTCGACCTGCCTGAAAACCACCCGTTCAACGAGTTCTTCCGCCGTTTCGGCGAGCCAAACATGCCACGCCAGCGCCCGGCGCATTCGCTGGGCTCCGGCTTCGTCATCTCCGACGAAGGCACGGTGCTGACCAACGCCCATGTGGTGAAGGATGCCGACGAGATTCTCGTGCGGCTGTCCGACCAGCGCGAACTGACCGCCAAGCTCGTCGGCCTGGATGAGCGCTCCGATGTCGCGGTGCTGAAAATCGACGCGACCGACCTGCCGACGCTCAAGCTCGGCGATTCGGACAACCTGGAAGTCGGCGAATGGGTGCTGGCGATCGGCTCCCCGTTCGGTCTGGACTTCACCGCGACGCAGGGCATTGTGTCCGCGCTGGGGCGCAGCCTGCCGTCCGATTCCTATGTGCCCTTCATCCAGACGGATGTCGCGGTCAACCCCGGCAATTCCGGGGGGCCGCTAATGAACACGCGTGGCGAGGTCGTCGGCATCAACTCGCAGATCTACTCGCGCTCCGGCGGTTACCAGGGTGTTTCGTTCGCGATTCCGATCAACACCGCGATGCAGGTCGCCAGACAGCTGGAAGACCAGGGCTATGTCAGCCGTGGCTGGCTGGGCGTGAGCATCCAGAACGTGACGCAGGATCTCGCGCGCTCGTTCGGGCTGGACCGTCCACGCGGAGCGCTGGTCGCCAATGTGCTGGAGGACAGCCCGGCCTCCAGGGCGGGCATCGAACCCGGAGACATCATCCTCGAGTTCAACGGCACGCAGGTGGATTCCTCGTCCTCCCTGCCCCCGATCGTCGGCGAAACCCCCGTCGGCAGCAAGGTGCCGGTGCTGATCCTGCGGGACGGCAAGCGCAAGACGCTCAAGGCCAAGATCGAGGAGCTCAAGGACCAGGATCAGCAGGTGGCCGGCAACGCTTCCGGCGGTGATCAGGAAACCGGGGGCCTCGGCGCCAACGTGCGCGACCTGACCGACGAGGAACGCGAGGCCCTGGGCATCGATCGTGGTGGCGTGGTGGTGGTCGGTCTCGACCGGGACGGCCCGGCGGCGCAGGCCGGCATCCGCCAGGGTGACGTGATCCGCCGTGTCGGCCGCGAGAACATCGGCTCGGCCAGGGAGTTGCGCAAGGTTGCCGACGACCTACCCAAGGGCAAGCCGGTTTCGGTGCTGGTGCAGCGCGGCGACAACCCGCTGTTTGTCGCCGTCACCCTGCCCGAATAAATCGCATCACGGCACACCCAAAGGCCCGGCATCCGCCGGGCCTTTTTTGTGGGTCGCACGCCGGGCTATCCGCCGTTCGGGACCACGAGGGGACCGGCCGCCGCCCACTCCACCAAATGGTTCGATGCCGCGACGGCGGCGTACTGTCGCAGTTGGGCCAGCTGGGGCGGCAGCAACAGAAAACGCCCGTCGCGGTGCGCCGCCAGCGCATGCTCCGGGCGCACCCAACGGGCCTCGGTCAGTTCCTCGCCGTCGACCTCTCCGGCCCCTTGATGGTCGGGGGCAGCGGTCATGAAGAAGCGGGTGGAATAACGCAGCGGCGACAGGCTGGGCGTGGTCCAGAAGCTCACATAGTGCAGCGGTGAGAGAACCGCCCCCGGGACCAGCGCCTCCATCGTGGACCAGAACGGGGCGCCCCGGTGCAGGGCCCGCCGCGCCTGTTCGCGCTGTTCGGATGACGGCCGCGCCCCAACGCAGGCCAGACCGGTTTCTTCCAGGCATTCGCGCACGGCGGCGACCCGGTATGGCCGCAGGCCATCCTCATCCAGGGCTTGCTCGACCGGCACGGCGCAATCCGCCAGCCCGTCATGCGTTTCAACCAGGCCACCCGGAAAAACCCAGGCATTCGGGGCGAAGCGCGCCGTGGCCGGGCGGCGAACCATCAGCACGGTGTTATCCGGCCGCACCAGCACCAGTCCGGCGGCCGCGACGGGCACGACCGGCGAGATATCCGGTGCGCTCACGACCTCAGGTGGCGTCCCTGCGACGCCCCGACCAGCCCTCGCCATTCTCGGTGATGCGGTACTGCACGCGTTCGGTGAACATGTCGCCGGCCTTGCCGTTGCGAAATCTCCGGTACGCGGCGAAGCCGTTTTCGCCCAGCCCGCCGACGCCATCGGTGCGTACCCAGTCGGCCACATCCTTCAGCAGCCTGACCTTGACGTCCGCTTCCAGGTCATAGGTCGTCTCGTTCACCGCATGCTCGCGCACGATGTCGATGCCGACGATCTCATATAATCCCGGAAACGCGCGCATCCCCGGATAGGCGAATGCCGAATCCAGTTCGGTCCTGACCACGTCGCGGGGATTCGGTCCGCTCACGCAGCCCGCCGCCGCCATCGCGGCCGCCGTGGCCAGCACCATCAGGAATCGCTTGAAATTCATGGCCACCATCACGTCGCCAGCCAGCCTCTGGGTTCGTCTCGCCGCCGTAGTCTACGACAGCCTTATCGTCGCCGGGATCTGGATCATGGGCACCTTCGCGGTGCTTCCGTTCACCGGAGGACAAGGCGTGACCACCGGCATGCCGTGGTATCGCGTCTATCTGTTCGCGCTGGCCGCGCTGTTCTTCGTCGGGTTCTGGTGCCGCAGTGGCCAGACGCTGGGCATGCAGGCGTGGCGCCTGCGGGTGCGTAGCCGCAGTGGTGACCGGCTGATGCTCACGCAGGGCCTGGTCCGCCTGATCGTCGCCTGGATGACGCTGGGACTGGGACTGCTGTGGTGCCTGATCGACCCGGAGCGGCGCGCGCTGCACGATCTGGCCGCGGGAACCGAGCTTGTTCGCGAGCCGCGCACGCAATAATCGATCGGTATCGTGGTCGAACCCTCCGTCCCCGCCGGCCACGCTCCAACGCGATGCTTCGTTTCGTCAGCCTTGCCTCCGCCATGCTTTGCCTGGTGCACGCCGTGAGCGCGGGTGCCTACAGTGCGTCCGGCGGCCATATCGTCGATGAGCACGACCGCGTGGTGCAGCTGCGCGGCGTCAACTGGTTCGGTTTCGAAACGGAAACCCATGCGCCCCACGGCCTGTGGGCGCGTGACTGGGCGGGCATGCTGACGCAGATGGAAACCATCGGCGCGAACGCGATACGGGTGCCGCTATGTCCCGGCACCATCGCCGGCGTCGCCACCCGCGGTGTCGACCCCGACCTGAACCCCGATCTGGTCGACATGAACTCGGCGGAACTGCTGGACCATCTGGTCCGCGCGATGAGCGACCGCGGATTCTACGTGCTGCTCGATCACCACCGCCCCGACTGCCAGCGCATCTCCGAGCTGTGGCACACACGCGACTATTCGGAAGAGGCGTGGATCGCCGACCTGGTGGAACTGGCCCGGCGATTCCGCGACGTGCCCGGCGTGATCGGCATCGACCTGAAGAACGAACCGCATGGCGAGGCCACCTGGGAAGCCGGACAACCCCGGACGGACTGGAATCGCGCAGCCGAACGCGCGGCGCACGCCGTGCTGGAGATCGCGCCGCAGTGGCTGATGTTCGTCGAGGGCATCAGCGACACCAGCCGATGTTCACGCGATGGCCCGGCGTTCTGGGGCGAGAATCTGGAGCCGATGGCCTGCACGCCGCTGGACATCCCGCCCGACCGGCTCGTGCTCGCTCCGCATACCTACGGCCCGGATGTGCACCCCCAGCCGTTTTTCGACGACCCCCGGTTTCCGGCCAACATGCCGGAGATCTGGGACCGACGATTCGGCCAGTTCGTGGCGCAGGGCTACACCGTGATGCTCGGGGAATTCGGCGGCCGCTACGGCGAAGGTGATCCACGTGACCGCGCCTGGCAGGACGCGCTGGTGTTCTATCTGATCGGCAAGGGCATTCACAGCGGGTTCTACTGGTCGTGGAATCCGAACTCCGACGACACCGGCGGGTTGCTCCGCGACGATTGGCGGACGCTGCACCAGGAAAAGGTCAGCCTGCTGCGAACGCTGTGGTTCGGCGACACCGAGGCACCGGCCCCGCCGCCGGACGATGCCTACACCGAGGCGACCACATCCGACGCCGGGTCCGAACCGCCGGCCGAGTCACGCGATCGCTCCGGCAAGCAACCGGACGCCGGCATCACCACTCATGTGGACCGGCTGTCGACCTGGGGCGAGGGGCTCTGCGAGCAAGTCACCGTCCGCAACACATCGTCGCGACAGGTCATCTGGCGCGTCAGCCGGCAGCTGGACGGCCAGATCTCCCAGCTGTGGAACGCGGCATCCGAACCCGGCGCGGCGGGAACCCGCTTCCGGGGCGTGTCATGGAATGCAACGCTGGACCCCGGCGCCAGCGCGCACTTCGGCTACTGCCTGGAGCGCCGCAGGTCCGGCCCCACCGCAATGCCACGCGCGCCAGCTGATGGCTCGATCACCACCACGCTGACCCTGCAATCGGACTGGGGCGAGGGTTACTGCGTCCAGGTCGACGTGCGCAACACCGGAGCGCAGCCATCGACCTGGGCGGCGCAGGTGCTCGTCGAGGGCCGTATTCGCGAATTCTGGAACGCCGAGTACAGCCGCGAGAACGGCATGCTCACCGTTCGCGGAAAACCCCACAACGCGCAACTGAGGCCGGACGAACAGACGCATTTCGGCTTTTGCGCGCTGCGCTGACGGCGTGCCAGACTGATCGGACATCGCGCGGGAGAACCGATGATGCGAACGGTTGTGACATTGCTGCTGTGCGGTCTCGGCCTGCCGGCCTACGCCGGCAGCGTGGACGATTTCGACTTCTGGGTCGGCCAGTGGAACCTGACCTGGGGTTCGGACGGACAGGCCACCAATACCATCACCCGGGAACTGGACGGCAAGGTCATCCGGGAGCAGTTCGACGCCCGTCCTGGCGATCGACTGGTCGGCACCAGTCTGTCGGTCTACAACGCCAGGTCCGACGAATGGAAGCAGACCTGGGCCGACAACACCGGCGCGTACTTGGATTTCACCGGCGGGTTGAACCCCGACGGCACGATGGAACTGTTCCGCCCCGCCACGTCACCGGACGGCGAGCCCATGCTGCAACGGATGCTCTGGTACAACATCCGTCCGAACTCGCTGGACTGGAACTGGGAACGCTCGCTGGACGGCGGCCAGAGCTGGCAAACCGTCTGGAAAATCCACTACGAACGGCGACAGCCGCTGCGCTGACCCCGCTCAGAAACTGACGGCGAATCCTGCTCGGAATTCCGTCGTATCCAGCGTCTCGTAGTCCTGCAGGGACAGCACCGCCGAGAAGGCGTCGGTCAGCCCCCAGCGGAATCCGCCGAGGAAGATCTTGTCGTCGTCGACATCCGCATCGGCATCGACCATGTCCACGTAGGTGTAGCGCGCGAACAACTCACTGCGGTCTCCGATCGGAAACGACAGGCCCAGCGATCCGCCGATACCGTTGTTCTGGATGGTCGTCACTTCCGTCATCGGCGTGGCCGGATCATCGGCCTGGATGCGAAAGCGCATGTGTTCGAAGCTCACGGCCGCCTGAACCGCCAGATCGCCGGCTGATTCAAAGACATAACGCGGTCCGGCGCCAATGCTGGCGGAAATGAAATCGAGTTCCGGGTCTTTCTGGTCCTCACGCCAGTCCAGGTCGGCGTACCAGGCCGCGTACTCCCAGAACGATTTCGCGAACCGAAGTCCGAACCCCAGATCGCTGTCACGATCCGGGCCGTTGCTGCCGAACTCGGTCTGACTGTAGTGCAGCTCGAAATAATCGGCCTGCGTGGAACCGGCGGCGCAGGCACCCGCCCACAGCAACAAGCCAGCAATCGCAACTCCCTTGCCCATCGGAATCTCCGTTCCCGTTCGTCTCCGGCGCCGATGATAGCGGAGTCGGAGAACGGGCGGGCGTTGCGCCCGCCCGATCCGGTCAGGATTGCGGCTGCTTGACCACGCGCAGATACGGCGTCTTGGCATCCCAGCCATCCGGGAACTTCGTCCGCGCCTCCTCGTCGGAGACCGACGGCACGATGATCACGTCATCGCCCGGCTCCCAGTTCACCGGCGTCGCCACCTGATGCTGGTCGGTGAGCTGCAGCGAGTCCAGCACACGCAGGATCTCGTTGAAGTTGCGGCCGGTCGATGCCGGATAGGTCAGCGTCAACCGAACTTTCTTGTTCGGGTCGATGATGAACACCGAGCGCACGGTCAGCGTGTTGTCCGCCTTGGGGTGGATCATTCCGTACAGTTCCGACACCTTGCGATCGGCGTCGGCAATCATCGGAAAGTCCGGCTTCACGCCCTGAGTGGTCTCGATGTCCTTGGACCAGCCGTGATGGTCTTCGACCGAATCCACCGACAGGCCAATGACTTTCGTGCCACGCGCGGCGAACTCGTCCTTCAGCTTCGCGGTGAACCCGAGTTCAGTGGTGCAGACCGGCGTGTAGTCCTTCGGGTGCGAGAACAGCACACCCCAGGATTCACCCAGCCAGTCGTGAAAGCGCAGCCGACCGATCGTCGTGTCGGCTTCGAAATCCGGTGCGATGTCGCCTAGTTGCAGAGCCATTGCGTTCCTCCGTGAAAACGTGGGCAGACGATGCGCCCGCCACGCGGAGTTCTCAAGACATTTGCTTATAGCGTCTGGCACGATGCGCCAGCCGCCATGCCAGCAGCACACCCGCGCTGCCGAGGCCGGCGATGATGCCCCACCACAGGGCATTCGGACCGAACTCGAATCGGAATGCCAGCACGGTGCCCAGCGGCATGCCGACCGCCCAGTAAGCCACCAGCGTGATGACCATGGGCCAGCTCGTGTCCTTGTAGCCGCGCAGTGCCCCGGCGGCCGACGCCTGCAGGCAGTCGAACAGCTGGAACAGCGCCGCCCAGAACAGCAACCGCACGGCCAACGGCGCGACCTGCTCGCTGTCCGTGTACAACCGTACGATGACATCCGGCGCCAGCAGCATCAGCGTCGCCGACAGACAGGCGAACAGCAGACTCAGACCCACACCGGTCCAGCTGGCCCGCTGCGCGGCCTCCGGATCACCGCGGCCCATGGCGTGACCCACTCGCACCGTCGCGGCGAAGGCGATGCCCAGCGGTACCATGAAACAAACCGCCGAGTAGTTGATGGCGACATGATGCGCGGCCGCCGGGATGTCACCGAATCGCGCCATGACCAGCGAGGTCGCACCGAAGAAGCCGGCCTCGAACGTGAGCATCGCGGCAATCGGCAACCCGACGATCAGCCAGTCGCGGATGGTCGACCAGCGTGGCGCCACCCAGGCGGCGAACAGGTTCAACGCCCGCAGCCGGACATTTCCGCGGTAGGCAAGCGCGAACAGGACCATCATCGTGGTGTCGGCGATGGCCGTGGCATAGCCGCATCCGAGCGCGCCCAGACGCGGCGCACCCCAGTTGCCCCACATCAGCACGTAGTTCAGCAGCACATTGACGATCAGACCGGCGATCCCGACCCACAGAAACGGCCGGGTTTCGCCCATGCCGTCCGCGCCGAAACGCAGCACCAGCAACACGGCGAACGCGGGCGAGCCCAGCGCAACCGCGCGCAGGTAGCCGGTTGCCGCCTCCGTACCGGCCTGCGAAAGCCCGAGACGCTGCATCAGCGGCGCGGCCGTGACCCGCATGACCACCAGCAGCAACAACCCGACCAGCACCGCCACCCACAGGCATTGCTGGAGATAGCGGCCGATGTGATCGGACGCCTCCCCGGCACCGCGCTGGTGCGCGACGATGGGCGACAAGCCGTTGGCCAGCCCGATCACCAGCAACCCCAGGATCATCCAGTAGCTGGCACCCGACGCCACCGCGGCCAGGTCAGCGGCCGACAGACGCCCCGCCATGATCGTGTCCGCGACACGCGACCCCATCATCGCCAACTGGGCGAGGACGATCGGGGTGGCCAGGCGGACCGAGGCGCGGATTTCAGCCAGCAGCGCGGCCATGACGAAACCTTGCGAGCGCGAAAAGGGCGCGGGAGTCTAGCGAAATCTGCCGCCTATCGGAGGCCGGCCTCGCATCCGGACTCAGGGGCGCTGTAATCGATGCTTGAAGTCCCGGGCCTAAGTGCTTCTTTTAACGGCAATTTGACTTCGAATCGCTATTGTTTGGGCTGAAACGCTCCATTACTCTGCATCGATAAGGGATCACGCGGGCGCAGGTGCGTCCGTCTGCCAAGTCGGGGGAATAGATGAATACGCAATTTTCCGCGTGGCTACGCGCCATCGTGCTGGCCTTGATCAGCGTCAGCATCATCGCCTGTGGAAGTGACAACACACTTTCCGGCGACAACGATGATTCCGGCGACGGCACGGGCGGCGGCGACGACCCCACGGACCCGGTCAACGAGATCGTGCTGCGGATGGGCACGCTGGACGGCAACACCGGCACCTTCACCCAGAACGTCATCTTCGTCGAGGACTCGCCGATCGCCGACGGCGTCGGCACGGCGCTGCGCGTGGACATCGTTGACGAAAACGGCACGCCGTACACCGACGAGGCGATCACCGTCGCCTTCACCGCCAACTGCGCGGACGCCTCCGCGCTGCCGACCAACCGATCCACTGGCACGTCCGGTAGCGCCTCGACGGTCTACACCGGCACGGTCGCCTGCGCCGGACAGGATGCCGTGACCGCGACCGCCAGCTTTGGCGACCAGACGCTGACCGCCACCAGCAACGTCGAAGTGCGGGTGGTTCGCATGGGCGTGCTGGACGCCGGCACCTTCACCGAAGGCGCGATCGCGGTGGGCCAGTCTCCGATCGCGACGCGCGGCTCCTCCGGCCTGCGGGTCGATTTCGTCGATCAGAACGACGATCTGGTCACATCGTCCACCCTCAGCGTCGCCTTCTCCAGCGCCGTCTGCGGCAACGACGCCAGCCTGGATTCGCCGGTGAATTCGGTGAACGGGACCGCGCGTTCGACATTCCAGGACGCCGGATGCGCCAGCGGCTCCGAAATCACCGACACCATCAGTGCGTCCACGACCGCGTTCGGGAAGACCTTGTCCGCGACCGGTTCACTGACCGTGCGGCCCGCCAATCTCGGGGCGCTTGAGTTCGTCCAGGCCAACCCGCCCGTGATCGGCCTGCGCGGCACCGGCGGTCAGGGCATTCAGGAGACCTCGACGGTCACCTTCCTGCTGCGAGACGACGTCGGCGATCCGGTGGAAGGCGAAACGGTCACGTTCTCGCTGGACCGGAATACCGGCGGCATCGAGCTGTCGGACACCCAGGGCATCACCAACTCCGACGGTCAGGTCTCCGTCGTGGTTCGAGCCGGAACCGTGCACACCTCGGTTCGGGTCCGCGCCGAAGCCACCGACGGCAACTCGGGCGAAACCATCTCCAGCCAGTCCGATCAGCTGGTGATCTCCTCCGGCATCGTCGACAACGACAGCTTCTCGCTGACCGCGGAGTGCTTCAACCTCGAGGCCTTCGACTACGACGGCGTCGAGACCGGCGTCAACATCCGCCTCGCCGACCGCTTCAACAACCCCGTTCCGGAGGGCACCGCCGTCGCCTTCACGACGGAGGAAGGCTCGATCGACGGACAGTGCTTCGTCGACGCGACCGGCGCGTGTTCGGTGACCTGGCGCAGCCAGGGACGTCGGCCCGAAGACGGACGGACCACCGTACTGGCGACCGCGACCGGCGAGGAAAGCTTCTTCGACAGTAACGGTGACGGCGTTCACCAGGATGGCGAGCAGAATCTGGCCATCCAGGATCTGCCCGAGGCATTCCTCGATCGCGACGAGGATGGCAGCTACGATGCCCTCGGCTTCGGCACCAACGGTCGTCAGACACCAAACCGACCGTTCACCTCAATCGAGGCAGATTCGAACGTCGACTTCAACAACGACAACCTGCACAACCCGGCGAGCGGCAGCTTCACCGGCCTGCTGTGCGAGAGTGGTTGCGACAATCCGAACGAGGGCACGCTGCTCAGCGTCCGCGAATCGCTGGTTCTGATCTTCTCCGGCTCCATCGCCTATGCCGACGGACAGTTCATCGCCGACGGCGACGGCTTCAACGACAGCCTGCTGGTCCTTGATCAGACCGGCACCGATCCGTCGCCCACCGGCGTGGCCCTGACGAGCAATTCGGCCGACTTCGACGGCACGATGAATCTCGGGCAGCAGTTCGACAACAACGGTGACCCGACATCCTTCATCGGCGGCGCATCCATCGGCGTGATCCTGCGCGATGAACGTGGTCAGCCGCTACCAGCGGGTACAACGGTGGCCATCGACACCGATATCGGCTCGGCGGTGGGCATCACCAGTTATGAGGTGTTGTGCACGACCAGCGACTCGCTGCTGTCGCACCTGTACGTGTTCTCGATCGACGGTCCGGATCCGGACGCGGAGGCAGACCAGGGCTCGATTCGCATCACCGCGACCACACCGCGCGGGATCTTCAAGCAGTTCAGCTACGGCGTGACGTTCACCCCGGCGCCCGACGGCCCGTAGACCGATCGTGATGGATGCGCCCGGCGGACCATTGACGACCGCCGGGCGTGGCGGTCCCGTGGCGCCCCGCCGCGGACAAACGCCGTCCCCTAGCGGGAGATGTCGTGCTTTCGCAGCAGGCCGCGCAGCTTGTCGTAGCTGAGTTGCAACGCCGTGGCCGTGCGCCCCTGGTGATGCTGGTGAGCGTCCAGCGCCTGCATCAGCCTGTCGGCCTCGAACTCCGCAACCGCGGCGGAAAAGTCATACGGGTACTGAACCGGCTCCGGCGCCTGACCCTGCCCTGCCCCGACCTGGACCGTGGCCGCCGGCATGCTTTCGGGCATCCGGGATGCCGGCCGAAACGGTGACGCGAACGGGTCGAACTCGACTCTGGAAACGGACTTGCCCGGCGCGGTTCGGTACACCGCTCGTTCCACGACGTTCTTGAGCTCGCGGACGTTGCCCGGCCACTCGTAGTGCTGGAGCGTCACCGCGGCGCCACCCGTGAATCCCGCGAAGAACTCCTGCCGCAGCTGCTTCACCATGCCCCGGGCGAAATGCTCCGCGAGCGGAAGAATGTCTTCCTGCCGGTAGCGCAGCGGGGGGAGCGTCAGCACATCGAACGACAGGCGATCGAGCAAGTCCTCGCGAAACCGGCCCTCTGACGCCAGCGCGGGCAGATCGACGTTGGCGGCGCCGACGATGCGGACATCGACCTCTCGCGTTTCGTTGGACCCGACCCGTTCGAACTCGCCGTATTCGACGACGCGCAACAGTTTCTCCTGCAGCCGCAGCGACATCGACGCCAGCTCGTCGAGAAACAACGTGCCGCCATCCGCGGTCTCGAAGCGGCCCGCCCTGGATTTGCTGGCACCGGTATAGGCACCGGCGATGTGTCCGAACATCTCGGACTCCAGCAACTCCTCATTGATTGCGGCGCAGTTGAGCTTGATGAACGGCCGGTCCCAGCGCTCCGACAGATAGTGGAGCCGCGCGGCCACCAACTCCTTGCCGGTGCCTCGTTCGCCGATGACCAGCACCGGCTTCGCCAGAGGCGCCACCTGCGAAAGACGCTCGAGCAAATCGAGAAACGCCTCGGATTCACCGATCAGGGAGTCTGCTTCTCGATCCATGCGCTACCAACCTGGCGAATTTCACCGAATCCTGGTTCAAAACACCATAAAGAGCAACGAGCGAGACAGTGGGGAAACTATAATTTCCTTTACTATCAGATGGTTAGGACAAAATAAAAAACTGGCACAGGTGTTGGAATAGAGAGGGTGTAAGCAAAACACCGCCACAGGGAGTTACGACATGATCCGCACTATCGCCATCGCCGCCGTTGTTGCCGCCAGCCTTTCCTCGAACGCTCACGCCGCACCGAACGTGCGCGAGGCCATTCACGCGGCGACGTCGCATGCCATCGCGTCGCAGGGCAACCGCGCCCTCGAGCACATCAAGGACGAAGCCTTCCGCATTCTTCGGCCGGTACTGCCGGAACCGACACGTGACGTCGTCACCGTCGAGCAGCCCACGCCGAAGAAAGCCGACTAAGGCAGACCCGTATTCACCATCGACCTGGAGCCGACCATGGGAATCTACTCACGACTGTCCGACATCATCAACTCCAACATGCACGCCATGCTGGACAAGGCCGAAGACCCGGAAAAGCTGGTCCGGCTGATCATTCAGGAAATGGAAGACACGCTGGTGGAGGTCCGTTCGACCTCCGTGCGCACCATCGCCCGCAAGAAGACGCTGGAGCGCAAGCGCAACGCCCTGAACCGCGACGCCGCGGAATGGGAGCGCAAGGCCGAACTGGCATTGCGACACGATCGTGATGATCTGGCGCGCGCCGCGCTGCTGGCCAAGCAGCGGATTGTCGACGTGCAAGGCGAGATCAGCGAAGAGTTGAACGCGCTGGAAGCCGAGCAGGAAAAGCTCGATGCCGACATCGCCAAGCTCAAGAGCAAACTGGCCGACGCCAAGGCGCGGCAGAAGACCATCGTCATGCGCAAGCGGTCGGCCACGGCGCGGGTTCGCGTGCAACAGCAGGTCAACAGCGAGAAGATCGACGACGCCATGGCGCAGTTCGAAGCCTACGAGCGCCGCATCGACTCGCTAGAAGCCGAAGCGGAATCGTATGATCTGGGTCGCCAGAACCTGAAGGACGAATTTGCCGAACTGGAAAGTTCGGAGCAGGTTGAAGAGGAGCTGGCGGCGTTGAAGGCCCGTGTTCGCACGCCGGACACCCCTTCTGACTAATCCATCATCCATGAAAGGCTAGGGAGTCCGATGGACGAACTCTTTCCACTGCTCGTCATCCTGCTGGTCGTCGTTGCGCCGATCTGGATCGCGTTCCACTACATCACGATCTGGAAGCGGCACAAACCGGTCAGCTCGGAGGACCAGGACGCCAAAATCCGGCAACTCGAGCAGTCCGCACGCCGCATGCGTCATCGCCTGGAGGCCCTGGAAGCCATCCTCGATGCCGAAGTCCCCGGCTGGAGACACAAATCATGAAACGCACCCGCTCACTCAATCTGCACCGCGACCCGGACAACGGCTGGATCGCCGGCGTCTGCGCCGGCCTGGCGACCTACTTCGACGTTGATCGCAAGGTCGTCAGGATCATCATGGTGCTGGGCCTGATCTTCCTGTCCTGGCCGGTGTTCATCGCCTATATCGTCGCGGCCTGTCTGCTGCCACGGAAACCCAAGGCGGGCGTTCGCGACATTCCGGTCGACGACCCGATGGAAAGCGAGGCCTTCGACGACGACGGGTACACACCGAACCTGCATGACGTCGAGGACGACTTCGACCATCTGGAGCGCAAGCTGCGCGGGCTGGAAGCCTATCTGTCGTCCAAGGATCTGGAACTGAACCGCGCGTTCCGCAATCTCGAACGCGGCTAACCCGCTCGCGAAAACCGCCTAGGGCCCGGGAATCACCGGCCTGGGCGGCACCGAATAGGTTCCGGTGGCGACCGCCACCGGTTCCGGGTCATCCACGGTATGGATGTCGACGGCGCAGATGATCAGGCGCCGCCCCAGCTTCAGAATTCGCGCACGCGCCTCGATATCCTGCATCGCGGGCCGGCGCAGAAAGTGGATATTGGTATCGGTCGTCACGGCGAGCAGTTCCGCGCCGAGATGCCCGAGAATCACCGCGTACATCGCCGCATCCGCCGCCGCGAACATCGATGGGCCGGACAACGTCCCGCCCGGCCGGACCATCAGGTCATTCACCGGCATCCGCACGGTCACCGCGCCCGGCTCCAGCGCGACCACCTTGAGGTGACTCGCGCCCGGCAACCCGGCGTGCAACAGCCGCTCGACCTCTGCCGCCGATAGCGCGACCTGCATTGTTTCGTCTCCCATCCCGCGATTGTGCCACCGCCCGGGCACAATCAACTTTCAGAATGAAAGTACTTTACAAGCGCAGGCCGGGGAGGCATTATAAACTCTGAATTTTAGAGAACTCGAAGACAACCATGCAGCATCAAGCCACCACCAAGGACGATCTCGCCTATGTCGCCAATGTCGTCCGGAAAGCGAACTTCGACCGCGGCGTCCCGGCAATCTACGTCCTGTGGGCGGTGATCACGCTGATCGGATTTTCCCTGCCCGACATCCGGCCGCAGGTGACCGGGCTGTTCTGGGGCATTGCGGGCCCCGTCGGCGGCCTGCTCAGCTTCGCGCTGGGACATCGCGCCAGCCGCCGCGAGGGTGCGACCAACCAGGCGCTCGCGGCGCGATACGGCTGGCATTGGGGCCTGGCCGCAATCGCGTTCTTTCTTGCGATGCTGCCAGCGATCAACGGCATGCCGATCGCCTGGCTCAGCAGCAATTTCCTCCTGATCGCCGCGCTTGTCTACGGACTGGCCGCAACCCACCTGGATCGGATGCTGGTCGTGCCGGCGGCCATTTTGGCGATCGGCTATGTCGTTCTGGTGCTAGTCGCACCGCCCTACACCTGGACGGCAACCGGCATCCTGATGTGCGTCAGCCTGCTCATCGCCGCCGTTCGTAGCCGCGCGGACGCATGAACCCGGAGGCCCTCGCGGACCTGGATCGACTGCTGGAACATCGAATCCGGCTGGCGATCTGCGTGCTGCTGCGCAAGCAGGACCGGATCAATTTCACCCGCTTCAAGACCCTGCTGGACCAAACCGACGGGAGTCTCGGCGCGCAGTTGCGCAAGCTGGAGGACGCCGGTTACATCTCGGCCGAAAAGACCTTCGAAGCCAGGAAACCGGTGACCTGGTACGCGCTGACCGAGACCGGCACGCAGGCGCTGGCCCGCCATGTCGATGCAATGCAGGCGCTGCTCGGCACCTAGGTGTGAAAACCCATGAGGTTGTTCACACCTAGCCATCACGCACCGGGCGGAGTCGCGTAGCGGCGCAGCATCGCATCCCGGAACGCGGCCCACCGGCCTTGCTCGATGGCCTCGCGCGCGCACCGCATCAGATCCAGATAGTGGTGCAGGTTGTGGATGGTGTTCAACCTCGCGCCAAGAATCTCGTTGCAGCGATGCAGGTGGTAGAGATAGGCGCGCGAGTAGTTCCGGCAGGTGTAGCAGGAACAGCTGGCGTCCAGCGGTGCGGGATCCTCGCGATGCTTCGCATTGCGGATGCGCACGACACCATCACTGGTGAACAAATGGCCATTGCGGGCGTTACGTGTCGGCATCACGCAATCGAACATGTCCACGCCACGGTCGATGGCTTCGATCAAGTCTCTGGGTGTACCGACGCCCATCAGGTACCGCGGCTTGTCCGTCAACAAGTGCGGCGCCAACGCGTCCAGCACCGTCAGCCGCTCCTCCCGCGTCTCGCCAACGGACAGCCCACCGATGGCGTAGCCGTCGAAGCCGACCTCGGTCAGCCCCTGCAGGGACTCGGCGCGCAGCTCCGGATACATGCCGCCCTGCACGATGCCGAACAGCAGATTGGGGTTCTCCGCGTGCGCGTCGCGGCAGCGCGACGCCCAGCGTAGCGACAGACGCATGGACTCGGCCGCGTCGGACTCGGTCGCCGGATAAGCCGTGCATTCGTCGAACTGCATGACGATATCCGAACCCAGCGCGTGCTGAACCTGGATGGACCGCTCCGGCGTCAGCTCGACCCGATCACCGTTGACCGGGGAACGGAAAACGACGCCCTGCTCCGTCAGCTTGCGCAGTTCGGTGAGACTCCAGACCTGGAAGCCACCGGAATCCGTGAGGATTGGCCCGTCCCAGTGCATGAACCGGTGCAGCCCTCCGAGATCCCGGATCACGCGTTCTCCGGGACGAAGCATCAGGTGAAAGGTGTTGCCCAGGATGATGCTCGCGCCGAGCCCGCTGAGCTCTTCCGGCGTCATCGCCTTGACGGTCCCGTAGGTGCCGACGGGCATGAAGACCGGCGTCTCGATCACGCCATGCTGCGTGACCAGCCGCCCCCGGCGGGCGCCGCCGTCCGTCGTCAGACACTGGAAGCTCATGCCCGCACTCCCGGCTGCGGCGTCAACCACATCGCGTCGCCGTAGCTGAAGAAGCGATAGCCTGCGTCCACGGCATGCCGGTAGGCACCCATCACCGTGTCGTATCCGGCAAAGGCGCAGACCAGCATCAGCAGCGTGGACTCCGGGAGATGGAAGTTGGTCATCAGCGCGTCGACCACGCGAAAGCGGTCTCCCGGCTTGATGAACAGACGCGTGTCGCCATCCATGGGGGCCAGTTCTCCGTCGGAGCTCGCGGCTTCCAGCGCGCGGACCACGGTGGTCCCGATGGCCACGACGCGCCCACCACGCTCGCGCGTGCGCCGCACCGCCTCGACCGTCGCGTCAGGCACCTGGACCCGCTCGGCATGCATGCGGTGCTCCTCGAGCCGTTCGGCTCGCACCGGCTGGAACGTCCCCGCGCCGACCCACAGGGTTGTGGACGCGAATTCCACACCGCGTGCTTCGACTGCCTGCAACAGCTGCGCATCGAAATGCAGCCCGGCCGTCGGCGCCGCGACGGCTCCAGGCTGTCGCGCGAACACGGTCTGATAGCGCTCCGCGTCATCCGCGGTATCGGAACGCTTGATGTATGGCGGCAGCGGCACGTGACCGACAGCGTCCAGCACATCCGCCCAGGTCGACCTGAGCAGCCGCAGCACGAACAAGCCGTCGTCCTGGCGCCCGTCCACCTCGACCTCGGCGCCACCGTCCAGCGTGACGCGCCCGCCCGCCTTGGGCGACTTGCTGGAACGCAGATGCGCCCAGGCCAGCCCGGGCTCCACGATCCGCTCGACCATGACCTCCACCCGTCCGCCGGTGGACTTGTGGCCAAACACGCGGGCCGGAATGACTCGCACATCGTTGGTGACGACTAGGTCGCCGGGTTCCAGGCAGGCCGGCAGATCACGGACCGTGGAGTCAACCCACGCCCCGCTACCGCCATCGACCCGCAGCAGACGTGCTCCCGACCGATCGGGCAGCGGCTGCTGCGCGATCAGTGTTTCGGGCAGATCGTAGTGAAAGTCGGAACGTCGCATGCAGGCGGAACAGTCACGTCAGGGCGCGGATCATACGTCACCGGATCGCGCGGCATGGGCCGTGCATTACAATCGGCCCCAACAACATCAACGACATCGGGGGTTTCGTGGCTGCTGCACGCGAACACTGGGGGAGCCGATTCGGCTTTATCATGGCCGCCGCGGGCTCGGCGGTCGGGCTCGGCAACATCTGGAAATTTCCTTACGAAACCGGCGCCAACGGCGGCGGCGCGTTTCTGCTGCTCTATCTGCTGTTCATCGTCGTGTTCGGCGCCTCGCTGATCCTGGCGGAGATGGTGCTGGGCCGCGCGAGCGGGCGAAACCCGGTGGGCGCCTTCCGCCTGCTCGGGGGTGGCGGCTGGCCTCTGGTGGGCTATCTGGGCGTATTCACCGGCTTCGTCATCCTGTCGTTCTACATCGTCATCGCCGGCTGGACCATCGCCTACATGGGGTTCATGCTCGACGGCAGCCTGATCTCCGGAAATGCCGAAAGCATCGGCGCGCAGTTCAACAGCTTCATCAGCGGTGGCCTGACACCGGTCCTGCTCGCAGGCCTGTTCATGGCCGCCACCGTCGCGGTCGTGCTCGGCGGAATCGGCAAGGGCATCGAGCGTGCATCCAAGCTGCTGATGCCCATGCTGTTCGTCCTGCTGCTGGTCCTGATCATCCGCTCGGTCTCGCTGCCGGGTGCCGGCGAAGGCCTGCGCTTCTTCCTGGTACCGGACTGGAGCAAGGTGAACGGTTCCACGTTCACGTCGGCGATTGGTCAGGCGTTCTTTTCACTGTCGCTGGGCATGGGCGCGCTGATCACCTACGGCTCCTACCTGCCCAAAACGACGCCAATGCCCGGATCCGCGGCCATCATCGTCGGCCTGGACACCCTGGTCGCCGTTCTCGCGGGCTTCATGATTCTCCCCGCCGTGTTCGCCTATGGTCTGGACCCCGCCGCGGGGCCGGGACTGACGTTCGTCACGCTGCCGGTGGTGTTCTCGCAGATGCCCGCAGGCGCCGTCTTCGGCTTCGTGTTCTTCGCGCTGCTGTTCGTGGCCGCATTGACGTCATCCGTCTCGTTGCTGGAAGTGGTCGTCACCTACCTGGTCGACGAGACCCGCCTGACTCGCCGCAAGGCCGCGCTGGGCGCGGGACTGATCTGCTTCGCGCTGGGTGTTCCATCCTCGCTGTCCCAGGGCGCGGTCGACATCCAGATCCTCGGCATGGACTTCCTCAGCGCCGCCGCATCGCTGACCGATCTGCTGTTGCCGATCGGCGGGCTGTGCACTGCCCTGTTCGTGGGCTGGAAGCTTGGCCCGAAGGCGCTGTCCCTGGTCACCAATGACGGCACCCAGCGATTCGCCCTGGCGCCGGTCTGGCTGTTCGTGCTGCGCTTCGTCGCACCGATCGGCATTGTCTACGTTCTGATCAGCGGGCTGTTCTGATGCAAGGCTTCTTCGACGTCATCAACGCGATCAACGCCGTGATGCTCAGCGTGCCGGTTCTGCTGGCACTGCTGACCGTGGGGCTGATCTTCACGATCTGGACCCGCTTCTGCCAGTTCCGCTCGCTCACTCACGGCGTCGGCTTGCTCACCGGCCGCTGGACCGGCAAGGACGGCGCGGGCGCGATCTCTCATTTCCAGGCACTGTCGGCCGCACTGTCGGCCACGGTGGGCCTGGGCAACATCGCCGGCGTCGCCATCGCGGTCGAGCTGGGCGGCCCCGGCGCGGTGTTCTGGATGTGGATGATCGGTCTGGTCGGCATGGCGGTGAAAACCACCGAGGTCACGCTGTCGATGCTCTACCGCGACACCAGCGACCCCACGAACCCGCACGGCGGCACCATGTGGGTGGCCAAGCGCGGCCTGCCGGAACTGTCCGCCCGGTTCAAGACCGCCGGCCCGGTCATCGGTGCATTGTTCACCCTGCCACTGATCCTGTTCGCGCTGACGGGCGGCAACATGTTTCAGGCCTGGAGCGTGTCGGATACCACGAACGCCTACTTCGGCGTGCCTCCCTGGATCTCCGGCGTGGTGCTCGCGGTGATCGTGGCCCTGGTGATCCTGGGCGGCATTCGCCGGATCGGCGTGATCGCCGGGACGCTGGTGCCGCTGATGTGCGCGATCTACATCATCGCCGGGCTGTTCGTGATCTTCGTGAATCGCGAGGCGGTGCCCGAGGTTTTCGCGCTGATCTTCAAGTCCGCCTTCTCCCCGGCGGACGCCACCGGCGCCTTCGTTGGGGCGAGTTTCGGCACCGCCTTCATCTTCGGCATGAAACGCGCGCTGTTTTCCTCCGAAGCCGGGCTGGGCAGCGCGCCAATCGCCCATTCCGCGGTCAAGACCGACGAACCGGTGACCGAAGGCGTCGTTGCGGGCCTGGAGCCGTTCATCGACACGATCGTCGTCTGCACCATCACTGCGCTGGTCATTCTCAGCAGCGGCATCTGGCAGCGTGACGCCGGCGGGACCTTCCCGGCGCCGCTGGAGCTGGTCGAGACGACAGCCGGATGGCAGCCAACCAAAACGGCCCTGCCCGCGGGCAGCTGGCAGGATGGCGCCCAGATCTTCACCCTCGTCACCGTCGAGGGTACGCGTACCCGCCTCTACGGCAGTGTCGACGGGGACCGGATCGACTGGCGCGGCCTCAATGCGGACAGCGCCCCGGTCCCGGTGGACTCGGGACTCTACGAGGACTTCACCGGTGCCACGTTGACCGCCAGGGCATTCGACAGCGGCGCGAATGGCCTGGGCAAATGGATGGTCACCATGGCCGTGTGGTTGTTCGCGATCTCGACGATCATCACGTGGAGTTACTATGGCGAACAGGGCGTGATCTATCTGCTGGGATCACGCTGGGTGGTGCCCTATCGGGCGGTCTGGTGTCTGCTGATCGTCGTGACCTGCCTGGGCTTCATCCGCACATCCGCGGAACTGGATTCGATCAGCACCGTCGCGCTCGGATTCATGCTGGTGATCAACCTGCCCATCATGCTGTTGCTGGGCAGCCGCATGGTCAGCCGCTACCGCGACTATTTCGCACGGATTCGTAGTGGAGAAATCCGCCCCAACAATGGATGAATCGCAAGCGCCGCACGCGCGCCAACCGAAACTGGGCGTGCTGATCGTCAACCTCGGCAGCCCGGATGAACCGACGCCAAAGGCAATCCGACGCTATCTGCGCGAGTTCCTGTCCGATACGCGAGTGATCGAATTGCCACGCCTGCTGTGGCTGACGATCCTCCATCTGTTCGTACTGCCGTTTCGCCCCAAGCGAATTGCCTCCGGATACCGCGCGATCTGGACCGAACGCGGCAGCCCGCTGGCGGTGCATACCGCCGACCTTGCGACCGGCCTGCAACACCAGCTGGGCAGCCAGCTACCCGGACCGGTTGAGGTCGAATGGGCAATGCGCTACGGACAACCCGCCGTCGGGACGAAGTTGCGGAAACTGAAGGCCGCGGGCGCGGAACGTCTGCTGGTCATTCCGCTTTATCCGCAATATTCGGCGACGACCACGGCTGCCGTATTCGATGCGGTCTGCGGCACCCTGCAGCGCTGGCGCTGGTTGCCGGAACTGCGCTGGGTCAACGCCTACCACGACGACCCGAACTACATTCGCGCACTGGCCGATTCGGTCCGTAACCACCCGTCCGCCGACAACCCACAGGCCGGCCATCTGGTGATGTCCTTTCACGGCATTCCCGAGCGCTACGTGGACCAGGGCGACCCCTATTACTGCCACTGCCAGAAAACCGCCCGCCTGCTTGCGGAAGCGCTGGAACTGGACGCCGACAGCTATTCCGTCAGCTTCCAGAGCCAGTTCGGCAAGGCGAAATGGGTCGGCCCGTCCACCAGCGCGACGCTGGAACGGCTGGCCCGGTCAGGTACCGGGGACGTGCGTGTGATCTGCCCCGGTTTTGCCGCGGACTGCATCGAGACGCTGGAGGAAATCCAGATCGAGAATCGCGACATCTTCGTCGCGGCCGGGGGTCGCGGGCTGCACTACATCCCCGCACTCAATGCCGGGCCGGAACACCTGCGTGCGATGACCGCGCTGATCCTGCGCCATGTCGCGGGATGGCCCGAGGCGCAAGGCGATCAGGCTCAGCTGGACCGGCGGGACACGTCGGAGCGGGTCGAGCAGCTACGCGCGCGAACGACGGCCTAGCTAGGCGCAGGTCCGAACGTCCCGTCCGCATTCAGTCGGCGTCGATCAGGTCGACACCCCACAGCACGCGAGTCATCGCCGCCTGGAACGCCAACCGGTCACCAGCCGCCGCAACCTGCCGTGTCTCACCGGCCGACGGACGTGAACGCGTGGCTTGGCGAGCCGGGAGCCCAGCTGACGTCGGCGCCGTGGCAACCCGCTGACGGGAATCGTCGGCGACCATTCCGCTGTCCGATTGCGCCGCCTGGCCCGACAGACCATCACCGGAGTTCGCGGACCCCGCCCCACCATCGGTCGCGCTCCGCGCCACCAGCTCGCCGGACCGGAACGGTTCGGCCGTAGCGGACGGAGGCGTCGTCCGCGCCGGGCTGCGACCGTCCACCGGACGGCCAACAATCACGCGAGGTTCCGCGCCGACCAGTCGCTGACTGGCGGAACAGCCCGTCGAATCGGGCACCGTGGTAATCGGCGTATTGGGGCATCGATCGATGCCGTCAGGGACCCCGTCGCCATCACTGTCGATGGAGCAGCCCTCGGGATCAATGCTGGCCCCGGGAGGCGACACCGGGCATCGATCGTCGACATCGGGGATACCGTCCTCGTCCGCGTCCGGCAAGTCGGAACAGCCAAACGCGTCGACCGACTGTCCGGGACGGGTGTAAGGGCACTCATCCATCTCGAACGGCACGCCATCGCCGTCACCATCCACGATGAACCCTGCCCCCCACGCCGGCATGGTCAGCAAGCATGCCGCCAATCCGGCACGCCAGTGTCGAAAGATTCGGTCCCCGAGCATGCGGAAAATCTACCTGTTTCGACGAAAGCGGTCCATCAAAAAACCCCTGAGGGCCCAAAAGCCATCAGGGGTTTCATAAGACGGAGCGGCCGGGAGGCCGCTCCGTTACTCACTACTTGCCGCGAGCGCGGATTTCCGCACGGCGGTTCAACAAGCGGCCCTGAGGCGTCTTGTTGCTGGCCACCGGCTGCGTCTCGCCGAAGCCAAGGGTCACGATGCTGTCCGGGTTCACACCCTTGCGGACCAGGTAGTCACGCACGGCGTTCGCACGGCGGGTCGACAGACCGGAGTTGTACTCCTTGGTGCCGATGCTGTCCGTGTGACCGGTGATCTGCACGGTGACTTCCTTGTACTTCTCTTGCAGCGACTTGATTTCCGCGGCGGTGTTGTCCAGCAGCACCGATGCGTATTCGCTGACGGCGGAGCTGTCGAAGGCGAAGTTGACGTCTTCGAAGCGACGCTCGACCGGCTCGGTCTGACCACTGGATTCCAGCGGCACACCGAATTCGTCGACGGCCACGCCAGCAGGCGTCCGCGGCGAACGATCCAGGTCATCCGGCACGCCGTCACCATCCGAATCCAGCGGACAGCCCACGGCATCGACCGGAACGCCTGCGGGCGTGCCCGGGCAACGGTCGTAACGATCGCCAACGCCGTCGCCGTCGGAATCGGTCACACCACCCGGTGCGGGCAACGCCGGCGCGGTTTCGGTCTTGCGACCAACCGGGAAGACCAGACCCAGGCTGACGACCATTTCACCGAAGTCATTGCCGTTGTAGAGATCATCCTCGGCGAACGTGTGCCGATAGCGCGAATCCAGGCGCAGACCCACGTCCGGCCCTTCAGGCTTCTTCAGGAAGAAACCCAGACCGATGTCGGCGAAAGCCTCGTTCGACGTGAATCCCGCGCCCTCGGGCTCGGTGCGAGCCAGACCGAAACCGATCGACCCGTAAGACTGGATCATGGGGGTCGGCGGCAGGAACAGCATGTTGTTGATGCGGTAGCCGTAGATCTTCCAGTCCTGCGGACCACTCATGTCCTCGTAGAACAGGCCGATTTCAGTGCCCCATTTCTCGGTCACGGCGAGGCCCAGGGCCACTTCCGCACCGTAAGCATCGTCGGTATTCCGATCGTCGTCGGCGGCGATGAGACGGGCCTGCGGCGAAATGTAGGGCCGGAGGTCGCGCGCCTCGGCAGCCGTGGTCGCGGTGCAGCCGATCAGCGCAACGACGGCGATCCCCGCACGAATCTTGTCGATCATTCTAGTTACTCCCTTAACGACGTCGGGTTTTCGATGACGCATGGTACCGCTGAGGATTATAGACCATCCGTAATCGTTGAATGCAATGCAATTTTGACGATTCCCTCACATCTTTCATGCCGTTTCATGACAATCCGCCGCGAATCGCCGCCAATTTGCGGTCTGGCGAGTCACGCCCCGATTGCTACACTCCACCGCCGTTTCCACTGGATTCAGCGAATGGAAGTGCTGGCCGATTACCTCCTGTTTCTCGCCAAGGCCGTGACCATCGTCTTTGCCTTCGGTGCGATCGTGGCTTTGGTTGCAAGTGCCGTTCGGCACCAGCGACAGGGGCACAACGACCGCCTGGATGTTCAGTCCCTCAACGAGCGCTACGAGGCACTCAGCGACGCCGTGATCGACACGATCGCGGACGAACCGGCGCGCAAGCAGCGCCAGAAGGCGCGCAAGGCGGAGGAAAAGCGCCGCAAGAAAGCCTCCAAGCTGGGCAAGTCGGAAACCAGACCCAAGTTGTTCGTGATCGACTTCGACGGCGACATCAAGGCCTCCGGAACCGACGCGCTGCGTCACGAGGTCACGGCCGTCCTGCAGACCGCGGAACCCGGCGACGAGGTCCTGCTGCGCCTGGAATCGAGCGGCGGCATGGTACACGGTTATGGACTGGCCGCCTCGCAACTGGCCCGCCTGCGTGATCACGGCATCCGTCTGACAATCGCCATCGACAAGGTCGCCGCCAGCGGCGGCTACATGATGGCCTGCGTGGCCGACCGCATCTGCTGCGCGCCATTCGCGATCGTCGGCTCCATCGGCGTCATCGCTCAGTTGCCGAACTTCAACCGCCTGCTGCGGGAGCACAATGTCGATTTCGAGCTGCACACGGCCGGCGAATACAAGCGCACGCTGACCATGTTCGGCGAGAACACCGAGGAAGGTCGCGCCAAGTTCCGGGAGGAGCTCGAGGAAGTACACGGCCTGTTCAAGCGCTTCATCGAACAGTTCCGCCCGCAGCTCGACCTGAATACCGTCGCGACCGGTGAGCACTGGTTCGGCACACGGGCCAAGGAACTAAATCTGGTGGATGACGTCATCACCAGCGACGACCTGTTGCTCAAGGCCAGCCGTGAAAAAGCCCTCTACAGGCTCGAGTTTCACCCGCGGCGGAGCCTCCAGGACCGGCTGACCAGCGCGGTGGATGGCGCATGGAGAGGTGCCCTGCGCAGTCTCCGCCACGACACCGGCACGACCTGGGACTAGCCACCATCGTTCCCGAATCAGGAGCCACGCATGAAGTTGACCAGCGAAACCTTTGCCGATCAGACAGCGATTCCCGGACGTTGCGCATTCGCGGTCAAGCACCCCGAGACGCATGTCCAGTTCTCGGACAATCGGAATCCACAGCTCACGTGGTCCGATGCGCCGGCAGGCACGCAGTCCTTTGCGCTGCTCTGCGTCGATCCGGACGCGCCGACCAAGCCTGACGATGTCAATCAGGACGGCAAGGTCGTGCCCGCGGACCTGCCACGCGCCGACTTTGCGCACTGGGCGATGATCGACATCCCGAGCGACATCACCGAAATCGCCGAGGGTGCGTGCAGCCAGGGCGTCAGCCCCCGCGGCAAATCCGACCTGATAGGCCCGGAGGGATCCCGCCAGGGCAAGAACGACTACACCAGCTGGTTCGAGGGCGATCCCGACATGAGCGGCACGTACCGCGGCTACGACGGCCCCTGCCCGCCCTGGAACGACGCGATCGCCCATCGTTACGTGTTCAGGATCCTGGCGCTGGACTGCGCGACGCTGGACCTGCCGGACCCGTTCACCGTCTCGGATGTGGAGGCCGCGGCCGCGGATCACGTGCTGGCCAGCGCGGAACTGACCGGCGTTTACAGCCTGAACCCGGATGTCGACGCGGAGTAGGCGCTCGGACTTGAACAAGCCCGCAGTAGCGGCCGCATTGATCGCGGTCGCGACCACCACCCTTGCCCTCCCCGCGCCATCGGCCGCCGGCATTCCGCTACCGGTGCTGGCGGACGGCACCCCCTCCCTGGCGCCCATGCTGGAGACGGTACTGCCTGGCGTGGTCAACGTGGTCGCAACGGGTCGGGTGCGCGAGCAGGCGCATCCGTTGCTGGACGATCCGTTCTTCCGTCATTTCTTCAACGCGCCCCGGCAACCGCGTTATCGCGAGACCCAGTCAATCGGCTCGGGGGTGATCATCGACGCCGAGCGTGGCTATGTCGTCACCAACTATCACGTGGTCGAGTCGGGATCGGAGTATCTGGTCCGCCTCGGAGACGATCGGGAGTACCCAGCGGAGTTGATCGGCGCGGACCCCGAAACCGATCTCGCGGTCGTGCAGATCCCGGCAGAAGCGCTGACGGCCATCCCCTTCCCGCACGATGACAGCCTGCGTGTCGGCGATTTCGTCGTGGCCATCGGCAACCCGTTCGGCCTGCGGCAGACAGTCACCTCCGGCATCATCAGTGCGCTGGGCCGCCACGGGCTGGGGCGCGGCTACGAGGACTACATCCAGACCGACGCATCGATCAATCCCGGCAACTCCGGCGGCGCCCTGGTCAACCTGCGCGGCGAGCTGGTTGGCATTAACACGATGATCTATTCCAACAGCGGCGGCAGCATCGGCATCGGCTTCGCGATCCCCGCGAACATGGTCCGGCGCATCACGAATGCGATCATCCAGGACGGTCGGGTGATCCGACCATCGCTGGGCGTCGTCGGCCAGGACTTGCAGGCGGAACTCGCCCAGGCGTTCGACCTGCAACCCAACGACGGCGTGCTGGTCGCGCGGATCATCGAGGGATCACCCGCGGACAAGGCCGGACTGGAACCCGGCGACGTCATCCGGCAGCTGGGCGAGGTGCGCCTGCGTGATACCGACGGCCTGCGGCGCGCGCTGGGCCTGGCGCGCGCCGGTGAACACCTGCCGCTGACCTACCTGCGCAACGGGCAGGAACGCACCGTGACGGTGCGTCTGGTCAAGCCCGATGTCACGCAGCTCGACGGGCGGGCCATCCATCCGCTGCTAACCGGCGTGCGCCTCGGCAACATGACCGAGCATCACCCTCTCGCGGGCCGTGCGCAGGGCGTGATCGTCGAACAGGTTGCGTCCGGGTCACGGGCTGCGATGGCGGGATTGCGCAGCGGTGACATCATCACCCAGATCGGCCGCACGCCCATTGGCTCCACCAGCGACGCGAAGGCCGCGGCGACCGATGCGCCCGGGGAACTGGTGTTGCGCGTTCAGCGCGATCAGCGATCTGCGTTCGTCGTGTTGCGATGACCCGCCCCGCGCTCGCTATACTCGTCGTTCAACGAGGGCTGTGCAGATGAACGATTCGGAACTGAGCGGACTGGAAACGCGACTGCAGGCGCTGCTCGCGGACTACCGGCGCCTGACGGAGCACAACCGGGTGCAGGATCGCGAGTTGTCCGAACTGCGCGCCTCCAACGCAGAACTCAAGCGTCGGCTCCGTTCCATTCTCGAACGAATCCGGGCGCTGGAACTCGAGACGGCCTAGGCCGCCGCCCAGGCCCTCAACGCGGAAAAGGTTCCCCAGCATGGTGGATGAAGCAAGGTCGATCACTGTCACGATCCTGGGTCGGGAGTACCAGATCGCCTGCCCGCCGGAGGAACAGGAGCGCCTCATGGAGTGCGCCGACTACCTCAATGAGCGGATGACCGCGATCCGCAAACGGGGCCGATCCATGGGGATCGAGCGCATCGCCATCATGGCGGCGCTGAACATCGCCAGGGACTTTCTGGACAACCGGGACGCCGGCGGCGGCGGTGAAACCGACGACTCGACCCGGCGCCGCCTGCGGCAGATGGAACTGTCCATCGATCAGGCGCTGTCGGAACGCGGCTGACGGCCAGGCGCCATATCCCACCGGTTCGTCAAGCCCTGTTCGGGCTGGTATCGCGGCCGGAAATTCGATGTAATGTGCAGGGTATCTCCTGCGGTGTTCGTCAGGGTGCCGGGTTACCTCCTGAGCCAATGCACCACACCGGGGAGGGTTGGTCGCTCGTGGTGAGCACGTCCACTTCGGGTGGAAAGCCTAAGCGGGCGATCCGAATCCCCACCTGAGATCATGTCTCAGGGTCAAAGGCACGCAACGGCACAGGCGGGAGATGCCTTTCCCAGATTCTCATCCGGAGCAGCGCAACGCGATTCGTCGGCGCCTGCTCCGTGCGCGGCGCGGCGTCGACGACGTCACACGACAGGCGTTTCGCGCGGCGACGGTCGAATTCGCATGCACCGACGCCCGAATTCGTCGCGCGCGATCCGTCGCCGTCTACAGCGCGATGCCGACCGAAGCGCCAACCGATGCGCTGATCCGGACACTGTGGCAACAGGGCAAGCGGGTCTACCTGCCAACGGTACGCGGTCGCCGGATGCGCTTCGTGCGTCACACGCCAGGCGCGCCCCTGTTCCGGCGCGGACTGGGCATGCACGAACCGCGTGGCCGCTGGCTGCCGTCGTCCCGACAGCTTGATGTCGTCTTCCTGCCGCTGGCGGGTTTCGATCTGCACGGCAACCGTCTCGGGCTCGGCGGCGGCTACTACGATCGCGCGCTCGCGGCTTGTCGGACACGCAGGTCCTGGCGGCGCCCCCGGCTGATCGGGCTGGCTTTCACCGTCCAGGGTGTCGATCAACTTCCCGCCGCAGTCCATGACGTGCCGTTGCACGCGGTCGTCACCGAACTGGGTTCCATCGAGTTCCCGGTGAGCGGTTAGACTCGCGCGGCGCACACCCCCCACGGACAGAGACATGCAGTACTGGTTGATGAAATCCGAGCCCGAGGAATTCTCCTTCGAGGATCTGAAAACCCGCCCCGATCGCAAGGAACCCTGGGACGGCGTGCGGAACTACCAGGCGCGCAACATGATGCGGGACGAGATGAAGGTCGGAGACGGGGTGCTGTTCTATCACTCCAACTGCGATGTCCCGGGCGTGGTCGGCCTGGCGAAGATCGCCAGCGAGCCGCGACCGGATCACACGGCCTTCGATCCGGAGGACAAGCATTTCGACCCCAAGAGCGACCCGGACAACCCGCGCTGGTTTCTGGTCGACGTGCAATACGATCGGCCGCTGAAACGCGTCCTGCCGCTGGCCGAACTGAAGGACCATGCCGATGCACTGGACGGTCTGGCGCTGATCCGGCGCGGCAACCGGCTGTCGGTCATGCCGGTATCAGCGGAACACTGGGACTACATCCTCGGCCTCGAATCGACGGAAGCGCCTACCAGCTAGCGAAGAAACAGGCGATAGGCGGGATTGTCGGACTCGTCCCAGTAGCGATAGCCGATCCCGCGCAGCCGGTCGAGGAAATCGGGCATGTCGTCATCCGGAACCTGAATCCCGGCCAGCACGCGACCGAACGCGGCGCCGTGGTTGCGGTAGTGAAACAACGAGATGTTCCAGCGCCCGCCGAGTTGCTGGAGAAACCGCATCAGCGCCCCCGGACGCTCGGGAAACTCGAAACGGAACAGCCGCTCGTCCCGCAACGCGTCGGCGCGACCTCCAACCAGATGGCGCAGGTGTTCCTTGGCGACGTCGTTGTCACTGAGGTCGTTGACCTGATACCCGGCCGCGCGGAATTCGTCGCACAGCGCGTCGCGCTCGCGGTCACCATCGCGAATCGCCACACCGATGAAGATGTGCGCGTTAGCCGAGTCCGCGTAGCGGTAGTTGAACTCCGTCACCGCCCGTCGTCCCAGGTGCTCGCAGAACGTCAGAAAGCTGCCCGGCACCTCGGGCAGCGTCACCGCCAGCAGCGCCTCGCGGTGCGCGCCCAGGGCGGTGCGCTCGGACACGTAGCGCAGCCGGTCAAAGTTGATGTTGGCGCCACTGATCACCGCGACCAGCGAACGATCGCGCAGGCCGCGCGACTGCACGTCCCGCTCCAGCCCGGCCAGGGCCAGCGCACCGGCGGGTTCGGGCACCGAACGGGTCTCCTCGAAGACAGCGCGGATCGCCGCGCAGATCTCGTCCACCGACACCTGCACCGTCCGGTCCACGCACTGTCTGGCGACCGCGAATGGATACGCACCGATCTGGCGCACCGCGACGCCGTCGGCGAACAGACCGACCTGGTCCAGCACCACCCGTTCACCGGCCTCCAGCGCCCGATGCAGGCAGGCGGAGTCCAGCGGCTCGACGGCCACGACCTCGATCTCCGGCCGACGCTGCTTGATGTAGGCCGCCATGCCGCCGATCAATCCACCCCCGCCGACGGGGATGTAGACGGTGTCGATCGTCCCGGCATGCTGGTCGAGAATCTCCTTGGCGACCGTGCCCTGCCCCGCCATCACGTCGGGATCATCATAGGGATGGATGAAGGTCTGCCCGCGCTGCGCGACCAGTTCATTCGCATGAGCCAGCGCGTCGTCATAGGCGTCGCCGGTCAGCACGACCTCGGCGCCGTAGGCGCGCACGGCGTCGACCTTGATCGACGGCGTGGTCTCGGGCATGACGATGGTCGTGCGGATATCCAGCGCCTGGCCAGCCAGCGCGACGCCCTGCGCATGGTTGCCGGCCGACGCCGCGACCACGCCCGCGGCCCTCTGCTGCGGCGTCAGCTTGGCGACACGGTTGTACGCGCCGCGCAGCTTGAAGGAATGGACCTGCTGCGCATCCTCGCGCTTGAGCCAGATGTCGTTGCCCAGCCGCTCGGTCAGCTTGGCCGCGGCTTCCAGCGGCGACACCCGGGCAACATCGTAGACCGTCGCCGCATCCACGGCCTGAGCCAGCAGTTTCAGGTCGACAGCGGGCCATGCCGCGGTGTCAGCAGCGTCGTTCATGCGAGGAAAGGCCGAATCGGCCTGCGAAGGAGTGACGTCGTTTATCATACGGCGTCATCATGATCGCAACGAATCCACCCACTCCCCGCATCGGCTTCATCGGCGCCGGGAATCTGTCCACCAGCCTGATCGGCGGACTCATCCAGGCCGGCTGGGCGCCCGATTCACTGTGCGCCGCCGACCCGTCGGAGGCGCGCCGGCAACTGATTGCCGACCGCTTCGGCCTGCTGGTTTCGCCGGAAAACGCCGACATCGTGCACCAGGCCGATGTCGTGGTGCTGGCGGTCAAGCCGCAGATCATGCGCGCCGTGGCCACGGCGCTGTCGCGGGCGCTGCACCCGGATCAGACCGTCGTCTCGGTCGCCGCGGGCATCCGCGGAGACGCGCTGGGTCGCTGGCTGAGTTCCTCGCTGGGCACCCCGGGCATCATCCGCGCCATGCCCAACACACCGGCGCTGCTGGGTGTGGGCGCGACGGGGCTGGTGGCGACCAACGCCGTCAGCCAGACCGGGCGCGACACCGCGGAATCCGTCTTCCGGGCGGTGGGCCAGGTTGAGTGGCTGGACGACGAAGCCGATCTCGATGCCGTGATCGCCGTCGCCGGGAGCGCGCCGGCCTACTTCTTCGCGTTCATCGAGGCCCTGACCCGCGGCGGAGAGGCCCTGGGATTGAGCGGCGAGGTGTCCCAGCGGCTGGCGATCCAGACCGCGCTGGGGGCGGCGCGCATGGCGTCCGAGACCGACGTGCCGGTCGCCACGCTGCGCGAGCGGGTCACCTCACCCGGCGGCACGACCGCCGAAGCACTGAAGGCCCTCGAAGCGGGCGATCTCGACGGACTCGTGCGGCGGGCAATGGACGCCGCCGTCGCGCGGGCACAAACCATGGCGGATGAATTCGGAGCAGTGGACTGATGGGACAGGGCGCGAGTGCCGGACTCTTTCTGGTCAACACCTTGTTCACGCTCTACATGAGCGTGGTATTTCTGCGCATCGTGCTGCGATGGGTGTCGGCGGATTTCTACAACCCGCTGTCACAGTTCATCTGGCAGATCACCAACCCGCCCGTCTCGCCGCTAGCGCGGGTGGTTCCGCGCTGGCGCAAGCTGGACACGGCCGCGGTCGTCTTCCTGTTGCTGCTCGCGGTCGCGCATATCGTCGTCGTACTGTTGCTCACCCGGCATCTGGGTCAGGTCGGCCTGCCGGCCATCCTCTGGTTCGCGGTGCTCAAGCTGGTCGTGCTGGTACTGAACGTTTACACCTTCACGATCTTCGTACAGGCGATCATGAGCTGGCTGGGACCGCAGCAGGCAAACCCCGCCAACGCACTGCTGTGGAGCGTCAACGAGCCGGTGCTACGCCCGATTCGTCGCATCATCCCGCCGATCGGTGGACTGGACCTCAGCCCGATGTTCGTGATCCTCGCGCTGCTGTTCCTCAGCCGCCTGATCCCGTTGCCTTCGCTGTTTCACTGATGCCAACAGACACCGGCGTCGGCCTGGTCCAGGCCCGGCAGCTGCATTTCGACACACCGCTGGAACTGGAGTGTGACGCCACACTGCCGGCCTACGACCTGAGCTTCGAGACCTACGGCTCGCTCAACGCCGAAGCCAGCAATGCCATCCTGATCTGCCATGCACTGTCCGGCGACCACCATGCCGCCGGCCGCCACCGCCCGGAGGACCGCAAGCCGGGCTGGTGGGACAACTGCATCGGCCCGGGGCGGCCGATCGACACCGATCGCTATTTTGTCGTCTGCTCGAACAATCTGGGTGGTTGCAGCGGCTCCACCGGGCCGGCATCGACCAACCCGGCAACCGGGCGTCCCTGGGGGCCTGATTTTCCGATGGTCACGGTTGGCGACTGGGTGCGCAGCCAGGCCCGCCTGGCTGACGCGCTGGGCATCGAGCGCTGGCATGCCGTGATCGGCGGCAGCCTGGGCGGGATGCAGGCGCTGGACTGGACCATCCGATTCCCCCGCCGCGTGCAGCGCGCCGCGGTAATCGCCGCGGCTCCGAAGCTCTCGGCGCAGAACATCGCGTTCAATGAAATCGCGCGCCACGCGATCCGTTCGGACCCGAAGTTTCACGACGGTCGCTATCTGGAGCAGGGTGATGTCCCCGGTGTCGGACTCCGCCTGGCGCGGATGCTGGGGCACATCACCTACCTCTCCGATGACGGCATGCGCGCGCGCTTCGGCCGGGATCGCCGCGCAGATCAGGCACGGTTCAATTTCGACGTGGAATTCGAAATCGAGTCCTACCTGCGCTACCAGGGCGAATCCTTCGTCAACCGCTTCGATGCCAACACCTATCTGCTGATGACCAAGGCGCTGGACTATTTCGATCCCGCGCAGGACACCGGCGATGATCTCGCGGCGGCGCTGGCTCCGGCCAGCGCGCGTTTTCTGGTCGTGGCGTTCTCCAGCGACTGGCGCTTCTCACCCAAGCGGTCGCGAGAGATCGTGCGGGCCTTGCTCGCGCGCAAGAAGCGCGTCAGCTTCCTCGAAATCGAGTCGGACTACGGACACGATGCCTTCCTGATGCCGATTCCGCTCTACCATCGCGCACTGGCCGGATTCCTGGAGACACCGGCATGACCTTGCGCGCCGATCTCGAATTGATGAGCCGGTGGATCGAACCCAACGCGGCGCTGCTAGATCTCGGCTGCGGCGATGGCGTGCTGCTCGACACGCTGACGCGGGATCGGGGCGTGGTCGGCTTCGGTGTCGAAATCGATCCGGAGCTGGTCGCCGACTGCATCGAACGAGGACTCAACGTGATCCACCAGGATCTCGATGACGGTCTGGCCGACTTCGGCGATGCCGCCTTCGACTACGTGGTGATGACCCAGGCCTTGCAAGCGGTTCCCCATCCGCACCGTCTGCTGCGGGACATGGTGCGGGTCGGTCGCGAGGCAATCATCACCTTTCCGAATTTCGGCCACTGGCGAACCCGCTGGGCGCTGGCCATCGGCGGACGCATGCCGATCACGGAAACCTTGCCGCACCCGTGGTATTCCACACCGAACGTCCGTCTGTGCACCGTGCGGGATTTCGAGGAGCTCTGCGCGATCGAACACGTCAGTATTCTGGAGCGCGTCATGGTCGACCAGCGACATCGCTCGAACGCGATGATGCAGCGCCTGCCCAATCTGCTGGGCGAAATCGCGGTGTACCGGGTGGCGGCGCAATGATGCGACATGTCCTGCGAATCCTGCTGATCTGGGCGACGACGCTGCCCGCGGGTGCGGAACAATCCGTCAGCAGCGGCGACATCGTCGTGCACTATTCCGCGATGACCACGGCAGACCTGACGCCGGATGTCGCCAGCGCCCTGAATGTCTCACGCAGCCGCAAACGCGCGCTGGTCGTGATTCACGCGCAGCACGTGGACGGCGCCCAACGCCAGTCCAGAGCGGCCACGGTCCGGGGCACGAGCAAGAATCTGGTGGGCCAGTCCCGTGAACTCGAATTCCGCAGCGTTCGCGACGGCGATGCCGAGTACGCCATCGCCACGCGACCGGTGGCCAATCTCGAAACGCTGGTGTTCGAACTCGTCGTTGATGTCGAGGGACACCCGAGCAGCCTGCCGATCCGCTTCCGTCAGCAGTTCTATCACTGAAACCGGGCGACAGCCGCCGGCGCTCAGCCGTCCGGCGCCACGTCGAGCTTGCGCTGAATCCAGTCCCGGTGCGGGATGTGCAGCAGATCGGAGAACCGGCGCATGAGGTGTTCCTCGTGCTTGTCCAGCTTGCCGTCGGCATAGGCGACCCGCCACAGGCAGGTCAGCACGTCCAGCTTTTCGGCGTAGGACATCGCATCGTTGATCATCCTGACGAAGCGATGCAGCGACACCGCGTCATCGGCATGCTGCGAGGCGGCGTGGATCAATTCACCGATCTGCGACGCTGACAACCCGAAGGCCGTCGCGAGTTCGGCTTCCACCGCCTCGCGTTCGATCGCATCCTCCGAAAAATCCGCCCGCGCGACCTCGACCATGAGCACGGCGGCCGCGAGCCGGGTGTCGTCAAGATCGCCGTCGTGATCCTCGGCTGGCGTCGAGAACAGTCTCGACGCCAGCTGCTTGAGCGCGGATGGCATCAGAAGCCGAAGGCAAGCCGCAGGTTGAACGCGCTGTTGTCACCGATCTTTTCCGCCTCGGCCGTGATCTTCATGATCGCCAGCGAAAAGCGGACACCGCCGAACACGCGATCCAGGTCGTAATCCTCGTCTTCATAGCCGGCGACATCGGTGGTCACCTCGGAATCGACGCGACCGTAACCGACATAGGGCGTGGCGAAGACGAATCCCTTGGAAATCGACACATCGTAGGACAGGGCTTCCGCCTCGATATCGTCCTCCCCGGTCGCCGACTGGTAGGCGACACGCAGCGAGACGGCCGGAATCGCCACATTGCCCGACACGAAGGAGTAACGAGCCTCGCCACCGAAGAGCGTCACGTCGGTTCCCGGCACCAGGCCAAGCTGCGCGCCAACCTCGACGTTGATCAGCGGAATGCCCTTGCTGGCGACCAGGCTGACGAAGCCAAGCCCGCTCGGATCCTCGCCAACCAGTGACTGCCAGCTGTCACTGTTCTCGACACTGGTGTAGCTGAACAGGGCGCCCACATCGAAGCCCAGCAGCCCACCCGTCTCCGCCGGACTGGCCGAGCGGTAGGCCACCGCCGCCGACAAATCTTCCCCGACGCCGCGGAAATCGTCCTGATCCCCACCGACTGGCAGATCCAGGTCCACGGCCATGGCGGATACCGGCAGCACGGCCAGACAGGCTGCCGCGATCAATCGCTTCGACATTGCGCTCCACTCGTGTTTGGAAAAGGCGCCGGGAGCATAACAAACCCGTTTGACGCCGCCATGTCACGCGCAACTCGGCGGCAGCGGCTCAGTGCAACTCCGCCCAGCGTGCCTCGATGACCTCGGACACATGCGTCCGCAACCCGGTGAGGTGCCCATGGAAGAAATGCCCGACGTTGGGCAGCCAGACCTGCCGAGGCGGATGATCCAGCGCCGCCAACGTCTCGCGGTTGTCGCCAGCAGCGATTACGTCATCGGCCTCGCCGTGAATGTAGAACCACGGACAGGACAAGGCCGGAATGCCGCCCAGCGTGGTGTATCGCAGTGCCGGCGCAACGGTGATCAGCTGCACCGGCTCGCTTTGCGCGGCGGCATGCAGGCTGACCCAGCCACCAAAGGAGAACCCGGCGACCAGCAACGGCTGACCTTCGAAGCGCTCCCGCGCGTGAGCGATGGCCGCCAGCGCATCGTCCAGTTCACCGGAACCGCCATCGTGCAACCCCTCGCTCTGACCCACACCGCGAAAATTGAACCGGACGGACGCCAGACCGCATTGCTCCGCCGCCCTTGCGAGCGTATAGGTCACCTTGTTATCCAGCGTACCGCCGTACAGCGGATGTGGATGACAGATCACCGCCACGCCGCGCGGCTCGCCCTCGGCATCACCAACCGCGAACTCCAGCGCACCGGCCGGCCCATCGATCGTGTAGCGCTCCCACTGGCTCACGACGTCACGACATCGGCGGCCGGGTCAGGGCTGGGCTGGGAAACGTCCTTCTGCTGCTTGCGCGTCTCCTTGCGGTTGCGCGCCTCCGACTCTGCTGCGCCGGTCTTCTTCGGCGCGTAGTAAACCACCGTCTCGCCTGGACGCGGCTTGATCGGTGCCTGCGGCGCGTGGAACGTCAGGCGCTTGCCTTCGCGCAGCACGCCGATGCAGAGCGAGCCTTCCGGCAGATCGGAGAGAAAGTCCTCGTAGCTGTAGGCTTCGGTGATCTTGGTCTTGTAGAACTTCCAGTCCTGGAAGTGGCGCCGCCAGAGTTCCTCGTACTGGGCATTCTCGGCGAACGCGGGCACGCCGGTGAACGGTCGCGCCACGGCCTTGCTTTTCTGGCGATTGCCTTCGTCCGGGGCGTACATGGGCAACTGGAACACGCGGTCGTGCTCGATGCGCCCGGCGAAGTTTCGGCATACCAGCGCGTTGTAGGCGTCATTGCTGGTCGCGGCCAGGACGACGTTGACGCCGTTGAGATGCAGGGACAACTGCAGCTCGTCCGACAGGATCTCCCCGTAGATCACGTTGACCCCGGCCAGACGCGCCTCGCGCAGCCGATGCCAGGAGGAATCCACTAGCAACACCGACAGGTTCAGATCCTTGGACAGGGACTGGGCCAGTTCGGTCGTCCAGGGCGACGCGCCCACGATCAGCACGCCGTCATCCGGCGTCGCCAGATTCAGACGCTTGGCCAGCCAGCTGATCGTGAACCCGTGGAGCGTCACCGTGGACAGCACCATCGCGAACACCAGCGGTAGCAGCAGTTCGGCGTCCTCGTAACCGGCATCCAGCATCTCCGGCCCGAACAGACCGGCCACGGCGGCGGCGACGATCCCGCGGGGCGCGATCCAGCTCAGCAGCAGCCGCTCGTTCCATTGCATGTCGGCGCCGATGGTTGCCAGCAGAATCGACAACGGACGCACGATGACGAGCATCGACGCCACCAGCGCGATCGCATGCCAGTCCAGGTGCGAAATGGTCACCGGATCGAGATCCGCGGTCAGCAGCACGAACACCGAAGACACCAGCAGAATGGTGATGTACTCCTTGAACCGCCGCATTTCCTCGAAGTTCGGCAGTTCGAGATTGCCCAGCACCATGCCCATCAGCGTGACCGCAAGCAGACCCGCCTCGTGCTGAACCGCGTTGCTGGCCGCGAACACGACCAGCACGCCGGCCAGCATGGTCGGCGCCTTCAGATACTCCGGAACGTAGGCGTTGCGGAACGCCCAACCGACCAGCAGCGCCGCACCACCGCCGATGATGATCGCCGCGACCGACCCGATCCCCAACGAGATCAGGACGGAATCCAGCGGATCCCCGCCCCCCGAGTAGACGAAGAACTGGAAGATCAGCACCGCTGCCAGCGCCCCGATGGGATCGTTGATGATCCCCTCCCACTTCAGGTAGCTGGCCGTGCGCCGGTTCAGACGCGCCTGCCGCAGCAGCGGGATGATCACGGTGGGGCCGGTCACGACCATGATGGCACCGAACACCAGCGCCACCGGCCAGTCCAGATCGCCGATGCCCTTCGCCGCCAGACTGCCCAGACCGAACGCGAACACCGCGCCGATCGATACCAGCCGCTTCACGCCCGAGGCGGCTTCCTTGAATTCGTGCAGGCGCAGCGTCAGCCCGCCCTCGAACAGGATCACCGCCACGCACAGACTGACGACGGGCCGGTAGACATCGCCGAAATCCACGCTCGGACGGACAAATCCGAACAGGGGTCCGACGATCACGCCGGCGACCAGGAACAGCACGATCGCCGGCAGCCGCAGCCGCCATGCGATCCACTGCGCGGCCACGCCGAGCGAGACCACGAGCACCAGAACGTTGAGCAGATGGTAGGTCATGGGAAAAAAGAAGTCGCCTGAAATCGGCGGCAGGCCGTTATATCACAGCGCCTCGTGGTGTCGGGCACCCCGAACGCCGGCGAGGCACCTGCCCCGTGTCGGCGGTGCAACCCGACACGCCGCCCCCATGGGCGGGTCAGCCCAGGCCTTCCCAGCCGGATTTGCGACGGCGCAGATGGGGCGCGATCAGACCCAGGGCCAGACCGATGAACGCGATCGCGGCGCCAGTGATCCAGTTGTCGCGTTGAGACTGCTCGTTGCGCAACTCCATGCCGAGCCGGTCGCGTTCCTGTTCCAGGGCGCGCACTTCCTCGACGAGCTGCTCATTTCGCCGCTGGATTTCCATCGGCCGGGCCGCCGCGGACGACACCCGACGCAATTCCGTCTCCAGGCTGGCGACCTTTTCCTCCAGCTGACCGATCTGGGTCCGCATCCCGGTGTTTTCGGTCTGCACCGTTTCCAGCTTTGACACGGCCTCGACGGCGCGCTGCTCGGCGGTCGCCTGCGCGCGGCGCGCGGCCTCCACCTGCTCCCGCGCCACGGGACTGCTCTGCAGGTACCGGGTCAGCACCCAGCCCTCGGTGCCCGACGCGGTGCGAACCTGGCTGTATCCGGACTCCGCGTCCTGCTGCAACACCTCGACCCGCGACCCACTGTCCAGCATGGCGCGAATACCGAACTGCGTGCCCTGGCCCCGACGCAGCGTGATCTCCAGCTCGTCTGTGACATACGCAGTCGCCGCCAGGGCGGACATTGGCGATGCAAGCAGCAGACAGACGAATAGCGGAAAGGCTCGATAGGTCACGGAATCCTCCATGAAGCGTGACGGACCAGGAGCGGCAGGGCGCGGGAGTCTAGCAAAGCCGGTGCCGACTCCGAGGATGCTATTGATGATGCTGATCGACCAGCAATTCGTCGAATAAGTTCACATCGTCGAAATGCCGCATGCCGACAAAGGCGGTGGCGTGCCGGCCCCAGACGCGCATCGCTCCGGGCGATTGGACGCCGCTGGGCCATAGATACCACCGTTCCGGCCGCCTGGAACGAGCGACAAGACCGTCCTGGTCGAACAGCGCGCGGTGCGCGCCGGCCGGCGTCGGCATCGCCAGCAAGTCGGTGTAGCGCGCCAGCCGGTAAACGCCGTCGACGGGGGATGGATGCGCTTCGCGCACGTCCACTATCAGGTGATCGTGAGCACGAACCACGACCTCCACAGGACCCTGTGTCGACAGGCGCCTCGGCACGATGGCGGGTTCCGCCGGGCCAGTGGCGGGAACGCGCGCATCGGTCGGGAACAGCACGTGATAACAGCCGCAAGGATGAATGCTGTCGCGCATCCGCACGCGGCCTTGGGCGTCCAGCGTCACCCGCCAGACAATGCCGTCCAGCGCGCCAGCGTAAGGATCCAGCGCGGATTCGGCGGGCCGCCCGGCGAACCAGAGGGTGAAGACCAGCTGCCAGACCGGTTCGTCACGATCCAGCCAGGGGAGCAACTGCACATGAACCACCGGGTCGCTGACGTCGAACGCCAGCCGGCCAGCCGTCCAGACCGGTCGACCCGGATGATCCGACGGGGAGGCCGACTCGACCCGAAACCGCGGCGCGTGGACGCGAAGCCACCGCTTCAGCGCAGCCACGCCCGGTCTCGCCAGGCCCGGCAATTCCGGCACCTGTTCCAGCAACGTGCTCACCCACTCGTCACCCGGTTCGATCGGCGCAAATAAAGGCCAGTCCCACTGGGAGGCCTCATCGCCAAAGGTTTCGAGATAGCTTCGCTGCCACGCGTGCACGCCGGCTTGCAGCCCCAGACGCGACAGCGGATAGACTCCCAGCCATCGCTGCCAGGCCACATAGTCGGAATCGACCCGCGCGCGATCGCGCCACGCCGCCCAGTCGCCATCACTGATCGGCCCGCCTGGCAGCTGCTCGGCGCAACGCGCCATGTCATCTCGCAGGGCAGCCACCGCCGCATCGTCACCGGCATTCAGCAACTCCGCCGTCCAGGCCTGTTCGCCCAGGGTCGCCGCCGCCCGCAGCCACTGATGCCGAGCCGACGCATCATGAACCGGCCACCGGTCCCAGCCCCGCATCACACGCAACCACGGCGCACCATCGAGGGGCATGCCGTAGGCCGACCGAGCCCGCCGATCGGCGATGAGCCGTTCATGGGCACTCGCGACGCGCTCACAGGAATGATTCGTCGGACTGGCCGACGTTTCTTCAGCCTGGCGAGGCAGAACGCAGCCCGCCAACAGCAGCACGAGCATCAGCGCCGGCCACGGGTTGTCGCACATAAACCGTGCGTCTATAGTCGGCCAGCGGTGCACACAGGGAGTGTTGCGCCTGGAATTCACTCTACACGGAACGCGGAGACGACAATGCGGCGCCACACTCTAGCAGCAATCTTGTTGGGCATTGCGGCATCGGGGCCAGCGGCTGCGAGCAGCTATGGGGACCCGACGCCCGAAGGTCTGATGTTCCTCGAAATGGGCTTTGGTGACGCCTCGGCACAGCCGCTGGTGCAGAAGCTTCGATACGGATTTCAGTTCGATGTCGCGCATGGCTTCGAGCAAATCGAACGTCCCAAAATGCTGCGCATGGAGTTCAACGGCAATCAGCTGTCTCCGATGGGACTCAACCGCTTTGAAGTCGGCGGCGTGAACGTATTGACGACGCACTACCGCTTGAACGCGGCCGGCGTGTTCGAAGGCTACTCGGCCATCGACTTCGGTCTGCTCGCGGTCGGCGTGGCCGGTCTCGCGGCCATCGGCACCGAAGTGTTCGACAGCGACGAAACCGAGGAAACACCGCTGACCGATGACGGCGGGGAAGGCGGTGAAGGCACGGGAGGAGACGAAGAAGAGGAGTGCACGCTCACGCTGCTGGGAATTTGCATCCCCTGAACCAGCTTTCTCCGACCTGATCGCATTCACGTTTCGGCCCGGCTCGTCCGGGCCGAATCACGTACCGCCCCCTTGAATCATCAGCGACTCCCGTGATCGACATCGGCGCCAATCTGGCTGACGCCAGCTTCGACCCGGATCGACCGGACGTGTTGCAACGCGCCTGGGATGCCGGGGTGGACCACATCGTCCTGACGGGCTCCTCCGCGTTCAGCAACCGGCGCGCGCAAGAACTGACCAGCCTGGCGCCGGCACGACTTTCGGCCACCGCGGGTCTGCACCCCCACCATGCCGAGGAATGGACCGCCCACCTCGCCGACAGCATCCGGGCGATGGCGGCGGAGGGGCGGATCGTCGCGGTTGGCGAATGTGGCCTGGACTATTTCCGCGACCTGTCGCCGCGCAAGGCGCAACGTGATGCGTTCGCCGCGCAGCTGGAGATCGCGATCGAACACCATCTGCCGGTGTTCCTGCATCAGCGGGACGCGCACGTCGATTTCCTGCCAATGCTTTCGGAGTACCGGCGGTCGCTGGTGGACTGCGTCGTGCACTGTTTCACCGATACGGCGGCTGCGCTCGACGACTATCTGGCCCTGGACTGCCACATCGGCATCACCGGCTGGATCTGCGATGAGCGACGCGGACAACACCTGCTTCACTGTGTCGGCGACATCCCGCACGACCGCTTGATGATCGAGACCGACGCCCCCTACCTGCTACCGCGCACGATCCGCCCGAAACCGAAAACCCGTCGCAACGAACCCATGCATCTGGGCGAGATCGCCAACACCATCGCCACAGCAACCGGGCAGGAACCCGCGGCGGTTCAAGCGTCGACAAACGCCACGGCCAGACGTTTTTTCCGCCTGGCTGGCTAGCGCATCGACCGTAGCCGAATGGCGACCAGCACCGCGACGGCCGCGGTGGGCAGAAATGCCGTGACCACTGGCGAGAGCCCATAGATCAGGCCGGTACTCGACGTCACCTCATTGATCAGATAGAAGCCGACGCCGAACAGCACGCCGACAAACAGGCGCTGACCGGCGCCACCCTGTCGCAGCGAACCGGTGACGAACGGCACCGCCACCAGCATCATCACGATCACCGTAATCGGCGTGGCCAGCTTACGCCAGAACGCGAGAGCCGAGCCTTCGACATCCAGGCCGTTGCTCTCCAGATAGTCCATGTAGCGCCACAATCCCCAGGCGGACAGACTCTCCGACTCCAGCACGAACAGGCGCAGCACGTCGGGGGTGAGATCGGGCGTCAGATCGGTCGGCCAGGGTTCCTGGTCGGCCGTCTCCACCTGGATTTCATCCTCCAGAAAACGTGTGCGCCGGACGCCGTTGAAGGTCCAGTGATCCTCGTCGTACTCCGCCGATTCGATCGCGATGGCCGCGTCCAGGCTGCCCTCCTCACCCAGTCGGAACAGCTCGACCTGGCGAATCTCCCGCTCGCTCAACAATTCGCCGATAAAGACGAAATGCCGGCCATCGCGCAGCCAGACACCGTCCTTGCTGCCCCGTGCGCTCTCGCCGTAACGCGCCACGCTGCGAATCTCGTCCGCCAGCGGCGTGGTGACCGGTACCAGGAACTCGCCCAGCGCGAATGCCAGCATGCCGATCGCGACACCCGCCTTGGCCACGCCCCAGGCCAGGCGGGTCACGGAAATTCCCGCGGCCCGCATCGCGACGAGTTCGGAATTGGCCGCCAGCGCGCCCAGCCCCATCAAGGTGCCGAGCAGCGCGATCACCGGGAACATCACATACACCGTCTCCGGTATCTGCAACGCCACGTATTGCAGAATCGGGCCAATCCCGTACTGCCCGCGCCCCAGGTCCTCGAGTTCCGTCACGAAGGTGATGAACGTCGAGATCGCCAGCAGCGCGGCGCCGACGACCAGCGTCAGCGTGAACACGGACTGGCGCAGATAGGCGTCGACGCGTTTCATGCGGCGCGCCGCCCCGGCATCCGCAGCCTGCCGTCCCGATAGAGGTAGAGCCACACCACGGCGAGCGCCACGAGCATGTGCACCCACCACATGCCGAGCCAGGCCGGGATCAGGCCCTTGCCCACCCAGGCCTGCGCCACGCCCAGCACATTGACGTAACCGATGTAGGCGGCGATCCCGAGAATCAGCTTGGCGTAGCGACCCTGGCGTGGCGAAGTGTGGGCCAGCGGAACGGCCAGCAACGCGAGCAGCAGCACCGTGATCGGTGAGGAGGCCCGCCATTGCAACTCGGCGATATCCTCGGCCTGGGCGGAGGCCAGCAGATCCGTCGTCGCGGCGATCTTTCGCTTGCCGACCTCGTAGACGAAACTCGGGGCCGGGAACCGGAATCCGTTGTCAGCGAAGGACAGCACGCTGAATGCCGCCTCTCCGGGCTGCCCTTCGTAGCGGTAACCATCACGCAGTGCCAGGGTACGATCCCCGGAGTCCGCATCGATGGACTCCTGGCCCTGCTGGGCAATCAGCACACCCGCCCTCGCCTCGCCGAAGCTGCGCACGAAAATCTGCTCCATCGTCCCCTGCGCCGCATCCCGCCTCTCCACGTAGAACACGGCCGGGACGCCGGGAATGGTTCGGAACTGCCCCGGCTCGAACGCGGAAAACGCGATCTCCTGCTGCGCACGCTTGATCAAGTAATCGGCGGTACGCCCGGCCCAGGGAGACAGCGCAAAACTGAGAATCGCGGTCAATGCCGCCAGGGCGATGCCGAGCCGGATGAACGGTCGGTAAAGCGTGCCGAGACTGACACCGCAGGCAGCAATCGCGGCCATTTCGCTGTCGCGGTACAGACGCCCCAGCGCCAGCATCACGGCCAGCAGCAACGAGACCGGAATCAGGATCACCAGATATTGGACGCTGGAAAGCGCCACCACCTGCAAAAGCAGCGTTTCCGGCAACTCGCCGCTGGCCGCAAGACCCAGGAAGCGGGCAAAACGCGTGGAAAGCATGATCGCCAACAGCACCAGGGTCACCGCGACCCAGGTCAGACCGGCCTCGCGAAACAGATAGCGATCGAGAATCAGCGGACGCATTCAGCGGTCATCAAGAGTTGAGGTCGTTGTTCAGACTGGATCAGGTGATGAAAAAAAAGCCGAAAGGCCTAGAATGAGGCGCAACGGCTGGAAAGCCGGAAAACGGTTAGTCCCGTCATCAGCTCGATGCCCGGAGGCTCGAAACGCTGATCCCGAAGCCGACGCTCCTTGGAGGGTCGGCTGCTGCATTTGTGTCAGTTTAATACCAAGGAGAAAGGACGACACATGGAATACTTTGTCAAGAGTGGCCATCCCGAGAAACAGCGTGTCGGCTGCGTTGTCGTCGGCGTGTTCGACCGCCGCAAGACCTCGATCCCCGCCGGTACGCTGGACCACGTGAGCGCGGGAGCCATCGGCAGTGTCATGCGTCGTGGCGACATGGACGGCAAGCTCGGCCAGACGCTGATGCTCCACAACCTGCCCAACATGTTCTGCGACCGCGTGCTGCTGGTCGGCATGGGCAAGGAGCGCGACCTGGACGACGCAAACTTTCGCGGCGCCTGCACGGCGGCGGCGAAGGCGCTGAAGAAGTGCGGCGCCAAGGACGCGGTGAGCTACCTGACCCACGCCAACGTCAAGGGCCGCTCGCATGGCTGGAAGGTCAAGCAGGCGGCACTGGTCACCGAAGCCGCGTTCTACAGCTTCACCGAATGCCGGGGCGAGGAAGCACGTGCTGGCATCGAGAGTCCGAAGATCGAGCGTCTCACCTTCGACGTCCCCCGCCGCAGCGACCTCGATGAAGGTGAGGTCGGACTGACCGAAGCACTGGGCATCGCCAAGGGTGTCACCACCGCACGCCGGCTGGGTGATCTGCCGGGCAACATCTGCACCCCGACGTTCCTGGCCGAACACGCGAAGCAGCTCGCCAAGGACTACGGCAAGATCAAGACGCGCGTGCTGGAAGAAGCCGAGATGGAAGAACTCGGCATGGGCGCCCTGCTCTCCGTCTCCCGGGGCAGCCGCCAGCCGGCCAAGCTGATCATCATGGAATACATGAACGGGCCGAAGAACCAGAAGCCCGTGATCTTCGTCGGCAAGGGTCTGACCTTCGACGCCGGCGGCATCAGCATCAAGCCCGGCCCGAAGATGGACGAGATGAAGTACGACATGTGCGGCGGCGCCTCGGTATTCGGCGCGATGCACGCGCTGGCCGAGCTCGACCTGCCCATGAACGTGGTCGGCATCGTCCCTAGTTCCGAGAACCTGCCGGACGGCGACGCCAACAAGCCGGGCGACATCGTCACCAGCATGTCGGGCATCACCATCGAGATTCTGAACACCGACGCCGAGGGCCGGCTGATCCTCTGCGACGCACTCACCTACGCCGAGCGCAACTACGACGCCGACGTCATCGTCGACATGGCCACGCTGACCGGCGCCTGCGTCGTCGCGCTGGGTGCGCACGCGACCGGGCTGTTCTCCAACCAGTCCTCGCTCGCGCGGGCGCTGCTGGGCGCCGGCGAGTCGATTTACGACCGCGCCTGGGAAATGCCGCTGTGGGAGGACTACCAGAAGCAGCTCAAGAGCCCGTTCGCCGATGTCGCCAACATCGGCGGCCCGGGGGCTGGCGCGATCACCGCCGCCAGCTTCCTGCATCGCTTCATGCGCAAGCAGAAATGGGCGCATCTGGACATCGCCGGCACGGCCTGGACCAGCGGCGGCGCCACCAAGGGCTCCACGGGTCGACCGGTGGGACTGCTGGTCCAGTTTCTGCTCGATCGGCTGGAGAAGCAGAAGGCGGCCTGACCGGCTCGCAGACCCTTCGCGGCATCCAAAGGCCGGCAGCGATCGCTGCCGGCCTTTTTTGTCGCGGACGGTCGGCATGACGCGATGCACCACCTGCGCTAACCTTGCCGACCCTCGCGCCCCCGGCCAACGCCGGACGCGTCGTGACGCACTGGAATGACTCGAATCGGTTTCTACATCCTCCGGGCCGCGCAGCCGCAAGCATTCGTCTGCCGCCTGTGCCAGCAGCTCTACCAGCGCGGCCAGTCGATTTATGTCCACGCCCCGGACGATGGGGATGCGCAGCGGATCGACGAAGCGCTGTGGACCTACCGGCCCGACGCCTTTGTGCCACACGACATGCTTGGCGCGCCGGACAGCGAATCGACACCGATCCTGATCGGGCAGACCGAACCGCCCGAACACTGCCACGATGTGCTGATCAATCTGGCGCCGGATGTGCCGTTGTTCTTCAGCCGCTTCGAGCGCGTGGCCGAAATCATTCCCGCCGATGACACCCTGAAGACCGCGGGCCGCCATCGGTTCCAGTTCTACCGCGATCGCGGTTATCAACTCGACACCTATCAAGACGTAGATGGATAAGACCTACGACCCGTCCGAAATCGAACCCCGGTGGTACCAGACCTGGGAGCAAGCCGGCGACTTCAACGCACGGCTGGAGCCGGATCGCGATGCCTACTGCATCGTCATCCCGCCGCCCAACGTCACCGGCAGCCTGCACATGGGTCACGCATTCCAGCACACGATCATGGACGCGCTGACCCGTTATCACCGCATGCGTGGCGACAACACGCTGTGGCAGCCGGGCACCGACCACGCGGGCATCGCCACGCAGATGGTCGTCGAGCGCCGTCTGGCCGCCGAGGGCGTGTCCCGCCACGATCTCGGCCGCGACGCCTTCGTCGACAAGGTCTGGGAATGGAAGGCCGAGTCCGGCGGCAACATCACCCGGCAGATGCGCCGCATGGGCAGTTCCGTGGACTGGTCGCGCGAGCGCTTCACCATGGACGCGGGCCTGTCCGAGGCCGTCACCGAGGTCTTCGTGCGTCTTTACGACGAGGGCCTGATCTATCGCGGCAAGCGCCTGGTGAACTGGGACCCCGTGCTGAAGACCGCCGTGTCCGATCTGGAAGTCGAGTCGAAGGAGGAACAAGGCCATCTGTGGCACCTGCGCTACCCGCGCAGCGACGGTCAGGGTCATGTGATCGTCGCCACGACGCGACCGGAAACCATGCTGGGCGACATGGCCGTGGCCGTGCATCCCGACGACGAGCGCTACCGCGACCTCGTTGGCCAGACACTGGAACTGCCGCTGACCGGCCGCCGGATTCCGGTGATCGCCGATGACTACGTCGACCCCGAATTCGGCACCGGCTGCGTGAAGATCACGCCGGCGCACGATTTCAATGACTACGCCATGGGCCAGCGCCACGGGCTGACGCTGCTCAACATTTTCGATGACGACGCCTGCATCAACGACGATGCGCCGGAGGCCTATCGCGGCCTGTCCCGCTTCGAGGCGCGCAAGCGCATCGTCGACGACCTGGACGCCGCCGGCCTGCTGGAACGCATCGACGACCACACGCTGATGGTCCCTCGCGGCGACCGCACCGGCGAGGTGCTGGAGCCCTACCTGACCGACCAGTGGTTCGTGAAAACCGGGCCGCTGGCCGAGCCGGCCATCGAAGCCGTCGAGACCGGCCGCATCCGCTTCGTGCCGGACAACTGGAAGAACACCTACTTCCAGTGGATGCGCAACATCGAGGACTGGTGCATCAGTCGCCAGCTCTGGTGGGGGCATCGCGTGCCCGCCTGGTACGACGACGCCGGCAACATCGTCGTCGGTCGCACCGAAGCCGAGGCCCGGGAGCGCTGGCATGCGCAGTTCGGCAATGACCAGGAACCGCGGCTGCGCCAGGACGAGGACGTGCTCGACACCTGGTTCTCCTCGGCGCTGTGGCCGTTCACCACGCTGGGCTGGCCGGAGCAGACACCGGAGCTCAAGGCGTTCTATCCCACCGCCGTGCTGGTCACCGGCTTCGACATCATCTTCTTCTGGGTCGCCCGGATGATCATGATGGGGCTGAAGTTCGCCGGCGACGCGCCGTTCCGCGATGTCTACATCACCGGCCTGATCCGCGACGCCGAGGGTCAGAAGCAGTCCAAGTCCAAGGGCAATGTCATCGACCCGGTGGACCTGATCGACGGCATCGATCTCGACGCGCTGGTCGCCAAGCGCACCGTGGGTCTGATGCAGCCGAAGAAGGCCAGGGCCATCGAGAAGGCCACGCGCAAGGATTTTCCGGATGGCATCCCCGCCTTCGGCACCGACGCCGTGCGCTTCACCTTCGCAGCGCTGGCTTCCACCGGTCGCGACATCCGCTTCGATCTGGGCCGCGTGGCGGGCTACCGCAACTTCTGCAACAAGCTATGGAATGCCGCCCGCTACGTGCTGATGAACACGGAGGGCCAGGACACCGGGCTGAACCCGGATGACGCGATCTCGCTGTCCGCGGCCGATCGCTGGATCATCTCGCGCTTGCAGGACACCGAGCGCAAGGCCTCGGACCACCTGGATGCCTACCGCTTCGACCTTGCGGCGCAGACGCTTTACGACTTCACCTGGAACGAGTACTGCGACTGGTATCTGGAGCTGTCCAAGCCGGTACTCACCGGCGATGCCGATGCCGCCGCCCAGCGCGGCACGCGCCGCACGCTGGTCCGTGTGCTGGAAACGCTGCTGCGGCTGATGCACCCGCTGATGCCCTTCATCACCGAGGAAATCTGGCAGAAGGTCGCGCCACTGGCCGGCGCCGAGGGCCGCTCCATCGCCCTGACCCGCTGGCCAACACCGGACGCGGATCGCCATGACGAAGCGGCCGAGGCGGATGTCGCCTGGCTGCAACGCTTCATCCTCGGCGTGCGCCGCATCCGCGGCGAGATGGACATCTCCCCGAGCAAGCCGATTCCGGTGCTGCTGGAACAGGCCGGCGTGGATGACCGCGAGCGGCTGGGCCGTTTCGAAGCACTGATCGCCTTCCTCGCACGCACCGAATCGATTCGCGTCCTGGACGCGGGCGACACCGCGCCCGAGTCCGCCCTCGCCCTGCTCGGAGACATGCGCATCCTCGTCCCCATGGCCGGGCTGATCGACAAGGACGCCGAACTGGCTCGCCTGGACAAGCAGATCACCCAAACCGAAGGTGACGTCCAACGCGCCGAGGCCAAGCTGGGCAACGAGGGCTTCGTCAGCCGCGCGCCGGAGGCCGTGGTCAATCAGGAGCGCGAACGCCTCACCACGCATCGCAAGACGCTGGGCGAATTGCAGGCACAGCGGGAACGGATCGCGGCCCTGTAGGGTCAACCTGTCATGGGCACACGTCTTCTCATCCTGCTGTTCGTCATTCCGCTGGCGGAAACCTGGTTTCTGATCAAGGTCGGCGGCGTCATCGGCGCCGTCCCCACGATCGCGCTGGTCGTGCTCACCGCGGTCGTCGGCACCACGGTGGCGAGACGTCAGGGCCTGTCGACGATCCGTCGCATCCAGCTTGCGCAAATGGAGGGCCGGCTGCCGGCGTCGGAGATGGTGGAGGGCGTGCTGCTGTTGCTGGCGGGCGTGCTGCTGATGACACCGGGCTTCTTCACGGACGCGATCGGCTTTTCCATGCTGTTTCCGCAACTGCGTGCGCGGCTGGCGCAGAAGACCGTCGGATCACTCGCCACCGCTCGACCCGACCTCAAGCAACCGGTCGTCATCGAAGGCGACTTCGAGCGCAAGTCCTGATCCAGCGGAGCCGCGCGCCGTCGTGGTGACGCGCTCCGCCCCCGTCTACCCTGCCTTCAACTGCGCCCGGTGAACCGGCTCGTCGCTGGCACCCTCGATCTGCTTGAGACAGCGATCGAAGGTCTGCGAAATCCGGGTCTGGTGCAGGATCATCGACAGCTTCGGCCAGGTCGCCCTTTCACCGGCCAGGATCATCTCGCGCGTCGTCTCGACGCTGGGATTCGACATCATCTGGCGGAACTGACTCAGCCGGAATGACGGCACGACGGTGATGTTGCCGCGGTATTGCTGCTCCAGCAGGCCATGCAGGGTATCCAGCCGCTTGCGAACATGACCGGGCGGAGACAGGTCGCGCCCCAGCCCGGCGAGCAGCTTGGCCTGCTCCTTCACCGCCTCCAGCGCGTAGGCGCGGAGGATGCCGGTGCGCCCACCGCGCGAGCGTGAACCACGCAGGGCCATGAACGGCACGACATGCGGGTTGGTCTGGCTGACGATGAAATGATTGACGTTATGCAGGCGCCTCAATCGCATCTGCGGGAGGTCGCTCTTCATGGAGCCATCCACCCATTTCACGTTCGGCAGGAATGGCACCTTGGCGCCACGGTGATCACGCTGGTACAGCAACACGGGCTCGAAGATCACCGGCACGGCGCAGGAGGCCAGCACCGCCTCACGCATGCAAAGATGCGGGAAGGTCACGTGGTTCAGCAGCTTCGGTGACTGCGTGGTGTTCGCCGGCGACACGGTGACGTTGACCACCCGACCGGTGCGTCGATAGGACTCGTCAAAGGTCATGTCGGCGACGAAGTGCTGGATGCCGCGACGCACCTGCGCCTGGTCCATCAGCGCCCGCCGCTTGATGATCGAACTCAGACCCAGACCGCGCCAGAAGCCGAACCGGGCCATGTCCGCGTCGAAGATCTCCTCGATCTCGTCGTCGGTATGCGTACCCAGCGTCGCGGCCACGACCGATCCGGCGCTGGAGCCCGAGATGACGCGTGGCAGCGCATTATGTTCCCACAGCGACTTGATCACGCCGATGTGGAAAAGACCGAGTGTCGCCCCACCGGAGAGCATCAGCCCCGTGCGCCCGAACGACAGCGCCGTTTCCTCGAAGAAATCCTGGCGCTCGGGCATCGCCTGGGCGTGAGGCAGCCCGGCCAGATACTCCAGCGAGCGGCAGACCTCGTCGATGTAGTCGGAGACCAGATGCTTGGTGCCGATAAAGGTCTGCGCGTAGATGTACGGGCTGCCGATGCCGCCGATATTCCAGTGCAGCCCCTGCCGCAGCTCGTGCATCAACCCGAAGATGTCGCCCCGCTCGCGGAGCCGGCGAATCTGGCGCAGGCGGGCCCGGATCATCCGGAAATCGTAGAGCGAGGACTCGTCTTCGGATTTCCAGGCATCCCCCCCGGTCAGCTCATCCAGACGCTGGGCGGCATCCGCCCAGGTGGCGTAGTCGCCCGCCTGGCGCATCGCGCGTCTGCATTCCCGGAGGCTGGACATGATCACATCCCTTCGTGAGGTCCTGTTCATCAGCAGCTTAACGCCTATCCCACGGGATCGTGTAAACGTTTCGCGAACCGGGAACGCCCGCCCCGCTGCTCCGGCATGCACTTGCCGGACAGGAGACCGGCCCCTGGTTTAGGCTTGAAGTCCTCAACGGACGCACAGAGAACGAGTTGGACGACGTGAATCCCGACACCCGCGTAAACGGCGTGGACCTGCTGCAATCGATGCAGCAGCGTGCGAACGAAATCATCGTGGGCAAGCAGCAGCAGCTGAAGCTGGCCACGGCCTGCCTGATCGCCGGCGGCCACCTGTTGATCGACGATGTGCCCGGCATGGGCAAGACCACGCTGGCGCACACCCTGGCGAGGCTGTTCGGCCTGCATTTCAGCCGCGTGCAATTCACCAGCGACCTGCTGCCGGCCGACATCCTCGGCGTATCGGTGTTCGAGGGCACCGACAGCGGCTTCGTATTCCATCCCGGACCGGTGTTCTCGCAGGTGGTGCTGGCCGACGAGGTCAATCGCGCCAGCCCCAAGACCCAGAGCGCGCTGCTCGAAGCGATGGAGGAAGGCCAGGTCACCATCGATGGTGTCACCCGCGCCCTGCCGGCGCCGTTCTTCGTCATCGCCACGCAGAACCCGGGCGAACAGATCGGCACCTTCCCGCTGCCGGAATCGCAGCTTGACCGGTTCATGATGCGCCTGGAGCTGGGCTACCCCGCGGCGGACGCCGAACTCGAACTGCTCGCGGGCCGCAGCCGCCGGACCCTGCTGGAAGAGCTGTCCGCGGTCGGCACGCCGGAGCAACTGGTCGCGATCCAGCAGGCGGTCGGGGGCATCAAGACCAGCGATGCCCTGCTGCGCTACATCCTGGAACTGATTCGAGCGACCCGCGCCTCGGCCGACCTACGTGACGGCCTGTCGCCCCGCGCGGGCCTTGCGCTGAAACGAGCGGCCCAGGCCTGGGCCTACATGGACGCGCGGGACTACGTGCTGCCGGAAGATGTCCAGGCGGTGTTCGCCGCCGTGGTCGCGCACCGCCTGCGTACGGCCGACCGGCGCATCCTGTCCGCCGAGGCCGTTCTCGGCATCGTCGAGCACGTCGCCGTCCCCTGATGGCCGTATCGGCCCTGCGTGGCATGCTGCACCCGCTACGCAGCATCAACGCGCGTATCGAACGCTGGGTGCTGGCCCGCGTCCGGCGACTGCCCGGACCCGTCGCGATCCGCCGACAACGAATCTACATCCTGCCCACCCGCCAGGGCACGGTGTTCGCGGTCATGACCTTCGCGCTGCTGCTGGGGTCGATGAACTATTCCAACAGCTTGGGCTTCGCGCTGACTTTCCTGCTCGCCGGACTGGGTCTGGTCACCATGCATCACACTCACGGCAACCTCGTGAATCTGCAGGTGGCCGCACGCGGCAGCGTGCCGGTATTCGCGGGCGAGACGCTGCGTTTCTCGGTCGGGCTGATCAACCCGAGCCGGCGTGACCGGCACGTGATCACCCTGACCCTGCAACAGGGCGACTGGGGCGACCACTGGGCGGACGTGCCCGCGGAAAGCGAAGTGACGACGGGACTGGACGTGAAGACGACGCGCCGGGGCCGCGTCCCCGCGCCGCGCTTCGCGGTATCGTCGCGTTTTCCCCTCGGTCTGTTCTACGCTTGGACCTGGATCGAGTTGGACCAGAGCGGCATCGCCTATCCCAGTCCCGCGGGCATCACCCTGCCCGATGCGCTGGACGGTGACGAAGGCGCCGAAACGATGGCTTCGCAGCCCGGCAGCGACGATTTCGCCGGCGTGCGCGACTACCACCGCGGCGACTCGCTGAGCTCCATCCACTGGAAGGTCAGCGCCCGCAGCGGTGAACTGGTGGTCAAGCAGTTCGCGCAGGCGCGGAGCAACGAGATCGTGCTGAATTTCGACCGGCTCACCGACCCGGACCCGGAGCGGCGTCTGTCACAGCTCGCCCGCTGGGTGCTGGACGCCGCCGAACGCGGTCTGAGCTGGTCGCTGGTACTGCCCGACCAGCAGATTCCCGCGGATACCGGAGCGGAGCACTGCGCCCGCTGCCTCACCGCGCTCGCCCTGTTCGCGCCAACCCGGACATGATGCCGCCGGTCTCCCAGCGCTGCCTGCCTCGCCTGCTCGTCGTGCTCGCGATCGTGATCCTGCCGCATGCCCGCAATCTGCCGTTGTGGATCCCCGCATTCGCACTGGGCATGATGCTCTGGCGACTTGGGGTCGCACGGCGTGGCTGGCGCATGCCCGGCATGCTGATTCGCGGCGGACTGGCCGCGATGGCCTTCGCGGCCGTGCTGGCCACGTTCGGCTCCATCAACGGCCAGACCCCCGGCGCCGCGCTGCTGGTCCTGATGGCCGCGCTCAAGCTCACCGAAACACGCACGCTGCGGGACTACACGATCCTCGCGTTTCTCGGGTATTTCCTGCTCGGTACTCATTTCCTGTTCGACCAGAGCATCCCGATGATCCTGTTCCTGCTGGTCTGCGGGGTGCTGATCACCGCGGTGCTGGTGGACATCAATCATCCGGACGGCAGCCTGTCCACCCGGACCAGCCTGCGCACCGGCGCGATCCTGATCGCCCAGGCGCTGCCGCTGATGCTGGTGCTCTTCGTGCTCTTTCCGCGCATCCCCGGCCCGTTGTGGGGTCTGCCGTCGGACTCCGGCGCGAACGCGGTCACCGGGCTCGGCGAGAACATGTCGCCAGGGGACATCTCCCAGCTGTCCCGATCCGACGAAGTGGCGTTTCGCGTCCGCTTCGACGGCCCGGTACCGCCACGGCACCAGCGCTACTGGCGTGGCCCCGTGCTGTGGACCTTCGACGGGCGCACCTGGGAACCGGGATTCCGGTCGGGCAGCCTGCAGGCCGGGACGCTGACCGACGCGGAACAGACCGTCCGCTACGAGGTGACGCTGGAAGCCCATCGTCATCACTGGATGCTTGCGCTGGACATGCCCGTCAGCACCCCACCGGATGCGCGCATGACGCCCAACCGGCAACTCGTCGCGCGCAAGCCCATCCGAGAGCGCATGCTCTACTCGGTGGAATCCGCGCTGGACTACAAGCTCGACCCGGCGCTGGAAGGCTGGCCACGCCGACTCGCCTTGCGTCTGCCGGTCGAGGGCAACGAGCGGACACGCGAGCTCGCGGCCCGCTGGCGAAACGAGGAGACGGACGACCGCGCGCTGGTCGATCGCGCCCTGCGCATGTTCCGCGAACAGCCCTTCGTCTACACCTTGCGGCCGCCACTGCTCGGCGAGAACAGCGTCGATCAGTTCCTGTTCAGCACCCGCCGGGGCTTCTGCGAACACTACGCCAGTGCCTTCGCCGTACTGATGCGCGCGGCCGGCGTGCCGGCGCGTGTAGTCGCCGGCTATCAGGGCGGTGAAATGAACGACAACGGGCAATACATGATCGTCCGCCAGTCCGATGCGCACGCCTGGGCCGAGGTCTGGCTCGAGGGCGCCGGCTGGACCCGCATCGACCCGACCGCCGCTGTCGCGCCCGATCGCGTGGAGGTTGGCCTGGGAGCCGCGCTACCCGCCGGCGAGCCGGTACCGTTCCTGGCCCGTCGAACCGGGTCCGTCATCGAGGCCATGCGCCTGCGCTGGGATTCGATCAACGCGCAGTGGAACTACTGGGTCCTGGCCTACGGCCCCGAATTGCAGCGCTCAGTGCTGTCGCGGATCGGCCTGCCCGACTGGCGCAGCATGATCCTGGCACTGACCGGGCTGATCACCCTGATACTGGCCAGCCTGGGGGCCTGGCTGCTGTGGCAGTCACGCAGCGCTGCAACGGTGGACGACGCCCGCCGCATCTGGAACCGCGCGACCCGACGATTGAGCCGGCTGGGGCTGGCGCCCCTGCCGCACGAAGGCCCGCGCGACTACTGCGAGCGGGCGGCCCGACAATCTCCGGACCTGGCGCTCAGGCTGCGCGCCCTGGTCGACGCCTATGTCGCGGTGCGCTACGCCGACAGCGCGGAACTGGACAGGCTGCGCGAGGCCGAAAGGAATTTGCGGCGCCGCTGAAGCCCCGTCAGGAGTAAAAGGCCCAGCCAGCCGGCCAACCCGACAACACCAAAGCCGCCCGAACCACCGCCGCCCCCGCCGGTCACGGGCGTGGGCACGGCGAGCCCGTCACCGATCAGGCGGAAAGCGGGACTCGCCCCGCCCTGATCGGTGTCCCGGCCGTCCTCATCCTCGTAAGCCGACCAGGCGCCATTGGTCCAGGTCGCGACGGTGCTGGGATTGGCGTCCAGCCGCTGGCCCGACAGGTCCTGCGCGTCGATCACCAGATCCAGGCGGCTGGCCGTGGCCAGCTCCGAGCCGCTGGTGACGGACAGCGCGATGTTCAACGTGTCACCCGTGTAGCGGGTCGAGTCGGTCGAATCGGACCATTGCATCGCGCTGGCGGGCGGGACGAACTCGAAGGCCTGCCCGTCGGCGTCCAGCCCGACGAAGCGAACATCCGGCAGCGGCGGCACCGACTGCCCGCGATACTGCACCACCGTCGAACCGGACAGGAGCCGCATCGGCCGATCGAACCGGATGCGCAGTTCCAGCTCACCCGTCGGCAGGCCGGATAAACGCGTCGACGTCTCGGCCCGGCCCTCCGCGCCCTCGGGCTGCCAGGCGCCGTCATAAACGATCGCGCCCGCGCCGCTGCGCAGCGTTGCCGCCAGCGCCACCGGTGGTCCGGACTGCCGGTACGCACCCAGCAGCAGCGCGTCGGTCAGCTCCTCCCGAACCCGGGCGATTTCCGCCTCCGGCAGGATGAAGCCGTCATGCGTCACCCCGATCGAACCGTAGTAGTCAGCATGCGATCCGTTCGGTCCCGGCTCGATCTCCAGCGTGTATGACGGCACCTGGTAGGTGTAGGCGAAGTACTCGTCCAGCGCGCCGATGCCGACGCCGGCCGGCGTCGGGTCGTAGTCGTACCCGCTGGTGGCCGCGCGGATGGTGTTGGCCAGCTCGCGGGCGATCGCATCGCGTCGCGTATTGCCGGTATCCGCGGCGAAGAACACGCGCGAGAAGGAATGGATGTCGACGAAAAATCGCAGTCGGTCGGCGTCGACCAGCTCGGCGGCAGCCTGAATCGCCTGCGTCTCCGGTTCGCTGGCCGGCCCCGCGCCGTGATAGACCAGTGACGCGCTGTTGCCACTGGACCGCGAACTCGTTGCCCAGAACGGATTGCTGTTCCGGTTCACGTCCACGCCCCGCATCCCGTCGCTCTCGGTCGTCAGATCGGTATCGACGCCGCGCATGTTCTTGCGGCGCATGCGACCGTCGCGCGGCCAGTTCGACGGGTCACCACTGAAGGTCGTCCTCAGCACCTGGGTCGGCGTGCGTTGCGTCTGCACAAACCCGTCCACGTTCAGCACCGGGACGATGGTGATCTCCACCTGGTCGACCAGAAACTCGATGAAGCCGCCATCCTCCGCACCCGCGGCGAGCGCCTCCAGCACGGCGGTGGAGACTTCCGGACTCGCCCACTCCCGGGCGTGAATCCCGCCGTTGAACAGCACCACGCCTTCCGAGCCGCTGCCGTCGGCCAGCCGGGCGTCGGCGTCGCCGACCACATAAGCCCAGATGGGGCGGCCTTCCAGCGTCGTGCCGACACGCTCCTCGCGGATGACGGGGCTGCCCGCCAGGTCACGGTGTCGGGCCTGCAGGCTGCTGTAGTCGCGGAAGCCGTCAACGGGTACGACGCTGCCCACCGGTTCGGGCACCGGGTAGCCCAGCGCGATCTCGTTGGACCCGGCATTGGATTCCACGTAGGTCTGAACCGTTGCGGCGGCCGATCCCGCCACCACCGCGGCCAGCAGCGCAACTAGTCGCCAAGCCATGCCAGCACCTCCATGCTGAGCGGATCCGACGACGGCCGTTCACGGGCCCAGGCCCGCAGGAATGCCTGTTCATCCCGCTGGGCCAGCACGATTAGCATGCGGCGCAACAGGCGATCCGAGGTCGTCTGCGCATCGGCCGTCACCTGCCGCCGAATCCACGTCCGTCCGGCTACCGACCGGCTCAGGGCGTGCAGGGCACCCAGCCCCAGATGCGGATGCGCGACCCAGCGCTGCAACTCGCGCAGCGATGCATGGCCCGGCACGTCAGCCAGCGCCGCCAGCCAGGCTGGCGCGAGCTCGGCCCGGGCGTCCGCGGCCGCGGCGAGCTGGGCGAAGACGGCGCCATCACCCGTCGCCAACAGTTTCGTGAATGCCCGCACGCGCCGATGAGCGCTCGGCATCGCATCGGATCGGGATTCCATCTCCAACCACAGGCCGACACGCTCGACTGACGGCGCCAGCGCCGCCCAGCGCAACGCCCAGGCCGCCGGCACCGGAACATCGCCTGGTCTGAGCACCAGCAGCGCATCCAGCGTGGCGTCATCCAGGCGTGCCAGGGTCTCGGCGGTCAACATCACGTTGTCGGGCCAGACGCCCGCACGCACCGCATCACCCAGTTTTCTGACGGACTCGCGCGCGGCCCAGGTGCGCAGCGTCGCCCGTGCCGCGTGGGCCGCGGGAAACGCCGGAACCTGCACACCGCGACCGGCGTCGGGTAACGTTTCGGTGGCCAACACCGACCACTGCGCGACGCTGTTCAGCCAGCGGCGTCCCGATTCGCGCATCGGCGCCTCAACCAGCCCGCGGGCCAGCCGGTAGGCCGCCAGTTCCTGCGCCGCATCGGCTGGCGCGGATGCAGTCGGAAAACGAGCGACCTGCTCGTAAACGGCATCCCAGGATCGAGCCTGGACTAGGCGATCAATCAACTCGATTTCAGGCGCGGCGTGCAGCGCACGACTCTGCTGCGCCGTCAGCGACGCGCCTGCGGCCAGCACCGGCGCCAGGCAGAGCACCAGCGCCACGGCCGATCGACCCAAGCGTTGCCCCACTGTCTGTGTCATCTCGCCTCCTCCGGCCCGCGCACGCGAGCCAGACACACCATACCGCCGATGAACAGCACCAGGATGGACAGGATCGACAGACGGGAACTGCCGGTCACCACCGCGGACACCCCGACCAATACCGGCCCGAGCACAGCCGCGAACTTGCCCATCATGTTGTAGAAGCCGAAGAACTCGCCCGCGTGCTGCGCCGGAATCAACAGGGAAAAGTACGAGCGCGACAGCGCCTGCACCGCGCCCTGGACCAGGCCGATCACCGCCGCCATGACGTAGAACTGCATCTCGTTCTGCAGGAAGTAACCCCACAACGTCACGCCCACGTAGACGATGATGCCGACGAACAGCGCCTTCCGCGTGCCCACCCGATCCGCCAGACGAGCCATCACCAGCGTGGCGGGAAAGCCGACGAACTGGGTGATGACCAGCGCCTGAATCAGCGCGCTGGACTCGAAGCCGAGCTTGGCGCCGTAGTCCACGGCCATTCGCGCGATGGTGTGGACACCGTCGATGTACAACCAGTAGGCGATCAGGAACGTCCAGACCTGGGGATAGCTGCGAACCCGGCGCAAGGTCCTGACCAATTCCCGCATGCCGGCGGAGGCGGCGGCCATCAGCGGCACGGACGCGGCGGGTTTCGGCTCATGCACACGTCGGAACAGCGGCACCGAAAAGACAATCCACCACACGGCCACGGAAGCGAAGGCGACACGCACGGCGGCAGTCGCGTCGGGCAAGCCGAACCAGTCCGGATGCAGCGTCATCAGCACATGCAGCACCAGCAGCAGACCTCCGCCCAGATAACCCAGCGCATAGCCCAGCGCGGATACCCGGTGCCGCGACTGCGGCGGACAGACATGGACGATCAGCGCGTCGTAGAACGAGATACCCAGCGCGAATCCCACCTGGGCGACAACGAACGCGGTCATCGCCCACCCCCAGGCTCCGGGGCCAATCCAGCAAAGCGCCGCCGTGCCGACCACACCCAGCGCGGTCATCACCGCCAGCATCGATTTCTTCAGACCACCCTGATCGGCGACAGCGCCGAGCGCGGGCGACAGCAGCGCAACGATCAGACTGGCGATGGAGCTGCCGATGCCCAGCCAGAACGTGCTTTGCTGGCCGGTTAGCGATTCACCCCAGTAGCGGGCGAAGAACACCGGAAAGAATGCGACCAGCACCGAGGTCGCGAAGGCCGAATTGGCCCAGTCGTAAAGCGCCCAGGCCCAGACGCCACGTGCGGGACGGGCTACGGTGTCCATTGCAGGATGCGCGCCGGCGCGGCCGGTGCCTCGTCGCCGAGCAGTTCACCGCCGGCTCGCAGCGACGGCCAGTGCGAGTTGGCCACGAACAGGAAGCGGTCACCGGCCCAGGTTCCCAGCGTCGGATCGGCGAATTCGGGCAGCGCCGCGAGGCGCACGGTCACATCGACAACCCGCGTGGCCGCCGCGTCGATCGCGATCTCGATGACGCGAACCGGCTGCATGCCGTTCTGGATGGCGAGCAGGCGGCCATTGCCCAGCACCAGGCCATCGATGCCCAGCAAGGCCGTGCCTGGCGGAACCCGCAGCGGCTGCACCCGCCCATCCGCCAGCGAGACCCGGAGCAGGCCCAGCGCATAGTCGGCCACCAGCAGCGTGTCCTCGTCCCACTGCACCAGCCCTTGCGGAGACGCCAGCATTCCTGCGGGAATCCACACCTCGAACCGGTCATCGCGCAGACGCCAGAGTTCGCCGGTCACCGCGTCGGAAACGACGACGTCACCGCTGGACAGCAGCACCAGATCACCGAAGGCGTGGTCGCCGGTGGCGACATCGAACCGCGAACGCAGCACACCAGTGTCCGGATCGATGGCCAGCAACGCGGCATGCCCTTGCTCCCCGTCATCCAGGTCGGGCGTTTCGTTCAGGGCCGAGGTCACCGCCCACAACAGGCGCCGCCGCGAATCCAGCGCCAGACCCTGCACGCTCCAGAGCTCGGCATCGGGCGTCCAGTCGGTCAGCCGCCCCTGTTCGACCCGGCGAATGCCCCGGTCGCGCACCAAGCTGACGAACAGCGCCTCTCCATGGACGTCCCAGGCCACGCCCTCCGGCACCCCGCCCGGAATCGGCAACTCGGCGGCGAGCGATGCGTCGCCGATAGAATCCAGATGACCGGCCAGCGCGTCGAGCCGCGACATGATGCCGGGCAACGCCCGGAGTGCCTCGGCATCCGCCCTTGTTCGCAGATCAACCCCGAACCCCATGCGATCGAGCACGTCCAGCGCGGCGCGGGCGTTCTCCGCGTCACCGGCTCTCGCCGCGGCATCGGCCAGCGCGAGCCACAACCCCGGATACTGCGGTCGCTTGTCCACCGCCCAGTCCAGCAGCAACCGGGCCTCACGCCAGCGCTCGTCCCGGATCATCCGGCTGGCGTCCCGGGTCAGGCGCCGCCCTTCTTCCAGATTCTGCATCCAGACAGGCGGCTCGGCATGGGCGATCGAGGCGACAGCCGCACTCAGCGCCAGTGCCGAGAGCACCGGCTTCACGCGAAGACCAGGCCCAGCCCGGCGGCCAGCAGCACGAGCTGCACCGCGATCGCGAATCCGTGTTCGGATGCGTGGTGATGAAGCCAGTCTCCGGCCCACAGGCCAACCGGCACCAGCAGTAGCAGCCAGCTGGCGCGCAATGCCATGTCGGCCGTCCAGAAACCACCCAGCAGGTAGGCCACCGACAGCCCGAGGTTCAAGGTAAACCAGATCGTCATCAGACTCGCACGGAAGGTGCTGCGGGAGATCCGGACGCGGCTCAGCGCGTGCACGAGCAAGGGGCCGCCCGAGGCGTAGAGGCCCTGGACCACTCCCGCCAGCAGCACCCAGAACTTCGCCGGCTGCGCGGAACCGTCGGCACGGCCACCGGCACGACCGGACAATCGGATCAGTTCCCGACTCGCGAGGATGACCACCAGCACGCCGAACGCACGCTTGAGCACGTCACCGGACAGCACGAACGCAAGAGCCAGACCTCCGGCGAAACCCACGGCCATCACCGGCAGGATGCGACGCAGCAGCAGATTCCAGTCGATATCCGCCCGGTTGCGGGCGGCAACCCACGCCGACATCGGCAAATTGAGCGCCACGACGATAGGCAACCACGCCTTGATCGGCAGGAACAGGGCGCCGAGCGTGACCGCCACGACGTTGAAACCGAAGCCCGTCATGGTCTGGATGATCAGGCCGGCCAGCACGATTACCGCGAGTGTCGCGTCCAATCCGCTCACTGCACTGCCTGCGTCGCCGGGAACCCCATGCTGCCGATCCTAACCGAAGACCACCACGGCGGGATGTGATGTAAGATACGCGGCCCGCTGGGCCAGTGGCGGAACTGGTAGACGCGCAGCACTCAAAATGCTGTTCCTTCGGGAGTGTGAGTTCGATTCTCACCTGGCCCACCATCCCGGGATTTCACCGCCCCAATCGCCATCGTCCATGGCGCAGGCCACGATCCTGCCGCTCACCCCTTTCGACGACCGGCTTTAGCAGAACGTCATAGACCTGTCACGCGTTTTGATATACCGTCTCGCGCCCGTCGCGTCATTCGAACGGCTCGGGGCCGTTGAACGGGCGCGGTTTGTGTGACTTTACAGTGGGTTAGAAAATTCATGGCCAACGCAAAGAAGAAAACCGCCCCGCGGGCAGACGCGGCTGCTCCCAAAAGCGCCAACGATGATCTGCTCACCGAGGAGCAGATTCGCGCCATGTCCGAAGACGAGTACATGAACGAGGCGCAGCTGGCCTTTTTCAAGCAGCGCCTGCTGGAACAGCGCGGTGAAGTCCTTGCCCGCGAACGGGAGATCCGGGAACGCCTGAACCATCGCGAATCGGCCGCCGACCCGGTGGATCGCGCCGCGACCGAAGAGGAGCGCTGGCTGGATTTGCGCCTTCGGGATCGTGAGAGCAAGCTGCTGCGCAAGATCGAATCGGCGCTGGAGAGCATCCGCAACAAGGAATACGGCTATTGCGAACAAACCGGCGAGCCGATCGGCATCCCGCGTCTGCTGGCCCGGCCGACCGCCACTCTTTGCATCGATGCCAAGGACACGTCCGAGCAGATCCAGGCGCAGTATCGCGACTGATCGCGCACGACACGCAACAAAAAAGCGGGCTTGAAGCCCGCTTTTTTGTTGGCGCCAAGGGCCTTGTTCAGTCGTCGTTGCCGAACAACACCTTCAGACCCAGGTTGTAACCGTCCACGCGATCATCGTCGCCGCGGTAATAGACCATGAATCCGCCGCTGAGCGAGATCAGCTTGGAACCTTCGTCGTTGAAGATGCGCAGCGGGTAGAGATTGAGGTTCAGACCATAGGCGCGATCGCCTTCCTCGTCGGTCCCCTCGAACTCGACCTGGCCGTATCCCAGCGGCACTTCCAGTTGCAGGAAATCGGTCAGGTAGGCACTGGGCACCAGATAAACGCCCAGGTAGCTCTCCAGCGCGACCTGCGGCGGGCTGGTCGTCAGATCGGTGTCGTCCCCTTCGAAACCGTACTGAACCTCCAGCGCGAGGTTCTCGTTGATCGCGAGCCCCCCACGCAACCGGATCATCGAGGATTCAGCCTCCCCGCGCACGGTCTGCGGCGTCGCCGGATCCCCGTCCGCGCCGATATTCTCGATCGAGACGATATCCAGCTCGGCCAGATCCGCCCCGAAATAGAAATGCAGATCCTCGATGGCGGATGCCGTCCCCGTTGCCAGCAGGCCTGCTGTCAACACCAAAAACTTCTTCATCGGTCTCCCCCAATGATGCCTGTCCAAAATAGGCCACTGCATCGCGATCTGCTGTAATTTATGCCGCAATGCGCACGCCTTCCATGAGTGTCGATCATCGCCCATTCCGGGCTCTGTTTCTACCCCGGCCGCGGGAGCCACGCGCCGTGACCACGCGTCGCTGGCGCGGATCGCGAGCTGGAATCCTGGCGCTGAGCGGACTCGCCTTCCTGCTTCCGCTCTCGGCCGCCGCCACGGTCCATACCCAGCAGGTCGATACGATCCGGACGGTTCGTTTCAGCCCCGAGTCGGACACCAGGGCTCAGCGGGCCATGCAACCCTTCTACGGCATGCCGCTGACACCGATGGTGCGCCGGACCGCAAGGCAGCGCTTGATGGCGGTGCTGGCCTCCGAGCAGGGCGAGTGGACGGTGGACACGAGCGGCGCGCTGGACAAGAACGGCGTCTGGGTCGTCGCACTGGCGCCCCCGGCCGCATCCGCCATGCCGCGGACTCGCCCGCCGGTGGACCGGCCCGAAACCGTTCCACGCAGCCGGCGTGTCACCTCCGGGCGGCCGCTGCCGGCAAGCCTTGACCGATGGCGGCACTCGACCAGCCGCGCCCTGATCGTGCGCGATGACCGCATGCTCTGGCTGAAGACACCGGATGGCGTGCGCGCCTATCCGGTGGCGGTGGGACGACGCGGGCACGCCACACCCGTCGGGACACGAACCGTGCTGGCCGTGACGCCGAACCCGGCGTGGTATCCAACACCCGCGATGCATCGCGACGCCGCGAAGCGCGGCGAATCCCTGCCCAGACGCGTGCCGCCCGGGCCCTCGAACCCGCTGGGTAGTCATTTCATCGCCCTGGGTCAGTCCATCGGCATCCACGGCACCAACGCGCCGGACTCGATCGGCAGGGCAGTCAGTCGCGGATGCATCCGCATGCACCCACGTGACATCCTGACGGTCGCAGCCACACTCCAAATCGGAGACGACGTCTGGATCGTGGATTCCCTCAGCCGGGCGGAAATCGGATGAACTACTGCAGCCAATGCTCCCACCCGGTGGATTTCCGGGTCCCTGACGACGACAGCCTGCCCCGCCATGTCTGCGACAACTGCGGCACGGTGCACTACATCAACCCGAAGATCATCGTCGGTTGCCTGGCCGAATGGGAGGGGCAGATCCTGATCTGCAAGCGGGCGATCGAACCCCGCTACGGCCTGTGGACGCTGCCCGCGGGCTTCATGGAGCGCGAGGAGACCGCCGCCGCCGGCGCGGCCCGCGAAACCGTGGAGGAGGCCCGCGCCGAGGTCACCGACCTCAGCCTTTACGCCGTGCTGGACGTTCCGCAGATCAGCCAGCTGTACCTCATCTACCGGGGCACGCTGGTAGGCGGACGGCATGCCCCGGGACCGGAGAGTCTGGAGACCGAGCTGGTCACGCCCGACCGGATCCCCTGGGACGAGCTGGCCTTTCCGACCATGCAGGTGACCCTGCAACACTATGTGGAAACCGGTGGCGCCGATCTGACTCAGACGGGCCCGTTGACGAAAACGATTCGTCGACCCACCCGCAAACCGCGCTGATCCGGTACCATACCGCCCCGTTTTGTGATCCGGAGAAGCCCCGCATGACCTTCGTCGTCACCGAAAACTGCATCAAGTGCAAGTACACCGACTGTGTTGAGGTGTGCCCGGTGGATTGTTTTCACGAAGGCCCCAACTTCCTCGTGATCGACCCGGAGGAGTGCATCGACTGCACCCTCTGCGAACCCGAGTGCCCCGCGGAGGCCATCTACGCCGAGGACGATCTGCCGGAGGATCAGGCGCATTTCCTCGAACTGAACGCCGAGCTGTCGCAATCCTGGCCGGTAATCACCGAGCAGAAGGACCCGCCGACCGATGCCACCGACTGGGACGGCAAACCCGGCAAGCTGGAATTGCTGGAGCGCTGACGCGGCTCGTGACACAAGAAAAAAAGCCCGGTCAAAACCGGGCTTTTTCGTATTCGTCGGCGGCGCTCAGAGCCCCTCGGCCAGCATGCGCTGCTCAACCCGATCCGCCGGCATGTAGCCGTTGATCGCGGTACCGTCCGCCAGCAGGATCAGCGGCGTGCCACGCAACCCGACCTCCTGACCGGCGATGTACTGCGCCATGATCGGGTTGTCGCACTGCTTCGGCTCGATCGACTGATTGGCCTTGGCGCGCGTCAACGCGGCCTGACGATCGTCGGCGCACCAGACCGACTCGGCGGTCTTGAACGACGCCGAACCCGGCCCGCTGCGCGGGTAGAACAGGTAGTGGATCGCGATGCCCTTGGACAGGTAGTCATCCAGCTCGCGGTGCAACTTGCGGCAGTATCCGCAATCCACGTCGGTGAACACGTACATCTCGTGTCTGGTCTCACCCTCGGGCGCGAACGTGATCATCTGCCCTTCGCCGAACTGGTTGATCACCTCCAGACGCGACTCGTTGCGTCGCAGCTCGGTCAGGGATTGACCGGTTTCCAGGTCGACCAGATCACCCTGGATCAGGTAGCGCCCATCGGGGGTCAGATAGCCATAGGCCGTGCCCTGGTTGACCTCCCAGAGGCCGCCGGCTCCGGTATCACGCAACGTATCCGTATCCAGGCCCGGGTACACCGCGGTCAGCAGGCCAAGGTCGGGAGCGCCGTCCGGCGTCTCCGCCGACGTGACCGGTTCGGCCTTGTCCTTCGGCTCGACTTCCGCCTTGGCGGTGTATTTGTTCTGACCCGCCTCGCCACAGCCGGCGGCCAGACTCAGTGCGAGCAGGGTAACAATGCCCAGGGGCAGTCGTGTCTTCATGAAATTCAACGCAATGGATTCGTGTGTAGGACCGCCTCGTATCGACCCCGTTCACCGGCGGCTAGCCGCGGGGGTGATGAAGCGCGTGCAACTCGGCGAGCCTCGCCTTGGCCACATGAGTATAAATCTGCGTGGTCGACAAGTCTGCGTGACCCAGCAACATCTGGACCGCGCGAAGATCGGCGCCGTGGTTGAGCAGATGGGTGGCGAAGGCATGCCGCAGCGTGTGCGGCGAAATCGATGTCCGGATGCCGGCCCGGGTCGCCCGCTGCTTGATCATCCGCCAGAAGTTCTGTCGCGTCATCTCGCCACCCCGCGCGGTGACGAACAGCGCATCACTGCTCCGCGCGCCGATCAGTTCGCCCCTTGCCTCGCGCAGGTAGCGCTGCACCCAGTCCGCGGCGTTCTCACCCAGGGGTACCAGCCTTTCACGCCCGCCCTTGCCGGTCACGCGCACCAGCCCGTGGCGCAAATTCACTTCGTGCAGCTGCAGCCCGACCAGTTCGGACACGCGCAGCCCGCTGGCGTAAAGCGTCTCCAGCATGGCGCGATCACGCAGCCCCAGCGCCGTATCGACCGGCGCCGTGGCGAGGAGGCGATCCACATCCTGCTCGGTCAGCGTTTTCGGCAGCGGTCGGCCCAGCCGCGGAGACTGGATCAGCGCGGTCGGGTCATCCCGGATCACCCCCTCCCGCACCAGGTAACGGTAGAAACGGCGCAGGCTGGACAGCATGCGCGCCGTGGTTCTGGGCTTGTTGCCAGCGGCCAGGCGCTGGCCGAGATAGGCCTGGATCGTCGCCACGTCGGCGCTCCGCAGGCTGGTCCCCTGCCGCCGAAACTGGCGTGCGGCACCTTCCAGATCACCGCGGTAGGCGGTGAGCGTCAGGTCCGACAACCCGCGCTCCATCCACAGCATGTCGATGAACCGGTCGACGAGCGCGGCGTCCTCGGTCGCGATGGTTGCGGCGGCGGTCATCGGGCCATGATAAGTCGTGGCCGGCACAACCGTCCTGCGACCGGGGGATCGGCGCTTATAATTCGGGCATGCCGACTGTTCTGCGCACCGCCTACGGCCTGTTCGCCCTGGTGATCTTTCTGCTGGTTGCCCTGCTGACGGCGTTGCCGCTGGCCGTGCTGCCGCGCGAACGCCAGCGCCGGCACGCCGGCCAGCGGGCCATGCGCTGCGCGCTGATGCTGATCGGCGTGCGCATCCGGACCGACGACCTGGACCGACTGCCCACCTCCCCCGCGATCTGCGTCTGCAACCACTCCAGTCAGCTCGATGGCCTGATCCTGTTCGCGCTGCTGCCGTCGCGCTACACCTTTGTCGTGCGCGCCGAATCCCGGCGCACGCCGCTGTTCGGCTTCATGCTGGAGCGGGTCGGGGTGATCTGGATGGACCGCGCCGATGCCCGCTCCGGCTCGAGAACCATCCGGGTCCTGATGCGCCAGCTCGCGGCCGGTCGCTCCGTCGCCATGTTCCCGGAGGGCACGATTCGCCCCGAGCCCGGACTGCTGCCGTTCAAGATCGGCGCCTATCTGCTTGCCTGCAAGGCGCAGGTTCCGCTGGTGCCCCTGGTCATGCGCGGCACGCGCACGCTGTTTCCGGACCGCGCCAAGCTGCCCGCGCACAGCCACATCGACGTGTCGGCGCTGCCGCCATTGCATGCGGAGGGACGGACCCGCGAAGACGCCCGCCGACTGCTGGACACCAGCCGGCGGCTGATCCTCGAACGCTGCGGCGAGCCCGACACGGCGGCGGCATGAGCGACGGACCCAGGGCCCGCTACGACGCCGCGCTCGCCACCGGTGATTTCGAACCGGATGCGGCCCAGGCGCGCGCCGTCGAGGTGCTGGAGCGGGTCTACCGCGAACTGCTGGCCTACCCGCCCAAGTCCGGCTTCGCGCTGCGCTGGCTGCCGACCCGGATGACACGCTGGCCACCGGTGCGCGGCGCCTACCTGTGGGGTGGTGTCGGCCGGGGCAAGACCTGGCTGATGGATGCGTTCTTCGCTGACCTGCCCTTCGAGCGCAAGCGGCGCACCCACTTTCACCGCTTCATGCGTGACGTTCACCAGCGCCGCACGCGGTACGCCGATCGCAGCGACCCGCTGGAACCGATCGCCGAAGACCTGGCGCAGTCGGCCCGGGTGCTCTGCTTTGACGAGTTCTATGTCTCGGATATCGCCGACGCGATGATTCTCGGCCGGCTGACCGAGGCCCTGTTCGAACGCGGCGTCACGCTGGTCGCGACCTCGAACTGCGCTCCGGACATGCTGTACCGCAACGGCCTGCAACGGGCGCGATTCCTGCCGGCCATCGAACGCATCCAGCGCCATTGCGACATCGTCGCGGTGGATGGCGCCACGGACTACCGCCTGCGCGACCTGGAGCAGCTCACGTTCTACGTAACCGGTGATGACCTGGCCACGGTGCGGACCCTGTTCAAACGCGTGGAGCCAGACGCGGTCAGCCAGCCCGAACTGGACATCAACGACCGCCGCCTGTGCGCCGAGGCCGCTGGCGACGGCGCCGCCTGGTTCACCTTCGACACGCTTTGCACCGGACCACGCGGCTCCGACGACTACATCGAACTGGCCCATCTCTACCAGTGGCTGGTGCTCACCGGTGTTCCGCAACTCACGCGCGAGCTGGAGAACGAGACGCGGCGCTTCATCAATCTGGTCGACGAATGCTACGACCGGCGCGTGAAGCTGGTGATCCAGGCCGACGCACCGGTGGAATCGCTATATGTCGGCGAACGGCTGCGCTTCGAGTTCCAGCGCACCTATAGCCGGCTCACCGAAATGCAGACCCGCGACTACCTGGAGCTGCCGCACCTCGGCTGAACCAGCAGGTGCGGATCTACTGCTCCAGCAGCCGCAGCTTGCGCAGTTCCCTCACCGCGACCGACAACCCCAGGAAATCGGCGGCGTCGGAGCTTTCGCGAATCTCGCCGATGCGCTGGAGTGCGAACCGGACCGGCTCCTCGCGTCTCGCGAACCACGCGGCGAACAGCGTCTCGGGATCATCACCGGACTCGCGGAGCACCTGCCCGGCGATCAGGCCATGCAGCCGATAGGCGTCGTCTCGCAGCGTGGCCCGAGCCAGGGCCGGCCAGCGCCCGGCGACCTCCAGGCCGTTGATCGCGCGATGCATCCACAGCATGGAAAACGCCTCGCCCACGTGGAAGAAGGTGCGGGCCACCAGTTCCAGCGGCCGCCCGGTGGACTGCCGCAGAGTGGAGATGTCCAGCGCCGGCCCCAGCACCCGTGTGCTCGCCACGCGCTGCGCCAGCGCCTCGGGGACACCATCGTCCTGCCAGAGCCGGGCGGCCGAGTCCCAGTCCGTCCGGTAGTCGTCGGACAGCAGATCCGGCAACGCCGCCTCGATCGCCTCCAGGTCCTGACGGTAATCGTCCACCTGGTCCTGGATGAGCGCGGCGCGGTCCGGATGCAGCAGGAACACCGTGCAGGCGTGCTTGATCAGGCCGGTGATGCGCCCCATCAGCTCGTACTGGACATCGGCGGAGAGCAGGCCGTCCAGCGCCTCGATGTCCTCGAAATAAGCATCGGAGCGCAGCACGCGACTGGCAACCACGAACGCGCGTGCCACCGCGGGCATTGACACGCCCTGCTCCGCGCTGACCCGATGCGGAAACACCATGCCCATGGTGTCGACCAGATGATTGGTCACCTGGGTGGCGATCAGCTCGCGGCGCAGCCGGTGCCGGGCAAAGGCGTCGGGCCGCTGGCTGCGCAGCACATCGGGAAAATAATCGGTCAGTACCGGTTCCAGCCCCGGATCATCCGGCAGATCGCTGTCGAGCAGGGTCTGAAACAGCGCAATCTTGCTGTAGGCCAGCAGGACCGCCAGCTCGGGCCGCATCAAACCGATGCCCTGGTTTCTGCGCTCGGCGATCTCGTCCTCGCCGGGGAGGAATTCGATGGACCGATCGAGCAGCCCGCGGCGCTCCAGTGTTCGGATCAGGTGGGCATGCTCGTCGAGCCGGCCGGCGGCTCGGGCGGCCATCATCGAGATCGCACGCCCCTGCTGGTACGCATCCTCCAGCACCGCGTCGGCCACCGCATCCGTCGCCTCGGCCAGCCAGGTGTTGCGGTGAGATGCGTCCAGCGATCCGTCCCGCAGTGCCTCGTTCAGCGGGATCTTGATGTTGACCTCGCGGTCGGAGGACGCGACCCCGCCGACATTGTCGATGGCATCGGTGTTCAGGCGTCCGCCGTTCAGCGCGAATTCGATCCGGCTGCGCTGGGTCAGACCGAGATTCCCGCCCTCGCCCACGACCTTGCAGCGCAGCTCCCGGGCGGTGATGCGCAGCGCGTCGTTGGCGCGATCGCCGACCTCGGCGTTGGCCTCGCCGGAGGCCCTGACGTATGTGCCAATCCCGCCGTTCCACAGCAGGTCCACCGGTGCCCTGAGCATGGCCCGGATCAGGTCGTCCGGTCGCAAGGCCTCATCATCGATCCCCAGACACCCGCGGATGGCGTCATTGAGCTCGATGCGCTTGGCGCTGCGCTCGAACACGCCGCCGCCGGCGGAGATCCGGTCCGGATCGTAATCCGACCAGCTCGACCGGCCCATCTCGAACAGACGCTTGCGCTCGGCGAAGCCCACGGCCGGATCGGGATCGGGATCAATGAAGATGTGCAGATGGTTGAACGCGCCAACCAGCCGGATCTGTTCCGACAGCAGCATCCCGTTACCGAACACATCGCCGGACATGTCACCAATCCCGACCACGGTGAACGGTTCGCGCTGGGTGTCGTGACCCATTTCGCGAAAGTGACGCTTGACCGACTCCCAGGCCGACCGCGCGGTGATGCCCATTTTCTTGTGGTCGTAGCCAGCCTTGCCGCCGGAGGCGAAGGCATCCCCAAGCCAGAAGCCATAGTCCTCGGCAATGCCGTTGGCGATGTCGGAGAACGTCGCTGTTCCCTTGTCCGCGGCGACCACCAGATACGGATCGTCACCGTCCCGGCAAACCACGCGATCCGGCTTGATGATGTCGTCACCGACCCGGTTGTCGGTGATGTCGAGCAGGCCCCGGATGAACGTCCGGTAGCAGGCAACGCCGGCCTGCTGCCAGGCCTCGCGGTCGCCCGCCGCGGTGCGCCGCTTGACGACGAAACCACCCTTGGCGCCCACCGGGACGATGACGGCGTTCTTGACCATCTGCGCCTTCATCAGCCCCAGCACCTCGGTGCGGAAGTCCTCGCGCCGGTCCGACCAGCGCAGGCCGCCACGCGCGACCAGGCCACCACGCAGGTGCACGCCCTCGACATCCGGCGCGTAAACGAAGGTCTCGATCGCCGGCAGCGGTTTCGGCAGTTCGGGAATGCGACCCGGATCCAGCTTGAGCGCGATCCAGGCCTTGGGCTGACCATCCGCGTCCTGCTGGTAGTAGTTGGTCCGCAGGCAGGCGTCGACGATCGCCAGACAACCGCGCAGCAGCCGATCCGCATCCAGGCTTTCCAGCGCATCCAGCCCGGCCAGCAGCTCGGAGTCCGGCGCGTCATCACCTGAGTCCGGGCGCTCGCGGTCCGGATCGAAACGCGACTCGAAGCGCTCGACGATGGCCCGGATCAGATCACCATGACCGGACATGATCTCGGCCATGTAGCTCGGCGAATACGGCATGCCGGTCTGGACCAGATAGCGCAGCCAGCTCCGCACCAGGCCGATTCGCCGCCAGTCCAGCTCGCCGGTGAACACCAGCGAGTTCAGACGATCGTTCTCGTGGCGTCCAGCGCGAACGGCGGACATGACCGCCTCGAAGCGGGGTGCGGTTGCCGCGTCGGGCGCCTCAACCGTGGCATCGCAACGGTACTCCTGAATCCACAGCCGACGGCCACGACAGTCCAGGGGATACGGATGCTGTGTCGCTACGGACAGACCGAAATGCTCCAGCGTGGGCAGCACCGCGGACAGGTTCTCCGGCTCGCCGGCGATGTAGAGCTTGACCCGAGGCGAAGCACCGGCAATGAAACGCGGTTTCCAGGACACGGACTCGCTCAACGACTCCAGCCAGGCGATATCCTCCGCAGCCTCTTCCGCCGATACGGCGCTGGTGTAACCCGCCGGAAACGCATCGCCGTAGATCGCCATCAGCCTTGCGACTTCCTGCGCCGGCAGGCGGACACCGAGGGCATCACGCAACGCGTCCTGCCAGGTGCGCGTGGCCCGCAGCAGGCGGGCTTCGATATCGGCAACCGATTGGTCGACCTGGGTTCCGGTCCGTGTCCGGACCATGAAGTGCAGTCGCGCGAAACCATCACGCATGAACTGCACCTGGCGCTCGATGCTGACCGAATCGAAGACCTCCTGCAGCACCGCGGCCATGCGCTCGCGCACCTGCCAGCCGTAGCGGTCACGCGGCATGAACACGAGGCAGGAATAGAAGCGACCGTAGCGATCCCGGCGCATCAGGAACTTGAGTTGCTGCCGGTCGCGCAATGCGCGGATCGCCAGCGCCATCTCGTAAAGCTCGTCCTCGCCGCTCTGGAACAGCTCGTCCCGTGGCAGAAACTCGATGACGTCCCGCAGGCTCTTGGCCGCGTGACTGTCCGCCGGCAGACGCGTCTTCGCGACCACATAGTCCAGCTTGCGACGAACAATCGGAATGTCCGACGTCGAACTGATGTACACGCTGGTCGCGAACAGCCCAAGGAAACGGTAAGTGCCAACCACCTCGCCACGCTCGTCGTAGTGCTTGAGCGAAATCGAGTCCATGTAGTCGGGATGGTGCAGGTGCGAGCGCGCCGCCGATTTGGTGATGACCACCAGCCGTGAGGAATGGATGTACTTCAGCAACTCGGCCGGCGGGGCCACGTAGGGCGCATCCAGATCCCGCGTACGCTCATCACGCAACAAGCCCAGACCGCTATTCGGCACGAACTCGAGCTGATCACCATTGCCACCCTCGACCACGCGGGTTTCGCGAAACCCCAGGAAAGTGAAATGGTCATCGTCCAGCCACTCCAGAAAGGCCTGTGCCTCGGCGAACTGCTGCTGATCGCAACCGGGTGGCGGGTACTTCAGTTCGGCGATCATGCCCTGCGCGCGGCGACGCATCGGCACGTAGTCCTCCACGACCGCTTCCAGATCGGCCAGCACCCGGCGCACGTGCTGTTCGAGCGATCGATAGGCGTCCGGGTCGGCGAGCGGGTCAAAGACGATGCGGATGTAGGATTCCTCCCGCCCGCCGGGCTCGTCCCGCGGCACCACGCGCAACCGTCTGCCGGCATCGTCCCGCTCCACCCGCATGACCGGGTGGATCAGCCAGTCGATGGATGCGCCGGTGTCGCGAATGGTCAGGGACAGCGAATCGACCAGAAAGGGGCGGTCGGCGCAGGCGGTGGACAGACGCGCCATGGCGCTGTCCGGATCGGGAGGCAGGATGGAAACCGACATTCCTTCGAGGACCGCCGTGTCATCGTAGAGCTGCTGCGCCAGATGGATCAGCGTTCGGCTACCGCAGGCTTCCAGCGTTTCCAGCGGCGCCAGGTCCACGCACTGATGCAGAAACTGACGAAAGTCGTCAGGCCGATCTCCGACTTCATCCAGCAGCGAGGCGATCATCGCCCGCTGCCGTTCGAATCGATTGCTTGCCAAGTCGTCTCTCCCGCGCTGGCGAGTGTGTCCGGGTCTGCGCCCGATGCGGCGGGAGTATACGCCTGCGCTCCCGCGACAAAGCCACATTGGACAAGCGCGTATACTTTCTCGAATCCGCCAAAGTTCAGCGTTGGGCTGCAAGCATGAAACTCAGGACGGTCTTGACCACCATCGCATTGCTGCTATGGGCCATTTGCGCGTGGTTTCTGGGCGATCGCGTCGCCTACCCCATCGAATTTCGCGTCAACAACTTCAACATCTACCCGGGCGCGGGTTCGATCCAGCGCAACGCGGAAGGCGACTTCTTTCACGTGCTGCCGAACAACACGGCACGACAGATCTACCCGACCCTGGCGCCGCCGACCTACTTCGAACAATGTCCGGAATGCCGGCTGGTCCGCGAGGACCAGCTATCCAGCACCAACGATTTCTGCGCCACCGCCTCTCGCGCGGATCTGCCTGATGTGTCCTTCGAGGTTCCCTGCGCAACCGGCATCACGCTCAGTGACGGCGCCATGGTGATCGCCCTGACGATCTTCGGGCTGCCGCTCGCGGGCCTGCTGATCATCATCGGCATCCGGCGGGGTGCGTTCAAACCGCGCGAGATCAAGCCCCATGTGGGACGCGGCCGCTTTGACGGCCCGTCCGGACGCTGACCGCGGTCCGAGCTACACGCGCAGCGTGTCGGACTGCGTCTCCGGCGCGGCCGCCTGGAAGGACGACAGCGACAGACAGCTGCGGTAGACGCGACGCAGATTGGGATAGTCGGACAGGTCCAGGCGGGTTGCCAGCGCGTTGTGCACCTGCGGCACCAGACACACGTCGGCAAGCGTCGGCGTATGGCCGAAGGCGTAGTCGTGCTCCGGCTCCTGCGCCAGCATCCACTCCATCGCGGCAAAGCCCTTGTGCGCCCAGTGCTCGAACCACTGGCGCCGGGCATCGAACGGAACCGACATCTGATCCCGCATGTAGCGGAATACCCGGACGATATTCAGCGGATTCATGTCCGCGACGGCAATCTGGGCGAACGAACGAATCTTCGCCCTCAGCCGCACATCCTCCGGCAGCAGCGGACGTTCGGGATAGCGCTCGTCGAGATACTCCAGGATCGCGAACGACTGGGTGATGATCAGGTCTTCATCGACCACCAGCGCGGGCACGAGCCCCTGGGGATTCAGCCAGAGGTATTCCATCTTCAGGTGCTCGCCGGCATCGGAGTCCACGAAGATGGGATCGTAGGGCACGCCCTTGTAGTTCAGAGCGATGCGCACGCGATGCGTCGAGACGCTGCGGTAGTTTGTGTAGAGCTTCAACATTGATCAGGATTTCGGCCAGAGCCAGGCGGCACCCCGGACGCCTGACGAGTCTCCATAGCGGGCGCGCAGCAGTCGCGTGTGAATCACGTCGCTGAACACCCATTGTGTCCACAGTTCGGGCACCCGAGCATACAGCCAATCGACGTTGGACAACCCACCCCCCAGCACGATGGCGTCGGGATCGAGCAGGTTGATGATCGATGACAGCCCCCTGGCCAGCCGCGAGGCATAGCGCTCGCGCGTTGCCAGCGCGGCCTCGTCGCCGGCGGCGGCCCGTTCGATCACGTCGCGGCCGGTCACCTCTTCACCCGTGCGGTGACGGTGCTCCAGCGCCAGTCCGGTGCCGGAAAGGTAGGTCTCCATGCAGCCGCGCCGACCGCACCAGCAGACATGTCCGGGCGACTCCCGTGAGTCATCCGGGTCCGGCCAGGGCAGCGGATTGTGGCCCCATTCACCGCCGATGCCGTTGGCGCCGGCGCGCAGTTCACCATCAACAACCACCCCACCGCCGCAGCCCGTCCCCAGGATCACCCCAAAAACGACACGGCAACCCGCAGCGGCGCCATCGGAGGCTTCGGACAGCGTGAGGCAGTTCGCGTCATTAGCGATCCGCACCTCACGTTCGAGCCGTTGCTGAATATCCTCGACAAACGGCTGACCATTCATCACGACGGTATTGGAATTCCGAAGCCGGCCGGTGGCCGGCGACAGACTCCCCGGCGTCCCGATCCCGACCGGAAGCCCGGCCTCGCCAACCTCACCCTCCACGCGACGCACCAACTGGGCGATGGTGTCGAGAATCGCGTCATAGGATTCGCGCGGCGTTGGCAGACGATGACGCACGGCGATGGCGGAATCACCGTCCAGCACGACAGCTTCAATCTTGGTGCCGCCGAGATCGACACCCACACGAAATCCGGACTGCTCGCGAGCGATGGGCTGCCTCCTGCCATGAACAAACTAAAAAGGCCCGGACCATCGGTCCGGGCCTCTAGTGTTCACGGCAGCGGCGACACGGGCAAGCCGGCCACCCGTCGGGCCGCTCAGTTCCAGCAGTCCGCGGGCGTCTGATTCCCCAGCGCGGTGAGCTGCAAGGTCGAGCATGACGTTCCGGACTCCGAGTCATCCGTCTGGTTGCTTTGGGCCGTCGCGGTGATCGTGTAGCCGGTATTGCGCCCATTGGTCTCGGTGAACGTGATTGCGACGGTGTACCAGTTGGTCGCGGCCGCATCGGTGGCCGAACTGACCGCGGCCGCATCGGTGGCGTCGTCGGCGGAGGGGTACTGGTTGTTCTTGCTGTACCAACGCTCCAGCCACTGCGCCATGTTCGACATGTTGGAGATGACCTCCGCACGGCGGGTCTTCTGCACGTACTTGGTGTACGACGGGTAGGCGATGGTCGCGAGAATGGCCACGATCGCAACGGCGATCATGACCTCGATCAGCGAAAACCCCTGAGCGCGTCTCTTCATCGCAGCTCCCGCCATGTCGCACGCTGCCGCTCGAAGCCTCCCGGCTCGGTCAGCACGGAGTTGATTTGCCCTTCGCCGTCACGCGCCAGGTTCACTTCCTGCCCCGTCGGCGTCAGCAGGACCTGCGGCAGCTCGGAGATCGAATCGTTCTGCACGGCCGAAGGCGGCAGATCATCCACGTAGTTCGAATAGGGCGCGATCAGGGTCCGTCCACCGGTACCCGCATCCAGCCGATAGAACCACGACTTGCCCTCGAACTGACAAAGCGATTCACCCGGCACGACCGACGCGAACGCAATCTGCCCGTTGCGCAGCCGCGGATCGCCGAGGATGCGTTCGCCGTTGTTGTCCGCCTGGCCGTCCACCAGCATGTCGAGCTTCCAGCCCAGATGCGTATCGGCACCGGTGTTGGTGTCGCTACGCCAGTTGGCCAGATTGTCGCTGGTCACGCGGAACGTCGCCGGCTCCGTTTCGCCATCGCCATCGATGTCCGCCTCCTGCGTCTCCTCGGCTACGATGCTCTGCGCGAGCAGATCCGCATCCTCGATCGTCGGCGCCGTGGTGCCGCCGTCGTACTTGTCCCAGATGCCGTAAAAGGTCTGCGTCGGAAGCCCCTCCGCGGTCAGATCCTCCAGCTCATGGAACTTGCCGGTGCCGAACAACAGCATGTAGCCCTGCCCGCTCGGATGGAAGGTGACTTCGGGACGGGTCGCGATGGGCTGCATGCTGGACGAGGCCACCGAGGCATCGAACAGCGGCTGCGGCTCGTTGCCATCACGGAACGCGAAACCCCAGTTCGACGGATCGGGATCGTCGACATCGATGCGCCACAGCGCGCCTCTCGAGTCCCCGGCGTAGAGCCGGTCGATGATGCCGTCGCCGTCGAGATCAACCGGCGCGACATCGGCCATGCCGTTGGGACGCGCCAACGGAATCGACAGCTCGCTCACCGCGCTGACATCGCCAAGGTCGGGCACGGATGCGGAGATCGGCTTGTCCGTCGGGTTGGTCAACACGCTGGGCGACAGGAAGGAGCCTGATCCGGTGTCGAAGAAATAGCCCGCATCGCCCGGACGATACATCCCGGTCGCCAGGTCGATGATGAAGACCACGGCGTTCCCGGTGGCGCTCACCCCGAGATTCAGCAGCGCTGGATTGCTCTGGTCGCCCAGCTGCAGGTCCAGATCGGTGTTGTGATAGCCGTTGCCGATGACCGTCGCCCAGCGGCCGTCGGCCAATCGCACGATGTTCGGCTGGCCGAAGGTATAACCCAGCTCCGGAGAGCCCGGATATTCATCGACCCCCAGCAACGCCTCCAGCAAAAAATCGACCAGATCGGTCACCGCCGGCAACAACGGCAGATCGCCCAGAATCGCCGTCAGACCCACCAGATCGGAGACCAGGGCCAGCACGGGACTGGCCACCGTCAGCAGAAGGTCGGTCAACCCGGTCACCAGCGAGCAGACCACGTCCAGCGGCCCGAGAATCGCCCTGCATAAGGGCTCGACGGTGCTGTCGATGACGCTCTGGATGAATGCGGGATCCAGCACCTCGCCCAGGATGTCGTACAACCCGTCGGTGAGCAGTCCCTGCAACAGGAACTTCGCGCCGGACACGACGCCGAGCAGCCCACCACCCGGCGAATCGGTGAACTCCCAGAGCACGATCTGCTCGGCCAGCGTCTGTTGCTTGGAGAAGGTGTCCGCAGCGACGAAGGCCTCGGGATCGGTGATATCCAGGGCGTAGATGCCCTGACCGCCGCCCCGCAGACTGCCGACCAGGATGGTCCGCCAGCAGGACTGACCCACTCCGCAGGCCGGAAACTCGTCGTAGGCGTCGACCACGCTCATCCGGCCATCGACGTAAGTCTCGGCCTCGTAGTCCGGATTGGTCAGTTCCGAGACCTTGCCCAGCAGACGCCCCGGCACGTAGGCGAACAGCTCCTCGCCCGTCGTCGCGTCGAAGCCATGCAGCATGCCGTCGTTGGCGCCGACATAGACCATGGAACGGCGATTCGCGTTGTTCGCGCGGAAGGTGCTGTACAACTCGGTATCCGGCGTGTCCCCGCCAAACAGGTCGTCGAGGAACTGGTCCGAATAGTCGGTATCCGGCGGGCCGACGACCACCGGTCGGGAATGGTAGATCGGCCCCATGCGCAGGTCGCGGTTGCGGAATCGCCCGCCGTTGCGTTCCTCGTTCGACTGATCGCCACGCAGATAATCGACGCGCCCCTGCGACAGTTGCCGGGACAAGCCCAACAGGCTGTAGAGGTCAAGCTCGTTCAGATAAAGCGGCGAAACCGCCGTATCCACGAGGTCATCCAGACCGAGCTCGCTGAGCGCCGACACCGACAGGATCGGGTCGAGGATCTGCTCCTGAATCGGTTCGATCACGCTTTCGAGGACCGTGCCCTCGACGGCCAGCACGACATCGATGATGGGATTGGCGAGCTCCACCAGAATTTCCAGTGTCAGGTAGAGCTCCGGCGGAAGCTGCAATGCGGCCACCGCGGACAGGCGATAGTTGGGGTCGCTGAACTGCTGCCAGGAAAACGGCATCCCTTCGCGCAGGGTGGGGTCGTAGGTCAGGACCAGACGATCCGCATGCCCCTCCGAATCGATCTTCTGGTCCAGCAACTCGGCCGCGCTCCAGGCCGGCTCGCCCAGCGTCCCGTCCAGATTGAGGTCGTAAGCGATCAGGTCCCCGGTCAGTTCCTGGGCGTCGTAGGTCGCGAGAAACACGCGCTGGTTGTTCAGGATGGAGCCGGAGGTGATGCCGACCGACGTCGTGCCCTGGGAATTTCCGGGTGAAATTCTCAGCGCCTCGGCGAACTTCTCCACCAGATTCGGATCGTCCACGGCGCACTGCCGTCCCCGGCCGTTGTAGGTGGCGTGCAGCAGATCATCCAGCTGATTCACCGGCACGAAGGCGGCCGATCCCGGATCCGGATCACCCCAGGCAACCGGATCGGTGTTGTTCGCGGGCCGGGACAGATCACCGTCGACGCCCATGTCCAGCACGTAGGTCGTGATGTACTGGCGACTGTCGAGACCGGCATTCAGGTCCCGCTCGTAGTAGTGCATCGCGACATCAGCCAGCGTATCGGTGAACGCATCCGCGTAGGCGCCGCCGTCATACTCGGTGTCGCCATCACCATCGGCGTTGGTCGGTGTTCCGTTGAACGGCACATTGTTCACCGCCAGCGATGCACCGGCCGAGCCATTGGAGGACGGCGTACCGGTGCTGGTCACCGAAGCACCGGTGTCGGAGGAGAAGCCATCCGTGACCAGGAGCACCGACGCCTGCTGACACTGGCCGTCATCGTCCTCGGACAGGCGCGGGCAGTTCGAGTTACCGAACAGGTTGGTGCCCCCGCCGCACTCGATATACGCGCCGGCGTCGAACAGCGCCTTCTGCAGCGGCGTGCCCGCCGAATTGCCGCGGGTGCTGAAGATCGCATCCATGACCTGCTTGCGCTTCCCGATCGCGGGGTCGTCGTTGAGCTCGACCATCTCGAGTCGGGTATTCGGGTTGTTGTTCACGCTGGCAACGGCCATGTAGGCATTCCCCACACCGGCCATGAACTCGGACAGGCGCCCCTTGGTCCTCAACTCGCGCGAGCGGTGATACTGGAACCAGTTGGCGAAATTCTGCAGCTCGGTCGGGCTGCCGATCTCGACGCGGGAGTGCGTATCGTCGGCATCGACCACACCATTGCCGTTGGAATCGGTCCAGGAGTAGTAGTGCGCGATGCGCTCGCGCAAGTCCCGGAAAGAACCCAACCCGAGATTGCAGAAAAACTGCGAACTCGTGCACACCCTCTCGTGCCTCACCGACACGATGTCGTCGTCCTCGGTGACCAGGTAGGTCGTGAACTCCTTCAGGGACGTCAGATTGACGGTCTTCGTCGGGTCATAGGGATCCAGACGGGCCGCCGATGCCGACGCGTCGGCAAACGCCAGACCTGCGGCATCGACGCCATAAGGCCAGGGTTCGTAGGTCTCGTTCGGGTCGTAATAAAGCGGGTTGTAGTCGCTGTTGCGCGCCCGCCAGACACCCTCGTAGTCATCACCGAGCCTCGCCTCGGAGCCGCGGAGGAAATCGTCATCCTCGTTCCAGGCATCGACGACGGCCTGTGACGGAACAGCCAGACGGTGCAGATAGGCGTTGGTGTAGGACGAACCGCTGGACGGCGCATCCACGGGAAGCGGATAAATCCAGCGATAGGTCAGCGACTCGACGCTGAATTCGCGCTGCGCGTCCTCATCGTCGATCAGGAAATTCGACGACATCGACAGGGAGTCGTCCAACAGCAGCATGACCATCGGTGGCGGGGATACGCCCAGCTCGATGGGAGCCGACGGAATCTGTGAACCACCACCCGACAAGGTGTTGAGCGGCAGATCCAGACCGCTGGCCGTGCCCGCCGTCAGCAACGCCGCCGCAACCGCGGCCAAGCCGCGAGACAACATGCGAATGGAACCTAGGCCTGCCATCAGAATCGCCGAATGAAGGTGGATTGAAGCACGCGCTGACTGTCTTCCTCGGCGCCGACGCCGATCGCGGTCACTTCGTAGAGATAGCGCTGGGTTTCGTCGCCGCGCCCCAGCGTCAGGCTGTCACGGATCACCCGGGCCTCGCGGATCAGGAACCGGGGCTGCTCCGCCACGCCCTGCACGGCAGCTCCACCCTGGGCGGGATCATAGGCCGGGTTCTGCAAGGGTTCGCCCTCGGTCTTCCAGTTGTCCAGGGTCATCGCGATCAGGTCGCCCACCGTGTCGAACTTGCCCTCGACCGGCGAGATCATGAACACACCCGGGAATTCGGCTCCGCGGCACGGCGGCGTATCACTGATGCACTCGAGTTCGTGGGGCAGCTCGGACTGGTTGTTGATCCAGCGCTCGCCGTCTCGCAAACCCAGTTCGGCCGCCTGAAAAGCCAGCTGGCTGTCACGATCGTTGGCGGACATGCGTTCCTGACTGACCACGGTGCGCAGTGTGGTGATGCCGATGACGGTCAACACCAGCAACATCACCAGACTGACAAGCAGCACGCTGCCGCGTTGCCGCCGGAAACGGAGGGATGCGCCGTTCATGACAACAGATTCCTGAGACTGATGGTGCGCACGAACTGGCGCTGAAGTTCACGTTCCACGGTCGTCGCAGTGTCGGAACCGATCCGGTCGATCAAAGACAGAGGCCGTGCGCCGTACATGGTCAACGTCAGACGCACGCTGATCACCTCTTCCATGTTCAGGCCGACCGTCGACGGGGTCACGAACCGGTCCGCGGCACCGTCACCGTTGGCGTCGTCGCCCAGCTCGATCTGCAGGTTCAGCACATCGTTGGCGATCGGCAGCGTGGTGGCGCCGCCCTGTGGCACGCCACTCGCGTCCACCAGCGTCGCCGAGCAGTACAGCGCCAGACGCGATGCCTCCGCGTTCGCGGCATCGGATTCCGAGGCCGCCACCGTCGCGCCTTCGGCGACAAAGAAGGTGTCGACGCTGGTCCAGCCGGACTGCACCGGCTGCCCCAGGCAGTTGAGAATGGTGTTGTCGTCCAGGCCCTGGTACTGCACCGTGATCGTGTCGGTGTTGGCCTTGACCGCATCCAGCGTGTTCGCCGCGCCTCCCAGAGTCACCTGGAGTTCCCGCGGCGCCGCCGTATCCAGGGCCTCATCATCGCCATCACTCGCCCCGACCGCCGGATTCGCCGCCCCAAACGTCAGCAGAGGCAAGTCTTCCGGCGTGGTCCGATGCCCAGTCAGACGCAATGTGGACGCCACCGTGTCGATCGCGAAACGAGAGTTCTCGGTCAATCGTGCCTCGCCCATGATGATGTCGTTCGAGGCCTGACTGCCCGCGAAAATCTGGATGACGCCCAAGGCCAGGATCGACCCCAGGGCCAGACTGATCAGGATCTCCACGATGGAAATCCCCTGCGTCTGTCGAATGCGCGGGCTCATGGCGCGAACACCACGTTGAGCACGGGATCGGCCTCGACCGCCTCCGTGGATTCCGTTGCCGCGACGTTCGCGGCATCGATCTGACCGTTACGGTTTTCGTCCCAGGTCAGGGAGATCGTGTATGGCGCGCCTGCCCCGCATCCGGCCGCGCAGCTCACGGTCGCCGCCGCACCCGGCAAACCGGACGCGGGGTCAGCCAGCATCTGGTACCAGGTGTACAGATCCGCCGCCGCCAGTTCGGTGGGGCTGCAGGTCGTTCCGTTGGGGAAGGAATCCTGGCAATCGAAACCCGGATCCTCGGGCGCCTGCTGGGCCGCGTAGTTGCCATCGTGAGCGGCCGTCAGATTCGACCGCATGCGATCCGTCAGATCGGCGGCGATACTGGTGGCCTGCGAGCGATAGTAAGCATCGTGATTGCTGCGCAGCCCGCCGAGCTGCAGCGATGCCATGCCCAGCATGCCGATGGCGATCACGACCAGCGTGATCAGTACTTCCAGCAAGGTGATGCCTGACTGCTGCGTCTTCATGACGACGGCGTGTGGTAGCAGGCAGCGGATGCGGTGCCCTGCGAGGACCCCGCGTGACTGACCACGGCGCGGCCGGTCAACGCGACATCGACGAAGCGCGCGCGGGCGAGCACATCCTCGTCGTCGGCCGTACCGGGTTGATCATTGATGCAGAGCGCAAAGCGAGCCACGGTGCCGGCGAGCGCACCCCGGCTGTTGAACGCGACGGCGTCGCCGCCGTTCGATTCACGGAACCGGACCCCACGCCCCAACGCAGGGTGAACGCCCAGCAATTCGTCGATGGATGCCGCACTCAATGCCCCGTCTCCATTGAAATCCACAAACGTGATCCAGCCATTCTCCCATTGCCCCTGGGCGTCGCAGGTGCAATTGGCGGACTGGGTTGTCTCGTCACAAACCTCGGCAGCGCCGCCGCGCGCGCACATCACCACGTTGCGGCGCTGGCGAGTCGCCTCGCTGCGCGCGGCACTGAGATCCACCAGAAAATCGTTGACGCCGCTGGCGGCCCGCTTGCGCAGGACGAAGTCGGTGTAGGCGGGCACGGCGAAACTCACCACGATCGCCAGCATGGCGACCGCCACGAGCAGTTCCACCAGCGTGAATCCGCCATCCGGCCTCCTCGACTTGTACTTACCACTTCCCATGGCGCACAGCCTACGGCGGGACGTTAAGAAGCTGTGATGATAGATGACGATGAGCGAGTCGAGGCCGACAAGCGGTGGGCAAAAAAAAGGGCCTGCGATGGCAGGCCCTTTTTGAGGTGATGAACGGCCGGCGACCGTTCAGAACCGACAATACGAACTACTTGCGGGCGAGCTTCTTGACATTGCCCGGCGCGAAGTAGCCGTCATCGAACCGCTCGACGGTATGCTCCGGCTCTTCGTTGTTCATTTCCTGAACAAGGTAGCGGTTGGCCAGCAGGTCGTACACCGTGCCGGCGATCTGCGCGGTGGCCGGATACCGGTAGAAGTTCATCGCATGCGCTTCCTGCACGCGCCACAACTGACCACGCTTGTCGTAGATGTCGACCAGCGCGATCTGCCAGGTGTCCTCATCCACGTAGAACACGCGACGATCGTAGATGTGGCTGGTGCCGTCCTTGACCTGCGCATCGATGACCCATACCCGGTGCAGCTCGTAGCGCGTCAGGTCCTGATCAATGTGACCCGGCTTGATGATGTCGTCGTACTCGTTGTCATCACTGTGCAGTTCGTAGGCGTTGTAGGGGATGTACATCTCCTTCTTGCCGACGAGCTTCCAGGTGTAACGATCGGTCGCACCGTTGAACGTATCCAGCTGGTCGTTGGTCCGCAGACCATCGGAGCCGGTGCCCGGATTGTCATAGGCGACGTTCGGAGCGCGGCGGAGTCGACGCTGGCCCGGGTTGTAAAGCCACGCCCGGCGCGGCTCCTTCACCTGATCCGCGGTTTCATGCACCAGCAGAATCTGTCCGGCCTGACGCGGCGGCTCCTCGATGCTCTGGAGGAAGTACAGCAGCACGTTGTTCAGACCGTCCGGGGTCATGCCCTTTTCGGTGTAGTTGAACAGCACGTCTTCCCTGAGCTTGAACAGCGAGAACGCACCGCTGGTCTGCACGGCCGCCTGCACGTTGTAGCGCACCAGCGAAGGTCCGCGATAACGCGTGCGGTGATTCCACATGATCTCCTTGCCGGTCTGCGGAATCGGGAACGGCACGCCGATGGCGGCGTCGACCAGCGATTCACCGTTGTTCGCCAGCGTGGCGCGCGTCGCGTTCTCCTTGGTCGCATCGTAGATGTACTGCGGATAGGCGGCGGAACGACGCGTCTGGTAGACCGGAATCTTGTAGCTGTCGTACTTCTGGAGCATGGCCTTCTGGCCTTCGCTCAGATTGTCCGCGTACTTGCTCATGTTCGACGCGGTGATCTCGAACTTGGGCTCGTCGTCCGGCCACGGATTCTCGAACCGCTCGCCCTCCGGCCAGTCGGGATTGTGGTAACCACCGTCCCAGGCGGGGATGGTGCCGGCGGAGTTGCCCGCCTTTTCCGCACCCACCGGGGTCAGCTCACCGCCAAGCTTGGCGGCTTCGTCCGCCGGGACCTTGGCCTCGGCATTCAGCGAAAAAGCGGCGGCCATGACGGCGGCGCCGACGCCACCGAGGCGTGCAATCGATCGGGACATAACTCCTCCGATTGTGAAACGTGAAAACGATATTTGGATTTGTGAACAACGGGCATCCTCGCCCGCTGCCTGGAACCATCCCTGTCCCGGATACCGCATCGCCTGACACGCATTCTGGCGATGTCACTCTCGGCTCGGGCACCGTCAATCGCGGCGGATCGATCCGACAGGGCGGCAGATGATAACGACACATTCCCCGCTGTTGTACTGGCGAACGAGAAGGAACGGTCGGCCGCATTCCCTGAACAAACAGACAGACCCGGCCATGAAAGGTTCAAGCCGCGCCCCGAACCATCGCGCGAATGTCATCAATGGGCACGGCGGGACTGAACAGCCAGCCCTGCACCATGTTGACGCCCAGGGCCTGGAGCATGTCCAGCACGACCATGCTGTCGACGAACTCGGCGACAGTCTCCTTGCCCAGCACCTGCGCGGTCTCGTTGATCGACCTCACCAGCTGGCGTCGAACCGGATCCTCCTCCATGCCCTGCACGAAGCTCCCGTCGATCTTGACGTAGTCGGCCGGCAGGTCGCGCAGATAGTGGAAGGAACACATGCCCGCGCCGAAATCGTCCAGCGAAAACCGGCACCCCAGCTCGCCCACGCGACGAATCAACCCTCGCGCCTGCTCGATGTTGCGAACCGCGATGGTCTCGGTGATCTCGAAGCAGAGCTTTTCGGGCGGAATCCCCGAGTCGTTGATGGAGGCGACCAGAAAATCCTGGAACTTGTGGTCCGAGATGGAGTTGCCGGCGAGATTGATGGAAACGTGATCGATCCGGGTCATCACGTCCTGGTGCCCCGCCATCCAGGCGAGCGCTCGCGTCACCATGTAGCGATCGAAACTGTCCATCAACCCGAAACGCTCCGCGGCATTGAGCAGGCCCTGGGGCACGCGGGCCCGGTCCTGGTCGCGGAACCTGGCCAGAATCTCGAAACAGTGCGGAGGGTCGGAAATCGCATTTTCGGTCCGGTAGATCGGCTGCGCGTACAACAGGATGGCCTCGTCGCTCAGCGCTCGGCGCACCGTCTGCGCGGCGGTCATCACCGTCTTCGCATCCTCGGAATCGGTCTCCTCGGCGGTGTACTCGCGAATACTGCCCCGGGCCGCGGATTTCGCCGCGTAGCAGGCCGAACCAGCGGATGTCAGCGCATTGAGCCAGCCTCCGCCGGCCAGTGACGCATAGCCGACACAGCCGGTGACCGACAACTCCATGTCGTCCGACGAAGGCTCGACCTTTTCCAGGCTGGCCAGGAGATCGGCCGCCTGCTGCCGAGCGTCCTCGGACGCCAGATCGAAACGGACAATGACGAACTCGTCCGCGCCCACCCTGGCGATCACCGAATCCGTGCCGGCGAGCGCACCACGCAACACGTCGGCGATCTTCCACAGCACGGCATCGGCGCGGGTCTGGCCGATCAGCTCGTTGATATATCGGAAGTAATCGATGTTCAGGTGATAGACGAACCCCATGATGTCGGTGTCGTGAACGCGCAGTTTGAGCGCGCGTTCCAGCCCCCGGCGGTTGAGCAGATCGGTCAGAACATCGTGGTCAAGCTGGTAGGTGATCTCCGCCTGAAGACGGTTGTGGTCGGTGACATCCTCCAGCGCGGCCAGCAGCACCCGCTGACCGCCACGACCTTCAACACCGCGCACGGTGATCGCGACATCAAGCCGGATACCGTCGGCGGTGAACAGCTGTGAATTCCAGCGCTCCAGGGAACCCTCACTGAACGCGTACTCCAGACGGAACACCGCTTCCTCGAAGGCGTGATCGTCCATCACGCGGTGCAGATTCATGCCGACCAGTTCCGACATGTCGCGCCCGAGCAAGCTCCCCGCCCGCCGATTCGCGGACAGGATCGTGCCGTTCATCTCCACGCTCAGCAGGGCGACCGGCGTACCGTCCATGATCGCTCGCAGCGTTCGCTCGCTCTCACGCAACGCGTTCTCGATTCGCAACTCGGTGCTCTTGTCACGCGCAAACAACGCGATGCGTGCACGACCGTCACGCTCATCATCCGGAAGACGCAGCGCGTGAATCTGCACCGGAACCGGTTCGCCGTCGGTCCCGGTCCAGGTACTGCTGCCGCGCCATTCGGCGGCCTCGCAAAGCGTCGCCAGGACTTCACCGCGAAACTGCTCCCAGGCCGCTTCGGTCATCAGCTCACGCAACATGATCCGGTTATCCGCTCCGGACCCGAAGTCGCGGACAACAGCGGAATTCGCCTCGAGCGACTGACCTTCATCGTCGACGATCAGGATGTAGTCCGGATGACGGTGGATAATCTGCTGCACCAGACTGGAAACGTCCCGTTCTCCGGGAACATCCACCAGGGGGTCAATGAAGAACACCTGCTGGTCCGGATGTTCATCATCGAGTTCGGCGATACGCACGCGGCAGAGCATGCGTTTGCGGTCGGAGCCCAGCGCGACGTTGAAACGCGACTTGTGGTGCGCGCGACAGTTGGCGAGACGCTCGGAGAACCGGGCCCAGTCGATGGGCCAGATCTCGCTGAGTCGGCGCTGGATGAAGGCGGTCGCGGACTGACCGGACGTCGGCTCGCGTCCCCAGGCTTTGACGATCCGATGATCCGCACCAACGATCAGCACCAGTTCGGCGGCTTGGCCCATCAGCTGTTCAAGCATGGTCATTGGCGCCGATTCGACTCCCGTCAGGCTGACAACGACAAGCCTGACGCTGCAACCGGATGAGATTCAGTATTGACAACACAAAGTGAAGCAAACGTTAAAATCTGGAGCGGATATCGGGCAACGAACGCCGAACTGCGTTGTGGATCAAGAAACGGTCAACGGACCGGCGGCGCGGGAATCAGGCGGCTCACGCCATCAACTCGTAGGGCCCGCCCCGTTCCAGCGCCTTCTGGTATGTCGGCAGCGCGTGAATCCGCTTGAGAAAATCCTGCATGTTCGGATAGGCATCGAGACCACTGCGTGCAGCCGCGGCCTCGACCGGGAAGCTCATCATGATGTCCGCCGCGGTCATCGCCGGACCCGCGAACCAGCCGGTCGCCGCCAGAGAACGCTCCATGTGATCCAGAGCCCGGTCGAGACTGGGATTGATGAACGAACCCTTGACCTTGCCGGCGATCCCCTTCGCCACCGGACGGATAAAGAACGGCATGGGTGCGGTTTCGATCTTGTTGAAGACCAGCGTCATGACCAGCAGCGGCATGACGCTGCCCTCCGCGGCATGCATCCAGTAGCGGTAGGCCCTCACATCGATCGGATCGGATGGCACCAGCTTGCCCTGACCGTAAGTATCGATCAGATACTCGATGATGGCCCCGGTTTCCGCGACCACGTCATCGCCGTCGGTGATCACCGGTGACTTGCCCAGCGGATGCACATCCAGCAATTCCGGCGGAGCCAGCGAGGTACTCGGATTCCGCTGGTACCGCCTGACCTCGTAATCCACACCCAGTTCTTCCAGCAGCCACAGCACACGCTGCGACCGCGAATTCTCCAGGTGATGAACGGTCAGCATGCAGATTCCCCTTGGCGTTCTGTTGGTGTCGGCCAAAGTACCGCGCCCGGGGGCCGGCGGCAATTGAAGTGTCCGTCCGATCAGCGAATGGGCGCGGGGCAGCCATAGTCGGTCTGCGACAGCACCGCTCGATACCGGTCCGGAAAGTTGGTGAACAAGCCGTCGACGCACATGGCCGCCATCGCCGCCAGATCGTCTTTGCCGTTGATGGTGTACGGGTGAATGGCCATGCCCAGGGAATGGGCCAGTTCGACCAGTGCGGGGCTCACCTCGGACGAACTCGGCCCGATACCGAAGGCGTAGCTCGACGCCAGCGCGGCGGTGGCGGTCGCACCGACGGCATAGAGCTGGATGAGCGGAATGTCGGGATCCAGCGCCCGCATGGTCAGCAGCGATGTCGGAATGAAGGACTGCACCAGGACCTGACGATGCTCCACCGCACCGGCGTGGAGGTCGTACTCGTGGAGCAGGTCCAGCAAGGTCTGCTCAACACTGCCACCCAGACGGGTATTGGGCTTGATCTCGATGTAGTAACGAACATCCGGACCGTTGCCATAACGCTGGAACACCTCCTCCAGCGTCGGAATCGGCAGCCCGACGTAGGCGTCGCGGGCGCGATCGGGGTAGGCCTCGTTGAACCAGGACCCGAAGTCGCAGGTTCGCAGCTGCTCCAGCGTCTTGTCGCCAACCCTGCCGGTGCAGTTCTCCTCCGGGCCCCGCGCCGTGCGATCCAGGGTGTCGTCGTGGATGCAGACCAGCACACCATCCGCGGTGGGCAGCACATCCTGCTCGATGTATTCCGCGCCCATTTCCAGCGCCAGATCGTAGGCCATCAGCGTGTGCTCCGGCGCGTGACCGGAGGCCCCGCGGTGCGCGACGATGACCTGGTCCGTTCGCAATGCCGGCAGCGGGTTCACGGGATCCGGCTCATCCGGTGCATCGGTGACTGGATTGGAGGGAAGCGGACTGGTGCCGCAGGCAACCAGGAACAGGTTCAGGACAACAACCGGGCTTCGGAGGAATGCCGGGCAGCAGAGGTGACGCATCAACGTTTCCGGGCAAGGGGGACGCTCCCCCCACGACGGGCGGAGAAACCCGGAGCCTAGCCGCGGAACATGACAACCCGATGAGACTCGAGGGCCTACAATCGACACATGCCCGCACCGCCCGACCACGCCTGCCAGCTGTGCCAGCGCGAGACCCGGCTGGAGTTTCATCACCTGATCCCGCGCAAGGTGCATCGACGGCCCTGGTTCGCCAGACGCCACTCCCGCGAGGAGATGCACCAGCGCGGCATCTGGATCTGCCGGCTATGCCATCGCTTCCTGCATCGCCGGTTCGACGAGGTCACCCTGGGCCGGCAGTTCGCAACCCTGCCGGACCTGCTGGCCGACCCCGGCGTGCAACGGCACATCCAGTGGGCCGGCCGGCAACGCCCCGGCAAGCGCTAGGGACGCACTGCTCCCGACCGATTCCGCACCTACTCCGCGGTCAGACCACGACGCTCCAGCAACGGCGCGATTTCGGCGGGTCGGCCACGGAAGGCTTCGTACATCGCCTGCGCATCGACGCTGCCGCCGGGCGCCAGGATGCCGTAGCGCATGCGATCACCGTTTTTCCGGCTGAGGCCACCGTCTTCCTTAAACCAGGCAACCGTGTCGGCATCAAGCACCTCGGACCAGACGTAGGAGTAGTAACCCGCCGAGTAGCCTCCGGAAAACACGTGAGCGAAGTAGGTGCTGCGGTACCGGGGCGGGACGAGCTCCAGCGCCACCCCGGCCTGCTCCAACGCCGCCGCCTCGAAGGCCTCGACATCCTCGGGAATCGCGTCCGGTGTCAACTGGTGCCAGGCCTGATCCAGCAGCGAGGCGGCCAGATACTCCGTGGAGTCGTAGCCCTGGTTGAACTGCTCGGTGGACTTGTAGCGCTCGATCATCTCCTGCGGTAACGGCTCACCGGTCTCGTGGTGACGCGCGTAATTCTCCATGACCTCTGGCCAGAACGCCCACATCTCGTGCACCTGGGAAGGGTATTCGACGAAGTCACGCGGCACCGCGGTACCGGAGAAATACGGGTAATGCACGTCCGAAAGCAGGCCATGCACCGCATGACCGAACTCGTGGAACATCGTGTTCACCTCGTAGGGCGACAGCAACACCGGTTCACCCTCCGCCGGCTTGGTCACATTGAGGTGATTGGCCACGACCGGACGAGTGCCCAGCAGGCGCGACTGCTGCACGTAGCTGTTCATCCACGCCCCGCCCCGCTTGGTGTCGCGGGCGAACGGGTCGAAGACGAAGATCCCCAGCGCCGCCCCGTTGTCCTCGAACACCTCGTAGACGGTGATGTCCGGGTGGTATTTCGGCAGATGATCCCGGCGCTCGAAACGCAGGCCGTAGAGCTTCTCGGCCATGAAGAACACGCCATCGGTCAGGACGCGCTCCATCTCGAAATACGGCTTGAGCGCACTCTGGTCGAAATCGTAGTCGGCCTTGCGCACGATCTCGCGGTAGTACGGCCAGTCCCAGACCTTGAGGTCGAAGGATTCACCGGCCGCGTCAACCGCCTGCTGCAGGCGTTCGCCTTCCTTGCGCGCGTTGACCACGCTGGGCTTGGCCAGCTTGGCCAGCAGCGTGTTGACCGCATCGGCGGTACCCGCCGTCGCGTTGGCAAGCACGTAGTCGGCATGCGTGTCGTAACCCAGAAGCTGCGCACGTTCCGCCCGCAGCGCGACGATCTCGCGCAGCACCGGACGGTTGTCCAACGCACCATCCGTGTTGCCGCGCTGGATGGAGGCGCGATGAATCCGCTCGCGCAGCGCCCGGTCTTCCAGTTCCGCCAACTGCGGCTGCAAGGTCGGGAGTTGCAGGGTCAGCACGTAGCCTTCGATACCGCGATCCCGCGCGGTTCCCGCGGCCGCCTCGATGGCCGAGTCCGACAGACCCGCCAGCTGCGCGCGGTTCTCGACCACCACCGCCAGCTCGTTCGTGTGCTTGAGCAGGTTCTGTTGAAACTGCGTGGTCAGGCGTGACAGTTCGGTGTTAATCTCGCGCAACCGTGTCTGCTCGTCCGCCGCCAGACGGGCTCCGGCGCGGACGAAATTCACGTGATAGCGCTCCAGCAAACGGCGCGATTCGTCATCCAGGTCCAGCGTGTCGCGCTGCTGGTAAAGCGCGTCGACCCGATCGAACAAGGCCTTGTTCAGGAAGACCTTGTCCTGGTGAGCCGCCAGCTTCGGCGAAATCTCCCCGTAGATCGCCTGCAAGTCATCGGTGCCATGCGTGCCGACGAGATTGAAGAAGATCGACTGCACCCGACCGAGCGTCTCTCCACCCTGCTCCATCGCGACAATCGTGTTCTCGAAGGTCGGAGGTGCGTCCTGGGCGGTGATGGCGTCGATCTCGGCCAGCGACTCCGCCATCCCCGCCTCGAAGGCCGGCATGTAGTGTTCGGGCTTGATCCGGTCGAACGGCGGATACTCGTAGGGCAACGGACTGGGCTGAAGCAGCGGATTGCTGGCTGTCTGCATGATGGGAAGTGGTTGGTTCGCGCATGCCGCCACCGTAGCCGCGGCCAGAAGAAGAATGATTCGCATGATGTCCTGAGATTGGGTACGGGTTGGCCGCGCCAGACAAGCCTTCGGGGTCCGCCTGCACGATTTCGACGATACAAATCGTGCAAACAGGCCCCGGTTCGCGGCCCGCAGGCCGTCAAGTCTACCGAATCGCCACCGTCGCGGCGTCGAACAGCAGGGACTGCGCGGCGGAGCGCGGCGTTTCCGACATCTGCTGAAACCCGACACCCACCAGCCGATAAAGCGTCCCCGCCGGCAGATCGACCCGTTCACGCAGCTGGAGCAGGCTGGCGGTGAACGTGGCCAGCGAGTCCGGCGGTGACGGCAGGGTCTGCTGACGCGTGAGCGTGACGAAGTCCCGGGTCTTGAGCTTGAGCATCACCGTCCTCGATCGGTATCCCTCGCGCTCCGCCAGTTGCCAAACCTTCTCGGCCAGACGGGTGATCTCCGGCGCCAGCGCGGACAGCGGACGATCGTCCCCGAAGGTGTCTTCCGCGGACAGGGACTTGCGACGCCGCTCCGTGCGCACTGGGCTGTCGTCCCGCCCCCATGCCAGACCCATCAGGCGTTCGGCGGCCTGGCCCAGATGGCGGTGCAGCACCAGCGGATCACCACGCCTCAGGTCGCCGACCGTACGGACGCCGAGCGCCTCCAGCTTCGCCTGCGTGACCTTGCCGACACCGGGAATTTTCGCGACCGACAGTGGTTCCAGAAAGGTCTCAACCCGCTGCGGCGGCACTACGAACAATCCGTCGGGCTTGCGCCAGTCCGACGCGATCTTGGCCAGAAACTTGTTCGGCGCGACACCGGCCGACGCGGTCAACAGCAGCTCCGTCCGGATCGCCGCCCGAATCGCCTCGGCAACTTCCGTTGCACTGCCCAGACCGCCACGCTGCTCGGTCACGTCCAGATAGGCCTCATCCAGGGACAGTGGCTCGACCCGATCGGTGTAGCGTCGGAAAATCGCGTGGATCTGGCGTGAAACGGTCTTGTAGCGCCCGAAGTCCGGGGCGATGAACTCCGCGTCCGGGCACAGGCGCGCCGCGCGCATCGCCGGCATCGCCGAACGCACACCGAAGACGCGTGCCTCATAGGACGCGGCGCAGACGACGGAACGGGGCCCACGCCAGGCGACGATCGTTGGCTTGCCCCGCAGTTCAGGCCGGTCGCGCTGTTCCACCGACGCGTAGTACGCGTCCATGTCGATATGAATGATCCGGCGCACGCGGCCACCCTCTGCGCATGTCCCTGACGAAGCGCGCGGCCCGGCGGCTCCGGCAATCTCGCTATAGCGCTTTCTTTCCGATGGACAGGTCGGGCGCACCGCCGATCTCATCCGACCAGCGCTGCACACGACGACGGCGCGAACGGAGCAGCAGCAGGCTGATGGCCATCCAGATCACCGCGGCCGTCGCCGCAAACTGCATCCACGAGTTCACCACGTACAAGAGAGACAGCACGTAAGCCGCCACGAGGCTGCCGAGGGCAGCCAGCGAGATGCGGCCGACCATCTCACCGCGGGATTCCGTGAGATGACAATCCACAACCGCGCTGCTGAGAGAATTGACGGTGACCCGCTGGCCCGTGCGTGCGTTCACCAGACTGAGGAAACGGATCACCTTGCCATCCGAGAGCACCCGGGTGTGAATCGTGTCGCCCACCTTGGCGTCGAACAGACCGGGTTCCAGCGACAGTTCGTGATCGTAACCGTCATCGTCCTCCAGCCAGAGCGCGTGAAACATCACGGGATCTTCGAGGACATCATCACCTTCCCGGCGCCCGGGCCGCAGATGACTGGCCGACACCGTCATCTCGGAGAGTTCGACGACGGCCCGCGCCTCGTCGATCTTGAGCATGAATTTCTGCCGTGATTGAGTCATGACGCGATCCCCAGAATGATCAGCGAAATCATAGGCGCATTCCGTGCCAGGCGATATCGTAAATCCAACGATGTGGGCGAACACGAAAAAAGCCGCGACAGGGCCGCGGCTTTTTGGACTACGCCGGTTGGTCTCAGAAAGCCTCGGCCTCCAGCGCCATGATCGAGTCCGAACCGGACTTGACCCGTGACAGCAGCGACGAATGCTCGGCGACGTACTGCTCGGCGAAAAAGCGGGCCAGCACCGGCTTGGTGCCGTAGAACGCCTTCTCGGAGGTTCCGCCGTTCAGCGCATCCTGCGCCGTCGCCGCGGCACGCAACCACATGGTGCCGATCGCGGTCACCGCGAACAGGCGCAGATAATCCGTCGCCGCGCTGCCCAGGTTGTTGGGCGCGGTGCCGGCCTGCTCCGTCAGATACTGGGTCGCTTCCTGCAGTGAATCGAACGCGGCCTTCACGCGATCGGTCACGTCCTTGAGGTCCTCCCGGGCGGAAACCGCATCCAGCGTCTCGCCCAGCTCCGAGAAGTAGGCCTTCAGGCCCAGCCCTCCGTTCCAGAACAGCTTGCGACCAACCAGGTCCATGGCCTGCACGCCATTGGTGCCCTCGTACATCATGCAAATGCGCGCATCGCGGGCGATCTGCTCGGCGCCCCACTCGGAGATGTACCCGTGACCGCCATAGCACTGCATGCCCAGGTTGGCGCCGCGGAAACCCTCGTCGGTGAGGAAGGCCTTGATGACCGGCGTCAGCAGGCTGACGACGTTGTCCGCCCGGGTGCGGGTGTCCTCGTCGGGATGCTTATGACGCACATCCAGCATCATCGCGCAGTAGCCGGCGAGCATGCGGCCGCCTTCGACAAAGCTGCGGATGGTCAGCAACATCTTGCGCACGTCGGGGTGGACCAGGATGGTGTCAGCCGGCTTGTCCGGTTCCTGCGCGCCGGTGAGGGCACGCCCCTGCAGACGCTCCTTGGAGTAGGCCGCCGCATATTGGTAGGCCAGCGCGGCCTTGGCCAGACCTTCGACGCCTACACCCAGACGGGCCGAGTTCATCATCGTGAACATGGCCTTGAGCCCGCCATGCTCGGCGCCGATCAGATAGCCGGTGGCACCGTCATAGTTCATCACGCAGGTCGCGGAGGCCTTGATGCCCATCTTGTGTTCGAGGGCACCACACTTCAGCGCATTGCGCTCACCCAGTGAACCGTCGGCGTTCACCAGGTACTTGGGCACGATGAACATGGAGATGCCCTTGGTCCCGGCCGGCGCGTCGGGCAGCTTGGCCAGCACCAGGTGCACGATGTTCTCGCTCATCTCGTGCTCACCGCAGGAGATGAAGATCTTGGTGCCGGTGATCGAATAGCTGCCATCACCATTCGGCTCGGCCCGGGTCTTGAGCAGGCCGAGATCGGTGCCGGCATGCGGCTCGGTGAGGTTCATCGTGCCGGTCCACTCGCAGGTGGCCATCTTCGGCAGGTAGGTCGCCTTCTGTTCGTCCGTGCCCCAGGTCTGGATCGCACCAACGGCGCCGTGCGTCAGCGACGCGTACATGTACCAGGAGTGGTTCGCCGAGGAGAACATCTCGTCGACCAGCACCGCGACCAGATGCGGCATGCCCATGCCGCCGAAGGCCTCGTCGGCGTGCAGGCCACCCCAGCCGGCTTCCTGATACTGCGCGAAGGCATTCTTGAAACCGTCCGGCAGCGTGACCACGCCATCGTTCAGCGTCGCCCCTTCGGCATCGCCGATCTGGTTCAGCGGATGCACCACCTCGGAGGCCAGCTTGCCGGCCTCCTCGAACACCGCATCGATGGTGTCCGATGTCGCGTCAGCGTAACCGAGTGTCTCCCGCAGCTCGTCGAACCTGAGCACTTCGTTGACAACGAAGCTCATGTCGCGGACGGGCGCCTTGTAGTCAGCCATGATCTTGACTCCTTGGTATTGGCATGCAGTTCGGAAGCGCCGATTGGGCCGACGCCTCCCTGAAGGAAATGGGTCGGGTCAGTCGCGCAGGCGGTCGCCGAAATAGGCCCGCAGCTTTTCCACCTTCGGCTGGGCCACGGCCTGGATGTAGCCCTGCCCCGGGTTCAGCGCGGCATAGTTCTGGTGGTAGTCCTCCGCCTGGAAGAACGCGTCCAGCGGTTCCAGTCGGGTCGCCACGGGCTGGTCAAACACGCCCGCCGAGTCGATCTGCGCGATGTAGCGCTCGGCAATCTCCCGCTGCAACGCGTTGGCGTAAAAGATCGCCGAGCGATACTGGGTGCCGCGGTCGTTGCCCTGGCGGTTCACCTGGGTCGGATCGTGCGCCACCGCGAAGAAGATCTTCAGGATCTCGCCAAAGCTCGTCCGGGTCGGATCAAACAGAATCTGCACGACTTCGGCATGGTCGGTGCTGCCGGTGCAGACGGTGCGATAGTCGGCGGTCTCCGCCGATCCGCCGGCGTATCCCGACACCACCGCCGTCACACCCTCCAGCTCGCGGTAAACCGCCTCGACGCACCAGAAGCAGCCGCCGGCCAGCACGGCCAGATTGCCAATCGCATCGGCCTGGTCCGCCGGATCGAAATCGGGATTCGGAAACTCGCTGGGGGAAATTTTCAGGCTCGTCCGGTCAAATAGACTCATCGGCTCGCGGCTCGGCGTCACTAAGTACGGCCGCGTATATTATCGCCCTCGCCCTGAACATGCGCGACGATCAGGTCGCGACCACGCAACGGAGAACGACTGATGCCCTTCGTCAAAGCCTTTATCGGCGGCTTCGTCGCCACCCTGGTCTGCCACCAGGGTGTGTACACGTTGTTCTACATGGCCGGGACGGCGCTGCCAGCACCACCGTACAACATGACCGCGACCGCGCCGCTGGGGATTCCGGCGGTCATTTCCCTGGCGTTCTGGGGCGGTGTCTGGGGTGTGCCGATCTGGTGGATGCTGCGCAATGCCCAGGGCACGGGCTACTGGCTGCGTGCGCTAATCCTCGGCGCGCTGCTCCCCAGCGCCGTGGCCCTGTTCATCGTCTTCCCGATGAAGGGGCACGCGTTCGCCGGGGGCTGGAACCCGCAGGTCATCATTGGCGCGCTGATTCTCAATGGCGCCTGGGGCCTGGGCCTGGCCGCGTTCATGCGGCTGACGCATCGTCCCTTGGGAACGCAGGCCGGCTAACCGGCCTGCGTTCACGATTCAACTGCCGCGATACCGGCTGAGAATGCCGGCGATCTGCCCGGCGGACTCCAGCCGATCCAGCGCGGCGTTCATCGACCGCACCTGCTGTTCGTCAACGCTGGCCTTGGAGAACATCAGCGTCACCGAGCCCGTGTGGACGTTGCCATGCAACTGTCGGATCGATGCGCCCAGGCCCGTGCGCCGCAACACGGCGCCGGCGACGTAGGGATCACCGATCACCACATCCACGGCACCTTCTTCCAGGTGCCGGTAGTTGGCTTCCGGAACAGGCGCCGGGACGATCTGCTCGTCGTAGTCCGGGTTCGACAGCAGCCCCTGGGCCTCCTCACCGTAGTAGTAGCCGTCGGTGATACCGACACGCTTGCCCTCGGCGAGCAACTGCCCCAGCGTCATGCCCTGAAACGCCTCGACGCCACCGTTGTGGGCGAACAGAACAAAGGACTCGTCACGATAGGGTTCCGAGAAGTACGCGAAATCGCGACGCTCGCTGGTCGGGGTCGCGGCCATCAGCAAGTCGACCTTTCCGGCCTCCAGATCACCCAGCAGGGCAACCCAGTTGCCCTTGCGGAAGTCCAGACGGCACCCGGCGGCCTTGCCCAGTTGTTTCACGAGATCCACGTCCAGACCGGTGACGGCGCCGTCGACGGCCTCATAGCTGTAGGGCTCCCACGGATCCCAGCCAACGGTCAGGGCGCATTCGGGGGTTTCGGGCGCGCCGGCATCGGCGCTTGCGGTCGTGTTCGACGCAGGCTGGCAGCCAGCCACCGCCAGCAATCCGGCCATCGCCGGCAACATCCATCGCCTCATTGTTCTCCTCCTGCTACATCCTGCGAACCAGACACTCTGACGGCGTCATTCGGATCGCTTGTCCGGGCAGTCTATGCCTCCGCGGAGACCAACGATAGTTTCGCCAGCCTTACGATCGATCAGAGCGCGCGTAGGGACAGGATGCGCCACCACGTCACGAGGTCGCAGCACACGGAGACTTCTCAGGGCGAACAGGAAGCCTCCATACTGGCGAGGCACTTGGCGGAGACGCGCGACATGATCAGGATTCGCAGCCACCGGTGGGCAATCTCGGTTGCCCTGAGCGTCGTGCTGGCGGCTTGCTCGCATCAGACGCCGCCGCCTCAACCGTCTCCGGACCTGAAACCCGGCGAGGTCGTCGGCATCGTTCTGTCGGCCCTGCAAACCAACGATGAGCCCGCCGCCGACACCGGCATCGCCACGGCCTTTGCATTCGCGTCTCCGGGCAACCAGGACAATACCGGCCCTCTGCCGCGTTTCATCCGCATGGTCGAAGCCGGCTACGCACCGCTGCTGGACCATCGCAACGCCGAAATCGGGCCGCCGGCAACCGATGGCGACCGACTGATCTTTCCGGTGCGGGTCTATCCGCGGGAAGGCGCGGTCCGGCTTTATCTGTTCATCATGGCGAAGCGGACCGATGCCGATTGCGATGGCTGCTGGGTGACCGACGGCGTGGTCGACCAGACCGAGGACGTGCCGCCGGAACTGTCGATCTGATCGCCGTCGGCGGTCCGCTCAGTACTCGCGGCGAGGCTGCGTGTACGGGTCGTCGGACAGCGCGAACGGCACCTCTCGGCCCACCAGCGCCTCCAGCATGCGCAGTTCGATGTCCGTGTGGTCGATGAACGCCGCGGGGATGATCCATTGCCCGTCCCGGGCCGCCCCGAGGATGTACCGGGGCGCGTCGTGGTGCCGCGCGGTGATGCGCTCACGCGCGTCCGGGCGGGCGACGGCACTCAGATCCGTTGTGCCGTAACAGGTGCACAGATAGGTGCGTTCGGCGTCGGTGGTCGCGTAGACGCCGGTCCCGCGTATGCCGATGGTCGCGGTTGGCGTGTGAATCTCGATCGGCTGGCGGCGGCGTCCGAACACGCTCAGCATCGCCCCGGTAACCAGTCGAAACGCGTGCTTGGCGCCGGACAGGGCGAGATTGGCGGTGGTGCGGCGCCGGACCAGGAATGCGTCCGCCCCAACCGCCGCGATCAACTCCCCGTCGTCCCCCGTTTCAATCCGGGCATCCTCACCTATGATGGTGTCCGGCGTGGCCGGCCGACCGTCGATGAGGACATCCCCCCGGACGCGAAACACGGACTTGCCTGGCGGCAGCGCCTCGGGCACCGAACCGAACCATTGCGCCTGCGTCGGTGCGATCCAGCCCACACCGCCGACCAGCCATCCATACTGAAGTGCCCTCTCCAGAAACAGACGACGCCGTGCATCAAAGTCATCGGTCCCGCTCACGCGTGCTCCCTGCGATTGCTGTCGCCCGGAACGATAGCAGCACGTGGGCATCGGAACGCGCCTCCAACCGGACGCAGTCGCGACACCGGTCCGGGTTTCGGACCGCCTGCCTGCTTCTGCTGTGGCTGACACCGCTGGCGTCACAGGCCGGTGACTGGCGCTGGATCGGGCAGAACGGATTCGTCTACGAGGACAACACGAATCACGCGGCCCGTTCGGACCAGCGCCGCCACAGCATCGCCGCGACGCAAGCCCTGCGTACGCAGACCACGCTGGCGAGCCACCGGCATCACGCGCTGCGCTGGAACCTCGGCATCGGCGCCCATCAGAACCTGCGCTATCCCGACCTGTCGCGAATCCAGGCCGAATCAGGCGTGGTGCTGCACATCCAGCCGGGCGCGGGCTTCCATGCCCCGCACTGGTCCGCCGGTGTCACCCTGCGGCTGCGCGAATCCGGTGATGCGCTGCGCGACGCCAGCGAGGCGCTGGTCACGCTGCGAGTTGCCTCCCAGCTCACGACCCGTGTGCAGGGGGCGTTGTCGGCCGGTTTCACCAGCACCCATGCGCAGGCCGACGTGTTCTCCAACCATCGCGGCCGGATCGGCGCATCCCTCGACTGGCAGGCGCTGGCGCCGGTGATCGTCTATCTGAAGGCGGACTGGCTGGACGGCGAGTTCACCACAACGGTTCCGGACACCGGGCAACCGGAAGACGACTGGACGCTCGACACCGCCTACGACGTTCGAGGCGAACGTGCCTATCAGCGTTCCGGCTCGGGAACCGCGGCATTCGTCGGCATGAACTGGTCCATCACCCGACAATGCGCGCTTGATCTTGCAATCCGCCGGACCGCACTGAATGCTTCCGACCGGACGTACCGCAATGTCGCGGCGCTGGTCGACCTGATCTATCGGTTCTAGAACGCATATGCACTCGCTCTGGCTTCCCCTGTCCGCTCTCTACGGCTTTCTCGGCGTGGCGCTCGGCGCCTTCGGCGCGCATGCGCTGCGACAGCGTCTGGAACCGGACATGCTGCGCGTATGGGAAACCGCCGTGAACTACCAGTTCTGGCATGCGCTGGCCCTGCTGGGTATCGGCGTCTTGATGCTGCGTCACGCCTCCGGCTGGCTGAACGCCTCGGGCCTGCTGTTCGCGCTTGGCGTGCTGCTGTTTTCCGGCAGCCTTTACGCACTGGCACTGTCCGGCATCCGCGTACTCGGCGCGATCACTCCAATCGGCGGCGTGCTGATGCTGGCCGGCTGGATCTGTCTGTTCATCGCCGTGCTGCGGCTGCCGTCCAGCGGTTCCTGAAACGGGCTTCAGCCCCGATCACCCGACGAACCGGGCAGATCGGCCTTCAGCGGCAATCCCGGCCCCGGCCGCCCCTGCTCCAGTCGGACATCGGCATCCACGCCGTAATCCAGCAGCTGTTCCTTGAGAATCTGCACCGTGCGGGTATGAACCAGCCGTCGCACGAAATTCGGCGAGATACCCGCCAGTGTGCCGGCCAGCCAGGACTGGCGGCGCGCCAGTTCCATCGGATTGAGAATGCGAATCGCGATGTAGGTATCCGAGCGGGATGACGGATCCGTGGTCGCCGCATCCGCGACCGGCGCGGCAACGCGCAACCGGCGCAGCCGCAGCAGACAGACGATCAGGGCGATCAGCAGACCACCTTCGATCAGCCAGTGCAGGAATTGCGGAATCATGCGGGCATCAGGACTCGAACGGAACAGTGTTTAGTAAGCGCCGCTCTGTTCACGCCGGCAAGACGAAACCTGTTTTCAGACGGCAACCTGCCAGCGTGAACAGAACAGAGCTTTCGTAAGTGTATCCATGCCCGCGCCCTGGAACACGGTGTCGCCACCGAAACGAAAACGGCGGGCAACAAGGCCCGCCGTTTTGACATGCGATCCGGAGATGACGACCTAGCGGCCCTTCTTCTCCATCCATTGCTCGGCGCGTTCACGGAATTTCTCCCGCTTCTCCGCCGCGCGCTCCTTCATCTCGGCGCGCTGCTCCGGCGTCAGCACCTGGGCCACCTGGCGACGCAGCTCGCTGCCGTGGAGCACCTGCTCACGCTTGAGTTCCGCGGCCTCGTTGGCCAGACCCTGGACCTGGGTCTGGTAACCGGATGCCGTTGGATCCAGCGCCGTCATCTTGTCGTGCAGGGAACGTGTGCGCTCGCGCAGGTCCTGGGATTGCGGCCGGTTGGCCTCCATGATCCCGTCGATCTGGGACTTCTGTTCATCGGTCAGGTCCAGCCCTCTGAACATGTGCTTCATGTAACCGCCCTCGTGGTCGGGACGGGCCATGGCCGGGGTGCTCAGCATGGTCATGGCGGACAGGGAAACCAGCGCAATCGTGATCAGTCGTTTCATCGGAAAAGCTCCGTCGTTGAGTGACGGGACATTTGTACGCCGGGCCCGTGTCAAGTTGCGTTGCGCCCGTGTAAAGATGCGTAAAGCACTCGCCAGCGGCGAAATCACCGGGGCACACTGGCGCCATGCACACCCGGCCTCGCATTCTGATCGCGGACGACGACACGGCGCTTTGCGACCTGCTGATCGACTATCTGGCGACCCAGTCGCTGGACGCCCGGGCCGTGCATAGTGCCGAAGCCGCGCTGGAGGAACTGGCCACCACTACGACGCCGCCGGACGCCATGGTCCTGGATGTGATGCTGCCCGGGATGACGGGGCTGGACGCCCTGGCGCAGATTCGCGCCCGCTGGGACCTGCCGGTGCTGATGCTTTCCGGCCGCGGCGAACCGCTGGACAGAATTCTGGGACTGGAACTGGGCGCGGACGACTATCTCGCCAAACCGGCCATGCCCCGCGAACTGGTCGCCCGCCTGCGCGCGCTGCTGCGTCGCCATCAACCGAAGACGCCGGCCGCACCGGAAGTACTCCGTTTCGGAACGCTGGAACTCGACGCCTCGCGCCGCAATGCCCGCTGCGGCGACACCACGCTGTCGCTGACCGCCGCCGAATTCGAAATGCTGCGCGGCTTTCTTCAGCAGCCAGGCGAGATCATTTCCCGCGAGATGCTGACCGAACAGGCGCTCGGCCGCAGCCTGGAGCGCTACGATCGGGCGGTGGACGTTCATGTCAGCCGCCTGCGCAAGAAACTGACCGAGGCCGGCTCCGGCCTCAGAATCGACACCGTCCGCGGTGCCGGCTACGTCCTGGTGCAGGATCATGCGGGGTAGTCTCACCCTGCGTCTGCTGGTTGCGTTCTGGCTGGCGCTGGTGGTCACGTTGCTGATCAGCGTGTTCGTGACCCAGCGCATCAGCCAGTACCGCGCCTGGTCCGCCCTGGATGCCGATCAACTCGCCGACGCGGTCACCGCGGCGAACTACCGCGGCAGAAGCGCCATGCGCGAGCTGCATCGCCGCCTGCGCGAACGCGGCTACCGGCTGATCATCATCCGCGGCACCCGCCCGTTGCCCCCCGAGCTGGAGAGTCTGCGCGACGAGATCATGAACGCGCCGCCGGGCAAGCTGCGGCTGCCGCGCGGCGGGCTGGCGGTGGTCGCACCGGTGATCGAGCCGGATGGCGACACCGTGACCGCCGTCGCCGTGCAGATGCCCGGCGATCGACCGGTATCACCGGCACTGGCGCTGGGTCTGCATCTGACGCTGTCGCTGCTGGTGATCACCGCCGTTGCCTGGTGGGTCGCGCGACGGCTGACCGCACCGGTCAGAGGCATTCAGCACGCCGTGCGGCGCTTCGCCGGCGGCAAGCTGGACGCTCGCGTCGCACCGGAGCACCGCGCCGGCTCCGATGACATCGGGGCGCTGGCGCGCGACTTCGATGCCATGGCGGACCGTATCGAGACGCTGATCCGGGACCGCGACCGCCTGCTGCACGACGTGTCCCACGAAATCCGTTCGCCACTGGCGCGCATGCGCATCGCCCTGGAGCTGGCGCGCGCCGATCAACCCGATGCGCTGGATCGCTGCGACGCCGAGGTCAACCGGATCGACGAACTGGTCGAGGAGATTCTGACCTTCGCGCGCCTGGACCCGGACCAGGCCTCCGCGCATCAGCGCATCCAGATCGAGCCTGTCGATCTGGTGCGGCTCTGCGAGGACGCGACGGAACGTCACGCGATTGTTGCGGACGAAAGAGGCGTGGAGATGATGATCGACGCCGCGGAGCAACTGGACGCCCAGGTGGACATCCGGCTGATCGACCGTGTGCTGGACAACCTGCTCTCCAACGCGCTGCGCTACGCCGAATCGCAGATCCGCATCCGCCTGCAATCCGTCGGCAACACGATCCGGCTGGCCGTCGAGGACGACGGACCCGGCGTAGCACCCGATCAGCTGCCACGGCTGTTCGAACCGTTCTGGCGAGACGGCGACCAGACCACGACCGGCTACGGCCTCGGACTGGCGCTGGTCGATCGCGTGGCCCGGGCGCATGGCGGTCGCTGCCAGGCCGAACCGGTGCCACCGCATGGCCTGAGAGTCAGCCTCACCCTGCCGGAGCACCCCGCCTGATGCGCCCGCTGGTGCTGTTCACGGACTTCGGCTTCGAGGGTCCCTACGTCGGTCAGCTGAAACTGGCGGCGCATCGCTGGGGGCCTCGGGTGCCGGTCTTCGACCTGATGCACGACGCCCCGGCCTTCGCGCCAATCGCCGCGGGCTGGCTGCTCGCGGCACTGGTCGAGCGCCTGCCGGAGGACGCCGTGGTCTGCGCGGTCATCGATCCCGGCGTGGGCACGGCGCGCCGCCCGGTGATCGTCGAGGCCGACAAGCGCCTGTTCGTCGGCCCGGACAACGGCCTGCTCAGTCGGGTGTCGGAGCAGTCCGCCAAGACCCGCTGGTGGAGCCTGGACTGGATCCCGGACGGGCTCTCCGCGAGCTTTCACGGCCGCGACCTGTTCACGCCAGCCGCGGCACGGCTGGCGCAGGGCGACTGGCCCGCGCACTCGCGGATCACGCCTCCGCACTGCGACGCCTCCGGCACGCCGGCGCAGATCATCTATGCCGACGGTTTCGGCAACGCCTGGACCGGGTTGCGCCGGCTGGAGCCCGCCGCTCAGGTCGAAGCCGGCCCGATGACCTTCCAGCACGCCAGCACCTTTGGCGATCGCGAACCCGGCGAACCGCTGTGGTACATGAATTCGAACGGCTTCGTGGAGCTGGCCATCAATCAGGGATCGGCGGTCGACAAGGCCGGACTGCGGATCGGCACACCGATCACGCTGAACCTCACGCCACGCGAGAATCGGTAGATTCGCCGGACGAAGCCCGCCGCCTAGGCCGCGACGGCCACCGCATCATCCCGCGCGCCAAAGAATGCGCTCACCGCCGCGAGCTGCTCCCGAGCCGACTCCAGCCGCATCGCGGTCTTCAGAAACGCCGCCTGCTCGGGATGTCCGTCGGCATACCAGCCGATGTGCTTGCGGGCGACGCGCACGCCGCGTCGTTCGCCGTAGAGCGTGTACAGACCTTCGAGGTGTTCGATCAGCCAGGCGCCGATCTGCGCGGGGGACGGCGCCGGCAGCATCTCGCCGGTGCGCAGGAAATGGTCGATCTCGCGGAAGATCCATGGCCGGCCCTGCGCGGCGCGACCGATCAGCAAGCCGTCGGCGCCGGTGTCCCACAGCACCTGCCGGGCCTTTTGCGGCGAGTCGACATCGCCATTGGCGAACACCGGTATCGACACCGCCTGCTTCACTGCCCGGATGGTGTCGTATTCGGCCACGCCGGCGTATTTCTGGTCGCGGGTGCGACCGTGGATGGCGATTGACGCGATCCCGGCCTGCTCGGCGATCCGGGCGATACGCTCGGCATTGCGATGGTCGGCGCTCCAGCCGGTGCGGGTCTTGAGCGTGACCGGCACGTCGACCGCGTTGACGACCGCTTCGAGTATGGAGGCCACCAAGGCCTCGTCACGCATTAGCGCCGACCCGGCGTCGCGCTTGCAAACCTTCTTGGCCGGACAACCCATGTTGATGTCGATGATGTCGGCGCCATGGGCCACATTGTGGCGGGCCGCGTTGGCCATCATGGCGGGATCGAAGCCGGCGATTTGCACCGAGATGGGCCCGACCTCGCCCGAATGATCCATGCGGGCGCGGGATTTCGGCGTGTCCCACAGCCCCGGATCGGCGCTGAGCATTTCCGACGGCGCCAGCCCGGCACCCAGACGGCGACAAAGCTGGCGGAACGGCTTGTCCGTGACCCCCGCCATCGGCGCGAGAACGAGCGCGGGTTCGATTGTGTGTGGGCCGATCTGCATGGAGGGATTTTCGCAGGCGGGGTTCGACGCGATCAATCTTCCAGCGAACGGTCGATGCTGCGACGGTCCAGCCTGTCCTTGCGGCGATCGACCTCGATCGGGGTCGGATCATCGTCTTCCACGTCCGCCTCGCAAACGGCTGCTTCCGGCTCGTCGTCCTTCGTTTCGTCGGGCGGATCGAGAATGTCCTTGGCGGCCTGCGGGATGGTCCATTCGGACAGGTTGTACCCGGCCTGCTTCATCTTCTTGGCGAGACTGGCGAGACCACGCGAAGTGCCGTGCGAGGTCGTGATCGAGGTGCCGCGACGCACGATGGCGGTTTCCAGGCGCTCCAGGAAGGTGCCCCGATCGCGGACGATGTTCCCGGAGGAGATGCGCGAAAACGCCCAGCGCTCGGCCGAACGAAACCCGAGCGTGTCGGTCGCGACCGCGCCGAGGCCGTCGAAGATGATCAAGGTGATCTCACCGGCCTTGCGGATCTGAGCGCGCCTCAATGCGCTGTCGAGCAGACTCATGCTCATCCTGATCGAGTCCTTGTTGAAGCGATACGTCCGGAGTCATTCCAACTCCTGAAAACAGCGACGGGCAAACCCTGCGATGCGCTGCGCGATGGCCTCCGGCTCCACATGATGCGGCGCGTGCCCGATTCCCGGCAGGGTTTCGACCTCCGCATCCGGCAACAGTGCGGTGAGCCGCTGTCCGTGATTCCAGAACGGTACCACCGCATCGTCCTGGCCGTGCAGCACCAGCAGCGGACGGCGAATCTGCGGATACCGCGTGCTCTGCGTCTGCAGGTAAGCGTTGAGCATCACCAGATCGCGGGCGTTTGACCAGAACGCGCGCGGCCGCAGCGCCAGCGCCGCGCCAATGCGTTCGGCGTAGCCGTCCGGCACCGGATTCGGGCGGAAGATCTTCGCGATGGCCGCGGGCATCAACGCAGGCCCCAGCAGTGGGACGATGGCGTGACAGAACAGCCAACCGATGACCGGCACGCGCGCCAGATGCGTGGCCCAGCCAATCCCGCCGACCCAGTGGCTGGCGACGCCCGCCAAACTGACGCCGCCGGCAACGCGGCCCGGCTGGTCGGTCAGCGCGGCCAGCACCACGGACCCGGACCAGGAGTGCCCGACGATCACGGGATTGGGCGCATCCAGTTCCTCGGCCAGATTCAGCACGAAATCCGCGAGATCGCCCGGGTTGAGCCAGTGGTCCGAACCCGGGCTGTAGCCGAGTCCGGGCCGGTCGATGGCGATCACGCGAAACTCGCGGGCCAGGATCGGCAGAATGCTCTGCGTCCAGTCACGCAGATTGGAACTGGCGCCGTGCAGCAGGATCAGCGGCGGGCCTTCACCAGCCTCGACGATATGCACCTCGCGCCCGTCCAGCCGGCGGATCTCGCCAATCGGCGGATACGCCCGCTCGATCAGACCCGCTCGTCGATGTCCCGCCCAGAGCAGCAGGACGAGAACAATCCCCAGCCAGACCATGCCGTGGTCGCTCTACGAGCGATTGATCGCCTTCGAACCAATGTCGCGACGCATGTGCACCCGATCCCAGGTGATGCGATCGGCCGCGGCGTAGGCGGCGCGCTGCGCCTCGGCCACATCGGCACCCAGCGCCGTTACGCACAGCACGCGGCCGCCAGCGGTGACGATGTCGCCATCATCGTTTTGAGCGGTACCGGCATGAAACACTTTCGCGCCCGAATCGGCGGCGGCCGCCAGCCCGTGGATCGGCAGACCCTTGTCGTAGGCGCCGGGGTAGCCGCCCGCCGCCATGACCACGCCCAGCGCCGCCTGCTCGCTCCAGCGCGCGCTCATCAGTCCCAGATGACCGTCGACCGCGGCCAGACAGAGGTCGAACAGGTCGCTTTCCAGGCGCACCAGCAGCGGCTGGGTTTCCGGGTCACCCAGCCGGCAGTTGAACTCCAGCACCTTGATGTTGCCGTCGCCGTCGACCATCAGCCCGGCGTAGAGAAAACCGAGGTACTCGATACCGTCCGCCGCGAACCCGGCCAACGCGCGGTCGATCACTTCGTGGCGAATCTTGTCGTGCACCGCCGGCGTGACCACTGGCGCTGGCGAGTAGGCGCCCATGCCGCCGGTGTTGGGACCCTTGTCGCCGTCCAGCGCGGGCTTGTGGTCCTGGGACGAGGCGAATTCCACCACGGCCTGGCCGGCGGCCATGACGATGAAGCTGGCCTCTTCGCCGGGCAGGAATTCCTCGATGACGACCTTGGCGCCGGCGGTGCCGAAGCTGCCGTCGTCCAGCATGTCGCGCACGGCGGCCTCGGCCTCGTCCACGGACTGCGCCACCACCACACCCTTGCCGGCGGCCAGACCATCGGCCTTGACCACGATCGGAGCACCTTGCTCACGAACGTAGGCCAGCGCGGCGGCGGTGTCGGTGAATTCGGCGTAGGCGGCCGTCGGAATGCCGTGGCGCTCCATGAACGCCTTGGCGAACGCCTTGCTGGACTCAAGCTGCGCGGCTGCCTGCGTCGGCCCGAAACAGCGCAGCCCGGCATCGCGGAACCGGTCGACGATGCCCGCCGCCAGCGGCGCTTCCGGGCCGACCACGGTCAGCACCACGGCTTCGCGATTGGCGAGAGCCAGCAGGCCATCGATGTCATCGGCGGCGATGTCGACATTTTCGCAAAGCGGCTCGGTCGCCGTACCCGCGTTTCCGGGAGCGACCAGCACGCGATCCACTTTCGGGGACTGGGCGAGCTTCCAGGCCAGTGCGTGCTCGCGGCCTCCGCCGCCAACGACGAGAACGGTGTGTTCAGGCATATCGGTAGAGGTCCGGCGGACCGAAAACCAGCAGGCAAATGGCGCGCGAGTTTAGCACCGCCTTGACGCCGCCGGCTGCCCGAATCAGAGTCGACTGAACGCTTTTCAGGGGAATGGCATGCGTTCGCGACTGCTGGGTTGGGCACCGGGTCTGGTGCTGATGTGGTTTCTGGCCTCGGCGACGTCGATGGCGGCGGAGCCCGCCGACGACCCCAATCGCTGGGATTTGAGGGATCTGTTCCCTGATGTCCCCGCCTGGAACGCCGAACGGACCAAGGTCGAGGACTACTTCGACGCGCTGGCCGAGTGCGAGGGCCGGCTGGGCAACCCCAAGGGCCTGAACACCTGCCTGGAGCGCTATCACACCGCATTGCGGCGCCTGTTCCGCGTCGGCGTCTACGCCAGCCTGCTCGCCGATCAGGACACCAGCCAGTCCATTCCGCTGGAGATGCGCCAGCAGGTGCGCCGGCTCTATACCCGGTTCGGCGAGGTGACCAGCTACATGGCGCCGGAGATCATCGCGCTGGGCGAGGAGACGATCGAGGACTTCAAGCAGCGCGCGCCGCGCCTGGAACGCTACAACCGCCTGCTGGATGTCACGCTGCGACAGGCGCCGCATACGCTCGACCCTGCCCGCGAGGCGCTGCTGGCGTCCGCCGGCGCCATGGGTGGCACGCCGTCGGCCATCTACCGGGTGCTGGCCAACGCCAACATTCCGTGGCCCACCATCGAGCTGTCCGACGGCGAATCAGTCCGGCTCTCGCAATCCGGCTACACGAAATACCGCCAGATCCCCGACCGTGCGGACCGCAAGAAGGTCTTCGACGCGTTCTGGTCCACGTGGAAGGACTACGAGCAGACCATGGGCGAAACCTTCCACGCCCATCTGCAACAGGCGAAATTCTTCGCCGATGCCCGCGACTACGACAGCACGCTGGCGGCCGCACTGGGCGGCACACATGTTCCGGAGGCGGTCTACCGCAACCTGGTCCGGCAGGTGAACGACAATCTCGACACGCTGCACCGCTACCTCAAGCTGCGCGAACGCATCCTGGGCCTGGAGCAGATCGAGTACTACGACATCTACCCGCCGCTGGTGGAGCTGGAGACCGACTACCCCATCGAGACGGGCAAACCGCTGGTCATCAACGCCATGGCGCCGCTGGGCGAGGACTACGTCGCCAAGCTCACGCGCGGCCTCAATGCACGCTGGATGGACCTCTACCCGCGTGACAACAAGGTTTCCGGGGCCTACATGTCGGGCTCGGCCTACGATGTTCATCCCTATGTGCTGATGAACTACAACGACGACTTCGAGTCGGTCTCGACCCTGGCGCACGAATGGGGCCACGCCGTGCACACCATGCTGTCGACCGAAGGGCAGCCCTTCGAGACCGCCCGCTATCCGATCTTCCTCGCCGAGATCGCCTCGACGGTCAACGAAGTGCTGCTGGTCGACGACCGGATGCAGGTCGCCGAGACGGATGAGGAAAAGCTCTACTACCTGGGCTTTCTGCTGGAGCAGTGGCGCGGCACCTTCTTCCGCCAGGCGATGTTCGCCGAGTACGAGCTGGAGGTGCACGAGGCCTTCGCCGCCGGCACACCGCTGTCAGGCGCCCGGCTGTCGGACATGTACGGGAACATCCTCAAGCGCTATCACGGCCACGACGAGGGCGTGATGCACATCGATCCGCTGTTCCATGTCGAGTGGGCCTACATCCCTCACTTCTACCGCAACTTCTACGTCTATCAGTACGCGACCTCGATCACCGCCGGTGCCGCGTTCGCGGAAAAGATTCTCGCCGGCGACACCGAGGCGCGCGATGCCTATCTGGATCTGCTGCGCGCAGGCGGTAGCGACGATCCGCACGACCTGCTGGTCAAGGCCGGCGTGGACATGACCACGGCCGCGCCCTACGACGCGGTGTTCCGCACGCTCAATGACGTGATGGACCAGATCGAAACAATCCTGGACGCTCGGGAGCGCTGAGATGGCCCGGGGCTTCGTGCAACGCATCGTCGGCGCCGCCCGGCTCGACATCCCGACCTTCGAGGAGGTCGAGCACGATCGCTCCGCCACCATCCAGGCCGGCGGCGTGGTCGTGCTGGTCGCGATCGCCTCGGGCCTGGGGCTGCTGAAGGCCGGCGGCCTGGCGACCCTGCTGATCGCCATGCTCAGCGCCGTGCTGGGCTGGATTGTCTGGGCGGCGGTCATCTACGTGGTCGGCGCCAAGCTGCTGCCGGAATCCGGCACCCAGGCCAACGTCGGCCAGTTGCTGCGAACCCTGGGCTTCGCGCAGTCACCCGGCCTGCTGCGCGTCTTCGGATTTCTGCCGCTGGTCGGCGGACTCGTCTACCTCTTGGCCACGTTGTGGACCATCGCGTGCACGGTGATCGCGGTACGCCAGGCGCTGGACTACCGCAGCACCGGTCGCGCGATTGGCGTCACCCTGCTTGGTTTCGTGACCAACGCACTGGTGTGGTGGTTGCTCAAGGGCCTCACCGGCACATAAACCGGGGCGGCGGAAAACCAGTCCTCATCCGCCTCGCGACCCTTTTTCACCGCATCGCATCCTGGGGTTGTGAGCAGTCGATTTGACATCCCGATTTCCGAGCTGACGCTGGCCGCGCTGCGCCGCGGCGACATGCGTGCGCAGGAATCGATCTACCGCACGTTCGAGCAACCCGTGTTCGAACTGGCCAATCGCATGTCGGGATGCAGCCACCTGGCGGCCGACATCACCCAGGACACGTTCATGCGCGCCTTCGCCAAGGTGAAGTCCTTCCGCGGTGAGTCGCCGTTCTGGGGTTGGCTGCGCCAGATCGCGGTGCGCGAAACCCTGCAGGTGCTGCGCAAGCGCAAGCGCTGGACGGCGCTGATCCCCGAGGCGCACGAATCCGCCGCCGCGGCTCCGGACAGCGACGACACCCTGCTGGAACAGGCACTCACGCTGCTGCCCGACACGGCCCGAGCCGTGGTGTGGCTTTATCACGTCGAGGGCTACACCCATCCCGAAATCGCGGACCTGATGGGCAAGACCCCCAGCTTTTCGAAATCCCAGTTATCCCGCGCCCACGCCAAGCTGCGCGGCATCCTGCATCCGGATGCCGTAGCTCCCGCGTCGGGCGCCACCTCTCGTCAATCGGAGAACCAGCCATGTCTGAAGCCTTTGAGCGCGAGCTGAGCTCGCGGCTGCAGGCCTTGGCCGCCTGCACGCCCCCACCGGACGGGTGGGAACAGTTCCAGCAACGCCGACGTCGTCGCCTGGCGCGTCCGCCGCTGGCCATCGCCGCCACCGTGGCCGGCGTCGCCATCCTGGTCGCCGCCCTTTGGTCCGAGCCGGAAGCGATCCCGACCGTGCGGTCCGACGAGGTTCAGGCCAGTGCGTCACCAAACCCGCTGCCCACACTGATCGCGCAGTCACAGGCACTGGAGAACCAGTGGCGTCAGCGCAAGGTGAGCCTGAACGGTGGCAACGACGCGCAGCGGATCGCCCGCCTTGAGGGTGGCCTGGCCATGATCGACGTGCAGCTCAATGCCGCGGCACCCGGCTCACCCGAAGAACTCGCGCTCTGGCGCAACCGTGTCCAGCTGATGTCGGCGCTGGTCGCGACCCCGCAAACCAACCCCGGACTCCGGACCGCTTCTTACGAGGTCCCGTTATGAACAAGAACAACAGCACCCCCATCCAGGCGGTGACGCGGCTGGCCCCGCGCATCGCCACCCATCCGGCCGGCTGGCTGGCACTGGGTTTCACGGTGGCCGCGATCACGCTGAGCCCGAGGGCGACGGCGGGCGACCGTGACACCGAGGCCAGCCAGGCCCGGGCCGAAATCGAAGCGCGACGCGTAGAAATTCAGCGCCATCGTGCCGAGATCGAGTCCGAGCGCGACGAAACAATCGCTCGCGAAATCGAGAGCGCCGAACGCGCCCTGGAGCACGCGGAGAACGAGCTTCAGCTCGCCGCCGAACGGCTGGCCGAACTGTCACTGAAGCACGAGGCCAATGCGCCGCGCGCCTTCGCCTACCGCCTGCTGGGTGGACGCAAGCGCGCCATGCTGGGCGTGACGGTGCGGACCGCCGATGACGAATCCGGCGTCCACGTCAACGGCGTCACCCCCGGCGGCCCGGCCGAAAAGGCGGGCATCCATGCCGGCGACATCATCACCGCGGCCAACGGAGAGCGCTTCCAGGGCGAGAAGGCGCTCAAGGGACTGTCGGAGTTCATGGAAGCGCTGGAACCTGGCGATGAAGTCGAGTTGGCGGTGCTGCGCGGAGGCAAGCGCAAGCAGATCAAGGTGAAGACCGATGACCTGTCCTGGCCCAGCGCCGCGCTCGCCGCCGCCCCGCCGGTGCCTCCCGTGCCGGGGGTCAGCGTGTTCAATACCGACGATGGCGACGTGCATTGCGCCGAAGGTCTGGTCATGGACCTGCAGGATCTCGGCAACGGCCGTCGGGTGATCCGCATCGATCCACCGGTCGCGCCACGACCGCCCCTGCCGCCGGTTCCACCGTCCGCGGAGGTCGCCAGCGTGGGCGCCGGTCTGACCCTGGCCCAGCTCAACAAGGATCTCGGCAGTTACTTCGGAACCAACACAGGCGTGCTGGTGGTGGCCTCCGGCGACCGACGGACAATGGACCTGGAGCCCGGCGACGTGATCCAGTCGGTCAACGGCCAGTCAGTCTCGCGACCCAATGACGTGATCCGCCAGCTCAAGCGCGTCGAGGTCGGCGACGCCGTCACCCTCGACGTGATGCGCCGCGGCGCCCGGCAAATGGTGACGGCCGCACGCCCGGACCAGATGTTCAACCACGTGCACGTGCAGTCCTACGCGTCGAACGCCGACTGATTGCAGCCCCGTCACGAAGCAGAAGGCCCGGTGTTGCACCGGGCCTTTTTCGTTGGGGGCGAGGTTGCCGCGGGGCCGATCGGTTAGAATCGGCCGCATGGAAATCCGCCTGAACGGACATGCTTTCGACGCGCCCGAGCCCTGCACCCTGCAGGATCTGGTGGAGCGTCTGGGCCTCGCGGGCAAGCGCCTGGCCATCGAGGTCAACGGCGATATCGTGACCCGCAGCGCCCATGCCACCCACCAGGTGCAACCGGGTGACGCCATCGAGATCGTCCACGCCATCGGCGGAGGCTGATCTCCGGACCCTCACCCGCGGAACTGCACACCCGCCCGCAGTTCTGCCAAAGTAACCGCCCCATTGACCGACGAGTGTTCGCATGGCTTTCGGTACCGACGACCCCAATACAGACACGCTGACCATCGCCAGCCGCAGCTATCAATCGCGCCTGCTGGTCGGCACCGGCAAGTACGCATCGCTGGAGGAAACCGGCGAGGCGATTCGCGCATCGGGCGCGGAAATCGTCACCGTGGCGATCCGCCGCACCAACATCGGTCAGTCTCCGGACGAGCCCAACCTGCTGGACGTGGTCCCGCCCGACCGCTACACGATCCTGCCCAACACCGCCGGCTGCTACACCGCGAACGACGCCGTGCGCACCTGCCAGCTCGCCCGCGAACTGCTGGATGGCCACAACCTGGTCAAGCTGGAAGTGCTGGGTGACCAGAAGACGCTGTTCCCCGACGTGCCCGCCACGCTGGAGGCCGCCAGGACACTGATCGACGACGGATTCGACGTAATGGTCTACACCTCCGACGACCCCATCGTCGCCAAGCGCCTGGAGGAGATGGGCTGCGTCGCGGTGATGCCGCTGGCGGCGCCGATCGGCTCCGGCCTGGGCATCCAGAACCGCTACAACCTGCTGAGCATCATCGAGAACGCCGAGGTTCCGATTCTGGTCGACGCCGGCGTCGGCACCGCCTCCGATGCCGCGATCGCCATGGAACTCGGCTGTGACGGCGTGCTGATGAACACCGCCATCGCCGAGGCCCGCGACCCGGTGATGATGGCCCGCGCGATGAAGCTTGGCATCGAGGCGGGCCGGCTGGCCTACCGTGCCGGCCGCATGCCGCGCCGCCGCTATGCCAGCGCCTCCTCGCCGTTGACCGATCTCGTTGAATGAGCGACACGGCATCCCGTCGCAACTCCGATGCGGAGTCGCCGGCGCATCACCGCCGGATTCGCAGCTTTGTCCGTCGCGAAGGCCGGCTGACGCCAGCGCAATCCCGCGCGCTGGACGAGCTGATGCCGCGTTACGGCGTGAATGCCGATGCCTTCAGCGACCCGGCAAGCCAGTTTGATCCCGCGAAACCGCTGACCATCGAGATCGGTTTCGGTGATGGCGAAAACCTGCTCGCCGCCTGCCAGCGGCATCCGGAGCGCCTGTTCCTCGGCTTCGAGGTGCATCGCCCCGGCGTGGGTCGCCTGCTCGACCGCGCCGACAAGGCCGGCGTGACCAACCTGCGCGTGAGCACCGACGACGCCGCCGAGACTCTCGCGAAGTCGGCGCCCACGGCCTGGATCGACACCGTCTACGTGCTGTTTCCCGACCCCTGGCACAAGGCCCGGCATCACAAGCGGCGACTGATCCAGCCGGCGTTTCTCGATCTGCTGGCCGAGCGCATGGCACCGGGTGCGCGGCTGCGCATGGCCACCGACTGGGCGGACTACGCCGAGCACATGGCCGAAGTCTGCGACGCCCATCCGCGGTTCGAGAACGTGAACGGCCCCGCCGGGCAAATGCCGGTTTTCGACGACCGGATCGAGACCAAGTTCGAACGCCGTGGCCTGCGGCTAGGCCACGCGATCGCCGATTTCGACTACCGGCGTGTCTGAGCGGCATCCCATCATCGCGGTGACCGGGTCCTCGGGCGCCGGCACCAGCACGGCCAGTCAGGCCTTCGCCACCATTTTTCAGCGCCTGGGCATCCGCGCCGCCAACATCGAGGGCGACAGCTTTCACGCCTTCGATCGCCAGCAGATGCAGGCGGCAATCCAGCGCGCACGCATACGCGGCGAGAATTTCAGTCATTTCGGGCCGGCGTCCAACCATTTCGACAAGCTGGAAGCGCTGTTCCGCCAGTACGCCGAGGACGGCTCCGGCATGCGGCGTCGCTACCTGCACACCGACGAGGAGGCCGCCGCCTTTGGTCAGGAAGCCGGCACCTTCACCGACTGGGAGCAATTGCCACCGGATACCGACGTGCTGTTCTACGAGGGCCTGCACGGCGGCGTGATCACGCCGCGGGTCAATGTCGCGCAGTACGTCGACCTGCTGATCGGCATGACACCGACGATCAATCTGGAATGGATCCAGAAGATCGACCGCGACACCCGCGAGCGCGGTTACAAGCCCGAGGATGTCGCCAAGACCATCCTGCGCCGCATGCCAGACTACGTGAACTATGTGGTCCCGCAGTTCTCCCGCACCGACGTCAACTTCCAGCGTGTGCCACTGGTCGACACGTCCAACCCGTTCCACACCACGCGGGTGCCGTCGAACAAGGAGAGCTTCGTCGTCGTGCACTTCGCCCGCATCTACAAGGTGCCGCTGGACATCGACCACCTCGTGCACACGATTCCCGGCGCGTTCATGTCACGCGAGAACACGCTGGTCGTCCCCGGCCCGCACATGCAGGCCGCGATGGAACGCGTGCTGGAGCCCATGGTGCAACGCCTGCTCGATCAACGCGCCCACTGCCGACGCACCACTCAGCAAGGAGCCTGATCATGGAAACCCGCCCGCTCGGCCGAACCGGCCTCAACGTCAGCGTCATCTGCCTCGGCACCATGACCTTCGGCGAACAGAACAGCGAGGCCGAGGCCCACGAACAGCTCGACTACGCCGTGGACCAGGGCATCAACTTCATCGACACCGCCGAGATGTACCCAGTACCGCCCCGCGCCGAGACCCAGGGCCGCACGGAAGCCCATGTCGGCAGCTGGCTTGCGAAACGCGGCCGCCGCGATGACCTGATCATCGCCACCAAGGTCGCCGGGCCGGGACAGATGGACTGGATTCGTGGCGGGCCAAGACTGGATTCCGCACAGATCGGCGCCGCCATCGACACCAGCCTCCAGCGCCTGCGCACCGACTACATCGATCTCTACCAGGTGCACTGGCCGGAGCGATCAACCAACTATTTCGGCAAGCTGGGCTACTCCGCCAGCAAGCATGTCGGCGTACCGATCGACGAGACACTGACCGCGCTGGACAAGGCCGTGACCGCGGGCAAGATCCGCCACATCGGCGTCTCCAACGAAACCCCCTGGGGCGTGGCTGAATACCTGCGACTGGCGGACACGCAGGACCTGCCCCGCATCCACTCCATCCAGAACCCGTACAGCCTGCTGAACCGCACGTTCGAGGTCGGGCTGGCCGAATTCTCGCACCGGGAACAGGTCGGCCTGCTCGCATACTCGCCGCTCGCCTTCGGCACGCTCAGCGGCAAGTACCTCAACAACGCCCAGCCCGCCCGTGCCCGGCTGACGCTGTACGAACGCTTCCAGCGCTACTCCGGCGATCTCGCCGAACGCACCGTGAGCCGCTACGTCCACCTGGCCCGCGAGCACGGCATAGACCCCGCGCAAATGGCCCTGGCCTGGGTCAACAGCCGGCCGTTCCTCACCAGCAACATCATCGGCGCCACGACCATGGACCAGCTCAAGACCAACATCGCCAGCGCCGCGATCAAGCTGCCCAGGCAGGTCCGCCAGCAAATCGAGGAAATCCACGCGTCGCAGCCGAATCCCTGTCCGTAGCCAAAAAATTCCCACCGCAGCGCATGAACCGACGGTCGGATACAGAGCCGACTGGCGATCGGGCTAGAATTTGCTCAAGCATGCGCGACACGGTGCAATTCTCCCGGCCGTAACACGCTAGCGAGCTAGCGGAGTGCTATGTGGGGTTCCCTGGGAGGCCCCACCGCATGCCCTTGCCGAATGCGAGTCAGCTCTCAACGAGTGTGATCGGCCATTGGAGTGGAGCCGGAGCGTTTCTGCTCCGGAAACTGCACTAGTTCGCCGACGAGTTGCGCCACACGCTCCAGGAAAATGGGCTAGTGGAGCATCAAGGAGCTGATCAACCCGGCGAACTGCGCCAAGTGCAGCTGGGCTCACCACGCCGCCTACAGACCATCTATTGCGCCAGCCTGCGTTCGGCCGGCGTGTACGTGCTGCGCGAACGCCTGACCCAGCAGCTCGACACCGGCGCCATGTTTCACCAGCCCAACGGCCGCCTGGCCGCGCTCATCACCCGCGGCGGCAAACGCCGGCGCGACGTGGAACACAGCGAGTTGGTCAGACGGGCGAGATAAAAGGCACGCGGCGGGGCCTGCCGGAACCCCGCAACGCGCACATCCAACCCCACGGGTCCTGCGCCCGGGCTGGCGGCTACGGCAGGCAGAGGGGTTCTACCCCGTTCACGCGGACACTTTCAAGAAGCCTGATACTGGGCCAAAGGAGTGTGTATGTCGAAGCGCAGGAAGTTCAGTCGAGAGTTCAAGCGGGGAGCAGTTGAGCAGACTCACCAGC
>Ga0213833_1000068_pt1 | contig 266956 bp, 193 predicted proteins | sample SWATP21_FD_160575 | JGI IMG/M metagenome (GOLD analysis project Ga0213833, IMG submission 160575) | Coastal seawater microbial communities from Marineland, Florida, United States - SWA TP2 #1 | ecosystem: Environmental > Aquatic > Marine > Coastal | place: USA: Florida | collected 2016-08-14
GATCTAGGGTACCAAGATGACAAGGGTCTTTTAGACCTATCCCTTTGCGGTCGCCCACGATCGTGTTGCTGGGGCTGATGCTCCAGCAACCACCTCACCTCTAGACTAACAGGGTTTTAACTTACAACCCCTTTGAAAAAAGGGGTCCAGTTATATCAAAAGCTCGCTCTGCGAGCACTTTTAGGCGTTCATTGAACGCCTGAGTGAGCGGGCTAAGCCCGCATCTAATACAACTGGTTTCCTGCCTTCGCAGGAATGACAGCGATTGGGGTGCATCAAACTTAATTATGCAACAACGCCGCCTTCGCAGGAATGACAATGGGGGGTAGGAATGACAGCAGGGCGAGTATCGAATAGCTGAAGAGATAGAAGCAATAGAAAAATGGCTCCCCGGGACGGACTTGAACCGCCGACCAAGTGATTAACAGTCACCTGCTCTACCACTGAGCTACCGGGGATCGCTCAAAAGAAACCGTATAGTAGTTCATCATCACCCTCATGGCAAGAGTGTCTGAACTCTTTTAATCGCCTCTATGACTCGTTCTTCAGCCGCTGCACAAGAGACCCGCACATACCCGGGTAAGCCAAAGGCTGAGCCAGGGACTAAGGCGACATGAGCCTTTTCTAGAATGAGTTCACAGAGGGTAACGTCATCGGAAAGCCCGAGTTGTTTGATGAGATCACTGACGTCAGGGAAGAGGTAGAAAGCTCCCTGAGCGGGATGCACACGAATGCCTGGTATTTGAGCAAGTTCTGCATGAGCTGCAGCGAGTCTTTCGCCGAAGGTGTTGATCATAGCACTGATACCAGATTTACCTAGTTTCATGGCTTCGATAGCGGCCATTTGAGTGATGCTGCAAGGGTTGGAGGTGCTGTGAGATTGTAACTTTTTCATGGCGCCAATCACGTTGGTCGGACCTGCTGCATAACCAAGCCGCCAGCCGGTCATGGCATAGGCTTTAGAGACACCGTTCACGATCATGGTGCGTTCTTTGAGCTCGGGGCAAACAGAGAGTAGGTGGGTGAATTGATGATCACCGAAGCACAGGTATTCGTAAATATCATCGGTGATGATGAGCGCGTTCGGGAAATCTAACAGTACTTCTGATAAGGCTTTTAGTTCGTCGGCGCTATAGACCATGCCGGTTGGGTTGCTGGGTGAGTTAAGGAACACCAATTTGGTTTTGTCTGTCATGGCTGCTCGTAATGAGTCAGCTGATATCTTAAAACAGCTATCAAAATCTGTTGGAATGGTGATGCTTTTGCCGCCGGCCACTGCCACCATAGCTGGGTAGGAAACCCAGTAGGGGGCGGGGATAATGGCTTCATCGCCTGGGTTGATGGTGGCCATAACGATGTTATAAAGCGTATGCTTAGCGCCGCAATTAGCAATGATTTCTTGTGGGGAGTAGTCGAGGTTCTGGTCCTCTTTGAGTTTGTTGATGATAGCCTGTTTTAGCTCTGGGATACCGTCAGCAGCCGTGTACCGAGTGAAGCCATGTTTGATAGCTTGTACGGCAGCTTTTCCAATGACCTCAGGGGTATCAAAATCAGGTTCACCGACGGTCAAGTTGATAACATCATGGCCTTCGGCGCTCATGGCTTTGGCTTTAGCGTTTAATGCCATGGTGACGGAAGGTTGGATGCTGTTCATGCGGTCAGCGGTGGTGATACTCATGATGACTCCCTTGATAACTAGGCCGAGCCTAGAATACTTTGCTATCCGAAGCTTGGCAAGCCCGCGCTAAGCAGCACACAGACACAACCTGAGTGCCTGCCTTTTTTAAGCATTTTGCGAGCTGGTTGACGGTAGAGCCAGTGGTCATGACATCGTCTATTAGCATCACATGACTCATGGGCTTGGAAGCGTGTCTTTTCAAAGAAAACGCATGCGATGTGGCAAGGCGTTCTTTTTGAGGTAGTGAGCTTTGCGGGGTAGTGTGATTGGATTTATAACAGTTATGAGACACAGGAATCGATAGCTTTTTTCCAATAGCGCGAGCAAGCAATAAGGATTGGTTATACCCGCGAGTCGCTAAACGCTTTTTATGTAAGGGAATGGGTGTTAGGCAGTCGGGCAATGAGCCTGTGTTGTGTTGAATGGTGTCGACCATAAAACTAGCCAGGCTTTTTGTTAAGCGCCATTGCTCATCAAATTTGAAGGCATGAATGAGTTCTTTGATTGGGTAGTCGTAAAGGAAGGGTGAGATAACACAATCAAATGAACGCTCATTCTTCAGGCATTCTCCACAATGGCTTGCCGTGCTGTCTGGAAGTGGGGCGGCACATTGCTTGCAGTAAGGTGTTCTAAGCCAGGGAAGTCGTTTTTGGCATAATGAGCAAAGCGGACCATTCACCGGCCAAGATTGGCTTTGATGGCATCCAAAACAGCGGTGATAGGCCATAGCATTGATTAATTGGTTTAGCATACTGATCTCCTTTGCTAACATTATCTCGATGAGGGGGCTTTAAAATACCGTGATTGTTACCGTGATGTGTTAGAATGTTCTTTTTCTTGGAGTTAGTATGTCTGATCGCTTAATTCACTATCTCATGCAAGGTCTCATCGATCGTATGGATTGCCTGTTGGATCAGCCTAAATACATTGCCTGGGTTCAAGAGTATGTGCCCGATTTTACTTTTCCGCCATCAGTGACCGTGATGTCTTTGCGTAAGGCTTTGGCTTCCGAAGAGCGTTTCGATGCCTTGGTGATTGCAGGTGCTTTGTCTGATACGGAAAAGCTATCAGAACACATGCGAGCATTGTCTCAGCGTATTAAAACAAGTGGCAGCTTGTTTTATGCGTTTTACGCCTTGGATACGCTGAAAGAATACACGTCTGCTTTAAGTGATGCTGGATTACCTGTGTTGCAGCCCTTTTTGGATATGCATGATGTGGCTGACATCGTGATGGGTGAGCATATCACTGATGTGGTGAGTGATAACGACACGATACAACTGCCGGCATTACCTATCGATGATTGGTTAATGGAGCTGTCTAACGCGATGGTGTTACCTGCTTTAAGTGCTCTTGCTTCGTCGCACAAGGTGGAGCTTCCTGATCCTAAAAGCACATGGTCTGATTGTTCGAAACCCACCACCATAGAAATGGGCTTTATTCATGGGATATATCAGCCTAAAAGCAAAGAGCAATCACCGGGTGTTCATGCCGTTTCGATTGATGCGATAGGTGGGCGAAAGTCTTTTTAAGCCAAATCGCTCTTTACGATAAGTCAGAATTGGATATCTCAAAAGCGGATGCCATCCAGTCACATTCATTCTTGTTTAGCCCTAAACGAGAGGCCTCTTTTTTCCATGATTGTGTTGCGTAAGAGACGCTCTGAATAATATCCATAGCTTCTGTCTGTTTTAATTGAAATTCGCCAGCTACAGATAGCGCTAGATCCAGTGAAGCTTCGGTGTGTTCAAAGTCAATGGCAGTAGTCAACACTCTTGCTTTGATGTGAGTTGGAGTGGGGTTTAAGTCATAGGCTGGAGAAAGTCTCCACCCTTTTTTGGGTTCGTATAAAAATCCGTGATTTCTTAGGTGGTCGTCGGTGTTATTGATCATAATGCTAAAAATAATGCGTCGCCATAGAGCTGCAAGGTCTTGTTTTGGAGATGCGCCGTATTGATTTAAGGCGTATGCCATTTCTAAGTAGCTGTGTTGCTCATTGTCTTTAGCGCTTAACATGCTCATTGCAGATAGAAAGGGGATTCTTTGTTGGTTGTTTCGATCGAATCGTTTTAAAAGTAGAATGGGTTTGTCTGCGATTACTTTTAAGGTCCACTCAGGTGTGGTGATGCCGGCTTTTTTGGCGAGTGTCAAGGCTAAGGCTTCCCATGTGACAGTGTTGCAATCGTCGCTACGCGCAGGAAATTTTGCTATACATAAACTGCCATCGATGCCTCGAACAGATGCTTTCGGCCTTGCTCCACCTAGCGAAGACCCTGGCGCTAGAAGTAGTTTGAGGTCAGACCAGCTGTCGTTGTTTTCAAGGAAATTCTCAGTTGCCGAGAGTATTTTCGGGAGCTCTATCAGGGGTGGAATGGTGTTTTTATCTGTTTGGTTAAGAAAAAGATCGTCATTCGGCGGCAATGAAAAACGTAAAGCCCCTTGTCTTGCCTCGTCGCAGACTCCCAATAGGTAATCAGATTCGAATAAGGTGGATGAAGTTTGTTCTTTCTCTTTGCTCAAGTTGCTGTGGGCTCTTCGCATCAGTATTCGTCCCCATCGGTCTGGTGCAGAGTCAGCAAACGCTCCAAATAAGCTAGTGTCTTGACGTGTATGAAAAGAGCCGCTACCTAGGTTCAGGCTGGGCTCGAGAGCAAAGCGTTCCGGGTGTTCAAGCCATGATTTTGCGTATTCAAAGGATGCTGTTTCTTTGCCTTTACCCTGGTGGGTCCAAAGTCGACCAACGGGGAGGGTGTTGCCACCTAGCGAGATTGAGACACATATTTCCTTATTAGCCATGTTTGTCATCCTTTCTTTTTGGCAAGTGTATTCGTTCAGGAAGCTTTTCATCAAGTAGCTGGATTCCTGTAAGGTCATGCCTCGCGTCTGCTATGTCTTGCAGGCGATCGATCATTCCTAATGAGAATAACACGGCGGTGTAGGCCCCAAAGGATGTGCCGGGATCACCTTTTTCGACTTTGTGTATAGTTGTTCGGGATAGACCAGTTCGTTCAGCTATCAAATTGACAGGGATCCGTCGACGCTTTCTAGCGTCTTTGATGTCGCCTCCGATTTTCCTTAAGGCGCGGAGGATAGGTATTTGAAAGTGCGGCGATTTTCCCATTAAGGTCTCTTATTCTGGTCGTTAAAGTGGTTTAATGACCATTATAGCACACCTTAAATAAAATTCTAGGAGCTTTTCTCATACGGATTATCATCCGTTTGAAAGCGGAATAGCAGGGGTATCCCGTTGAGTTCGCAGGCAGTTCGGAAGTATTGCGATAAGTAGCGCTTGTAAGAACCCGGGAGTTTATGAGTTTGTTTGCCATGCACGACAATAGTGAGAGGGTGGTGGCCACCCACGTGAGCAAGGCGAAGCTTAATGCGCCGGCCTCCAACCAAAGGCGGTTGATGATCTTTCATGGCACGGTCTAAAACGCGCGTTAAAAAGCCAGTTGATAACTCTTTGCAAGCGCTTTCGTGAGCTTCTTTAATGGCTGAGAAAAGATGTCCGACACCAGTGCCGTGTTTGGCGGAGGTGGTGTATCGTCGTGCGAAGCTTGCAAAATTCAAGCGTCTTTCCACATCGCTTTTAAACATCTCTCGATCATGATCGCTCATGTCATCCCATTTGTTAAAGGCAAACACAACGCCACGACCGCGTTTAACGACGAGCCCAATTAGGCGCAAGTCTTGTTCGCTGATTTTTTCTCTAGCATTTAAGACGCACACAACCACATCAGCGCGATCAATGGCTACTAAGGTTTGACCAATGGATTCTTTCTCAATATCTAAGTTGATTTTTGTTCGACGTCTCACGCCAGCAGTGTCGATCAGTGTGTAATTGGTATCTAGATGTGAAAAAGCAATATCAATACTGTCTCGTGTTGTGCCTGGGAGTGGGCTTACTACTACACGTTCGTTACCTAGCATGGCATTAATCAGGGTTGACTTGCCAACGTTGGGTCGACCCAAAACAGCCACTGTGATCCCGCGTTGCTTGGAGGTTTCTTCATCGATATGTTCGTCACTTGGTTCAGGTAGGGTGTCGTTGATCAGGTCTTTTAAGCCACGTTTTCGTTTGGCTGAGATGCCCATTAAACGAGAAAAGCCCAAGCGATAGAAATCACTGCAAGCAGCATGCAAATCATCGTGGTCAGCTTTGTTCGCAACAATGGTGACTTTGTTACGGTGGACGTTAAGCTTTTTAGCAATAATCTCGTCGCCCTCGGTGATGCCTACATCTGCATCAACAAGGAAAAACACATGATCAGCTTCGTCAATGGCTTGCTCTACTTGTTTTTCTAACGGCGCCGTGATGTCGTGTTCGTGCGTAGCTTCCGCAATACCACCTGTGTCAATGACCCAATAGTTTCGTTCGCCGACCCGCCCAGTGCCAAATTGTCGGTCACGAGTTAGGCCTGGAAAGTCATCAACCAGGGCATCGTGGCTTTTGGTGAGTGCGTTAAATAACGTGGATTTACCAACGTTAGGTCGGCCTACTAATGCAATGATGGGCAACTGTAGCATGATGCCATCCTCTTATGACTCGTCAGGTTTTTTGATTTTCAGGCACATTACAATGATACAAGTAAGAATCAAGTAGACCACCAAGGATGAAAGGGCAAGGTGGTAGCCGTGTGTTGTGAAGATGCGAACGCCATTGTGTGAGACATGGTTCCAGGTGTGATCAAGGATTTTGCCGATCAAAGGTTCGGCCCAGCTTCCCACAATGGGGTCGCCCGTGTTAATCACAGCAACCACGGTTGCAGCAAAAGCGATGGGGTTGATTTCTTTACCAATCGCAAAGCCAAGCATAAAGCTTCCAGACATGAAGCCAAACACAAACATGGTAAAGGCTAATAGCCAATGCGGTTGGTTGGTGCCGTAGATGATGTTAATCAAGGCAGCGAGTGAGATGAGGGCAGAGGCAATCATCACCAGTTTTCGTCTACCGAGTTTATCAGCAATGTAGCCCAGAACGGGGGCGCCGACAGCAAGGCCTGCGAAAATAAAGGATGTAAACCAATGCAAGGTGCTTCCGCTAATGTCATAAACTTGCATTAAGAAGGGGTTTCCCCAAAGGCCAGCAAAGACAGAAACAGGTGAGAAGGCAAGGCCGGTGTAAAACATCAGTAGCCAGTTGTTTGGGTTTTTAAGGATGGTGCCAAGATCTTTTAGTCGGACAATGTGTGATGTGGCAGGACTTTCTCCTTGATGGATCACAGCATCAGGTTCGTCTCGAACAATCCACGCAAATAAAACAGCAAGGGCAATGCCAATGGCAGTACATATGTTCATGGCGGGGCGCCAACCTAAATGCTTAGCCAGATGACCTAAAGGAGCGTCGCCGAATATGGCTCCGATCATGGCTGCGGTAGCAACAAAGCCACTAATCATCGCGAAATGTTTGGGTCTAAACCAGTTGGCAGTTAATTTCATATAACTGACGGTCGCAAAAGCGGCACCTGCGCCCATCAAGACACGCCCGATGATGGTGAAGAAGAAAACGCTGGTTTCGCTGAACATCACCAGCCCAGCAGTACTAACCAAAATAGCGGCTGTGCATAGCCAGCGTATGCTGAAGGAGTCAAGTAGCCAGCCACAAAAGAGCTGAGCAATCAGGTAAGACCAAAAAAAGGAACTGCCCAAAATGCCTAAACCAACGCCTTGAAGGTGGAATTCAGCCATGAGTTGATCGGTGATCACGCTCGGTGAGACTTGCATTAGGTATTTGAAAAATAAAAAGAAAGCACACAAAATAATGATGGTGATCGCACGTTTTCTGGTTTCTCTGTAGGTTTTTTCGGTGACGGGACACTTTGTGTGTTCTACGCTGGTGGACATGGAAAGTTGCCTTGGTGTTAGAGCCAAAAGCAGGCTCATCAAATAAAAGCGACCATTCTATATAAAGGTGACGGTGGCTGTCAATTTTTCAATGTATTGACAACGTATTACATATGAGTTACAATGAGCATATCTTTGATTCATTTGCGGGGTTTTATTTATGAAGAAATCTGTTACGGTCCAGGCTAGGATCGAGCCTCAGCTTAAAAAAGAGGCTGATAGTGTGATTAGAAAACTCGGTTTGACTCCATCGCAGGTAGTTAACGCGCTTTACGCGCAAATTGTCCTTAATCAAGGGATTCCGTTTGAATTAAAATTGCCAAACGAGACAACCTTAGCTGCAATGGATGAGTTGGAGAATGGTGGAGGAACTGTCTATGACACGGTGGATGACATGTTTGATGATTTGGATGACTAGCTGATGTTTTTAAAAAATAGGGTCACATCATTCAGCATCGGCTGATTCCACGCTCTCCACCCGCGTTCTGGCTTCACCGTCAGCGAGGGTGATGCATAGGGTTTGTTCGGGTGCTAGAGCTTTAATGCTTGAGATGGCGTTGCCGGACTCGTCAGACACCAGAGCGTAACCCTTTTCGAGTAAACGTTTAGGATTCAAGCTGTTAATCTGCTGCCTGCGTTGTTCAAGTTGTTGTTTCGCTTGCTGGAGTATCGCTCTCATGCTGGCATTGAGGCGCGCTTGGTAGTGATCTAGGTTTTGTTGTTGTTCTTGAATCCGCTGTTGCGGTGAGCGCAATTGTTTTTCACGAGTGAGTAGTTGTTGTTGGCAATATTGCAGATGCCTTAAGCAGGCTTGATTGAGAGCTTGCTGTTGACGAGCCAATCGTTCTAGCCAGTGCTGGCTGTTGGGCACGGCAAGTTCTGCTGCATTAGAGGGTGTTGCTGCTCGAACATCAGCAACAAGGTCGCAGATGGTTGTGTCTGTTTCGTGACCTACGCCGGAGATAATCGGAATAGAGCATTGAAACACGGCGTGAGCAACATCAGTTTCATTGAATGGCCACAGATCTTCTAGGGATCCTCCACCTCGAGCGATGATCAAGCCATCGCAGCAATTTTCTTCTTGGGCGGCTTGTAAGGCAGCAATGATAGTGGGAGCTGCGGTGTCGCCTTGTACCATACACGGGTAAATACGAACGGGAACGCTAGGAAAACGTTGCTTCAATACGGATAGAATATCTTGGAGAGCTGCGCCAGTAGGCGAGGTGATCACGCCAAGGTGATTGGGGAGGGTAGGAAAGGTCTTTTTTGATTCAGGGTCAAATAATCCCGCTTTTTGCAGGGATTTTTTGTTGCGCTCGAAAGCTAGAGCAAGCTTTCCCTCACCGTCATCTTGTATCAGTGAAACAATGACTTGGAAGTCACCTCGAGGTGTGTAGAGGCTAACACGACCAGAAATAACAATTTGTTGGCCGTTGGTTAAGGAGATATTGCTTTGATGGCTACGTTTGAAGTACACGCAACGGCATTGCGCACCTGGATCTTTTAATGAAAAATACACGTGGCCTGATTGAGCCATGACAAGATTTGAAATTTCTCCACGCACAGAGACCCAACCTAAACCTAATTCAAGCTGATCGCGAGCCGCTTGATTTAGGTCTGAGACCGATAAGATTTTTTGTTCTGTGTCGGTGGAAAGTTGCATGATGATTTGGCTCCTGTGTTACAATCAATAGTAGCATAAACCACTAGCTTTTGCCGGGGTTTTTTGATATTATTCGCACTTTTCTTGCTGCTATTTTTTTAGGAAGTGATCATGTTTATGTTAGCGATCGAAACGGCTACTGACGGATGTTCTGTTGCGCTATTGTCTGAAGGAAAAGTGACTGAGCGTGCCCTCCAAGCTCCTAGAGAGCATGCTGCTCGTGTGTTAGGTATGGTCGATGATCTTGTTAACGAAGCGGGTCTCTCAAAAGAATCCATTGATGCCATCGCGTATGGCAAAGGGCCAGGTAGTTTTTTAGGAACACGCATTGCAGCGACTGTGGCGCAAAGTCTTGCGTTAACGTGGCAGGCAGCGTTAATTCCAGTGTCAAGTGTGGCTGCTCTTGCTACCCAAGCGTATGAGCTGTCGGGTATTGAGCATGTTCTTGTTGGTTGGGATGCGCGCATGCAAAGCATTTACTGGGGAGAGTATCACCTCGTTGATGGTTTAATGGTGTCTGATCAAGGAGATCAACTTACGCCGCCTGATTTTTTTCACACGTTTTCTCCAGATAAAGAGGTGGCTTTAGCGGGTAATGCTTGGGGAGTGTATCGTGATGAACTGCCAAGTGCATGGTCGGAGAGTTTTGTTGTTTACCATGAAGGCTTATACCCAAAAGCATCGGGCTTACTTCCTTTAGCTTGCGTGGCTTTTGATCAAGGGGACGTTGTCTCGCTTGCCGAGGCTGTGCCTGTTTACCTTAGGCACCCTGTCGATCAACAGTAGTGGTCCGGTACCAAATCAACCCATCTCTTGTGATCCAACCGTGCGAGTTTTAGTCTCGCCAAATTAAAAGCTAGGATGGTCCTTCCACTATTGCTTGTCCTTGCCCATGGCTTTGTTCGTGTGTGTGCCATTCCGTTTCGGTTTCTTCTTGAATGGCTCCTTGCGTGATGATTCTGGGAGTGATTCCGCAGGATTTTAATTTTTTCAACGCGCGCTCACTCCACCCATTGTTTCGTTGACGAATTGCATTATGGACCCGTTTGTTTCGTTTCGAAAACAGATTGCATGGGTGTGACCAGGCACTGGTGCGTTGTTCAAAGAGTTGATCCAATTCACCTTGAGTGTGTGGCGTTTCGCCTTTCTCTTCTTTGGTAGCGTATAGCGTGTTTAATTCCTCGTCTCGTTTGCTGAGTGTGTTTCGTTTATGTAAAAATGCTGCGAGGAGGATGATCCCAGGAATCAGTAGTAAAAACCCAAACACCATGCCGGTGATAAAACCAGCTTTTTCACTCTTGAAAGTCAGTTGCTCTTTTGTGAGCTCTGTTCGATATTGACAGATGGGGAGGCAGCGTTCGTAGGGGTTAATGTTAGGGAGCACGGTGGTTTTTGAGGGTTCGAGATCGTGATGAACGGAGATTTCTCTTCCTCGGGGGACCATCCTATCTGTAGGCATATAGATGGTTGTTTTTTTTAGTACGGCTGAGGCGAATCCAATGATGAGTGTGGCGAGCCTCTCGAAAGCTGGCATTTTGACTGCCATGTCTGCCGTTTCAATCGGTGATGTGCGTCCCGCCTCACGAAGTAAGATGTCTAGTTCGCTTTTGATGGATTGCGTCATTTGGTTGTTTGGCCAATTAGATGGTAATGAGAAGCTGGGATTTCGTAAGCCTGTGGTGTCTGTAGGGTCTGTTGGCGCTAAGTATTTTTCGCAGAAATGGCTAAACATTTTATGTTGTATGCTGGATTCACTATGGTTTGTTCCAGGAGTAGATTTTTTTCTGAAAAGTAAGCGTAGAAGAGGGTCTGTGCTGGCATGTTGTAAAGCAGAGCAGGCGAAGTGGATAAACTGAGAAAAGATATCCGAGAGCTTCTCTTGGATTTGACTTTTATCCAAGTGCTCTTCGCTTGGAGGGGTGTGAATTCTTTTTCCAAATAAGTGAGTGCCAAGTGCCGAATATGCTTTTTCGAATTGTGTGAAAGCTTTCGCGAAATCAGTGTGAGATTCTTGGGGGTTTGGGCTGACCAGTAGGTTGCTGAGGTCATCTCGTTGTTCTAGGGGCTGTAAAAATAGGTTTTGTGTGTCGGTGAGTAGTTGGGCGTTTGAAGCAAGTGCTTTGGTGATGCAAACAGGTGTGAGTTCAGTGAGAAGCTGAATGGGTTCTTCTATTTTGTCATCAGGTAGTGAGCGTACGTAGCCAGAACTAGGGGTATTGTCGGGAGAGCTGGCTCGATCAAAAACGCGGGAATAGTCGTCGTATAGGTGTTTTAATTGAGAAGTAGCTTCTTGGCTTATCGGTACTAAATGAGCGGTTTCAAAGGTTGCTAGTTCTTGACAGAGTTGGTGTATATCGTTAGCGCTTGATTCATAGTCATTATGCACCGTGCGACTTATGAATGCCTTTAAGGATATCACTTTTTCATCGATGTTTGAGGCGGTTTTTAATTTCGAAAAAGCGTAGTGGTTGATGGCAGCATGAAAGTAGATGTCGCAAAAGTCGGTTATTGTTTTGTAATGTTCAGTCAGATCTTTGAGTGATTGAGTCACTGGTATGCTCTTAGCATGTTCTCCTATGAGAGGTATGCGAGCGATTAGACGCAATTGCTCACGAATAACCCTACTCGAATACTCTTTTTGAGATTGTTCAATTTCGTTGGCTTCTGCATCCTCGAGAATATCCCCAATCTCTTGAGCCATGACGCGTTTGGCTTCTTGGTCAATGGTTGAGGGGGGGAGAAAACGAGGAAGGTTTTTTCTGAGTGTTTGTGTGACCGACTCAACGCAATGCATGGCATCTTCTTCAGGAATGAGGCCTTCGATCTGTAGTTTGGTTAGGGTTTCTCGTTGTATTAAGCCATGTAGAGAATGGGGTTTTTCTTCCAAGGTTTTTTGTACCAGTTGTCTTGCTAGCTCACGGGCTTGTGATTCTCCGATGGAGCCGGTACGTGCCATGGTGTCGATGCTTGTTAAAGCGTGCGCGACTAGTTGTGATTGATAATGCTGTTGGGCTTTTTCAATAAAGCTACTTTCATGGCCGCTAATGCTTGGTCTGCTGTGTGGGTCGGGGATGGCTTCTCTGGCTAGTTTGTTCATGATGATTTGAAAAGGCGTGTCTCGATCGCCATCACGGCAAAAGTGTTTGCTGATTTCTCTCCAGTTTTCATGCATCAGTTTTGGGGGTTCTATCCCAAGATAATGAAACATGATGATCCGTTGATACGTTCTTACGTCAATGAAGTCCGACTCATGCAGCGGGAGTCGGCCTAGTAAGCTAAAAAAATCAATTAATTTTCTGTCGCTTTGAGAGGTCACGTCTTTTAAGAAGACATTCACATACTGGCTGGTTCTGTTGGAGAAGGCAGGTTCAGGTTGTCGAGACGGTGTTTGTTGTCGCTGTGGAGCAGGTGCGGGCGACATATCCCATAGGCTCTTGTGGGGTGGGGCCTTCTTTGGGGGTGTGCGGGTATGCTGTGAGGGTGGTTGGGTTGGGTGTTTAGGCATAGCAGCCTCCCGGTGTAATACCGAGCCTGGTTTGAAGTGCTGTTTTGTTTAAGGCCTTCAACATCGTGTTTCTAGTCCGTTGTCTTATCTCCGCTGTGCGCAGGGATTTCTTCTACCTAGGCTTAAGACACAAAAGCAGCTTCAGGGTTATGCGTTGATGAGTAAAAGCATAAAAAACTGTCCTGATTTCTCCGCGAAGATGCTCGATCCTTTTGTCTTGCTGGTTAGTGGGGTGTTATTGGCTCCTTGTCACTAAGTGCTCCACCGTGCAGGCACAAAGCTGCGCGAGTTAAAACGCTCGGACTTAGCTGAGAGAGTACCAGTTTAAGAAAGCCTTATCAAGAAAGCCCTGAAGCCGATCTCTGTGTATCAGCTAAGGCTAATAAATCTTTAACGGGCGTGCTTTGTATTTGTTGAAGGTTCAAATGGCTGTTCTGGCGTTGAATTTCTCTATGGCTGTTTCCGTGTCTTTTGCGTGGCAAAAATAATCTGCGGGGACTAGTCCAGGCGCTTTCAGTCGTAAATTCTTGATCAAGCTCGTCTTGTGTATGCGGAGGTAGTCCTTCTCTAGCACGGTTGAGAGCGCTGTTTTGCCTAGCCCGATTATGTAGAACTCGTTTTGTATGTAAATAGCATACCAGAGCAATCACACCAGGAAGAATGCCTGCTAAAAAACCAAAGCATATGCCAATAATGTACCCAACTTCCTTTCTTTGGAATGCCTGCAGTTTAGCTGAAGCATCTTCTGCATAGGAAGATAGGGGTAGATTTCTATCCGTGAGTGCTCTGTTTGATGTGACAGTTGTTTTTTGTTCCTTGTCAAGGACGGATATGGGGGTGCCTTCAGGAAAGGTAATGGCATCAGGTGTTTCAGGTGTTGTTTTTTCAATCGTAAGCATGGCGAGAGCTGCCGTCAAGACCGCTGCCATATCGAATTTAGGTAGTGTTCTTTTGAGGGTTCTGTATTTTCTTGGTAGCGTTTGGCTTTTGCCGGCTTGTTGAAAAGCTTTGACGATCTCACTTTTGATGGCGCTAGCCAGGTTGGTGTTTGGCCAATTGGGGAGTAGAAAGAAACTAGGATGTGTTAATCCAGTTTCTGCGAGTGTGGAATCAGCTTCTTCATCTCGGACATATTGTCGTATGAATAAGCGACCTATGTGTTGTAATAAGTAGGATCTCTCGTGAAGACATTCAGCCTGACTTTCCTCTTGCCATTGCGCTTCCTCAATATCTTTAGGATCATCCGATTTTGGTACGACCGGTTCAATCAATTCAGGTTTGAGCTTATCAAAATCTGGAGACTCCTTGATGATTTCTTGTAAGATCTCATTGTCCGTTGCTTCTCTTAGGACTAAGCACGAAAAATGAATAAACAGGGAAAACACGTGTGTCATTTTTTCTTTGATTTTCTTTTTACTGTAAGCAGGGTGATCCGGGCAACGGAAAACGCTTTTGCCAAACAGTTCACAAGCGAGTGTTGAAAAAGCTTCTTTAAACGCAGTAAAGGCGGTTACAATATCTGGGTGTGAAGATGTAGGATCGGGGCTGGAAAAGAGGGTTTGGTCGGTGTTGGTTTGTAGGCTGGCTTCCAGGTTGGGTTCCTCATAAAGCACTTGAGTCTGCTCTAAGAGTTTGCGATTTTTGAGTAATGCTTTTCGCAAGCATGTTGGGGTAAGCTTTCTGAACCGCTCTTGTCTATCAGTGATCTCCTTATTGGGGAGAGAGCGCACTTGACCATCAGTCGCTTCACCATCATGAGAGGTGGCTCGATCAAAAACGCGCGCAAACTCGCTGTAAATTGTTTTGAGTATAGTAAAAGTATCTGGCTTAATGGCTGCTAAGTCGGTGTAGTTAAAGATCGATAGCAGATCGATGAGTTTAAGGGTGGATTGACACGCTTCTGACACCTTGAACTTAGAATCGTCCGTTTCCATTTGCGTTCGAATGAGTTCCTCAATTTTTTCTGATCTCGTTTCAAAACCAGTATTTTCTTTCAGTTTCCGAAAGCTATACAGATTCAGCGCACCTTGGAAAATCACGTCAGATTTCTGGCTGATTTCTTCGTAGTGTGCTAGCAAAGCATCGGCGCTCAGAGTTTGTAAATCGCTCTTAACAAGTCTTTGTAGGATTGGAATTCTCTGAATACCCCAAAGTTGTTTCATCAGTGTCGATTTTGTGACTTGTTCTTTTATCTGAGCGGGTGTTTTTTCTGGCTCTTGAGGATTTTTTTGTTGATCCTTGAGTAAGGAGGTGCTTTTTTCCCGAATGATTTGTTGGACTGCACATACGGATAAGGGCGCCTTGAATGACTTTTCAGTCCTAATCACTGCCTCGACACATGTACGCACGGACTCTTGACCTAGAATGCCGTAACTGTGTATATTCAGCTCACGTAAGACTTTTCTTGGCAGTAGCCCATGTAAGCAGTGCGTGTTGTTATGCGTGCTTGCTACTAAGTGTTTTGCCAAAGATCGGGCTCGTTCATGGTGTGATTTGTCTGTAGTTGCCTTAGCATGAACGGCCATTAATGCGCTAGCAAGTAAGTGAGAGGCATAATTCTTTTTCGCTGTCGTGAGAAACTTCCCGATTAATTTTCCGCCTTTTATTCCATTGGTACGGGGGTCGGGAATGGTTTCTTTGGCGAGCTCATTAAAAATGTCTTGATACGCAGATTGATCATCGTCTTCTTTGCAGAAGTCTTTGCTGATAACTTTCCAACTTGCATACAGTTCAGTAGGAGGATCGATGCCTAGCTGCTCGGTCATGATGAGCTGTTGGTATATTTTAGTGTTGATGAAGCTTGGCTTATATAGTCGGAGCAGGCCAAGCACATTAAAAAACTCAAGGAGCTTGAAGTCTTCGGGTGCTAACATTGCTTCCAAAATAGTGTGCACATACTTGGCAGTGGCTTCAGAAAAAGGATTCTTGGATGTGCTGGAGTAGCGTGGTGTACGTGATTGTTTGGTTTCAGATAAATGCTCCCTTCTGACAGCCTCTGCTTTTCTAGGTGCTTGTTTTGGAGATCCTGGTGATCCAAGGGCTGTTTTGATTGTTGTAGGGAGGGTAGGGCTCTGCGGGGCACCGGGAGAGAGCCTCCATCTAGGTGTAGGGGGTGTTCCGCGTCGAGAGGAAGGGGCGCTACGCGCTCTTTTCTCGGTGCCGGGCGGGGTATCCTTACCCTCTCGACAACCTGCGCTGGCTCGGTGGCGTGGCAGTTGCGTTTTCGGTTCGCTGCCGGGTGATCTGTATAGCGCTGCGCGATTGGCGGCAGCTTGAGTGGTTTGCTCTTGTCTAGAGCCTTGCCTTGCCGCAGGCCTGGTTTGTCTAGCTATTGATTCTTTGTAATCGCGGTCACGTCTTCTGAGAAAGTTTGGTCGTTGGTCGGATAATTCGGGTCTAAACCCTTTTCTGGTTGCGTGGCCAGAAGGGTTCCAGCTGACTGCGATAGCAGGGCTTCTGGGAGGCCTGCCCCCAGGTGCTTGTTTTTGGTTTACTCTCTTCGGGATGGGAGGGGTTCGAGGTGCTACAGCAGGGCTGTTAGACGAGTCATTGCTGCTGTATTCACTGCCCGAGTCACTGCTGTCAGATGACTCGGGGCCTGGCCGCATAGCGTTATTATGATCATTCGACATTCTACGAGACATGATTCTCACCTCCAAAGTGATATCTTAAAACACAAGCAGCCGAAAGTTGATTATGTCGGCCTGAGTTAGTACAGATTTTTATCGACATAAAAAGGTGCTCCTGCTGGGGAGATTTTATCCCGTGTTTCGTTGCAATGATGGGGATTCTTTTTTTTGGAGAGCCAAGGATTTAAATAACAGTTACTTCGCTAAATTTTGCATGGGGATCCAGGTCTTCGTGTGAATTCATAGCCCAACCGCTATTTCTTTTTCGAACCCTTCTGTTGCTTCTGCTTCGAGTTCGATTGCCACAATGAAACAGGTTCGGTGATTTTGACCATTTGCTAGGAGCCCTGAATTGACGTTTTAATTCCTGTGATGTGTGTGGCGTTCTTCCTTCTCTTTCTTGTTCTAGCCGATTGGTTTCTTCAGCGCGGCCCTCGAGAACTTTCTTTCTATGAATATAACACCCAAGCACGATAAAACCAGGGATAAGACCAAAGAGGAAACTTATGGTCATCCCTACGAACCATACTGCTTCTTCGGTTTTAAATTGCGCTAGGTCTGCCTGTGCTTTTCTGCTGTATTCGGCTAAGGGGATTTTCCTGGAGTGCAAGTAAACATTAGGTAAGCAAGGAGTTCGCGCCGCTGGAGCTTCCTCGCTAGAAGATATGTGTTTACTGGTTGGAACAAAAATACTTGTGGGTAGATTGAAGTGCGCGCTCTCAAGCACTGTCAGCGCTAAGGTAACGATTAACCCCGACATCCGTTCACAGCTAACAAGGACCTCTTTCTTTCGTTTCTTTTCTAAAGGTGTTGTCTCGGAGATTTTAATTCCGTTTGCTTTACCGAGATCGTAACGTTGCAAGCTATCTAAATACTCAACAAGGCATGGAGCTAAATGATAGTTAGGCCAATTTTTCTTTAGCTCAAAAAATAGGAGTCCCAATTTGTTTTCTTTCGCTAGCGGGTTTAGGTAGTGATGATGAAATTTGCTCCAAATGTCTCGAACGATATTCTCCTCGTAACGGCATTCAGCATCATTGGTTTTTTCGTTGAGAAGTTGAATTAAATCCTGGTTTTCTGGAATATAGGATAGGATAAGACATGAGAACTCTATGAACAGAGAAAACAGCTGTGTTAAGCTGTGTTGTAGTTTTTCATCGGAGGGAGGGGTAGTTCCTTTTGAAAACATGCGCTCACCAAAAAATTCGGATCCTAATTCGGTGAAAGTAGCTTCTATTTCATTGAATTTTTCTCCTACGTGCTTGTAGTGTACGTCTGCATTTTCACTAATCCAAAAGCCTCGACTGTATTCTGTTAGCTTCGGATTTTTAAGTTTTTCCTGTGTGTCTAAAATAAGCTCTTGGTTTTTTTTAAGTGCGGCGTAGAGAGCAGAATGAGTGATTTCTTGATAGTTATCTGTGTCGAAGGTTGATGTTACATCGACAATGGTTCGTTGTGTATCTGTGCTTGTGTCAGGGTCCGTTGCGGTGTATTTGTCGCAAAAGCTTGTGTAGGAAGAATAGATATAGATGAGCCAATCAATCGCTTTTTTGTTGATGGGTACTAGGTGATGCACAGATAAGTTTGATAGATTCAGGATGTGATCATGGATCATTTGAGCAGTGCGCTGCTGTTTTTTAATGCTTATTCGACTGGCGAGACTTGTGTGGATATACTCAATCAGACTGTTTGATTTTTTGTCGAATTCAGAGTTTTCGCGGAGTTTTGAAAAAGCATACAAATTGAGTATTGCATCATAGTCTTTTTCTGTTAATGCTCGAGCGCGTCCTTCTGAAGCACTTTGTTGAGTCACTTCCTGAAGAAGATCGCTCGTGGTTTCTTTGGAGTGTAAGTGAAGGTCGCTTAGTTCTAGTTCATCGATAGTGGATTGAGGCAACAATCCATTAAGAAAGGGGTGTTTTTCTGCTTTACTTAGGTCGATGAGGGTTGATATGAGTTGTTTTGCCTCTTCCAGGGTGATTGATTCGTCTTCATTGACGAGTTGGTGGATGGTCTCAACGACCTTAGCTAATAATCGTGCTTTGTAACGTTTTATTGCTTTATTAAGTAATCGAATGGAGCCATCGGGGTTGAGTTTTGTGGAGGTGTCAGGATTTGCGATGATGTGAGTGCATAGGCTTTTAAAGATGACATCAATGTGACCATCGGATGCTTCATTGCTGTGAAATGTTTTGCTGAGTAAGTTCCAATTTGTGTGGACAATGTGTGGGGTTTCGATACCCATGTAATGTTTCATCACAATTTGTTGGAATAGTTCTAAGTCAATAAATTCGGTGTCGTACTGAGAGAACAGCCCAAGGCGATCAAAAAAATCAATCAGTTTATAATCGTCTGCAGAGATGGTTGTTTTAATAAATTCAGCGATATAACGTTGGGTTTCAGGCAGGAAGGCCGGAGTGTTTGATGGTTGTCTGCGGAATCGTTTTCTTCTGGAGGTATCTCCAGGCGATAGTTCTACTCGTGTATCTCGAAGGGTTCTTGGTATACTAGGGGGCAGTCCGTCCTTTCCCACTCTTCTAGCGGGAGTGGTGTTTTGTTTGGGTGTATTGTAATCAATTGCCGGGGTCTTTAGTAGAGGTTCGGTGCTGCATTCTCCGGGGTAAGCTCCCGCAGCCATATTTGGCGCTGGTATATCGGATATGTAAATTTTTCTTGTTGCTCCTTCTCTCGCTGGAGTGACATTCTGTACTGGTGTGTAGGGGCTACCGATAGGCGCGTTATTGAGAGGTGTTTGATCTCTCTCGCTTGGATTTTTAATGAATTTTCGTTGCGCAATCGTATCAGCTCCAGGGGCCTTCGGTGGAAGTCCGGTGCTGTATTCTGCAGGATAAACTCGCGCTTCTTTGCCTGGCATATTAACCTTCCTAGTTACTATCCGATAACATTAAGTGTCACTGCGTTGGGTGATAAGTGAGAGGTTTGCTTTTTGGGTGTGTTTTCATGACGGGTCTCCTTGTCCACGAATCCTTAAAAACAGAGTCACCATGGCGGATGTCCATGGTGCCACCCTGCAGTGATTACAATGTTACCGATCCGTGCTTGTAACGTCAACAAAATGAGTGCTTTTTTATTAAAAAATGATTACGTTTTTTGGGTCACTTAATGAATTTTGTAGCATAAATCCATACATAAAAGGATACTTTGAGAACTAGTTTTGAATGCGTGTGTTCTTTTCAGCTACGCATCTTCTAAGTTAGGAATATTGCTTGTTTTGAAGTGCAATAGCAGCCTTAGATCGAGGAGTAATGTTAAGGAATTCTGTCATGCGTTGTCCCGCTTGAGTTAAACGTTGAAGATTAATTCCAGTTTGAATGCCTAACCCTTCACACAAGTAAACAACGTCTTCTGTCGCAACGTTTCCTCCGGCACCTGGTGCATAAGGACACCCACCCAAGCCTGCAACAGCTGCATCGATAGTGCAGATACCCATGCAAAGACTGGCGTAAATATTCGCAAGCGCTTGCCCATACGTGTCGTGACAATGCACGGCGAGTTTATCAAGCGGTACCTCGTTAAGGACGCGTTCAATCAAGCGCTTCATGCGTTCTGGTGTACCAGTGCCAATCGTGTCACTTAGAACAACTTGGTTGCAGCCCATGTCAATGAGTTGTTTAGCAATGTCAGTAATAGTATTTAAAGAGGTATCGCCTTCGTAAGGGCATCCCATGCAACACGATAGGTAAGCGCGAATGGGTAAGGCAGCTTGTTGAGTTTTTTTTCTGATGCTCTGAATTCGTTGAAGGCTATCGTTGATGCTACAGTTTGTGTTCTTTTGCGCGAAGGTTTCAGAGCAGGTGGTGACAACTGATAAATGGGTAACGCCACAAGCCAGAGCATCATCGAGTCCGCGTTCGTTTGGAACAAGTGCGTAATAATGTGTACCGTCATTGTTGTTTAGTTCTTTGCAAATGATGTCGTGATCGGCCATTTGTGGCACCCATTTGGGTGATACAAAACTAGTGGTTTCAATGTGGGATAGTCCCGCTTCACTTAAAGAGCGAATGAGCGCGAGCTTTTCTTCTGTTGGAATTGCGTTGGGTTCATTCTGTAGACCATCTCTGGGTCCTACTTCAACGATCGTCACGTGTTTGGGTAATGTCATGTTGCCTCCTTGCGTCATCTGTCATCCCTTTGAAAAATGTTGTGATAACATCCAATGCGCTGTTAATTAAGCCTTGTAGTGGTGAGCCATCGGTCTGGCTTTTTCAATGATGGGCTCAGCCAATTCCATAATACGCTTTGCAGAGAGCTGTGTGAACTCGCCATCTTTTAACAGTTGTTTTCCGTCGACCCAGACATGCCTAACTTGCAAGCGGTTTGCTGCAAAGACAAGGTGAGACATGCAGTCATACATGGGTTGCGTGAAGAGGTCATCGATGTTGATCGCTATGATGTCAGCTGCTTTGCCTTTTTCTAGTGAGCCAATTTTGTGGCCAAGCTGCATGGCATTGGCACCACCTAGTGTCGCCATTTCCAAGATGCGTGGTGCAGGAAGGGCAGTGGCGTCGCGTGATTCTCCTTTAGCAACCATACTTGTGGTCCGCATTTCGCCAATCATGTCGAGATCGTTATTACTGCATGCGCCGTCTGTGCCGATAGCGAGTTGAGACGTTAATTCATTGAGCATTTGCAGAGGCGGTAGGCCTGTGCCTAATTTTAAGTTGGATTCGGGGCAGGTGACGATGTGGCAACCGCTGCTTTTAATGCGTTCACAATCCTCATCGTTTAAATGCACCATGTGTACAGCAGTTAAGTGTTCATTCAATAAACCTGCGTCTTCAATGCGTTCGATGGGTCGTTTGCCGCTACGTTTTGCTTCGATGTTGAGTTCATCGATGGTTTCATGGACATGCATGTGCACAGGCAGTTGATAGCGGTCAGCCATGGCCTTTGCTTCGTGTAAACCATGGTCGTCAATGGTGTAGGTTCCATGAACAGCCATGGACCAGCTGATGAGGTCGTGGTGGAAGCCGCTGTTTAATTGAGCGTCAGCTTTTCTGAGGTAGTCAGCTTCGTCAGTTCCCCAAAGTGTTGGTACGTTGCCAACCCACAGGCCGATACAAGCGCGCATACCCGCATCCGCAGCTGCTCTAGCGCTAGCTTCCGGGAAGAAATAGTGATCGTTAAAACAGGTCACACCGCTGCGTAGCATTTCAGCAGCAGCCAGTTGTGTGCCTACGTAGGTGGATTCGGGGGTGAGTACCTCTTGTTCCGCGGGCCAGATGTATTGGTTGAGCCAATCCATCAGGGCGAGGTCATCGGCGAAGCCGCGGAACAGGTTCATGGCCGTGTGGGCATGCGCATTAACAAGGCCTGGCATGACGATATGATGTGTCAGCACATGGTGCTCTTTCGCATCATAGCGCTTTTTGGCTTCTGAGGCTGGGAGTATGTCAATGATATTGCCCTCGTGTATAGCTACCGCATGATCCTTTAGGATGGTGTTTTGGGGTGCGATTGGCAACATCCAGCAGGATTCAATGAGGGTGTCGATATGGGTCATCAAGAGACTCCGTTGGTCAATTTCAAACCTAATTGTATCGGAAATTACTGGCGGTGGAAACCGGTCTTTTAGTGCCCAATATTAAGGTGTGTTTTGGGGTGAAATGTGGTACGATGGTTGCTTTCCGAATGGGTTGCTAACCCATTGATTATTGACTCTGAAAAGGTGTTCCATGACCAAGCTCGACGCATTAGAAATCATCCCCATTTCCATTGAAGAAGAACTGAAGCGTTCTTACATCGATTATTCCATGAGCGTGATTGTTGGGCGTGCGTTGCCAGATATTCGAGATGGTCTAAAACCGGTTCATAGGCGTGTGCTTTTTGCCATGGATGAGCTCGGCAACGATTGGAATAAACCCTACAAAAAATCAGCACGTATTGTTGGTGACGTGATCGGTAAATATCACCCACACGGTGACACTGCTGTCTACGATACCATTGTTCGAATGGCTCAGCCTTTTAGCTTGCGCGGTTTGCTTGTTGATGGTCAGGGTAACTTTGGTTCGGTGGACGGCGATGCTCCTGCGGCGATGCGTTACACAGAAATTCGTTTGTCTAAATTGGCCCATTGGTTACTGACCGATATCGACAAAGAAACAGTCGATATGGTTCCCAACTACGACGAAACAGAATGGATGCCGTCAGTGCTTCCAGCGCGGTTCCCCAACCTGTTGGTGAATGGTTCATCCGGTATTGCTGTGGGTATGGCCACGAACATTCCTCCGCACAACTTAGGTGAAGTGGTTGATGGCGTATTGGCGCTGATCGATAATCCTGACATGACGCTTCCTGAGCTAATGGAATTCATTCCTGGCCCAGATTTCCCAACAGCTGGCTCCATCCAAGGCCGTTCCGGTATTTTGCAAGCTTATCAGACAGGGCGTGGGAGATTGCGCATCCGAGCTAAAACACAGATCGAAACCTTCAGCAAAGGCACACGTGAAGCCATTATCGTTGAAGAGCTTCCTTACCAGGTTAACAAAGCGCGATTGCTAGAAAAAATCAGCGAATTGGTTCGTGATCGTAAAATTGAAGGCATCACCGGTTTGCGTGACGAGTCTGACAAAAGCGGCATGCGCATGGTGATTGAATTGCGTCGCGGTGAGCAATCAGAGGTCGTGTTAAATAACCTCTACAAACAAACGCAAATGCAAGTGGTGTTTGGCATGAACATGGTTGCCTTGGATCAAGGTCAACCTAAACTTGTCAATTTGCGTGACATGCTTGTGGCGTTTTTGCAGCATCGTCGTGAAGTGGTCACGCGTCGTTCGATTTTTGAATTGCGTAAAGCGCGAGATAGAGCGCACTTGTTAGAAGGTTTAACGGTCGCGCTAGCAAACATCGATCCCGTGATTCAAACCATTAAGCAAGCGAAAACACCGGCTGATGCGAAGGCTGCTTTGTTAGCACAACCTTGGCCTCCAGGCAGTGTGTCTGAATTGTTAGAACGATCTGAAGGGCATGCTCAACCGAGTACGTTAGCTCCTCAATACGGTTTGCATGAAGCGGGGTATCATTTGTCGCCCGCTCAGGCTCAAGCCATTTTGGAAATGCGCTTGCATCGCTTGACGGGTCTGGAGATCGATAAGATTCACGATGAATACAAACAAATCATCGAGCGTATTTTGGGCTTGATGCAGATCTTGTCGGATGCTGATGCGCTTCATGCGGTCATTAAAGAAGAACTAAAAGAAGTGCGCGAGCTCTTTGCTGATGATCGACGCACAGAAATCTGTGACGGTGAATTAACCTTCGAAACAGAAGACCTTATCCCGCAGGATGAAATTGTGATTACACTTTCGCAAGAAGGTTATGTTAAATCCCAATCCTTGAGCAGTTATTCGGCGCAACACCGAGGTGGGCGTGGTAAAACAGCAACGACTGTCAAAGAGCAAGACTTCGTTCGTCACCTATCCGTGACAGGCACACATCAAAGCATTTTATGCTTCTCGACTTATGGTAAAGTATATTGGTTGAAGGGATATCAGTTCCCTCAAGCAGGGCGAAATGCGCGTGGCCGACCTATCGTTAACTTGTTGCCTTTGGCCAAAGACGAATCCATCACAACCTTGTTGTCTGTGAAAGATTTCGAGCAAGAAGCCTTTGTGTTTATGGCCACTGAAAAAGGGACTGTGAAGAAAGTCGCCTTGAGTGAGTTCGCACGTTCTCGATCAAACGGTAAAATTGCTTTGGAATTAGCGGAAGGCGATCACCTTGTGGGTGCAGCTCTCGTGAAAGAAGGTGAAGACTTGATGATGGTTGCCAATAGCGGTAAGGCGATTCGTTTTGCACAATCTGATGTGCGTCAAATGGGTCGAACAGCACGCGGTATGCGAGGTATGCGCTTGCAAGACGATCAGCGTGTGATTGCGTTAATTGTGGTAGATCCTGATGCGTGTTTGTTAACGGCTACCGAACATGGTTACGGGCAACGAACCAGTTTGACTGATTACCGCCCGATTGGTCGGGGTGGTCAAGGTGTGCGTGCCATTCAGGTGACTGAACGAAATGGTTTGGTCGTCTCTGCAGCGCAAGTGTCGCCTGAAGATCACGTGCTTCTCATGAGTGATCAAGGTACCATGGTTCGTACGCGGGTTAGTGAAATTTCTTTGATAGGTCGAAACACGCAAGGTGTGCGTTTGATTTCTTTGGTAAAAGATGAAGGCCTAGTTGGCGTGGAAGCGATTCCAGCCGCTTTGATTGCCGATGAATCTGAGGAAGTGGATGAGGACGATTCCACTCAGGAAGAGTCCCAAGCAGCAGAACCTAAAGCAGAGGAATCATCAGACGAGTAGAAAGAGGTGCGTTATGGGTCGAGTTTTTAACTTTTCGCCAGGTCCGGCGATGTTGCCGTTGCCTGTTTTGGAGAAAGTGCAACGCGATTTAGTGGATTGGGAAGGTCGTGGCGTCTCTGTGATTGAAGTCTCGCATCGCGGGAAGGATTTTTCAGCAGTGGTTGCGTCTTTAAAGCAACGCATGCGTGATCTTCTGGCTGTTCCTGATACACATGAAATTCTTTTTTTTGCTGGTGGTGCAACCACGCAATTTTCAGCGATTCCGATGAATTTAGCTTCTGAGAAACAGGCTGCTTATGTCGTCTCTGGCAATTGGTCGCGTAAAGCGTTTGGTGAAGCAAAACGTTTAAGTGGCGCTGTTGCTGTGACGGATAATGCAGATTTGCACGGCCGATCGCTTGCACCGATGAGTGAGTGGGCGTTACCGGATGAAGCAGCGTATCTCTATTACACCGACAATGAAACGGTGAATGGCCTGTTTATTCCCGAGATGCCTGATGTATCTTATCCTGTGGTATGTGACATGACATCCAGTTTGTTGTCCCAACCTATCAATGTGTCGCGTTATGGTGTCATCATAGCGAGTGCGCAAAAAAACATTGGTCCAGCGGGTATGACGGTGGTGATTGTTAGACGTGATTTGTGTGAGCGCGTGGAAATGCCTCAAACACCCATGACCATGTCTTATGCCAAAGCGCTTAAAGCAGACTCTTTAGGTAATACGCCTTGTACTTTTGCATGGTACGTCGCTGATCTGGTGTGTGAGTGGGTGCAGCAGGAAGGTGGTCTAAAAGAAATGGAAAAGCGTAAGTGTGGGCGTTCTAGATTGCTTTATGATTACATCGATGCCAGTGATTTTTATCATTGTCATGTAGATCCTGCGATGCGATCGAAGATTAATGTGGTATTTGAACTGCGTGATGACTCACTCCAGCAACAATTCCTTGATGAAGCCACGCAAGCCGGTTTGCATGCGCTAAAGGGTCATCGTGTGGTGGGTGGTTGTCGCGCTAGCATGTATAACGCCATGCCTGTTGAAGGTGCTTACGCTTTGGTAGACTTTATGGATGCTTTTGCTAAGAAAAACGGTTGATTGTTTTGTTCTGCTAATGCTAGGCATAACATGCCTTTTTTGTAAATATTAATAAAGATGGATCTTCTGATATATGCGCTAGGAAGCTATAACGAGGAGTTTTTTATGCCTAACGCCGCTTCTGATAGCTCTAAGGGTCCACTAGACCTAGATTTGAGTAAGCTAAGTTTTGAACTTGACCCTGTCATCCTTGAGGGATTTGAATCATATAATTCCCGACGTTTTCAAATCGAGCCTTTAGGTGGTTGGGTGGCGCCACCATTAACTGAGTCACTTGCGGATGTTTACGTGGCCTTTTATAAAGACGGGTTGAAAGAAGGGTGCTCAGCCCCTGATAATATCTTAGAGTCTATTTTGTCAGTGCATGCCTTTCAGGTAGCTTGCGAGAATAAAACCCTGAGTTCCGATGCTTATCTTCCAGATTTTTCGCGGGTCGATGTTTTTTCTGCTTTTCCTGTTTCTAACGCACTAACTCGATACCTTGATCATACAGAGAATGTTGATCCCTATTTCTTAAATAAGCTTCTTGACTGCGGCGTACAAGATGTCGATGTGTATTTATATGCTCTAACTAAAGGGGTGGAGCCAAATAGGCTGACATTACGAAAAGCCGTCATGGCGAATATGACTGCTTTGATTGCTCCCATGCTTGAAAAACTTAAAGCCTTAGAGGTGAAGATTGAATGTCCGCTGGTGCTGCCTTACACGAGGATTATGGGGCGGCTTGATATTGGTGTCGGTCAAAACTCAGGATCGATTGATCCGCACACAGTGTTAGCGCTTTTTGAATATGGTTTTAAACCCAAAGCTAATGCCATTGATTTCTTGTTATCTTATGGTCGTAACTACCCTGAGGATAAAAAAGCAGCAGTCATAGAGATGCTTTACACACGTTATCATGTTCAGCCTACTGATTTTACGTTCTCACTCATCTTAAACAATTATGCATGCGATGAGATAGTGGCCTTGCTTGAGCGTATGCCAGTTCCTATTCCACAAGGTGCGTGGCATGTCTATTTAAGTAAGTTTCAAGGTGTTTTTCACGATGCTTTCGGGCCCAAATTTTTAGAGTTACCTCATTTTTTGTTGCGACAGACAAACCTTATGATTCCAGAGAATGTTGCTTATCGATTAAAAAATGTTAGGACCTTGGCCCTCATAGGTAGGCGCGTATTTAGCGATGATATCGTGTATAAAGTGGAGCGATATAGGACTCATCAACAAAGGCTAGGTTTAATTCTTTTGCTTCATAAAAAAGGCTTTTTAGCTCCTCATGCACAGTCGATACTTGATTTTATATGTGATTCTCCAGAGCAGATACCCTTGCAGCAGTCATTGTGTCAAGGTGTTTTCGATTCCATAAGAAGACATCGGGAGATGGATCCAAAAAGTCAGTCGGATGATGCTGTCGCGGGCGCTACGCTTGACGGCGCGTCGTTACCACATCCGTTTTAAGGTGTCGTCTTTGCAGATAAAGTGATGATACAGCGCTGCTAAGATGTGTAGGCTTGCTAATACAATCAATGCCCAAGCAATACATTCGTGAATGAACTCGCCGATGTGGGCTAGGGGTTTGTTAACAGCAAAAGGTAAGCTCACGTTAATCAGTCCCCAAAACTCTGTGTGATGACCGGAAAAAGCACTCATGGACCAGCCTACGAAGATGGTCACAAAAATCAGCACATATAAAGTGATATGCGTTAACCAGGCGCCGAGCTGTTGATAGCGAGGAGCAGGTAGCGGTGCAGGATGCCCGCGTTTTAGCCGATGATAGAGGCGGATGATCATCAGAATAAGTAGTGTGAGGCCGAGATCTTTGTGTAAACCAAACAGAGTTTTAACGATAGGGCCGTGAACACTTTTAGCGACAAAGCCGATGCTTAGTAAAGCAATCACGAGTAAGACGCAGAGCCAGTGGAGTGTTTTAGCCAAAGGGCTGTATGTGTTAGGTTGTGTTCTCATCAAGGCTCTCCATGGCTATTGTTTGGCGGGTATTATTATGTGGATTAGGCTCCTTTCCTTTCCACACGTTCTGTTTAGGCTACCACTTAATGTTTTCCATGCCAACAGATACAGGAGGTGCTGTTTGTGAAAGTGTGCGTGTTCTCATCATCTTGGCTCTTGATGGTTTATCTGCTTCGTTTGAGTTGAGTATCGATAAGCCTGGCTTCATCAGCTTTGATGGACTGCTTTTAGCAGGTGCGTTGTAAGAGATCAGAGTTCTTTGTTGTATCAACGCTTGTTCCAGTTGTTGAGCGATGCGCTCATGAGCGCATTCTCTAGCTGCTTCTATGGCTGTGAATGTTGCGCTGCTTCCATCTTTGCTTCGCAAGGTTGCGGTGGCTTTATGAATGACTGCTCCAGCTCTCAGGAGAAGAAGCACCAAGGCTTCACTCCCTTGACGAGCGGCTAGCCAAAGTGGTGCGTAGCCTAGATGGGGTTGATTGGGATTGGCTCTCCCTTTAAGTAAGGTTTTTACTGTTTGTTCGTAGAGCTCAGGGAGTCTTGAATGAGCGTGCTCATAAATGGCTGCGCCTAACGGTGTTTTCCATTCGAGTGTGGGAATATTTGGGTCGGCCTTATGCCTGAGCAACCAGTTGGCGGCAGCACGCTCTCCTTGCAAAGCTGACAAGTAAAGAGCTGTTTCCCCTCTTGGTGAGCCTAGGTTCGTGTTGGCTCGGTGATTGACTAGGTAGGTAAGGCTTGCAAGATCTCTGTTGTACGCAGCAATCATTAGGACGGTGAGGCCTGTTGGATTTCTTGTGTTTGGGTTTGCTCCCGCCTCTAAACACAAAAATACTTCCTGGTGTTTTTTCTGTGTTACAGCGCTAATGAGGCGTTGATCTAAGCTTATCGGGGCTTGTTGTGTATTTTTTGTGTTCTTTTTAAATATGCCCTGGGAAGATCGTTTCATGGATTTGGGGCTTTTTGCTACGGGCGATGATGGCATGTGGGCGTTACCTTTTGAGTTGGTAATGCGTTCCTTGCTGAATGTTCTGAGATATCCTCCTCAAAATTAATACACTAAGTGCCCCGACATGTTATGTCAAGGGCTAAATCCATAAGGGAGCATTAAGTTTTTAATAGTTATCAACGTTAGGCGTAGCGAATAATGAAATACAGCATGAATACCAGTGCGATGCCGACCAGCGTGGTACGTTTTGATCGTGGCATGTCGTCTCGGAAAGAAAGGAGTGTATAGAGTATAAAGCCTATGCCGAAGCCATCCGCAATGGAACCTCGTAACGGAATGATGATAACCATAGCAAGCATGGCTATGATGCTGGGGAAATGCTTGAAGTCGACATTTTTGAGCTGTTTAAGCATGCATAAGCCCACATAAATCAGGGCCGGCGATGCAGCTGCGGCTGGTATTTTTTCGATGATGGGTGCGAAAAACAAGGTGCTGCCAAATAGTACGGCTGCAATAATAGCGGTGTAACCTGTTCGTCCACCACTGCGGATGGCAGAGGCGCTTTCGATATAAATGCTGGTATTTGCAGTGCCTAAAGAGCTAGCGAACAAGGAACTAAAACTATTTAGAAAAAGTGTTCTGCGTTGAGAGACTTGATTGATCTCAACGTTGCTTTCTTTGAGTAATTGACTCATCCCCAAGAGCGTGCCGAAGCAATCAAACAAGGTGATGATAGTGAGTGAGAAAACCACAGGGATCATCGAGCTAGAAAAGGACTGTTTCCCCCAAGTTAGGATGGGTAAGTGCAGTGAAATATCCGCTGAGAAGATGTGATCGATGTGAATAGGGTGCTGCCAAGCGAGCATGCCTGTGGTGATTAGGATCCCAAAAATAATGGCGCCTGGGATGCGGTTGTAATCCAAAATAGCTATCACAAGGACCCCTATCCAAAGGGGAGCCCAATCGAGAACGGTATTAATGAGACTGGTCCATTCGACGGTAGCATTGTCAACACCGACAGACATAATCAGTAGGCCTATACCAGCGACCAAAGCGGCGTTGAGAGAAGGAGGAATATCTTTGAAAAGACGAACGCGAATGGATCGAGCAGATAAGAGTAAGATGCCGATGAGTCCGGCCATGAGGCCTGAGAGGAAGACTTGTGATGGGTTCAGTTGATCGTGTTGCATGGCGTGGATCATGTAGGACGCAATGGCGACACCTGGCCCGATGGTATAGGGTTTTTTCGTGATTAGGCCGCAGGATAGGGTGGCAAGAAATAAGGTGAGGCAGGTGGCGGTGTAGGTGTCCGAAAAAGGGATGCCTAGGCTGGAGAATAGGTGGGGTAAGAGCACCATGATATAGAGGCAGCTGAGGAATAGGCTGATGCCTGCGAGTAACTCCCAGCCAAAGCTGGTTTTATGCGAGGGTCGCATGGAGCAGGTGTTGCGCATATTTTCCTTACAGCTGAGTTAAGAGGACCGGGCTAGTCTACCATAACGCACCTTAATTGCAGCCTCTGTCGTTTCGATAATGCGCTAAAGTTGTCACCCCTTTGCAAAAAGGGGTCCAGGTAGATTAGTGTTTACACATTTGGGTCCCATCTTTACGATGGGATAACAGCGGAGAGGGAGAAACAATGACACACGCACCAGTTATCACCATTGACGGTACTAGTGGAACGGGTAAAGGCACGTTAAGCTACGCTTTAGCGATTCGCTTGGGGTGGGGCTGGTTGGATAGTGGCGCTATCTACCGTTGTATTGCTTGGGCAGCCCTCGAGCACCAGATACCTCTAGATGATCCAGAAGCTTTGGTCGCCATGATCAAGCGTTGCTGTTTGATGGTCGGCTCTCGCTTGGAGGCTGGTCAGCTTAAAAGCTACGCCATGTGTGATGGTTTAGAGCTAGGTGACCTGATCCGTACAGAATCCTGTGCGAAGGCTGCTTCGACTTTTTCTGCTTTTCCTGAAGTGCGGGCGGCTGTGTTGGGCATGCAACGGGATGCTCGGCGGGAGCCTGGTTTGGTCACAGATGGGCGCGATATGGGTACAGTTGTCTTTCCCGATGCTGAGCTAAAGTTTTTCATGACGGCGAGCGTCGAAGAGCGCGCTGAGAGGCGCTATAAACAGTTGCAAGAGCAGGGTGAACGTGTTAGCCTGCGCGCAGTTTTGGACGATATTGAAGCACGTGACAGTCGAGATGAGCAGCGTGATGTGTCTCCCTTAGTGGCAGCCTCTGATGCTATTTTTCTCGATACCGCTGGTAAATCCATACCAGAAGTCTTCGCGGAAGCGTGGCGACATGTGCAGCAAGCTTTTCCAAACGCTTTGGGATCTGAGTAAAAGCTCAGATAAAACAACAACATCCGATCTTTATATCGGTCAACCCGACACCTGTGTGTCAAAGGAAACTGTGCATGAGTCCAGAACCATCCACGACTGCCATATCAGCAGACACCCCTAATTTCGCCGCCCTTTTCGAGGCATATTCCGAACATCAAGCCATGCGTCCAGGCACCCTCATTAATGCTGAGGTAGTCCAAATTACGTCCGATCACGTGATTGTCAATGCTGGTCTTAAATCCGAAGGTTTTATTCCTAAAGCTGAATTTGGTGAGCAAGAAGTCGCTGTAGGCGACGTGATCGAAGTGGTGATTGAAGCCACTGATAACGGTTTTGGTGAATCTCGCTTATCCCATGAAAAAGCCAAGCGTGCTCGTGCTTGGGCTGATCTAGAGAAGAAATTTGAAAGCAATGAAACCGTCTACGGTGGTATCATTGACCGCGTTAAAGGTGGATTCACGGTTGAGTTGGACGTGTTACGTGCCTTCTTGCCTGGTTCATTGATCGACGTGAAGCCAGTTCGTGATCCTAGTTACCTAGCAGGCAAAGAGCTAGAGTTCAAAATCATCAAAATGGATACCCGTCGTAACAACGTTGTTGTTTCCCGACGTGCTGTGCTAGAAGCTGAAAACAGTGCTGAGCGTATGGCTCGCTTGGATGAGCTTCAAGAAGGTCAAGAAGTGGCTGGTATCGTTAAGAACATCACTGACTACGGTGCGTTTATCGACCTAGGTGGTATCGATGGTCTGCTACACATCACTGACATGGCTTGGAAGCGTGTGAAGCATCCTAGCGAATTGCTAAACGTGGGTGATGAAATGCGTGTGAAAATCTTGAAGTTTGATCGCGAGAAAAACCGTGTGTCTCTAGGTCTGAAGCAAATGGGTGAAGATCCATGGGTGAACATTGCGTCACGTTACCCAGCAAATTCACGACTTACTGGTAAAGTCACTAACATCACTGACTACGGTTGTTTCGTTCAAATCGAAGAAGGCGTGGAAGGTTTGGTTCACATGTCTGAAATGGATTGGACTAACCGCAACATCCACCCAAGCAAAGTCGTTAAGATGGGTCAAGAAGTGGAAGTGATGGTGCTTGAAATTGATGAAGAGCGTCGCCGCATCTCTCTAGGTGTGAAACAAACAAAAGTGAACCCATGGGAAGAGTTCTCCAGCAAACATGCTGTTGGCGATAAAGTATCCGGTAAAGTACGTTCTATCACTGACTTTGGTGTATTTATCGGTCTAGATGGCGGTATTGATGGCTTGGTTCACTTGACGGATCTTTCTTGGAACGAAGAAGGTGAAGAAGCTGTTCGTCATTATAAGAAAGGCGAAGAAGTGGAAGCTGTTATCTTGGCGATTGATTCCGATCGTGAGCGTATCTCATTGGGTGTGAAGCAGTTGTCCTCAGATCCTCTGCAGCACTTCCTAGAAGGCTATGATCGTTCTGTAGCGATGGAAACAGAAGTGATTGCTGTTGAGCCTAAGCAAGCGACATTGCGTATGGCTGATGACCTAACAGGTACGATGCGCGTTGCTGATTACAGCTTTGATCACATCGACGACCTGACCACTGTGCTTAAAGTTGGCGACGCTTTGGAAGTGAAGATCACTAATATTGATTCTAAGAATCGCCAAGTGTTCTTGTCACACAAAGCATTGCTAGAGCAGGGCGATTCACGCTTCGACACCGTCGGTGAAGTGTCTTCTGACTCTACCTTAGGTGACCTACTTAAGCAGCAGATGTCTGGTAAGAAGGATAAGTAAATCAATCAGTCTCGCGAATTGTACGCAATACCGCGGGACACTACCCCATCGGAGTCCCCGCACTTGATGCGGGGAGCTCGTCACTGAAGCACCTTCGGTTGTGGGGGATCCATAAGGCGCTCATTGAGCGCCTTTTTATGGCCCCCATTTGCAACCCAAACCGCCTCACGCCATACTTGAGGTAGTTTGATTTTCAAAGGATCCTGCTATGCGATACGTGTTACTGCTTGTCGAGCTGGTGCTTTTTGCTCTCGTTTTGTGCTTTGTGCTCTTAAACAAAGGTGTGGTGACGGTGCATTACTTTGTGGGCCAATGGACCACGGCCTTACCATGGCTGCTTCTGCTTACCTTGTTTGTTGGTATGCTCTTGGGGGCGTTAGCGATGTGCGGACCCTGGTATCGAGCCACTCGAAAAGTGGCTTCGTTGAAACGAGCAGGTTCTACGTCGGTATCCGCTAAAGAATAAATGAGGGCGCATTCGAGGTGCGCGAATGCGGTTTGAAAACAATCAAACGCCACTTCAGCCCATTGACTTTGTTGATATTTCCCAAGACGATGTGTGAGATATTGCCGTCTTGAGTGCGGTCATTCGATGGCTTTTGTGCACCAAAGCGTAAAAAAAATGCAGCATGACAAAAACGAAGCAATTTGTATAACATACTGATTTTAAATACTAAAAATGAGTTTTAATGGGGTAGCGCACAGACTTATCCCCAGAATGTGTGGACAAACAACAAGGAGTTAGAAAATCTCCTACCACTGTTATTTCTCACAGTATGACTGATTCAACCAGACAGGTGACAGGCGGTTCGGAACTGGTTATAATCAGCACAGTTTTTGCAGGACCACTATTCGAATTTTTATTCTCGCTGCATCGAGAATGACCTATACCTTTGGAACCATCATGACAAAACCCTTTGATTCTCTTAATCTTTCTGAGCCTGTGTTACGTGCCGTACATGACCGTGGCTACGAGCAGGCCACCCCAATCCAAGCTGCCAGCATCCCTGTCCTTTTAGAAGGACGTGACGTGCTAGCACAAGCGCGCACAGGTACCGGTAAAACAGCAGCTTTTGCTTTGCCAGCCTTGGAAATGCTGGATACCAGCTTTCGTTCGCCTCAGGTCTTGGTGATTGCTCCCACACGCGAGCTTGTGATCCAAGTCGCTGATGCCTTTAAAGACTACGCGAAGCATGCTGGCGGCGTGAGTGTTGTGTCGATTTATGGCGGACAAGATTATAACGTCCAGCTTCGTGCGCTGAAAAAAGGTGCGCAGGTGATCGTGGGAACGCCTGGGCGTTTGATGGACCTGATGGATCGTAAAGCGGTGAGTCTTCAGCACGTTAAATTTGTCGTCTTAGATGAAGCGGATGAAATGCTGAAGATGGGTTTTCAGGAAGATGTTGAGTGGATCTTGGGGCATATTCCTGGTGAACATCAAGCGGCTTTGTTTTCAGCGACCATGCCAGATGCGATTAAAAAAATCGCTAAACAATATTTAACGAAACCTGAACGCATTACGATCGAATCTAGCGATACCGATCGATCCACCATTGAGCAATCCTTTGTGCGTGTTAATCAGCGTCAAAAACCAGGGCTTTTATCACGTTTTTTAGAAACCGAAGATGTGTTGTCATCGATTGTATTTGTGCGTACCAAAACCATGGCGGCGGACGTGTCCGAACAACTTCAAGCCTGGGGTTATTCAGCCGCTGCTTTGCATGGTGACATGAGTCAGGCTTTACGTGAAAAAGTCATCGATCGTTTCCGTAAAGGGACATTGCAGATTGTGGTTGCTACTGATGTGGCTGCACGTGGTATTGATGTGGATCGTGTGTCTCACGTGTTCAACTACGATATTCCTGGTGATAGTGAAGCCTATGTGCATCGTATCGGACGAACCGGTCGAGCAGGACGTAGCGGAAAAACCATTCTGTTTTTAACGCCCCGTGAAGATCGTGCGTTCCAAGATATCGAGCACACTGTCGGTCATGCGATTAAAGAAATCAAACCGCCGACACGAGAAGCAATCCTTGTGATGCGCCAACAAAAAATGCAAAAGAAAGTGGCGGGCATTATCGAAAAAAGTAAACGCATGGATGAGTTTCGATCTCTCGTGCTTGCTTTGGAAGAAGAGTCTGGTCTTTCACCGGTAGATATCGCTGCGGCCTTGTACTACTTGAATCAACAAGCAAACCCAGAACCAGAAGACATGAGCTCTGCTAAATCAGAACGTCGTTATAAGGATAAAAAACGAGGCTCTCACCGAGGTTCACGTAAGCATCGTGGTGGTGACAAAAAAGAGTTTGGTTCTCGTTCGAAACGACGTAATCGAGACGATAAACCGTCTTCAAACTCACGTTCTAAGCGTCGATCATCTGATGTGAGAAGTTCATCGTCGCGACCTGATTCAAAGAAAAAGCGCCGTTTTAAAGCCAAGGGGTAAATCGCGTGTCTGTTCGTCCACATCGCGTGTTGTTAGGCGTTTCTGCAGGCATTAGCGCGTATAAAACACCGATCTTAGTGCGTTTGTTGCGTGCTCGAAATGTTGATGTGCGCGTGGTAATGACAGAATCAGCGAAACAGTTTGTGACGCCTTTGTCGCTTCAAGCTGTATCGAGCCAACCGGTGTTAAGTGATGTGTGGACGGCCGATGATCCCAATGGCATGGATCACATTGCCTTAGCGAAATGGGCTGATCAAGTCATCATTGCACCTGCAACGGCGAATTGTATCGCTCGCATGGCACAAGGCTTAGCTGATGATTTGTTGACGACCTTGTGCTTGGCGACACCTGCGCCTGTGTATATCGCTCCTGCCATGAATCAACAGATGTGGGCGCATCAAGCGACACAAGACAATCTCGCATTATTGCAAAAACGCGGCGTTAAAGTCATTGGTCCTGACGCTGGAGAGCAGGCTTGCGGTGATGTGGGTTTAGGTCGCATGAGTGAACCTGAAGCGATTGTGGAAGCGCTCCTAGCAGATCGGTATTCATTAGATGGTTTACAAGGCAAGCGTGTTTTAATCACAGCAGGTCCCACGCAAGAAGCCTTAGATCCGATTCGCTTTCTAACGAATCTCAGTACGGGTGCGATGGGTTATGCCTTAGCTGCGTGTGCACGTGATGCAGGCGCGGAGGTGACCTTAATTTCAGGACCTGTTGCACGTGATCCTTTGCCCGGTGTGACTTTTATTTCTGTCACTTCCGCGGAGTCTATGCATCAAGCCGTATTTGATCATATTGAGAGCCAAGATATCGTTGTGGCAACAGCAGCTGTAGCGGATTACACGGTAGCCAATGTGGCATCACAGAAAATCAAAAAAAGCGACGGGCCATTATCGCTAGAGTTAGAACGCACTCGTGATATTTTAGCTGACATCATGGCGTTGCCAAACCCACCGTTTTGTGTGGGTTTTTCTGCGGAAACTGATAATGTTTTAGAAAACTCTGAAGCCAAAAGAAAACGGAAAGGCGTGCCTGTGTTAGTGGCAAATCAAGTGGGTAAAAATAAAGGCTTTGGGGGCGGTGAGGTCTCTGTGACAGTTCTTAGTAATCAAGAACCAAAAACACTAACAGCTTCCAGTAAAGAAACCTTAGCACCAGTGTTGTGGGAAGTATTGACATCCCTTTGAAGAAAGGGATCCTAACTTTTCACGCCCCCCGGTTGCGTCACGCAATCCGCTACTCTCTAATGCACGCCCCCCCGGTTCGCGCTAGCGAATCCGCTGGGGGTTGTATCTTAACGGATACTTCAAATAGATCCCCCGGATCTGTTTCACAGACCGTGGGACGTGTGGGTGTGGGGATTCCTGCCTCCGCAGGAATGACAGCACTTTCTTATCTAACCTTCCACAACAACCCAATCAGTATCAAAAAGCCAATACAGCTCATCATGGGTAGGGTCAGAAAGCCAAAGAGTTGCATGTGTATCGTTGCGCAAGAAGGCCCTTGGCCACAAACGCCGATGCTTTGCATCGCAGGGATGTGTTGTTCTAAGGTTTGATAAAGCGCAAACAAAAATCCAACAAAAAGCAAAGCAATTGAATAGGGCACCACATCCTGTCGACCACGATACACCGCCATGCCGAGCAAGATCACTTGCGGGTACAAACACATTCTTTGGTACCAACACAAATGACACACAGGCCAATGGCGAAGCTCACTTAAGTAAAGCGTCACCAGTAAAGCAATCACAGACAAAAGCCAGGTAAATGATAGAAGCTGATGGGAGCGTTTGCTGTTCATGGCCTATCCTTTAGCGTGATTTGCTATTTGATTAAAGTGTTCGAAAGTAAGCGGTCGCACTAATACACCATTCACATACACAGAGGGTGTTTGCACGCCATGATGCATGATGCTTTGCGCTATTTTTAAATTGTTAGCGAGTTGATTCACGTATTTGTTGTTCATCATGCAGTGACTCAAGGCGTTCATGTCAGCGCTGGGCGTTGATTGGTTTGCCATTTGTAAAAGCGCGCTTAGTGTGGCCCAGTTGGTGGATTCGGGAGGTTGGTGTAAATATACGTACTCAACGAAATCAAAAAAGAAGCTGGGTTTTTGATGGTATAAGCACAAAGCAGCGTTGCCAGCAGGTGCGGAGCTAGGTAAGAAGCTTAGAGGAATGACGGTGTATTGGGCGCGATGTGTGTTGATGTAGTTGGCTTTTATTTTAGGGTAAACGCTCATGTTGTAGCGACGACAGTTAGCGCATTTCAAATCTTCAAAGGCAATGATGTGTAGAGGTGCTTTGGGGTTGCCGGTAGTGGGTTGTCCAGTGGCATCAATGAGAATATGAGCAGGAGGAGGTGCTGTGTTTTTCGGTTTAAAGACCAAAAAAGCAGCGACGACAACCACAATGAGTATGACGATACTGATCACAAAACGTTTTCCGGACGATGATGACATAGTGACTCCTGTGTGTCATGAGAAAACCGATATGATAGGTGTTCAGAGGGCGGTCGTAAATAGCCGTGTCATTTTTGCCATGCTCTGATAGACTCAGACTTTTCCGAGCCCAAGGAGATCTCGATGAAGCGCTACCTATTAGCCTTGTGTTTAATCATGGTTCCTATCGCTGGTCAGGCGTCAAACTTGTCCTTTGCCCGCCGTCCGCCTGCGCAGTCCATGCTGCAAGCTGACAGTGACCCAGTGTCGGTAACGGACGAGCCTGCTACTCATGAAGACAGTGCTGATCCTGCGCCTCAGAAAACCCCCGATGTATCTTCCTATGTCACCGTGGATGATGAAAAAACAAGCAAAGCAAGCGCAGCTAAGCCCGCCAAACAAGCGACTAAGTCTACTCAAAAGCCCAAAGCCTATCATCCCAGTCATTCGCGTTGGCAAGCGGTTCAATACCAAGGCTCTCAGCAAGACGATACCTTTGTGGTGACTGATCCAGCGCCTTCCATGATGATGGGGCAGTTATCGGATCTGCAGCAAAAGCTTGACGATTTGAATGATCGGCAATCAAAAAGTGAATCATCGCAAAGCGATAAGGTCAGTGAGCTGGGCATTCAGGTGATGCAGCTCAAAAAAGCCATGTTGGCGATGAATCGCGTGATCAAAGAGCTAGCGAAGCACCAAGATGCGTCTACTCCAAAGGCTCAACGTTTGGCTGGCCTCTCAGTGGTTCAGCTATTTTGGGGTGTCTTGAGTGTTCTGATTGTGTTATTATTGATCGTATCTTGGTTATGGTGGAGGCAAAGTAAGGCTGAGTCCATGAGTCAAGCAGCTGTTTCGTTGGGTGTTGCCCGCGCATACATTAACTTAGGTCAGCACGAGTTGGCGAAGCAGTTGTTGAAGCAAGTATTGCAAGAAGGCAGTGAGAAAGAGCGGGCCATTGCAGCCACGTTGATGGCAGAATGTTTATAAATTCCAATTAGTTAGGTGATATGGCGAATCAAACGATAGCAATGGGTATTGAATACCAAGGCGCTGCCTATTATGGCTGGCAGTCGCAGGAGCCTTTGGATTTACCTACCGTTCAATCCACCTTAGAAAGAGCGATTAGCCGGGTGGCTGATGAACCTATTCGTGTCATTTGCGCAGGGCGTACCGATCGGCGCGTTCATGGTTCAGGTCAGGTGATTCATTTTCAAACGCTAGCGGTCCGCGATGAGCGTGCTTGGCTATTTGGGGTGAATAGCGCTTTACCTCGCGATATCCGCGTGTCCTGGGTGGCCCCAGTTGATGAAAGTTTTCATGCCAGATTCAGCGCAACTAGTCGAACGTACCATTATTTGCTCTACAATCACCCAATCCGCCCAGCCTTGTCTCATGATCAGTTGGCTTGGGAGTGCCGTCCTTGTGATGTTGCTTTGATGCAAGAGGGGGCTAAGTACTTGATTGGTGAGCATGATTTTAGTGCTTTTAGAGGCTCTGGGTGTCAGGCGAAGTCCCCTGTGCGCTGCGTTCGAGAGTTGACCTTATGGCAAGATGGTGAGATTATTTGCCTCAAGGTGCAGGCCAATGCTTTTTTATTGCACATGGTAAGAAATTTGGCAGGCACATTGATTCACGTTGGGCGAGGCATGATTGCGCCTGAGCAGGTCAAGGTCATCTTGAATTCTCGGGATCGTCGTGAAGCTGGTAAAACAGCACCACCTGGAGGCTTATACCTCACTGCAGTTAGCTACCCCGATGAATTTTCCATTCCCGAATCACCTTTGCCGCCACTTATTCATGCTTTAGAGCGCGCGAATCCAAACAGGAGATAACACATGAGCTGGTTTAAACGTTTATTGCCGAAAGTATCCACGTCTACTAAAAAGGGTGTGCCAGATGGTCTTTGGTTGCAATGCTCTAGTTGTTCAGCTACCTTGTACCGTGCAGAAGCAGAACGCAACATGATGGTATGCACCAAGTGTGATCACCACATGCGCTTAAGCGCACGTCAACGTTTGGATTATTTTTTGGATGAAAATGATCGCCAAGAATTAGCTACGTCTGTCGGTCCTGTGGATCGCTTGAAATTTAAAGATTCTAAGAAATACAAAGAGCGCCTAAACCAAGCTCAGAAAAAAACCTCAGAAGAAGAAGCCTTGGTTGTGATGGCGGGAACATTACAAGGCGAGCCAGTAGTTGCAGCTGCGTTTGAGTTTTCATTTATCGGTGGTTCCATGAGCGCTGCGGTGGGTGAACGTTTTGCCGTAGCGGGTGAATATGCGTTACGTAACGGTTGTCCGTTAGTTTGCTTCTCCACTAGCGGTGGCGCACGCATGCAAGAGTCGTTGTTTTCTTTGTTTCAAATGGGTAAAACAGCTGCCGTGTTATCTCGTTTAGCGAAAGCACGCATTCCGTTTATTTCTGTGTTGACTGATCCAACCATGGGTGGTGTGTCAGCAAGCTTTGCAACTCTAGGTGATATCATTATCGCAGAGCCTAAAGCCTTAATCGGTTTTTCCGGTCCTCGAGTGATTGAACAAACCATTCGCCAAACATTACCAGAAGGCTTTCAGCGCAGTGAGTTTTTGCTTGAGCATGGTGCCATTGATATGATCGTTCCTCGTTCCGAACTGAAGTCACGCATTGCGAACATCTTATCGATGTTAATGAAGAAAGTAGCTTAGGAAGAGTGACCATGAGAAAAGCATTCCTCACAACGCTAACAGGCGTTTCTTTATTGAACTCATTCGCCTTTGCAGGTTCTTGTTATGTGGATCAACAGCAAATGCATACTCAAATTCAAACGTATCAATCGGTCAGTACAACGGCGTGCCCCATGCATGATACTTGGAGTTTTGTATACCCAAGCTTGGGTGCAGGCATTGTGAAAATATCAGACCCTATGCAATACGGCGACAGATGTTATGCCCGTTGTTATTACGCCGACATGGATGGGCAAGCTGTTGCCTGTGATTGGCAAGCGGGGAATTGGGGCGATACGTTATCCTGCTCCTGGCCAGAATCTTTGCGCTAGTATTTTAGAAGCCACTTTGAGGCCGTTATTTTTCACGTTTGATGTCCAAGCGTCTTCTTCATTGCTTCAATATCGATGCCATTTGACAACAAATATTTAAAGGTCTTTCCATACATCATTTTGAGAGATTCGCACATCGAAGATGCGTTGTTAAATTGATTTTTTTGTGAGAATCGATGCACACCAAAACCTCCACCACATGCTTTTTTCCAAACACACTCTTGGCACGCTTCAGGTAGTTTGTATAGTGAGTTAGTAATCAGTTTTATAGAGGGATGATTTAAAAAATCTGTGAGTGAGTGTGTTCCTGCGTTCATGTTGATATCCATTAGTGCGGGGCTTGCGGATCGAAGTGTATCGTCAGGAGAAAGGTCGCCATTGCTGCTAATTGTAAATGCTAGAAGGTTCTGCTCATTCTCACCGACGCCAAGGAGGGTGGTCTCGCCACCAAGCAGTATTGACATCATTGACTTTAAGATTCTTATATCAATACTTGAGTTGTTGTCGTGCGTCCACTCATCGAAGAGTTCGCATAGGTATTTGCCATAATCATGTGGAGTGAAGCCGTCAATTTGGTGTTGTATTTTGAGCGCGTCATGGCTTAAGTCCGGTAATAGAAAGTCAATGTTTTTAAAGTTGAGCTCATCAACAAAGTGACGATAGGATTGTTTGGCAGAAGAAGTTGGATTGATTACTGATAAAACACCAGGATGAGCCAATCGCCCAGAATCTGCTGCTTTCTGTAAAAGTCTTAACCCTTTTACAACTCTGTCATAGGTGCCTCTCCCTTTTTTATCGATACGATTTAGGTCGTTGATTGCTTTTGGTCCATCTAAGCTGATCCCTACAGATACTTCAAACTCTTCTAAAAGATTAATCCATGCTGGTGTGATAAGCATACCATTTGTTTGCATGGAAAATCTAAGATTCACAATGTTGTCAAGGTTATATTTTAATGTTTCGCACATGGTTCTAAATTCTTGCTTCTTCTGCATTAATGGCTCTCCACCATGAAAATCTATTTGCAAATATTCTATGCCATGATCTTCGCACCCCTGTTTTAAAAACTTAGCAACCTCTTGCATAGTTTTTTCTTTTATGTAGGGAGGGTGTTTTTTATAGCTTTCGTCACCACCATTAAAAAAATAGCAATAAGTGCAATCGATATTGCAACGTTCGACTGTTTTAAGGATGATTTCCATATGTTTTATGGTAGGTTTTGGTAACATGGTGTTTGCCCTAAGTTTATCGATGTGTCCTCGAAAAGGCCCCACGTGAATGTAGGGCTTGCTTTGAGTTATGCGCCTAATGAAATGTCATTGTCTTCGACTGCTTCATTAGCAAGACTCACTTCGGGGCGACTGCGAGTAGATTTACCCCAAGTTGACTTAGTCCAGCCTGGGATTTCAGCTGATTCGCGTTGAACAGCAGAAACTAAATCTGCGGAATGGCGTGAAGGTGTTATGTCCTTCGCTAATTCCTCAAAGAGGTTCTTTGTTTTTGCCATGGTTTTTCTCCTTAGCGGTTAATGAATGTGATTTCAGTTGAAGGCTAGCTTCTTGAAATCGATCTTAGGATACAAACGAGAGGCTGAAATGTATTGAGTAATAAATACTCAAATGATCAGGTCTAATTAAAATAAGTATTTTTTACCTAGTGCGTTCTTTAAAAAAATCGGGTAATCTTTTTCAAAGATGCACCATGAACAAGGAGCATTTTATGAAAAAAAAACAAGCTGGCCACTCTGCTCAAGGTTCAACTGCCATAACTGATGGTGGTAAAAATGACCATGAAAGTCAGTTTAAGGAAGGGGGGACTAAAAAATCTACTGACAGTCAATTATTTGTTAAGTATTCGACTCAGGCATTTCCCGAGCATGTAGTGAGTGAGGGTTCTGATCAGAAAAGAGTCGCATTGCTAGTAAGTTTAGGTCAGGATTACTACGAAGGTGAGAAAGCTAATGCGCTTTTAAGGCATCTTGATTTCCTTTCAGCAAAGTATCACGCTTGTGTTGATATTGTTGTAGCTGATACGCTACAGGTTCACAATGCTTTGGATCCATGGCAGTTTAGGGTGCATGATACCTATCAATCGTTGGATCAATGTGTTAAAAGGGAACCTATAAGGGACTGGGAAGTAGTCCAAGTTGGCGACATTGAGGAGACCGATGATAAACCTGGTACCATTTATTACAATTACAGTCAGAACTCATCAGAAATAACGTATAAAGTTAATTTCGATTTATACAGTTTTATAGGCGGAGAAGATCACAATAAAGGGGATGAGATCTATGGTTCTTATAAGGTGTATTCATCGGCGGTGCATGTTGGTGGAGGTTTTCCAAAAGAAGGAATAAAGAAAGGTATACTAAATGATGTTGCAAGAAAGACAGGTTCTAATTGGTTTACCCGTAATGAAGTTTCAGAGATCCTTGGAAGAAAGCAATGGGATGATTGGCCTCATAGCGAGCAATACAAAGCCGCAAGAAAAAAGATAGATGAGTTGTTTGAGAGTGATTGGCGATTTAAAGCCTATTTTCTTCACAAATTATCTCGTTTTAAATCAAGTAGGCGGAGTAAATTATGCATACCTGAGCATGAATACATGTGCTGGAAGGTCTGCCACGCAGTGTTAACTGACTATTTTCGTGATCATGATATCAATCATGAGCTCATGATTGATGCTGGTCTATTTTATGAGAGTATGTCATGGAAGTTACGATCGATGGAATCTGTAACGGATGAATTGGCATCGGATGTGTTAATGCTTATAAAATCAAATGAGGTGTTAAAGCTGCCATATTTTTATTTTATCAAGGAGTATATATTAGAGGAAACAGCTCTATTGATGCTTGTTTGGGGCTCTAAGTATGATTATATCATGTATCATGATCAAGAAACGGAACGATTATTTGATTATTGTCGACAGAAACTGGTATCGCCTGACGTTAATATACCTGTTTGGTTGCCTGTAGAGGTAGCACATAGGTCAAAAGTCAAGGAAAAATTTCAGTCTGAAGAATTGCGAAATTATTTTTCTCATGTGATGAGTGCAGATAGTTGTTATGTTATGCCAACCATAACAGATGTGCGGAATAATCATAGATTCTTTTACCTAAAAAATAATGATGGTATGAGTCACTTTGGCGAAGAGTACACAGCAGTATTCTATGATGATTATTCTGACCAGTGGTTATATAAAGAACCAGGCGGAAAGCCTGTAAGCTGTTTTGGTATTTCAATAGATGAGAATAAGTCTGGCTTATTACAGCTAAATGCAGCAAAAAAGAGAGGATTTTTCGTCGATAAGGATCGAGACTTGTTGGAACGAGTTATACCAGCTCCTGTGTCAATTAATCGAACTACACCTAAAGATTACATGCTGGACGATCCAAAAACACTACTTAATTTTATAGACAATGGCCACTTGAGTCGCTTGTGTGTTTCTGGTGATCCTGAAAAGGGTGTCAAAACCTTTTTGGCATATGCCTTGACTCATTCAAAAAAGCCTGTGTTACTGATTGAGTCTGCTAGGTTTAAGTCTAAAAAGGCTAGGATGCCTGATCTTGTGTTAGAATATCTCATGAAGAGCTATGAGTTAAGCCGTTGGGAGGTGGGTCGCGCAGAACTATACCTTAACGAAGTCATTTCACAAGGGCTATTATTTATTATTTCAGATTATGATGAGCAAGATGAGCGTAAAAAGCAGAAGATTCATGAATTTATTGAATGCATCAGTAGTAATCCCTTTTATGATGTGTCATGCAGAGTTCTTGTTCATGCTAATGAGTATAAAGGGTCAAAAAAACATTTTCTTTCCTTAATGACATTTTCTGGGTACAGTAAGGATTCACAAGTGCTAAAAATATTCGGTGTTGACCAAACATTGGTTTCTGGGGGTGAGAAGGCTCTTCAAAAAAAACATCTTTTTTATTTGTTTATGCAGCGAATCTCGATGCAATTTATATTGTCTAATCCAGCCTATATCAGAGACTTTTCTGAAGCCTATGATCGCTCAAAAAGCTTGTCAGTTAAGACAATGTTTGAGACATTAATAAAAAGAGATATATCTCGACTGATTGAGTTGAAAGCCATTCCTGCTCTTACTCTGGAGGTGTTTGATGAAGCCGTCAAAGAACCATCATTTCAAAACAATTTAGCTCGTTTCTTATTAGATGTTTCAGCTATCAAGGATGCTACGAATGAAAATATCAAGCATGGATTAAAAATAATTCAAGGTAAATTTAATAAAAAACTATTATCATACGGTAAAGAGGTGATTGAATTTATCGCTGAGCACCTAAAAGTTGTTATGCAGAAGATAATTAAATCACTATTTTCGAGAAAAAATGTATCTTTGAGTCATGGTATGTTATCTGAAAATATACTTGTTAAGTCTCGATTTTTTTTAATGGATAACGATGGCTCATTTATACTAGTGCCCTCATTTGTTCCATATTTCATTGCATCTTTAGTCCATGATAAGCTCATTCCTTTTGAGGAAGTTTCTGAAGTGCTTCCTTTTGGTTCTGAGAATCTAACTCTTTGGATGCTTCTTTTTGATGTGCTGAGCAGTACTATGCAAAAAGAGGGCGCCACACAACTATTGAACGCTTCCTTGTCGTGTGATCTTTCACAAGACGATATCATTGCATTGCTTCACTTGTATGATTATATTACTAAAATGCTTCCAAATAATGTTAGTGTTAAGGAATTTTCTAATGTTTTTTCGGAGATACTAGTGGGTTATGGTGATGATTCGATCCAAAGTTGGGTAAGTTATTGTATCGATCATTTTTTACAGTATTCTCTTGCTATTTTTGTGAACCAGATGAGCGTTGATTTAAATCAAGAGCTTATTAGTGATAGCCAGACGCAAACTCTTTTTTTTCAAGGTGTTAGATCTGGTAATACAGAACTTGTGTGTTCGCTATTAGCTCTGAAAGCCGAGATAAATCGAAAAGCGTCTTACGGTTATGGTGAATCGACGGTTAAAGATGTTACACCGTTGATGGTTGCTTCTGAAAATCCTAGTCTTGATATGGTGACTCTTCTGATAGATAAGAAGGCTGATATCCAAATCCGGGATGAGAATGGTGTCAGTGCTTTAATGCGTGCGATCAGAAGTGGTCATCTGTGTGTTTTAAAAAATCTTTATTTTAATGATGACCTTTCGTATGATAGTAGTGGAGAAGGGCATTTGGATTGTCATGACAATTCACTTCTTCACTATGCTTGTACGCAGGATAGTATTGATGTTATTAAGTGGGTATTAAAGTTTTGTATAAATATTTACACCCCTTTTATAAGAAATAATGTCTTACAGCACGCGCCTTTTAATGAAAATGAAGACGGTATGTCACCCATTTTGCTTGCTATTAAAAATGATAATCTTCCTGTCTTTGTTCATTTTTTTGAGCGAGATCTGCTAAATCCATACGATGCTTTTAACGGACTTGCAAAGATATTTTCTTTTTTACCAGATGGTGGTAGTGCTGGAAGACTTTCAAATGCTATTCATTATTTCAAATATGCCTGTGGTTTTGGTGCTATACGTGTTTTAACTTTCATTATGGGCTTTGTTCGAAGGTTTCCCTCTAAGGTTCTAACGCAATTTAAAAAACATGCGGTTGGATCAGTTTCCCTAGCTGTTTCAGGTAATCATGTTAAGGTACTAAAGCACTTGCTGCAAAATGATGAATTTATTAACTCACAAGATGAGCTTTTTGGTCATGTTCCAGGAAAACAATCCGCTTTATCCCAAGCTTTGGCTAACTCTAATCTTTCTTCTGTTCGCTTACTTTTAACTTATGCTTCTAAATCAATTTACTGCTCTAAAAGTGATATTAAAAAAACGCTAATTGGTGGTATTACGAGTCCGCCCTCAAATCCATCTGTTTCTGGGTTTGTGTTCCTATATCGCATGGGTGATCTAGGCTTAGTTCAGCGATCTTTTAGTCTGTTAAGTAATCCTGCTGACTGTATGAGGGCTTGTCATCTTAAAGATTCAGATTCTGGGAATACTCTTCTTTTGATGGCGGCTCAACGCGGTCACTTTATGTTACTGAAATATACCATTGGTGTGTTCAAAAAGGCTCTCGATAATTCTAAAGTTCCACAAGCTAAATATCGCAAATTTAAGAAAAGACAGAATAAAACTAAACTTTCCAAGCCCGATAAGATGAAAGTGAGCTCCATTTGGCGTAAGGAGAAGCTTAAAGGCTTCTTTAATCAAAAAAATAGCGACGATAATACAGCGTTACGCTTAGCTTCAAAACAGAGATATCGCTCTATTGTGAGTTTGTTGGTTGATGAAGTTAGAGCACTGGACGATGTTGAGGTGCTTTCTGAGACTGCTAACTCGAAGCTTTGATGAGTTTAGGTTTGTTAAATGTCGTGTTTTTCTTTATTAAATAGCCCGTACTAGGCTAGTTTTTTAATATAGAACAGTCAGTCGAATATCAAGAGCTCTGGTTTTGAGCCACTGTTGTGGTAAGGGACACTATGCTTCATCATCAGTGGTGCGCATTACAGCATCCTGTTGACCCTTATTGTTTGGGTTGCATAGAGTACTGTATGTTGTTTTTCGATAGAAAAGCCGGTACATTATGACATTCTTTGTTCCTAACGAGTGAAAGGGAAGGAAGTATGGATATTCCTGTTTTTGGCGGTAATCCGCTAGATCTCATTGCTAATGTGTTTGAAAGTATTCCTGAAATGGTTTTGGTCATGGACCTTGAAAGCCGTTTTATCTATGCCAATAAGCATACCGCTATGATGTTTGGTTATCCTGATGCGAAGTCCATGCTTGGTAAAAATGCCTATGGAATGCGGTGTCCTGCAGCTGATTCAGCACAGCAGTTTCTAAATCAAGACAAACGAGTCATTGATTCTAATGCTCCCGTTCAGATGTTAGACATTCACACTTATGCTGATGATAATCCCTATGTGCTGCTCACTAAGAAAATGCCTTTGTATGACGCAAAAGGCGTTGTTATAGGGACCATCTGTCATTGCCGAGAAATTACCAATGAGGCTTTTCGGAAGTTGAGCCTGGAAATTGCAGAATCAGATAGCCAGTATCGTGATAAGTCTAATACAATGTCGCGCTCTTACGAGCAACCGACCCTATCTGAACCTTTGTCTAAGCGTGAGTTGGAGTGTTTGTTCTTCTTGATTCGTGGTAAGACCATGATTCAGATCTCAGAGATTCTATTTATTTCAAAGCGAACTGTGGAAAATCATATAGCTAATATGAAGCAAAAATTAAATATCAAGAAAAAGTCGCAGCTTATTGATTACGGTATTAGCCAAGGCTATTTAAATATTATTCCTCCTAGTTTGCTGCGTAGGGATATCTCTGTCATTTTAGATTGAATCGCCTACGCAGATCACTGCCTCTCTCATTAATGTGCTGCACCACAGTTTGGTGTGGGAAGAGTACGTTGTGCTTCTTGGCGGCAAGAAGATTTTGTTGCAAAGAGGCTTTGTTTACCTGAAACGTTAGCTCGTTTGGCTCGATCAGCCCAGGAAAGAGCGTTTTCTGATGGTGATGCTGAGCTAGCTGTGTGTTGAGTTGGTTTATTAGTAGTCTTAACTTTAGTAGCAGGTTTAAGTTGCTTGAAGAAGGCGTGCCGTGAGCAAGTGTGGCTGTGATGGTAGTTGATAGTGTTTTGGCTGTACACATTAAAGTCATGCTCGATACAGTTGTATTCTTTTAGTGCCAGCATGCCATCTAGTTCTTCAGCTAGGGGACGTGTCATGCCGCTAAGCGTTTTGTTGAAAGCACGTTTAATGCCGTCTAGCCCTGTGCCCCATTTGCCTTCGTGGAGTTTCAGGTGGATGTTGATGGACACTTTTTGTTTTGGTAGGAAGGGGCTACGTAGGTAGACTTCTACGTGATACTCGCCCCGATGGTTTTTATGGAAACAAGATTGAATGCCTGTTGTTTGAAGCTTGTATTTATCTTTTAAGTGTTGAGGAATGTGGTAAGCAACCGTGCTAGCAGTGTATTGAGTTGGGGCTTTAGTGGTATGGCAAGTATACTTCTGATGGTATTTGCCACGGCAGTTGTTGTTATCAAGATCATTTTTATGCCATGTGCTATGCGTTTTGCAAAGAAGGTTTTGTACGCGCTCGATCATGGTTTGTTCATTACCTTTGTAATAGAGAAACATGCTTGCGTTGTACTTGATCGTGCTTGCTAATGTTTCACCAGTTTTTTGTGAAGTGAAGATGTTTTTTTCTAACACGTTTCTGTCATATGTGTGTGTTAGGCGAGTTACTGTGGCTTTTAGGTGTGTCATGGTTGTCTCCTTGAGAGCGTTGCTTGCTGGAGACTTGAGAATATTTTTTTCGCGGGTTATATTGATGAGGGAAAAGTACTTATAAAAAAACATTAGGTATTTTTTACCTAGTGAATAGGAGTGGTTGTTTCATTAAGGGGTGCTCAGGAAGTGACGTTATCGATTCAGCTTGTTAGATAGGTATTTTTTACTTAGTGTATTTATAGGTGTCTGATGTAAACTCTAACGAGAGTTTGGTTGACTCATTTCTTAATGACAAAGAGAAGGAGAAGGGATGTTTAGAGTAAAAGCAGCTGTATCTCCAAGCGTTGTAGGTGTCATTAAAGAGCATTTGATATCATTTATGTGCCACCAAGTTATAGAAGAAAAATACAAACCAATCCCGCCCTATGAGAGGGCATATCTTGATAATACTAGGAGGTTATCATGAGACAAGCGCAAGCTATTGCGACATTGGGTGAGTTTAATAGAGAAGTTAATAGGTTGATCCAACAATTTCGAGAGGCTAAAACGGAAGCAGAACAAACGGATCTTTGTCAGAATATTCGAGAGTCAACCTTTTTGGATATTATCATTCAAGCCTTGAATGATAAGGTCACATTTCGTAGAGATTGTGATTTCAATCAGCTGATTGACTTGATGTGTTTTTTGGTCGCAAATCGCGAGATTCGCTATCTAATGCATGAATACGGATGCGATTCAGTCATTTTATCTGAATTGATAAAGAGGTTGAAAGCAGAGGATGTTGCTTCTATCCATTCATGCTTAACTATCCTAGCCGTCTTTCTTTCAGATGAGCCGCATAGATATTTACTAGTCGAAATAATGATTAAACGCAAGTATAATAAGGATATTTGTGTGTACTTTTGTAAACATGCGTATGGTGAAAATAGTTCCGCTATCTTACAGATCATACTCTTTTTAGTTGAGAAGAAAAATCTTTTTAAAATGATAATGAGTTTACCGATGAGTTCTCGTGCTTTAGTGTCTGTTTATTTAAAAATTATTGCTTTGTTTGATTCTAATTCTCTCTCATTACCTGATCGTTTATTATCGCTAGAAATCATATCTAAATTATCCATTCATGAGATTGCTAGGTTTCGGAAGCATTTTTCCTTAGAGACCTTGATATCACTTTTTAAACAATCAGTCGATCTTTTCCATGATTCTGATGAACAGGAGCAGGTCTTAGATCTTATGTCTAAATTTGTAGCGAATCTACTTAGATGTCCAAAGCAACAAGAGCATCCACTGTTTCTTTACGTCAATGATAAAGGGGAGCGATTAGTGAATGATGAAGAGCGACGATTAGTGATTGATTTTCTTCTTTTTGCTTCACAGCAACCCTATGATTCAAAAATAAAATACATAGCGCGTCGAATCATTGGTGCATTTAATGGCATAGCGTCAAACACCTTATTTTACCCTCTTTTTGATGAATTGCCTCTTTTTCCTCGTTTCTCTGATGTGCTGATGACAGAGAACCTTAAGTCATGGAGAATTGGGTTTAAAGGCCTGTTCGATTTAATTTACAACCGCTATCAAGGTTTGGTGTTTAGTTCAGCGGCTTATCAATCGTTGTCAGTACTTTTGAACTCAACGGATGAGTTAATTAGTGAAGATGCTAATGCTGTGTTTGTGTATCTCACCAGTGAATTCTCACAATACCATCCATATAACAGAGCTGAGCAGCAGCAAATTGAAGAGCAACAGCCCCAGCAAAAAGGACAAGATGAGGAGGTTGAGACAGATGATCATTATGCTTTTCAACTCGATTTGTTGTTTGATGAAGATCCAATGGTCGTCGAAATGGTTCTTTCGACTTTATGTGATCAATTGCAAGACCCAACGCAGCGGGTTCTTATTCAAAATCGTAAAGATATGGTTCATATAATGTTGCCACTACTTAAGAGCTCAGATCTCTCCATTAGAATTCACTTGGCTTCATTCTTTATGCATTATTTTCATTATAATTTTGATGGCATTGATAAAGCAGTTGCTAATGGTTTTTTTAAACATTTTATGGATCGTCTTCCTTCTGATAGTATTAATGAGAGCGCAAAAATTCTTCAGCTCATTCTTGTTGTTCTGCAGGAGGCTAGACGATCCTCAGAGGGCAATGCTATTAATCATGAATCTGAAGATAATTTGTTGATTAATTATGAGGGTCTTTCTGAACCGTTTGTTCCAAATGTTGCTCATGATAGAATGTCGCGAGTAACTAATGAATTCTTTCGTTTAGGTATCATTCCACGTGTTACTGGTATTTTAAATGCTCGTAATCCAGTCTTATGTGATTTGTGTATAGATATATTTGCGAAACTTTCCTTTGTTCAACCCTTTTATGAGCAATTAATAGCTATTGATGTAGTAAAATTGAGGGAGCTAGTAGCCTCTTTCTTTAACTTACTTTCTCTTGACAATAAAAAGCTTCTATCCTCTGCGCTACCTATTATGTGGTCGTTGACATATGTCAAAGAATGTGCTGTTGCTTTGTGTCATCGAGAGAACATTCTTTCACTTATTCGACGTGTTCGCAACACGCCCATGGCTAGCAAGTATGCCGAATACTTGCACCGAAGATTTGCATTCTTACTTATGGGCTTATCCGCTTATCGAGATAACCATCCTTTCTTACTTGAGACTGGTTTGTTCGACTTCATTGTTGATGAGTTTGCTTATATAGCTAATGGTAATTTCTCTGAGCGCCAAATTTATCTGATACGAGCACGTATGCTTACAGTAGTTCATAATTTACTTGACACAGAGATTTTTAGAGAAAAATTTCAACAGTTTCCGCTGTTAATGCCACTTAGGAGCGTTTTGCTTTCTGGTTTTGGTAGTGTTGAAATAGTAGTTGTTCGCGCATTACAGTTATTTTGTTGTATTGCTCCCGACAATCATCAGGTGCTTCGTCGTTCCGGATTTTTCTCAGCGTTATTGTTTAGTCTGTTTGTTCGGTCTAGTGGACACGACTCACAACTAAGATTTCATATTTACAATGTTATGAATACTTTATGTGATCGTTCACCTGATCATGTCAATCGTTTTCGTCAATTGAACAGTCAGCGATACTTAAGAAATTATTTGAGGGAAGAGCCCCAAGATGCGAATCTATTTCGTTTAGTTGAAAATCATCCCGAGCTTCTTCGCCCTGATCGGCCGAGATTGATGCGACAGTCACTGTTTGCTCATCGTAGGATCTACCCTGACATTCATAAAGTCGATCGAGCTCCCCCTAATTTAAGAAGGCCAGCAAATCCCGCTAACTCTTATTCTTGGCGCGGTCGTAAGAGTGCCCCATAAAGGCGTTCAAACAACCCGATTATTACCTAGAGTATCGATCAGCTAAAAATAAGTATTTTTTACCTAGTGGTTAATGCAGCAATAAGCAGTACACTGTCCACAGTCATTTTAGTGAACACTTTTGGAGGCATTATGTCAAAACATGCGCAACATTCTGAGTCCTACTTTTCAATTGGTGTTGATGTCGGTGGTACCAATACCGATGCTGTGTTACTTAATGGGCGCGATGTTGTGGCGACAGCCAAAGTGTCGACAACGGAGGATGTGACCACCGGCATTGTCAATGCTATAAAAGCGGTAATGTCTGATCAGCCGCCAACAATTAAACCCTCTATTCGTGCGGTCATGGTTGGTACCACGCATCTCCTCAATGCATTAGTTCAAGAGAATTACGGTGACCCTGTATTGGTGTTAAGATTGGCCGCACCAGCTACAACCGCTGCTGACATTGCCCTTGGTTGGGAGGCTCGGATAAGAGACCGTATGGTGAGCGAGCATTCAGCAATCGTATCGGGAGGTTATGAATTTAATGGGGATGTGATTGCAGATATTAATCCAGAAGAGTTACGAATGATTGGGAAAAATGCTATCAAGGCTGGTCATTTTTCTGTAGCTATCATTGGTGTATTTGCACATGTTAATCCCTATCAAGAGAAAGTTGTTAAATCTTTATTAGAGGAGATGTCACCTAAGTTCACGTTTTCTTTGTCGCATAAATTGGGTGGTTTGGGTTTGTTGATTCGTGAAAATGCAACCATTCTTAACGCTAGCCTTATGGCTCATTATGATACGCTTGAAAAGGCGATGCATCGCGCTCTATCTACCATGAACTTAACTAATGCCACCTTATTTCTAAGCAACAGTACTGGCACGATCCAGCCTGTTTCTACGGATGCAGGCGTTCATAGGAGTCCTTTGTTAACGTTAAACTCTGGTCCTACAAATAGTATTCGTGGTGCAGGTCTTGTTGCGGGTTTAGAGGCGGCTATTGTTGTTGATATCGGGGGTACAACCACCGACGTCGGATTGCTAAATAAGGGCTTTCCCGTTATGCAGTCCGCTCCTTTTCATGTTACTCCGAACATGGCCGTTACATGTCACTTTCCAAAACCTCATACCAGTAGTATTGGTTTAGGGGGTGGGTCTTTGGTTGTCGTGGATGAGTCGACTGGGGAGTGTCGTATTGGACCAAGTTCTGTTGAATATCGATTGTTAGAAAAGTCACTATTTGCAGGCGGTGATCAGTTCACAGTAACAGATTTATCGTATGTTCAGGGTAGGGATTGTTTAATCGCTCAGGATGGATATTCTTTTCTAAGTAGAGAAGCTGTTAAAGCTAAGATTGCCACTCGATATAACACTTATTGTGAAAAGTACATGATGACACTGGATCAGCTTATTCAAAAGCTAGATCGAATCTTGCATGAGCTGTTGAAGGATGTATTGGTTCATGTCATAGGCTCAACAGAGCACCTTCCTGAGCATGTCTTATTGGTGGGTGGTGGCGCTAAATTATTTAATCAACAAATGCTCGCGTCACTACTTCCAGGGTATTACGGCATTGTTATTCCAGAGAACAATGGTGTGGTTAATGCTGTTGGTGCAGGATTTGCGCATTTAAGTGAAGAAGTGAATCGGGTGTATGATTACTCTAAAAAGCCAAGAGCATTTTGCATACAGTCTGCTGTCATGGTGGGAATCAGGCGATTATTAGACAAGCATGTAAGTCTTGAAAGTATTCATGTGGCTGGTCGAGGCTTGGAGGAAATGTATATCAATTACCTATCTGGTGATCCCAATGAGCTACGCTTAACGCTGATAGGAGAATTATCTTACGATGAGGAGCCCGTGTCTGTGGCACAGATCGATGATCGTGTACAGCTTATTATGCGGAGTTTAGGGCTTAAGCCAGTGACTGATGAAGCCCACCTTAGAGACATGCGTCTTGAGGTCAATGAAGAGTTAGCCTCACCTAAGAGACCTGAACAGCAGAGAGATCAAGGAGTGGATGGTGAAAGTGTTGACCCGGTATCACGTGATGTTCGAGCTATACCACGAGAGGCTCGCCCAAGACGATTCACAGGTGCTACGAGACGTTTAACAATCTCGGATATTAAAGACATTGAAAAAGGGGCTGCTTTATTGGGGTCCGGTGGAGGAGGTAGTCCAAAACTAGGGTCATTGATGGTCCAATCTGTGATTGCTAAAGGTGGCGAGATTGAGGTCATTGGCTTATCTCAGCTTCAAGACGATGCGAGGGTGATTACCTTTGGTGTGATGGGTTCCCCGACCGTATTATCAGAGCGTCTACCAGCGTACATGGAAGGTGTTCAAGCCATTGTTGAGATAGAGAAACGAACGGGCGAGAAGATTGATGCCTTATTGATTATGGAGGGCGGCGGTACCAATGCTACCTATCCGCTGTTTGTAGCGTGGGTGTTAGGAATTCCTGTGATTGATGCAGACTGCATGGGTAGGGCTCTGCCAGGCATTAACATGGTCATGCCAAATATTTATGGGCAATTTAATCGATACTATGCCGCTATTAGTGATGCAGCTAAAGCGGATGTCATTGAAGCAACGGCATTTCAAAGATTGGAAAATGGCTGTAGAAAAAGAACCGTTGAAAAAGGGGGTATCGTTAGTTTGGCCTATATCCCCATGTCAGGAAAACAAGTTAAGCAAAAGAACTGGTGTGTTGATGGAACATTAACAGTGGCCCAATTGATGGGAGCAGCGATTAGGGTATTGGTAGGTAAGATTGATAAAAAACTAGCGATGTTAAATCGACAACTCACACAAACAAATTATAAAAAAGCACATAAAGTAGCTACTGGCAGAATTGTTAATATCAGACGGAAAGAAGTAGGGGGGTTTTCAGTTGGCGGTATTCGTTTGCTATGTGAAGAGTCCGTCGGAGTAGCTAACAGAATTATTGACATAGGATTTCAGAATGAAAATCTTTTCGTCAGAGAAATCCAAGCAGATGGCGAGCTCGAGCTTGCTAAAGTGCCGAATATCATTACGCTGGTTGATGCTAATACCTTTCACGTTGTATCGTGTGAAGAATTGGCGTTTGGACAACACTTAGTCGTGCTAACGATTGATGTGCCACCAGTCTTGAAAACCCAACAAGCTCTGCAGGTGATAGGCGAAGACAATTACCCCATAAAGGACATTAAAGCCATGCTTAACGAACATGTGATCAGTAACCGAGAGGAGTTAGCTGGAGAAGAACAAGTAGTGAAGTATTCCTTCAAAGCTAGATATCCTGAAAAAGTGGCAAAAAAAACTGAAGGTGTAAAAAAAGTAGCTTTGTTAGTCAGCTTAGGACAACCCTATTATGAGGGACGACAAGCCAAGGCTATCATGGATCATTTGGGGTATTTGAGTCAGACAGCGGTCGTTGATATTGCAGTCGCTGATACCTTGCAAGTGTTTAATGCATTAGATCCTTGGCAATTAAAGCCAGATTTAAACTATGAAGGAGATAGCGAGGAGATATTCTTTAGGGATCCGGTAGCTTATTGGCAGATAGCAGAAGTTAAAACACTTGAAGAGTTGCCGACTAGAGACAGAGGAGTCATTAACTTTTTTTATGATGAAAGCGCAGCAATGCTTCACTATACCGGTCGATTTGGACGCTATAGCTTTTTAGGTGGTGATCCCAGGGATGATCGATCCATGGCTATAGGAAAAGGGGAAGGAGAGGACAATGGTGCTTACAGAATATTTCAAGGTGAGATCCCATCAAAAAGTCTCCCACAAGCGTTTAAAGCTGAAAAAGAAGCCCTGATAACCTGCGTTCTCAATGATGTGGCTCGCTGCGCCGGTAAACGTTGGGTTGACAGAAATAGAGCAAGTTTAGAAAGCCCTAATATAAACTACTACAGTTGGGATAGATGGACCCAAGAAGATAGATATCAGGTAACATATCCAGCATTTCGACAGGAAATAGATAGGCTATTTAAAGAGGATCCAATTTTCCAGCTGATGGTGCTATTGAAGTTGTCGAGGTACAAGCAAAGTAATCGTTCAAAAGAGACGCTACCAGCAAGTGAAATTAATTTTTGGAAGGATGATATTTATGACCAGATTATCCAGATCATTCCTGGAACTCCAGGTTTACCCCTAAGTGAGCAGGAGTTATTTGCGCTTAAAGATTTACCGGAAATTATTGAGTTTATGCAAAGACCGGATGTTGTCCGTTTGGTTTCTATTTTGAACGATCAAAATAAACCAGGAGCCACGGGATATTTTTCAAACATTATGGAATACATTCTATCAGAGACTGCAATTTTGATGGGAGTATGGGGAGATGAGTATGATTATATATTGTATAAATCAAATGAAACAGAGCTTTTGTTTGACTACACAAAGGCAGTGTTTGAAAAATTAGGAGTCATTTCATCGTCACCCAAATGGGTCCCCTATGAGCCAACAGTGATTAAGTATTGGGATGATTCACAAGAATATCAGCAGGAGTCGCTTAATAAAGGGGAGGAGTTTATCTTTCCTACGGCTGTAATGGCAGCTCCAGGTGATGGTTTGAAGCCTGTCACAGGAGGTTCGAAAAAAGATCAAAAGCAAGCTTCTATGTTACAAGAGCAATTGCTCGAAGATCTTGTCTCAGGATCTCATCCGTCTTTATTGGTAAGTGGGGAAGCAGGATATGGAAAACGTTCTTGGATGGCAGTTCTTCATAGGCGTTTCAGGAAAGATAGGTCTCGTGTGACCCATTGCTTTGCTTTGAATCCTAAGATTATCAAAAGAGCGATGGAATCAGGTCTGCCAAATGCTGATCCTCTTGCTCATTATTTAGAGCACGTGTTCTTGGTGCCTAGTTCTGAGGCAAGTGATGTGTCAGTATTAGAGGCTAAATCGATCGTTCACTTGATACTTCATAATCCAGATAATCTTATATTATTTCTAATTCCTGACTACGACAATGAAATAAAAGATATCAAGGAAGAGATGGATGCTATTATTGCTAATATTAATACTCATCGATGCTGTCGTTTGATCATGGTGTCAAACACATATGAAAACACAGCTGCATTTTTTCGTCACATTCAACTATCAGATTTTACTCTTGACCATATTCATGCCTACCTAAGTGTTAAAAATGCTGACTCAGTTATTGAGGGAGATCTAGACTCATTTCAAAGAGAGAATCTTAACGCAGGAATACAAGCAAATCCGTCTCTTTTTAAGCTGGCAAGTCACCCTATGAATCTTCCAAGGTTAAAAAGCTTAGTAAGAGAGGGTTACACTATTTCAGCGGAAGGTTCTAGTATGCTAGATGTCTTTATGGGATTCTTAAGAGAGTCAATCAAAAAAGCTTTAGAATCAAATACAGTTAGCTTGCTACTAAACTTTTCATCAATGAAAGGTTCAGATCATGAAAGATCAGAAGAGTTGGGTGTTAACTTAGGCATTAAGCTTCAAGTTAAAGCTCATGAAGATGCATCTATATCACTGTCTCGGGGTGAGAAGAATGTTCTGGCGGCAATGTTGGTGTCGATAAATAAAGGGCTTAGAGCTTCGGCCAAACGTTCTCAAGCTGCGAATTCAAAAAAGAAAAAAAAGAAAAAAAAGAAGCAGCAAGAATTTGATTCTCCAGAACATGAAAGGGTCTGGTTGGTACAAAATTCTTTTTCCAAGCCCTCTGTTAGAGGAAATAAGAGTACTATTGATGATGTTTCCGATATTCTTTTAGATATGCTTGCCCCAATCATAACAGCGTATTTTAACCTTGATTCTTCAACAGTAATACCGGCATGCCTAGATCAGTTAATTTCAGTTGTTATAGACTCCAAAAATGAAAAAAATACCATTGCTTTTTCTGGTATTGATGCCTATCTTGGGAAGATGTTTGTTTCAATATTTCAACCTTTTGAGCAAGTTTACACAGACAGGGGTGATCGCGCCTATCTCGTTGAGCGAAACTTTTCTTACTTCTGTTTTGTGCACCATTATCGATCCATTATTACGGGTCGAGATCATGATCAAAGGGTTGATTTAGTTGAAAAATATTCCCTGGTATTTTCAGAAGAGCATTACTTACTGATTCAGTTTATGATTGAGATGATGCAAAAAGGATTAGTTGGTGATGAGGATATACTTAAATTACTACATAATATCTGGGAAAGATCGGATCAGTCTCCTGATAGTATTTACTTATTGGCGTCAGCGTTATCGTTGGCTGGATTCAGTCCCGGTGACTATCGAATCAATGATGCCGGTGGTATACTAAAACAGGTATTTTCTGATTATACCGGCAACTTTACTGATCTCATGGCTCATTCAGTTGATAAGTCTTCTACAGCTACGCTTTCTCTCTATCAAAAAATACAAGGATTTAAGCGTTTTACGGCTGACATTAGTCGTCCTGGATCAGACGGAACGACACCTTTGTTTCATGCGATATCTCAAGGTAATATGGCTATGGTCCTCTTTTTACTCATCCGTGGTGCAAAAGTTTCAGATTGGAATTTCCATCCTCTGCATCAAGCCATTGGTTTTGGTCGATTACCCATTTTAATCAAGATGATTGCAATTCTGAGTAAAAGAGCAAAATATTTTCAAGAACAATTTCCTGATGTAATTTTAAAGACCTCTAAATCAACATTGAAAGAAGTCGATGGCATTAATTCTTTAATGCTAGCAGTTGTCTCTGGTTCGTTAGACATGTTTTTATATGTGTATCAAAATCATCCGGAACTTCTCGATGTGGTCGATAAGAAAAAACGAACTATCTGTCACTATGCAGCAGCTCAAGGTTCTCAAGAATTAATTGATGCTGTTAATCATGTGCTTAAAGATGTATCTACTTGGGATGCCATAGATTGTTCTGGCATGAGTGCTAATGATATCCTAGCTTTGGAGCTTGGCTCTGCTGCAAGGAAGCGAGTGCTTGAGACCTACCCAAAAATGAATGAGCCTACCATTAAGCGCCCGTCTGCTAAAGAACACGTCACTGCTCTAATGCCTAAGTTGAGTACTATTCCAATGGCTCTATTGGGTAGGGCGAAGGGTTCGGTTCAGGTGGTGACACAATTTCTAACACAATGGTTCAAAGATATTGAAAGTCAGGATATGGCTAAAGCGATTGCAGCGAGCTTAGAAAGCTTTAAAGCATCTCAGGCTCATAGAACGTTTACCGACCGGGTCGCAAGCTACGGTTTAGCGTTACACGATGTGCATCGAGATGGGAATTGTTATTTACACGCAGTATTAGATCAATTGCGCTTTCGTGCCCCAGCTTTGTTGGCTGATTTCTCCCAACAAATAGGTCTCCAGCCAGAAAAATTTACACATCATACCCTGCGGCAATTGGCTGTCGGAGGGGTTATTTTATTAGCAGAAAGGAATGATGACTCTATTTCCGCTCATGTTTCTGATATGCAGGCGTATATTTCTGGTGTGGTGCAGGATGCAGTTTGGGCTGATCAAGTGTTGACGTCGGTTCTGGCTCGAGTCTTAGGTGTGACCATTGTTTTGGTTAATAGTGATCATGATGAGCCAACTGTGATAAGTAGTGGTGGTAGAGCTGTGTTGTACCTTGGCTATGAAGAGCAAAGGCACTTTCAATCAACAAAAGGTGTTCCTGCTCAAGCCTTTTTAGACTCTATTGGGCCTTCAATGGCTGAGAAGGGTGATTTGCTTGATTTTAGGTCAGCCTTTGCAGCTGGTGAACGGCTTGATCTAACTGCCCAGGCTGAAGATCACCATCAAGTTATGTCTACGCCATAGTTTGTGTTTTCTTAGGAGGCCTGAATGAGAGGCGTAGTACTTCAGTTTATTTCTGACAATATTGACACCCTTACAAACCCTAATGGTTATAATAGTGCTGTTGTTGAGTCAATAATCGAAGGGAAATATATTGAGCACACTGTAGCGCTATTGAGTACATTGTATACGAAAGATGCTGAAACGGTACTGAACTTTCTTGAGTGTTGTGCATTAGAGCCAACATTGCATTTTCAAATGCTACATAATGGTGTCATGAGAGTATGTGCTAGTATTATACATCGCAGACGCTTGATTCCTATGGTATCCAAATTATTAAAAGCGCTCGTTGTCGACTTTAATTGTCGTCATTCGAAAGCGCGTGGGCATCTTTTTCGCAGTCGTATATTGGATGCAATTTTATCGTGCTTTAATCATGATAAAAGGTGCAGAAAAAATCTGGGCTATTTTATTGAGCTATTTATTTTGGTTATCAAAAGAACAGATAAATATATTAACATAGATCGTTTTATGTGGTGTATAGAAACAGGTATATTTAGACAAGCTACAATGAAAAGTAGTCTCATCCTTCTTCTCAGGTTATGCGATTCTCCCATGGAGAGCCAACACTTGGATCGACGAATTTTTAATCTTTTAAAAGCCTATGACAAAGCAGATTCAGAGTTTAAACAATATTACCTCAACGCACTATCGAATATTATACAAAACAATGTATCTGTTAGTATGAAAGATACTGTCAACATTGCAAATTTGACTACGTTATCGCTTAAATATGACAGCTTTCATTCATGTTTTGCGTATGTTAATTGTTTTTATCAAATTGTAACGACACCACAAAAACGTGAGATTTTCTTTCATCAACGTTACGTTAAATCAATTGTGTTGCTAATAGGGGACTACAATGAAAAAATTGTCGAACAAGCCTTATCAATTATTAGGGAAGTGATATTAGATGTACGGCTTGCTCCTTTTGTAGATGCTAAACTATATGATGTATTGTATCGTAGGTCCCGTCATCCGAAAAATGAAAAATACCGCGCGCTGTCAAATGAAATACTGGCAATGATCAGATCGGCAAGCCAATATAAGAAATCATATGCTGAATATATCCATTTGTATCAACAGCACGTGCTATTTAACATGGATCTTGCCGGAGATACTACGCTTGATCAGGATGCAAGAACATTAGCGCTTGAAAGTGCTGCTGATCTGCTCTTAAAGCCGTGTGCGCAAGCAATATTGAGTCAGTCAGAAGATTTTAAGCGTATGCTACTAGCATTATTGGCCAGTGATGAGGTTTATATACTTTCGTCAGCTATGAAAGTATGTTCAAGTCTTTTTATGGATAATAGACAGATGTCATCAACATTAGATGATCAGGCAGATGATGGTAGTGTCATGGAGAAAATTTCTCATAAAGATGCTGGCAGATCAGCAATGTCTTTTCCCAAGGCGTTAGCTAATCAATTAATGACTATCCTGCGATCTTCAATAGCATCTCTGGCCATGCAGGCTTTAGAAACACTCATGTTACTCTGTTACGGTAGTGATTCTGTAAAACGCTATGTGGGGCATCCAAATCTTTTTGATGCGGTAAAAATAATTATAGAACGTCATGATGTTCCTATATTAGAAAAACTTGTGGATTTGTTTAATATGATTTCTAGGTTTGACGACGTTCAGGATAAATTTGTAAGCAATAATATGTTAATTCTTTTAGTTGGTATGCTTCGTAATCCACATTCAGCTTCATTTAAGAAGGAAATATTAGCATGCTGTTGGTGGTTCTGTAGGTCTCAAAAAATATCAGCTTCATATCAGCAATTGATTATTGAAAGCCTGTTGGAAAATATTGACGTAATACAAAAGACTAGTACTGATGCTTCTAGTGATTATATATTGATGGCGCATACGCTTGCGAGTTTAGCGACCTTAATATGCTACTCAGATCAGGATTTGTTGTGTGTTTTTATGAAGCAAGATGAATTGCAAAAAACGGGGTTGGATAAGCTTGTTCATCTATTAGCTATAGATTCTAAATATATTAATCCCTATCATTTCTCAGGCGCGCCAATTGATTTTAATAGTAGGCCTAAGTATATTCGTCATACTGGTCCATGCTCAATGGCAGTTGTCTCAATGTTTAGAATTATTGCTAAGCTTGCTTCTAACCCCGAGTACGACCAAGCATTGTTATCTCATGATATTCATAAAAAATGTGTTTTCTTTTTGTCAGTTAGCTCTTTTTCCGATTTTAGTATAAAGGTTTTGACAGTCATGATGATCTTGATGCTTTTAAGGCCACAGATATGGTGTGATCCCTTTAGAAGAGTAGGTTCCACAGGCGCTTTATTGGTAAGATTGAGGGATTTCGATTTTAACGTGCAAGCGGTAACGTTGTTAACTTTATGCGCTTATATGCACGAAAATGAAGTCAATGTCCAATCTGTTGTTCGATGTGGTGGTCGTTCTTTTTTTGAGACCATAGTTGCTAGAAGTCCTGAACCATTACTTGCTGATATGTCCTCGAGAGCATTAAACTTATTAGATGTTTGACATAGCCTTGTTAGCAAATTTTATTTATCCTCGCTATTGCTACTGCCCCATCCTTGTTCTACACCCCCCAGCTTTGCTGTGTTGCCATGTATGCCGATATGGCAATAGATGAAAATATACCAACACACACAATGGTTTTTGCTGCTATGTCTTTCAATTTTCTGCCTATATAATGACACATTTTTTTCTTGTATAGAGATGAGAATGCTTTGATAGATGGTTTATCTTCATCACATGTTTCAATAATATTAATTAGTGAGGCTACCTGTTTGAATAGAGAATGATAGCGTGCTAACGTTTTGGCGTCAGACTCTGCTTTTGGTTGTCTCTCTTTTATTCTCTGCTTGAGTTCTACGATCTCTTGGCTTAATCTTTTGTGTTCCTTTTCTAATGGAATTAATTGGAGCTCTTTTTCACGTTCAAATACATTCCTTTTTTGAACTGAGTGTTCTTCAAGGGTGTTGATTTGTGACTCCTGTTGTCTTAATGTTCTGTTGAGTTGTACTAGTTCACGTTGGATCTGTGTCAATCCTGACTCGTAAGATCTTTTGCTTGTTGCTAAATGCGCTTTTTGAGAATCTTGATCCGCTATTTGCTGTTTTAATTGATAGAGTTGATTTTGAATACTTGATTCTTCTCTTTTGCATTGGTTTTCTAGGTCTCGTTGCGTATCATATCTTCTATTAAGGTTTTCTTCCTCTGATTTAATACCGTTCTCTTTTTGAGTAATTAACGCAATTTCATAGGGATGCAGTATTCGTGACTGCCAGATATAGGCGATTTTCTCTCTAATGTGAGTATGTTTGATTTTTTCTTCTTTTCGTTTTTCATCGATTTCCTGAGTTTTCCTAGTTTCATTCTGGCTTCTTACTTTAGCTTGATATAAGCGATTTTCCACTTGCCTAAGATCCATCTTTAAGCGTTCCACGGTTCCTTCCATTTGAGCCATGCTTGTGATGAATGAATTTTGTTGTCTTCTCATTTGAGCTAATGATTGTTCACTTGTACAAATGCGTCCTTTCGTTTTCTCGATGCTTTCAGTTAATGCTTTTCTTTGATCGTTATCACTATTATCCTCTCTAAACTGTTTGCTTTTTAATGTCTGGATTTGTTTTTTAAGATAAGTATTTTTTTTTGTGATCTTCTTTGCTGCCGCTTCCAGTGATTGATGCAGGTCTATGTTTTCCTGTAACTTAGTATATAAACGTGCTGCTATGCCAAGATTTCTTCGAATGGTGAATAATCCTGTTGCTCGTGATGTATTATTTACCTTGGTTCGACATGGCTTCTGTCGACATTTGATTTGGATATTTTCTATCATTGCTTCACGTTGTCTTTGATCCTCGAGATCAGCTATGATGATGTTGTGTGGTTTTGCTATGAATTGCTTTGTTGTCATCTTGAGCCATTCTCTTTCGCAAATCTCTTGGCTTGTTCCATGCCTGCTATTATCTTCTTCATCCCACTGCTCGTGTGTGGACAGCTGTTCGAGTCTTGCAGCTACATCCTCTTGTGTAAGATCTTTTGGTGCTTTGCTGACAATGAGTTGGATCTTTCCGCATAATAACTCAGATTGCCCGAGTCTTGCTGCTATTTCAGAGATGACTTCTCTATACATAACCATCCGTGTTTGATTGAGTGTATTCCAGGAGCATACCAATAACACAGCAGAGATGTTTTGTATCATTTTTGTGCTTAAATGCATCACAAGATCTACCGCCTGTTGCTCTTGTTCTTTTCGGGTATCTCCGAAACCGGGTAGGTCGATGAGAACACTTTTGTTATCTAAGCTTTGCGCCTTGGGTAGCAAAGTTTCTGATTGGGTTTGATGCCCTGTTGGAAAGTATTCTTTCGTTTGTGTCACTGCACGACGAATGCTTCCTCGTCGCTGTATGGCATACTCAGAGCCTAGTAGGAAATTGCCTAATGTGCTTTTTCCTTCACCTGACATACCTACCATCAGGACAGCTTTTCTGCTTCTGGCACCATTGAGTGCTTTATTAATCTGGTCGCAAATTGTGCTAACTTCTCTGAGTTGATTGCTTAATACGTCTAGTGTTGAGTGTTTCATGGGTTTGTCCTTGGTTAAAAGTCCCCCTTATCTGGGATTTCTCACAAAAAAAAGGGGGAGGGAGGGGTTGGTTATTGAGCGGGTTTCATCCAGCTGGTATCGTCTTTGTGTTTGCGCCTACCCGCTGTTTTTTTCCTTGAAGCTGCCATCATGCAAACTCGTCTGCGTGGATTAGCTGAACCGCCACCATTACCAGGTGTTTCTTTTGGTTTCACCTCCGGTGTAGCCGGTCGTTGGCCGGACATGAGGTCCATAAAGTTTTTGATGGTGGCGCTAAAGCCAGGTTTGTTCCAACCTAGGATGGTCACAATCTTTTGGATGTTAGTTAGCAAATCTTTGTTGACCTCACGTTGTAGTTGAAGCAGCTTGATTTGTTGTACATCACCACTCGTGTCTGCTTTAAGCTTATCTTGCTTCTCAGAAAGAGCACTTAACTCTTTTTTGCATTGTGTGAGTTGCATGTCGCATACTTTTTGAGTGTGCTCATGGTTACCAACAGCTTTGATCTTCTCAGATTCAATTTTCCGAAGATTCTTTTTGATGGTGGCCAGTTCAGGTTTAGAGACAGAGTCTTTGTCTAGCATATCTAAAGCTTGTTGAGCTCGATCAACATCAGCTTGTAAAGTATTTACTCTATCTTGCGTGTTCGGCAAATCTTTTCTTTTGCAGAAAAAATCTATAGAAAGCGATACGGCTCCGTGAACCCCTTCGGTAGATTGAAATGTACCTGATAAAGATTTGCTACCAGCGCTAAATCCATTGGCATTAAAAATACCACCAGTGACTTTAGGCGCTATTCGCGATATAGGTGCTTGACAGGTATGACTAATATCTTCATTGACCGATTGTTTTGTGCCAGGAATGACCTCTTCTTCAAGCTCAACAGCTCTAGCCATGCGTCCATCAGCTAACTGAACCACGCCAACTGTTCGCAGATGAGATCTTACTTGATCTGGCGTATTGGCGCATACCCAACTTTTATTAAAGTTATCAAAGCAGGTTTCACCTTCCATGTCGATTGCTCCTAATTTTGTTTGTTTTAGGAGTAGTTCTGTTTCACGCATGCGACGTTTGCCAGATGTGGCCAATTGCTTTTCTTCGAGCTGAGCAAGTTTTTCTTCTTCAGCTTGAATTTTCTTGTCAAACGATTCTTCAGTAAAAGGGGTCTCCTTTTGCTTTTGATAGTCAGCCATTTTTTCTTCTAATTCACCCTTTTCTTTGTCAAGTTCAGACATTAGTCTAGAAGCTTCTTGCTGTTTTTCAGTTAAGGTTTCAATCTTTTGCAGCAAATGATTAAACTGCACGATAATTGATTCCATTACCAGCTTAAAATTGCTAAGATATTTATTGTAGGTGTCAAAATTAAAGAGAGTAGGAGCTTTCGCTTTTCGTTGCAAGGCTTGTATCTTTTGTTTAAAGGTTTCTCGGCATTCAGCTGTGGTTAAATCACCAACAATAACGCAGTCTGGATTCCTTAAGATGGCATCTGTTGCTAGGCGTAAGCAATATTTTTTCCATCCATCGTCGCTACCTATTTGTTCTTTTGTGATTGACTTTTGTGGCTTCATTTGATGCTGGATGCTTCGTAAACGTTCTTGTACACAACGATCATAGTCGTCGTGTTTTTCATCCCAACCATCTTCCTTTTCATACCAATCCTCATCTTCTGCTAGTTTAATGAGTTGTCCAAGCACATCATTTTTGGATAGATCGTTTTCAGGTTTCGTTGCTAACATTAATACATTGTCAGCTGTTTTTGGATTCATGGAGATCATTGCACCAATGTTTTCAGCTGCAATTCGAAAGGCGAGTAGGCGACTAGTCAGTGAGCTCCAAGAGCAAGTCAATACTAAAGAGTTAATGCTATTTAATTGTTTGGTCAATAGATTAACACTGGCTGCTGCACATATTTTTTCTTCCATACCGCGTGTGTCTTCAAATCCAGGTAGGTCTACTAGAGCGGCTGCTAGTCCTGCTTGTACCACTTGTGGATACAGTGTTTCTGAGGTAGTCGTGTTGCCAACTTGTGCTCTTTCTTCGGTTGTGGCAACTAGCTTTCGGCGCACCCCTCTGCCTTTGTGGGCATAATTTGTTCCACCAGCGTAGTTGATGAAAGTACTTTTCCCCTCACCGGTGATACCCATAAATAAAGCACCATCTTTGCCAGCAGCGCCTTCTATCTGATTCATCACGTCTTCAATCGCTTGCATGGAGCGTGAGAATGAGATTCCTTTTTTCATTTTTGCTTCTTCTTGCCATACACCTCTTGTTGTTATAAGAGCATAGATATCAGCAGCTGATGCCGAGGTATTTCCATTCATGCATTGTTCTGCTAATCGTACGACGGACTCTTCTGCATCACCCAGTGGGGCATCGAAGCTCAATAACAACTTCACCATATCTAGGTTGCCATTTTTTACTGCAACATGTAATGCTGTTAGCCCTTGGCTATCTTGTTTAAGTAATTCTTTTGCTAAATGAACGCTAGATTTGTCACGTAGAGTACGTAAGTGTCGATCTAGGTTTCTAGTATCACCGCTGGCGATGAGTTCAAACAGTTTTGTCATGTCAATCTCCTGTGTTAAGTTGATACGGTATTTATTGTTGATTATTTAAATTTTATTTTGATGAGTAATAACTACTTAAATAACACTTATCTGATTTCAAAGCGTTTCTTTGATCCACCATTCCGTGCTTTTCCTATACCTAAAGAAAATAACGTCACTTTTTTTTCAGTTTTATTCCCCTTTATTGCCTTGGCGAGCTTTGCTAAGGTTTTATTTGTATCGTCCTTAAGCCCTAAGTGCTCTACTAATAAAAGACATTTTTTTAAATAGGGTATGTGACTTTCCAGCATGTATAAATCGTTAACAACGCTTCTTTTTTCTTCTTCATATTGTTTTAGTTTGTTTATTTTAAGCGTTAATTCCTTTTGTAGTCGTTCGTTTCTTTGATTTTCTATCTCTTTAGTCATTCTTAACTTTCTTTCTAGTTTAGCCAATTCTTTCTTTGCATGGTGAAGATCAGTCTCAGTTTTGTGTATTGCCAGGTCTTGCTTTTTTAATGCCTCGTTGAGTTGTTTGATTGATCTCTCTGATTCATTTTTTGTTGATTGAGTTTGAAGATATTTGTCATGGTTTCTTTTTGCAATGGCGTATCTTAGTTCATTGCTATTATCTATGATTCCCCATGCAAAAATATCATAACTTGATTTATCTATATTTCTATCTTGGTGTTCAAGTCTTTTAAGTTCTAACAAAGCTTGTTCTTTTCTTCCGGTCTCAACCATAAACGTGTTTAACATACTTTTTTTTGTTAATAGTATTCCATCCATCTTTTCTTTTATCGATGACTTCTTTCTTTTGCATGTATCCAGTTGAGCCTCTAGCTGTGAGTTGTGATGACCTTTCTCTGCTGCCATTGATTTGATTTCCGCTTGTAATTCTTTTATGCGTTTGTTTTTTTGATTAAGAATTACATTTATTTTATCTAGCACTTTTAAGTACTCCCTAGAACTTGTTATTATCTGAATCCTTAGTCTATTCAGGTTTTCACTGATTCTACCTTTGCTGTATGACTGCGTATCTATACTATGAATGGCCTGATTGTGTATCATCGCTAGTATTTTTTTTCTGTTGTTCGGGTTTTCGAGGTCACTGATATATATTTGTTTTGTTGATGCTAGCAGTGCTTTGATGGTTAGCGATAAGCAATGTCTTTTCCATAGTTGTGGTTCAGTGCTATTTTTATCGATACTCACTACCTGATCATTGAGATCAAGCGATTCATCATCAGCTAATTGTCTCAAACAGTCATGAACAACTGGTTTGCTAAGGCTTTTAGGTCCTTTGGTGATAACCATGCTCATATTCTTGGGTAACACCCCCAGTTCGTTGATCCATGTGCCAATTTGCTCCGCCACAACTCTAAAGCCATTCATGCGTTGGTGGGTGATATCTGTCCATGAGCTGACAAGGATCAATGAGCTAATTGAGGCTAACTGCTTCATTATCGCTTGTGTGTGAGCCTCTGCGATTTTTTGTTCAACGTTTTCACGCGTATCCGCCATACCAGGCATATCAATAATGGTCAGCTCACCGCCCTCAAGTTCCACGGCAACAGGGTGCTTTGTTTCTGAGCATGTTCTGTGGCTGCTTTTACTCCATTCTTTCCCTTGTGGAATTGCTTGTTTTACTCCACCACGTTGGTGAATGATATAGTCTATCCCAAATATATGATTAAATAATGTGCTTTTTCCTGCGCCGCTCATACCCATCAGCAACACACCGTTTTTTTGAGCTAGGCTAGGTGTCTTCAAAAGAGCATCGTGTACTTCGGTGATCATTGGAAAGGTCGGTATAATGTGTTGTTTAGTCATTGCTGTAACTCCCTATTGGGTATGGCGGAGTCTTAATTAGAGCAGGTACCCTATTTTTAGGGATGAGTGATTTCTACTTAAAATCGGATACAGAATTAGGTGGTTTTTACGGATGTGGTGTTTCTTCGGATTTAGTTTAATACCCTCCAGAAGCTAGTAACAACGGTCTGTTTCTAGCCATTAGGAGTTATTATGCGAGAAGATAGCTGTTACCCAAGCACTCATTCATTGTTCAATGAGTCTATTGTTGTTCTTAGGCGTATGAACCGCTTGACGACCATGGTTAAAGAAAGTTTAACCATGATCGAGGAGCCACAGCGTACAAGTTTGCAGGGGGATTGTATTAAAGCAGAGCTTTGATTGATGATTTTTGGGTGTGGCACGCTGGTATAGCGATTAAATGAGCATAGTTTTTGTTGAAATCAAAGGGTTTTAACAGCAATTGGTGTGATAACGGTGCGAAGGGTGGTTTCACCGCGCCATAGAATTCATAGCCTGGCATCATCGCAGATAGATTGTCAAAGGATCCAAATTTAGTGGCTGTTAAGCGGTTAAATTCCAGAGTGATGATGGGTTGATCTCGCTTGATGATGTCAGTTAAGGAGGAAATAATTTCGTATTCTAAGCTTTCCACATCAATTTTGATAAAATCTATCTCTTCGAGGTTGAGTTTTTGTATAAGCTCCCCAGCATCTCGCACCGTTAATGTTTTTTCTATAGGTTGACACTTTCTAGAGACGTGTTCTTTCACAAATGAAGAGCCTCCTAAGTTGTCACTGTTTTCATAGAACGTGAGAGTTTCATTTTTATTGGAGAGACCAAGCTGCGTTAGGGTGAGGTTACAGGAAGTTGAGTTGATGGCTCTAGAAGGTACGTTAGCGACTGTTTCGTTTGGTTCAAAGCAATGCACAGACTTGCACACTGACTACAAATGCACGGCATGGTTGCCGATATTGGCACCAATATTCAGAGCTGTGCGGCAATCGATCGCCTTGCATAGTGATGTGATTAAGCGCACACCTTTTTTATCGAAGCATCCGAAGTAATACATTTGTTGTTGGATATAGTCATCGAGATTGAGGTCATAATGATAACCATTAATAGTAGCGGTTACCTGTCTATCAAAATGGCATTGTTTCTTTAGGAGCCCAATAAAGGGTTTAATAAACTTTTCTAAACTAGGAAAGTGGTGTCCAAGTTTGGCCAGACCAGTTTGAGTAGGGTGGGTCATGTATGTTCCTTAGTGTTTAGTGGGTCTGTTAGTCCCAAACGTGCAATCTGGTGCACACCTTTTATTTGCGACAGACTGTTGATTAGGTTGTTTAGGGCTTGTTGGTCTGTTACATGAATAGCCACGTGATGCAGGCGTTTGGTCCCGTTACGATTAAGTTGTGAATTAATCGTAGAGTAAGCGATCTTTTGGTGTGTTAAGGTCGACCAAAGCGCTGTGCTTACTGCGTTTTCTTGGTCGCAGGCAATCCGTAGGTGGGCTGAATAGCGGTGATCTTTGGTGTTTCCCCACACAGCGTTCATTTCTCGTTCTTTCTTTTTGGGATCGAGGTGTTTGATGTTTCTGCATGATTGATGATGAATCGTGATGCCATGGTTGGTGGTGAGGTAGCCAATGATAGGATCCCCTGGAATAGGGTGGCAACATCGTGCTAGCTGCGTCATAAGAGATCCTATACCATCCACTGTGATCGCAGCCTTTTCTTCTTTTTGTGGCTGTTTGGTTTTATTGTTAAGGGCTTTATGATGGTCAATAGTGGGTGTGCTAACGCCCTTAATGTAGCGTAACTGACGGATCACCGTTCGGATATGTAAATCACCGCTGCCTAATGCTGCAATCAGGTTCTCAAAGCGCGTAAAATTGAAATGGTTAACGAGCTTATTGATGTCAGCTTGCTTTACCTCGCTTTTTTTGAGGTGTTTATCCCAGATTGCTCGACCATCAATGCAATGTTTGTCGTGGTTTTGTTTTTTAAACCAGTTTTTAATTTTATGAATTGCCGATCGTGTGCGCACATAACCCAGCTCTGGGTTTAACCAGTCGCGTCGAGGCTGTCCCTCTTTTTGAGTGAGGATGGTAACTAAGTCGCCAGTTTTAAGGGTGTGGGTGAGAGGAACAATGCGACCATTGATCTTAGCACCTTGGCAGCGATGTCCAACAGACGTGTGAATGGCGTAGGCAAAATCAATGGGAGTGGCACCAACAGCTAGGTCAATGACTTGATTTTCAGGCGTGAACACATAGACGCGGTTTCCGAAGGTGTCTTGAAACAGGTTAGGTCGATGGGTGTTTTCGGTGACTTCGCGCTGCCAATGGAGTAATTCATTCAGCCAGTTGATCTCTTGGGCTGTGTTAGCTGATTTACTCCCACTTTCTTTGTACTTCCAATGTGCTGCCACCCCAAGTTCTGCTGCTTGATCCATGGCGTGACTTCTGATTTGAATCTCAACGAGACGTTCATCTTCGGTCACAACAACCGTGTGGATGGATTGATACCCATTGGGTTTAGGTTTAGTGACGTAGTCATCGTATTCTTCTGGGACATGATCCCAGCAGTTGTGTATGCAGGCTAGTACGTGATAGCAGGCTTCCTTATCGTCCAATAAGATTCGTACAGCAGCCATGTCGTAGAGTTCATGAGGCTCCATGCCTTTACGTTCACTTTTTTTATGAATGCTAAAGATGTGCTTGGCTCTTCCTTTGATGTTGGTGCTTATCTCGGGAAGTTCTTTGGATAATAGCTCGTTCAAACGCGTAATGAAGCTTTGAATAAAGGCTTCACGTTCAACTCGTTTTTCTTTAAGGCCTTTGGCAATGGACTTGTATCGATCGCCATGTAAGTAACGAAAAGCCAAGTCTTCGAGCGGCCATTTTAGATGATAAAGACCTAGGCGATTAGCAAGAGGTGCGTAAATGTCTTGGGCGAGCATGGCAATGTGATCATGCTTGTCGTCGCGTGTTTTTGGTAGGTGACGAACAGCATGGTATTGTTCAGCTAGTTTGATAATAACGGCTCGAATGTCACCGACTAAAGCCAATAGCATGCTTCGTAATTTTGCTTGTTTGTTTGCGCCTATCGCTTGTTTGTTTGCATAGGTCGCATCGACGATATCCATCTTCCGTAGCGTTGTTAGCAGGGAGAGCACATCTGGATCGTTGATGTGTGAGTTAAGCTCTTCTCGTGTTAGGGATTTGGTGATCGGTAGTAAAATGGCTGTTTGCAAGAGTTGGTGTTGTGCGCAATAGGGTAAAATACCGTTAGCTAGTTCTAAGCCGGTGTTTAGTGCTTCCCATTGGAAAGGCGCTTTGCTGGTGGTGTAGTGTGTTAATGCGGCAATAGCGTTTTGGATACAGCTGCTTAAATTTGGGTCGGATGCATGGGTGGAGTCAGCCCAGGTGTTTAAGCTTTGCTGAATCGTTGTCATACCATCACTCCTTTACAAACAGTGCCATGGCTTCCATGTGTTGCGTTTGCGGAAACATGTCCATCATGCCAGCTTTCTTGAGTGTGTAACCATGTGACTGCAAAATACCGGCATCTCTAGCCAGTGTGGCAGAATGGCAGGAAATGTAAAGAATGCGGGTTGGATTGAAGGCCGAGATATTCTCAACGATCTCTTTGGCGCCAGCGCGGGGAGGGTCGATCACTAAAGCATCGTAGTGTTCCATGGCCCAGAGAGCTTTGCTGCAGTCATCAAACAGATTTTCTGCAAAAAATGCTGTGTTGCTTAGGTTGTTGTGCTTGGCGTTCTTGGCTGCTTGTTTGACTGAACTGAGTTCACCTTCGACACCGGTGACCCATTTAGCCCGCTTTGCCAGAGGGAGACTGATGTTTCCAATGCCGCAGAATAAATCCAAAATACGCTCGGTTGGTTGAGGGTTTAGCCACTGAATGGCTTGCTCCATCATGCGTTCATTAATCACAGCGTTGACTTGAATAAATTGTTCGGGTCTGAAGAAGTAAGTCAGGCCATCCAGTTGGTAGCTTAGTTCAGCCTCTGAGCGCTCACCGGCAAGATCCGTGATGCTATCGTAGCCTTTCGGTTGCAGTAAAACACACACACTGTATTGCTCAGCAAAATCCGTTAGTAAAGAGCAGTCGTTCTCGTTGAGCTCTGCTAAGTGTCGTATGAGTAAAGTCGGCTGGGGTTCGGCTTGAGTAAGTTCTATTTGAGGGATTTTATCAGGTTGAGATAACTGGCCAATGAGGTCGCTGAGAGGTGTTAGTAGTTCATCGAAAGGAGGTGTGAGGACAGGACAGGTGCTGTTATCGCTCACAAAGCGCCCATCGAGCTCTCGAAATCCAACGAGGACTTTGCCTTTTTTGGGAACGTGTTTCACGCTTAATCGGGCTCGTCGGCGATACCCGTAGCTTGGTCCTACCAGTGGTTCGGCCCAGCTTTCAGCTTCCATCTGGCCGATGTGTTTACATTGTTCTTGGAGCACAAAGTGTTTGTGTGCCACTTGTTCTGCTTGTGAAAGGTGTTGTAACTGGCAGCCACCACACGCGGTGAAGTGAGGGCAAGTGGGTTCAATGCGTTTGGGAGACGGCTCATGGATTTCAGTCACCACAGCGCTGGTTATTCCTTTGGCGCGCTTTAAGGGCTGATAGCTCACGGTTTCACCGGGTAACGCGCCTAAGATAAAGGTTTTCTTGCCTTCGTTTTGGCTGATGCCTCTGCCGTCGTGGCTAAGTGACTCAACAGTGGTTTGCTGGATGCTCCGATCAAAACGCTTTCTTTTGCCCATGGGTTGCCTCATTCAAAATAGCCAAGCGATACGATACCTGAAACCATTGAATTGTCCAGTTTTTCACCCTGACTGGACATTTTTTCCATAAGTCGCAGAATGGAGCAAGCGTTGTAAAAACAAGGGGTGGCTCATGTGGGCTTTAGCTGTGATAGGCGCTGTGGTGGCTTTATTCACCATTGTACTATTGCATGAGTACGGTCATTTCATTGTGGCCCGTTGGTGTGGCGTTCGGGTACTTCGATTTTCTATTGGCTTTGGTAGGCCTCTTTGGCGACGCGTGGGGCGTGATGGTGTTGAATACCAAATCGGCATTCTTCCTTTGGGCGGTTACGTGAAAATGCTTGATGAGCACACAAGTGATACCTCTGATTTACCTCCAGATGCGTTTCCTAAGGCTGCACTTTGGAAACGATTTCTGATCGTTGTGGCGGGTCCTGTGATGAACTTGCTTATTGCCTTTGTCATGTTTGTTGCGATTGGTCTTTTGGGTGTGACGCAAGTCAAGCCAGTTATCGGCCAGGTGCAAGCGTCATCCCTAGCAGCGAAAGCAGGCTTTCAATCTCGCGATGAGATTCTATCAGTTGCTCATGAGTCGACATTGACTTGGCAAGCGGTGATGATGAATTTAGCCGTACATGCGGGAGATCAACATCCCATTAACGTGAAGGTTCAGAGACACGGTCACGCAAAGACATTGCAATTGCCTATGAAGCAAGTGGTGTTAGCCAGCCGAGATACCGATTTGTTTGCTGTTTTGGGTTTTAAGCCCTTTGTGCCAAACAGCGCGCCTCTTGTTTATCAAGTGTTACCTGGATCGGTGGCGAAGAAGGCAGGTGTAGAGCCTGGTGATGAGATTGTATCGTTTGGTGGTCAGGCAACACCTGATTGGCCGAGCTTAGTGAGTGTCATTAAAGCATCTCGAGGAAAAACAGGGGAGTTGGTGTTTAAGCGTTCCGGGGTATTTCATCGAGAAACCATTACACTCGGCTCCTTAACATACAAGGGAAAGCAGCAAGGTTTTTTCGGTGTGCGAGGGAAGGCTCCTGCGTATCCCGCCGCATATTTACGGCATCATCGTTTGTCTTTCTGGCAGTCGATTCCTGCAGCGTGTGTGCATACCTGGCGCTTGGTTGAGATGAATGCTCGTATGCTTTATAAGTTAGTCGTGGGAAGCATTTCTACGGAAATGCTTGGTGGTCCTATCAGCGTGTTTAAAGCGGCAGGGCAGGCTACTTTGGCGGGTGTGGCTGTGTATTTACGTTTTATTGCGTTTATTAGCGTGACGATTGGTTTTGTGAATATCATGCCGATTCCCGGTTTGGACGGTGGGCATATCATGTATCAGCTGTTTGAGCTTATTCTACGACGACCAGTGCGAGTGGCAACGCAGCAAGTGGGTACGGTGATTGGTTTTGCGTTGTTGATTTTGATTATGGTACAAGCGACGTGGAATGATGTCGTGTCTTTGTGGGCGAGGTAATAATGACATTAACAGAATTAAAATACTTGGTTGCGCTTGGGCAAGAGCAGCATTTTGGGCGTGCTGCCGAACGTTGTTTTGTGAGTCAGCCAGCTTTGAGTGCGGCGATTAATAAGCTGGAAAAACGATTGGGCGTGTGCTTGTTTGAGCGTCAAACCACTCAGGTGCGAATCACCGAGATTGGTGAGCAGTTAGTGAAACAAGCCAAACGCGTTCTTGAAGAAGCTGACATCCTGAAAGATATGGCCCAAGGGGCGAAGCACCACTTGGATCAGCCTTTGCGCATCGGTGGCATTCATACCGTGGCGCCTTATTTGTTTCCAAAACTGATTCCGTCTCTACGTAAAATTGCTCCGGACATGCCGCTGTATATCCAAGAAGACATGACGGAAAACTTACGCGCAAAATTAACGCGCGGCGAATTAGACGCTATTTTTATCGCGCTCCCTTTTACAGAGCCCTCGGTTGTTGTTAAAAAGCTCTATGATGAGCCATTTTTGGTGTTGATGCCAAAGACACATCCACTAGCAAAAAACAAAACGGTTAACAACGATTCTTTGGCTAATGAGAATGTGCTTCTTTTAGGGGAGGGGCATTGTCTTCGTACTCAGATTTTAGAAACCTGTCCCTCATGCCATCATCCCAATGATTTGCAGCAAACGATAGAAGGCACATCCCTAGAAACCTTGCGTCATATGGTGGCGTCTGGCATGGGTATGACGATTTTGCCCGAAACAGCGACACAGGTGAAAGCCTATCACAACACACTGTGCGCGAAGCCTTTTAGCACAAAAGGACCGCGGCGAACGGTAGCGTTAGCTTGGCGTGCCTCGTTTCCAAGAACGAAGGCGATTGATGCGTTGATTGAATCGTTGCAATGATCTTGGGGCTTCGGTGGTTTTGCAAACGCTAATGCTACCTCGCGTTAAAGTCCTTACCCTGTTTTGAAGTAGTGTAAGCAGGTACGCCAGAAAGTGACCGAGCAAAAGCTTTCCTAACCTAGCTGTTATGCGACGAGCACTGAGTAAGATGTTTTATCTTTATACGGTGAGATATAACTTACATTGATTATTCATGGCTCAGTATCTGTTTGACTATAAGACGAATTTTGATCAGTTCATTTTCGGTATTTTCAGTGTCAGTCACTTAGGACGTCTCCCCCTGTTTGTTTGGGGGTCTTGATGTGCTACCTTGTGGAGTCCGTATTCGGCGTGCAAAGCAGATCGTCAGAGCGTGCAAAGAGCGAGACAGAGACCCACACAGGTCTTGATGGAGCGATGAATCAAGGAGGATGAAATCATGAAAAAGATGCTAACAGGGGCCCTTGTGGTCGTTTTTGCTGGTTTGTTGACAACCAGTATCGTGAGTGTATATAGCCAAAACGACTCAGATACCCAATACGTGGGTATGCTTGGGCAGTATCCCTATTTTATGGCTTACTAAAACGATCTTTTGTTGGTGTGAGAGCTATTTGCACAGCGGCATCATTTGAGGGAGTGGTATTTTTTCAGCAACTTGCAAGAACTGTGTCACCTGGTAGACAATAGAGTCTTATCACACAACCAGGGTAGGTCCTATGCCAAATCGTTCGTTAAAGGCCATGTGCCGCGTTGGTGCTGCTGCACTGACCATGGTCCTCGCGTTAAGTGCGTGTCAGCACAAAGCCGTGTCCGAAGATGATCAGCTTGCTCATCGAATCTGTCAAAATAATGCCTTCTTGAAAAAGTACCACTGTTCGTTGATGACCATCGAACAGCGTGCTTCAGCAGGGGATCCTGACGCGCAATATGCCTTGGGCTACATGTATTTCTATGGTGTAGGCACTGTCCGTGATCCTGAAACAGCGATGCTTTGGATCAATCGAGCAGCCTCACAAGGCCAACCTTTAGCGATGCGAGCTCAAAAGATGCTGAAAGGCAGTAGTATGTATGTGCCTGGGTATTCACCTGCTAAGAAAGGCAAAGAAAAGCTAGCTAAGACGCAAGCGCTAAAGCAAACACCTAAGCCTCAGACAGTCACGCAAACACAAGCAGTCAAAAGTCAGGTTAGCGAGAATGTTGCCGGTGCTCAGTCCTTTGAGCCCAAGTACCAGGTTGCTACTGCAAAGACCGCTCAAACAGCGGCTCAAGGTGACCTACCAGGTCGTCATATTAAACGCCATTACCGTGCCAGGCCGCTACCAAGCACTGGCTATACACTCCAACTGATGGCAACACCGCATTTTGCGCGTCTCAAAGCCTTTATAGCTAAGACCCATCTTGACCAAGCTGGTCGAACAGTGGCGGTGAACCGAGGGAGTAAGGTCTGGTATGTGCTGACTTACGGTGAATTTGCAACGCATGATCAAGCGGTTGCGGCCAAGGCTCAGCTATCACCAGAGCTACAATCTCTGGGCCCTTGGGTAAGGAGTTTTGCTTCTTTGCACGCTAACTCATAAGGACACGTATCTGAGCCATGGAAGGCCCATTTCCCCCGAAAAAGACCTACTCATGGCTTGGATTGTTTGGTACACTGTGCCACTTTAACACCACCACCTGTGTGATACCTGTATGTTTCTGAAAACAATCAAAATGGCGGGGTTCAAATCCTTTGTGGATCCTACCTTGGTAACGCTCCATCAGCAGATCAATGCGATTGTGGGGCCTAATGGCTGCGGTAAATCCAATATCGTGGATGCCGTGCGTTGGGTGATTGGTGGTTCAGCCAAACAAGTGCGTGGGCAACAGCTCGATGACGTGATTTTTATGGGTAGTAAAAAGCGTCAACCTGTCGGTAAAGCGATCGTTGAGCTTACCTTTGACAACTCTGATGCACGTATCACTGGCGAGTATGGAGCATATAATGAAATCTCCATTCGTCGTGAAGTGGTTCGAGAAACAGGTTCTTCTTATTTTATTAACGGTGTGCAAGCTCGTCGACGTGATGTGGTGGATTTGCTAACCGGTACGGGTTTAAGCGGCAAGAGTAATTACAGTGTTATTGCGCAGGGTACAGTGTCTGAGTTGGTGGAAGCGAAGCCTGATGAAATGCGCATGCGCATAGAAGAGTTAGCAGGTATTGCTAAATACCGCTTGCGTCGTGAAGAAACACAACGACGCATGGTCCGAACGACAGAAAACTTAGAGCGATTGAACGACCTTCGTTCCGAGATTGATAAGCAAGTAGCGCATTTAGGGCGTCAAGCAGCAGCTGCAGAAAAATACCAAGCTTACCAAGCAGATCAAGTGCGTTTGCAAGCGGCGGTGAAATCCATGGAATGGCGAATTTTGAATGATTTGCTTGCTGAAAAAGAAGCGTTGATTACGGAAAAGCGTTATATCCGAGAGGAAAAGCAAGCAGCTTTGCGTGATATTGAAGCTAATGAAGAAGCTTTGGCCAAAGCGCAAGAGGCGATTAATGCTCGTTATCAAGTGGCTCAACAAAGGATGTATGAGATCAATACGCAGGTTACGCAGCTGGAAACCAAATTAAAAGATCGTGGTGCTCGTCAACACAACGAGCAAGTACGTATAGAAGAGTTGGAAGCGCGTCACCAAGAATTGCTCGATGATTTGCAAGAAAACGCCACTCAAATTGAATCCCTAGAAGAAATTCAGCAAGCGATTTTGCCTGAGCAAGAGCGGGTTGAAGAAGCTGAAGAAAGAGCAAAAGAAGTGCTTCAGTCTGTCCAGGAGCGTCAGCGCAAATGGCAACGTGACTTTGATCAGTACCAAAAAGATCGCATGCAAGCCAGCACCAACTTAGCGCGTGTGAAAGCATCTGTGGATCATTTGTCATCGGTGTTAAGTGATAACGAACGCCAAGCTGAGGCAAGTCTTCAAAAGCTGTCGTCATTTGATAAAGAAAGCTTAAACAGCCATGTTGAGCCTTTAAAAGCAGAAGCTTTGGAAGCTCAACGCTTGGTGAGTGAGTTGGGTGATAAGCAAAAGTCATTGTCTGAGCAGATCCAATCAACACGTCTGGACAACGCCAACCATGAGCGTGTGCTCCGCGACAATCAAAAAGAATTAACACGCTTGCAAGCAGCTTTAGCCGCTGAAGAAGCGCGTCAACATGCGTTACTCACTCAAGGTGATGCTGAAGTCACGCAATGGTTAAGCGATAAGCAACTCTCCGAAGCGCCTCGATTGGGTGCAACCATGTCAGTCAAACCAGGCTGGGAATTGGCGGTGGAAACGGTGTTGCGTTACCGTATGCAAGCTGTGTGTGTTTCTGACACGCAGGGATACGATTGGGGATCACTCACTGCTGGTGAAGTGATGTTAGTTGAATCTGGCAAGCGTCATACACCGTCCGGTAAACCCACTTTGGCGCAACAAGTCGAAGCAGATTGTGCTGTTGCTTTGTGGTTAGATACGGTTTACACAGCGAACAGCTTGTCTGAAGCAAAGACAATGGTGTCTCAGTTAGCGTCTCATGAGTCTGTCATGACACAAGAAGGTCATTGGATGGGTCCTGGTTGGTTTTACTTCAGTCAACCTGGAAAAGACCAAGACAGCATTTTAAAACGCGAGCAACGTATTGCTGACCTGAGCAAGCAAGTAGAAAGTGCTGAGCTGATTTGTCAAAAAGACACAGCAACGCAAGAGCAAGGTCGAACAACCCTTGATGCATTAGAGCGTGAGCGTGATGCTTTACAAGGCGCTTATCAAGAAGCCATGCAGGCACAGCGAGAAGCGGATCAACGTTTAAATAAAGAAGTGTCTCGTGTGGCCGAATGCGAGCGTGAATGGGCTCGTCAAGAAAGTAACCGAACTGAATTGTTAGCCAAAGTGGCTAGCAACCAGCAAGCCTTATCAGAAGCTAAAGAGCGTGTATCGGGGGCGGAAAATCTTTGTCATAAATACGAAGCTCAACGTGATACCTGGGCACGTCAGCGTGACGATTGTCAACAAGCTTTATCGTCCGCGCAAACGGCAGCAGCACAAGCGAGTCAGCGCGCAGAAGAGTTAGCTGTTCGGATGAACTCCTGTGAGGATCAATTGTCCTTGTTGCGTCATACACGATCTCGTGACGAGCGTCATGCAGAAGCTTTGGCGAATGAGCAAGAGCAGCTGTCTACCTCGATTGCCGAAGCTTCTGAACTTATTCCCGAGTGGGAGCTTTCTTTGCAGCAGTATCTGTCAGAACGACAAACAGCGGAAGAGGCGCTTACCTTGGTGCAAACTGAGTTAGACAGTGAGCGTCAAACCATGAATGCACACATGACACAGCGACGTGAGGTGCAGTCTTCTTTGGATAGTATCCAAGATCAATTGACGACAGTGCAAATGGCGCACCAAGACGCTTTAACGCGACAAGAGGCCGTTAATGAGTTCTGTGAAGAGCATGCCATTGATGTTGAAGGTGTCTTAAAAGACTTACCTGAAGAAATAGATCTCAATGAAAGCAAGCAAGAACTCACACAGGTTGAGCGTCGTTTAGCAAACTTAGGTCCTATCAACTTAGCAGCGATTGCAGATGTTGAGGTGGCGAGAGAGCGTCAAGACTATTTGAATAAGCAAAACGATGACCTGCAGGAGTCTTTAAACTTGCTGCAGTCTGCGATTGATACGATTGACGAGGAAACTCGAGAACTCTTCCGTAAAACCTTCGAAGCAGTCAATGAGCAATTTGGTCAGTTGTTTCCACGGGTATTTAAAGGCGGTTCCGCCTATTTGGAAGCGACCACGGATGATTGGTTAACAACGGGTATTATCGTCAAAGCACAACCTCCAGGTAAGAAAAACACGAGCATACACATGCTTTCTGGTGGTGAAAAAGCGCTAACAGCGATGGCGCTAGTGTTTGCGATGTTCCGCTTAAATCCAGCACCATTCTGTGTGCTTGATGAGGTGGATGCGCCTTTGGATGATTTGAACGTGACGCGTTTTTGTGACTTGGTGCGAGCCATGTCCGAGCAAACACAATTTTTGATGATTAGTCATAACAAGCTAACCATTCAAATTGCGGATCAAATGATGGGTATCACCATGCAAGAGCCTGGTGTGTCTCGAACAGTGTCTGTGGATATGGCGGAAGCCATTGAAATGGCAGGTGAGCCTGCTTAACGGTAGGTTTTGACATAGATACAACGATGAGGGAGTTATCATGACAACGGTTGTAGGCGTAGTTTTAATTGCTTTAGGTTTAGCGGTGTTTGCACTGCGAATTCGTCAGCGTCAAGCAGCGAAGGGGAAGCGTTCATCAGCGAATCGTCAATCCACTGACTTTGATTTGCGTGGATCGAAAGTGTCAGACTCATTTTTGGAAGAGGCTAGCGCTCAAGAAGAGCCTGCTGATACACAAGAAGCGCCTGAACAAGCTAAAACAGGTCATGTGATGGCTTTATCGGTGATGGCAAGTCCCCGCACAACCTACGATGGCTATGAACTTTTGCAGGCTCTTTTAACAAATGGTTTGCGTTTCGGTGAGCGTAACATCTTTCACCGCTATACTGGAGCGTCAGGATCTAGCGACGTTTTATTTAGTTTAGTTTCCATCAAAAATCCCGGCACCTTTGAGTTGGCTAAGATGGGTGAGTTTAAAACGCCAGGTCTTATGCTGTTCATGGAATGTGATCATGTGGATGACATTCCAGGTACCTTCCTTGCGATGAAAGAAACAGCCATTCGGTTGCGTGAAACGCTAGGCGGAACTGTTTGCGATCAAAATCGACAACCGTTGCCAGAAGAACAGATTTCACACGAAGACTGCTTGGTTTAGTGGGTTGTGATACCTGAGTCCATTCGTGCTCGCGTAACAGAGCTTCATTCGCTTCTGGAACAGTATTCGTATGAATATTATGTGTTGGGTGAATCCACCGTTCCAGATAGTGAATTCGATAGACTGTTTGCTGAGTTACAAGGTTTAGAGTCCGAACACCCCGAATTGGTGACACCCTCATCACCGACACAAAGGGTTGGCTCTGAGGCATCATCCGCTTTTGCTTCCATTGATCATGTGATTCCCATGTTGTCACTGGCCAATGCGTTTGATGTTGAGTCCATGCAACAGTTTTATGATCGTGTTCAATCGGGTTTGTCTGTTGCCTCTGATGAAAAAACAACGTTTACCTGCGAACCTAAATTTGATGGTTTGGCCTTAAGTCTTACCTATAAACAAGGTGTTTTATCGCATGCTGTGACTCGGGGTGATGGTCAAACAGGTGAAGATGTCACAACCAATGCCAAAACAATTCGTTCAGTGCCTTTGCGATTGCGTGGGAGTAATTTTCCCGACGTGTTAGAAGTGCGCGGCGAAGTGGTGATGCCTAAAACGGGCTTTGACGCTTTAAATGCTCTTATGCGAGAGCGTGATCAAAAAACCTTTGCCAACCCTAGAAACGCCGCAGCAGGCAGTATGCGACAATTAGACCCACGCATTGTAGCGGAAAGACCTCTCGCTTTTTATGCTTACTCCGTTGGTCATCATGAAGGTGTAAGCTTGCCGGATACACAAGAACAGGTCTTGTTGTGGCTAAAAGAGTTAGGTTTTCCTTTATCAGATGAGTTTTCATGTGTCACAGGCTTGAAAGCTTGTATCGATTACTATGACAGCATTCTAGAAAAACGCGATGCGCTTCCGTATGACATTGATGGTGTGGTGTATAAGCTTAATAATCGGGCAGATCAGAAGCGTTTAGGTTTTGTATCACGATCTCCTCGTTTCGCCATCGCTTATAAATTTCCAGCGCAAGAAATGCTAACAACGGTCGTTGGGTTGGATGTTCAAGTGGGACGTACAGGAGCGATAACACCTGTCGCACGATTAGAGCCTGTTTTTGTAGGCGGTGTTACAGTGACTAACGCTACGTTACATAATTTTGATGAAGTGGCTCGAAAAGACGTTCGTGTTGGTGACACGGTGATTGTTCGTCGAGCAGGGGATGTGATTCCTGAGGTGGTGAGTGTTGTTTTAGCTAAGCGTCCTGACAACACCGAGCTTTTTGTGTGTCCGGAGCAATGCCCTGTTTGCGGTGCGCCTGTGGAGAAAAAACCTGGGCAAGTCGTGATTCGTTGTAGTGGTGGGGTGACGTGTCGAGCTCAGTTAGCGGAATCTATCAAACATTTTGTATCGCGCAAAGCCATGGACGTGGATGGTTTGGGCGATAAATTGATTGACGTTTTGGTTGAGCGACAGTGGATTAACGATGTGTCAGATTTGTATCGTTTAAAAGAATATGAATTAGCATCCCTACCGAGGATGGGTGATTTATCTGCTTCAAACACAGTGGCGGCTATCGAAAAAAGTAAAGCGACCACTTTGCCTCGATTTTTATTTGGTTTAGGTATTCCTGAAGTAGGGGAAGCGACAGCTCGTTCATTGGCTGAATATGCTGGTACAATAGAAAAATTGGCAGAGAGTTCTGAAGAAGAGCTACAAACCATTTCTGATGTGGGTCCTGTGGTTGCTGAGAACGTGTATGCTTTCTTTAAGCAAGAGCGTCATCAGGCCTTGATTCAACGCTTGCGAGATTCAGGTGTGCATTGGCCCGTCATCGATGTGTCTGATACTGCCGATAAACCCTTGACTGGCAATCAGTATGTTTTGACAGGGACGCTGGAAACCATGACGCGTGATGAAGCTAAGGCGAAGCTTTTGGCTTTGGGTGCAAAAGTAGCTGGAAGTGTGTCTTCCAAAACAACAGCTGTTATTTGTGGTGCTAAAGCAGGATCGAAAAAAACAAAAGCTGAAGCCTTAGGCGTAATGATTTTGTCTGAGGATGATCTTAGGGCGTTGATTGGATAATTGTCGTTGCTGTCATTCCTGCGAAAGCAGGAAACCAGATGTATTAGAGCGGGCATAGCCCGCACACTCAGGCGTTCACTGAACGCCTAAACGTGCTCGCAAAGCGAGCATTTGATATAACTGGATCCCTTTTTTCAAAGGGATGACAGCCTATTCAATTCCATTGGTTCTAAGTAGCTCAGCAGCTTCTTCTTTTATTTTGTCCAAATTAATCCGATGAACAGGATGCATGCTTGCTATTAGTTTTTGACGCCTTTTTGGTGTTAGTTCTCGGTGTTTCTTTTGGGTGAGAGACACACCGACAGTAACAATAATAATGATAGCTATGGCAGCAACGGTGACCCCAGCAATCAGGTTGGTGTATTCAGGAAGACAAAAGCCTGTCGCAAAACCTGCTGCTAAGACAGCAGCACTCGTAGCGAGTGAGCCGATAGGGGCATGTTTTTGAAGTTTCTCAACCCGTAATTCCTCATTATTGTTGTGCCGGGCTTCAGGGGTGTATCTTTTTTGTTTTCCTTCGAGCGCTTGTTTAAGTATGCCAGGGATGCTGTTGGCTGGGTTTAATTCTTCAAAAAGGCTATCGGTTTGAGGACCCATCTTACCTGTTTTATTGCTGATAGGCCAAAAAGCACGTCTGTGATGATTGGGGTCGATGGAAACACACAGCTGTTTATCTTTTGTGAGTAAAATGCAACGGAACAACTCCTTTTCATACTCTTTTTTTTGGTCGTGTGGTCGTGTGAAAAAAAATAGACTCAGAATGCCTCGAGGATCGTATTCAAGAGAGTAGGGGGTTACCTGTTTTTCATACGTTTTTTTTACCCAGGTGGGTTGAACGACGATGGTTCTATTATTGTCATGGTCAAGAGAGAAGTGTGTGATTGTGTATTTGGCTTGACCTTTCATGCATAATCCTTGTTCATTAATAATGATTTGGCGTCTTGACTTACGTCCCATGTTGGCGAATTAAATAGGCTCTCTTTTAAGTACTCGTTTAAGGTTAGTTTTCGTTTCAATCTGCCTCTTACCATGATGGGTACGACAATGCTTAAGAAAAGACACAGGAAGAGGCCTGTTGCGATGTAAATGTCACTGTTAGGAATGCCTCCCCCTATCCCAACACCGACAATAAGCAATCCCACGCTGGAAACAATGCTAAATGTTTTTAAGTGGTTTCTACTGATCGTTAATTGCGTGATACGCTTGAATAAAAATGCATTTAGAGCCTGAAGGTCTTCGTTTATGTTTGTGATGAGCGATTGTATTGGTTTTGCTTGTGCAGGAAGCAATGGCGTGTGTTGATGTTGCTTTAGATCGATATGATAGTCGACCTTCCAATATTCTCGACGATCGTTACTTAAGACATAGGCTAGTTGCAGTATCCTATCGACGTAAGCTTTTTCATGGCGACCGATGGATTTTCTAATTTTAGGAATTAAGAGGTAAAAAAGGAGTAATCCACGTTTGTTGTCGTGGTATAGCAAGTATTTTTTCTTACCCGCAGGTATTGGCGAACTTTCTTCATAGTCGCTTGATATATCGATGCTTTCTCTATTTTCAGGAAGATGTATCGAGAAATGTAAATTGCTGGATTCTGCTGTAAAAGCTCTCTCGTTAGTCATTTGGTATCACCAATGTGTCACGTTTGATTAAAATATCAGCAACGTTGTGTGTTGTCAACGTTGGGCGAGATGACTACTTCATTTTGTAGACAGGGATTTGACAGGTACGAGAGGCTCCAGCATAATGGGCAGTCTATTTGGTTAGTTAGGCATGAGTAGGAAAAACACTAGCAGTGTCTGATGAAATAAAGTGAATACAATTTTAGGAGTTACGAGTGAACGCAGAACAAAAAGCACAGTTACGAGACATTTACATCAGCCTATCAGGTGATGATTCATCTAAAAAAACAAACGCGTTAAACAAAATAACAGATATCCTCTCTTCTTCTGATACCTCGATGAAACAACTAATTGCTCAGCACGCTGCTATCGTGGCAAATTTATGCTTCTGCCTCGAGGGAGCCGATTTTGCTGATAAAGCACTTTCCTGTCTGGAGACTTTGTCTTCATCTTTCCCCGTAGTTATACGGAAGCACATGAATCGAGTATCCCTTAATGTTGATCGACTGCTAGTTGTTCTAAATCAACCCCTATTAGCCTCTCAAGCATCGACTGTGCTGACAAGTCTTATTGGTCAAGGTGAGGATCAGGTAACACTTTCACAAGATCAACTTGAACGTATTATGACGACACAGCTTTTAAACAAAGATCTGGTCTGTCAGGCTGCTGCTACTGTTACGTTAGATTTGCTCGAGAGCAACCCTGCTTATCAAGGGGATCTGCAAAAAACGAGGACCTTACTGAATAGCCGCACTTCGGCTGAGGCAGATTCCCAAGAAACTCCTGCTGTCACCTTAGGTCCGATTCCTTACTACGAAGGCGCGAAGTTTCGTCAAGTTGGAGGGCGAATTGCTGGAACCTCTTTATGCAGCGCTGTCTTTGAATTTGAGGATAAATCTCACTGGTTGGGTAAGTGTAATCCAACCATACTTGGGGGTGATAGCGAGCGAGTGAATGCGACCTTAGAGCTAGTAGCAAGTGGTATCTATGAGTATTACGGCGTTGAGGTGCCAGAGACTGCTTTGGCTTCGCTACCGATTATTCTTTCGACTGATGATCTTACGGTCACTCAAATGGGCTTTCAACGAGGGCAAAAGGCCACGTATGTGATGTCAAAATTGATTAACAATTTTCACCCTCTTGCGTCGATACCTCGATTCAATGGGGGAGAAAAATATACCCTTCGCGTAGATGGGGAGAACATGGAGGCTTATAACCTAGGTCGCTCTTTGGCTGTTGCTGCTTTGATTTTTGATGTGGATGTGTTTGGTGGAAGCGGTGGAAACATGGGTTGTCAAAAGAACGCAGGTGATGGTAAAGCGTATTTCTTTAAAATAGATCCAGGTGAGGCATTTAACACAAACTCGAATCTTTCAGTACCTCCTAGGTGCATCCGTGTGGCGACACAACATAGAGATGGTGTTGTGGCGTTTGACAATCTACCGGATTCACTAAAGCGTGAATTTATAGAAACCGTGGCTTTGATTGTTCAGACTACAGATGACACAATAAAGGATTTCTTCAGTCGTGAAGGATCAGAATGCTTAAGAGATAAAAAAGCCTCTCTTATTGATCTGCTAATACAACAACGTGATGCCCTGAACGAGATGTATAAGCATGAGCTAGCAGCACATGCAAATGCTGTAGTAAGAGCTCCTCAGCCTCGCCTAGATCGAACACAGCCAGTTGGTATGAACGCTCAAGCCATCGCTCGTACAATGGCTATGACAATGAGACCCGAAAGAAGGCAGGCAACCCAGGCTATAGGTGGAGCAGTACCTGATCAGCAAGCACAATACAGGCCAGACAATCAGATCTCCTATAGCATTAAATCTAGCGATTTACATTATGATTATTCTGCTCTATTGGGTGAAGGTAGTTTTGCAAGAGTCTACCCAGGTACTTACTTTGGCAAACAGGTAGCCATTAAAAAGCTGAAGACTGACCAAGGTGGAAGATTTCAAGGTGATGCATTTAAGGAAGAGCTGAAGAAAGAAGGTCAGCTGATGATGGAACTACGTCATCCCTGTATTATGCGAGCTTATGGTGTCTGCCTTGAACCAGGCAACTATAGTTTAGTGATGCATTATTACCCGCAAGGAAACTTAAATGATGTATTGAGAAAATCGAAGGGGAGTATGCCTTGGCCGACGCGCCAATCAATTGCTAAAGACATTGCCTGGGGTTTAACGTATTTGCATGCAAACAATGTGGTACATCGCGACCTAAAGAGCTTCAATATTTTGATTGAGGGTAACAACGTACCGGTGATTACAGATTTCGGTACGGCAAGAGTGAGTGATAAGTTAGAAATGACTAAGACTCTGGGCGCAGTTGGATCAATACCCTGGATGGCACCGGAAATGATTGATTCGGAAATACCTCGATACACAAAAGCAGCGGATGTTTACAGTTTATCGATGGTGTTTGTTGAGTTTGTTCTTGGGAATGGTGGTATGCCTTGGGATGAGGTGCCGAATGTGTTTAGAATTTACGAGATGCTTAAGCGGGGTCAACGCCCGCAGATGACAGGATATACACCTCCAGCGTTTGCCAGCTTGATAGAACGTTGCTGGAATCAGAATCCGGGTGAGCGACTAACAGCAAAACAGGCGGCTGAGGAATTGCAGAGAATGTGTTAGCCTCAAGCGCGTTGAATTAGAGTGTGATGCATCGACCATCCAGTCGACACCCAAAAAGGTTAGGGTGGTTGTCATGCTGCGCTATTATGCTAACCTATTGATTTTACGCCTCAATTGTGATCAAAAAATAATCAAATATGTGCTATTCTTATATCTGACTAAAGTTGTTGGAGAGATAGTGTGCGCAAGCAGCCTTTATTAGAGTCACACCCCCCAGAACAAAGACGACCAGCAACGATGCCAGGGGTAAAAAATCAAGGGGATCATGCAACTGCTTACGGTTTGGTTAAGCGCGGCTTTTATCGATTGTTAAAGTCAGATTACCTTTTGTCTGATTCAGAGGATCCAGCCAAAAACATACGTAAGGTTCGTAAGCGAATATACAGTTTCTTAAAAAGGTTGACTGTATTGATGCAAGTGAGTAAGTCACAAATGAAAAGCGGAATGGATCCAGAAAGGGCTGAGTATGAAGAAGTGGAGTTTGAAAAGCTAACCAAGAAAATGGACATTGTTTTGAAACATTATTCAGGTCTAAGAGCTAGTAAACAAGGCTTAAAGCATACGAAAAAAGTGTATTCAAATGAAATCGTTAGGGATATTGTTAGGGAAATTCAAGCAGAAGAATTTGACACAATTATTGGTTATTCTGCGGATGATATAGCAAAGTATTCAGCTGATAGAGCAGTTAGCTCCCAACAGAAAGCACACGAACATAGGTTAAGAAGACAGCTGCAGATTTCTGATTCACGATTGACTGGACATGATGTCCAAACCTTAGCAAGTAGTCTTGGGTTAGGGTACGAAGATAATCTTGAGGCTGTTTTTCAGCAAGCTGAGTTGGGTAATTTTCTTATCTTGGAAAAAAAGTGTGAGCTTCTGGCTCGACAAGGTTTGGAGTTTTATAATCGTTTATACGAGACTTCTTTCAATAGAGCTGAAGCCGCTAGTGCTGATGCAGGTGAGGACGCAATTCCAATACGAACATCCCTTGAGAGACTGGATGAGGCGTATGCTCAACCTGATCTTTTGCTCGGTGAATCACGTTCTTCTTCAAGTTCTTCAACAAAAATTAACGATGAAGAATTAGCGACCTTAATTTATAGTTTGTTGGATTTTAAAGAAGTTAAGGACCCAGGAGTGTCAGGCAAGCCTGCTGATCGAGTTAATGATGGGTCACAGTTAGCAAGAGTGGTTGCAAGGCATTTATATATATTTTTTACGGTTTATCCTGAAGCAGCTGCTGAAAGAGGTTGTGATTCGTTTACACGAGAGGTTGTGCAAGAGGGAAAATATCAGCTTCCTAAAGCAATAAAAAAAATAAAGAGATTAGTTGAGAGGAAAGTATTGAAGGATTGGCCGTCAATTGATCCTGTATCGCATAGAAAGATAGTGCGTAAAATAACGACGACTTTACAGCATTTTATTCAGAGTCCACCTGCAGAAGGTCTCATTCGAGTAGTAGATGCTGCTGAATCATCCGATGACTCGGAGCTTGATGCAGCTGATGATCTTACTCTTGGTGCCCGAGATATGCAGTTGGGTTGGAACTGTTTTGATATCGCTGTTGGTTTAGCGGATCACTATAATATTTAAGACGTAGATCCTAGGACAAGAGCTAACAAGGCAAGAACCTCTTTGGTTAGAGAGGCTTTAACTCATTCGAATGACCCTGCTTTTAGAGCATTATTGGCTCCTGAGATTCGTCATGCTGCAGCGATAACGGTTGTGCATATGTTGGCTAACGAGCTTGATCAAGGTGATAAGGCCTCTGTTGAGCGGCAAGTTAAGCAGTTGCTTGAGAAATGCGACTCCTTATCCTTAAGTGATCAGGAGGGTCGGTTGCTTATAGGTCGAACGCTTGATGGAATGCTGGAGCGTGGAGGGAGGCGTCGACAAAAACATGCTGTTCAATTTCCAAGTATATGTCTTCCTGAGGGTATGCGTACCGAGGATTTAAAGAGAGTTGTTGTTGCTTACATGGATGCTCACGAGACCATGAAAGCGGCTGTTTCTCAGTGTAATGATGCTTTGGGTCTTGTAGGTGGTGATCGTTTGTCGTTGGGAGGATTAGATGAATACTTTTCAACTCCTGAAAATCAAGACTTGCATCGAGATGCATATCAATCATTTAGGGCTGATCGATTAAGGTTGTTCTCTGGAGCAGAAACTGCATTCGATGAATACTGTCAAAGTGAAGCTACCTATCGGCAATACCTAACACAATATTATGGTAGATTCGAATGGATGTCCTTTCAAGGGGATGCTGTGGCTGAAAGAAGCACATCAATGGTTGACGTAACAGCAAGAATCATGCAAAAAAATATACGGATCCATTTACCTAACAAGTCAAGCTGCGTAACGGATGTGCCAGGTGTTCCTGAGGTGGTCGATGTTCATTACAATGGGAGAAATCATTTTTCTGCAAATGTACCAGTTCGCGCTAGGCCTAGTGCGTTTGCAGTGTCGTCAAAGAAAAGAGCAGGTTCTCGTGCCCCCCAACACAAGAAGCCAAAATCGGGTCAGAGCGGTAAGTATGGTTCTTCCGGGGCGGGGCTTCATTAGTGGGGTTGTTATTTTTTACACACATGGGCATACTGTGGTTGTCTTACAGAGTTAAGGGGTTGGACAGATGAGCAAGATGAATTACTTTGATTTTTACGAACAGAAAAAGAGTGAGCTAAACCATCCTAAATTGGAAGAAATGCTTGATTTATTTAAAGAAGATCTTCAGTTTATTTTTAAGTGCTACCAAAAGCAAAGTGTTGCTCCACATGAGCTTGCTAAAGGTTTATCTCTCTTATTTTTGCCCACTTTTACAGAAGAGTCTTATGATTATTGTGAAAATGATCTTCCTGACTTATTGGGTGTAGGCGAGACTATGAAAGAAAAAATATTTCAAACCTTTTTGCAGTCAGCTGGGTATGTTCAGTCTTTTATTTACGGGCATGAGCAATACAAGAATAACATTGAACAGATTGAGAATCCTTTGACAGCTGATGAGTATAAGAAGCTATTTCTCGGCTTTATGTCAAAAATAGCAAAAGAGTTGCGTTCCCTCCAGATAAGTCAATCTGATACCCCTGCTAAGAAAAGGTCAAGGCCAGGTGTGTTTGCGCACTCTAATAAAGCTACTGGTGGTGCTCCTGCACCTGGACTTAAGTGAATCAGACTGTGTCGAAATGCACGACACTAGGCGATTGATCGTGCAGCATTGGCAGCACGATTTCCTGGAACACAGCAGCCCAAAACTCATCGTATAAATGCGCTTGCAAAGGATGATTTGGATCTGTGGGGAAACAGGGTCCATGGTTGACCTCGAGTAACCACAGCTTGAGTGATGCATCGAGCATCCAGTCGACACCCAAAAAGGCTAAGGCGGGTGTGTCTTGCTTGATGGATGAACTGTGTTCATCAAAAAATGCTTGCATAAGATGAGAGGAAGCATTTTTAATTTTTTCAGCAATCACATCAAAATGAGGGCATCGCTCGGTGGGAGCCTGCCAGACATTTGGGATCTCATGCTGCAGGTGTTCATTGGTTAAGTAGCCTTGGCGTTTTTCAATATTGTAAGGATCTCTAGCGATATTCATATAGCCCTGCGGGTAAATAAAGGCTTTGGCTTCATGGGTCACGATAATAAACATACGGATGCTGTATTTATGGCCGTTTAATAGGTGAGGATTGGTAATATAAGCCTGTAGCAAATGGTCTCCTCCATAACGCTCATGACTTTGGTAGTGCTGTATCAAGGCGTGAGCATCTGCTAGGAATGTAATACCATCGCCGTTGTTTCGTAAGGCGGGTTTTAGCAGCCAAGGGGTATTGCTTTGTGCTTGTATGATGCTAGCAACGTCCAAGACATTGCCATCGTGTACATGAAATCCCCGAGGAATGAGTGTGGGTCGATGGCGGTCGATAAGGTCGTGGAGCAGGTGTTTGTATTCCAGATGGCACAAGGCGTTTGCATTTAAAGCAAGAAGGGTGTCATTGATGTCTGCATGATCTTCGGCGCTGACTTCAAATCCATGTTTTTTTGCCTGGCGAATCAGATTCGCTTGTGTGGGCAAGTTAGGTTCTGTGAAGTGAAAAGAGTGTGGCATATTATGAACCAGTTTGAAGTAGGTAAACTGTGATGCTATCAAATACTTATCAGGTTGGCGATGTTTGAGGGTTCATGGTAGGGTAGTGCTTTTAAAGGACGGAGCCTCTCATGTATCATCTTATGATTTTCCTTCTTTATTTCGGTATTGGATTACTCGTTGGCGTGATGTCCGGTTTTATTGGGCTGAGTGCGGGCTTTTTTTGTGTGCCTATCCTATTTTGGGTGTTTTATTTTATGGGTTTCTCCCATGAGGTGATCATGCATATGGCTGTTGGTACTGCGCTCATGATCATTGTCTTAACAGCTACCAACGCAACCATTAACCATCATCGTAAAGGTAGTGTATCCTGGCCTATTTTTCGTCGCTTTGTCTTTGCAGTTTGCTTGGGGGCTTTAGCTGCTTCGTTAGTTCGTCCTTACTTGGGTGGCTATCTGCTGCATTGCCTATTTGTCGCGTATTTGGTTGTCATTTTGGCTCATGCCATTTACAAGAAAACCTTTACTGAGGTTAAGGCGAGTAAAGATCATGCTGTTCCGTCGCAGTTGTTTTCATTCTTTTATGGAGCTTCGGCTGGTTTGTTGGCTATTTCCTTAGGAATGAGTGGCAGTTCGATGAACGTGTCTTTGTTTCGTCGACTGAAGCTGCCCATGGTTAAAGCCATGGGTACAGCAACGAGCCTAACCTTGCCTGCAGCTATTATCGGTGGAGTAGGGCATTTGTTTCTTAAGCATCCTGTGGCTGATCTTCCTGTGTATTGCACAGGTTTTGTTTACTGGCCGGCGGTCATAGGCGTTGGTATTGGTGGTTTAATTGCTGTACCGATTGGGGTTCGTTTTACCTATAAGGTCCCTGACTTTGTGATGGCGAGGTTATATTTAGCAGCGTTAGCGCTTGCATCTGTGGTGATGGCTTTGTGATGGATGGTTTGATTATGCAAACTGGGGGGCATGAGAAGGGGTATTATGAATGATCTCTGGATGATAGCTTTATTCTTGGTGATAGGCGTTGTTACAGGCATGTCATCATCAATGTTAGGATTTGGCGGTGGTTTTTTGGTGGTGCCTACGCTCTTTTGGAGTTTCCGTCTGATGGGCTTACCCGAGGCAATTAATATGCCTTTGGCGATCGGTACCTCTTTGTCGATTATGGTTGTGACTGTTTCAAATTCTTCGTATCGCCACTATCGCAAGGGAAGCATGCATTGGCCCTTGTGTTTTCGTTTGATGCCAGGAGTCGTTGTTGGTTCCCTGTTGGCTGTGGAGCTGATGCCGTATTTAGGTGAAAACATGTTGCGTTATACCTTTAGTTTTGTCTTATTATGTACCTTGGTATATTCCTTCTTTAAAAGGTCACACCGTCATATCGAATCTTCTCAAAAAACACTTGTGCCTAGTTGGCCGTTGTTTTTATCGTTTGGCTGTATAACGGGCCTTTTAGCAACGTCTTTGGGTATTGGTGGAAGCATTCTTACGGTTCCTTTTTTTAGGCGTTTAAAGCTACCGATGGCAAGAGCAAGTGGTATGGCTTCGGTTCTAGCTTTTCCTGTAGCGGTAGTCGGTGCATTAGGTCATGTGTTTGCAAGGCATCATGTGCCTGGCTTCCCAGCACATGCTGTGGGTTACGTTTATGTACCAGCTTTGATTGGTGCAGCTTTAGGGGTGTTAGTTGGTGCTCCAATCGGCGTTCGGTTAGTGTATCGCATCCCTGATGGTATATTGGCGAAAGCGTATTTTATGATTGTTTCGGCTATTTTTATCGCCATGATCGTGTAAGCGCTTCTTGGAAGTTGCGAATACCTTCAAGAGAATCTTGTTTGTAAAAGGTTTCTCGGACGCTGTCATCGGAGTGTGGAAAATAGTATTTTAAAAAGCCTCGCGCTTGAGAAATGGCAAGCGTTTCGTTGTTTTCTAACGCGATCAAGTGGGTGATGTGGTCCATGAAGCATTGCCAAGTTTTTTCCGGCGAGATCGAATATGTCATGTTGTTTCTGTATGCATCGTAGCGCGCAAATAGCCACGGTTGTCCTAGCGAAGCTCTTGCTACCATAGCGCCGGCAGCTTGCGTGTGTGTAAAGAAGTTCTCAATGCTTTCAGGCATGTTAAGGTCGCCGTTGCCGATAATGGGTAAGTCGGCTTGTTCGACAAACCACGCAATGCGATCCCATGAGGCGTTGATATCGTAACGTTCTTTCCAAGTCCGACCGTGGACGATTAATCCATCGATCCCCGCTTTGTGCGCACACTCAAGCACAGCTTCGTCATGGTCTCCTATCCTAATTTTTAAGGTCACAGGACAGCTGCAGTGTTGTTTGATGGTTTTGAGTAGGGTGGTTAGTTGTTTTGTATCAGTCAGTAAGGCTGAGCCATGTCCTTTTTTTCGGATCTTAGGTTGTGGGCAGCCTGCGTTTAGATCGATGAGTGTTGCGCCGTATTCCTGGGCGTATTCAGCTGCTTTTGCCAATAGCGGCAATTGATTGCCTGAGATTTGAAAGCATACCGGGCCTTCATCGGGTGCGATATGTGTGTAGCGAGGGCTGCGGTCCTGTTTAAAAGCCATTTGATGGGCTGAGAGCATTTCGGTAGTGGTGTAGGCGAGTCCGCCAAATTCCCATGGCAACCTGCGCATGGCTGAGCAGGTATAGCCAGCTAATGGGCCTTGAATAAGCCGGCTGGTGAAGGTGAGATTGCCTAGGGTGAGAGTTGAGTTCATGTGTTACAATGGACCATTCTTCAGAGGAGCGACGTTGTGGTCAATACGTTATCAGAAAAGCCTTTTCAGTTGCAAGCGCCATTTAAGGCCACCGATGCTCAGCAAGCGGTGGTGGATGCCTTAGCAGAAGGCTTAAATGAAGGTAAAAAGCACCAAACCTTGTTAGGTGTGACCGGTTCCGGTAAGACCTTTGTGATGGCCAATTTGATTGATCAGTTACAGCGCCCAACCTTGGTGATGGCTCCGAATAAAACCTTGGCAGCCCAGCTGTATGGAGAGCTACGAGATTTCTTTCCAAACAATGCCGTTGAGTATTTTGTTTCGTATTATGATTATTATCAGCCCGAAGCCTATGTGCCTAGCACAGATACCTTCATTCAAAAAGATGCCTCGATTAATGAGCAAATTGAGCAGATGCGTTTGTCAGCGACCAAGGCTTTATTAGAACGGTCAGATGTGATCATTGTGTCAACGGTTTCGGCGATTTATGGTTTGGGTGACCCCAAAGCGTACTTATCCATGGTGTGTCATTTGAGTGTGGGTGAGCGTTTGACGCAAGAGAGCTTAATGCAGCAACTGGTTCGCATGCAGTACCGTCGAAATGATGTTGATTTTGCACGCGGTGCGTATCGAACTCGAGGAGATGTTGTGGATGTTTTTCCTGCTGATTCAGAGCACACGGCTATTCGTGTTTCTTTTTTTGATGATGAGATAGAGCGCATCTCAAGTTTCGACCCTCTAACGGGTCAGCTGAAAGAAGATTTTCAGCGTAAAACCATTTTCCCTAAAACCCATTACGTCACACCCCGTGAGGTGGTGTTGGCTACGGTCGATGCAGTGAAGGCTGAGCTAAAAAAACGTCTGGAGGAATTGAACGGACTTAATAAATTAGTGGAAGTGCAGCGCTTAGCTGAGCGTGTTCGTTATGACATTGAAATGATGTTGGAGTTGGGTTATTGCCAAGGTGTGGAAAACTATTCTGTGTATTTGTCAGGTCGTGAGCGGGGCTCTCCACCCCCAACCTTGATTGATTACCTGCCAGAGAATGCGATGGCTGTTTTTGATGAGTCTCACGTCATGGTCCCACAATTGGGTGGTATGTATCGCGGAGATAGGTCTCGCAAGGAAACCTTGGTTGAATTTGGGTTTCGATTACCGTCTGCTTTGGATAACCGCCCTTTGCGTTTTGAAGAGTTTGAGCAGTTATGTCCACAGGCTGTGTATGTCTCAGCCACGCCGGGAGATTATGAGCTGAAACACAGCGGTGAGCCGATTCCACTTGTCATTCGTCCTACCGGTTTGTTGGATCCCGTCGTGGAGTTGCGTCCCGCTGAAACCCAGGTTGATGACTTGTTATCTGAAATTAGAGAGCGTATTGCAGTAGGGGAGCGGGTGTTGGTGACAACGCTTACCAAGCGCTTGGCTGAAGATCTCACCACGTTTTATTCGGATCAAGGGATTAAGGTTCGTTACTTGCATTCAGATGTGGGAACCGTTGAGCGCGTGGAGATTCTTCGAGATCTGCGTTTAGGTGTGTTCGATGTGTTGATAGGTATTAACTTGCTTCGAGAGGGTTTGGACTTACCTGAAGTCTCGTTGGTAGCTATTTTGGATGCTGATAAAGAAGGCTTCTTACGGTCGGAGCGTTCACTGATTCAGACCATAGGTCGAGCGGCGCGTCATGTGAATGGCTGTGCCATTTTGTATGCAGACAAGGTCACCGGTTCCATGCAAACAGCCATGGACGCTATCGAGAAGCGTCGAGTGCATCAGCAGGCTTACAACGAGGCTCACGGCATCACACCAGCGAGTATCAAAAAAGCGGTGCGTTCCATGGTTGAGCCTGCTTCCACAGCTAGTGAAGGGGAGGGTGGCGATCTCGATCCGGCCAGTTTGACTCCCGAGCAGCTGGCCAAGCAAATTAAAGCCCTAACAAAGCGTATGAAAGAGCATGCGGGACGCCTAGAGTTTGAGGAGGCAGCCTCTATGCGTGATGAGATTGATCGCTTGAAAAAGCAGGTATTGGGCGCCTAAGAGCCTCTTTTAGCGTATATGGATAAAACAATAAACAGATTAACGCATTGATTTATAAGAATGGGGTCGGCTTTTTCCAGGAATTAAGAAATAAATACTTTTAATATATAGCAACGAATAAAAATGTGTGTTAAAGTGTTGTTTTTTTCACACAACATGGAGATTCTTGAATGGTTGCACGCTTACACGCCGATGATTTTCTACTCTATTCTGACGTCGTACGATTGAATAGTTTTACCGCTGCTGCTAAAGCAAACGATCTAACCCCTGCTGCTGTTAGTAAACGTATTTCTCAGTTTGAGAACCACCTTGGGGTAACCTTACTTCACCGTAGCACGCGTCACCTAGCAATGACCGAAGAAGGTCAACTGCTTTACGATTATGCTCAACAGCTTCGTTTCGAAGTGGGTCAAGCTAAAGAAATTGTTCTTAAAAATCACAAAGACATGCAAGGCAACATCCGAGTGAAAGGTTCCCCGATGTTTGTGTCTCACGTGCTGACACCTCTCATCGCCAAGTTTGTACTGAAGCACCCAAAGATTTCGTTTGAGCTCGAAACAGACCCTAAATCACCCACTTTTTATGGTCAGTACGACATTGTGTTCGATTTCCTAGATCCAGATGACAAGAAACACCCCTTAGGTAAGCCTAGACAGCACATCATGGTGGCCAGCCCTGAGTATATTGAGTCAGCTGGTATGCCCAAAAAGCCGGCAGACTTCAAAAAGCATCGTTGTGTTGTTTACGGCTATCGCTTCTTGCAAGACCAAAATGTTTGGGTGTTTTCCAAGCAAAACAAGCGCGTTGAAATCAACGTGACGCCTAGTGTGGTTGCTAAAACCTCTCGTGTTTTAGTGGATATGGCTCTCTCAGGTGCAGGTGTAGGCTTGATCCCATTGGGTGTCGCAGAAGCCTTCTTGGAATCGGGTGAGTTGCTTCACGTGATGCCTGAGTTGAGCAGTGAATCACCACCTGTTCAGTACAGCCACCCCTACGAAAACGCGTTCATGCCTGAGCGTTTGAAGGCTTTCCTTAAGGAGCTTCACAGTGTGATGGACTAGAGCGAGCTCATAGTTCTTTTTGATTGAAACTCTTGTTTGTGGTAAACTAGTGTCCTATTGTCATTAGCCTCAAGCAAACGAGAGTTTTTATATGCCTATACTGAAATCAGGCTCCGGAGGAGCTGAAAAATCATCGGATTCTAACCAAAGTCAGAGCAAGCCAACTGGCGGAGTTGGGAAGGACGAATCTGCTCAGGTGCCTACTGTGCCTGAAGTATCTGCAAAGCCTGAACTAACTCCTGAAGAGCGTTGGAAACAGTTTGATGAGATCATGGCAAAGCTTAGCGGTGAATTAACGCTTTTGTCTCAAGAAGCTGCTTTCCAGACATTGCTAGTGTGCTCGAACTTAAAACAAGAGGAATTTGATGAGTACCTTGAAACCCTGCTGACGGAACAGGTGAGTGAAGCAAAAGCGGAAGTGAATGCTAGCCCAAGCAGCGGTTTCATGGCAGGCTTTTCCAATGCTATCTCTAGCGGTGTGGGCGCGATAACACGCCGCCTATCATCAACAGGACCAACAAAAAGTGACTTGAAGCAAAGCTTGAAGAGCTTGTATGAATTTTTGATGGAGCTCAAGCTTACTGCAATACAACCAGATTTTGTGGCGGCTGATTATGATGTATTAAAAGAGCTTAAAAAGGAAAGGCTATTCAATCAATTCAGGAGTAACGTAGTTTTAGAGGGTATTAAGCTGTTAAAAGCAGACCCTAAGCTTTTTTCGGTAGAGTGTGTTTTGCCACAGCTTGAGTCAAAGCGTGAAGAGGTTGTTAAGGGAATAGAAGCTAAAGTGAGCGGGGAGGCTGGTGATTATTTAGTTAGTAAGGTAGAGCAGTTAAAACAGTTATTAAGAACCCATTCGGTTGGTGTGCGAGATGTGGTCAAGCTTCACAGCTATTTTAGCGAGGAAAACATTTCCACAGATCCTATTGAAGCATTGCAAATTCTTTTGGGTAAAACACGATACAGTGGGGAAAAGCTAGCGCGTTATCGGAAGGCGCTTCCTCAGCTGTTAGCTCACTGTGATGCTTTAGGTGAATTTTTCAGCCCTGATGTTATTTCTTTAAAGGCGTTAAAAAAACATATTCTAGTTCCCGCGAAGTGTGATGCATGGAAATTGTATTTAAGACAAATCAAAAAATTGGTTTTTGAGAAGGGCTTTAGCCTGAAAGATATATTGAGCCTCAATGAGAAAGATTTTAGTTATATAGCACAATGTGATTTATATTTCACAGATATTTCACATGAAAAATCTGGAGAAACATTTAAACATAATAGACAAGTTCGACACGCTAATAGAGGGCTATTGCGCTATTTGTGTGGTTTAAAAGAAGCTGTTAGAGATATTTTGTCATCACAAAGTTTGGCTGTTTTATCCTTGATGAAAAGGCGCAAAAAAAGTCTTGTTGAGTTGGTGGCGATGGAGGATTTTCAGCAAAGTGTTAAGGGCGAAAAGGAAGAAATTCGCTGGCCAACGTTACTTAAGAAAAGTACAGAATTATTAGCGCATCCAGTATTTGAGAGCTCGGAAAGAGTATGTATTTTAATCGCTTTAGTAAGAACAGCCGCTTCAAAAAAGTCTCAAGATAAGACAAACGATACATGCTTTGAAGCTTTGTTGGATCAATTTAAAGCTAAGAAAGTAGCCATTATTGAGAAAGAGATTAAACAAGCTAAAGAAAAGAGAGGTGGGCTTTGGGTTGCTTCTCTCCGAAAAGATCCTCTTGATGAACAAAAACAAGAACAAATTCGAACATTGGATTTAAATATTCAAGCGTTTAACCTTATTCTCAGCGAGATATTTAGAATATTTGAGCAAAGTGATGATAAAGCTTGTGAGGGTATGAGTGCTTATTTACAGGTTAGGTGCGTTAAGTTTGCAAAGAACTCTAAGTTAGATAAGAGTATACTGGAAGATGATTTAGATGTGTTTCCCGGTCTTAAAGAAGATTTCAGTTCGTTTTTGGAGCAAGCCGAACTATTTCCAAATGTCGTGCTTGCGCAGGACGAAGAATTTCTCTTTTTTATTCGTGAAACGCCACTTTCTCTGCAGACGCTAATCTCTTTTTTAGAAAGATTGTCTGAGGATAGTCCAATCCTGGCTAATGTTCGGTTGTTGCAAACCATTCATGAGACGATGGGATATACTTATGAGAAGTTGATAGCCAATCCAGACGTGACTACTTATCTGGCTAATCACTTTGAGGCTTTGAGTCCTTGGTTGAAGAGTGAAAATATTACTGTAGAGCAATTAGCGTCCTTTTTAGGGGCTTTCAATGAGACTAGTCCATTGCGAATCAATCTTTGCGTGCTTCCAAAAATTCAACAAGAGATGGGTTATTCCTTTGATGAGTTGGTAGCTAATCCAGAAATAACGACGTTTATTGTTGATCATTTTGAGGTGCTTAGTGGATGGTTAAAGAGTGAGAACCTTCCGTTGGGCTCGCTAGTTAATTTATTGGCCCAGGAATCTATCGCTGAAGTGACGGATGAAGAGTTGCAAAATTTATCGACTTTATATGAATCACCCATATTGCCATTCTCTGTTGTGTTGAGTCAGTCTGCTTCCTATATTCGAATGATTGCGAGTAAGCAATTTGTGAAAGCTGTGAATGATATTTGGAAGGATTTTTCAAATAGTATTCCAAGGGTGAACAATAATTTTCGTGAAGAGGAACGTGAAAAATGGATCGAACGGAAATTAAACGAGATTCGTCAATATGACCCGGTTTCAGGAGGCGCAATACAGTCCGAAGAATTAACCCTGCTTACTATTCCAAAGGGTGTTTTTTCCTTAGTTCAGGATGAGCATATTAATGTTCGACAGCTATTGTCGTTAACTAAAGAGCAGGCCGGTTTTCTAGGTGGTTATAAGGAGACTATTATCGCATTAAGTCAATCTGTAGGCAAAACAGTCTTTGACATGATGTGCTCTTATGAGAGTCTTGTTTATGTTGTGGCCGTGTTGAAAAATAATCAAGCTGATGCTCCAGGAACAAAACAGTCTGCAGTCCGATGGTGTTTGGAGCCTAGTCAGCAATTTTTACTACCTTATTTGTATCCGAATTTTTCGTTGGATGATAGAGATCCTTTTTTTCAGGAAAAGCTACCGTGGATACAAGAAAATCGAGATAAGCTAGAAGGTTTTCTTGGGGCGGCTTATCAGGGAGTTCAGATAGCTCAATTCTTTGATCACACACCTTCCATGCGAGATCTGTTTTTGGAGCATCCTCCAGTTGATAGAGGGGAGTCCGGCGTTAGAGATAGTAATTATGCCAATTTTTGTCGCGCTTTATGGGATAAGGGAAGCGTAGGGAGTCGTGAAACTGTTATTCTTCAGGAACCCTTTTCCTTGAGCGAGGGTAAACATTGGGTGTATCGAGAACCTCAATTGATTTTGGATTTGATGAAGCGAGGTGTCAGCTGGGAAAGCATTGAAGCCATAAGTGATTCTTCATTAGCTTGGATTTGGCGTGCAATTCCAAAATCTAATACATTGGCTGCTCAATTAAGAAAAGAAAAAGATTTGAATGACCCTAAAGCGATTGCTATATTGGAAGGTTTAATGGACTCTTTGATCGGAGCTTTTGAAAGTGGAGAGAAGAAAGTTAAAAGTTTAGAGGAGGAAGTTGAAAGTGTAGAGGATAACGTCAAGGCAGTTTTGAGAGCTAATCGAGCTTGCAGAAGAAAGTTCCGTGCGCATCCTGTCCGCTGGGGAGTTCTCTCAGGTGGTATGGCTGCTCTTGCTGTACTTACGCCACTGGTTAGCTCATGGTTGCTTCCTACGTTTGTTCTATCCACGGATGCTTTGTCTGCTTTGCCATCGGGTTTGTTGCTGGGTTTAGGTATTACTGTTGCGGTCTTGGCTGTTGCGGCAGCTGTCTATGCTGCCAAGAAAACTCACGATCATCGGTGTCGTTCAGCTTTGTTCCAAAGCTCTCCTTCTATGTATCGAGATTCCTTGGAAGGTTCTTTTGAACAGGATCTCAGCTAGCTTGAAACATGAGCAGTATGGTTCTAGACTTTAAGGTAACCGTACACAAGGCTCCCTATGCGTAGCGCTCAAGACATGATTCCCTGGCTCACACACCTCGGTTATTGGGGTGTGACACTCATTATCTTTTTAGAGATGGGCGTCTTTTTTTGTTTCTTTTTGCCAGGTGATAGTCTGTTGTTTGTCGTCGGTCTGATGGCTGCAAAGGGTTTGTTTCACTTATCCATCATGTTGTGGTGCATTGTTCTTGCCGCCATCGCAGGTTACATTTTGGCGTATTGGGTGGGTTTTTATTTGGGTAATCTCTTGTGGGAGAACCCTGAGCGTTATTGGATGAAGCGTAGGCATTTAGAAGCTGCTTCTGATTTCTATGAACGACACGGAAAGTTAGCCTTGCTATTAGGGCGCTTTGTTCCGTTGATGCGAACCATGGTCCCAGTAGTAGCGGGCATTGCTCGTATGCCTTTCCGGTATTTTTTGCTTCTATCGGTAGTGGGCGGTTTGATTTGGGGGATAGGAATCGTTTGCCTAGGGTATTTCCTAACCATCTACTTGCCTGGGTCATCACTCTTTTTAGGGTTTATTTTGCTAGGCTTGATTATCGGTTCACTCATTCCCATCGTTTGGAAGTTTGCTAGAGATAAAAAGTCTGACCGTTCCTGAAAAAATGGCTTGTTCTGTTCCGTCGTCGAGTTCTAATATCAGCTCCCCTTTTTCGGAAATGCCGCGTGCAATGCCGATGGTTGCCTTATTGCCTAGTGTGTGAATGATGCGTTGATTAAGTAAGGCATCGTGCCTTGTCCAGCGCTCATAAAAAGGCGCAAAACCGTCTTGTTGAAATCGATGCAAGCCCTCATTGATAGCAGCAATCAAGCTGGTAAGGAGGCTTGTGCGATTAGGTTTGTTGTGAATTATTTCTTCAAGTGATGTGGCGGGTTGTTGAATATGTGCATGTTCTGTATCGTCAAAAGCAGCCACATTGACGCCAATGCCAATAATTACTTGCCGCGAGTTGATTTGCTCAAGGAGTATCCCAGCTAGTTTTTGATCTTGGATAAGTAAATCATTGGGCCACTTCAACAAACAGTTTCGGGAAGGGGAGAGAGAGTTGACCCATTCAGCGAGCACCACAGCAGTCATTAGGCTTAATGTTACAGTCTCTTTTTGATGCTGTTTGGGTACTTCCCAGCGCAGCGACACAGTTAAGTCTTTGGCCATGCGGCTATGCCAATGTTTTCCAGAGCGGCCTTTGCCTTGGGTTTGTTGCTCGCAGGCGCAGACAAGCAGGGGGCTGGGGTGGTTGGCATGTTCGGCTAGCCATTGATTGGTTGAGGGAAGGCTATCCATGATCACGCAATGCGTTGGAATCGGGAGGCTGATAAGGCTTTGGTTGATCGCTGATTCATCGAGCCAATCGATGGCCATAAGGGCTCCTTAGCAGTTACACGTCCCCCGGTTGCCGGAGGCAATCCGCTGGGGATCTCCGCCATGCTACCATAATTTCAAGACAAGCCTCTATAATCTTGCTATACTCGCTTTTTGCTGCCGACAAATAGGATTAAAAATGACCACTCCCAAGCAGTTACGTAATATCGCTATCGTTGCTCACGTTGATCATGGTAAAACCACACTCGTGGATAAATTGCTCCAACAATCAGGTACTTTGGATGCCCGCAAGGCGCATGGCGACCGCGTGATGGATTCCAACCCCTTAGAACAAGAGCGTGGAATCACGATTTTGGCGAAAAACACAGCCATTAACTGGAATGACTATCGCATCAATATCGTTGACACCCCTGGGCACGCTGATTTTGGTGGGGAAGTGGAGCGTATTCTCTCCATGGTGGATTGTGTTTTATTGTTGGTGGACGCTGTCGATGGTCCTATGCCTCAAACTCGCTTCGTGACTCAAAAAGCTTTTTCCTATGGTTTAAAGCCGATTGTGGTGGTGAATAAAATTGATCGTGATGGCGCGCGTCCTGATTGGGCTGTGGATCAAGTCTTCGATTTGTTTGTGTCCTTAGATGCTAGCGATGAACAACTCGATTTTCCGGTGGTGTATGCCTCCGCGATCGAAGGCTATGCCTTAACGGATTTAGATGACACACCTAAAGACATGACGCCCTTGTTTGAAATGATCACGCAGCAAGTATCACCGCCTGATGTGGATGTGGATGGGCCGCTACAAATGCAGATCAGTGCGTTGGCTTATTCGACTTACGTGGGCGCTTTAGGTATTGGTCGGATTAAACGCGGGACGCTTTCTCGCAATGAAAACGTGAAAGTGATCGATAGGGATGGTGAGGTGCGTTCAGGGCGAGTGCTTCAAGTCTTGGGTTTTAATGGCTTGGATCGCGTCGAAGTGGAGCAAGCTCAAGCGGGCGATATTGTGTCGATTAGTGGTATCGAAGGCTTACGTATTTCCGACACGCTTTGCAATCCCGACGCGATTGAAGCTTTGCCTTCATTGTCGGTTGATGAACCCACGGTGAGTATGACGTTTGGTGTGAATACCTCGCCGTTTTCTGGTCAAGATGGAAAATTCTTAACAACACGTCAAATCAGTGATCGCTTGGACCGGGAATTGATTTCTAACGTGGCTTTACGTGTGGCTCCTAGCGTAGAATCCGATAAGTTTGTGGTGTCCGGTCGAGGTGAGCTGCACTTATCTATTTTGATTGAGACCATGCGTCGAGAAGGGTTTGAATTGTCGGTGTCTCGAGCAGAAGTGATTACCAAAGAAATCGATGGCGTGATGTCCGAGCCTGTTGAATCAGTGATGGTTGATGTTGAATCCCAACACCAGGGTGCGATCATGGAATCCTTTGGGTTACGCCAAGGTCGTTTGCAAAACATGGAAACTGATCCTAATGGTGACCGTGTGCGTTTAACCTTTTTAATGCCTACGCGCGGTTTAATTGGTTTTTACTCGCAGTTTTTAACCATGACGTCAGGTTCAGGGATCATGCATCACGTGTTTGATCATTATGCCCCGATAGTGACGAATGATTTCAAACATCGAACACGAGGCGTGTTAATTTCCAATGCGAAAGGTGTCTCAACGGGTTATGCGTTGTGGAACTTGCAAGCGCGCGGCGAATTGTTTTTGGCACCACAAACGCCTGTGTATGAAGGCATGATTGTCGGTTTGCATTCACGCGAAAACGATTTAGTGGTGAATATCACGCGTGAAAAGCAACTCACTAACGTGCGTGCGTCAGGTACGGATGAAAACATTAACCTCACACCTCCGGTGAAATTCTCACTCGAAGAAGCTTTAGCCTTTATCAACGATGACGAGCTGGTTGAAGTCACAGCTGAAAACATCCGACTACGTAAAAAACACCTTAATGAAAGTGATAGGAAGCGATTGTCGCGAGGGTAGTTTTTTAATGTCATGGATCCTGATCCCTGTATGTCCCCGGTTGCGGTACGTAATCGGCAGGGGGTCTCTCCTTGCGCGCCCCCCGGTTGCGGTACGTAATCCGCAGGGGGTCCATATAAATGACAGCTTCTATTTTTGTAGGTAAACTTAAGCCGGTCTCTGATGTGCTAAGTTATTCGTTAAGTGCACATTAATTTAAAAGGTTTATGATGGAGGACCTATTATGCTAACAAGCAACAGTAGGGCAAACCAGAAGGAGACTATTGGGGATGGTAGTATTACCTCTTTGATCGCTTGTCTATCTGTGCGCGACACAAGTCTTAAGAAAAAGGCAGTGTTAGCGCTTGCTTCTCTGGCCAATATGAAAGTAAAAAAACAGCAGAATGTTAATATAAAACGGATTGCTAAGGCTGGTGGTATTGAGCCTTTAGTAGCTTTATTATCTGAATGGGATGCAGACATTAAGCGAGAAATTTGTCCACTGCTTGCAAAGCTCTCGCATAACAAGGTGAATAAACAGCGGGTTGTAGAGGCTGGCGGTATTGAGCTTTTGGTTGCTTTATTGTCTGATTCGGAGTCGGGTATTAGGTTAAGCGCTGTTAAATTACTTACAGAAATTCTTTCGCCAACGGCAAACAAAAAACGCCTAGATAAAGCTGGTGGTGTTGAGATTTTGGTTGCTTCACTAAGTGATCCAGACACAGGCGTTAAACGAGAGGTTGCTTTAGCGCTTAGATACCTGGCTTTTGATAGCGCAATGAGAAAGCGGATTGGTGAGGCTGGTGGTATTGAGTCTTTAGTGGCTTTACTGACTGATTCGGATGCAGACCTTAAGGAACGGGTTGTTAGTGTGCTTGCATCTCTGGTTCAGGATGCGGCAAACCAAGAGCGGATTGTTAAGGCTAATGCTATTGAGCCTTTAGTGGGTTTATTGTCGGCGAAGAACTTATACGTTAAGCAAAATGCTGCTGAAGTGCTATCATGGTTGACCTGGAATACGGCATGCAAAGAGCGGTTTGGTGAGATCGGTATTATTGAGGCTATTACGGCTTTACTGACTGATACGGACCGAGAACTTCGCAAAAAAACGCTTAGAATACTTGTCAATCTCGCTGTGAATACGACAAACCAAAATCGTATGGTCCAGGCAGGCGCCATTAGATCTTTGATGACTTTGCTGGCTGATTGGGAGACAGACGTTAACACATATGCGACCAAACTGTTTGTTGCCTTGATAGATGGATCGGTAGGCAACGTCATACCTCGACAAAAAAAGGAAAGCCTTCTTCCAGTTCTTAGAAAAAGATTACTAGAAAGCTCTGAGCTTGATGTCGATGATAGAAGGGCGCTTGAACGTCTAATTGAGTTCTTAGAAACAGATACGGGTCTTGATCGTACGATGGACGTTATGGAAGGTGTAAATACTGATGTAGACATTGAGAAGAGCCGAGAATTGTCGGTGCTGCTGAATCGATCTGTCTATGCTATACATTCCTGGGAGCAGCCCTTAGACGGGGTTGATGCAAAAAGGGTGGGTGATTATGTCACCTTTTCAGAACGATTTACTCCTGATTCATACACTCACATGGATAAGCAAATCGACTATATGTCGACTTTTGTTGTTCATTCCTCTTGTGTTGGTGACTTAGCGCTTAAAGCGATGGGCTCTTTTTCACAATCCTTTTTGGTTATCGATGATTTGGAAAGGTTCAATAAAGAAGAACTATTACAAGCCTTGAGTCGACTGCGATGTATTGATACTTTGTATTTGTCTTTAAGTGAGGAGTTAATTGATTTTATCAACCCTCTGTTTCCAATTCTTCCTCGTAACATGCATATAGTTATCCAAGCTGATGTTGATATTGCTCAACGTTTTCTCTCCATCTTGCCTCCTGGATTTACTGTCTCACTTTGCAGCTCTGGTTTAGATGAGTTAATTGGCGACCTGCCACCTGATACTGTCTATGCTGACTTTTTATCTCCTATTGTTAAGGCATCTGATCAAAAGGGTGTTCTTTCTAGATTGCCAGTTAAAACAAAAATGCTCTGTCAAACACAGGATGACTCCTTGGATGCCCTAGAAGGAAAGAAAGTTGTTTTGCTTGAGTCGTATGAAGATGATCAAAAAAATCGTCTTGCTAAGGAAAAGAAAAGGGCTATTATCAGTGCTGCAACACCACTAGCATCTTATCCGTCTTTGATGCCTAGAGGCGTGAAATGTTTTTTATACAATGATCTTTCTATTGAACACGTCGATGCTTTGTTTCAAGTGCTTAAGTCCAGACCGTTGTTGGTGAGTTCTCTTGTTTCAACATCATGCATCCAGAAGCTTCTAGATAAAGGAATGAAAATTAAATTTGGCTCTCAAATGGGTATTTCTGAGAAATACTTAAATCCCTTGCCTTATCATTTGGTAAAAGGGTGTTCTTTAGAAACTGTAGAATCACCATACTTGCCTCCCAACACAATTTCATTTAAACGCTTGGATGATGTGATTGCAAAGCTCGTAGGTCGAGCAAAAGACCCTAAGAAACGCTATCGAAAAAACATCGATACGTGTGGTGTTCGTATGCATTTGGTTAAACCCTTTCAAGGTTATGATACGACAAAGCCGACTGTATTTATTTTGGCTGGTCGAAAAGAACGCGCTATGTTGCCGCCACTATCAAAAAAATATAATCTTATCCTTGTGATAACTCCAGTTGAATTTGCACTTCTGTTTCAGGATACTCAAGAGGAACAGGCAACGCTAAGCTATCTTCAAGCTCTTATTATTGATTCTATACATCGGCCTTATAAATCTGAACAGGATGATATTAGTACGATCACAAGCCGTCGATTAGCGGTCTTACTAACAGCGGAGAAGCTGGGTCTCGAGCACTTTATCATGCTAGATGACAACATTGATCAAGTTAATGTTGAGTCGGAGAGCTCTTTTTTTGATGTGTATCAATCCATGTTGAAGCACTCTCAAATGTATCAGCAAAGTTTTGTGTCTGTAGCCAGTTACAGTCAAAAACACAAACGTTATGATCAAACAAGCCTGGGTTCTAAGTGTCATTTGTGGAATGCGACTGTATTAAAACAGTATTCTGATTTGTTTTCCTTAAACCGTCGGTCATGGATTAGCTTGATGCCTCAGAACGAACATTACTGGGGTCAAGTGCTTTATGCTCAGCTCGTATTAAGAGAGCTGGCCGGGACAAATTTAGCAACAAGTATTTACCCATGTAAAGAAATGGTGCTGATTCGATCTCAGCAAAGCAGAAACTCTACTCAGTTGCGCGGTGTACGAGCTAAGCCTTTGCCTTTTACACAAGAGTATCAGTCTTTCTTGCAAGAAATTGACCCTATTTTATACCAAATCATAGAACGCGTCATATGTATCTTTAATTATCAAGTTAATGAGCAAATTAAGATGAACCAGAGTCGTATTGATCGCTTGCTTACGCTTGATTTAGAAAAGCAACAAGCAGCGGCTAACGATGTTCCATTGCAAATGTTAGCGTTGCCTAATGTTGATAAAACGATCCATCAAAATGTGAGAGATTGCTTGTCTTCCCTTATTAGCAAGCGTCCAGCTATAGAGGCTCAACCCGATGGGTTTAAGCCTTACGATCATCAGTGGCGAGCTTTGGAATATGCTGTTAAGACGATTGATGACACGCGTAAATTAGATATGATTTTATACGAAATGGCTACAGGTTCAGGAAAGACCTTTATTCAAACTGTTCTATGTTTGGCTATTTTGGCAAGCACTGAGGGTACAGTCGTTTATTTGTCTCCTCGTATTGAACTTGCTGAACAATCGTATCAATCGATGATTGGTTTTATTGATCGATTTCCAGCGTTATCGCAGTCATTTTCAATTTCTAAAAGTAAGATACTTAAAATGTTTTCCGGTAGTGATGCGGCTTTAACAAAAGATGCTATTCTAGCCAATGAGTGTCTACACCCGCGCTACTTGATGATTGCTTGCAAGGATAGTTTTTATAGATTACTTGATGAGGTGGGGTTTAGGGAGCATTTGCGCTTTATTGTGTTTGATGAGTCCCATTTGACGTTTAGGCCTGGAAAATTTTATGAACTTTCTGATATGATCAATCACACGAATTTTATTACCTTCAGTGCTACACCATTTTGTAAATCCATGACAAATCGCTTTTGTTTTGGTCGTAGGGAGGCAATTCAAAAGCACCTTTTAGCCCCTTTGCATATTGATAGAGTTCCAAATATGTTGCTTCGAAACAAACAAGGGCCTCGTTTAGAGCAAGTCAAAATCATGGTAGCCTCTCATCGATTGCCGGGCGGAAAACTCTTGATTGAGTCTAAGGGGATTATTTTTGTTAAATCCCAGCCTGAAGCTGAGGCTCTAGTTGGGTATTTGAATCGTGAATTGCCAGGGATTGCGTGTTATCAAATTAGCTCCGATAACAAGAAGCACAAGGAGGAATTAGAACTTTATCGCGAGAAGTCAGTCGCTATTGCTGTAGCTGTGGATATGTTGATTGTGGGTTTTGATAATAGTAAAGTGACATGGTGCGTTAATTTAAAAACACAGATTAGTCGGCATAAGCGTATACAAGCGCATGGCCGTTTTTTGAGGCGTGATAATGAGAATCCACATAAAATCGGGACCATTATCATGTTGAAGTCTATTAAAAAGGGCAGATCCATTTTTCCTGAGGGTTTTTCTATTCCGGAGACGTATGTTAGGGCCAAACTGACTTTAGCTCCTGAATCAACTAAATGTGCTGCTTCTCGAGTCTATCAAAAAAAATCAAAGGCGGGTGATCTTGTTAACGACACAGCTAAGCGTCTGCGATGTGAAAAAACGCCTAGAGATAAACGAGCATTATCGTCAGAGTCATCAAAACGCAAAAAGACGCAAACCTTGGGCGCTAGAAAAAGATCCAACCGAGCGAGTATTTTTCATACGAAGCCTCCATTAAGATCTGGTTCAACTGTTGCGCATGATTTGAGAGAAAAGGATAGAGCAGTCGTCTCAATAGCCTCACTACTAGCTAAGCTCGATTAGTGATGTCAATTAACCCTTTAACAGCTCCCGCATTTTCGCTTGAATCATATCAATCGCGATGCGGTTTTCGCCGCCTCGAGGAACAATGATATCCGCGTAGCGTTTGCCGGGCTCAATAAATTGCAGATACATTGGGCGAACGGTGTTTTGGTATTGCGTTAAGATGGAGTCAACAGGGCGGCCGCGGTTTTCTATGTCGCGGTTTAAGCGTCGAACCAAACAGATGTCCAAGGCTGTGTCCATGAAGATGCGAATATCCATGAGCTCTCGTAAGGTAGAATCAGCGAATAGCATGATGCCCTCAAGAACGATGATTTTGTGGTTTCCTGAAACGTGACGTGTTTCGTTTGAGCGAGTATGCTGCGAGAAATCGTACATAGGGATATCCACGGATTCACCCGCTTGTAACGCTTTCAGCTGTTCGACCATGAGATCATGGTCAAATGCATCGGGGTGATCGTAGTTGATTGAGCAGCGTTCTTCAAAACTTAGGTGGCTTAGATCCTTATAATAAGAATCCTCAGAGATGATCTCGACTTCTTGAGAGTCTAGTTCAGAGACGATGGTGCTGGCTAATAGACTTTTGCCAGACGCAGACGGACCGGCAATACCGATGATGATGGTGTTTGACACAGTAACCTCTCTAAAAGAACACATGCATAGCAACGATCAAGGGCAATCTGCCGCTTAAGATTTGTTCGATAGGAGTACGTAGAGTGCGCCACTTCCACCATCCCTTGGGCAAGATTGGTGGAATGCTAACACATCTTCCCGAGAAGGTAACCACTGGTTGAGTAAATTTTTGATTTTTGGTGGATCGTTTTGGTTATGAGAGCCTTTCCCATGGATAATGAGTACGCACTGGACACCTTGGGTCTTGGCTTGCTCCAAGCAGCTATGTGCCATGCTTTGAGCTTCGATGGTGGTCATGCCGTGCAGGTCGATACGTATTTGAGGTCGGACTTTTCCCATTTTGAGTCGATTGAGCTGGCGATGGTTCACGCCAGTTCTAGAAAAATGCAGTACGCAGTCTCGTCCAACCCATTGATCATGGGGGATATTGTTAAGCAGCAGCTCAGCGTTACTGAGGTACGGTTCCTCGTCTGTCCCTTGAGCTCGTTGTTGTTCTGGTGATAGGGGTCTTGGGGCTTCGTAGCCGCGAGGATCAATGCCGTCGATTGTCTGGCGAAACAGCTTGCGGTCTTCGTCGGAAACATGGTCGTTATTGTTCATGGGGAGTCCTGTCAGTGGAGGAGTAGGCATGGTAGCATAGGCGCTTGCAGCATTAGGAGTGTTTTTATGAACCCAACCGAACGCCAAGCCGCGCTTACACATCTTACAACAGTAGCCGATTGGCTGCGTTGGAGCTTTACCATGCTCTCCAAGGCCCAAGTGTATTTGGGTCATGGGGTTGATTCTGTGTGGGATGAATCCTTGCAGTTGGTTCTTGGCGCTTTATCCTTACCTCTAGAATGCGATGAGGTGGTCTACCAAGCGGCACTGTTACCCGAAGAGCGCGAACGCATTTTTGACTGGGTTGAACGTCGAACTCTAAAGCGTGAACCGTTGGCTTACATCACTCAAACAGCGTGGTTTATGGGGATGCCTTTTTATGTGGATGATCGCGTGTTGGTGCCAAGATCGCCATTTGGTGAGTGGATCGAGCGTGGTTTTGAGCCTTGGGTCAATGCGGAACAAGTGCACCGAATTTGCGAGATTGGAACGGGCAGCGGGTGTATGGCAATTGCAGCGGCGATGGTGTTTGAGGATGCACAGGTTGATGCGGTGGATATCAGCGGCGATGCATTGGCAGTAGCCTCAAAAAACATTGAGGAATATGATCTCCAAGATCGAGTGAGGCTATTTGAAGGTGACGCTTTGTCTGCGGTGGGCGATCAGTGTTACGATATCATCATGAGTAACCCACCTTATGTGCCCGATGAGGAAGAAGCTGGTTTACCGGCTGAGTATCGGCATGAGCCTGCTAATGCTTTGTTTGCAGGTCATGATGGCATGGCGATTGTGTCAGGATTGATTGAGCAAGCGGCCAATCATCTGACGGATCATGGTGTGTTATTCGTCGAAGTGGGGCAGTTTTCAGAGGCGGTGACGCGTTTGTATCCTGATCTTCCGCTTACCTGGCTGTCTTGCGCACAAGGTGGTGAGGGAATATTTATGATAACAAAAGAACAACTGCTTAATGGGAGACAAACATGAGCCAAGGTTTTGATGTAGCGATTGTGGGTGCAACAGGTGCTGTGGGGGAAACCCTATTAGCCGTGTTGGAAGAGCGTCAATTTCCAGTGCGTCGTTTGCATGCACTTACGTCGTCACGTTCCGCCGGTAAAGAGATTCACTTTCATGGTGCGCCAGTGGTCTGTGAAGATGTGGAAAATTTCGATTTCTCTCAAGTGCAATTAGCCTTCTTTTCCGCAGGAAAAGCGTGTTCTGAAGCTCATGCTAGACGTGCTGTTGAAGCAGGTGTCACAGTCATTGATAACACCTCAGCGTTTCGTTACGACGATGACATTCCTTTGGTGGTGTCTGAAGTGAATGGCGATATGCTCAGCGAGTTGCCTTTGCCGGCGTTAATTGCTAACCCCAATTGTTCGACGATGCAAATGTGCGTTGCCTTGAAACCTATTTACGATAACTACGGCATTAAACGTGTGAATGTGTCAACGTATCAAGCTGTCTCTGGGGCAGGGCGAAAAGCCATGGACGAATTGGCTGATCAAACGCGACAACTTTTAGGTGGCAATGCGGTTGAACCATCCGTGTTTACCCATCAAATTGCGTTTAATGTGTTGCCGCATATCGATACCATGCAAGACAATGGTTATACCCGTGAAGAAATGAAAATGGTGTGGGAAACCAAAAAGATTTTCGGCGATGATAGCATTGAAGTGAATCCAACTGCTGTTCGTGTTCCTGTGTTTTATGGTCATAGTGAAGCAGTGCATGTGGAAACCAAAGAGCCTTTTGAGTTTGATGTTTTATGCAAGCAATTGGGTGAGGCTGAAGGCTTGGTGACGATGCCAAATCGCGATGACTTTATCACGCCCATTGCAGCAACGGATCGTGATGAGGTGTTTGTGGGGCGTGTTCGTCAAGACTTAACAAACTCCAAAGCGTTTAACATGTGGGTGGTGTCAGACAATATCCGTAAGGGCGCTGCGACTAATGCGGTGCAAATTGCTGAGCTTCTGCCTTTGGTGCAACCCGCTGAAATCACCTTGGTCCAGCCAGCTGCTGTGAATGTGATGCCAGGGGAGTCTGGGCTGGTTAATTGATACTCGCCATTGGAGCAGGGCGTGGCATTGCAATAACGGTATTAATTACGGTAGTGCGACTGTCTTAATTTTTTTACGCTGCTTTTATCCTCACTTTAGCGATGTTGTTTGAGTGAGCCACGATAAAAGGAGTCTCTTATGTACCGTTGCTTATCTGTTTGTTTAGCTGTGTCACTCTTAAGTCCTGCGGCTTTAGCGAAAGGAAAGGTTCACCATCGATCCAAGCCTGTCGCTCATGTTCTTAGTTCCCAAGCTGTTCCCATTAATACTGCCTCACTTAAAGAGTGGTTAAAACTACCAGGTGTCGGTGCAAAATGCGCTAAGAAAATTGTTAGCTATCGCGAAAAGCATGGTCCCTTTCGATCAGTCAATGATCTTCTAAAAGTTTCTGGTGTCGGCAAAGCCAAGCTCAAGCAATGGCAAAATAAACAAGCGGGGCATCCGTATGTGGTGCTGAGGGCTTTACAGTAAATATATTTATTTGACATATTTTAAAAAATGAAATATAGTGAAGACGTTGGGTGGCAGATTTCCATGTCTCGTTCAGCAGTGAAGCAGCTTAAAAAGCTCGATGCTTCGGTTGTCGATGCGTTACATGTGTTGATTCAAGATCTTAAGCGGCGAGGTCCTTTTCCAGGCTTTAGGTGGTCAAATTACTCGAAGCTTAAGGGGTTGATCGGAGATAGGCGACATTGCCACCTTATCAGGGGGAGGCCAACGTATGTATGTTGTTGGTCTGTGTTAAGTAAAAAAGATAAGACCATAGAGGTGTATTACATTGGGAGTCACGAAAAAGCGCCGTACTAGCTCTGAATCTGATGATTCGTTTCTGTATGTTCTCGATGCGGGGAAATTGTACGCAATCCCTAAGTCTGTTGCTAAAGCTTATGAGGTGGAAGTGAAAAGAGCACTTGAGCGTCCGAGGGGTGTGGATGCGTCTGATGTGTTTGATGAGCTGACTCGCGAGCATGGTAAAGCAGCAAGCCTGCTACGTGGCGTAAGGGTTCGCGAAAACTTGTCGCAGGTTGAATTTGCGAAAATGATTGGTGTGACGCAAGCAAACTTGTCAAACATGGAGCGAGGGAGAAGGGCAATTGGGAAAACCATTGCTAAGCGTATAGCTAGTGCTTTTGATGTGGATTATCGCTACTTTTTAGAGTGAGCCTTTAGGCTATTCATAATTAGCTGACAGTCGCGGATGTGTACATCTGTTGCTGCTGAGCAGCCGACTACAAACAGAGTATCGTTGTGCTCAAAGACAGCATGGATGGAGCGTGTGGAATGATTTTTGATGGTTTTGTGTCGCCAAAGAAAATGCCTTTCTTCGTAGACTTCTTGTCTGTTGGTGCTCATGTCGATGATTACGGCTTCATCGTCACCGAGTTCTTTTTTAAATAAAGCGAACACATGGATGTTGGATGTGTGCTGAGCTAGGTTTCTGACGTATTCCCTAGGATCCATGCTTGAATGAGGGATAACAAAAATGCTCACATTCGGTAAATTCATATCCATGTTGGGTGCAAATAACGCTGCCAGGTTTTTAATGGGTAGGTTAGAGCGTCTTGTCCATGAGCGAGGAATGGATAAGCTAACATTTTTGTTGATATGCACTGTTTGAGGGCTGTAGTCAGTGGCACTTATAGGTGCTGACAAAATGAGCCCAATGAGAGCGATTGCAGTGGTGAAAATTTTTTTCATGCTGTGTTCCTGATTGTGTTGTCATCCCTTTGAAAAAGGTGTTGTTGCATAATTCCTCTTTAGGTTGTCATCCCTTTGAAAAAAGGGATCCAGTTGGATTAAGCGCAGACAAAGTCTGCTCCATCAAGCGTTCAATGAACGCTTAAATGTGTAAACACTGATATAACTGGATTCCTGCTTTTGCAGGAATGACAGCAGAGAGAGAAGCAAAAAGGCTTGACTCTTAAGGCGGTAGATCCAATTGTATCAAATGTCGCCAAGGCCAGCACTCACACAGGAGTGATCTCAAGGGAATGGTGGACATTGTGCAAACATGCAAAAAGCGTGCCTGCGCTCCACGTCCATCTTAAAAGAGCAGTAGCGATTTGTCATCACGGTATTAATCACGGTGTTTGGTCGGATGGGTAATTGGTATTTTTTAGTGTTCGAGGTGTTGTTAGACTTGTTTTCTATAACTCCAGAGGTTATATTTAGGTTTGCATCGGGGGTAGCTGGATGCGTTTGTTTAAAACGAGGCGTTTTGCTAAATGGGCTCGAAAAGAGGGGGTTTCTGATTTGGCGTTAAGGAGGTTGGTCTCTGAGTTGGAGTCTGGTCTTCTTGGGGTTAGCTTGGGTGGCCCTTTGTTTAAGAAGAGGTTGCCTCTTAGGTCCCATGGAAAAAGTCGCGGTGCTAGGACGATATTGGCTTATAAGATTAGAGAAAAGGCATTTTTTATTTTTGGTTTTAACAAGTCAGTGAGTTCTAACATAAGTCAAGAAGAGTTATCAGCCTTAAAGAAGCTTGCGAAGCAGTTGTGTGAGTATACTGAATGTGAGCTGTCTGATGCGCTTGATGCTCGTGATATTGAGGAGATAAACGATGCCTAAGTCAAAGTTAATGGATGTTATCCATGGAACAGTAGCAGATTTGCATCGAACAGGTCTGGTTGATGATCAAACCATGCGAGAGTTTGATGCGTTGTGCTTACCAAAAGTGAAAGAGTTTACGCCAGCGCAAATTATTCGTCTGCGTAAAAAAAACAAAGCGAGCCAAGCGGTTTTTGCTGCCTACTTAAACACATCTCCATCAACCATACAAAATTGGGAGCAAGGGCAGAAGAAACCTAGTAGACTCGCGCTGAAACTGTTAAATCTAGTGGACCGTCACGGTTTATCACTACTAGCAGCGTGATGATGTATAGCCTTACCAAACCCATTAGCCGCCGACATTCGTAGGATGTGGCCATGGCTTTGTTTCAAAAGCTGAAGGAAGGGATTGGCTGCGTTCACGCCCAGTGTTGTGATCGGCTGACCACTGTGTTTTAGTTGCTTGTCGACGCGTTAAAATGTCCCTAGCAGAAACACTAACTGAGTTGGGTTTGATTCGCTGTGTCGTGTGTTGTTCAGAAGTCGGTGCTGCATAGACCTTATCGTTACCATGAATTTTATCGCTAGCTGATTGACGTTGTGCCATGCCCATCCCTAGTATTCCGCGATGCACTGCTTCTTGATCAACGGATGGTGTTGTTTCTTCAGGGTGATAGGTTTCAAGGTGTTGATTAGATGTTGTTGGGAAGTACGACTGAAAGCTTTGAGCTCGTAGCTTGCTTGCTTGAGGGTAGTGGGATTTAAAGGCAGGCTCTGACTGGCTTTTGGTGAGCTTTGCTGGCTCCTCAGCTTTCGCGTTTTCAGCAGATATATCGGCATCTTTAAGTGGCACAGCTTCAGGGCTTGATTCTCTACCCGCTGTTTCTGGAGCAACCTGGCTTGTTGGTGCTGGAGCAACGCTTTGTTTGGCTTTCTTATCGGCTCGACGCTGTTTATCGACTTTTATTGCCATCATCACAAGACCGACGATACCCATCGCAATGAAGATACCCGCTGTAGCTCCCAAGACATATGGGTTAGCAGATGACATTCCTACAGATAGCAAGGAAAAGGCAGTGATGCCGACTGCTAGCATCACAGAGGAGGTGATGAGTTTGGTTCGCTGACCATGCATTTGTTTGTTTAGTTTCTCAAGGGCTTGCTTGAGTTCTGGTTTTCGGGGGTCATTGTCGTTAAGGTCGTCATACTGATTTTGGACTTCCTTCATCTGTTTTTTTAGAGCGACCATTCTAGCGATCGTGAAACTGATTGCAGTCACTTGTTGAAGGGAGAAACTAACAGCAGCAACGGCGATGACGGCAGTAGGTTGTGATGCTAAGGCGATCATGACGCCACCAGCCGCACAACCAATCACCCCACTAATGATTTTTTCTAAGCCGTGTTCACCGTACAGAGCTTTTATAGCTTCTTTTTTTCCGCCTTGTTGTAGAGCGGTTAGTACGCCAGCGACTGAGCTAATCACGCTGATGCCGGAAAAGGCAATGGTGAAAGCGCCCATGTTGTTCTTGAAGAAGTCTAGGGCTGGAGCGGCAGTGCTGCTAAGGGTAGAGATTTGGTCAAACGCCAGTGAGGTAGCCAGTCCAAGGGTTTGGGCAATTTGAATGGTAGAGAAGACGTTCGAAGCAATGCCTAGGTCGCGTTCGCGTTTTTTTCGTTGTTTTTCTAGCTCGGCCCATGTTTTTAAGTGGGCGCTAGATCGAGATTGTTGGGCGTCGAATATCGCTTCGCTTGGCATGGATGGGGCCTCGTCATTAAGATGTTGTTTCTTTTCTCTAATACTTTATTATACCTTATTCATCTTGCAAATGCAATCTGGACCTATAAAAATCAAGGAGTTACATCACATGTTGACCGTTTGGGAGCTTTCCATCCGGCGCGGAGCCAAGCCCTTGTTTGCCCCTGTTTCGTTTCATTTACAGGCTGGCGAAGGTATTTGGCTGCAAGGGGATAATGGCTCGGGAAAAACATCCTTGCTTCAGTGTATTGCAGGCATTCAAGCCCTAGCTAGCGGCTCAATCACGTGGGATGAGACACCCGTAGCGGATATGGGATTGGCGTTTAATGGTCTGATGCATTATGTCGGACATGATGCTTTGATGCACCCCCAGCTGAGTCTTTTGGATAATGTGTATTTGGATCTAAGAACGGCGTTTGTCTCTGAGAAAGAGTGTTTGAGAACGATTAGGGATTGGGGTCTAACGATGGATCCTCATCAGTTAGTTGCCAATTTGTCTGCTGGTCAGAAGCAGCGCCTCGCATTGGCTCGCTTAAGTTTGTCTCGCGCGAAGCTTTGGTTATTGGATGAGCCTTTTGTCGCTTTAGATCGCGCATCGCAAGAGCGTCTCACAGTGGCTTGTCAGTCTCACCTGAACGATGGTGGTCTGCTGGTGATGACGAGTCATCAGGAACGACCTGGATTATCGTCTCATGTGGGAACTTACCGTTTGATACGGGAGGGAGAGGATGACTGACTGGCAATGTTTTCTTTGTGTCTGTCAGCGCGAGTGGCGACTGATGTATGCGCGTTTGGGTGAGCTGATTCAACCCGTTTTATTTTTTGCTTTGATTGCTTGCTTGATGCCTCTGGCTTTGCCTGTCTCGCCACGCTTGCTTCAAATGATGGGTCCAGGTGTGTTGTGGATGGCTGTCTTGCTAGCCATGCAGTTATCTCTGTTAAGTGGTTTTTCGGATGATTATCGGCAAGGGACATTGTCGGTGTGGCTGATGTCGCCATTTCCTTTGTCGTGGGTTTTATTGGCGGTGTTTGTGTGCCGCTGGGCACGTTTTATGGTGCCGCTTTTGCTGATTTATCCCTTGTTGGCAATGATGTATCACTTTTCTCTTCATGCAATGGCGGACAGTGAGTTGGCTGTATTTTGTGGTAGCTGGGTGGTGTTTGGTTTGGGCTTTATCCTAAGTGGTTTGCTGGTGCGTCTGCTTAGAAGAGGATGGCTGCTTAGTTGTTTGAGCCTGCCTTTGTCGGTGCCGCCGCTTATCTTAGTGGCAAGTATTGGGCGCTTAGCGCAGGAGGGGAGCCCGCTGCTGGGACCTATGGCCTGGCTGGGTGTTTTGGCGTTAGCTGTTGTTGCCTTGGTGCCTTGGTTAACTAGCCTCGGTATTCGTTTGGCGTGGCAGTGTGACGAGTCTCTGGGTAGCTTGAAGCTCAAAGAAGAGGCCCTCTTGCGAGAGGGGTTAAAAGTTGACCACACTGAGACAGAATGAGGGTGCCTTGGTATAATGCGCTTCGTTTCAGAGTGATTGTTTGAGGAATAGCCATGTGGGCATGGGTACATCGTTTAGGGGCTCCAGAACGAAGTTTTTCTATATGTGAGCGCTACAAGCCTTGGTTGGGCTGGCTGAGCCTGTTGTTGTTTTGTGTGGCTGCGTACGAGGCTCTGTGGGTTGTGCCAGCGGATTATCAGCAAGGTGACGCTTACAGAGTTCTGTTTATTCACGTGCCTTGCGCCATGTTATCCTTAGGCTGTTACGCAGCGATGACGGTTGCTGAAGTGGTTGCTTATGTGTGGGGCTTAACGATAGCGTCTATTGTGTCACGTTTGCTTGCTCCTTTGGGCTTGGTGCTTACCTGCCTTACCTTAATGACCGGTAGTCTTTGGGGTAGGCCAACCTGGGGTACATACTGGATTTGGGATGCAAGGCTGACGTCCGAGCTCATTTTAGGATTTATCTACTTGGGCATTATTGCTCTGAGGGGAGCGTTACCAAACACACGTGCAGCAGAGCGTATCATCGGCTTGTTAACTTGCATAGGCGCGATCAATTTGCCGATCATTCATTATTCGGTGCAGTGGTGGCATACCTTGCATCAGGGAGCGACTGTTTTACGATTGGGCAAGCCAAACATGGCTCCAGAGATGCTACCTCCTTTGTTTTTTTTCATCGTTGCTTTTGTGAGTTTCGCAGCGTGGTGGGTGATGACTCATGCTCAACGAGCCTTACTGATAGCTAAATGTGATACACAATGGGTAAACGCCTGGTTAAAGAGGAAGTCATCATGACACACTGGAAAAACCTTCATGATTTTCTAGCGATGGGTGGTTATGCCACAACAGTCTGGTCTTCGTATGGGTTAGTGGCTGTTAGCATCGGTGTGTTGGCTTTGAGCGCTAAAAAAAGGCTTAAGCGATTAGTGTCTGCGTTAAAAAACCGTGTGGAGAATCCATGATGTCAGTTGTTCGTCGAAGACGTATTAGAGTGATTATTTTGGCTGTGATTGTGGCTGCAGCTATTGTTTCTCTTGCTTTGCTTGCCTTGCGTCAAAACATTGATGTGTATTACACGCCGCACCAACTGGTTGAAGGTAAGGTGTTTCCCAGTCATACGATTCGTTTGGGCGGCTGGGTGAAAAAGCATAGCATTGTGCACGATATCAATAGCACGCGCATGCACTTTCTCATCACTGATCATATGCAATCTGTGCCAGTTGATTACAATGGTTTGTTGCCAAGCTTGTTCCGAGAAGGTCAAGGGGTGGTTGTTGTGGGTCATTTTGTGAAAGGGCGTTTTAAGGCAAAGGAAGTGCTGGCAAAGCATGATGCCAATTATCATCCTCCTGGTATGCCTAGAGTGAATAAAATGGATCCCCAGCGGATTCGCTCCGCGAACCGGGGGACGTCTGGTGGTGGGATTCGCTCCGCGAACCGGGGGAAAACCCCCAACACGTCCCACGCGTCTGCTTCAGCAGATCCGGGGGATCCAAAAGAGCTTGGAGACTCTAATGCTCGGTGAGTGGGGTTTCTTTGCGCTGCTCATGGCTGCGATGTTGGCAGTGTTTCAGATTGTTTTGCCTTGGTGTCGAGAGCGATTTTATTCCTTAACCTTGCGTTTATCTCTGGCGCAGTGTGTCATGATGCTAGTTTCGATAGGGTGTTTAGGCGTTGCTTTTTTAAAGAATGACTGGACCTTACGCTACGTGGCGATAAACGCCAATGCGCTAATGCCTTGGTATTATCGTTTATGTGCTGTGTGGGGTGCCCACGAAGGGTCGATGCTTTTGTGGGTGACAATACTTACCGTATGGATGGCCGGTATCGCGTTATTCTCAAAACGTATGCCACTTGCCATGCGTGCCCAGTGTGTCAGCGTATTAAGCGTGATTGCGTTTGGTTTTTATTTGTTTATTGTTTTCACGTCCAATCCATTTGCTCGTTTATTAGAGACAGTTCCTTCCCATGGCATGGGTTTAAATCCCTTGCTTCAAGACCCAGGCTTGGTGAGTCATCCTCCCATGCTTTACACCGGTTACGTTGGCTTTTGTGTGTCTTTTGCGATGGCTGTGGTTGCTTTAATCAATGGGCGTTTGGATGCTAGCTGGGCGCGTTGGGCTAGACCCTGGACCTTAGCCGCGTGGGGGTTTTTGACCTTAGGTATTGTGCTTGGCAGTTGGTGGGCTTACCGTGAGCTCGGCTGGGGTGGCTGGTGGTTCTGGGATCCTGTAGAAAATGCCTCGTTTTTACCGTGGTTGGCGGGAACTGCCTTATTACACTCTCTGATTGTGACTGAAAAACGCCAAGTAAGTCGAGCATGGACAGCCTTGTTAGCCTTGTCTGCTTTTTGTTTAAGTTTGTTAGGTACGTTTTTGGTGCGTTCTGGAGTGTTGATTTCAGTTCATGCCTTTGCCTCGGATCCCAAACGGGGCTTGGTGATGTTGGCGTTTCTAGGTGTGGTGGTCAGCGCTTCTTTGTTGTTGTATGCATGGCGTTCTCATCGCTTGATTGCGCAAGATCATTTAGCCATTAAATCCCGCGAGATGTTATTGATGGCGAATAATGTCATCGTTTTTGTGGCGATGCTGACTGTGTTGTTGGGAACCTTGTATCCCTTAGTCATTGATGCGTTGGGTTGGGAGAAAATATCTGTTGGCGCCCCTTACTTTAATACGATGACCTTACCGATGTTTTTACCGATGTTGTTGTTGATGGGTTTTGCGCCGTATGTGCGTTGGCGAGGAACGCAGTTGATTGTAGGCTGGAAGCCTTTGGGTGTTATCGCTGGATTAGCATGCGTGTCGGTGTTAGGCGTGTTTGCTTTGTTAAGCTATCACTGGTCTTTCCTATCAGCGATAGGCATCGTGTTTGCGGTCTGGTTGCTCATGACTAGCGCTTGGTCGATACAATTAAAGCGGGAGCAGGGCGCAGCGCCACTCGCCCATCGATTGCCGATGCTAATGGCTCATATGGGTGTTGCGGTGACAGCGCTTGGCGTTATTGTTGCATCCACGCAAAGTAAGGAGTCCTTGTTGTCTATGCAAGTCGGTGATACAGGCAGTCTTGCTGGTTATACCATTACGTTAAAAGGCTTTCATCGGCGACATACATCGAATACGCAAATCACTCAGGCAGATGTTGCTTTAAGTTCTGAGGGGAGATGGATTGCCACCTTGCACCCAGCTCAAAACTATTTTCCTGCTGCCGGCATGACCATTGCTAAAACGGATATGGCCATTAATGCCTGGCGAGATGTGTATGTGGCCTTGGGGGCGCAACAACCGGATGGCCGATGGGGCGTGCGTTTTTATGTGAAACCATTGGTGCGTTGGATTTGGTTTGGGGGTTTATTGATGGTGTTAGCAGCCTTGATTGGTGTTTGGAAACAAAGGAGAGCGTCATGATGATGAGTCGCGGCCAGCGTGTGGGCATGACAGTGCTTACCATCGCTGTGTTCTTTTCACTGTTGTGGGTTAGCTTGCATCATGATCCTCATCGTTTGAAATCTGCATTGATTGGTAAAACAGTGCCGGTGTTCCAAGCAGACGATATTGCTGGAAAGCCACTTAATCAAACCTTGTTTTACGGAAAAATAACGGTATTGAATGTGTTTGCTTCGTGGTGTGATACCTGTGCCGTTGAGCATGTGTTTTGGATCAATCGATCGATGCCCTCTGACGTTCAACTTGTTGCGTTAGATTACATGGATTCACCAGAAAAAGCTGCGGAGTTTTTGAAAGATCATGGTAACCCCTACGATGTCGTGATCAGTGATCCCAAAGGAAAGCTTGGGATCGATTTTGGTGTGTACGGTGTTCCTGAAACCTATTTAATTGATCAAGCAGGAGTGATTCGTTTTAAGCGTGTTGGTGTGGTGACAAGCAACCAATGGAAGCAGGTATGGTTGCCTCGAATACGATCTTTGGAGGTTTCTCATGCGTCGACTTAGTGTGATTGTCTTGGGTGTGTTATTAGCGGTAGGAGCATACGCTGCTGATCACTATCCTTTTAAAGACCCAAAAAAGCAAAGGCAGTTTAATGAGCTTACGCATACCTTTCGGTGTTTGGTGTGTCAAAACGAAGATTTAGCAGCCTCTCAGGCAACGCTTGCGATGCGATTAAAAGATCAGTTGTATGAGATGGTCAACAAAGACATGACTACACCTCAAATCAAACAGTACATGGTGCATCGGTACGGTGATTTTATCATGCTTAAGCCGCCTCTTGTGCCACGCACAGCGTTGTTGTGGTTCTTACCTGTCTTGCTTTTGTTAGTTGGTGTGTTGATTTTATGGCGCATGCATCGTCGAGGAGGGCGCTAAATGATTTGGTGGTGGCTTCTGGGAATGTTTTCAGTTCTCGGTATCGCAGCATTGTGTGTGCGTGTGTCGGGTAAGGACGCTGGGTTGGTGTTTGCAGGTGTGAGTGTCTTAGCTGTGCTTGCCTATGTGTGTTTAGGTTCCTTTCCAGCCTTGGATCATCACTGGAAGGCAGTCAAAGAGCAGCAGACCGCAGAAGCGCTGCTAAAAACCTTGCCGTCAAAGACCGTTGTTATTGATCGATTAGAAGCGCTATTAAAGCATGATCCTAACCGACCCAAAGGATGGGCGTTGCTAGGTCGTATTAGGATGAGTCAAGGTAAGGTAAAAGCATCTATCAAAGCCTACCAAAAAGCCTGGGAGTTAAAACCCACTGAGATCGCTTATGCGATCGGTTTTGGTGAAGCTCTTTTACTTAATGATCAGACCTTGCCGAAAGCAGTACGAGTGCAATGTGAAAAAGCGCTGAAAAACACGGAGCATGCTTCCGAAAAAGCAGTCCTGCTTAATCTCTTAGGTATCAATGCTTACAAAGAAAAACGCTTTAAAGATGCGATTACCTACTGGCAAAAAGCCTTAGCCTATTTTCCAGCAGAAAGCAGTGACGAAAAGCAGTTGCTAGAGATGATACATAAGGCGCAGATTGAAGATTAATTTGTTGCTTTCGAATAATCACGTATTTTTAGGCGGTCGCTTAATAACATTTTGAGGAGTTTTTGTCTGATCTTGTGTTAACAGCCTATTTTTAGAGTTTTCTTTTGCTCTCTTCTGATACTTTTTATGAGTCATGACTCCCATAACGATCATGCCGATACCAGCAACAGCGCCAAAAGCCAATGAGGCGATAACCATACCTGAGCTTGATCCCATGGTTGTTGCTACGGCAGAGATAGCTGTGCTAGCAGTCATCGTGATGGAGCTTGCAAGGGAACTAATGCTTATGATGGCCCAAATACCTGCTGCTACGCCTGCACCTGTTTGCAAAACCCCACCAACGATATTGATAGTTGCCATCGCTTTTTCAAGTTTGGGGTGTTTTTCCAGCCACTGTTTTATTCCCTGAATTAACACTAAAACAGGATTGATTTTGAAAAGCTCGTCCGAACGTGTCTTCACAGGTATCGTATTATCGTTACGATTAGTAGGTAGAATCGTCAAGCCATCTGGGATAGGATGCGTTGGTCCCTGTTTTTTTTTCTTCTTTTTATCATTAGGCACGATCCAGCTCCAGACACGTTCTCATCTCACTTTATTATAGATGAGCGGGGTATCCGATTTCCTGTTTTTTAGATATGCTGTTGAATTTGAATAGTTATTCGGTAAGGCCCAAGGCGTCTATCGAAGCATCGGGATAGCGTATGGCTAATGCTATTTGGCAATCAGCTCTGGAGCTTGATTTATTTTGGTATAGTGGATATTCACTGAAAAAACCATTTAATTTGCTGCAAGCTTTTAGTATGGTTTTTGCTTCTGGTGAAGAGATGGTACGTTTGTATTTGGTGAGTACTTCGTTATAGTAAGCAGTATGCCAGGCAAAGTAGATAGTAAAAAGTAGTGTAGCGGCCATAAAGAGTGATGCAAAAACGGAGTTGGTGATAACTCCCCATTGAGGGAGATTTGTTAGAATCGGGGTTAGCGCCCAAATCGTGCATCCAATAAAGCCTGTTAAGGATCCGATTAAAAAGCCACCGCCAATTTTCATGAGTCTGTCTGAACACTCTTTGATGCTTGGAATTGGGTGTTGAATAAAATCTAACTTCTTAGGATCGGATTGGTGTCGCTCGATCAAGGCTATAGGGTAATTTTTCCAAAAATCAGAGATAAAATGCTTATTGAGTAGCCTGGAAAGCTGTCTAAAGGTGAGAGAGTGAAATGTGGATGGAAGTGTATGCTGGTGTTGGATTAATGCTTTTCTATTTGATTTATCCCAACTAAGATCAGAAGCCCAGTATTCCATCAGTTGGGAAAATGTTCCACCCTCGATTGGTGTTAGTGTTGGCATAGATTGGTCGCGGTTTTCGAGGTGCTTTCTGTAGCAAGATTGAATTTTTCTAGCAAAATTAAAGTCACCATTGCTCATAGCGTTTCTCGCATTTTGTAGTAGCTCTAAGATGTTTGTTTTAAACGAGTTATATGATTTTTTGTTGTATTCCTTGCTTTTAAATAGGGTTTTCAGTTTTAGGTAATCAAAGTAAGACAAATATTTTACACCATCCCTCATGACTGTTACCGCTTGGCAGGCTTGAGGGTAGGATAAGGGCAAGGATGCGGCGATAATTTGGTTGATGTATGGAGCGTATTGACGTGGGTGCATCTCTCGGATCAGCGAATTGAGCAGCGCCACATCATCAGGTGATTGAATGTTGCTTGCGATGAAGGCGAGAGCTTTCTCGGCTGCTTCTTGCGTGGCAAAAAAAGATGGTATCTTTAGTGCGATGCGATAGCCCCAACTCTTCCGTTTAATGTTGTCAGCTGATAGCAATGTGTTGCACACATCTTGACGCTTTTCATGATCACTTAAGGCAAGGATAAGTGTTTGGAGTGCATGTATTAGATTCAGGGGGGTTTTATCTGTTGGGAGTTCTTGAAATTGATTAAGTTGTTCTTTGACAGTGAGCGCTATTAAATCTTGATCTAATAAGCTTGAGTCAACAACACTAATGAGCACCGTTGCGGCTTGATAGCTGAACTTTCCTGCGGGATCTGATATTTTTTCATTTATATATCTTGTTAACGGGTTGTCATGGCCGTGAATAGTGTTGTATTGCTTGATCCCTTTCTGTAATAAGGTAAGCGTTTCTTTATCTATGTTGTAGGTAGCACATAAATGAATGGCACTCTTAAGGAGTATAACTGAACTATCAGACAACATGACGGATGTTGATAAGGATATATAAAGCTTTATTAGCTCGCCTAAGGAAGCGTTTTTTTTCGTAGGATCTAATTCATGGCTGGAGCTTAATAGGAGTTCTTTTGTATCGTGGGAAAAGCGCACAATTTTGCATAGGCTTGATCTATTAACTATCTGTTTAGAGATTGCATAAAGTGTTTTGATCAGGGCTCTTGTTACTTGGTCGTTGTTTGGGTTAAAATCTGAGTTTTTTTGTTTCTCTTTCAGGTAAAGCTGGTGAAATTTAATGAGTTGCGTTATATGCTCGTTGTATTGAAAGGTGTAGAGTGCTGCGTGTTCTGCAGCGATTCTTATCATTGTTAGCAAAGTGATTTTGAGTATCTCTGATCTATTTCGTGATTTGCGAGAAAGTGTGTTGCTCAATCTGTAGGGGAGATTGTCTATGTAGTTCAATGTGGCAGCAGATATGCTTAACTCATCGTTTCGTTCAAGTTGAGCTCTGTTGTTCAGCAGAGATACGATTTCCCCATAGAGTGCTGTATCAGTTCTGCCAGCGTAAAAATACTGATCGCTGATTTTTGAGAATAAGAAAAAGAGCATCTGATTAATATCCTTATGCCGTTTCTCAACTATGTTCAGTAGGTGCGAAATATGTGACACACCATACTCAAGATGCTTCGTAATTCGTTGTAGTATCAATTGTGTTTGAGGTATTGCAGGTATCAGCATATCTAGGGCTGTTTTGTGGATAGTCTTACAAATGTCATCGCAAGCCGCTTTTCTCTTTAGAGTTTTGTAAATCTCAAGCAGTAGCTCAGTGATTATTTCTAAATTGGGAATTATGTATGGTCCAAAAAACCTTTCTCGGATATATATCGAGCACATTGACGCTAGGACTTTTATGTGTTTTGTATCTATATCGTTTCTTCTGTTTTGAAGGATGTGAGTGATGATGTTGAGCTTATATAATGCGAAGCAAATGTTAATTCTGAGGTAGGATGCATCCTTGATGTATAAAATTATGTTTTCTATAAACAGGTTTAGATTTTCAGAAGAGGCCTGCGCGAGAGATAGTCTGATGTCTTCGGAATCCATTATATCAAATACTGACGCCGTTGTTGTCGGGAATGGGTCACGTGAGTTCCAATATGCTTTTTGGTTAAGTGCTTTGCTTTTATAGTTAGCATGCGCCGTTAAGAGGGTTAGCGAATGGGGCAAGGAGTGGTTGTTGGCAAGCTTTGTAAAAATAGGTAATGATGGAATTCTCAAGTCAGTAGAAAGAAGCTTTGTTAATAGTGTTTCAAGAGTGCTATGATTCTTTGTGTCAATAAGTGTCGAAATAGTGTTTTTTATAAGAGCCGGTTTGCACGCGATAAATGCGATAATGTAATTTAAGTCATCCTCGATTGGGAGAAATTGTCCAACTTGAAGCAGGAGTTGCGTCGGAAGCTTAGAATAAATGGGTCTTGTTGGGTGTCTTCTCACTTGCGTATCCCTAGGTATCAATAGCTGCTAATTGTAACAAATGCTATTAAAGTTATCAAATAGAGTTTGTTGGCCCGTTAAGACCCAAGGTTGCTATTTGAGCATCGGGGTCGCGAACAGCTAATAATACTGAGCAATCAGCCCTGGAGTTTGATTGTTCGCTGTATTCTGGATGCTCATTGAAAAATCCATGGAGTTGCGTGCAGGTTTTTAGAATGTTTTGTGTTTTTTCTTGAGAAATGAAGCGTTTATACCTGGTGAGAGCTTCGTTATCGTAAGCAGTATGTATAGCGAAGAAGACGCTAAAAACCAGTGTAGCAAGTATAGACAAGGAAGCAAAAACAGAGTTAGTGATAACTCCCCATTGAGGAAGGATTGTTAGAATTGGAGTAAGCGACCAAACGGTGGAACCAACAAAGCCAGCAAGACACGCGATTAAAGGGCCTGCATTGCGCTTCATCATTGAGTTTACGGATTCTCTGATTGAGGGTTTCTGCACTCGAATATGGCCTAATTCAATCGTGTTGCTGTGATAGAGCTGCCCTAAACCCTGGGGGTGATTATTGATATGGTCGTTATTAAAATTCTTTTCAATCATTTGGCATAATTCTCTAAAAGAGAGAGAGCGAAATTTGGATGGAAGTGTATACTGATGTCGAATTAATGCTTTTCTATTTGATCTATCCCAACTAAGATCAGAAGCCCAGTACTCCATCAGTTGAGAAAATGTTCCGTCCTCGATTGGTGTTAGTGTTGGCATAGATTGGTCGCGGTTTTCGAGGTGCTTTCTGTAGCAAGATTGAATTTTTCTAGCGAAAATAAAGTCACCATTGCTCATAGGGTTTCTCGCATTTTGCAGTAGCTCTAAAATGCTTATTTTAAACGAGTAAAACGTTTCGTTATATTCCTTTCTTTTAAATAGAGTTTGTAGCTTTAGGTGCTCAAAGTAAGGTAAATATTTTACACCATCCCTCATGATCGTTACCGCTTGGCAGGCTTGAGGGTAGGATAAGGGCAAGGATGCGGCGATAATTTGGTTGATGTATGGAGCGTATTGACGCGGGTGCATCTCTCGGATCAGCGAATAGAGCAGTGTCACATCATGCGTTGATTGAATGTTTTTTGCCATGTAGGCGAGTGCTATCTCGGTTGTCGCTTGCGTGGCAAAGAAAGAAGGTATCTTTGGCAAGATGCGATAGGCACAACTTCTCCGTTTAATGTTGTCAAGTGATAGCAATGTGTTGCCCACATCTAGACGCATTTGATGATCACTTAAGGCGAGTAAAAGCGTTTGGAGTGACTGTATTAGCTCCAGAGGGTTTGAATCTGTTGACTGTTCGTAAAACGTTTTAAGTTGAGGGCTTATGGTATTAATGATTATGTCTTGATTTAATAAACTTGAATCAATAACGCTTATGAGCATCGTTATTGTTTTATAGTTGACCTTTTCTCCTGATGGGTGTTGTATTGTATCGTATATGTATTTAGTTAGTAGGTCGTCAGGGTCATTAAGAGCGTTGTATTGTTTGATGCGGTTTTCTAATAAGGAAAGTGTTTCTTTTTCTGAGTCATGGGTAGCACATAAATGAATGGCAATCTTAAGGAGTTCGGCTTCTTCATCACACAGCATAACGGATTGTGATAAGGATATATAAAGCTTTATTAACTCGTCTAAGGAGATAGTGTTTTCCCTAGGAGTTAATTCTTGGTTTGAACTTAACAGTAGTTCTTTTATACCGTGGGCAAAATCCACAATCTGACATAGGTTTGAATCGTTGTCTGTGTGTTTAGTGATTTCATCAAGTGTTTTAATAAGGGCTTTTATGACTTGGTCGTGGTTTGGGTTGAAATCTGTATCTTGTTGTTTGTGTTCTAGATAAAGTTGATGAAAACTAATGAGCTGAGATACCTGCTCATTGTGTTGATAGCGTGCGCGCAAGCTGTGAGGTGTAGCGACTCGTATCATTGCTAGCAAGGTGATTTTTAGTCTCTCTGATCTATCTGGTGCGTTGCGAGAAAGTGTTTCTGCTAATGTGTTGGGGAGGTTGTGCGTTAAGCTCAATGCTTCAGTAAGCACTTCTGGAATACTGTTTTTTTGTAGTTGAGCTCTGTTCCTTAGAAGAGATACGATTTCCCTATAGAATGCTGTATCAGTTAATTCAAAAAGAAGATGCTGGTCTATGATGTCCCTGTGTAATTGGCATAGCGTCTCATTAACAACTTCATTTGGCTTATCAATAATGTGAACTAGGTGTGATATATGTGAGGCGCCGTACTTAGTATCCTCATCAACTTCGTTTCTAATGGTATCTATCGGAGGTCTTGCAAAATTCAGTATACTGACGGTGGTCTTATAGAAAGTATCGCAAGTTTTCAGATAGCCCACTTGTCTTTTTAGGGTATTGTAAAGGCGATGCAGTAACTCAGTGGTTGTTTGTAAGTTGGTATCTATATCACGATCATAAAGTCGTCGAGTAATATGAGTCAAGTATATGATCGTTAAATTGTCTAGGTGTTTTGTGTCAATATCATTGCTTCTGTTCAGTAGGATGTGTGTGATGATTTTATTCAGATTCGAAGGGAGGTGATGGGAGTCTAATCTTAAAAATTTATGTGCCTGGATGTGCTGAATTGTTATTCCTATAAACGCGTTTAGATTTTCTGAAGAGGCTTGTGCGATAAGTGGTGTAATGTTTTCGGACTGAAGTGCACATATTTTCTCTGCTGTTGTTGTAGGGAATGGATCACGTGATTTCCAGTATGTTTTTTGATTAAGTGCTTTGCTTTTATAGTTAACATGCGCCGCTAAGAGGGTTAGCGAATGGGGCAAGGAGTGGTTGTTGGCAAGCTCTGTAAAAATACGTAACGATGGAATTCTCAGGTCGGTAGAAAGGAGCTTTATTAATAGTGTTTCAAGAGCGCTATGGTTCTTTGTGTCAATAAGTGTCGAAACAATGAGCTCAAGAAGATCAGGGTTATACGTGCTAAATGCGATGCCGTAATTTAAGTCATCCTCGATTGAGAGAAATTTTCCGGTATGAAGCAAGAGTTGGGTTGGAAATTTTTTTGGAAGCTTGACATGTTTGGGTATTGTTGGGTGTCCTCTCACTTGCGTCTCCCTAGGTATCAATAGCTGCTTATACTAACAAATACTATTAAAGTTATCAAATAGAGTTTGCTGGTGTGTGTGATATACTCTGCCAGTCGTTATTTGTGTAAGGAATGCCATGCTTCATGTTCAAAACCTAAGCCTTCAGTTGGGCGGTAAGCAGCTGTTTGATAAGGTTGGTTTTTCTATCGAATCTGGTGAAAAGGTTGCTATTATTGGCAGAAACGGAGCCGGGAAATCGTCGCTCTTGCGGGTGATAAGTGGTGATATGCAGCCTGATTTTGGTTCTGTGGACTCAGGTTCAAGTGTTGTTGCGACGCTCGCTCAAGAAGTGCCAGAAGGGGGTGAGGGCAACTTGCTAGATTACGTGCTGGCTGCCTTAGATGATGAGCTTCGTTGGGATAGGCAGCATAAAGCGGTACCTCTGTTAGAAGGCCTGCAATTAGACCCTGATGCAGACATGGCTCATTTGTCAGGAGGTGAATGGCGACGCGTATTGTTGGCTCGAGCCTTGATTCAAGAGCCAGATATCTTGTTGCTCGATGAGCCAACGAACCACTTGGATATGCCTTCCATTCAGTGGTTGGAAACGTTTCTAAAAACTGCTCGCATGACGGTGCTTTTTATTACTCACGATCGAGCTCTTCTACAAGCAGTTGCTACCGCGATTCTCACCGTAGATGTGCATGACGTCACGGTTTGGCGAGGAACCTATCGCGGTTATTTGTCACATCAAGAAACGGTACAAGCAGCTCGTGAGAAAGCCAACGCTGACTTTGATAAGCGTTTGGCGCAAGAAGAGGTGTGGATTCGTCAAGGGATACAAGCGCGTCGTACGCGCAATGAAGGTCGTGTTCGTGCCCTAAAAGCGATGCGTCGAGAATATGCTGCTCGTAAAGACAATGTGGGTCAGGTGAGTTTGGCTCAGCAAGAATTAACCCATTCTGGCAAGTTGGTGTTTGAGGTTGACCGCCTCAATTATCGTTTGGCTGATCGTGTGTTGATTGACGATTTTTCGTGTTTGGTGGCAAAGGGAAGCAAAATTGGGATCGTTGGTCCTAATGGCATAGGCAAAAGCACCTTGATTCGTTGCTTGTTAGCTAAGCTTGAGCCGACCTCTGGTTCTGTCAAGCACGGCACAAAACTGGAGATCGCCTATTTCGATCAAAGGCGCCAAACGCTGAATGACAATGATACGGTGTTAGATGCAGTGGCGGGTGGAACAGACACAATCACTATCGGCGGTGTTAAGAAGCATATTTATAGCTATCTGCAAGATTTTCTCTTTACACCTGACAAAGCGCAAGCTCGAATCGGTACCCTTTCTGGTGGAGAACGAAATCGTGTGTTGCTAGCTAAACATTTAGCTAAACCGGCTAATTTACTAGTGCTTGATGAACCTACGAATGATTTGGATATTGAAACCTTGGAGCTTTTGGAAAGTTATTTGAGCGAGTACCAAGGCACCGTACTTTTAATCAGTCACGATCGATCGTTTTTGGACAACGTGGTCACACACAGCTGGGTCTTTCGAGGCAATGGTGTTATCGAGCAGCACGTGGGTGGCTTTCAGGAGTCCTGGTTGGCGCCGATCAATGAGAGCGAGCGACCTCCTGTGTTAGCGAAAAAAGACATGCCAGCAGTGAGTTATGAGGAGCGCAAAGAATACAATCGCTTACCGGATAGAATTGCGAATCATGAGAAGAAAATTGAGGTCCTGCACGAATCGATGGCAGATCCTAGTTTCTACGAGCAAGAACCTTCAAAAATTCAAGCGGTTCAAGAAGAGTGCGAGCGTTTGGAAAAAGCTTGTGAGGCATTGTATGAGCGCTGGGCTGAGCTAGAAGAAAAAATGAGTTAAGCCGACATCTGGCAGCACGAGAGAATCTGTACTATAGCTACCCAGGTCATCATACCAGGGAGGGTACAATCATGGTGTCAAACTTATTCGGTCGCGATGTCTGTGATCACGCTAATCAACCCAAGAAGAATAATAAAGAACATCACGATCCTGATTTGGATAGCGTGTTGGAACGTAACTCATCGTATAGCTTGTTTAATGAGTTGATGGATAAAAGCATCGCTAAAAATGAGGGTGAGGGATTTACGCCTTAAGATTCACACGTCCCCCGGTTTCCAGTTGGGGAGAGCATCACTTCGACCGAATTCGATTCACCTGAAGTTGTAATCGATCACGTTGTTTTTCCCATTGGTGAATACGATCGTTTAGGTCTTCTATCGCGTAGCGATCGTGTCGATTAGCTTCTCTTGCTATGCGCCGGGAGGCTCGTGTTGATTCAGGTCGATTCATCTCTCGTAAACGTCGATTAATCTCACGTTTTTTGTGATGAATGTCAGCGTGTGCATTCGAGATGCGTCGGTTCACGTCATCGAGTTGGTTTTGTACGTCTTGAATCGCGTCGTAAAGACGTCGCCCATCATCGTAGGCATTTCGGAAAGCAATCGCGCGATTGGCAGGACAGAAGTTGGGGAAGGGTTTTCCAGATCGACCTAAGTTGTATCCACTGTCGGGTACACAGAATTTGCGTATCCCGCGTCGCCAGGATTGCTCAAAAGGTCCAGCCAAATCAGTTGGGCACACATGGTTGTAGGTTTGTCCTTGTGTGCCTAGCAGGTAGCCATGGGGGGCTTTGCAAAAAAAGCGTGTCCCTGCGCGCCAACCTTTTTGGTAGGCATGAGTGTTGACGTCAATTTTAAATCTGGCACAGTCTGCGATGTCTTGGCTGAGGTTACGCTGAAAACGCCCATGGGCACCGTCATCGTAGCCCACATTGTTCCAATCCATGTTCAAACATTGCGCTTGTGTGAGATGCGGGGTACAAGCGGTGCAAAGAGCGCTCAGGAGGAGGGGGGTGGTGATGAGAAATGATCGTTTTAGCATTCTAAGTGTTCCTTAATTAGGGAGGGCGAGGGTTGAGTCAGGATAAAGCATTGCTTGTCAGCACGCAATTAGCCCACTTAACTGCTTCTTAAGTAAATTTACTAAGGATTTTTTAAGCTTTTCGGGTTAGGATGAAGCTGGTGGCACTGTGTCACCACCAGATGCGCGATGTAACTTACTGATTGTAGGGTAGTATGAGTAAATATCAGAGAGAAGATCATCATGGGGTTATTAGTATTCCTGGGAACGTTCCTTCCTGCCGTTTAAGTAGACGTCAACGTCGCATTGCCATGTTTGTTACGATACCTCTTCTAGGTGCGGCTGTTGGTGCTGCTACCGGTGTAGGAGTTGATGCAGCGGTGAGTGCCTCTAGTGCAGCTCTTATGGCTAACTTGACTCATTCGGCTAGTGAGTATGCTATCGAGGCCACGCTTTCCACAGAAGCCCATATAGCCATCGGTATTGCTATTGGTTTTGCGGTTTTGTTATTGGCAGTAGGTATTGGGTTTGTTGTCACCCAAAACAAAAAGAAACAGAAAGCTCGTAGCATGCATGACCATCCAAGATCCTTCGAATCAAAATCATCCATGTTTGGTAAGCACATTCATACCGTGAGTGGTAGAAATCGGCTTGTCAAAATTTCAATGGCTAACCCTCAACGAGAAAAAGAAAGCAAGTCAAGCTATCATAGGCGTCTGAAAAGCCTTTTGCGAAAAGAGGAGCAGGCTCGACAAGCAGCTAAAAAACCTAAAAATGTTTGGTGTGTTCGCTGATATATGAATTGATATCAGCAAGCAGGCTTTGTTGATCAGGGTTGAGTTCTACTATTGCTTGAAGGCATTGCTTGACGTTAAATCGTGGTTTCCCTTTGTAATCTAGCACTGGTGAATCACTGTCACTCCAAACAGAACTCAAGTATTCATCGAAGACAGCTTGATGTTCACCTAAGTTTAATCCTAATCGACCAAGAACACGAACAAAAAGAGTGTAGTAAAGCGGATTTGAGATCTCATCCAGTAAAGCCACTTTTCCGTCGCAATTAGCTTCTTTAAAGCGTTGATTCATGCGATTGTCTTCAGGTGTGGGAAAGCCTGCTTGATACAGGCTTGCTTGTGCATCGCAATGTGGAATGTCGGGATAGGACTCTTGAGCGGTGGCTGTTCGCGCTTCGTTTAAGCAATCGATGTGTGTGTTAAGCCATTCTAAATTTGCCTGCGTTTGTTCTTGTGCTGTGCTGGTTAGATGGGCAAGGTAGCGATCATCGGGTGGTAACAGCAAAGGCGGTTCGGCCATTTTTTTACGAACAACAAAGGAGAAGTCAATCACGCCTTCAAATAAGCTCTCGGTGAAGGGTTCTTTGTCTAAGCGTAACCACAGTGACTGGTTTTTGTAATGCATGTGTTGACCCAAATACAACACAGGGGCTAGGTAGTTCTGTTGGTAGCCAAAACTCGGGCTTAATAGTAAGCCATAACGATACGCATGTTGTTTGTGTTCATGTAATGCGGGTAAGGTATTTAAACGTTTAGCATCGGTTCCTTTGTTAAAGTAACCCATGGCGTAATCCCAGGTCGCTTTTTCTGCGTACAAACGTTTGGCTAAGGCAAGCGTTGCTTCCACATCCACCATCGCATCATGAGCAGAGCCTTTAGCTAGGGAATTCATCGCATTGATGTCTTCGAGCTTTAAGGAAGGGCGGTCATCACGCTCTGGCCAGCTCAACACATCGCGCTTAAAGCGTGAATACAGTAAGGTGATCGGGAATATATCGGCGCGTGAGCAACCGTTTGCGTATTGGTGTGTGTAGGGTGTTAAGCCATTTCTAAAGAATGAAAATCGCAAAAACTCATCATCAAAACCGAGTGTGTTATACCCCATCGAGCAGGTGTTTGGGGTGTTCATTAACGCATGAATGCGCGAGATGACGTCGTATTCTGATTCTCCCTGTTGTACATCCTCCATGCTTAAGCCAGTGGTAAGCATGGCTTGGGGATGTGGGATGGTGTCGGGATTGATTTTAATCCGGTATTCGTATCGCTCTATCTCTTCTAAATCCAGAGTTGTACGAATCGCAGCAAACTGAAACACTTGCCCAAAGCAAGGATCTAGCCCTGATGTTTCTATGTCATAAATCAGAAAGGTGGGAGTTGACATGGCTTATCCTTAAGGATGCTTGATCAGCAGATGGCTAGCTTCCGTTTTGGGTAGTTGGGTGAGAATTCGATTGTATTGGGCGAGTAGAGAGGATGGATCCTGAATGGCCAAAGAGATAGGGAAAATAAGCTCAATTCGGCAAAGGGAATTGATGTAATGCAGCTGCATACCTGCCAAGTCTTTTAGGTGTGGAAGCTCATCGATGTGTTCATGGAGGTGAGTGTGTATTGTTTTTCGAGTGGGGAGTTTGAGCGTTTCTTCAGTGCTAATTATGTCGTCATCTTCGGCATCAATGTGAATGGTGATGTCTACCACGTTTTCAACAGAGTCATAAAGTGCTTTCATGACAAGGTCGCCAATCAGATGTCCTTCAGAAACGGTGATGGTGCCGTCGACTTGAAGATGCGCGTCTAGAAGGATATCACCGCTATGTAAGCGTGTGCGTAGATGATGAATGCCTACGACGCCAGGGACACGTTCAATGATGTCTTTAATGGTGTTTTGTGTTGTTTGATCAGCGGCTGTATCGATCAGCTCTTTTATGCATTTGCTGATCATGTTAGCACCCATCCTGAAGATCATGGCTGCGATTAAAATGGAGGCAAATAGATCGAAGTAGTGTAGGCCAGTGTATTGCAAGGCAGCGCCAATGAGTACGATGGCTGATACCAGCATGTCGCTGCGATTATGCCAGGCGTTGGACTCCAAAAGAGCGGATCGAATTTTCTTACTGTGGTGCAGGAGGTAGCGAAAAAGGCCTTCGTTAGCAACGATTGAAGCTGCTGCGACGATCAATACCCAGGGTGAGGGCATCAGTGTGGCGTGGTGATGGTGCCATTTTTCAATGGAATCAATGGCCAAACCAATGCCGATCCCAATGATAATGATGGCGATCAGAATCGTGCCCAAGGTTTCAATGCGGCGGTGACCGTAAGGGTGACGATCATCAGGGCGCTCCTGCCCAAGCTTGGCTGTGAGCATGACCAATCCGTCGGCAAGTAGATCCGAAAGTGAGTGTATCCCATCGGCGATAAGGGCTTGCGAATGGCCAATGCTCCCTATGACGACCTTAAAGGCAGCGAGCAGGAAGTTCACAAAGGCACTGATCAAACTGGTTTTCTTGATGACCTGGAAGTGTTCGGTAGGCATAATGAGCTCCGTGTGGACTTGGCATTGCTGCATCATTTCGGGGAGATGGTCATTCCTGTTTTCACAGGAATGACAGCTGAGGTGTTAGGTCAAAGCCTAATATGCAACAACCTATTGAGAGTTACACTAGTCATACCATGTTTGGGGGTGTGGGTAAACGGAATAAGTAGTGCGATGGTTGTTTTGTTAGTGTCTCAAACTGGGTTATTTAGAGTCATATTGCTAATGAATCGCAGATAAAATACTATCCATAGATAAGTTTCACAAAAAAGTGAATATACTTTAATTAAGTAAATGCTTAAGTTAAGGAGCTTGCTATGTCTAAATCAACGAGCGATTACCGTTCATCAGATCACTCACCTGATAAAAGAAAACTCAGACAGCAAGAAGGTCGATCTGTGAGAACTCGCAGAGCAAGATTGTCAAGTGGTTCTGGATCGGTAGAGGGGGGTGAAAAGTTTCATGAGAGTAGGAGAAGACTTGAAGGTCCAATGGTTACATCATTTCAGACGCACAAGGGAGGCACAGGCAAGACTTCTGCTGCGTGGCTTCTCGGCTCTTTTTTGGCTAAAGAAGGGGCACGTGTTTTATATGTCGATGCTGATGCCCAATGTAACTTATCAAGAAGTTTTTTAAAATACCTGGTTTTCCACACAGACTTATGCCAATTCTACGATGACTTAGCTAAGAGGCAGATTTTCAGGAAGTTGTCACGAAAAATTTTGCAGACCACTGGGTCTGAGGAGGGGGTTGAAACTGAGTATGCGCTATCTATTGATTTTCTTGATTCTGATGAATTAACGTGTACGTCAGATGAGGAGGAGTCTGAGGAAGATTCTGAGCAACAATCACAGTCGTCTTCGTTAAGAGGACATTTACATGATTGGGGAAGGAATAGGTCCTTAGGTAAAGAATTTTTGCTTTTTCGTTTTGATGAAAGTTGGTTCGTTTATGGTCAAGATAAGAACGGGGAGGTTGATTATTTTCGTATCAACGGACTAGTAGAAAAAATCCTCAAGTCTGATCGATTAAGGGAGTTAGAAGCGTCGACAGATAGGAGTTTATCTGAAGAAGAAAGCCTTCAATTGCTACACATTGCAGCTTCAAAATTAGGTCAAGTTAATTATGCATCTTCCCAGCTATATCACCAACTGATATGCTGTGAGTTTGTGATAAAAAATGAGTTTGATCCTAAAGATCAGTTTGCTGTGAGCTCTATGGGAGACCACTGTTATGTGTTGTCGTTGTCACCTGACGATGATGCTTTGACTGAGGAGTGGGTCTTGTACGATATTGTCAAGGGTGATGTGGAAAAAGTTCCGCTCAAAAATGTCAACGGACTCGCTTTACTGCTAGAGGAGGTTGATGATGCTATTGAGCCCGAGTCTATTCCTAAGACAATGAGAGATAAATTGCACAACACCATTAAAAATTATGTGTTCATCAATTTGTTTCAGTATCTGAAGCCCAATGCAGATGCCTATCAGACGGTGGTAGAAGAAACGAAAAGGCTGGCTCGGCGAGTATCGTTGTTGTCTATAGAGCCCCGAAGACCACCTAAAGGAAAAACTGGTAGTGTTCCTCTTTTAGGTGATGATGGCCAACAAGGTAAGTTGTTTTTATTGCCAGGTCATGGAAGCTTGCAACTACATCTAGAGAGGCGGTTTTCTAGAGCTGTGGAGGGTATCAGTGACAGCGCACAAGCTCCTTACGCAAATTTCATTTATGAAGTAAGGGATTTGATTCGAAATTTGGCAAAGCTTCATGAGATCGATTTTGTTTTTGTGGATTTAAATCCAAGTACATCAAGTTTAAACGAAACGTTTGTGATGACCAGTGATGCTTTCCTCACGGTGGTGAATCCTGCTGAGTACAGTGAGGACGCAACATACAGCTTGAGAGATATAGCTCAAAAATGGACGTCTGATTTTAAAGATCTGTACACAATAGTTGAACCAAAAAGTAAATATGATCCTATTTCACAGCCACCTGCTTGTTTGGGGTTAGCTTTCCAGAAAATGACAGTTTCCGGTAATAATTTATCGCTAAACATGCAGCGAGAGTATAGGGATGAAATTCTTGAGACCTTTAAAGAAGCTGTTATTCCTGTGCTTATGCGCTCTAATATGTACACTCGCGACGGTGTCTACGGGTTTAATGAAGAAGGCCATCGTCATGAATCTGAATCACTCAATACTCATGGGATAAGAGTGTTTACTTCTGAACTCGAACGCTGGCATAAAACAGGCATGCCACTCTCTTGGTTAGACGCTACCATTTCACATGATATTCAAAAATTGCTAGATCGAACCATTGGACGTTTCGTGATAGCAAGAGGCGATTTTCCTGAGCGCATTAAAAAAATGTTTGAGCGGGTTCGCTCACAACAAGAGGAAAGAGGTGTTGCTAAGTTTAGGGAAACTTGGGCGAATCCATACCATGAGTGGCGTAAAAAAAGGTTTTCTCAGCGGGATAGAAGCAAGTATATTGCGCAATCCTACTATCGCTTGGATATGGTTGATATGCAGGTTCTTATTGCGAGGTTACGTTCGGAGGTATTAGAAGGAAGTCGTTACGTTAAGTTCTACAGTAACGGTAAAGGTGTTTTTTTGGCGGATCCCTGTTATTTTGCTCAGTTAAAGGATAGCTTGATGTCAGATTTGGCTAACATTCGTAGTTCTTGTTCAGTTTTAGCGGATGCGTCACAGGGAGATTCTCGGGAAGAAGATTTACCTCACTATATCCTTCAGCCGTTTTTCTATCAATGTCATTGGTATTGTTTGCGAATTGAGATTAATTTAGTGAAAGATTCTGTTGATATCTTGTTTGATGACCCTTACGGGGGTGTTTTATCAAAAACAGACCAGGTCACATTAGGGAATAGGCAATCAAGATTGTTGCCAGAGCAATTTGTTAAAAAGGTTGTCGCTTTTGTCTCTGAAGCCTGTAAAAATCATATGAGACGTCTTAAACGTGGAAGATTTTACTCCATTAAGCATGTGATACAAAGAGCCAAAAAGTTAGATCAGCAAGGTCATATGTGTAACGATTCTGATAGCGGGGTGGTTATTCTTGCTAATATCAGAGACTACCTAACTAAGACTGATAGCAACGACGAGCTTCGCCCCAATAGCGATTTTGAGGATAGTGCATCTAGTTCAACCAAGGCCTTTGTTAGTAACATAGCAAACATCAAAGACAAGCCTAGGTTGAGACTTACTTTGAGGGCAGGTTCTTTATCCGGAGCGAGAGAAAGGCTTTATACACTTCGTTCTTACAATGTTAACGCCCAAAAAACATCTTTTGAATCAGCTAAATCGCGGTATGAAGATTTTTTAAGCTCACCGGATGTCTTACAATACCGCAGACAATTAGCTGAATCTTTTTCGGAAGTGCCTCAGCAAGTTTATAATAAAATTTCAAATACCTATGCTGGAGATAACTCTATTGAAGAATATACGGATTTTGTGAGAACCCGTTTAGGGTGGTTTCCAGAAAATTATAGCGGCTTTATTGTTGCTCTTTTTAAAAAATATAGCGCCAAACCTAGATTTCCGCTTCGTTTTATTCTTGTGTCAACGTTTATTCGTTTTTGTGTTAGAACAAATGCGCCCAAAAAATCGTTTGAGCAGGCTACACCACAAGACGGTTCAGGATTCGCCAAATATGAAACTAGATATGCTTTAAAACATTTTGGCATCAACGTCTCACACTCCAGGAAGTCAGCTGTATCGTCCTCAAAATCCTCAATCATAATGTTGGACTCTGATGATGATCAGTCGGATTCTTCTCCTAGAGTTTCTAATAGAGGACGTCTTCCTAGGTTTTCTTTTACTGGTTGGCGAGAAGGTTTGTGCTCGGTTGTTGGTAGGTCAAATCTACGTTTTAGGGCACATCAAGTGGAGAAAAATGGGGATTGTGGATATACCAGTTTTGGTATTACGCGGCAAGAAGCGTATAATCAGCTACTCAGGAATCGAGTAAAATCACGAGCGGTTAAGGATTATGTATCAAACGTTATCCTTGAGCAGCTACATAGAGATGTACAAAATCAAAGAAGTTCACTTTTGGATGTCTTTGATGAAGCAAGTGTAGTTATTCCTCCTTCAGTCACGAGTTATCTTCAGGATTATTATAATTCTTTTTCTACTGAATCAACAGGTGACCTATCTTTTCCTAGAGCTGTCAGTGTATTTTTGCATGATAAGGCTGTCCAGGAGGCGTATTTGCATGCCGATATTTTAGAGAAACGCTTTCAAAGTGGGTGGGCTCACCCTTCGATTTTGCTTGCTTTAGCTTATGTTCGAAGGATTCGTTTGCGTATTTGGAGGCCTTCGCCCTCTGATGAGAGTCAATTGGTCCCAAATGGGGATGGCCGACAGGATAGTTACCATCAGGTGAAGCCTAGTGGTTCTACTGAGACTAAAGACATCGTGTATGTGAGGGAGTCCCACTTTGAGCTCCTTGAACAGCAAGGGGTTAGAAGTCCAAGAGCTTCTTCAATCTCTAGATCTATCTCCCGCGTTCTTGGGTTGGAAGAATCCAGTTCATCGGGTAGCGGCCATGGAGACCCTTCAGCAGCCTCACGCCAGTTAAGCTACTTACCCCCCCAAAGCTCTTTAGAGCCTTAACTTGGCGTTTCTGGATACTTCATGGATTGAGAATCATTCTCACCCTTGTATATAATAAGTCCTGTGGTATGATTTGCCTGCGTTCAGCAGTACAAAAGAGAGGCAGTCATGGCTAAACGGCATAGTGCCGAACTGGATCAATTCGTCGAAAAACGCTACGAGCACGGCTTCGTCACCGAGATCGACAGCGAGCAATTCCCTCCTGGTTTGTCCGAGGAGGTGATCCGGGCCATATCGGCAAGAAAGAACGAGCCTGAATTTTTGTTGGAGTGGCGATTAAAGGCCTATGAGCACTGGCTTACGATGACTCCACCCGATTGGGCTCATTTGGATATACCACCCATCGATTTTCAAGCAATCAGTTACTTTGCTGCACCCAAATCCATGGAAAATGCACCTAAGAGCTTGGATGAGGTCGACCCTAAATTGTTGGAAACGTACGAGAAGCTGGGTGTACCACTTCATGAGCGTGCACGTTTGGCTGGTGTCGCTGTGGATGCGGTGTTTGATAGTGTGTCTGTGGCCACGACGTTTAAAGACAAGCTAGAAGAAGCAGGCGTTATTTTCTGCCCGCTTTCTGAAGCTGCTCAAAAGCACCCCGAACTTGTGAAACAATACATTGGCACAGTTGTTCCGCATCGAGATAATTATTTTGCCGCCTTGAATAGTGCTGTGTTTAGTGAAGGTTCGTTTGTGTATATCCCGAAAGGGGTGCGTTGTCCGTTAGAGCTTTCTACGTATTTTCGTATCAATGCTGAAAACACCGGTCAATTCGAGAGAACCTTGATTATTGCTGAAGAAGGCAGTTACGTGAGTTATCTTGAAGGTTGCACTGCGCCGATGCGTGATGAAAACCAATTGCATGCCGCCGTGGTTGAGTTAGTGGCTCAAACCGATGCTGAGATCAAATATTCGACTGTCCAAAACTGGTATCCAGGTGATGAAGAAGGTAAGGGCGGTATTTATAACTTTGTGACGAAGCGCGGTGCTTGCTTAGGCGATCGCTCCAAAATATCTTGGACACAAATCGAAACGGGTTCCGCGATTACGTGGAAATACCCAAGCTGTGTCTTGCGCGGTGACGACAGCGTCGGTGAATTCTATTCGGTTGCGTTAACGAATCATCACCAGCAAGCAGACACAGGCACCAAAATGATTCATTTAGGCAAGCGAACGCGTAGCGTAATTGTGTCGAAAGGTATTTCAGCCGGTAAAGCACAAAACGCGTATCGTGGCTTAGTTCGCATCGCACCTACCGCAAAAGGCGCACGCAACTATAGCCAATGTGATTCGCTGTTAATTGGTGATACCTGTGGTGCGCATACGTTTCCGTACATGGAAGTGTTTGAATCGAGCGCGCAAGTTGAACACGAAGCCACGACATCGAAAATTGGAGAAGATCAGTTGTTCTATTGCCAATCACGCGGTATTTCAGAAGAAGATGCTGTGTCGATGATCGTGAATGGTTTTTGTAAGGAAGTATTCAAGCATTTGCCGATGGAGTTTGCTTTAGAAGCGCAAAACCTATTGGCGGTGAGTTTAGAAGGTAGTGTGGGGTAACCATGACAGTATTAGATATTAATAATCTACACGCAGGTGTGGAAGGTAACGAGATTTTGAAAGGTTTGAACTTAAGCATCAAGCCAGGTGAAGTGCATGCCATCATGGGTCCTAATGGTGCAGGTAAAAGTTCTTTATCCAATGTATTAGCCGGTCGTGATGAATACGAAGTCACAGAAGGCACGGTGAGCTTTCAAGGTGACGATCTCTTAGAGCTTTCGCCGGAAGAACGTGCGCATAAGGGTTTATTTTTAGCGTTTCAATACCCAGTGGAAATTCCCGGTGTTAACAACATGTATTTCATGCGGGCGGCGTACAACGCAAAACGTGAGGCGAATGGTTTAGAGCCTGAAGATGCGTATCCGTTCATGATGCGTGTTCAGCAGTTGTGTGGTGAGCTAGAAATGAATCCGGATTTTCTAAAACGATCAGTGAATGATGGTTTTTCAGGTGGTGAGAAAAAACGTAACGAAGTCTTGCAGATGATGTTGCTAGAGCCATCTTTAGCCATTTTAGATGAAACCGATTCTGGTTTGGACATTGATGCCTTACGTATTATTTCTGACGGTGTGAATGCCTTGCGTGATGGTAAACGTAGCTTTTTGGTCGTGACACATTATCAACGCCTGTTGGACTACATCAAGCCTGATTTCGTGCATGTGTTAGCTGACGGTCAAATTGTTCGTTCCGGCGATGCGAGTCTTGCGTTAGAGCTTGAAGAAAAAGGCTACGCTTGGCTCAACAGCGAATCAGTGCAGGAGGGCTAATGTCTGTGACCTCCTTAATGCCTGATGTGGGCGCCTTGTCTAATCAAGCATTTGTCTCTGATGCCTTGACCGCTTGGCAAAAGGAAGCACGCGATAGCGTGAAAGCGATGGTGTTTCCATCACGTAAAGATGAAGCATGGCGTTATGTTCCTCATCGGCAATTGCCAGCTTTAAGTGCTTATCAAGCGTCTGCCCCTAAAGAAGCTCTAGCTTGTGATTTGGATGTCTATTGTCTTGAGCTTGTGGATGGTATCTGTGTGGCAAAGCCTGATCTGCAAGGTTTAACTATCACAAACATGCAAGAAGCGTCCGATGATATGTTGCCTGCATTTACATCAGCGATTAAAGAAGACGATGCTTGGATACGCTTAAATCAAGCGTATTTAACGCATGGTGTTTTGATTGAACTGGATGCGCAATGCGAGCTTGATAAACCGCTGATGATACGTGAGCGAGTGACCAAAGACGCCACGGATCAATGGTTGCAAGGGCGTTTTGTTATTGAGGTCGGTGAGAATGCTAAGCTCGATATCATTTATCATCTAATGAGTGAGGATACGTCTTTTGCCTTGAACGGCGTGACAAAAATGACTCTTGCTAAGCATGCACGTTGCTCCTATTTGCGTATTCAAGATTTATCTAGTAAAGCCACCTGTTTGCATCAAACTGATATCTCTCAAGACACATCCACCGATGTGCGAGTGGGTCAATTTTTATTTGGGGGAGCAATTACTCGTGATGCAGTGCATGTTGCTCTAGAAGGAGAACATGCGCGTGTGGATTTGTCTGGCGTGTATTTCCCCAAGAGTTCGCAGTACATGAATATCTACACACACATGACGCATGCTGTTCCTAAAACCTACGCGAATCAAATGTACCGAGGTATTTTGTGTGATCAGGGGCAAGGTGTCTTTTACGGTCGCGTGCATGTGTTGAAAGATGCACAGAAGACGGAAGCGTATCAACGCAACGCCAATTTAATTTTAGGCGATAAAGCCCGCGTGAATACCAAGCCGGAGTTAGAGATTTATGCTGACGATGTGGTGTGTTCGCATGGTGCCACAGTAGGGCAGTTGGATGAAGATCAGCTCTTCTACTTGCGTTCACGAGGCATCCCTGAGAAACAAGCGCATGCTTTGCTACTCGATGGTTTTGCACGTTCGAGTACAGATTGCTGGGAAGACTCACCGGCGCATGATCTTTTGTTAGCTGGTGTGGCAGCTGCAAGTCACACGGAGGAGTAGACTGTGAATAATCCTTGGCGAGCTGACTTTCCCATTTTAAGCACAGAGGTTCATGGTAAACCCTTGGTGTATTTGGATAGTGGTGCGAGTGCGCAAAAGCCAGCTTGTGTATTGGAGGCGATTCAGCATTATTACCGTAATGATTATTCCAATGTGCATCGAGGTTTGCATAGCTTAAGCGAACGCTCAACGGATTTGTTTGAAGGAGTGCGTGATCAGATCGTTGCGTTTATTAGTGCTAAGTCGCGTCGTGAGGTGGTGTTTACATCCGGCGCAACCGAATCTATTAATTTAGTAGCGGATTCTTTCTCACGTTTGATGCTAAAAGAAGGCGATGAACTCATCGTCACTGCGATGGAGCATCATGCGAACCTTGTGCCTTGGCAAGTGGCTTGTGAGCGTTACGGAGCAACGCTTCGCATAGCACCTCTTGATGACGAAGGTTTTATTGATTATGAGGCTCTAACAGCCTTATTTTCTGATAAAACACGCTTGTTTGCTTTTCCTCATATGTCGAATGTCCTTGGAACCATCAATGATGCAAAAGCTCTAACAACGCTTGCGCACGAGCATGGTGTACCTGTATTGATTGATGGCTGCCAAGCTGTGGTTCACTCGATTATCGACGTGCAAGATATCGATTGTGATTTTTATGTGTTTTCTTCTCATAAACTGTATGGTCCAACCGGTGTGGGTGTGTTGTATGCGAAAGAGTCGTGGTTAGAGCGTATGCCGCCGTATCAGTTTGGCGGGGATATGATTGATCATGTCACCTATGAGTCGTCAACCTATGCTGATTTGCCTCATAAATTCGAGGCGGGCACACCAAATATTGCGAGCGTTGTCGGTTTTGGTGAGGCGATGCGCTATTTAACCCGTATTGATCGAATAGCTAGTTTTGCCCACGAAGATGCGTTAATCAAAAGCCTCCATGAGGGATTGGCAAGCATCGATGGTGTTAGGATTTATGGCCCGCCAGCTGATAAGCGTGTCGGTTTGATTGCCTTTTCTGTGGAAGCTGTACATGCGCATGATGTGGGTGTGATGCTGGATCGTCGTGGGATTGCTGTGCGAGTAGGCCATCATTGCGCGCAACCACTGATGGGGCAGTTGGGCGTGAGTTCAACCATTCGGGCTTCTTTGGGGTTGTATAATAACGACAGTGATGTGCAGGCTTTGTGTGACTCCTTGTCTGCGGTGTTAGCTTTAGTGAGAGGAGAGTCATGACCATCATAACAGTAACAGATCCTGCAAAAGCACATATTGATCGCATTATTAAGAAGTCTGGTAAGCGCTATTTTCGGTTGCACGTAAAATCAGCGGGTTGTTCCGGTTACCGTTATGAGCCTGAGGTTGTTGATGAACTGAAAGAAGGTGATCAACTGTTTGATTGTGATGGATGGGAGATGCTTTTGAGTGAGGCAGCAATCCCCTTGGTGAAAGGCACAACGCTTGATTATGTCACAGAAGGATTGAGTCATCGTTTGGTGTTTAAAAATCCAAATGCGGAAGATGAGTGTGGTTGTGGTGAAAGTTTCAATGTGATTGATCCAGATGAGGATGAGGCGTGATGACTGGTCAGAAACGAGAATCCATTTGTTTGCATCGAGATGTGTATGCCTTGATGGTTCCTTCAGGTGCGCGAGTGATGTTGCATCAAGGAACAGAGGTGGAAGTCACGCAATCGCTGGGTTCCTCGTATACTGTCAATGTGTTCGGTAATTTGATGCGTATTGATGGCGCCGATGCTGATGCCTTAGGGAAAATAGTTGAAAACCCATTAGACACTATGCCAGAAAACGCAACCCTTGATGAAAAGGTATGGGCTGTCTTGCATACAGTGTTTGATCCAGAAATCCCTGTGAATATTGTGGATTTGGGTCTTGTGTATCGCGTGGATGTGAAGCCTGACGGTGAGCAGTATGCTGTTGATGTCGACATGACCTTAACCGCCCCAGGCTGCGGTATGGGCCCTGTGTTGGCAGGGGAGTCTCAGCAACGCATCGAAGCAATCCCGGAAGTGAGTAGCGCTAAAGTAGAAATTGTCTTTGATCCACCTTGGGATCAAACAATGATGTCAGAAGTCGCGAAGCTGCAGCTGGGTATGTTTTAAGTCAGTTTAGTGCTGAGCGAATTGCGAAGCAATACCGCGAGGCACTTCCCCGTCGGAGTGCTTGCGCTAGACGCGAGTATCTCAGCACTGATGCACCTTTGCTTCGCTCGCAATGACGCGGCGCTAGCGGGAGAAGTTTAGGATGACGGCGTTAGTGCTAGGGCCTTACCGGGCTTTGATTGTTTCAGTTCCTTCCGAGTAATCCTAGCCCATGCATTAGCGCTGTGCTCGAAAAGGTGAGGGCGAATTCTTCTCATAGCGATATAGATACGGAATGTCTCGTTGTAAAGACGACCACTTGTTATGGTTAGCCAATACTTACGTCGTAGTGTGTGAAAGTGTTTAGGGTCGTGCGTCTTAATCAGTTGTTGTAACTCCTTACTGCTCATTGTTTTTGTGTAACAGCTGTAGCCAAAGGGCCCACGCCGGTGTATTTTAGGGTTAGCTCCATGTGCTTCTTCAGTTCGTTTTATGGTGTATTCGGCCAGACTTTTCAATAGCCATTGGTCAGCTGCTTCTCGTGAAAGAGGGTTATCTAAAAAAAAATGTTGGGTTAGAAGTATTTTGAGAAATCTCTTATCAGTAAACCTGTGTATTACTAGTTGGGTCAGAAGTTCGGTTCGATTATCAATGTGATTGTTGGGAAAAATTTTCTTTAATCGCTCAGCCTGCTTGTTTGCATAGATTTTTAGTAGGTGAACCGTGATTGAGTCAGTAGCAAAGGATTTAATACGTGTTCGACATATTGGGCAGTTAAAATGAATGGTTTTGTCTGGGTTGTTACGATTGTTCTCTTCTTGTTTTCTTTTCCATTTAGCTAGTTCATCTCCTTCAAACACGTGATCGCAGCAATCCGGCTTTACCGGCGATTTAAATAGCTCAAAAGAAAGCGGGCAAGTGAGTATTTCTTCTAGAGTATTGTGCAAGCTCTTGCTCATGTGACCATCCGTGTATGCAAATTACTGATGTTTATAGCATACCAGCTGTGACAATAATGGCAAGATTCGGCTTGTTCGGAGGGAATTGTTTGATAAGCATCTTTAATTCACTAGAATAGTCCCTTACAATTAACGGTTTAAAAATGAACAAATTATTCCTATAATTAGGAAACTGGGTATCAGAAAGGAAGCTAAACCAATGAAACTATGGCAAAAATTATTGTTACGTGCATCGTTATCGTTGTGTTCCGCAACAGCATATGCAGTTCATTATGTGCAACCTAAGGTGTTGCCAAAGTCCTACAATTGTAGGCGCATTGCTCCGCATACCAGTTATTTTTCTGGCGGGGCGCCCATGCCGAATCAACTTGTGGGTTCTTTTGGTCCAGCTGTGTTTCAGCCTTGGATGATCAAAGAAGGAAGGGCGGATGATCGGTTTGTGCCTCGAGGAGTGCACTTTCTATCGGGGTTTACGAATGGCAGTACGCAGATTGTGTGGTCGGGTCGTCGCTCTACCTTTGAGTGCAATATGGGTTGGTCGTGTTTTGATAAGAATGACAAGAGTTATCTTTGGGAAAAAGGCGTTATTTTTAAGCCGAATGGGAAAACCATGCATTACTGTCACATCGTGAAATTATATAAACCAGATTCAAAGCGTTATGGCTTGTATCATAAGGTCACGTTTCGCATGTATGAAACAGGCTGGCCAGCTGAGGATGATCATAAATACACATGCCCAGGAACGCTTTATGATGAAGTCTATCGTCACAAAGACTTTGGATTGCCCGTGAGTTATGTCCGCGCGACCGATGGCATGTTTGAGGATGGGATGGAACGTTTCCCGGAAAGTACTTGGAACTGCAAGGGTGTAGTGACGCAGAATTTTGGGCGTTAACTGGATCTGGTGATTAGTTGTGAATATGAGACTAATGGCAAGATTAGGCTTGCTCTGAGGCAAGTGTTTGATACGCCTCTTTATGTTGATCAAGGAGCTGTTGCTCGCCGTTCCTAAGTTGTGTAAAGGTGTTTTTAAGTCGTTTGAGGTGTTGCTTCATTTGAGCAATCTCATCGGGCTGTTGATTCTTGTAGAAAGCATTGTTAATCGCAATGGTTGCTTTAAATTGTAAGTAGTCAGCAACGTTCAACACGGTAGTGTCGGAAAAGGGCTCTAGCTTAAGATCGATAAGCCGGGTTTGTATGTCGACGCGGTTATCTTTGAGGTACATTTCGGTGGTTTCACTTTCTGCAACGGGAATACCGTTTTCTTTGAGTGCGTCAAGAAGTGTTTCTCGAGCTTGACGGATAAAGTCTACCCATGCATCGTAGTGTTCTTTAAGTAATGTGTTGAGAGCACGTTGGTGTTTATCTAGTTTAGCAGCAGAGATATCTTTGGCTTCACGATCTGACAGATCAAGTTTCTTGTTTAAGCCGTCAATGCCATGTAAACCTTCATCGTTCGCAATGTGAGAGGCAAAGCGTTTTTGGCTGATATGACGGTATTGATCTAAAGCCATTCTAAAAAAACCTGAGAAAGGGCCGTTGAAGGCATTAATTAAGGTCTCATCATCGACCAGTTCAGGTTCGGTTTGTTTTTCTTCAGCGTGAGCAGGATCTCGCAATAGAAGCTCGTGCAACGCAGTCCACTGATTGATAAATAGCTTGCTAGGTGTTGAAAAATAGCTGATAAATGGTGTGGATTGCCCCATGATTGTCTCCTAAAACAGGTAAACTCTAGTGTAACATAGACTTAAGCTTGTGCGTTCACTGCGTTTTCTTGGTGTTTGTGACTTGCCACATAAAGCCCAATTAGTAGGAAGGGTGTCAGTAAGTCAGCTGAAATATTGAGGTAGGTCAGTATAGGTTGGGCGAGAATAGCGGCGTGATTGAAGTACACGTCAGCGATGCCTTGGCTCCACATGGTGATGCTGCTTAAGACGACAGCGGCTAAGCGGAAGTAATGGTGATTAAAAGCGCCAATGATGCAAATGAGTGCGATGGCGGCGTAGGCACCACTTACTTGCCAGGAAAGAGGGAGAGCGAAGAGTCCTTCAAGCCCGGTGCCAGCGCCAGGAAGGGTCGCATAAAAGATGGAGTCCCATAAAAAACCCATTCCAGAGCAAAAAAGGAGCAGATACAGGAGAGCGATTTGTGTCGCTTCTTGTGAGGTGAGGTGCTTTTTATGAGCAATAAATGAAATAGCTGTTAAAAGAATAGCCACGCACAGCATGGATAAGCTGATGTAGGCAAAAAAATGAGCGATGAAAGTGTCCATGCTTACGTCCTTGTTGAGTGTGTGTCCAGCCTGATTATAGATCAGATAGCGGTGAGGTGTGTACGTATTTTTAGATGAATTTGTGCGATCATTTTGCTTAGCTGAAGCTCTCAATCTATGTTAGGGTACGAGCTCTTGTTTGGAGGAGGAATCATGGATCAACATCTCACTGTTTTGTGTGGCGGTCAGTCGTCTGAGCATGCTATCAGCCTTATCTCTGCTCAAAATGTTGCCAACACACTAAGTACAGCTGGTTGTTTGGTTTCGGTGGTGTTCATTGATCAAAAAGGCCGCTGGTTTTATCTGGATGGATCTTTTCCGATCAATCTATCCGAGGCGGTGAAAAACGTTGATGCCTTAGAGCCTATTGTTCCTTCCATGCATCACGCCAGTCATCCTTGGTTGAGTCTATCCGACCCCAATCGAAGCTACCCATGTGATTGCGTTTTACCTATCTTGCATGGCCCAATGGGCGAAGACGGAACCGTGCAAGGCTTGTTAACCTTAATGAACCTCCCTTACGTCGGGCCGGATGTGTTGGGCTCGAGTTTATGCATGCATAAAGCTGCGGCACGTGAAATACTATTAGGTCATGGCATCGAGAGTGTACCGTTTTATCTCGTGCATGCCGATCAGTGGGAAAAAGAAGAGCTTTTGGCTGTGTTCTGTGATTGGGGTGAAGACGTTTACGTGAAACCCATTCGTATGGGTTCAGCTGTGGGGATTTCCCATGCCTCGTCAGAAACAGGTTTTTTTGCTGCCATGCGAGAAGCATTTCGTTACGACACGCAAATCATGATTGAGCCGGCGATGAAGGGTCGTGAGTTAGAAGTGGCTGTTCGAGGTAGTTTAGGTCAGTTGGAATCTACCTTGCCGGGTGAAATTTGCCGAGGGGATGTCTTTTATTCGTATTCAGAAAAATACGCGGCGAGCTCTACTTCTCTTGTTCAAGTGCCAGCGGATTTAGATCCTGATACGGCGCAATCTGTCAGTGAGCAAGCAGCGGAAATAGCTGAGATTCTTCGTTGTGAAGGCATGGTTCGTATCGACGGTTATCTACTTGAGTCAGGTGAGTACTTGTTTAGTGAGGCAAACACCATTCCAGGTTTCACGTCCATTAGCATGTACCCAAAAATGTGGGAGCATGCAGGAGATAGTCAAGCTGAGCTTTTAAAGCATTTAGTAGGCATTGCGATGCAACGATTTAATGCTCGTTCCGCTTTGGAATCAGCGCAACCCGACGTACAGGTTTCCGTATGAGTTTCGTTCACCTTCAATGTCACAGTGAATATTCGATTTGCGATAGTTTGGTGCGCATACCGCAGCTTATGGATAAAGCAAAAGCGATGCGTATGCCGGCCATTGCTTTAACCGATTACATGAACTTGTTTGCCACCGTTAAGTTTTATCGACGTGCACAATCTGCCGGGTTAAAGCCTATACTAGGCGCAGACATTGTGCTGGATCATGAGGGCAAGCAAACCAGAGAAACCGTGTTGTGCGCTAACCAAACAGGGTATCGTAATTTGACTTGTTTGATTTCACAAGCGTATTGCGATCGAGGACAAGGTGATCCAATCATTACTTGGGAAGCGCTAAAGCTAGCGTCTGACGGTTTGATTATTTTATCCAGCGGTATTGAAGGTGATGTTTCTCAAGCCTTGATGAACAAAGATTCTGAGCTTGCTAAGCAACGTTTAGACCGTTGGCGAGAGTCTTTTGGTGATCGCTATTATCTAACCTGTCAACGCATAGGTAATCCACACGAAACCGATTACTTAAAACACGTGTTTGAGTTTGCGCAAGAGCACGGTGTTCCTGTGGTGGCGACTAACCCTGTGTGCTTTATTGAGAAAGCAGATTTTCATGCGCATGAAGCGCGTGTCTGTATCAATCAAGGTTATGTGTTGGATGATCACCGTCGTCAGAAAACGTATACGTCACAGCAATATTTAAGAACTCCTGAGCAAATGCAGATGTTGTTTCAGGATGTCCCTGCGGTTATTGAGAACTCCTTAGCGATTGCTGCACGATGTACGGTGAATCTTGAGTTCGGTAAGGTGTATTTGCCAACGTTTGATGTGCCAAAAGGCCTCACCTTAGAAAGTTATTTAGCTCAACAGTCTGAAGAAGGGCTAATGCGTCGTCTTGTTGATACTAGGGTGGATAAAAACGCTTATGATGCTTACAAAGAGCGTCTGCGTATCGAGCTTGATGTGATTAACCGCATGGGCTTTCCGGGTTACTTTCTCATTGTGGCAGACTTTATCGGCTGGGCAAAATCCAAAAATATTCCTGTAGGGCCAGGGCGGGGTTCTGGTGCCGGCTCTTTGGTAGCGTATGCCTTGGGTATCACAGAATTAGATCCGATTCATTTCGGCCTTCTTTTCGAGCGTTTTTTGAATCCTGAGCGGGTATCCATGCCGGATTTCGATATCGACTTTTGTATGTCGAATCGCGACAAGGTGATTGAGTACGTAGGTGATAAGTACGGCTACGAAGCCGTCTCTCAAATCATTACCTATGGTACGATGGCTGCAAAGGCTGTGATTCGCGATGTGGGTCGTGTGCTGGGTCATCCCTATGGCTTTGTTGATAAAATCGCCAAGCTAATTCCCTTTGAGTTAGGGATGACTTTGGATAAAGCCCTAGATCAAGAGCCAGCGCTTGCTACGCGTTATCGCGAAGAGTCAGAAGTGACTTCACTCATCGATTTAGCAAAAAAACTGGAAGGTTTGGTGAGAAATGCTGGTCGTCACGCAGGTGGTGTGGTGATAGCGCCAACGCGCCTTACGGACTTTGTACCAACTTATTGTGAAAGTGGCAGCACGCAGCTTGTCACGCAGTTTGATAAAGACGATGTTGAAACAGTTGGTTTGGTTAAGTTTGACTTTTTGGGGCTTCGTACACTCACCATCATTGCAGAAGCCGTTGAGAATATCAGAGCCTTAACTGGCGAGAGTATTGTGATTAATCATATCCCTCTCGATGATGAGTCAACATTTAAAATGCTTCAAGCGACTGAAACAACCGCTGTGTTTCAGTTGGAATCGCGTGGTATGAAAGAGCTGGTGTCTCGTTTGATTCCTGATAAGTTTGAAGACTTGATCGCTTTGGTTGCTCTCTTCCGTCCTGGGCCTTTGCAATCGGGTATGGTGGACGATTTTATTGATCGTAAGCACGGTCGCGATAAAGTGACTTACTTGCACCCTGATCTTGAAGGTATTTTGAATGAAACCTACGGGGTGATTCTGTATCAGGAGCAGGTGATGCAGATCGCTCAATCCTTGGCGGGTTACTCTTTAGGCGCTGCGGATTTGTTGCGTCGTGCGATGGGTAAGAAAAAGCCTGAGGAAATGGCAAAGCAACGTGAAATTTTCATGGCCGGCTCGAAACAAAATGGGGTCGATGAAGGAGTAGCGACTGAGATTTTTGATCTCATGGAAAAATTTGCTGGATACGGATTTAACAAATCGCACTCTGCTGCGTATGCCTTGATTGCCTATCAAACCGCTTGGCTAAAAGCACATTACCCAGCTGCCTTTATGGCTTCAGTCTTATCATCCGATATGGATAACACGGATAAAGTCCTGTTATTTTATCAAGAAGCTTGTCAGATGGGTTTGACCATGCTTCCTCCTTCTATTCAAGAGGGCGAGCATCACTTTAAAGTGACTCCTGATAATGAAGTCCGTTATGGTTTGGGTGCCATTAAAGGTGTGGGTGAGCAAGCAGTGTTAGCCTTGGTTGAAGAGCGTGAAGCAAATGGGCCGTATAAAGATTTATTTGATTTAACGCGCCGAGTAGATCTCAAAAAAGTCGGTAAACGAACTCTGGAGCCGTTGATTGAGTCGGGCGCTTTTGACTGTTTCTCCAAAAACAGAGCAAGCTTGATGGCAAGTTTAGAGGCTGCCGTGAAAGCAGCACAACGTCATCAAAGCGATGCGATGTCTGGGCAAGTGGATTTGTTTGGTGGAACTGATGAGGTGCTGGATGATCCTACTTGCCATTTGGTGGATGCACCGGTTTGGAGTGAAGGAGAGCGCTTACGCCGGGAAAAAGCGGCATTAGGCTTGTATTTATCTGGGCATCCCATGGGAAGGATTGAAGAAGAGGTGGCACGCCTCACGCAATATAACTGCGGAAATTTAGTGGCTGAACAACACGTGATGGTTGTGGGTGTGTTGGTAGCACAGCGTCATTTGGTGACCAAAAAAGGCAAGCGCATGGCCATTTTAACAATCGAAGACATGCATGGTACGATCGACATCACGGTGTTTAGTAATCTGTACCATGAGTTGGTCGGTGAATTGGAAACGGATAAAGTCTATTGCGTTCAAGGTAAAACCAGCCATGATAATTTCACACAAGGGGTGCGATTGGTTGCCGATTCAGTGACACCTTATGAAACCTTACGTCGAGACAAAGCTCGCGGCGTGTGTTTGACCTTGACTGATAAACACGATTTGGATGCCATCATTGCAGCGCTTCCCAATACTTTGTCTTCCTACGGAGGAGGTAAAAGCAGGGTCTTAGTGCGTTATGAAGAGGGCGATACGCTTACGAAGCTTCGCTTTGGTGAATCTTGGCGCGTGACAGTCAGTGAAGAATTAATTAATGAGCTAGCGCGCCTATTAGGTCAGAAGTCTGTGACGGTGGCGTATTAACTATCGTTGGATCCCAACCTTTGAGGGTGGATCATAAGTGTTCGGCTTCGAGCAAGGGGGTGCTGGTTTGAAAAAGCTCAGCATGTTGGCTGGTCTAGTTGGGGGCTCTAGGTTTCCCAGACGTGTTAATATTCCTAGACAGGCAACGACTACGGTAGCTCCAACGCCTCTTGGTATTGCTCGTAAGCTGCTAGCAAGACCCGAATATGATCTTCTTTGTAGCACCCTCAATGGGTGATCAGAACTGAACTGATAACGGACACCGGACGGGTATTGGTAAGCATGAGCTTTTGATAAAGACGATAGAACGTCTGGCAAGGGATTGTAGTAACTAGCCGCATTGCTTCCTGCAAACAATAGACCTATGGGTTTCCTTGTCCCCTTCTTGATGAGGCACGATCCAGAGTCTCCCCCACGAGACATATTTGTTGTACGGATTTGATCAATGAACTTAAGTCTTCCCATCGGATAATCTATGTTTATGTCTACATCTGTAGAAACGATTTCCCCTTGGGTCCGACCCGTTGTCCTACCTACTTTCTCAACAAATGTTCCTACGGCTGGGTTTATGGGGTCTTCCGGAACACCGATGTGCGTTATGTGTGGTGAAACATATCGGGACCAGTTGTGTCCTCCTTTCACCTCAGCTATCGCACAATCGACATAGTTAAAGCCAGATGCTGAGAGGGGGACCCAGCGGTACAGATGTGCTATTGTGTCTTGGCCGACTAAACCCGAATCATGTTTTCCCGGTTGAGTGATATCATCACCAAGTGAGGCTAGGTTATTTGCCGCCAAGACGTGGTTGTTACTCAGTAAAAAAGCCTTACCTACATTTGGCCCCTCTGAGTATTCCAATAGCATCCCTAATGTGCCGACTGTAATGCTTGGATGGCCAATGCTTTGGCCACAAAGACTCGGCCTACGTCTTAGAGTATAGTTGACAGTTAGTTTGTCGGTAGTTTCGGGTAAATCATCATCCATTGCACTCGGGACATCTTTTTCGGAGGGGGTATAGGTGGTCAAAGCTTCTATTTTTCCCTCCTTAACGACGTGGAAATGGATAAGTTGATCTTTGGATTTCCCTTCCGATGGCAACAAAAACTCTGCTGGGATAGCTGACTGTCCTCGCTTCTGTGCATGTGTGTAAGCATTCATCGACGCCACACCAACTTGAACAGCATAATCTCCAGTAGGCTCACCTAGCTCATTTGTTTCAGTCACCACGGCAATTGAAACAACATTCGGGTCCTCTAGGAGTTTTTTTCTAACCGCTTTTTTTGCTTTGACTGCATCCTCATAAGATATACCCATTTTTCACCTCTTTTTTTGCTAAAGCAATGCCGGACACTCCCAACGGGCAAGCTCACCATTTTCAGGTGTCTTCGCCACAGCCATCATGGTTAAAATACTGGTTTTTGAAAAAAAAGTCTATGGAATTGCCTATTTTTAAGTAACACGAACAATCAGAATCCAAGAGGTATTGTGAGCCTCGTTGTCAAGGTAGTCATTTGCTAGTTTAGAGATAGGATGGGCGGAGCGAAGGTATCTCAAGATATCTAGACGCGATTATCGCAGCGCTTCCCAATACTTTGTCTTCCTACGGAGGAGGTAAAAGCAGGGTCTTAGTGCGTTATGAAGAGGGCGATACGCTCACGAAGCTTCGCTTCGGTGAATCTTGGCGTGTCGCTGTCAGTGAAGAATTAATTAATGAGCTAGCGCGCCTATTAGGTCAGAAGTCTGTGACGGTGGCGTATTGATGCTCATCTTAGCTCGCCCAGGACCCCCTCAATCCAACACCGACCGTTGATAAAACCCATATGCCCACCGTGCCTGGGTGTGATCATGCGTATGTTTTTCGGTAGCGTTCTTTTCTTAGGCCAGGAGCTTGGCGAGATAAATGGGTCATCGTAAGCGCTAATGAGTGTCGTGGGGCAAGTGATTGTATCTAAATGGTCTTTTGAGCTGTTTTCTACGTAGTAATGATTGGCTGACTGATAGCCAAAGTGAGGCGCAACGAGCTGCTCATCGATGTCTCGGATTCGTTTTATGTTGTCCCAGTTTAGTCGTTTGTAGATTGCGTTGCAGTTTTCAGTTCGTTTCCTCATGCGCTGTAAAATAATGCGTTGGTAGAACGCTGGTATTCGATCAGCACAGGCTTTTAGATCAAAAGGGGTTGATATAGCGGTGATTCGGTTTAAGGGGTGACTGCCAGTGGCATAGTTTAACAGTATGTTTGCCCCCATCGAAAAACCCACGGCATGGATGAGGCGATTTGGAAAGCGTTCACGAAGCAAGGTAGCCACGTAAGCAAGGTCGTTCGTTAAGCCGCCGTGGTAAGGTGTGATTTGTTCGCCTTTTAGGTTGATGCCACGATGTGATAGCACAAACATGGGTGAATCAGCTAAGCATTTTGATGTTAGCAATAAGCGAATGACTGACGACTGATGGCTGCCTTCGATGCCAGGGATCAATACAAAGACAGGAGCATTATTATCTGTTTGAGCAGTTCGTTCTGCTAACACAAAAGGTTTGCCTTTTTGGGCTTCATGGATGCTTGTTTCTAGTGTGGTTTTTTTCCCGATAGCCAGTAACTCAGGCAGGATGCTTTGCAGGTGTGGGCTTCGCAGGAGTATTGGTGGGTGAAAGTTGGTCATGGTTACAAATTCAATAATAGATTATACCCAATTTTCAAGGTTTAGATTTGGCACTCTTTCGAATTCTTTGAGGTTGTTGGATACCAACGTGGTGTTTAATGCTAGGGCGTGAGCAGCAATCCAGAGATCGTTGTTGCCGATGGTTTTTCCACGTTTTTCTAAGGTTTTACGTATTCTTCCGTATTGCTCTCCGCATTCTAGGGGTAGAGGGAGTGGTGGTATTAATTGAATGAGTTGATTCAGGTTTTTCATGCTTTTTTCGGTGTGTTGGCTTTTTTGGGCGCCATATATCAGTTCACCGTAGCTAATCACTGACATAGCGACATCGCCAACAGACAGTTCTTTAAAACGTTTAAGCACATGGAGAGGTTTTTGTTTGGCAATGTAAATGCAGATGTTGGTATCAAGCAGGTAGGTAGGCGTCATTAAAACTCCCTTTCTTGGGGCGGGGCGTCTTCTCGTCCATCGTTCATGAAGTCGTCTGGCATGTCGGTGAGCAGGTAAAAAGCATCGCTAAGATCTTTTGGGATTTCCCGAATAACCAGCTCATTGCCTCGCTTGAATATTTCCACCTCCTCAGCGTTTAGCTGAAAGTCTTTGGGTAGACGGACGGCATAGGAGTTGCCGGATTTGAATACTTTAGTGGTTCTCATCAGAATGCTCCTAAGATGTGTATACCTTTAGTATATACTATCTTAGGTGAGATTGCGAGGTGTTGGGGGAGCTTGACCTATTCCTCATTAACAGACGTCATGATGCTTTTGCCGTGCTCTTTTCCCCAAGCGCGTAGCTGCACCAGGATCTCCTTGAGCGATAAACCCAGTTCCGTTAGTTCGTATTCTACTTTGGGAGGGACCACGGGATAAACGGTCCGTTTCACCAGGCCGTGCGCTTCGAGCTCGCGCAGTTGCCGTGTCAGCATGCGTTGTGTGACGGAAGGGATGAGTCTGCGCAGTTCGTTAAAACGTTTGGTGCCGCCAAGGAGGTGATAAAGCACGACGCCTTTCCATTTGCCGCCGATGATTTCCAAGGCTAATTCAACAGAACAGGCCTCGTGTTTGCCGTAAGTGCGTTTCATGGTGTTCTCCCTTAGTATACAAAATGTAACTATAACACAAAAAAGTGCGTACTTACACTTTGTGATTCTCTGTGATAGTTTAAGGCAATAATCACATTTAAAGAGAGGTGTACTATGTATGACTGGATGATGTATGGACGAACAGGACGACAGTATTGGGGAGAAAGGATTCAGTCAAAGGCTGCTATGAATCGAGTAACTCAAGTGCCTAAAAAGCCCGCCGCTCACCAGGAGGAGAGTCAATTGCCAAAAGCGCTAAAAGTGGCGTTAGATCAATTAAGGAATCGAAGGCTCTGCGGGTTCATAATGCTCGGTTCGTCGTTTCCGGTGGCTATTATTGGGTTATGTTCTCTGTGTGCTGGCGGTGCGCTTACTCCCTGGATGCCAGTAGATGTCCCAAGTGTGGTATCTGTTGCGGCTATCATAGCGCTTATGATTATTATTGGAGCTTCGATTGCAATAGAGGCGGAGATTAAGATCAAGAAAATTGGTACCGGGAGTGGGGCTCGAACCCACACGATGTCACCATCACCAGATTTTGAATCTGGCGCGTCTACCAGTTCCGCCATCCCGGCCCAAAGAGATGCGTAGTATATCAAATGGTTTACTGATAGCAAGGGTGGATGGAGTTTGTATTGTTCTGTTTTTTACAGCCTTCTAAAGAAGGCTCGGTGGTGTAAACGCTCCCACTGTCGTGGGATTTAATCTGGATGCTTCGCGCTCCCTCGCGTCAAGCGCGAGGACTCCTACAGGGTTGCGTCTCGTGGTATCACTTCGTGATTCCCTCGACATTGAATTGGCTCAGCATGACGGGCTGGCGAGAGGGAATGCTGTTTACCCTTCCAATACGCCATGGCTATTTTCAGTGCTTCCCAGGCTGGTTTTTTGAGGGAAGGGTCTGCTGCTATGGCGTTCACTGCGTGTGTGATAATGACAGGCTCTGAGTCAAAGGATAGGAGCGTATTTAAGTTTGCCTCAGAAAGATCAGCAGCGGGGAGCAGGGTTTGAGCGAGGTTTAAGCCAAAGATCACCGTTAAGCCCTCAGGTATGTCGTCTTCCGTAGGTGTCCAGGAGCATTGCGTGGCATTTAACATGGCTTCTAGGAGTGTTTTATCCGCGTCATGGTCAGCTAAGCAGGAGCCTACAGGCGTATTTTGCCAGCTGATAGTGATGGCTTTAGGGGAAGCTTCAGCGGTAGGTGAGGGCGATGTTTCGGGTTCACGAAGCCGCCAAACAGGGAGGCCTAGTTGCTGCAAATGCTGCTGTTGAATGCTGTTCATCAGAATCAGAGCCTTAGGTTACCAAAGAGCCTCTAACGCTACCCGAAAGGTGGGGTGTTGTCACGGTATTGTCCATTTACGAAACAGGCGTTAGAATACCTCCTTTCTCAGCTGTTGTTCTTATGAGCGCAGTTTTGTTGTGTAATTCTCTAGCTTGTCATCCCTTTGAAAAAAGGGATCCAGTTATCAAGTTCGCTGCATGACCACTGGATCCCAATCTAAAGATTGGGACTCCGGCCGGGGAAGTGCTTCGCGGTATTGCTACGCAATTCTCTCAGCGCTTAATCGATTCGCAGGAATGACAGCGGGGGATGACAACCTCCAAAGGACCACCATCATGACCGACTGCCTATTTTGTAAAATCGCCGCTGGTGAATTCAATACCGAGTTTTTATATAGCGATGAGCAAATCGTTGCGTTTCGGGATATTCACCCCCAGGCGCCAACTCATGTATTGATCATCCCAAGAAAGCACATTGCAACGATTAATGATGTCAACGATGACGATGCGGCTTTGGTGGGTAAGATGGTGTTAGTGGCTAAGAAAGTAGCGAGAGAATTAGATATAGCGGAATCAGGATACCGCTTGGTTTTTAACTGTAACGAAGATGGTGGGCAAGAAGTCTTTCATATTCACTTGCACCTCCTTGCGGGACGTGCAATGCAATGGCCTCCGGGGTGAGCATGAACGAACGCATTAGCGACCACTATCGCTCTATTTTAAAAGAATTGGGGGAGAACCCTGAACGTGAAGGTTTAGTGAAAACGCCTGATCGTGTCGCGAAAGCGATGGCGTGTTTAACGAAAGGTTACCATCAAAATATTGATGAGCTTGTTAACAGCGCTATCTTTTCATCATCCATGAGTGAAATGGTGATTGTCAAAGACATTGAGTTTTATTCGCTGTGTGAACATCACATGCTTCCTTTTCATGGAAAGGCGCACGTTGCTTATATTCCTAATGGTAAAGTGATAGGCGTGTCCAAAATACCGAGAATCATCGATATGTTTTCGCGCCGCCTTCAGATCCAAGAGCAACTCACTCACGAGATTGCAACGGCTATCAGTGAGGTGACAGGCGCAAAAGGAGTCGGTGTGATTATAGAAGCGCAGCATTTTTGTATGATGATGCGAGGTGTAGAAAAGCAGTCTTCGAGCATGACCACGTCGATCATGCTAGGTTTGTTTCGTGAAGATCCTCGCACTCGTTCTGAGTTTTTGAGTTTGGTGCGGGGTTAGTCTTCGTCTTCCATAGGTGGTGGAGGCTCTGGTCTGGGTGCAAAAGAAGAGCTGGCTTCACTATCCATTCCCATCTCTGAAGCTGCGTAGGCTCTTATTTCAGAGGCTGCAGAAGCGACTGCTGAGCTGTTAGAGGCTTGCTCTGCAGAATCCACGTCTTTGAGTGAGGCGCTTAAATTGCTCAGCAAGCGTGATGCGCTGTCGGTGGTGTGAGGTGAGTCACCGTTTTGTGAGTTTGCTGCTTGCTGTGCCCATTCGCTACCATCGACCACAATCACCAGCTGATCCATCAGCTGCTCTTTTTCGTATTGACGTTCTTCTTCAGTGATTTCTAAGGTTTGTGCTTGGTTGATGACGGCATTTGTGATGGCGCCTTGTTGCATGGCGTATTGCTGGTTAAAAAACTGCTGATTTAGAGGATCGTTAGGGTCAGTCATGTCTGGTTTTTTGCTTTGATCTTCTAGCCACTTTTTGAAATTGTCGTAACCCATTTTTTGTATGTCTGCGATGACACGAAACTGTTCGAAGGAGTTTTCTTTTGTGAAGGTGTTGAGCCATTCTCTGCGTAAGGTGTCCGAGTTGACGAGTCTTAAAAACAGGGCGTGGTCATTGAATCCAGGTTGTGTTGAAATACTGCCGGGTCGTCGCTTGGTGAGTGTGGAAATTTCGTCAAGTACCTTCCGAGCAGCTTTTGGGTTCATGCTCAGTTTTAGACCTTTGGAATTGGTTTTCATTGGGGCTCCTTGGTAAACCATTGGCAACATCTTTATCCTAACAGCTTGCTAGGCCGAAATCCAAGATGGCTTGCAGGCATTTGAGACTCTTGTCATACTAGTGTCAGCTTTTTATTCACGGAGAATAAGCATGGATTTTAAAGCCGTTAGTGATTTTTTGGATTGTGATAAGTGGTCGATTCCAGGTTATCAATGCGTGATTCGGCAGCAGGGTGAGTTGGTGTTCGAGGAATGCAAGGGTTTTGCGGATGTTCTCAAGAAAGAGCCCATGACAGCCAAGCATTACGTCCCCATGGGTTCTTTGATGCATAGTTTGTTGTCAGCAATGATGATTAATCTGTTGCGCGTCAGTACTGTTCCTATGGACGCCTCTTTAGCGCAAATCGCGAAGCATTATCGTCAGGATGGAGGTCGCTTAGCGATCACGCTATCCACTTACCCTCAATTGCGATCGTTAACAGTCACGGATTTACTGCAGCATACAAGCGGGTTGCCGTCGTACGATCAGACAGAAGTGTTTATCTCTGCACTCATGCGAAACCCCAAAAAGTCATGGCAGCTTGAAGCTTATTTAGACATGATCACGGGCTCTGATATCGAGTATTGTTACGGTTATTGCCCAGGGAAAAAAGGGGAGTTTAGTTACTCAACCACCAATTTATTGATTGCTAGTTTGGTGGTGTCAGCGATTACTGGCCATGACATGATTGATGAATTACAACTGTTTGCCAATCGTCATTACCCAGAGAAAGTGCTGTTTGCTAGCGTGAGAGATAATGACGTCATTGATCGTTTGCCGATGGTGCATGGGTATGTGTATCCTTCCTGCCCGTATATCGACTTATTTAAAGACTGCCCAACAACACAGTACGGTGATGGGCCTGAAACGAGTGTTTATGACATCACTAAGGCAAGAAACTTAAGTGCTTGCGCGGATATTGTTGGTTACACAACGGTTACCGGTGCTACCAAATGGCTCTCCTCAATTTGGGTTAATGGTCATTTTGGGCCTGCGAGTCAAACCTTTTTTCCATCACCTGTGTTGGCAACAGAACTGACGTCTGAGGGTTTTCCAGTGTATTCTGGTTTGGGGTTGATGCAAACGGTGTGTCCGCAGGTTGGAACGGTCAATTGGATGCAAGGGTTTATGTATGGGTATGAAACGGCGATTATGCATGTCGCGCAATCCGGTGTCACGTTAGGCATCATGTTTAACGTGAGCCGAGAGCTGTTAATTGCGGATCAAAGCAGTGAGTTACTGCATCATTTGTTGATTATGTTACATGAGGGCTGAGCGAGTTGCGCAGCAACACCGCGTAGCTCATCCCCGTCGGAGCCACCCGATTTATTCGGGTGGGTTGCTTGTATGTGGTTCGTGGTTTTCTTTTACAAATACAGCCCACGCGCCTGATGGATCCCCAGCGGATTCGCAAGCGAACCGGGGGACGTGTGCGGTTTAGTCGCTCCCTCGACGTTTAATTATTTCAACGCCTCCACCGCCTCACGTTGAAGGGCAAGCTCTGATAAGGCTTGTTCGCATTGAGCTAACACCTCACGTTCTTTTTGGACGACCTCAGCAGGAGCGTTGTCAATGTAACGTGGGTTGTCACATTTCTTTTTCGCTTTGTCACGCTGTTCGGTCATTTTTTTGATTTGCTTGTCAATGCGAGCTAGAGCTTTGTCGGTGTCGATTAAGCCTTTTAACGGTACCGTAACGCTAATGCCATCGAGATGCGCTGAAGCGCAGCCTTTTTCGCTATCGGTCTCGGTCAACCAATCAACCTGAGAGAGCTTTACCAGTGGCGCCCAAAGGTCTAAGTGTTCTTTTAATCTGGTTTCTTTGTCATTGTCTTGGCAGTAAAGTCGAACAGGAATGGATAAGCTAGGCGCTAAATCAGATTCACTGCGTAATCGGCGTATGCCTGAAACAAGTTCTTGAATGGTCGTCATGGCTTTGTTTGCTGAATCATGCAAAAGAGCCGTATTAGGTGTAGGCATGCTCATGTCAATCACTGATTCTATATTAGCGATGGGTGCGTACAACGGGTGCATGCTTTCCCAAAGCGTTTCGGTGATGTAAGGCATGATGGGGTGGAGTCTAGCGATTAGGTCAGTTAGCACACGTGCCAGAGTGGCTCGTGTCGCTGTTTTTTGCTGGTCGCTGCTTTCATCTCTATTTAGCGTGATTTTGCTAAGCTCCAAGTACCAGTCACAAAAATCGTGCCACGTGAATTCATACAATGCTTGCTGTAACCAGTCAAAACGGTATTGCGCAAGCGCGTCATCACAACGCTTCACGGTTTCTTGTAAGCGATGCATGATCCACTGATCGGCAACGGATTGATGATCGGCGCTTGGCGCGTCATAGGATTCCGTGCCCAGTTGCATGTGTACGAAACGCGTAGCGTTCCACAGTTTGTTGCAGAAATGGCGATAGCCTTCAGCGCGTGCTAAATCAAAATTGATGTCACGGCCTGTCGTGGCTAGGGCGCAGAATGTGAGGCGTAACGCATCGGTTCCAAAGGCAGGAATGCCATCAGGGAATTGTTGACGTGTGGATTTTTCAATGGCTTTGGCTTGTTTGGGGTTGATCACACTGTTAACTCGTTTCTCAACCAAATCATCCAAGGAAATACCATCGATCAAATCAATAGGATCTAATACGTTCCCTTTGGTTTTCGACATTTTATTGCCTTGTGCATCACGAATGAGACCTGTGATGTATACATCCTTAAAGGGTGCTTTGCCTGTCAACGCTAAACTCATCATGATCATCCGAGCGACCCAGAAGAAAATGATGTCAAAGCCAGTGACTAAGGTTTGTGTTGGGAAGTATTGGTCGAAGTCCGGTGTTTGTTCTGGCCAACCTAAGGTAGCAAAAGGCCATAAGCTTGATGAGAACCATGTATCCAACACGTCTTCATCTTGCGTGAGTTCGATGGTGTCAGAAAGCGCATGCTCTTTACGGACGGATGCTTCATCGTGACCGACGTAGTGATTACCATCGTTATCGTACCAAACCGGAATTTGATGTCCCCACCAAAGTTGGCGGCTGATGCACCAATCTTGAATGTTTTCCAGCCATAAGTCGTAGGTTTTGCGCCAGTTACCAGGAACAAATTGCACATCGCCTCGGTCAACAGCTTCTAAGCCCGCTTTCGCGAGACCATCCATTTTCACAAACCATTGCTTGGTGAGTAGAGGCTCTAGTACTGCACCACTTCGATCGCCTGTTGGCACATTCAAGCTGTGAGGTTCTGTTGCCACTAAAAACTCACCGTCAGTGAGATCAGCAACCACGGCTTTTCTAGCCTCTTTCACACCCATGCCACGGTAGGCTTCTGGTACTGCCTCGTTTAATGTGCAATCAGGAGTCAACATATTGATTAGTGGTAAATCATGCCGTTGGCCCATGGCGTAATCGTTAAAATCGTGTGCCGGTGTGATTTTTACGCAACCAGAACCAAATTCTGGATCAACGGCGTCGTCTGCAATCACAGGGATGGAGCGATCCGTTAAGGGCAGTGTTAGGGTTTTACCAACAAGGTGCTTGTATCGCTCGTCGTCAGGGTGCACTGCTACGGCCACGTCAGCCAGCATGGTTTCAGGTCGTGTGGTGGCCACGGTGAGGTATTGGTCCTTTTCCCCTTCAATGGGGTATCGAATGTGCCAAAGATGCCCGGACTTAGCGATGGACTCGACCTCTAGGTCGGAGACCGCTGTTTTTAGGACGGGATCCCAGTTGACCAAGCGTTGGCCGCGATAGATGAGGCCTTGTTTATGGAGACGGATAAAGGCTTCTCGGGTGGCTTGGGAGAGATGCTCGTCCATGGTGAAACGCTCGCAGGACCAGTCCACATGAAGGCCGAGTCGTCGCATTTGATCGGTGATGTGTTGCCCCGATTCAGCTTTCCATTCCCATACCTTTTCCAAGAACGCTGGACGCCCTAAGTCATGGCGTGAGATTTCTTGGCGCTGTAGCTGACGTTCGACCACCATTTGCGTTGCGATGCCCGCATGATCGGTGCCGACTTGCCAATGCGTGTTGTGCCCACTCATGTGGTGGCTGCGGATGAGGATATCCATGATGGTTTGTTGGAAGGCGTGACCCATGTGCAGCCGCCCCGTGACATTAGGGGGTGGAAGCATGATGCAATAGGAGGAGCCACTGTTCTTTTTTTGAGCTGCTTGAGAGCTTTGCCAATGCTCGCGCCAGTGGGATTCAATGTCAGTTGGGTTCAGGGTATCTTTCATGGTAGTGTGTGTCTTTTTGGTTGAGTGCCTCACGGATAGTCCGTGCCCAGAAGGGCCTCTATTGTTCCACAAACGAGGAAGCTTGTCAGTGATCATTTGGCGTTATATTGGCAAAGAGGTCAGTCGGACCGTGCTTGCGACCATGATTGTACTGCTTCTCATCCTTGTCACCAATCAATTGGTCCATTACCTCAACCAAGCATCTGTCGGTCAGCTCTCTATTCAGGCCGTGATTGCGGTGGTTTTTCTTGAGATTCCTACCTTACTTTCGTTTATGTTGCCCTTGGGTACCTTGTTGGGATTCTTGATTACTCTGGGTCGCCTTAGTGCTGATCACGAGTTGATTGCGCTTTTTTCTTGTGGAATGTCGCGTAAGCGCTTGTACGGCATGGTGATTAGCATGGCCATGGTCGTGGCTGTGTTGGTGCTGTGGTTAACAGGATTTGTGGGCTCGGCCTGCCGGTCGTGGCAGAAAGAAGTCTTAGTCAATTCGGTTAAGTCAGCGAGCCTCAAAAAAGTGATACCCGGTGAGTTTTTGAGTCTCGGGCATGGCGGCCGTGTTTTGTATGCGGGCGATGTGCAATCGCATGCGCGCCTTGGGAAAGTGTTCTTTGCTTCCCCTAACGTTAAACCAAAGCATGATTCAACGCCTAATTGGTCACTGCTATTGGCGGATGAAGTCTCTCAAGAGCGCCATCACGATGGGCAAGGTGCTTTTGTGTTTAGCCAAGGTCAACATTTTTTGGTTCCAGTGGCTGGAAAGCAATGGGAGACCATGACGTTTCAACGTTATGATTGGCGGATTCAACAAGCCAAGGTGTCTAAGAATGATTCCTTGCAAAGCTGGTCTTTGTGGCGTTTGTGGCGCGAGGGGCATCATCACTCTTTGGCGGAAGAGGTTGAATGGCAATGGCGGTTTGCGCTTCCGTTGTCTGTTATAGCGCTATCCCTAATGGCCGTTTCTTTGACTCAGCTATCAACCAGGCAAGGTCGACTGATGCGTTTATTGCCGGCAGTGATGCTCTATGTTGTCTACGCCAACTTACTCTTTGTCTGTAAAAGTTGGCTATTAGAAGGTCGTTACCCACTGTGGGTTGGGTTATGGTGGTTGCCGGTCTTGTTAATCCTTATGGTTGGGCTTTATGAGTTGAAGCGTTGGGTATCTTGGCGTATGGCGCAAGGAGGGGAATCATGACACGGTCTATTTTGTTCCGTTACCTGCTCCGTAACCTTGTTACCATGCTGTTGGCTGTATTGCTTGTGCTTGCTGCGTTGGAGTTGGTGATAGGCATCATTGGCCAGTTGTCTGATATTGGTCATGGGCACTATACCTTTCCTGTTGCCTTACTTGTGGTGCTGATGCAGCTTCCCATGAAGCTTTATGATTTATTCCCGGTGAGTTTATTTTTGGCTATGTTGCTTACCTTAAGTATTTTGGGTGGTCGACAAGAAATTGTGGTGATGCGATCAGCAGGGCTCTCTGTCATGGGCTTTTGTCGCTTGCTTTTGGTTGGTACGGTCGTTGTCACAGCGTTTGTGACGGTTTTGGCCGAAGGTTTTGGCCCCAAGTTGTATCATCAAGCTGTTTCCGCACGTTCCCATGCTCTTCAACAAGGGGGCGGTCCTTTGCACCGTGGTGGCCATTGGTTTCATGATAGCCCCTACTTTATTTATGTTGGTTTCCAGCCAGCTCCAGATGCTTTAGACGATGTGCAGTGGTTTAGGATGAGCGATGACCAACGTCTTGAGGAGGCGGGTTATGCGAAGCATGTGACTCAACAAAATGGTCAGTGGTTGGCAGCTCGTTCGACATTGTCACATCTTAACAAAGATACGGTCGTGGCAACACACCATGTGAATCACAGTCTGCCTATGACGATAGACTTATCTCAGTGGGAGTCGGATAGACATTCAGCTATTGGCATGGATGTGTGGATGCTCCATAAAAATATACAGGCTCGTAGGCATGCAGGTGCATCCTACACTCGGCTTGCTATGGCTTTTTGGGAGCGACTGTGGGCACCTGTTGGTGCAGTGGTGTTGGCTTTGCTCGCGATTCCATTTTCATTAGGTACTATGCGCCGATTAAAAACCAGTGCACGATTAGTTGCCGGTGTGGTGATTGGTTTTGCTTTTTACATGATTAACCAACTGTTGGCGCCATTTACGGTTGTGTTGCTTTGGTCGCCGTTTTGGGTAAACTGCATTCCCGCAGTACTGTTTGCTTGGTTAGCTATTCATCTACTAAGACGATTGGATTAAAAGGGTAGGATTGTGTCTGAATCAACGTTTCCGCGACGCACGTTCGCGATTATTTCTCACCCTGATGCGGGTAAGACAACCTTAACGGAAAAGCTCCTTTTATTTGGAGGCGCTATTGCGTTGGCTGGAACAGTCAAAGGGCGAAAGGCTGCGCGGCATGCTACCAGTGATTGGATGGAGCTGGAGAAAGAACGAGGCATTTCCGTCACAACGTCTGTCATGCAATTTCCATACAAAGATACCATGGTCAACCTCTTGGATACTCCTGGTCACGCAGATTTCTCAGAAGATACGTATCGGACTTTAACCGCTGTTGATTCGGCGATTATGGTGCTGGACTCTGCTAAAGGTGTGGAGCAGCGCACCGAAAAACTTATGCAGGTGTGTCGTTTACGTGATACACCCATCATGACTTTCGTGAATAAGTTAGATAGGGAGGGCATGGATCCCATTGAGCTATTGGATCATGTGGAGTCAACCTTAAACATTACTTGTGTTCCCATGACGTGGCCCATTGGTTGCGGAAAATCCTTTAGAGGGATTTATCATCTGCATGAGGATGTCATTTATGTCTACGATGCGTCGAATAAAAACGGTCCGCAAGATGTGACAGCGATTGATGGATTATCGTCGGATGAAGCAAAAGCCTTGATGGAGGATGAGTACGAGGCGTTTTGTGATTCTGTTGAGTTAGTGCGTTCAGCGTACATGGGTTTTGATCAGAGTCTTTATTTATCAGGTGATATCACGCCAGTTTACTTTGGTTCGGCCATGAGTAATTTTGGTGTTCGCGAGTTGTTGGATGGGTTTGTGGCGTATGCTCCTGGTCCGCAATCTCGTGAAACAACCACGCGTTTGGTTGAGCCCACTGAAGATAAACTCACAGGGTTCGTCTTTAAAATACAAGCGAACATGGACCCCAAACATCGTGATCGCATGGCGTTTATGCGCATTGTGTCTGGCTCTTACCGAAAAGGGATGAAAGCGCATCATGTGCGTGAAGGCAAGGATATTGCGATGCACAGTGTGCATACGTTTATGGCTGGTCAGCGTGATCACGCTGAGTTTGCCACAGCAGGTGACATTGTTGGTATTCACACGCACGGCGGGATTCAAATCGGTGATACCTTTACTGAAGGGGAAGCGTTGAAATACACGGGCATTCCTAACTTTGCACCGGAATTGTTTCGAGTGGTTCGCTTGAAAGATCCATTGAAACAAAAGTCGCTAATCAAAGGATTGGTTCAGTTATCTGAAGAAGGTGCGACGCAAGTCTTTAGGCCTTTGTTGGGCAATGAGATTGTGTTGGGGGCGATTGGTGTGCTGCAGTTTGATGTGGTAGCTCATCGCCTGTTAAATGAATACCGTGTGAATTGTGTGTATGAAAGTGCGCAAGTGGCCACTGCTCAATGGGTAAGCTGTGATGATGAAGCGATGTTGGCGCGCTTTAAAGAAAGTGAACAGCGGCATTTGGCGATTGATGGATCGGGTGCTTTGTCTTATTTGGCTCCGTCTCGATTTAGCTTGCAAGTCACTAAAGATCATTGGCCGGATATTACATTTAGTAGTCAACGGGAATGTTAAACTTTAAAGTTGTCACCCCTTTGAAAAAAGGGGCCCAGTTATATTAAACCCAGACGCAGTCTGCTCTATCAAGCGTTCGACGAACGCTTAAATGTGTAAACACTGATTTAACTGGATCCCTTTTTTCAAAGGGATGACAATGTTTGAAGTTCACCTTTTTGAAACAACTCAGTCACAATATCGCATCCACCAATAAATTCCCCTTTGATGTAAAGTTGAGGGATGGTTGGCCATTGTGAAAAGGTTTTGATGCCTTGGCGTAGTTCGTCTGATTCAAGAACGTTGTGAGCGTTAAAGTCAACGCCGCACTCATTCAGAATTTGCACCACTTGTGCTGAAAAACCGCATTGTGGAAAGTCAGCGGTACCTTTCATGAAAAGCACGACAGGCGCTGCGTCGATGTAAGATTGGATGGTGTCGTTGATAGTGGTCATGAGTATCTCCTAAGTGTTGTTGTGTTCGGAAGTGGTAAAGGCTTGAATGGATAAAGCATGAATGGCTTCGTCCATCAGGTCGCCTAAAGCGGCATACACCATGCGGTGTCGAGCTAGCGGGAGCTTCCCTTCGAATTGGTCTGAAATGATTGTGGCGTAGAAGTGCCGGCCATCCCCATCGACAGTGATGCTAGCATCAGGAAAGGCTTCGTTCAGTGTGTGTTGAATCATGTTTGGGGTCATTGGGGGTCTCTTTTGTAAATGAGAATGGCTATCATACATGATGCTTTTGATCTGCTCAACATTGCCAGGACCCTTCTCGGTCGCTATCATGCTCAGATCTGATACCTAGAGGAAGCCTCATGACTTTTGTTGTTGGTGAGCAGTGCATACGCTGCAAGTACACAGATTGTGTGGAAGTGTGCCCCGTGGACTGTTTCCACGAAGGGCCGAATATGCTCGTGATTAACCCAGAAGAGTGTATTGATTGTAATTTGTGTGTACCAGAGTGTCCTGTGGAGGCGATTTACGCTGAAGAAGACCTTCCAGCCGATCAGCAGGAGTATTTAGAGCTCAATGAAAAGTTGTCTCAAAAATGGCCAGTTATCACAGCGATCAAGCCGCCGCCAGCCGATGCGGATGAGTGGAAAAACAAACCTGATAAGCGAGAGCTTCTAGAGGAGTAGGTGACTTGTCAGCCCTCCCCGAACACGTCCCCCGGTTGCCACAGGCAATCCGCTGGGGATCCAAAAAAGGGTATTTTAACGCCACAAATCCTCAGAGCTGTCGTCTTGAGCCTGCTTATTGAAGATATCTTTATGCTTATCAATTTCACGTTGTTGAGACACACTAGGAGCGTGCTCTTGATTGAATGTGTTTAGTGCAACGTCAATGTCGCTCACGAAATCGTGTTTAATTTTGCCCATGGAAGCGGCTCCGATCAAGAAAAAGAGACCTTATTGTCGTTGCATTCACGCGTTGCTGTCAAGGCCAATGACACGACGGTAATGTTTTTCTCGATCTGGCCAAAAGGTCTTTTTATAGGTTTCTTTGGAGCAGCGGTGTGCTTCGATGGAAGATAAGGTCGTCACTAATACTGTCAGGGTAAAGATTAAAGCAGCGGTGCTGACCAGAGCGATGCTGGCAAGGGAGGATAAGGGCGCAGCGGCAAAAGCAAGCGGTAGAACAATGGCGGGTACGCTGCTTCCTGTTCCTAGAATGGCGGTTAAGCATGCTGTGAGAGTCCATTGTTTGACGCGCTTTTTACGTAAATCTTCATAGCCCATATTAGGATATAAATGATAACGGCCAGCGAGCTGTGTGAGTAACTGTGTATGCAGAGCTAAGCCCTCATGCCGTTTATAAATCATGAGTTGAATAGTGACTAGTAAGTGGCGCAGCTTTTCTAAGGGGATGCCTTTGATTAGGTGTGCTTTGTCCGTTACGTTGTGTTTTAGTAAATGAACAACCGCTCTTGCATTATCAATCAGTAAGTCTAGGCGGCTTCTATCTTCTTTAAATAGACGATCCAAATACTGCGGTATCTCATAAAGTCGATTTACATGAAACGTTGGCTCGTAAAAAATGTTAGCTAATTGTTCCATGGGTTTCGTTTTATAAGCTAAAGCAATATCAACGCCGAGGTATCGGGTAAACGCATCATCTGTGTTGTAATCCAACTTTATAGTAGGCTTCAATTGAACTAGTGTTATGATACCTATTTTTTTAAGTAATTCAAATCCGTATTTATATATAGGAAATCTTACTACGTGCCTCAGTATGTTGATTGGTGTAGTGATTATTCTATCTACAGGAAAGAGCCACCCTGAATCAAAAAGATTCAGAAGTTTCTGAGCATGAATTCTAATTAGTGTTTTCTTGTCTTCCGATAAGTTCGCTAGTTTCATCCATGTTAACTCACAATATACTCTGTTGTAACACACGAAAAAAGACATAAGGGCGGGAGGGATCCAATTTAGTTTGTAAAGGTCAACTCCTTTTTTGTGGAGGCGGATCAAGGGTAGTTCATGTGTTGGTACGATATTTTCTTTGGCAGTATCCAGCAAAGCACGTTTGATATGATCAGGGTAGGCAAGCAGTGTGTCCAGAGGGATGTGTTTTGAAATAGTGAAAAGGGGTTTGAGGTCAGAGGGTTCAAGCTTTCCGTCACATGCTAAGGAACTTAGAGTGGTTCGTTTGGTATGTAAAAAATAGAGTAATCGAATTTCAGGTGTTTGAAGTCGCTTGATGCTGCGAGGTGCGTCGAAAGCCTCTGCGTACTCTGTTAAGCGCTTGAACTCATTACAGAAAAGGTTTGTCATGTCAGAGCCGATTGCTGGAGCGACTTTGCGTACATCGATTAAAGTGTCTAGGGTTGCCTTGGGAATTAATCGTGTGACTCGCTCAATAACTCCCATTGATCGCATACCCATTGATGACATGACATAACCTGGGTGATTCAGGGTTAATTGGATTGCTGTAGGGTTTTTTAATATCGATAGATCATTCCAAGAATAGCCAGCATTTCGATACTGTTGAGTTATAGGGAGGTTTTCAGGAAGAAACCAAAGTAAGAGGTTGGTATTGATGGGCGGTTTTATTTTGGTGTTGTAAAAGAAGCATAAAAGCGTGTTGTACCATGTTTCAAGATCGTTAAGCGCGTTTAGAACCGAATCTAGTTCTAACAAATGAGAGGGGTTGTCTTGGTTCCAGGTCTTGATGGTTCGGTGGAGTCGTATCAAGCAGTAAATGGTTTGCTTGGAAACAGTTTTCTGTGTGGTTGAAATCAGTGTGTTTATTTTCTTGAGTAGAATGATTGATTCTTCAAGAGTTTCCGGATTTAATTTATAATTATTATAGAACTGCTTGGTTCCACCATCAATGGCTAAGGCGATGACTGTGCTTTTTGGAATATCCTGTTCTACAAGAAGCTTTAGAAAAGAGAGATAATCTTCTAGATGTTCGTTTTTTAGCTCTTTGTATAGCGTAGCAATGTCAGATAGAGAGAAAGTGTTAGTTCTAATGTAGCGTGCTATGTTGCCAACGCATGCGTTTATGTCAGTTGCTTCTCCTAGATATAGATCTAGTAGATACAGTTGTTCTGCAGTGAGAGAGATGATTGAAAGCAATGGGACCTGGCGCGTGGTCAAATCTTCTATATTGCCGTGATAGGCTAAGTGTAGAAGGGGTTTTAGTTTTTGCTGAGGAAGCTTAAGTTGTTCATTGAGGGACAAAGGGGGGCGTGAATTGCGAGGGCAGTGTGTGCGAGATAGCATAATCATTGTTGATGAGAAAGGCAAGACTCGCACAAGTTGGTCATCGCTTAGTTTAAGCATGAGGTCAGCGCTGGCTCCATGTTCAAGAAGAGCTTTGAAGTGATTGATATTCTTTGTATCAAATAGGGTCTCAAGGGTATTGGTTGACGCTTCAAGAATGCCCTGTGGTGGGCAATTGAAGCGTTTGATAAGTGTGATTATATGTCTAGCATGTGTTCTGAAGAGTGTGTGTTTTTCGGAAGATAGAGCAAGCAGAGTGTCTAGTGAGAATTGATTGCATAATGAGCAAAACCCAAGAGCATCTTGAGCGCTATCTAAGTCGCTGTGATCACTTTTATTTAATTTATCAATAGCGCTGTTATCAATACACGTTGAGATCAGCCAGTGAGCAAAGTTTTGAAAGGAGTGTTCTGGGTTGAAATGAGTGGTTTGTGTGAAGGGGCTGAAATCTGCTGGCGCATAAGGTTTATCATCCGAGTAGCAAGCTTTAATGCGCTCACATAGCATCTGTAATAGGTCTGCAGGCAAGTATCCAATGAACCGTGTAAGTGACATTGAGCACCCCTTAAATGAGTAGGATAATAATTCACTGATATATCTTTTATTCTCATCGAGTAATCTGTATCTTTTAGGATTATTGTCAATAGTAAGATATAACTGAAGGCCGGCAATATCAGAGACGTTGTACATCAATTCTAAGTAGAGTAAATTCTCAATGCAAGCCGCCACGAGTTCATCGGAGATAGTATCAGCTTCCAAATGAGGCTCTCTTGTTGGCATGGTGTCAAGTGCTAGACAAACCTTATAAGCTTCCTCTGGATGACTGAATAAAGCTATTTTGCTTAGAGGGCCTAGTTTTTTATACTGTGTAAAGACTGCATGTTCTGTACCAAATTGCTCTAAGCAATTACGGTAATTGGGTAAGCATTTGGGTGCTTGCAGTGCTTGTGGCACTTTACCCGGAGCATCTTCGGGGTGATAAAAGGCTCGCCAGCAGGCTTGTTGTGGAGTGCGTTTTTCTCGGTTTAATCTTGCTACTATCTTTTTGTCTAGCTCTTTATTTTGCTGTAGTTTGCCTAATGCTGCTTCGATACATTGTGCGGCGATGAGCGTGCAACCCATAAGGTGGTCTACGGTATTCTCAGCGGTAGAACCTAGCTTATGAATGCCCGCAGCGGTTATGGCTGGTTTAAACCCCATATACACGCAAACGTCATTGTTGTGTAAAAAATCATGAATGTATTTAAAAGCAAGTAGAGCTTCTTGAGATTCAGGGATGTTTGGATCGTAGATTTGATCCAAGTATCTGTAATAAGAAGCGGCATTTTCTGTAAGTGCTCTTCGGAAGTATAAAAACCGCGTGCCGTCGTCAAGAAATTCGCTATCAGAAAGTGTTTCTAGCTGGAAATCAAAAAGCTGTTGAACCATCTTTCGTTGATTTGGGTTTAAGGGGTTCTTATCGTCAATGCTTTGTAAGGTGTCAAGGCTTGATCCCTCTTGGGAGATAAAATCAGGATTTTGAAGTATGGAAAATAGTTGGTGTAGGGGGAGTGACGCTATCTCATTGAAACGATACTTAGTCGACGCTAATAAGGCAATCCGGGCTTCTCGGTAATGAGTGTTTAGCAGTAAGTTCTTTACTACAAGCTCATGGGTGGGGTAGTCAAGGGTGGGGAAGATGTTAGCGTATAGATCATTTTGCTGCAGTCGCCAACAGGGGTTTGGCGCGAGTGTTTTGAGTTGAGTTGTCCAGTGTTGATATTTGCTTCGGTATTCCCTTAGTTTTATGCTTGTACGTAGCTCGTCGGCTTTTTTTTCAATGATATCATGAGCAATCGCTTTGGCGTGATTGGTCTGTGTGTCTTGGTATTCTTGTACCGACCCTAAAAACCTAGCAATAGCACCTACTGCCTGTTGAGGTAGAAAAGTGGGGCTGTTGTGTGCGAAATTGTGTAATTGTTTTAGAGTTGTGATGATGTCTTCAAAAGGTTGGAGGCTATTGAGTTTGTCTAGATAGTCAAAGAATTCATCTTGACTGGTATCTAGGATCGTTGCTCTTAAGCATTGCTCTTTAGCTACTACATCATCTAGAGGAAACGAAGCTACTAGGGCTACCTTTTCAGTGATATAGTCTTCAACACGTTGTGATTCTATGCTGTCAAGCTTCATAAATGCTCCGCACTTGATTTGAGTAATTGGTGAGCATTGTATTGCGTTTTTAATATTTATTCAATACAAAAGATTATTAACAATAAGATAGTAAAGATGAACACCTTGCTGCACCTGTTCGATACAGCTATGATTCATAGAGATTTTCATTTATTTCTTAAAATGGAGTTATTTTAAATGCACCCTAATCCTTTTCCAGCTATCCCCGGCATATTGTATGCCGATCTTCGAGACGGATCAGGATTACAGCGCTTGGATGAGTTATTTGTCGACTATATCAGTCAGTTAGATGCTCCACTTCTCTCATGTTTGGAACGTCTTCGTGATCATCGTGAGCTCTCGCGAGACCAGCATTCATTGATCATCATGCAATTAGCGCCTCATCTGGAAGCGTTTTGGGTGAAGCAGTTAGGCTATGAAGAGCTTATGGCTCCGTACAAACAAACGCAGGCTCAGCATCAGGTGCTCATGAGATTCAAAAAAGAGTATCTATTGCGGCGTATTAAGCCCCGATTATCTCGCTTGGATCAGGGTAACTTTCAGCTGTTGTCGCAAGAGTTATTTAGCGCCTGTGATGCTAGTCATGACAATTGGGAATACCCGCTAGCCTCATGGGCTTTAAACAACACCGATTCCAGCTTGCTAGAAACATGGTGTGGAACAGCCTGTTTGAGCGATGAGGGGAAAGCGTTTGTTAGCGGTAGTATCTTGTTTGATTGGCCAAAACGTCATGAGGGTGAGTTATTAGCTCTTGATGATGAACAAGGTTTATCGACCCAACATTGCTCGCATCGTGAAGGTTTTGATGCGCAGGATAAGGGTTTAACAGCACTCGAACAGCAAGATCATGCGCACTATTGTTTGTATTGTCAGGAGAAGTCAGGGGATTTTTGTTCGATAGGTTTTCCCGTGAAAAAGGGGGATTTTTCGCAAGGTTACCGATCTCATCTGACTGGTGAAGCCATGCTCGGTTGTCCTTTGGAAGAACATGTCGGTGAAATGCATCAGCTCTTTGCAGCAGGTCATCCGATCGCAGCCTTAGCTGCAGCGATGGTGAATAATCCCATGATTGCTTTGACGGGGCATCGCGTCTGTAACGATTGCATGAAATCCTGCGTCTACCAAAAACAAACGCCTGTCAATACGCCTGCTGTTGAAAGTGGTGTTTTACAAACAGTGTTAAACCTGCCTTGGGGTGTTGAGCTGTTGGATCTGATGATGCGATGGAATCCCTTGCGCCAATGGCAACCGATAGAAAAAGCAGACCAAGGGTATCGTGTCGCTGTGATGGGTTTAGGGCCGGCAGGTATTGCTAGCATGCATCATTTGCTGATGGCAGGTTGTTCGGTGGTGGGTTTTGATGGAACGCGTTTATTGCCTGTCCCGGATGAGTGGTGTGACACGCCAATTCGTGATTATCAGATGCTATGTGAGCCTCTTTCTCAGCGACCAGCGCGAGGCTTCGGTGGGGTGAGTGAATATGGCATCACAGTTCGGTGGGATAAAAATCTCCTGACGTTGTTACATGTGTTATTTCAACGACATCCAAGGGTTCGACTGCTAGGTTCTGTGCGTTTTGGTGGAACGCTGACGGTCAGTGATTTTTGGCCGATGGGTTTTGATCATCTGTGTTTAGCGTTAGGCGCTGGTTTGCCAAAAGAGTTACGGATCCCCAATAGTTTGGCCATTGGCATGCGTCAGGCTAGTGATTTTCTGATGAGCTTACAATTAACCGAGGCGAGCCGTGAAGAAGCCTTGGGTTTGTTTTCCATGCGTTTGCCTGTGCTAGTGATTGGCGGTGGTTTAACTGCCGTTGATGCGGCTACTGAAGCAGGTGCCTACTATTTGCAACTCATCCAAACGGTTCAAAAACGTTATCTTGAAGCCTCTCGGCATGTTGGAGAAGACAATTTGCGAGCCCATTGGGAGCCTCAAGAAGCGGCGATTATTGATGAATGGTTGATGCATGCAAAAGCGTGGCAGGAGGCTAAAAAAACAGGCGTTTCTTCGACTGATTTCATTAGACGCTATGGCGGTGTCAGCATTGTGTATCGTCGTCGCATGCACCATTCACCAGCCTACCGACGCAATCATGAAGAATTGCAAGAGTGCTTGAATGTGGGTGTGCATTACCGTGAGGCTTTACAGCCTGTGTCAGTGTTATGTGATGAAGTGGGGCATGTCTCTGGTTTGCGTTGCGATGTAGTGACGCAAAATGAGGCTGGGTATTTAGTTTCTTCTGGTGAAAGTATTGAGTTGCCCGCAAAATGCATCCTAAGTGCAACGGGTTCTAAGCCGAACGTGGCCTATGAATTTGAGCACCGCGGGACCTTTAAAAAACGAGACGGTCATTACGCCCCTTATTTCTTAAAGGAAGGTGCTTTGGTGGATGATACCTCTCAAGGTCACTTTAAAGCTGATAACATTGGGATGTTAACGAGTTATGATTATGATGGGCGTCGTGTGAGTTTGGTAGGAGACGCGCATTGGCGATACAACGGTACCGTGGTTCAAGCCATTGCGTCAGCGCGGCACGCACTCCCACAAATCATGGTGAGCATGAGTAAGCCGAGTCATGCGTCGATTGATTTATCCAGTTTTCAAACGCAGGTGCTGTCAAATAACACCTTAATGCCAGGTTGTCAGCTCTTAACGATACGTTGTCCTCAATTAGCCAAGCAGCATTTAGCGGGACAGTTTTATCGGGTTGCCTCCTGTGATCGTTCTCGAGTTATTGCTGAAGGCGTTCCGCTTTTAGGGTCACGTTTAGCGCCGGAAGGGTGTTTGTCGTTTGTGTTAGTTGGCGATGATCCCAGCGTGACGATGCTGAAAGCCTTAGAAGCAGGGGATGCGTGCGATGTGATGGGACCAACGGGTGCGTGGTCGCGTCAACCGGGTTCATCTGAACGTATCTTGGTGATGGGCGATGCATTAGCGTTTGCTTTTTTACGGTCTTTATTGCCTGAGTGGGACTCTGAGGTGCATGACATTATCTGGTGCGCTGAAGATGCTTCTTTAAAAGACCACCTTCCATCAAGCATTCAAGTCGTTTCTGAGTTGCCTTATGACTGTCGCGATATCAGCACGGTGTTTGTGATTGGTGAGCCTGATTACGTGCGCGAGGTTCGTCGAAGGAGGGCTTCAGATTGGATGGGTCGATTCGCTGAGGGCTGTCGATGGGTGGGTGCTGTCTATGGGCCCATGCAGTGTCAGCTTAAAGGCGTCTGTGCACAGTGCTTGCAGTGGCAGATTGACCCGAAGACAGGTGAACGAGTGAAGGCTGTGTATGCGTGCTCCTGGCAGCACCAACCCATGGACTTGATTGATATGGAACACTTAAGCATGCGCAGTGTGCAATCCCGAGCCTTGGATCAACTCACTCGAGTTTGGTATGATGCGTCAATCACGCCCCCCGGTTCGTGCTAACGAATCCGCAGGGGGTCCATTTTATTTGTTTGGATCCCTCGGTTCTGTTTAGCAGACGCATGGGATGTGTTTTTTTGAGGATGTTTAAGTTATGTCGGATACCCCTTTCTTTTTGCATAAGATGCATGTTAAACACAGCGATCCCATTGAATATGCTTTAACCATTGATGGTCATGAGTGTGTGTTAAATGAGTATCTTGGTCAGCCTATTTCGATCACGTTTACCGGACGTTGTGCTTGCATTCAGTGTGGACGCGACACAAAAAAAACCTTTCAACAGGGTTACTGTTACCCGTGTTATCGCCGACTTCAAGAATGCAATATGTGTATGATTCACCCAGAGCGCTGTCGTGTGATGGAGGGGTGTTGCTCTAAAGATGATTGGGCGCATAAGCACTGTCATGCGGAGCAAGTGATTTATTTATCCTACACGTCAGGTTTAAAAGTAGGGATCACACAAATTAAAAACTGCCCATCGCGATGGATTGATCAAGGAGCTGTTGCGGCTGTACCTGTGATGCGTGCTTCTAATCGTTTTTTGTGTGGTCAGGTTGAGGTGGCACTTAAGGAGTTTGTCGCTGATAAGACACAGTGGCGAGCGATGCTTCGAGAATCACCCGAAGCACCGGATCTCCTGGGTTTGTGGGAAGGGCTCTTAGAACAAGCTGAATTACCTCTGGTTGATTTGATTGACACCTACGGTGAAGAAGACATTAGCGTGATTGATAATCCTGTGCTTCAAACCTTTGAGTACCCTGTGGTGGTCTATCCAAAAAAAATCACCTCGTTATCGCTAGATAAAACACCAACCGTCTCTGGTGTTTTGCAAGGAATCAAAGGGCAGTATATTTATTTGGATACGGGTGTGATGAATATCCGGAAGTTTGGTGGGTATGAGGTAACACTTGAGTCATGATGCTGTCATTTCAACGAGCCTTGACCGGGTTCGCTGAAACGATTCAATCAGTTTTCCTGATGGATACAAATCATCGATCGCAGCAGAAGCACTAAGAATCACTTGCACCTGTTCATCGTAAAGCACATCAATCAATTTGATAAAGCGTGCTACCGCGTTCATGTCATGATCTGAAAAAACAGGTACATCGCTAATGATCACATGGGAAAATCGTTCGGCAATCTCAAGATAGCCTCTCGCGCACCGTGGTGGTGAGCAGAGCTGTTCGCAGGTGGCCCAAAGAACATTTTCTGAATAACGCACACAGTTGACTTCTCTCCTGAGTAAGGTAAGTGGTTTTTCAATGTCTTCGCTATTGCTTAGTTTCTCGTAATATTGCGACAGTTTTTTTTGCGTGTCAGGGTTATTTGAATCCAGGTAATGAACAATGTTCCCTTGATCCAATCGTCTGTAATCTTGAGCAGTGACTAAATGCATCACGTGAGTGTGTTTTTCTAAAGTTGCAATCGTGGGTAAGAACTTATGTCGCTGCCAACCGTTCTTGTAGAGATTGTGAGGTTCAGTGTTGGATGTCGTGATCAAGCAAACACCGCGATCAATTAAACCTTCAACCAAACCAGCTAGCACCATCGCATCAGCAATGTCTTCAACAATAAACTCATCCAAAAAAAGGACTTGCATTTGGCTGGCAAGATCTTTAGTGAGGATGGTCATGGGGTTTTCTTGGCCTTGTAATTCAAACAAGGCTTGGTGAATGTTATTCATGAAGGCATGAAAATGTTGTCGTCGCTTGGGAAGGTCTAAGCAGTCAAACAGAATGTCTAGCAGGTGTGTTTTTCCAATGCCAACGCCACCCCACAGATACATCCCCTTGATCGCTTTTTTTGAGGAAGGCAGTAGTCGCTTGATCGGGTGTTTTCGTTGTTTTGCTTGATGGGTCAGCTGGGTGTGAATGAGCTGCAGCTGATCAACGACCTTAGCTTGTTCGCTGTCGGGTAGTAAAGAGCCGTTGTTAATGGCTTTATGGTATGCTGCTTTAGGGTTAGTCATAGCGGGTCGGTTTCTGCGATACTGACCTTAACTATAGGTAACTACGGAGCTGTTTTCTATCTCTTTGCACGTGCTGAGATAGGTCTCATTTTTGGGATCGATGGCCAGCGCTTTTTTGACATTAACCAAGGCGTTAGCGTGATCGTCTAGGTAGAGATAACATAAGCCTAAGTTAAACAAAGCTTCGTCTTCGTTGGGGTAGAAGTTGAGCGAGCGTTCAAAATATCCAATCGCTGTTTCATAGTGATCCAAGGCATAATAAATGCTAGCAATTTGGAAGTAGACATCTTCAGCAGCAGGGATGGGGTAAAACTGATCGCCAACGAGAGCCAACTTATTTAAGACATAATCGACCACTTGAGTGTTGTCTTTTTCAAGAACGTCTTGTAAGCGTTCCTCAACCACAGAAAATAAACCAGGATCCCAGTTGGATGCGCTTAGGATGCCGCTTAGTTGCTCTAAATTCCATTGGCTGTGGTGGTCAGATAGCGCATCGTACAGATTGAAAAAGTCGGTGGAGTTAAAGCGTTCTAAATGCTGTTGAATGTTGTAGTTGAGTAGCGGAAAGTGTTCCGGGTTAATGCCCATCGTCAAGATAGCTGTGGTTAACCCGTCACGAGGAGTGGGAATAATGCTATGGCCGTTGTGTGATAGGCAATATTGTGTCAATGCATCCAGGTTCACCATGGTGGAAAAGCTGCCGTGTACGTCTAGCTCTGGTGGATCTTGCTCTTCCATTTCGGTGGTGTCATTGAAGCATTTGTCCGATAGAAGCACCATTAGCGGTTGTTGGCAGATGCTTTTTAAGCGTTTGAGCGCATTCAAGCTCCCGATCGGGAAAATAACATGGGTATCATCAAGGCTGGTTTTGTAACTGTTTAGGATGCTGTTAAACGCATCATCATCGTAATGGTTTTCTGTGATGGGAGCTTTGCTAAAGGATAAGCTGACTTTTTCCCAGTCTTTTGGGGAGCCATTAACGAGGTTGTTTTCTTTGGTTGACAGGCTCACTTTAGCTTCTTGAATGCTTCCATCTTTCACGTAGAACACATCAGAGGTGAGGCTATCAAACAAATAGTTTGCAACGAGTAATAAAGGGGTTTTTGGCGCTAATGTTTCAGCAGAAAGTGTGTTAGTTGGGAGAAGTTCAATGTGCTCATCATTTTCCAAATCAAACACAGAAAACCGACACTGGTTGTTTTCAATAAAGGGTTCAAAAAGAGCGTGGTCTGAAATAAACGCCAAATTTTTAGCACTCAAGTCGCTAATGATGTATTGGAAGCTGAAGCTGTTCAGTTTCAAGGTTTCCATGGATTCATTCAAGGAGCGAATGATCAAAAAAGCGAGTTGTCCGCAACCAGCACCAATTTCCAAAATGGGAAAGCAGGGTGGTTCGTCGGAGGGATGGCTGTCTACCCAGTTTTGCATGGCACTGAGCAAGACGTCTGCATATTGTTTCGCGATGAAGGCATTGCTAGTGATGTAGAAAGGAACGCTTTCAGACCAAGCTTCTACCCCTTTTTCAATGTAATAATTTCTAGAGGTTGTCCAAACCATGGACTTGGAAAAAGAACTGTCTTTTTCAAGAATGATAGTCATGCAGACTCCTAATGCAGCGTTTTGGGGATAGTAATCGCGCGCCTTCGTATTTGCAATATCAAAGCTGCTTCGCTACTCTTGGTGTGAGTTTGGGGCACGGAGTCAACACGGATGTCTTTTCGTTATTGCATAGCCATGGTTGCCGCTCTGACGTGTCTAACATCCTGTGCTCGTCATTTGAGTGTTGATCAGCAGATCCATCATAAAGTAGCGCACTACGCTTACCGGGCCGACCGCCACTTGAAGCCTCTGTTTGAAGCGAAAGGGGCGCATTATCCTCCCTCGAAAATAACGCTAGTGGCCGATAAGCGTGAAAAGCGCTTAAGCGTGTGGGCACCATCGCCTGTGGGTTGGGTGCATGTGGTCGATTTTCCTATCCTTGCCGCGAGTGGTGTGTTGGGGCCAAAGCTTTTGGAAGGGGATCATCAAGTCCCAGAGGGTATCTACCATCCGGTGTCCATGAACCCCAACAGCCATTTCCATCTTTCCATTAAATTGGATTACCCCAATGATTTTGATCGATTTCGAGCCATGTTAGACGGCCGTTCCAACTTGGGTGGTCAAATTTTCATCCATGGCGGGCATCAGTCGATAGGTTGTTTAGCCATCGGGGATCATGCCATTGAGGAGCTTTTTGTTTTGGTGTATCGCACAGGGCTTCCGCGTGTGACGGTGATCATAGCCCCCGAAACATCGGGTCCGCTGACTCCGGATGTGGCCCGATTGCATACCACGTGGGTAGGGCAGCTCTACCATCGTCTATCTGACGCACTAAGAGGTCTGCACAGAAAACCTTGCTCTGGTAATAAAACTTGCAATATTTGATGAAATTGGGATAATGGGTCGGATAGACACTATTTGTTAAGAGGTTTTGTGTGCCCGATCAAGAAGAGATAAATGCGTTATTAAATAGCCTAAGCAATGCCTGTAGTAAAGTGAATAAGAGAGCTCAGGCTACGTATGCTGTGTCTTTTGACTCGGTTAGGGACCTTTCGAATGATTTGTGCGAGATCGCTAGGGTTGAGAGCGCATTAGTAGCTAAGTGTCCTACAGTGTCTCCTAAGTACAAAGCAGATAAAGATGGACTCATCGTCGATACTTCTCTGCCACAAATTAGCTGGGAAACCTTGTATAGCGATCCTGATAAATCCTTTGAGCCGCGATCAGTAGCAACGTTGGCTGTTGCCTCTTATATTTGGTTAAGTCGATATTCCACGGATATTTCAGCCTCGGGTCTCGCTGATGTTTTAAAGCCCCTTTTGGAGTCCTATTTGCTTGAGTCTGAGAAGATAAAGCAGGTGGTTGCGCAGATTTTAGTACTCTGGCTAGGGGAGTTAAAGACCAAGATCCAACAAACAAATAATTATAAAAAGCGTATCGATGGATTAATGAGGTCCTGGTATCTTTTTTCTTTATCTAGGCACTTTGACAATCCTGTTATGTCTCTGAAAAAAGAGCTTCGAGGTCTTGATATATTTCAGCTATGGGTGTGTTCTTTACCCAAGGGGCTTGTTAATTGGGTAGATACTATTCAGCTTGACTTGCAATCTGGTTTGACCCTATTCGAAATATTGGCGTTAGCTACTGGAGCTACGGCTATTCTTGCAGGATTATCGGCCGCTGTGCTGGCAGGTCTTTCATTATCGCATACGCTCAATGGACTCGTGATACCCATTGCTGCTTCAGGGTTATTGGTCTTGTTGGCTGGAGTAGCGTGTATTGTTTTTGCGAGATACTCTTGTGCTCGAGATAGTAAACGACTGGTGACCCAAGATTTTGCCGACAGATTGAAATCCTGTCCCGATACAATATTTCAAAAAGCAAGCAAACAACCGCTTGATGACAATGCTGTTAGTTGTCTTTTTGCTCTTCAGTCAACTCAGGGCCCATGACAGTCAATATGACTTACCGTATGATGTATTCAGCTTGAGTAACAAGGATACCCCATGAATTTACCTTTGCATCTGACCTTGGCGCGTATCGTGGTGATACCCTTAGTGGTTGTTGTGTATTATTTTGTGCCTCATGTTGGGCATCAGGTGGCGGCGTTGTTGTTTCTTTTGGCTGCAGTGACTGATTGGCTAGACGGATACTTGGCACGAAAAAACCAACAAGTGACCCGGCTAGGTGCCTTTTTAGACCCTGTTGCGGATAAATTGCTAGTGGCTGCTTGCATTGTGATGTTGGTGGGGGAGCATTACATGGCATCTTTAGTGCTGCCAGCGATGGTGATCATTGGTCGAGAAATAGCCATTTCAGCGCTTAGGGAATGGATGTCAGAGTTAGGTAAGCGTACGTCTGTGGCTGTGAGTTACGTAGGTAAGATCAAGACCGTGTTGCAAATGTTAGCCTTGATTGTGCTCCTTGCTTATTCCCCTGGTCAAAATAAGGTCATTCTTCAGGCTGGTGCTGGCATGCTCTTTGCAGCAGCTGCCTTGACGTTGTGGAGTATGCTTATTTATCTGAAAGCCGCTTGGTCTGATTTAGTGATACATCGGTCTTGACTTTACTTGAGGAGTTTGGATAATAGCCCCTCTAACACATTGATGGTGTTGGATACACGTCTTAAGCGGGAATAGCTCAGTGGTAGAGCACAACCTTGCCAAGGTTGGGGTCGCGAGTTCGAACCTCGTTTCCCGCTCCATTTTTTTAGCACGTGACGCATGACCTATCAGCATGCGATTAACCTGGCTGGATGGCAGAGTGGTTATGCAGCGGCCTGCAAAGCCGTGGACGCCGGTTCGATTCCGACTCCAGCCTTAATTCTTTCCGGCCCGGGTGGCGGAACTGGTAGACGCAAGGGACTTAAAATCCCTCGAGGGTAACCTCGTGCCGGTTCGATTCCGGCCCCGGGCACCATATGCTGAGCACCTTTAAGCGGCATCTCCCATTTTTGGATCATCTTAGACGAAAACTCTCCTCAAAATGCTCATGTTCCCCGCATCGTTGCGCGGGGACTCCGACGGGGATGTGTCTCCCGGTATTCCTTCGGAATTCTGTCGACGCTTTCAAGAAAGGCATGTACACTGCGTCTTTTCATCAATTTTGCGTTTAACCTAGCCTCGACACTGTGAATTTGATGTGTAGTTAGCTTACACTGCGCTTTCTCGTCGATTTTTCGTCTAACCTGACATGCACGCCCCCCGGTTGCGGGACGCAATCCGATGGGGGTCCACCTTCAGGCGCGTGGGACGTGATCCCTACATCTGTGGCTTATTATTCTGCCCATTGTCTTGATTTTGATCTAGATCTTGTAGCGGTTGACGAGCTTTCTTCGGTTTTTTATCGCTCCATGCCGGTCTATTGCTTTTCTTTTCTGTGACTCCGTACTCTTTCTTTGCGTAAGCTTTAAAAGCGTTAAAAAGTTTATTCAACTTGCCCGTTCGCCAACGCCCATTTGTGAGGGCAGGGTGGGCAGCGTGAAGTTTTTTGATTTCTGCCATGGCGTCTAGCTTAGGGTTGCCTTTTAGCGTCTTCGCTAGATCCTTTAAAGCTTGAGCGGCAGCGAGCTTGGCTGTTCTGCTGTATATCTTCTCTGCGTTTTTAGCCTGCTTTGATAGCTTAGATGTGTATTCCGCTGCAATAGCCTTTCGATCAGTGATGTATTGGTCGAGTTTTCCTATATCAAAACTGTTTTGTCGAACCGGGTTAGGCTTTACTCCAAATCCTTTGAAAGGCTTTGCAGAATGATAACCTTCTTTCAGCGTGTTTGATGTCTTGATAAAAGCTTTTGCGTCTTTATTGTTCATCACGCGCATGATGTGTGTGTCGCTATCCTTGTTGTAGAAGTAAAGTTTAAGCTTTGGGTTTTCTTTTAGAAGTGTTGCAAAATGAGCTTTGGTTTTATCGTCAACCTTGTCGGCTCGATCAACAACAAACAGAAGGCCATCAATAGGGTTTTTGCTACCCTTTTGATAGGTGATTGCTTCATTAAAGTGGGTTCGACGCTTGCTAAGCACTTCTTCCGCATAGGATCGCGGCATCTTTTTTTCTGCTTTGGCTAGATCTACCTCATATTTATGGTAACGTCGCCAGACATTTTTGGCGACAATATCAAGGCTACCTTTTTCTTCGTACTTGCTTTTAGGATTCTCAGATGTGCTGCCTGCTAACTTATGGAATTTGGCAATATTTGTTGTGTAGCCAAAGCGTCTAACGTAACCTTGTTTGTTTTTGTATTTGGTGTTTAGAATTTCATCGCCAAAATGTTCGTACGTACCTTCTTTTCTGACTTCTTTTAGTTTTTCACCACCAGATTGCAACGCTAAAAAATCAGCTTGATCAACCTGTAGTTTACTTGGATCGCAGATATAGCCAGTGTAGAGAGCTCCCACTTTGGATGGGTCGATCGCTCTGGCTGGAGCGGTATATAGAGAAAGAGGCGTGTTGTTGCCTTCCTGGCCTGACCAAAGAACAGTGGTGGAGTCACCTAAATGTTTCCCAGCATCCTTAAAGCCATCGTAAGTTTCTCCTTTGGGAGGCGTCGGGTAGCTTTTTAGTTTCTTAGTAATGCTATCAGGCTCCTTAAGCGATAACACTAAGTAGTTGCCGCCGGACTTGGGTGGTTGTTCGTACTTTTTGGGCATGATTGATCTCGTTTTAATCCTACTCTCTCATTGTAGTCGATTGAGCATCTAAATAGGAGTTTTGCTTATAACCCATTGATATTTTATACTGTTTAATTGGGTTTCTGTTTCTCCAGGGCTGATAGAAGAGGGTGTTCCTTTACATCCCTAGTTTATTGTCATGACCATGATCTCGATTTTGCTGCTGTGTCAGGTTACGTTTTCCCTTCACTTTTGTTGTGCTCCAGATGGGTCTTTTGCTTTTCTTCTTTTTAACACCATACACTTTTTTCACGTATGCTTTGAATCCTTTAAAAATCTTATTGAGCTTGCCAGTATGCCAGATACCGTTGGTAAGCGCCCTGTGTTCTTTGCGTAATGCCTTGATTTCTTCCATGGGGTCTAAATCTGGGTTTTTCTTGAGTGTATTGGCTAATTGTTTAAGTGCACGAGCAGCATTGAGTTTAGCGTCTTTGCTGTATATAGCGGCTCCGTCTTTGTCATTTTTTGAAGCTAAGGACGTGTATTGTGAATCGATCAGTTCACGATCTTTGATGTATTGATCCAGCTTCTCCATGCTGAAACTATTTTTCTTAATGGGGTTTGGTGTAAAGCCATAGCCTTTGAAGGGCTTCGCTGAAGCGTAACCTTCGATGAGAGTGTTGTTGGTTGTTAAAAACTGTTGAGCATCTTTGTTTCTCATGACACGCATGATGTGTGTGTCGCTGTTTTTGTTGTAGAAGTAAAGTTTAAGCTTTGGGTTTTCTTTTAGAAGTGTTGCAAAATGTTCTTTGGTTTTGTCGTCAACCTTGTCAGCACGATCAACAACAAAAAGCAGACCATCAATCGGATTCGCATCACTATTTCTATAAGCCACCGCCTCGTTGTAGCTTCTTCTGCGTTTATCTAATCCCTGAATAATTTGCTTTTGGCTTAGTCCAAGATAGCCTCGTCGAACGTATTTGCTAACGTCTTCTCCGTATTTGAAAAAGCGTCGCCAAACGTTTCTAGCCACAATGTCGAGGCTTCCGGTTTCCGAGTAACTGCTTTGTGGGTATTGTGCTGTGCTTCCTGCTCGTTTATAGAATTTAGCAATATTGGTCGTAAAGCCACCTGGTCTCCGATAGCCTTTTTTGTTTCTATATTTTGATGCTTTTTTGTTGTGAAAGAACTCTCGCTTATTGACTTCTTTTTCTTTGGCACCTAAGGAGCCAGAAGCTATAAAGTCGGCTTGCTCAACATGTAATTTTCTGGGGTCGCAGATGTAACCAGTGTACAGGCTGCCGCCTTCACCATACAGGGATAAGGGAGTGTTTTTTCCTTGTTTGCCAGACCAGAGAACGGTTGTTGAGTCACCGGTGTGTGGGCCTTCAAAATAGTGATAGGTCGCTGTTTTCGGTGGGGTTGGGTAGTCTTTGAGCTTGCGGCCGATGCGATGAGGTTCCTTCAGGGATAGTACAACGAAGTTGCTCCCTGATTCAGGTGGGGTTTCGTATTTTCTGAACATGGGTGAATCTCTTGTATGTGTTCCGTTACATTCTAGTAGATTTGGCTTTCGATCGGATGTTTGCGCATACTAAGCTGTTGATTTAATCTAAAAAGTGGACAATATGTAAAGTCGGCTTTACATATTGTCCATTCTCTGGTGATTAAGTTGTACTAATATTAACCAAATAGCCATCTGAGGCAAAATCCACTATCCTGGATGGCATGATCAAGCCGTTTTCTTTGTTCGTTGGGTTGCGTTACACGCGGGCCAAGCGACGACATCATTTTGCTTCTTTCATTTCTGTCGCTTCGGTGATAGGTATAGCTCTAGGCGTGATGGTCCTAATCACTGTCTTGTCTGTCATGAATGGTTATAACCAAGTGGTTCGTGAGAAGTTTTTTGCTGTTGCCCCGCAGGTAACGGTCTATACCCCCAAAGACTCACCAAGGCTTCAGGTTGCCCTTAATAAACGTCCCGATATCCTGCAGACAGCCCCGTTTTTAAGCGGGAAGGGGATGCTGGTTGTTCATGGTGAGTCGGTGCCTGCTCAGGTGATGGGTATCGATCCCACTCAGGAGAAGCGACTCTCATCCCTTGCTAAAAAAGTGACAGAGGGTAGTTTGCAGGTTTTGGGAAAAAAACCGTACCGCATTGCGATAGGATACCGTTTAGCAGAGCAGCTTGGCGTGGGTGTGGGGGATACCCTTATGTTGCTGACACCTCAAACCACGGTGACGCCATTGGGGATGATGCCTCGCTATCGACGTTTTGTGGTGGGTGCTGTGTTTGCTACCCACAGTGGCTTTGGGTTTGACCGAGGGGTGGTTTACATCAGTCTTGCTGATGCCAAACGGATATTTATTCATCCTGATTTTGGTTCCCAAGGGTATCACCTAAGCATTCGTGATGTGTATGCAGCGCCTGAGATTTCGCGTCACTTAACTGAATCCCTGCCTGCAGGGAATGTGGTGACTAACTGGACGGAGCAATATGGATCGCTCTTTAAGGCGATCGGTATGCAAAAAACCATTATGTTTGCCATTTTGGTCTTGCTCGTGGCTATTGCTGCTTTCAATCTCATTTCGTCGTTGGTGATGATCGTCAATGAAAAGCGATCAGATATAGCGATACTAAGAACCTTGGGTGCAAGCCCTGCGACGATCATGTGGATTTTCATTGCTCAAGGTGCGGTGCTTGGTGCGGTGGGTGTGATTGTCGGTGTCATTGGCGGGGTGATTCTTTCCCTTAATATTACCGATTGGGTTAATGCGCTTCAACATTTCTTGGGTGTTCGTTGGGTGTCTGAGGATGTGTATTGGGTTGATTATTTGCCGTCTGCCTTGCGGGTTACCGATATTGTTTTGGTGGCCGTGATTGCTTTTGGCATGAGCGTGCTTGCGACCTTGTACCCAGCAAGTCTGGCGTTCCGTACACAACCGGCGGAGGCTTTGCGCTATGAGTGATGCTGTCATTGAATGCCGAGGCTTGAGCAAGTGCTATAACGACGGTCCGGCGCCGGTTTCTGTGCTTGGAGGCTTGGATTTTTCTGTGAACACTGGCGAGATGGTTGCCATTATTGGTGCATCCGGTGTTGGTAAGTCAACCTTGTTGCAACTCTTGGGCGGCTTGGATACACCAACTGCTGGTGAGGTCTTGGTTTGCGGAGAATCCATCGGTGAGATGGCTGAACGAGAACGCACGACTTTGCGGCATTTGTCTTTGGGTTTTGTCTATCAGTTTCATCATCTTCTGCCGGAGTTTGATGTGTGTGAAAATGTCATGATGCCTTTGTTGATTCGAGGTGGTTCGCACACAAGGATTCGGGAGCAAGCGGAGCATTACCTTGAAGCTGTGGGCTTAACTGAGCGCTTAAAGCATCGCGTGCATGAATTGTCAGGAGGGGAGAGACAGCGTGTTGCTATAGCGCGAGCGCTCGTCACGGAGCCTGCTTGTGTGCTAGCTGATGAGCCCACAGGGAATTTGGATGAGCAGACAGCTGAGCAGGTGTTTACGCTGATGCAAGAATTGAATACGAATTTAAAAACGAGTTTTGTCGTTGTAACACATAATGTTGGTTTGGCTAAACGTATGCATCGAGCCTATCTATTGCGGGACAAATCCCTGACCTTGGTGACAGACTAGGAGATCGAATGGTCGCACACTTTATAGATCGAGAGAAACAGGGCGAACGCGCTATTTTGGTGCATAATCATTTTTCATTTCTAGACGATCCTGAGCGCTCTATCATGGAGTTTCGATCGTTGGTGAATGCGGCGGGGGCGGAAGAGTTATTACTGATCGAGTCCAAAAAAACAAAACCAGACGTGAAATATTTTTTGGGTCGCGGTACGGCTGAGTCCATTCGTGATGCGGTTAAAGAATTGGAAGCAGATCTCATCATTGTGAATCATGCTATTTCTCCGGCCCAAGAACGTAATTTAGAACAGCTGTGTTGCGCACGTGTCTTGGATCGATCTACCTTAATTTTAGATATTTTTTCACAGCGTGCTCGTAGTTTTGAAGGTAAGTTGCAAGTAGAACTTGCTCAGTTGCAGCACTTGCGTACACGCTTGATTCGTGGTTGGACTCACTTGGAGCGCCAAAAAGGCGGTATTGGCTTGCGTGGCCCTGGTGAAACGCAGTTAGAAACCGATAGACGTTTGTTGGGTATTCGTGTCCAAGCCATTTTAAAACGTCTGGCTCGTGTGGGACGAACGCGAGAGCAAAACAGACGTTCCAGACAACGTTCGGCAACACCAACTGTTTCTTTGGTCGGGTATACCAATGCAGGTAAATCGACTTTGTTTAATGCTCTAACAGAGGCTGATGTGTTAGTGGCTGACCAGCTGTTTGCCACCTTGGATGCAACCTTGCGTCAGTTGGATTTGCCAGGTGTGGGGCATGCCGTTTTAGCCGATACAGTGGGTTTTATTAATCACTTGCCTCATGAGTTGATCGCAGCGTTTAAGTCTACGCTTGAAGAGACACGGGTCGCAGATCTTTTGCTGCATGTGGTCGATATCAGCGATCAGCATTGGCGCGATCGTATGCTAGAAGTGAATGAGATTTTACAAGAAATTGGTGCGGGTGATGTTCCTCAGCTGGTTGTGTTCAATAAGGTTGACCAAACGGATTATCAGCCGGGTCGTTGTGAGTGGGGTGAGGGTGGTATGCCATCACGCGTTTGGGTGTCGGCTCATTCGCATGCAGGTTTTCCAGAATTAAAGCGAGCAATCAGTGACTTGCTGGCGGGATCTTGGGTGAACTGTGAGTTGGTACTGCACCCCTCTGAAGGGGCTCTTAGATCTCAGCTGTATGCTTTGGGAGCGGTAGAGTCAGAATCAGTCGATGAGACGGGTCATATGGTGATGCAGATTCGCTTGGCTCAAGATGATTTTTCACGATTGATCAAAGATCACCCATCCCTCGAAACCTAATGAGCAGATGATGCGTAAACGAATAAGACGTGATAGAATCCCTGCCTTAATCACGCTTTGGGAGTTGGCATGGAATGGGGTCTATTGCTCAAGGTTTTGGCTATGGTGCTGATCATCGAAGGTATCATGCCGTTCGTCACACCCATCCGATGGAAAAAATACCTGCAACGTATGATAGAGGCTAACAATCGACAAGTAAGGATCATGGGATTCGTGCTATTGGTTGTGGGCTCTGTTTTGTTGTTTGTCGCGCACGATCTGTTTCGTGTTTAAGCTTATTAGAGAGAGAACGTTACATGGGAACTAACACTGTTATTCTTGGCACCCAGTGGGGTGATGAAGGCAAAGGCAAGCTGGTTGATTGCTTGACGCCTGATGTTCAGGCTGTTGTTCGGTTTCAAGGTGGTCATAATGCTGGTCACACACTGATTATTGACGGTGAAAAGACGGTGCTTCATTTGATTCCTTCAGGTATTTTGCATGAGGGTGTTTGTTGTTATATTGGTAATGGGGTTGTTTTATCACCGGCTGCCTTGGTGAAAGAGCTGGACTCTTTAGTTGAAAAGGGCATTGCTTATGAGGAACGTTTGTTTGTCAGTGCTGCATGCCATTTAATATTGCCTTATCACGTTGCTTTAGATCATGCCCGCGAAGCGCATCGTGGCAAACAAGCGATTGGCACAACAGGCCGTGGTATTGGTCCAGCCTATGAAGACAAAGTCGCAAGACGGGGTATTCGTGCTTTGGATTTGCTAGATATGGAAGGGTTAAAGCCTCGTTTACAAGAAATGGTAGCTTACCATAATGTGTCGTTAACAGAGTATTTCAAGGCTGATCCGATTGACTTTGATTCTCTATGGGCAGAACTTGAAGAGCAAGCCAAGCGAGTTGTTCCTTTGATTATGGATGTTGCTAATGCGCTTGAAAAGCATCGTCGAGCGGGTGACTCTGTTTTGTATGAAGGTGCTCAAGGAAGCTTGTTGGATATTGATTTTGGTACCTACCCTTACGTGACTTCTTCTAACACAACGGCTGGTGCTGTTTCGTCCGGTAGTGGTTTGGGTCCTTTGTATCTCGATGACGTGTTGGGCGTTATGAAAGCCTATTGTACCCGAGTAGGGGCAGGGCCTTTTCCTACTGAGTTGTTTGATAAGGTCGGTGAAACGTTGGCTGATCGTGGTAAAGAATTTGGCGCAACCACCGGGCGTGCTAGACGTTGTGGTTGGTTAGACATAGTGGCTTTGCGTCGTGCAATTGCGATGAATAGTGTGTCGAAGTTGGCTTTAACAAAACTTGATGTGTTGGATACCCTCCCCGAAATTAAAATTTGTGTGGGTTACATGCTTCATGGAGAACGTATTGATAGCTTACCGATTTGTGCTAAAGCGGTGGCTGAGTGTGAGCCTGTCTACGAAAGCTGTGAGGGGTGGCAAAGCGACACTTATGGCATCACTCAGATCGATGATCTACCAGAGCAGGCTAAGGCCTTTATCGCTCGCATTGAAGCCTTAGCCGAAGTGCCTGTGACCATGGTGTCGACAGGACCAGATCGAGCACATCTTTTGGCTCGTGCTTAATAAAGCCACACACTCACGTCCCCCGGTTCGCTTGCGAATCCGCTGGGGATCCACCACCTTTACGTCCCCCGGTTCGCTTGCGAATCCGCTGGGGATCTAAAGTATCAAAATGGACCCCCAAACCAAAAAAAGAGCCGACAGAATTCCGAAGGAATACCGGGCGGCACCACCCCAACCGGAGTGCCCGTGTTTAACACGGGTAGCTCGGCACTGTAGCACTTTTGTATCCTAGATCCTCGTTTTCACAAGGATGACAGCGAAAAGAAACCGGAGGGCATGCATTGAAAATCCCGGTGATGAATCTCATTGTATAGTCGTAGACTGCCTCTTAGGAGGTGGTTATGCTGGGTCTGTATGTTTTTTTCTTTATAGCAGGTTCTTGGTTGGCTCTGCATCTTCCTGTTATGCCATCTGTGACCTTGATGCAGGCGTGTGTGTTTTATATGGGGCAAAGCTCCGTGTATGCATGTTGTTACCCAAAGATTCAGCGAGTTATTTGGTGTCTCTGCTTTATTGGGTTTGGTTTTCTGCTAAGTGTTGATGCTGTTTTGAATTGGCATATGCGTCAATCTACTCTTTTACCACAAAATAAGATCGTACTTCGTTGTGGACAGCTGGTGCAGCCACTGCGGATGAGCTTGCCATCACAGCGTTGGTTGTTTCGATTATCTAGCTATTCATTTCTCTCTTCGCTTCATCGCTACGATCAATTTATCTTGCATGCCTATAGTGATGATGCGTTTCATGAGTCTGATTATGTATGTGTTCTTCTTAAGCCTACTCGTTCTCGAGCGTATAAGCCATGGGACTCTTTGAGATTTATCACTCAGGGGGTTGTTGGTCATGCGCAGTTAAAAGAAGTCCTTTTCCATCATTCGTTAATACAATCGGCAGATCAATCCATTCGATATGGGATTCGCCGGTGGGTTTGGCACTTTTCATCTGAACAAGTGCAGCATTTTTTGTTGGCACTAAGTATTGGTGATCGTTCTGGGATGACCAAAGAAGATTGGGCTCTTTTTTCAAAGACGGGGACAAGTCATTTGGTTGCTATTTCAGGCTTGCATGTGATGTGGGTGGTATTAGGCTTTGGATCGTTAGTAATGGGTGCTTTCAATTTCCTATCAAAGAGTTATGAATTAATACCGCGAGGTGTTGTTTATGCTGTTTTGATTGTATTTTTATGTGTCTTATACGGTGTGATCATCTACCCATCACCCCCTTCTGAGCGAGCATTGCTATTGTTGATGTTGTCAGCGGGCTGTCGACTGTTTGGGATTAGATATGCTTCTTCGAATATGTTGTGGTTTGTTTTATTGCTCTCTTGCTTTCTTTATCCTTTTTTTATCTTTCAAGCAAGTGCTTGTCTGTCTTATTGGGCAGCTTATTGTTTATGGCAATCGTCCTGGTTGGGCCGTGATGACTCTTGTCGCTCATGGGTTCTTTTGCAGGTTTGGATGTTGCTAGGGCTTATGCCTCTAAGCTTATATTATTTTGGAAAATGGTATGGCCTGTCTTTAATTGCTAATTTATGGGTGGTTCCTTGGGTGGGTTTACTTATCTTTCCAGTGTCGCTCATATCGTATGTCGTGTTCATTGCCATACCATCATGTTCTCATTATCCAATCGCAGTTGCTCAGTCGTTTGTTGAAGGTATGTTTCATTGCTTGTCACTTTTATCTCATTACAGTTTTCTTGGTTTTAAGGTGCTCGGATTCGATTCTCTTCAATGTGTCCTGTGTTTTGGGATGTTATATTCTGTTCGAATTATTGTGTCTACACGCTACATGCTAGGTGTCTTGTTCCCAATGATTCTTCTTTTGTGTTTCGGTTGGCAGCTTCCTGGTAGGGTTGTCATGGAAAGTCATCACGGGGTAGGGTGTAAACAGATAAGGACAATTCATTCGAAGGACCTATCGGTGCTTCAGATCCAAGATCAACCAAGATCCTTTTATCGGTTTTCGTTACCGCAATACCGTTCACACTTCCATTGGGAGCACTTTGCTTCTTGCTCTTCATCAGATCGCTACGCCGTGTTTCCTTCTGGTTTATGTGGCTCGGTTCGCCTTGTTCGGTATCGTCATTACCGAGGAGACGTTTGCTCCAAGCCCGCTAAATGGGTGTATTTCTCAAGCTTTAAATCACGTAACCCATTGATATATATACCACAAGGTGTGATGGAAACCCTACTTTAACCCTTGAGTCAGGGGCAGTTTTTGTATACAATGTGCGCAAAACAAGGGGGCTAAATGCATCAATCCACACTTCGTCGTTTATTAGGTTTTGCAAAACCGCATTGGTTATATTTCTTGATTGGTATTTTTGGTGCTCTCTCGGTTTCGGGCGTTGATGCTTTTTTTGCACGCATGATCAAAAGTATCGTTGATCATGGTTTGAATACTGCCCAAACGCATTATGTTGCTTCCTTATCTCTTCTTCTTTTGGGTATGTTTGTTGTGCGAGGCTTCGCTTCATTTTTTGCGACATACTTTATTAATCGTATCGCAAGAACAGTTGTCATGGTATTGCGTCGTGCTTTGTTTGATCACCTGCAAGGCTTACCACTTAGTTTTTATGAGCGCTTCGGTCACAATAACCTTGTGTCGTTGATGTTGTACAATGTTGAACAGATTTCTCAGGCATCTTCGCAAATAGTAGCCAACTCCATCCAAGACATAGCGCTTGTCTTGGGGTTGTTGATTGTTATGTTTTCTGTCTGTTGGCCTTTGGCTTTGCTCTTCAGTGTGATGGCTCCCTTAATTTTATTGGTAGCTAGGTATGCTTCGAGACGCTCACGACACCTTAATAGAACCGTTCAAGGCACAATCTCGAAAGTCACGAAGTCTTTAACAGAAGTCTTTAGGGGTGTTAGGGAAGTGCGAGTGTATGGTGCTGAGGCTCATGAACGCGAACGTTTTTGGAAAGAGACAAAGGCTAACCAAGCTCATACCTTAAAAGTTGTGGTGACTAAGGCTTTTAGTAGCTCAGTGATCCAGTTACTTGTAGCTGTACCCATCGTGTTATCCCTTTGGTTCGCATCTATGGATTGGTTTAAGATGACTGCCGGTTCATTTGCTTCAGTCCTGACAGCCATGGTTATGATTATTCGTCCGCTTAGACGATTATCACAAGCAAATACTGATATTCAACAGGGCTTAGCAGGAGCTGATAGTGTTTTTGAGATTTTGGATGCACCGCTTGAAGATCGATCGGGTGTTGCTTTGATTAAGCAAGTGTTGGGTAATATCGCCTTTGAAAACGTTTCTCATGCTTACAGTGGGCAAGAAGAACTGTCAATAAAAGATGTCAGTTTCACAGTAAAATCAGGAGCGATGGTTGCTTTAGTGGGTCCATCAGGTAGTGGTAAAACAACATTAATGCAATTATTGATGCGCTTTTACGAGCCTCAATCCGGTTTGATCACACTGGATGGTCAAGCTATTCAGTCCTTGTCACTAAAGGATTATTGGGCACAGTTTTCATTAGTGACTCAAGCGCCAATGTTGTTTCATGAGTCGATAGCGTATAACGTCACGTATGGTTCTGACGGTGATATAGACTCTCAGCGCTTAGAAAACAGCTTGAAAGCAGCGCAGCTTTGGGACAAGGTAAGTCAGCTACCTAAAGGTGTTGATTCGTGCGTCGGTGAGGATGGTTCCACTTTATCAGGCGGGGAGAAGCAACGCTTGGCGTTAGCGAGAGCGTTTTATAAAAATGCTCCTTTGGTTGTTCTTGATGAAGCTACGTCTGCGCTAGATACCCCAACTGAGCGTTTAATTCAAAGCGCTATTGAAACCTTACGAGATCAAAGTACGTTGTTTGTTATTGCTCATAGGTTGTCTACAGTTGAGCATGCAGATCACATCTTGGTGATGAATAATGGCTCTTTGCTAGATCAAGGCACGCACGATGATTTATTTGCTCGCTGTGATTTATACCGCTCTCTATGTCAACATGATATGGAGCTTAGTGATTCATGATGAAGAACCTTTCTTTCATGGTTGAGCGATTTTGGTATAAACCGCCTCAGTGGTATCATGCTCTCTTGTCTCCTCTTTCTTGGTTGTATCGATCAGTTATCTCTTTTAGACATCTCTTGTATAAGATTCGTTTCTTTTCTAGTTACAAAGCTTCTGTCCCTGTGATTGTTGTTGGTAATATTACGGTAGGAGGTACTGGGAAAACACCGTTTGTTATGGGTTTGGTTGAGACTCTAAAAAAGAAAGGTTATACCCCAGGAATTGTCTCTCGAGGTTATGGTGCTTATCATAAAAAAGAGGCAACCCTTCTAGATGTCAATTCCACAGTAGACGAAGTGGGTGATGAGCCGTTAATGCTCTATCAACGCTTAGATGTGCCTGTGGCTGTTTGTCAACATAGGGTTTTGGCTATTAAAGCATGCGAGCAAGCAGGATGTGATGTGATTGTATCCGATGATGGCCTTGCTCATTATGCGTTTAAGCGCGATTGTGAGATTGTTTGCGTTGATGGGGTCCGTCAATTTGGTTCAGGATACACCCTTCCTATTGGCCCTTTGCGTGAGCCAAAATCTCGTCTAAAAGAAGTCGACTTTTGTGTAACAACGGTCGCAAAAAAAACGGGTAAGGGGTATGAGTCAGAAATTGTGCCAGAATGCTTGGTCCATGTGAATGATTCATCAAAAACGCTTCCTTTGAACAGTTTTTGTGGTAAAAATGTGCGAGCATTGGCTGGAATAGGTCACCCAGAGCGATTTTTTGCATTATTGCTTGATCTTGGATACAATGTCCAAAGTGAGGCATTTAGAGATCACCATCGATACACAGAAGCTGATCTAAGCTTTTATTCTGGTGAAAGGATAATAATGACTGAAAAAGACGCCGTTAAGTGTCGTCTTTATGATTTAGATAACGCGTGGTACATAAAGGTTAAAGCAAATTTTGATTATGAATGCATTATCAGCAGTGTTTTTTCTCGTTGAGAGTTGTGTTTTATTCAATACCCGAGTCCAAACCTAACCTCATGGTTTGTTTTTTGTTTCTTTAAAAAAGGAGAGTGCTTATGTCAGATTCATTAAGCGCTTCTTCTTATTTTCTCCCAGAGGATCTTGATTACACGCCAAGGCTAGCTATTAATACTTGCGATAACGGCAGTGGAGAAACAAAGGGGTTTATGGGTTCGCCTCGATCGCGTCAAAGTTTTCGTGTGTCTAGAAAGCGCATTGATTCTGATACAAAATATTCAGCTGCTGATTCGGTAAAAAAGTTTGAAGAAACCGCTGATCGTTTGGTGCTTCGGCCCAACTACACAGAAATTTTACAAAATCCTTCAAAAAATCCTTTTCAAAGTCTTCCCTTTGATGCATTTCTTCCGGTAGAGTTTTATCAGTTCATGCTTAAGCAATACCAAGAAAAAGAAAAAGATAAAGAGGGTGACCAAGGTGGTGAGGCTGATGACGCTAAGTTGAAGTTGCTGAGTAGTGACGCCCAAATGTCAGAAGAAGGTTTGAAAGACGTAAAACCTGTTAATTCGGAAGAGTTTGGAGATGAAAATACACTTGACGATAATGAATATAAAAAAGCACTTTTGAGAGAAATCAATCATGAAAAAGAGCAGTGTATTTTTTTGAATAAAAGAATAACCACTGTTAGTTGTGTTGAAAAAGTAGCCCCTACTGATCAAGAGAAACAGCGACTCAATAAAATAAAACTGAAAGCAAGCATTACTTATCTCACTTACTTTCAAAATGATATGATTCACTTGAAAGCTTATTTAGATTCACTAGAAGAGTCATTGCGAGAATTTTTCCCTCGGCATGATTTAAAAAATGGTGTAAGGAAGAAAATCGACTATGATCCTGAGGATTTTGATCACCATTCGTCACCGTTTGAGGTGTTAAAGAATTTCAAAGTTAAAAAAGCTAATTTGTCATTATCCCAGAGACGTCAAAAAAATCAGCTGCTATTCCGGAGACGTCAAAAAAATGAGCTACTTAAATATTATATCGAACTGTGTGAAACGCATCATACGCTAAACTATGTTTACAGATTATTGTCTTTTCACAAAGGCCGTGCGATTGATTATCAAAATGTGTTCATGCAGCTTGATTTTAACGATCCAACTCAAGCAGTTGCTTATCGGTATTCAAGAACGCTACGCTGTAAGGTAGATGGTCCGTCAGAGGCTTTTCTGTTGAGGGCATTTAGAAGAAATCATTTTCCCTTGTTGAATGTTATCAGGTTGACATTTTTAGTTAGGTTTGAAAATGTCATTGATAAGTTCGCACTTTTAATTGGTTCACCCATCTCTCAGCAAGTTTATATTCACATGGTTGATGCTTTTTCGTGGACTCAATTTCTGGGTTGGCTCTTTTATCTTCCTAGAATAATTACAAACATTAGCATTGCTATTCATAACGCTAGACGATCTTCCGCCTTCAATCAAAAAGGGCTAACATTATGGAAAAAGATTCAACGCTTTTTCTCTATGTTATGGCATAATACGTCTGAACGAAAATGGCAGCAGTTTAATGATTTTGCTTGGGCTGTTATTGGTTTGTGCACTTGTTTCATTCCACACGCATCATTGCTAACGCCACTTTTGTATTTGTATGATATTTTTGTTGCGATTTACCAGCATCATCTAACTGTCCATATGTGGGATTCCAGAAGACGCTATGCCGCATCATTATGCGAAAATTACCAGCAAGGTTCTCTATCTGAAAATGATGCCCTGGCCGCCATTCATTCCAATCCTTTACTTTTTAATCCCTTTCAAAAGAGAGAAAAGAGTAAGTTTGGTTCACATGAGTCTGTGAGAGGTGTTATTGATCTTGTTGATAATAAAGAGGCACCCATTTCAGGTGATAGGGTCGGTTTTTATAGCACCCATTTGAACTTAATTCGTTTGTATCAGTACATGTGTGATCAAGTTTTATCTGTGAATGATGACACTTATGTTCGTGATTGCTCAGTCTGGTCTGTCCCAGAGTTACATCGTCGAGCTATAGCTACTTGGACCTTCCATGTTTCTGGTATTATTGCGTTAATAGACGATGAAAAAGTTCAAAAACAAATACGAGGCGTTTATCGTACTGTTAAAGCATTTTCGTTTGCCTTGCCATTTCATGTTAAAAAAGAAATGAAAGCTAGATTAGAAAAAAATAGCCAACACTTTTCTGGGCTAGACTTAAGAAAGGTTGCTGAATCCCATCCAGTATTAAGGCGTTACTTCTCGGCTATGAAAAAGGGATACAGAAAAGCAAAAACAGCCCTTATTCGAGATGCTATTGTGACCACATGTTTGGCTTTAGGAATGATAGGAGGGTTTATTGGAAGTGGGGCTTCTATTTTTGGTTTGATATCGATGCCATCGATTCCTTTACTAGCTGTTATTAGTTTGGGTACAGTGTTTTTAACGAGTTTGTCGTCGCTTATTATGAATAGGACGGGTACGCCAACCATCCGAATCAAAGGCGCTTAAAAATAATCTACTGCGAGAAAATAAGAGAGCCATATACATCAGAAAAAACTCAAATCTATCGGTCACATAGTTTACCTATGCTCCCTCAAGATTTCCATTTTTTCTTCGTCTCTGACCCTCTTATTTCCTCTCGTTACGATTATTTGCGATAATCTACTGCGAGAAAATAAGAGAGCCATATACGTTGGATAAAGTAAAAACTCTTACCGCCAGCCCGTCATCCCGAATGGCATGAGGGATCCAGAGTCTATCCGCCGACAGGCGGAGCATTTATTCCGATGGGATCATCTTTAGAAGATCCAAAAAAGCCTTCTAAAGAAGGCTAATTTGTGTAAACGCCACCACTGACGTGGGATTTATGCTGGATTCTTCATTTCATTCAGAATGACGTTGGCTGGCCATAGGTGCTCTGTTGAGCGCTCAGAGCGTAAACAAAACCAATCAAAGCTGATCTAAATAGTTCTTCACCGTAGCGTCAATCCCATCAATTAAAGCATCAGCGATGAGTGCCTGACCGATGGACACCTCATCGAAATGGTCGCCTTTTGTGAGTTCTTTCAAGTTTTCTGCATTTAAATCATGCCCCGCGTTACATCCTAGCTCCAAGGATTTTGCGTAGGTGGCCATAGCTTGATAGTGAGCAGCAGATTTAGATCCATCGCCAGAAGCATAGGCTATTGCATAATCTTCTGTATACAGTTCTATCCTGTCGCAGCCAGTTTTTGCTGCTTCTTCAATGCTTTTTTTATCAGGGTTTACAAACAAGCTCACTCGAATTTTTTTGGCTTGTAATGTTTGAATAATGGGGATTAAGTCTTTGCTGTGTGCATTAAAATCCCAGCCATGATCCGAGGTGATTTGTGTAGCAGTATCGGGAACTAAGGTAACTTGATCTGGCTGAGTTTGTAACGCAAGTTCTATGAGCCCAGGGAATACCTCAGATTTTGGATGAAAGGGGTTTCCTTCTATATTGAATTCACACTTTCCTTTACATAATTTGGCAATCTCAATCACATCGTTTGGAATGATATGTCTTAAATCGGGGCGTGGATGAACAGTGATTCCATGGGCGCCTGCCTCAATAATTAATTGTGTGATGGTGGCAACGTTTGGTGTGTTTCCTCCACGTGCATTTCTAAGGCAAGCTACTTTGTTTACATTGACGCTAAGTTGTGTTTTTCTCATAAAATACTTCCTTCGGTGAACGTTCCGGTTGTGATTGGGTAGCGTCTATCACGACCAAATGCTCGTTCTGAGACCCTTACCCCTATGGCAGTTTGTCGTCTTTTGTACTCATTACGCTTGATCCGTTGTAGAACGTCCTTAACGATGTTCTCCTCAAATCCAAGTGATATGATTTCTGCCGCTGATTTTTTCTCGTGTATGGTGTGTTTTAAGATAGCATCTAATATTGGGTAGGGTGGTAAGCTGTCTTCATCCCGTTGATTGTTTGCTAGCTCAGCGGACGGCGCCTTTTGAAGGATCCGTTTCGGTATTACAAGGCTAATGCTATTTCGATACGCGCTTAATCGATTGACTGTTGTTTTGAAGACATCCTTAAGTGGGCAAAAACCACCAACAAGATCGCCATATAAGGTGCTGTAGCCAACAGCCATTTCACTTTTATTTCCAGTGCATAGCACGATTTTACCATGTTTGTTGGACAGGCTCATCAGGACTGTGCCGCGAATACGTGCCTGAAGATTTTCTTCTGTGGTGTCTTCAGGTTTTCCTTCAAAATAGGGAGTGAGTGTGTTTTTCATGGTTTGGAATAAAGGTTCGATGTCAATGACGTTATACGTGACGCCTAATGCCTTTGCGTTTTGTTCGGCATCTTCAAGGCTTTCAGAGCTTGTGAATTGCGTTGGCATCATGACAGCATGGACTCTTTCTGGACCAAGTGCGTCCACAGCAATTGCCAGCGATAGCGCTGAATCAATACCGCCCGATAAGCCAATTAAGACGCCTGGGAAGTGGTTTTTGTTGATGTAATCTCTGACTGCACACACCAAACCCTGATATAAAATAGCATCGTCATGAATGGTGTTCTCAATGTTTTCGCATTTGTTTTCTGCTCCTAAGGTGTGCGAGAGGGTATCTTCTTCAAAGAAAGCGCCTTCTGCATGGCAATTCCCTTGTGGATCGACAATTAAGCTGTGACCATCGAAAACCAATTCATCTTGACCACCAGCTAAGTTTGCATAAAAGCACGTTTGATTGTGGTTTTTGCAAATCAGTTGCAAGCGTTCTTTTCGTTGGTTTTGTTTCCCCATAGCAAAAGGGGAGGCGTTGATCATGATGAGAGAGTCTGTTCCCAAAGCAACTGTTTCTCGTACAGTTTTATCGCACCAAATGTCCTCACAAATAAGAAGGCCTAGGTGGTGTCCTTTGAGTGTGATGGATGTTGGTTGATTTCCCGCGATAAAGTAACGTTTTTCATCAAAGGTATCATAGTTTGGGAGGCATCGTTTATCGTAATGCGCTTTAACTGTGCCATCCTGGATAAATCCAAGGCGATTTTTTAAGCCCTGCTCGTCGTGTTGAGGGTAGCCTACGATTAGGGCTGTGTTTCCTTTAACAGCTTTGCATAGCATGCTAATAGCTTCTTCAATCGCTTCGTGAAAGGCTGGTCGCAGGAGTAGGTCTTCGGGAGGATAGCCGCATAAGGCAAGTTCCGGGGTGATAACAAGATCTGTCCCGAGATTTTCGTGGCGCTTAAACTGCTCGATGATAGCTCGAGTGTTGGCTTCGATAGCTCCGCAGAGAGGGTTGGTTTGCAGGATCGCCATGTTGAGTTGTGTCATAGTTGCTTGCCTTAATGGATGATCAGAGCAGTGAGGCAGTCTCTTCCCTCACTGGATAGGGCTACGTGAGTGCGACAAGCGGCGTGGGTGCTCATGTGCTCAAGTCCGACACCAGCATGGATGAGTGGTGCGATCAGCCGAGGGGCGGGTCGGTGATGGCTGATACCTGTTCCAAGAATGATCAGTGATGGATCATGTTCTAGAAGGTTTCCTATGTGATCTGCTGTCAGTTCGGCGAATGATTGCGGTGGCCACTCCATAACATGTTGATTATTCAAGATAATAAGACTTCTTCGATGTTTTGAGTCCCCAATATGGAGCTCACCATCCGCGTAACTTTTGATGAGGATGCGATTTAGAGTGTCTTCTTGAAGAGCCATAACTCCCTCCTGGTTGGTCGGAAACCCTAGTTTAGCGACAAGAGGCGAGCAGAGCTAGTTGATTTTTTCTTCAATGTTCAGTAGTATGTGCGCCTTTGTATAACTCCCTGCTCCACGCCGTTCGCGACGGGGGCTGGCATCCATAGGAGAGTCAACCATATGAGTCAAGCTCGACACTACGAGATTGTGATTCTGGTACACCCAGACCGCAGTCAGCAAATCCAAGACATGATCGCTCGTTACCGAAAAATGGTCGAAGATCGTTCTGGTTCCGTTCACCGTCTTGAAGATTGGGGCCGAAGACAATTGGCATACCCCATCAACACGGTAAGTAATCGCGTGATTAAGGCACACTACTTGTGCTTCAATATTGAATGCGACAAAGAAACATTAACAGCACTAGAAGACGCTTTTCGTTTTAATGACGCTGTTATTCGTAACAAAGTGTTAGTCATGCCATCAGCTCCGGAAGGTGAATCCTGGATGATGAAGCGCCGCGACAAAGATAAAGACCGTCGTAAGCACTAAGTGACGTTATTCGTATTTTCTAATTATTTATAGGAATCAAGATTATGCCTTCAATGAAGCGAAAAAAAGTATGCCCTTACTGTGTGGGTGATGACTCAGTTATTTCATACCAAAACATCGATGTGTTGAAATCACATGTGATGGATGGTGCGGGTTGGAAAATTGTTCCCAGCCGAATTTCAGGCACTTGCTGCCAACACCAGCGTAAACTAGCGAAAGCTATTCTTTTAGCGCGCGAGTTGAGCTTGTTGCCATATTGCTCCCACGAAGGCGCGTAAGAGGCTATTAAGCGTGAGACGACTCCTATTCAGCATGTTACGTACAGATGCTAAGGCTGGTTTGCTAGCCTTACTGCTCTTTATGCTGCCAGTTGTCAAACTATTTGCGCTGTTTATCATTGCTTATGTGGCTATCGAGCGAGGTTTTCGTTCGGCAGCAGTGGTTGTAGCATTCATGCTGATACCGGCGTTATGTTTTGCTATCAAGGGATATCCAGCGGCATTGCTGTTGGCTTTGCCTAGTTTGCTTTTTATTGGTTTTTCCATTTTTTGGTTGAAGCGAGATCGAGCAAATCTGCAAACACTCGTATTACCTTTGACGGTGTTGGGTCTGTGTGTGGTTGTGGTTTCGCTTGTGAGCCCCTCGTTTGGTTGGCAGCCTTTTTGGTTGGAGGTTACCGGTTATTTGAAGGCAAATGCCGCTCAGTATAATCAGTCTTTTCCTAAAGAGGTTCTTCAATATGCACAAATGAAGAAAACCATGTGGTTGTTGGGTGGCTTTTACATGGCCATAGAGCTTCTCATTGCTTTCTTTTGCATGGTGTGCGCAACGCGTGTATGGCAAGCTTACCCACATCGTAATCAAGAGGCGAAACCTATCCACTTGGCCATGGAGCACGTGAGAGTAAGTGCATGGTACATCCTTGGGTTAATTCTCTTAGGCGGTGCCGTATTTTATTGGCAATCCTTATGGTTTTACGCTGCAGTATCAGTATGTTTGGTTCCATTTTTGGTAGCTGGGTTTAGCTTGATTGCTTATTCGGGGTTGCTGCCAGGCCTGATTAAAGGTCTTTGGTTGCTGCTTTTGTTAGCCGTATTGGGTTTGCTGATAGCGCCTGTTATGTTGTTGGTGGCTTGCTACATACTGGCTGGTTGCTTCCTATTAACTGTCGTGTTGGGGCTATTAGATATCGTATTAAATTGTCGCTCCTTTGCGTGGCTGAATAAGCGACGTGAAGCGGTGTGATCCATTAATTTTTTGAAGAGGTGAATGATGGAAATTATTTTACAAGAACGCGTAAACAATTTGGGCAAGATCGGTGATATTGTCACTGTGAAAGCTGGTTACGCTAGAAACTTTTTATTGCCTTATGGTAAGGCAGTTGTTGCAACAGCGGAAAACAAAGCCTTGGTTGAATCCAAGCGCGAAGCGTTAGAAGCGAAAGAAGCTGAGCAATTGGCTGAAGCTCAAAAACGTGCCGATGCTTTGGCTCAAGTAGGTAGCGTAGAGATTGTTGTACGAGCGAGTGATGAAGGTAAGTTGTACGGTTCTGTTGGTTCTGCAGAAATCTCATCAGCTCTAGCTGAGAAAGGTCAAACCATTAACAAGTCTGAAATCTTGCTTGTGGAATCTATCCGTGAATTAGGTGAGCACGATGTGTCTGTTCGATTCCATTTAGATCTTGTTGTTCCTTTCAAGGTGACTGTCTCTTCAGATAACGAAGAATATAATGCGATGCATAAAGCCGCTCTTGAAGCTGCTGCAGAGGACGATGCTGCAGAATACGCTGAGTAGTTTTCTTCCATCGCATGAAAGCTCCCCGTGCTTGTCAAGGCAAGTGCTGGGAGCTTTTTTAGTAGCTGCACACCCAGCTTATATGGTATTATGCTCTGATCATCCAGGTTAAGGAGCTCCCATGGATACAGCTGTTTTATCCGAATCAATGATGCCTGTTGAAGCTAGACCGGCAAAAGTACCTCCCCATTCTAAAGAAGCGGAACAGTCTGTGTTAGGCGCACTCATGCTTGACCCTCGTGCTTGGGATAAAGTCAGTGATCGAGTTGGTGTGGACGACTTTTACGTTCAATTCAATCGCCACCTTTTTCAAGCCATGATGACCTTGTCAGAGCGTCGTCAACCCATTGACGTGCTTACTGTTACGGATGCCCTCAAAGCTCAGGGTAATTCTCTTAGACCTGAAGATGAAGCGTATATATATGAGTTAGCCAATAACACACCAAGTTCTGCTAACGTAGCGGCGTATGCCGATATTGTTCGAGAGCGAGCTATTTTGCGTTTGTTAATAGAGACAGGTTCTGATATTTCCGAGCGCGCTTTTTCAAATGAAGGTTCGGATATCAAAGAGCTCCTTGATGCTGCGGAGCGACAGGTCTTTAACATCGCTGAAAAACGTCAGCGTCATAATGGCCCCAAAGACATTGGTAGTGTCTTGGCTTTGGCGACGGAGCGTATCGATCAACTCTATGAAAACAAAGGTCAACTAAGCGGTTTATCCAGTGGTTTTGTTGATGTTGATGAGATGACTTCAGGTTTTCAAGAGGGCGATCTTGTGATTATTGCGGGTCGACCTTCTATGGGTAAAACGGCGATTTCCATGAATATGGCCGAGCATGCTGCGATTAAAGGTGATAAGCCTGTGCTAGTGTTTAGTATGGAGATGCCTGCGGAAGCTTTGGCTCTTCGTATGATTTCATCGCTGGGGCGTATTGATCAGCATAAGGTTCGAACGGGCCAGCTTGAAGATGACGACTGGCCGAGAGTAACGTCCGCGATTGAGATTCTATCGACAAGTAAGCTTTATATCGATGATACACCAGCTTTAACACCGATAGAAATGCGTTCTCGTGCTAGGCGTTTGGCTAGAGAGCATGGCGACTTAGGAATGATTGTGGTTGACTATTTGCAGTTGATGCAGGTGGGCGGGACGCGTGAAAATCGAACCAATGAAATTTCTGAAATTTCACGATCGTTAAAAGCATTAGCAAAAGAACTGTCTGTTCCCGTGGTTGCGTTATCGCAGTTAAACCGTAGTTTGGAATCTCGGACAGACAAACGTCCGATGATGTCAGATTTACGTGAGTCTGGAGCGATTGAGCAAGATGCCGATCTGATTGGTTTCATTTACCGCGATGAAGTGTATCATCCTGACACACCCGACAAAGGTAAGGCAGAGTTCATTATCGCTAAGCAACGTAACGGACCAACCGGTCGGGTTGTTCTTACTTTCTTAGGTGAATTCACGCGTTTTGAAGACTATATTCAAGACTCAGTGATGGGAAGGTAGCAAGCGCCTAACACTCACGTCCCCCGGTTTCCGTAGGAAATCCGCTGGGGATCCAACAACGTCACGTCCCCCGGTTTCCGTAGGAAATCCGCTGGGGATCCAACAACCTCACGTCCCCCGGTTTCCGTAGGAAATCCGCTGGGGATCCAAGTGCCGGAGATCATTTGTGCTGGGAGCGAGTATAACCATTGACACTGACGCACTGCGTCACAATGTTGCTGTTCTTAAACAAGCTGTTCCTGAGCAAGATGTCATTTGGATGGTCAAAGCAAATGCATATGGACATGGTGCCGATGTCATTGTGCCTTTGTTGCCAGAGTCGGATTGTTTAGGTGTTTCTTCTTGGGATGAGGCTAGTGCATTAATTGACTTAGGTATCTTACCTCGACGCTTAGTCATCATGCGTGGATTTCTAGACGATGACGAATGCCTTGCAATGGCTCAAGCTGGCGTGCAGTCAGTTGTTCATGCCGATTACCAGATTGAGCTTCTAAATAAGCTAGAATCCGACAGTGGTTTTTCAGCGATTTGGGTGATGGTTGATACTGGCATGCATCGTCTTGGTTTTGAACCCGAAGCTAGTCTTGCTGTGTATCAAGGTTTGAAAACACTTGCAAAAGGGCGTTTTCCTATTCGCTACATGACACACATGGCTTGTGCTGATGAATTTGATTCAAAACATGTTGAGAGTCAGTTAGCAGCGTTTGAACCGATGTTTCAGTCAGAGGCTTATTGTTCAGTGCTGAATTCAGCAGGCGTTGCGAATTATCCTAATGCGCATTCCCATTGCGTGCGAATTGGTTTGGCTTTGTATGGCATATCACCATTAGCTGAACCTAATGAGCTTATGAATCAATTGCGTCCCGTGATGCAGTTTACAGCTCCTGTTGTGTCAGTTAAAACCATTGCACGAGGCGAGCGTGTTGGTTACGGCGCAACGTGGCAGGCTGAGAAAGAAACGCGGCTTGCTATATGTGCTGCAGGATATGCGGACGGTTATCCTCGTGAAATAAATGGTGCTTCAGTGTTGTGTCATGGGAAACGATGTGCTGTAGTGGGGCGTGTCTCCATGGGTTTTATTGCTGTGGATGTCAGTGAGTTACAAGCAGTGGCTCCTGGCGATCGTGTTGAGTTATGGGGTGCTGGTATGTCGATTAACGAGGTTGCTAGTGTGTCTGATACGATTCCTTATACCTTGACTTGCCATATTGGGTCTCGTGTTCATCGGTTTTTAGAGGAGGATCATGATGATTCCAAGTGATGGGCAAATTCGATGGCGCTGTAGACGTGGTATGCTCGAGATTGATGTGAGTTTAACCCGCTTTTGTGATGAGCAGCTTTCCAACTTGAGTGATGACGATAGAGTGGTGTTTTTTGCCATGCTTGCAGAGCACGACCCTGTTTGGTGGGATTGGCTCCTGGGTGATTCTCTTCCTGATGATCCCGCTCAAAAAGCGATGCTGCTCAGGATAAAAGGAGGTTCTTAGTGTCTATCTTTGTACATGTTGTTGAAATCGGTTTTAGTGTGTCATTGTTTTTCAATGCAGCGCTGTTTATTCCTCAAGCTGTTCGAATTTATACCAAAAAAAATGCGGAAGGCATCTCATTCATTACTTTCTTGGGTTTTTTCCTTTTTCAGTTGTTAACTGGCTTGCATGGTTTGTTCCGGCACGATTACGTGCTCGCATTGGGTATGTTGTTGAGCATGATTACCTGCACTAGTGTGATTGCGGTGGCCTCGTACTACCGCTTAAAGAGTAAATATTAGACAGTAGGTCTCTCTTTGCACCTGGCGCTGTTATTTTTTAGTTATTTTTGGCCTTTATTTTAAGCGCATTTAGATCCTTCAGTGTCTCTAGGGCTTGTTTTTCATCCTCATTAGCCGTATTATGGCGCTAAACAAGGAGCGATTGTAACGTTATGATGGCAAATCCAGATGGAACTGATTTATCGCTATCACCGTTTTGTTACATTAGAGGTTGTCATGAAAGCCGTACAACAAGCCTTGCGCAAAGCAGGTTCAATAGCTCCCCATAGGGGGTTATTGTCATCCAAAGGTTTGTTCTCAAGCCTGAGTATGGATACTGACGTCAAGACGCCCTCCGCAGTTCCAGCAACCCCAGATCGCAGCTTTAAGTACAACTTGGGTGGCGGTCCCTTTGTTAGTCAAATACCTCATGATGAATGTTCTGTGAACTCACCGCGATACAAAGTGAGTTTTGCTGGTGGAGATCCAGAAAATAGGAAGACCTTTAAACAAAAGCGCTTTATTATGCCTATCAGTATCGGTCAGGAATTTCATGAGAATGGTCGACTTCGGGGCACCTTTGAGCGAGTGGCTAAGTCATTCGAAGGGGGTATTATCCTTGTAGACGATTGGCTTCAGTACCATACTTTAGGCATAATAGCCGATATTCCTGAAGATTATTTGACTGAAATTTGCTTGAGGGAAGGGGATGAGTGGCTGCGTCGCTATAAGTCGCTGATTGATGATACTTTTGGTGATGCGGTGGAAGTAGTCCGATGGAAAGATACAACGGTAGACCCACCTTATGAGAAAAACTACCAGCGTGTATTAAAGTTGCTTGCTGAGGACCCCATGTATCACGAGGCATTTGAGAGAAATACGTACGAGTTTGTTGGTAGGCTTGCTCGAAGGAAGCCTGGTCTCGATCAAGAGCGAGCTCACGAGCGTACTTGGAAATACTTAAAAGAAGAGTGTGCAAGTATGCTTGGGTGGCCTGAGCTTTTTAATGTTCAGGTCGAAGTTTACCCATCCGATAGAAATCATGCTATGGCAGCGACTAATGAGATGATTTTAAGGAAGATATACCCCCACATGCCTAAAGGTTTGGAGAAAACGGGCCTACGCTTTAAGAAAATGAAGGTGGTTCACGAGCTCACGAAAGATGGTAAGCCCGCCTCTGAGTTAGTGTGTATCGGCGAGCAAACTTACGATGAGCCTGGTAGGCAGTATGAGCAAACAGATTATCAGAGAGAAGAAGCTTATACGTCTGTGTTGGATATTTGATTTTTAAACAGTGGGTTAGCTCGTGACAAAGGGATGTTGTAAATATGGATGAATTGTCTTCGGATATAGCACTTAAGTACATTGTTGCTTACATGCCGGGCCACGTGTATTGGAAAGACAAAGACGGTGTGTATCGAGGATGCAACGATAGGCAGGCTGTCAGTCTGGGTTATAAGTACGGTAAAGAAATAGTAGGTAAAACAGATTTTGATCTTCCTTGGCCAGAAGGTTCTGCAGAGCTCTTTAGAGAAAATGATTTAACAGTGATGGAATCGCTGAAGCCAATTTCCATTGAAGAAAGGGGTACCTTTGATGGTAAGGAAGTCCTCCTGCTGACTGAAAAAATCCCCTTGCTAGACCGAGAGGGGCAAGCACTAGGCGTCTTGGGTATATCGCTTGATATCACAGAGTTAGAGCGTGCTAAAAAGGACGCTGAGAAAGCAAGTCAGGTTAAATCAGAATTTATCGCTAACATGTCCCATGATTTGAGAACCCCGATGACAGGTGTTCTTGGTGTGTTGTCAGAGCTTAGTTATCTAGAGAATGATATGCGCTCGGCATTAAAAGATCATCCTGAAGCATTGAAGGCCTTGGAGCCCATTCTAAAGCAAACATCTGACTTTGTTTCAATCGCTAAAACGTCCACAGATGAGTTGCTGGCTATGTTTAATGACATCTTAGAAACCATTCAACTTGACTCCGGCAAGGTAGATTCAGAGCCAGAGGTATTTGAGTTAAGGAGTGTTGTTGAAAAACAAATGAATCTTTTGGTGTCTGTAGCAAAAGAAAAGAGAATTACGTTTGAGGCCGAGTTTGACAAAGGTATCCCCAAAAAGCTTTTTGGCTTAAGACGTCTTCTTGATAGAATTCTGGTAAATTTAATTAGCAATGCTTTAAAATTTACTCAGAAAGGTTCAGTGACTGTCTTTTTATCGTGTTTGTCGTGTGAAGGCGAAGGGCTCGATAAAAAAGCGATGTTACGGATTTCAGTAGAGGATACGGGGATTGGTGTTCCTTCGGATAAGTTTAATGAAATTTTTGAAAACTTTTCACGCTTGACGGCCTCACATTCAGGCGTTTACAAAGGTTCGGGTCTGGGCTTGTATGCTGTGAAACGCTATGTCGAAGCCATGGGCGGTGAAATATTCATCGAGAGCAAGATAGGTGAGGGATCTCATTTTATTGTTCATTTGCCCTTTAAGGTGATTGAGGCTGATGATTTAACTGAGGCTGAACAGAGTAAAGATTCTATTATCATGGCTAACTCAACACCCATCAAGCCACTGACTAAGAAAGCGTCGCAAGATGATTCATGTTCGGATGCGATGATTTTAATTGTTGAGGATAATTTAGCGGCTGCAACGGCGATTAAGATTATGCTAGCTCGATTTGGTTATTCTGCAGACCATGCCAAAACGGGTAAGGATGCTGTTGCCATGGTTTCTTCAAAAGCTTATCGCTTAGTGCTGATGGATATTGGTTTACCTGATATCGATGGTTTAGAAGCGACTAAACAGATTAGAGCAGGGGTTGATCCAGTTCGGTCCAGCGTTCCCATTGTGGCTTTAACCAGTCATCTTAGAAAAAGAGATGATTGCCTAGAAGTGGGTATGCAGGATCTTATTCAAAAACCTGCTGATGCCCAAAAGATACAAGGTCTTGTTGACCGTTATTTGTCATGAGCTTTGGTTAACTACGCTATGATTAGCTCGATTGTTTCTGATGGTGACTCTGTTACAGCGCGCTTTGCACTATCAAGAATGGAATGTATGCGTGAGCCACTTTTTTTCGTTAAATGCCTTTCTAGATAATTGACATTCATCATTGGGCGAAAACGAAAGGTCAATAAACCAGCAAGAGCGAGTATTTCACCAGATAGATACGAACCTGCCACGTACTCAATGCGACGACTGTCTGATAGCAGTGTCAATCCTCCCGCAATCATGCCTGCCCATAAGCAGGCTGCAGAGATAACAGTCGATTTCACATTATCGCCCATGGAGCGTTGACCACACAAAGTGAGATATCGGACAGCATCAACCGACACAGCGAATGAGAAAATAACCCGCAGACTAGTAGAATCTTCATTTGATTCATAGGCACTCCAGATGCTTAGAACAGTCGCAGCTGCTAAGGTTGCAGACGCGGCAAAAATAGCTGTGCTAGCCAGTCCGAACCGAGCTTGTTGTGTTGTGCCGATATAATCTTTTTGGCCGACTAGCTGGCTCGTTTCTAAGTAATGGATGTGTCCTGTTGCAGCAGCAATGAGAAAGACAAAAAGGAAGACGCCTTGTTCAAACTCTAATTGCGCCAAGGCTGTTTTTCCAAGTATGCAAGCATAAACAAGAAGTAGGATTGAGACAGACCCTTCGTTAGCAAATGAAATAGCAAAGGGTGTCCCGGTTCTGAAGATATATTTTAAGTATTTGTTTAATCGTTTTTTGGTGAGCTTTAGAAAGTTGTAAAATTGGTAGGGTTTCATCACCTTATCAATGCAGGCGAATGCGATGTACGCAGCAGCTATCAGATAACTTTCGACGATAAAGCCTATGGCAACGCCTCTTTCGGCTAAGTCGGTGTGGAGGCCCAGAATGCCTGCAATGAGTGTTCCTATGGCAAGAGATACTAAGCCTATCCCCATTGCCCATAACTCTCTATCAAGCACAAAAAGCATGCGTTCTGCTGCAATGCGTGTAAAGATACCCGGGATCGCCCATATGTAATATTGCATGAAGCTGCCGACAACGTTGCAGACGTCAGGGTCAATGCCACCTGCTAGAAGAATCCGATCTAAAAATCCAAGAATCAACATGGGTGCAGGCATAAGAGGAATAGCTGCAATGATTCCGGCTTGGTTCAGGGCGGCAAGTTCTCTCCGATGCTCCCCAATGGCTGCACGAAGCCGATCTATTTTTTCCTCTGTACTTAGGGCTGCTTCAGGGCTACCCAAAGCAGTGTCGGCAAGAGCGGAATCGATCTGCTGATCTATGGGAGGGTCTAGAAGTGGTAATCCTGACGTATCAAAGGATTGTAGCGAATGGTTGTTAAATAGCTCCCAAATTTTTGGGTTGTTTTCAAGGGATTGAATGTCTAGCAAAAGCTTATCCGAGTTTTGATTCGATGCCTCAAGTTCTCCATAGAGTTTAATCAGTTTAGTGCAGAGGTCAATAAATCCTTTAATCTCAGATCCCTTTAGATTTTCAGCGTATAAAAAAGAGAAAAAAGCAAAGGTAATGCTGCTCAACGCGACAGTGATGATTGCGCTAGCAGCAGGAGAGGTTGCTGCAGAGCTCACACTTTCGCTTATTTCCTGGGTGGTTGGTTCTGCTGGATTCAGGAGTTGAGTTGTTTCGTTAAATAGCGCACTTAAGGTGGTATGCATGTACGTAGTTACGACTGAATTGGAATTGCTCGCTAGGTCTGATAGGTAAGCAATCATAAGGCCAATGATCCAAAACTGAATGCTTAGTGTGTAAGAAATAGCTGTAGGGAAGCCGCGGGCGGCCATTTTCCGAATAATACGAATAAAGGGGGGTAGTGTGGCGTCCTTAGGTTTAGGTGATTTGGCAGTGTTTAAAGAGCCTGAGTCGGTAAGCATAGTGATAACCTTTGAGAGCGTTCCGTCGTCTTGAGTAAGTTTGCGCTCATTCCTGTCATTTTTTTGCAAACTATCGATGCTTAATCCTACCCTGTCGACAGCACGATAGCAAGTTACTTGGAGGGCCTTGTAGGGGTAAGACTGCTCTATGGGAATGGCTTTATTTGGAATCCGTATAAAACCGGCCTATCTGGGGGTCAGAAAGTATGGTAAAGAGTATGCTGGTCAGTTTGAAAGCATAGTCATTAGGAGGACCCCATGCCCGAAAGTGGAAAATCAAAAAACGGTAGCGATAGACCTCTTATTGCTGGTGATGTCCTATCCGCTGTGGATATAGAAATGGGTACCCTAGATGGAGGAGCAGAGAAAGGGGGCGATGTTCCATTGTTAGGGGATAGCTTCAGCATGGGTGAGGGTATCTATGAGCGCCACTTAGATTACACGGCTGTGCCAGCATTTAATGTATTAGGCAGGAGTGATGCAAATCATGGCGTCGGCGATGTGGGTGGATCGCTTCGGTATTTTATTGAGCTGTCTCATGCTGGGCACGCAAAGTTTGATAAAGAAAACTGGGCTAGGATGCTGCATATTTGCCGATACGATGCCTTTCTGTCTGGTGAGGCAGTGGCGCAGCAAGAAGCGATAAAAGATCACATTAATGACTACCGTAGAATGAGAACCGCCCAAAAGCCTTGGGGGAACCCAGCACTTAAGGCATTAAAGGCGCATTGGCATCATCATTTACCTGAGCTTCAGGAAATCTTGGTGGGTGCGATCAAAGAGGCTAATTTAGATAGAGAAAAAAAACAGTGGCCTTTGCGGAGCATTATTTTTTGGGGAGATATACTGGCTGATCGTGATTCATCCTGCGGTGATTTAGCCATAGTGTTTGGTATGTATATTGCGCAGCAATACGATTTACCCTATACGGTGATGGCCTCAAACCATGGTCTTCGTGCGATAAAGCTTCAGCAGTTTTTATCAGCGTTGCTTGGAGAGAAAGAAGACTTTAATGAGCAACGATCACGGTGGTTGGATGTGTTTCGAACACGAGCAAGGGAGGAAGATGAAGAGCTGCTGAATGATCAAGATGTTGGCTTGGCTCGCTCAGCCTTAAGTAGCGCGTTAAGATCACATGCTATTAATCCAGATCGATTAGTGAGTTACTTTAAAGACAACATTAATAGCGACGAATCTAGGCAGTCATTAAGAAGGTTGTTTAATCACATGGGTTCAGTCCCCTATGATTTTTTAAGGGGTGATGAGAAAGAGTTAGGTGAAAAGCTACAACAGTTATTGAGTATGATGCCTATTGGTGTATCGGTTATGGCTAATGTTGCAAGTCATGACATCGGAATTTTAAGTGATGCAACATCTCCCATTGGTCAGTACATCATGCATGCGCTTAAGGAAAAGTACAGCGCATTGCCGAAAGAGTTTTACACATTTTTGCACATGGATTTGTCTGGAAAAGAGCAGATTACTCCAGATCTTGAGAAGTACATACAAGCACGAATTCTTGAAACAAAATCATCTGTGGCAATGCAGGATCTTTTTGGTGGCTTCGATTTCTCAACCTATAGAAAAGATGCCACCATAACGGAGGAATTAAACACTGCTATCACTGAAGATATTCGTAAAGAGCTTTCTTTTCAAGGTTCGAGTACCTGTTACGATTGCTTAAATGCTATTTTTGTTGCTGATAGGCGTGCTATCGAGCAGCCAGCTTCTTGTCGACCACTAATGAATCCCATAAGTAGAGAGGATTTAAATAGGATTGTTTGCGAAACGATTTCTCAAAATGAGTCCAGAAAACCAGAGCAATATCGAATGACTCAGCAGAAGATTAATGAAAAGTCAACGAGAATTGAAAAAGCCTTGTTAGCGATATTAAAAGGAGAAGTGTCAGCATCAGTGGGAAGTGAAGAAGAACTTAATGCTATCTCATTGCAAGAGTTGTTTGCTCGGTTTAAATGGGCAAAGCTGAACAAGTATAGACTAAGAACGATTCGTCAATGTCGTGTCGATCAGGTCAAGCTGTTGATCGCTGAATGTGATTTAAAATGGCTTCCCGTAGAGGATCCAGCCTTTATGACTGCTTTGCTTTCAGTTAAAAATCGTGAAGAAGTCTTTACACCTATTAAAACGACGCAAGAGCAGATATTAGTGTGTGCTGGTAGTGTTTTAACTCAATACTTAATGTTCCCAGATAGATTTGATGCATCGTCAACGCCACTTCTAACTCATGTTATGCCGCCTTTGACTTCGGGTGAGTTAGATGTGGTTTATGAGGGGAAAAAAGTGACATTGAATCTGAAAGGGAGGTTTGTTGCAAAGATTAAGCAAGGAAAAGGTGAAGAACTAGCTCAATTTATGCGTCGATCTGTTCGTTATTTTAAAAGTTTGGAGACAAAAACGCATTTACCTCTCATGAGAGAAGGGGGAGAGGATCGACTTCCTGCGCCCACTGAAAATGATTTTGAAACACGTTTTTTATTAGAAATGGTACAATTCAAATACTATAAAACTGTTTTTCGCGAAATGTATCGCTCTCCTGATGAGTCACCCGAAGCATTTAAGGCTCGTGTGAATCAGCAGTTGTCATTGTTGCAGCAGGGGCGGGCTTCTGTAGAGAACAATGAAGATGTTACTGCCTTCATACCGATGCAAGATTTAACGGGTTTGCGTAGCTCATCAGATGAGGATCAAAAAGTGACGACCTACACTCTCGATGGAAGAGTGGTTATGCGGGAGTTCCGTCTGATGGGTGAGAAAGCAGAAAAATTTCAGAAGCGTTGCTCAAAAATCTATAAATTATTAACTACTCAAGGTAAGCATTCTACGATTGAAGTCCCTATGGAAGCTTTTTTGGGAATCTTAACTGGAAAAGGTTTAACGCTTTCGATTGTGCCGAGAATTGCTGAATTACACCTTTTGCCTCGGGTTATTCATACAGTTCAAAAGGGCGATGGTGAAGATCGCTTTGATTTTAATAATCGCCAAAAGAAAGAGTTAGATGCTCTGAAAGCATCACTTAACACCGGCTTGCTAGATAGTAACGGTATGGTGACAAAACAAGTCAAGGCACGTTTTTCACAAATGCATGAATGGTATTGCGCTTGGCGTAATAATATTATGTTATTTGGTCGGTCTGGTTTAAGTGGGAACTATATCACTCATGCTCCGTTGGTGGGTTTGCAAGGAGAGACAACAGATCAGTCGATGGTGCTTCATTATCTACTACCTAGTGCCCAGATTTTATTGAAGGCATTGAACGTTAACACGGAGGAAGAGGGTAACTCTAAACTTAAGTCAGAGGCAAAGGAGTTGTTCAAGCAACTAAAATCGATTATTACAGTGGTCCCACAATCACAAGAGAAGATAATTCATTCTCCCGTCATTCACCTAATAATATGGCAACTGATGGATGTGATTAATCGTTGTTTTCAGTTTTTCTTGCGGCATGAGCTAATTGTCACGGAGGAAACGCATCATATTCCTGAGACTCACATTGGCATGTTGTCCCGTTCTCCAGAGGCAGAAACATGGGAGAACGTTATTATCAATGCTAAGCGCCATGATGTGGATGTTCGCATCAGACGTCCAGGCGAGCCTATTGTAGCTTTGGAGATGCGTCAAGGCGTTGGTGCATGCATGGAGAGAAACCCATTACTGTTATTTGTCTATCCGCTGTTGGCTGCAGTGGTGTGGTCTCGCGCGAATCAATTTGAGTATATGTCTTATCCGGGATACCAGCTTGTTCCTTTGGAAAAACAGACTTATGCGCATATGGGCGAACCTGATTCGCCTTTTGGGCAGTGTATTGATATGCCACCGGAGCATGTGCAATTAAGAAGGTATCGAGAAACTCTTGAAAGTTTAGGTGCTCCTGAATCTGAAGACTCAACTCAAAAACCAGTGTTTACTGTTACCAAGCGATATGCGCTTGTTAAGCCACTGCCGGAGTGGGTTAGATGCTATCTCCATCAGCAGCATACTCCTCGATCGTATCGACAGTCTACTCAGAGCTTTGTTTTCGACTCAAAGGAAGCTCCTTTGGTTGCTCAAGCTCGATCTTATTCACTTCGACATCGTTCCTCTCATGCGCGATCTGTCATTTTACCGACCCCACGAATGATTAGCCAATCCAATGCACCACAACTTTTAAGGAATGTCTGGATTCATCCAGAGTGGTTTGTTCCTTGTCTTGCAAAAGATTTGTTGGGTCTCATTCTTTCTAATAGGCCCCATCGCCCCTCCAAACAGAGAGCAGGAACTAGTGCGACCACCTATTCGCTACAGGAAAGCGCTTCTGAGGTGCCCTTGTATGCTGTTCAGTTAGATTTAAAGCAAGAACTTAATCGCTGTATTGATATGCTATTAAAGCGCTTTAGAAAGGGCGGTGATCAACGGATTGATGTTTATGGGGTGATTTTTGAGTTTCTAGCTAATGCAGCCACAGATGCTCGTGTTGTCGCAAGTGGTTTGTCTGATAAGATTCATGTTGTTTTGAATGATATGCCGCATCCCGATGCCATGACAAAACGAGCTAGATATGCCTTTAATGTTAGGGCTGCACTTCGTTTGAGTCGCATGCCACATTCAGCAAAGCTATCCGAATATATGCTACCTTTTTATGTGCTGGATCCGTTATGCATTAACGCCATGACACGATTAGAAATGTTCGCCTTTTATAACAATCCCGAGAACTATTCGGTCTCGTTAAGCAACATGGCTAGGGCTGATCGCTTTCAAGATATAGTGCTCCATTCTTCGGTTGTCGAGGAAGCAAAGCAGGATAGAAAACGTCAATTACCCATTCTAAAAACGACGATTCTTCAGAAGGTATTTGGTGGGATAGGGGTGTTTACGGCTTTTACGTATTGGTTAGGTCATTTGATCTATATTGTTTCAACCGCCAATGATAATGCCCTTACTGAAGATCTTATTAATGCTGTGTGTGACCCGCTGTTTTTTACTATTATTCCAGCAGTTATATTGACGGCTTATGTTTTTGTAGAGGTTCGAGATAAGTTTCCTAGAAAGATCCGACCTTGCTTAGATGTTATCTCTAGAATTTTCCCAAGGTTAACAGGTGTGTCTAGGCACCCTTTCTTTGTGTTTTTCTCAAGACCTTTCCTTGCTTCTCAGACTTTTAGTCTTGGTTTCAGGTATGTTTTGCTTGGTCTTGGCGCCCCTCTTAGTTCTGCTCCTGAAAATCAGGTTAACACCACTGATTTACTTAATGTTACTACACCATCTTCGGTTAATGTGACGGATACTCCAGCATTGCCAGCTCTGTTAGACAATTTAGAATACGATTATTTTCTCATGAGCGTCGCTTTCGCGCTGTCTATTTTTGGAACTATCCTCTTTGTTATCGAGCCGGGCAGTATTATTGCTCCAGGACAGCAACCACGTCGTGAGGTTTTGACTAAATTTGAGGGACAGCTCTCTAAGCATCTGAATAAATCTTTATCCTTCTTAGAGTCGCTTAGCTGGGTTGAAATGCCTTTAGTGATTGGTGTTGCTTTTTATTGCATACTCGTTGTTTCCGATATCGCTTCACCCAATGAGGCAGCCGTTATTGCTACAGGAATTATGCTTGCTCCACTTACTCTCCGTTTAGGCGCATACCCTCCTAAGTGCGCTTCTAAATGTATACGTAAGGTAGATGAGATTGATCCCATTGTTGAACATTCTAAGAAACGAGTGGTCCGACAGATATCATTAATACTTAATACAACCCTTTTTGTCTTTTTTGATTATTATCTGCAAGGTGTGTTTTGTGCTTCTGTCGCTTATCGTTTTAATCCAAACTTTGATTTGTTTTATTTCCTTAAAAATATTTTTGAAGATTCAGATAAAATTATGGTGTTCATTGGCAGCTTGACTTTGACAGCCTTCCAAACGATTGATAATGTCCTTTCGTTGGGTCGTTATTTCCTTAGCACAGGAGACTTAGATAAAGCGAGAGGTATTCGGGAATTGGCTAAAAGAATAACTAAAGGGCAGGAGCAGAAAGAGCCTTCATTTGACTTTAGTGATCGATCGATTCTTGAGATGCTTCGCTTGCATTATATTGCGGAAGTCAATGCTCGTAGACAGGCATCGCTCAAAGTTAACCCCCAAGCTCGTTTACATTTCTTTGTTGAGCTTGAGGGTCAGAGGGGAACCCCGGTCGTCCTTGATTATATTTCTTGATCAGTTAGATGATAAAAGCATCATCTATAAACAAACTTGCATGTCCTGTGGTAACACCTGTTGGGGGTGTGTTTTTGCTAGGAGACACTTTCATTTCACTTTTTGGTGGTTGGTAATAAGGGATGGGTTTTAATGTATAGGTCACTGTACCTTTGCCTTTTTTGTAGCCTGTTAGCACATAGGCCCCAAGGGAATGATTATTCATGCTGAGCAGTAGGTTCGGTGGGTTGTTATCGAAACTATCTTTACCACCAGCATGGGCAATTTTACTGTATTGAGTAGGCGTCAATTGACGAATGTCTGAATACGGTGGTCGGCTCATAGCCGTGATATTTTTAATGCTCTTATCTGAAAAGGTTAGAGAGTACTGACCTTTGCTTAGAGGTGTTAGAGTCGCTTTCTTGAGGTCGATAATAAAGACGTATGTTTCGTCTTTTTTCGCCTGCATCGTCGGATCACCTTCATTCATAGCAATGGGTGTAGCCGAAGCAAACGTAGGTGTTACAGCACCTGTTAAACACGTAGCAAGAGTCGCAGAAACAATGCTTAGCTTGATTTTATTCATGATACCAATCCTCTCAATCAAGTCTAATTACCGTATAACTATCTCTATCCTTACACTTCCATTGTAGAACACCTCCTGTTCATAGGTTGTGCGATATTGGCTATATTTTGATCAGAAAACGGCCAATCATTGAGGATTCAAAGGGTTTGGATGCTAATATCAATAGGTTATGTTGCTTTAATCTTGTTGTGCTGAATGTTCTACTACTAAATTGTAGATTAGAGTTAATTCGTATAGCCTATGTTTTATCGACCGGTTTGGAGTTTGTTTACGTTTTACTCCATCGTATACAGAACTTAAGCGTGTTATTGTCCTGCAAGTATAGACCATTATTGGGGCTCACAATGATCCAGTGCGACACTACTGTTCCATGGGTCAGCGTATCCATGGATAGATTAAATGCTGATTTTTACGATAGCTCACGTTCGATAATGAGCTACATTTCTTCTTCTATGAGTTTGCACAGAAAAGAAAAAGCGTTGCTTTTTAGGGATGCTGTTTTATCACATGAAGAAGTTTTTCGAAAAGTGTTTAAAGCCTATCATAAACTAATTGAGTTTGGCTTTAACAAAGGTGATGTCCTTGCGATTTATGCGGAGAAATCTGACTCTGTTGTGGTTGTTATTTTAGCCTGTTTAATGCTTGGGATTTGTTATATCCCAATAGATAGGTCCTATCCTCATGAAAGGGTGAATTATATATTAAACGACGCGAAGGCAAAGAGTGTGGTATCTGATATTCCTGTAGCTGCAAGTGACTTTGGTCAAATTGAGTTAGAATCGTTATTCACAGATCTGGGAGAGGTTTCTATAGATGCACTCTGTTGGAGTGATCGTGTAAGAGGTGATGATCCGGCATACATCATTTACACTTCTGGAAGCACAGGCGGACCAAAGGGAGTTGTGATATCGCATAGTGCCGTTAATAACCATATGCTTTGGATGAAAAACGAGTTTTTATTTGATAAAAGTAGTGTCTTTTGTTTGAGAACACCCATTTCTTTCGACCCATCTGTTTGGGAGTACCTCCTACCATTTTATGTTGGCGGCTCTTTAGTGATAAATGATTCTTGTGAAACAGCCGACATAAAAAGTTTGCTTGCCAAAATAATTACCTATGGCGTTAATGTGATTCAATTTACACCTATCATTTTGAATCAGGTGCTTTCATATGGAACAAAACGATGCCTTTCAAGTTTGAGATTTGTTTTTTCTGGAGGTGAGACTCTCTCAACTGATACAAAGAGGTTGTTTTTTGCTAGAACCAAAGGTTGCCGACTCATTAATCTGTATGGACCGACTGAAGCAACAATAGATTCAACATTCTTTGAGGTAGAGAATGATGAAAGCACTATAGATCTAGATATTATAGGAAGGCCTATAACAAATGTGACTTTTTATATTGCTGACTTAAGCACAACAAGTAGGTTAGCTAATAAAGGTGACCCTGGAGAGCTTTATTTAGGAGGTGAAGGTTTATCAAAGGGGTATTTAAATAGAGAATCCGAAAGTAGAAATTCTTTCGGAGCGAATTCGCTTTCATTAGGGAGGAGGATGTATGCAACAGGAGATATTGTCAGACAGTTGGACTCAGGAAATTTGCTATATTGTGGGAGGAGGGAGAGCCTAAGAAAAATAAATGGCGTCCGTGTTTCAGTCGATGAGATAAAGAGGTTTATACTTGAAAAAACTAATTCCGAGGACTGTCTGCTGAAGATTTCAGAGGATAATCGGTTGAAGCGCCGAACCTTATCATGCTACATCATTTATCCTAACAGCCCCAGTGGGTTCGTTGGTGAATTATTAAAAACCTTACAATCGTTTTTTCCAGATTACATGATTCCTAAATATATAAGGGTATTTGATAAGTGGGTATTGGGTCCTAATGGTAAAATTGATTTAGACGCCACCCAATTACAGCTAAATAGGGAAGTAGAGTTGCCAATATTAACCATTACACAGAAAAAACTGATTGAAATATGGAGAGAGTTTTCAACAGATGCAGTAATTGGTTTAGACGACGATATTAGTGTAATGGGTATTGACTCTATTTCTATGTTTTTGCTTGTAAAAAACATTTCTGAAACTTTTAAATTGCCCTTTGTTTCAGGGTTGTTGTCGTGCAAAACAATAAAAGAGCAAGCTGATTTTATTGATAACACAATAACAAATAAAGCCCCAGGAAGATGCATCATTAGCTTAAATAGAGAAGCCCGAAAAAAAATATTCTTGATTCATCCAATAGGTGGAACATTGTATTGGTTTACTCGATTGGCTAAAAAACTTTGTGGAGATATTCAAGTTTACGGAATATTTGATCCAGAGGTTTATTCAAGCGATCTTTCTTTAGATACTATTGAATCGATGGGCGCCCATTACTGTAATGAGATAATGAAGATTGATGATTCCTGTTTAGACTATTGGATAGGAGGAGCCTCATTTGGTTCAACAGTCGCAATTGAGGTGGCTAAAAATATTGAAAAAAACGGGGGTGTTGTTAAATCGATATTATCTTTAGATGGATGGGCTGTCTATCCAGAATCCCTTAGAGATAAAGATTATTTTAGAAATTTGATGGCAAGACAGCAGAAGGAGTGGCTTTTGAGTTCTAGATCTATTGCAGTACACAATAATTCACTTCATGATTTGCTTCCAATACAAAGAAAACGCTTAGAAATGCTGTTCGCCTATAAAATGCAGAAGATACCTTTTCGAGTTGATGTTTTTAAGGCTAAAGAATTGATGCCAGCGTTCAGGGCGGTTGAAAAGAGTGATAATCACTGGGGCGAGTATGGTGACAATGTCATGATTCACTTGGTTCCTGGTAATCACGAAACAATGTTTTCAAAGATTAACGCCATTTTTTTGGCTGATGGGCTCAGAAAGTTATTATACCCATGAGAGCTTCATTATATTTGCAACCCGTCGATCAGGTCACCAAGGGCCTCATACACAGAGAAGCCGACACATTTTAAGCGGCAAATTATGGGTTACACTCTTTACAACATTCTCTACTAAGCACATAGGGGATTATTAAGTCTCTAAGAATTCAGTCTAGAAGCACATCTAGCCGGGGCTTTATCTGTTGTTGACTTCTTTTCATATGGAGATGTTATTTTGGGTGTGGAAAAGATCGCTGTCATCGGTGGTGGCCCAGCTGGGTTATCGGTTTGCCATCAGCTTGTTAGGCATTTAGGGGATGTTAGAGAAAACCCTATTTATATAAAAGTTTATGAGAAAGGTGAAACAATTGGCCCGGGGCTACCTTATCTAGATAGGGAGGAAGCTTTGACGCTAACCTTCCCAATTAGGTTTATGGATATATCAAATAATGGAAAACGTGATTTTAGAGGATTTTTGTCTAGCACGATAGGTCAAGAAATTGATGAATACCCCCAGAGATATCTATTTGGTGATTACCTTGAGCTTTACTCTAAAACTCTTAAAGAAGATGCGTATGAACTTGGAATTGTTATTGAATATGCTACAAAAAACGAGGTGTTTGATATATCAGAGAACGATGGGTTATTTAAAGTTTTTTCTAACGATGGAGCTGAGAATTTTGGGCAAGTGGTGCTGTGTACAGGTCATATGCCTTCCGATAATTATGCTTTCTTTTTGAGTGAGAAAAACTATTTTCATAATCCGTGGAGTTTCGATAGATATAAAATGATAGACCCAGAGTCTAATATTTGCATTTTGGGATCTAGATTAACAGCAATTGATGTTGCCTTGTACTTAAAATCTGTCGGTCACAAGGGAGGCGTTACTATGTTCTCTAGAAGCGGGCGTCTACCTATTGTTTTATCTAATGACATCCCGCAGTATCAATTAAAGCACATATCGATAGATAGCTGCAAAAAAGCAGCGGCTAAAACAGATGGTAAACTCAGGCTTCAAGCACTTTTTAGGATGTTTTTAAAAGAGCTTAAGGAGGCTGAAAAGGATTATGGTAGCAATATAAGCTATCGAGATAGTTTCGCCATCTTGTTCGGGAAAGACCCTAAGTCTTCAATCAAGCACTCGTTAGAGCTAGCGGAGAGAGATTCAATTCCATGGCAGAGAGTTTTTATCTCGTTCTATTATATATTGCCAGATATTTGGATGATGTTAAGTGATTCAGAGCGAAAGCGGTTTATGGAGTTATATTACAGTACCTATATGACTTTTATTGCTTTTCCTATAAGCAATGCAAGAAAAATATCTGATCTATTGCATTCGGGTGAGCTAGAGATTAGGGGCGGGCTTGTTTCTGTTGAAAAGAGGGGTGATAAGTTTTCTATATCTACAAATTCGAAGGTGTTTCAGTACGATTATATTATTAACGGAACAGGGCCTGGATACAACTCGGATATGGTTCCATTGTTTAGAAGATTGAGAAAAAGGAATATTCTTGAGAGGCATGCGTTTGGTGGCGTGAAGATTGATCCGAATTCTTATCGGGTGATAGGTTCTGCAAGCACCCTCTCATTGCATAATATTTACGCAGTTGGTGAGCTTGTCAAAGGAACCTTCTTGGCGACTACGGATATGAGCCAGCTTAATAATCATGCTAGAGTGGTAGCATCTGAGATTACAGGTGTTATCAAAAAATCAAGATTAAGCCAGTTAAATAGGACTACTTCACTAGGTGAAGTTCTAACCCACTGATAAAGAATACATTATTTTTTTTGATCAGTGTTTGCTCAAGTGCTATAATAGTTCCTTGGTTATTTTGGGAATTTCCATGGAAGGCTCTGATTTTTTCACAAAGGATATGTTGCTAGGGATTTTTTATAGAACCCCTAATCATGTCTATTTTAAGGATAGACGTTTTGTTTATAGGTTATGTAACAGAAATTATCTAAATTATATGGGCGCCAAAGAACCTGAAGATGTCATTGGTAAGTCTGATTTTGATCTTTTTGAAAATAAGGATAATGCAAACCTGTATCGATCAGAAGATTTGAAAATCCTTCAAACAGGAGAGGGTGTTTACTCTAAAGAGGTTCCTGCTCAAATCGATGGTGAGGATTGCTTTTTATTGGTAAGTAAAGCTCCAGTGTACAATAAAGAAGGAGAGATTATTGGTATTTTAGGCATACAAATCGATATAACTGAAAATAAAAGGGCGGAGATCGCAATTGTGGCAGCTAAGAAAAAAGCTGAGGTGGCGAGTAAAGCTAAAAGTGAATTTATTGCGAATATGTCTCACGATCTTAGAACACCAATGACTGGTGTCATGGGTATGCTGGATGAAATCGATTTATTAGCCAACGACGCTTCGGATGTCTTGCCGACCCTTGATAAGCATGCTGCGGACCCTCTAAAAAAAATTATTGATAATATCAAGCAGCATGCTGCTATCGCTCAGGAGTCTAACAAAGAGCTTCTTTCTATGTTTAATGATATATTAGAGATGATCAAGTTGGATTCGGGTAAAGTTGAGTACAATAAAGAGAGTTTCAGGTTAAGATCGCTAATTCAAAAGCAGGAAATTTTAATGACCCCTGTTGCAAAAGATAAGGGGATAAAGTTATTTGTCAATATAGATTCTAAAATACCAGAGTTTGTAACTGGTTATTGGGATCCCCTATCCCGATCTATTAACAATCTACTTAGCAATGCCTGTAAGTTTACAAAAAATGGATCGGTAACGGTTGGTGTAACGGCGCTTTTTGATGGTGAATGTAAAGTTGGCGATTCTATTCCAATAAAAATATGGGTTAAGGATACGGGGGTGGGCATACCAGAAGACAAGTTTGAGGAAATATTTGGTCATTTTTACAAACTTGAAAGTTCATACAAGAATAGTTCTTATCAAGGATCGGGTCTAGGATTGCATTCTGTCAAACAATATGTGAACTACATGGGTGGAACCATTGACCTTGATAGCAAGATAGGGGAGGGTACTTGTTTTTCAATTAGCCTTACCATGCTTGTAGCTGATCGGTCTGATAGGGGGGATGATATTTCTGAGATTGCTTCCGAGTTCCATGATACTAAAGAAGAGGTGAGCAATTTTTCTGAAGAGGCTAATGATGCATCAGGGTCTGTTTTAGTAGTTGAGGATAATCCAACAGCTGCTCAGTCAGTAATGAATGCTTTAACCAGATTAGGTTACAAGAGCGATTGGGCATCAAATGGTGAAGAAGCAGTTGATATGGCTGCAGCAAATGACTACTCCATTATATTTATGGATATTGGTTTGCCAAAGTTGAATGGATTAGAGGCTACTGAAAAGATACGAGCGATTAACGATCAGAAACGTTCGCAAGTTCCTATTGTGGCATTGACTGGTCATGAAGATAGGGTAAAAGAATGTACGGATGCAGGCATGCAAGGTTTGATGCAGAAGCCTGCTCAATCTAATAAAATTAAAGAGATCCTGGCAAAACAGGGGCTTTCTTCTCAGCCAAAGCTTGATTTGCCAATTGTTGATTGGGATGAGTGTGTAGCAATGTGTTGCGGTGAAGATGAGGCAAAACAAATTATTTCTATGTGTTGTAAAGTTGTTAAGGATAGTAAAAAGGTAATAGCAAAGCATTATCAATATTTTAATGTTCAGTTGCTTCGTGATGAGCTCCATAAAGCCCGTGGTGGCGTTTGCTATCTAAAGCTTCCTGAGCTTGAATATTGTCTTCGTGATTTTCATGTGGCTGTAAAGAAAACCAATGATAAAGAAGATCTTGATAGGAAGTATAAAGCCTTGGTGGTTGCGGAGGATAGGTTTATCCAATTTTGTGTCGATAAAGGGCTCCTTTGAGATATTTTGAGAGGTTTGTCTCGTTAGAGCAATAGGTGGGTCATGAATAAGAACCAATCCATAATAAACCATCACGCCAAAACTGCTAAACCCAAGAGTTAAACGCTCGCTTCATCAGCGAATTTATTAATTGTTTCAAGCACAGATTTATCCATGTATTCTTCTTTGTTAAGGTTTTTGTGTTCTTCAAAGAAGGATGTCATGTTTTTTTGTGTGGTCCTATTCTCTTGAATCATTTGTTTGTTTTTCTTATTCAACATACTGTAGAGATTAACAGCTGAGCATACCGCGGAAAGTAAAAGTGCAGCTGTTACAAGGACGTAGCCGGTAATTTGGAAATCTGTGCTAGCTCCAGAATTGGGTATCCAGCTTAATATTGCGATACCAATTAATGCCCAAATAGCGTATCCAATTGTCCAGATTTTACTGCATTTGTGCTTGGATAAATTGCTTTTTATGTGCTGGTTAAGATCCTCGAAAAGTATGTTTCTCATTGGAAGGGGTTGTTTCTCTTTTCTGTTATCGTTCAATGTAACGTCTAGGCCAGCAGTTTGCCAACTTGAAACATTAGCTAGGTGCGCAACAAGTTTTACCAAACTTTCTTTTTTTTCGTCTGTTCCTTTCATCTTTATTCTCCATTCTGAATTTGCCTATTAATACTTCAAGTATATCTGTTTGATATAAATTGTCAAGCTTAATCTTTTCTTAAGGAAATAGAAGGCGCTTTTTAAGTCACTGCTTCGTACACGACAAAACGAGCGGCTCACGATCTACCTCCTAAACTCGGCTGGGGGTGACTGGTAAAACACTGAGCAAGTATACGTGCTACATGCCGATACTTCCGACCGCCCTTAAATAAACACTCTTTGAGCTTATCGAGCCCCCGTCGAAAGTAACTTTCTTGAAGTCGACCATGCTTTTTCAAGAGAATCGTTTTTTCATGACGATGCGACCATGCAACGCGTTCAGATGTGCCAATCATTGCTTTGACAGGTCATGAAAACAAACGAGATTACTGTCTTCAGTCTGGTATGCAAGATCTTATCTGTAAACCGGCCACTAAAGAAAAACTCGAAGCCATGTTAGAGCGTTACGTTAAAGCTGATAAACCCAACAACTAAACGCTCGCTTCATCAGCGAATTTGTTAATTGTTTCAAGCACAGATTTGTCCATGTATTCTTCTTTGTTAAGCTCTTTGTGTTCTTCAAAGAAGGATGTCATGTTTTTTTGTGTGGCTTTGATGTTAGAGTTTATATTGGGTGCAGTTCGCTCTTTCTTCGTTGTTAAGTATGCTACTGCAAGCAAAGAAAAAAAGCCACAAAAAACAACGCATGCAAGTAGAGTTACTGGATAGCTTGTAAAAGGTATTTGGGTGGCAGCAACAATGCCTGCTATAAGAAAAGCACTTGCGCTCGCAATAAATGTAGGAGGTGCAAATTTATAGAATGATTCTTGTTTAAGTATTTTGTTTGTGTCAGTTAGGATGTTAGCAAAAGTAATTTTCTTGTGTTCATTAAGGAGGCTTTTATCTTGGATGATACTGTTCCAGTTTTCTCTTTTTTCTAGAAAGTAAATTAGTGCTTTGATTTTTAAGATTGAGTTGTTTAACTCAGATATGATTACGCCTTTCCTTTTCATTGCCAGTCCCCACTTCGTAAAATTGTTTAACATGTTCATTCTACAATCGTTTATAAATAATGTCAAGCTTAATCTTTTCTTAAGGAAACACCAAGGGCTTTTTAAGTTAATGTATTGACAGATGATTTTATCCTGTAAAAATAGGTGCATAGATTCCCCAGTTTTAGTTGCTTTAGGCCATGAGGCCTTTTAAGTGACGTTGTCAGGAGGACACATGAAAAAGACACAAAGATCTATTGCGAAATTACCTTTCGCGAAAGCTTGGTTATTAGCAGCAGCTACGTTCAGTAGTGTTGTTCGATCAAAGGCTCAAGATGTCTATGCTTTTGAGATGCTTGAAGCAGAAGAAATCATACCTCCTTATAAGGTGGTTCCTGCGGAAAATGTGTCTGATTACCAATTAGCCAGTTTCCAAGAAGTGGATAGCAATGGGGAGGTTACTGGCATAGGAGTATTGGCGTTCACTTTATATGATATTGCTTATACTCAAGAAAATCTTTTGTGTGAAGAAGAGGATTGTTGTGAAGCTAGAAATTACTCCTATGAATCAGTGAGTATAGATGCTGAAGAAGATTATTTTCCGCCGTGTTCTATAGATGAGCTTGTATCTATTCTAAAACAGAATTGTAGTTTGGTTGCATTTAATCAAACTATACCTAGGGAAGTCTTTTCTCAAAATCTATCTAGCATTTGTAGTTACTATACGATTTATAATCAATCGAATGTTTCAACAGATCTTTTTGATTGTGTTCAGGCTGTCTTTGAAGCAAGCTGGGGTAGTTATTGCTCAAAGGCAAGCTATGATATTGATAATGCTGTGATTGGGCTTTCGTTCTCTGCAATATTTCTTTTATGCCTTTGTCTTCTACGGCTACCTTGTAATAAAAATCTCCTCATATCGCAGCAAAAGCTTCTAACCTTGTCCACCAACTTTCCACTTGTTCCTGTTGACTATATATTTCTCTATTATAGCCTTTCCGGCTTTATTTACTCACTGGATGAAGTTTTGGAGGAGCATAATTTTGAACCAGATATATTGTCAGTCAATCTTACAGAAACAATTATCATTGCAATATTCTACTATGTGTTACTTAAGTCAATGAATGCCAACATTTATTATCAAAACCTCCCTTGTTGTAATAAAAAGAAGAGGGTAGTAATTGCTGGTTCTTTAGTAAATGATGTTTTCTCAACGATGTTGTATGCGTCATTAAAGTCTTTCTCAATCTTTGTTTTAACTCTTGAGTTCTACGCTAGTGAATTTGGGGAAATTGATAACCAGACGCTTATTTTAACAGGAAGTATTTTGATGGCTACAGTTTCGCTTTTAAAGAATCTACGAGAGCTTAATTTTTTAAAAGCTTGTTTATTTGTTCCATCAATTCAGAATAGTTCTCATAAAGGTTGGGTTAATTACTTAAAATCCTGGGGTGAGCGAAATGACTATTTGTGTCAGGTGTATCCAAGAATTCATTTGTTGATCTCATCTTTGTTAGCTCCAATTGTTTTCGGATCTTTTCTTTCCACGTTTTCTAGCATGACTGTAACAGCAGGATCTGATTTGACCATGCAGACTTTAAGTTACATTGCTTTTGTCGCATTAAACTACTGTGCAAGCATTATTGGCGAAGATAACCACGATTTTCATTTGGCTCATGAAACGCTAATTACAGCTATGGAGTCATGGGCTTTTATGTACAAGACCTATCTGAATATCGTAACGCATGAACAAGCTATTGATCAGATTGTCTATTACGAGGAGTATTCTAACGATCCATATATTTTTTCTGCTTTAATGTTACCTGTAAACTTGTTTTATTTGTATTATCAACTCTCTGTCAGTCGTTTTATACCAGAACTTTTAAAAGCTACTGTTAACCATGCTAAAATGAAGCAGGAATCTGAAAAGGATAAAGACGAACAGACGTCTCTAGAAGCTCCTTCTTCTGATGTGCTTGATGCTATTATTACACCTCAAGAAACCCGCACTTTGACCAGGCTTCTTGTTGCTCGTGATGGCGAATGTGGGTATACTGCTTTTGGTATTCTTCGAAAGCAGGCTGCAAAGATGCTTAAGGAGAACTTGAGAGATGAAGCAGTGATGAATCTTCTTCATTCACCGATACATGAAGCACTTCTTACTCAGGAATTCTATGCTTACTTGTGTCAAGGTGAGGTCATATCGAAGGATCTTTCTCATGCAGATTTGATTACGTCCGTTGAAGACTATTTGAATCGTTTTGATATCATTGAGCATTATCTCTCATATGATCTACTTCAAAAGAACATTGATGGTGGTTATGCTCATCCAGCAGTCTTGCAAGCTTTGGCTCATGTTCAAGGTATACGTGTCAGAATGTGGCGTTTGGATTCTGGTGGTAATTTAGTTCATCATCGATCTGAAGGTTCCTATGATTACGCAGATTATTCTCCACCAGGTATAGAAAACCCAACAGAGTTAGACCTACTGTATGTAGGAGGAAATCATTTTGATATATTGGCTCCTGTTCAAGCTGAGCACTCCTTGAAAGAGGGAGATAAGGATTATAAGAGAAGATCTGCGTCATCCATGAGTTATGAGATGATTGGTGAAGACCTGGAGGATTTAAGAGAGTCTAATGAGGCTCTCACTCTAACGAAAAAGCAAACTCTTTATGTGGCTCAAGACCTGGACCATGCTCATAAGGATCGACGCTATGAGTTAATGATTACCAGCACTAAGCCGAATTGGCAAAGAGCTCAATATTTAAATGCCCTCGATGATACCGTATTTTTTAATGTGATCTTTAGAACCGTTTCTGGCGGTTATTTTTTAGCTAAGATAGCTAACTATTGCTGTTCTAGAGTATCCCATTATTCGAAGCCAGAGGATAATGACAGAGATGTTGAGAATTCCTCAGAACATGCTGAGCACTCTGGTCACCATGATCATGATGAAACAAAGACCATCGATGTTATCATTCATCCTGAAACAGGAAGGGAAACGATTAAAGTTAATGTGCGTTATGGGCATGACCATGATCATCATAATGCCTTAAGAGTTCATGGTCCAACCATGACTGCGATCTTAATGACTTTACTTTTGGGTTCATCTCCGTTTGTGATTAACTTAAGTGATGCGATGATAGCGGTCAGAGCATGTTTATCTGACTTGCACAATAACTCTGGGCTAAATTGTTCAGCTGAATGCTTTAACCATTATTCGAATGAGATTGATGTTCAGGACATTGGTTCAAGCTGGTTGGTTCTTGCTTGTTGCCTTATTGTGATGTTTGTTACCGTTAAGGAGTATGTCGTTGATAGACATCACTCGATAGACGCCGAGAGCGACTCTAACCCTGAAGCGAGCCAACAAGTTAGGCGGCAACAACTTCGCTTAGCTTCTCTCATTTACTACTCGTCAGTTGCTATTATTTCTTTTGTCTTGGGCGGTCTTGCAAGCACTCAATGGAAAAATGCTTTTGATGTGGGTGAGGAGTACGGTATGAATTGCTCTAATGGTGCTCCTTTTAGGGATACAAAGCATCATTTGGAGACTGCTGGTATCTTATCTTTTCTTATTGGTGGTTCCATTACAGGCCTGCTTGCCATTAGACTTATCGCTGTTGCTATTCATGAGCGTGGTCAATGTTTATCGAAACTACGCTCGAGTACAAGTAAGGCTGCGAATCGTGTTGCTGAGGCAACTTCATCAAGTCAGCGTCCTGAGAGTTTTCCATCGTTGCCTAATGATGCTAATTCTAGTGCAGAATCAGCGGCGCTTTTATCTAATGATGGAGCATCCTCTTCTCAAGCCGGTCTTCAATTGCAGGATACGAGTTTAGCATCCAAAAGCGCTTCGTCTGACGAATGGGTTGATGAAAAACGTGACTCTAGTAGGACAGATAAGTCTCTTAACTCAGCGCAACGATCTTTAAGCCGTCATAGCGTGCTGTCAGCAGCGGGCACTAACTCTTCTGCACCTGATTCCGCACAAGCGCTTGACGATCAACAAAAAAGCTTACTCGCTAGTGATGCTTTAGATTCTGACGGTCCCTAATTAAATTTAAGAAACTCTGTTTGCATGTTCTGCTAATATCGATATAAAGCTAAAAAGCCTTTTATTTCTATAATTTGACTGAGTATCTTCACTATGATAAAACCTATTTCAAGAATTACTTACAAGTCTAGTAATTGTTAAAGCTGCTGATTAGGGAGGATGTGCGCTATGCGTAGAGCATTGTTAGGGAAAGTTATTGGCTCTGTTAGGCGATTTCACCGAGGATACAGTGAATTTTCAGGATCTGCTTATGTGCCAATTGGGGAAACTGCTTTTTCGCTATCAGCTGATCCTCGCTATGAAATCAAGAGTGATCTTACGAGTTTAGGTGTTTTTATAGCTTGGGCGTGTGAAGAAGCTTGGAACCCCAGTTATGCTGAATTATCAGCCTACCGTGCTCATGACCCTAAAGGTTTAAACGTTCTTTATTTTCAAGAGAAGCCAGTAGCTATGCTTGCTTCTGTTCGTCATCACGAGTTTGGTTTTATGGGTGCCTATAGAGTGCATCCTGACTATCGAGGGAAGGGTATGGGCTCAGTACTGGCTGATTTTTCCTTGCAGCGCTTATCTTACTGCAAAGGCATTTCCATCCATGCCGTTCTTGATCAAGTGGATAACTACGCTAAGTATGGCTTTCAAGTGGTAGGCTCTGCGTCACGTTGGGCTATGGACACAACACGCTTTTGTCATTTTGGTGGCCCGATTTCTTTAAGTTACGATTGGTCGTTCAAACGAAACTTAAACTTAGATCACGTGGTTGCTTTAGATGAATCTGTCACTGGTTATCGTAGGGAAAATTACTGGAGGTATTTGTTTGAGTCTGCTGATGCAAACATTGTGGGTGTTCATTTACGGGGTCAACTGCTAGGAGTTGCTGTTTTGTTACGTTGTTTAGAAGGCTTTAAATTTGGCGCGGTTTATGCTCCTGAATTACCTATCGCTTATCATTTGATCTCTAAGATGTTAAAAACTATTTCTCCTGAAAGTGCAAAAGATACTCGTCTTCAAATTGATATACCGTCAGATACTCCTTATCCCAATGCCTTGGCGACATTCAGCGGGTTTAAAAAACTCTTTGATGTTCAGAAGATGGTGAAAGGTGACTCCCCTGATGCATCTCCCGATGCACAGTATGGCATTGCATCGCTTGAAATTGGTTGATCGCTTTTAATTTAGTTTATGTCAAATTAGGTTTTTAGAGCTAATCGAATAGGTAGTTAAGCCAGTTCAAAGTCTTTGTTTTCGTTAGTACTACCTTCTGTTTTGGCGTGGTGTAAGAATTTCTTTTTGATTGTTGAAAGAGAGATAGTGGGACATTTTTCTTTCAGGGTAACGCCAGCAAAGATTGCTCCACCTGCAACTAAAAAGCCAAGCAAGACAAGTCCGGTTATCATGGCGGGGTAGTCAGCGCCGCAGCTGCTAGCTTTTACGTAGCCCGTTAAGTTAACTTTTGTTGGGTCCCAGCTTGTGCAGCTATATCCTGCAGGAACAAGTTCTTGGTGAAAACCACTTTGAGAGGATCCCACTGTTGCGTTGTAAGCGCTTTGATAGGTTTGATTGAAAGCTACGTTGCACCCTTGCCAGTCGCAGCTAAGGTTTAAAAGGGTTGAGCAATCCGCTTGAGATAGATGCCAGCCGCATTCGGAGATATTAAGTGAGCCGGATACCCAGCTTCCAGTAGCATGAGTACGTAGTGCTTGTGTGGCAAAAACCAATAGAGTAAGTCGCCTCATCAAAGGCAGCTTTTGAGGATGAGGGGGGGTGTTGCTTCGGCATGATAAAGTCCTTTTTCGGTTAAGGTGGTTTCCCACTGGCAAAAACAGGCTATATGTATTTTTAAGATATTGCAACATGTATCTTGAAAGTTTAATTAACGGGTGTGCTTTCGGATCGCAACCAGCTTTCTTCAATGGTTTTTTCAGGGAGTATTTCAAGAAATCCATTTTGTTGTGAGTACTGCAAAAAAGGTTTGAAGGCAGTTTCGTAAAGTTCGCCTGATTTGAGTTCTGGTAGGTAATGTCTGACCCAGTTTAGGCTTTTTGTTTCTCCAAGGTCTGGTGCCAGATAGCTTTTTAACTTATTTGCCGCTTCTATTTTTCTAAAGAAAAAGATGCGCAAAATAACAGACCAAATCACCAGGAAGAGATTTCCACTTCTTTGGTAGTGAGTAATAATAGATTTTTTGGAGTGGATGTAATTGAGTAATCTAACAGCGGTCCAGTTAATAATTTGATCATGATTTAGGGGGAGTTTTGGTTTTCCATCATGTGTTTCATTCATGATGCTTATGTGGTGATAGGTTCCATCGCTTTGTTTGAAAACGGTTTGAGCACCAAAGTACAGCAAGGCAGTACATGCCTTTAGGTCTTTTGCTTTGCTTGCGATTTCTAGAGCAGTTTGTCCGGCATTATCAGTCTGGTTAATCCAGGCGAAAGGAACTCGGGAGTAGGAAAATGTTGGTTTGCAGGGTGTTTCATATTGCTGCTGTTTAAATGCAAGTTGTGCTGGAGAGTAGTTGGGGTGAGGTTCGGTGCCTGCATAAAAATAGAGAATCTCATTGATGAAATCCATTCTTCCAGTGGCAATGGCGTTAAAAAGGAGGCGGTAATCAGCACTGTAAGAGTCAAAGGTTGCGCCAGATGCTCTTAGATTATAAAAGGGGGTTAATTTGTTTTTCTCAACAGCTAACAGTATCGCTGATTTCTCGTCGGAATTTACGGAGTTAATATCGTGCTTTTCTGCTAATCGTTGACAAAATACCATTCCAACTTTTTCAGCGGCTGTAAGGAAGGCAAGAGGTAAATTGTCGCCATACAGCTCTAATAAGCTTCGCTCGAGCTCATCGTAGATAGTATTTATTGTTTGTTTTTTTAACTTATCAGGGGATAGTAGTGTTGTGGGGGTCTTTTCTTCGCAGCGTAGGGGACATGCGTCTTTATTCGCGTCTAACCATTTTTCAGCGGCTTTTCTAGAAAGGATGTGCCCGCAACAAAGTTCAACAGGATCCTCTAGAATATCTAGTGTTATCGGGCAGACCAGATCTTTTAGTTGGTTTAGAAGGGTTTCTAACGAGGATGGTGGTGCCATGACTGTTCCCCCACAGGCTTTAAATAAATCGTGTTTCACATGTTAACACATGCCCTAAAATTCATCAATTTCTGCAATTTAACCTATTCAGTTAATAGTTAAATCCGATTGTATATCGTTCTTTGAGCGATATGAGGCTGTCCCCGTAAGGATCCTCACGTAGCATCGGTGTGTGTGTTCTTCTTGCTGGGTGGTGTCGTTTGTTAAAACCATTAAAGAATGTGTGTTGCGATGGGTCAAAGCTGAGTGTATCACCGAAGGCATAGTTCTTTAGGAGGTAACGACACATGATCCATTTTCGTATTAATCCTAAGAGTGTACCTCCTGATCGTCTGTGTCGAGGGAGTCCATCATTAAGTATGTCATCGGACTTGTTAATTGTTTCATGCCTATCATTGTGAGGTGTAAGGAGAAGGTTCATACAATCGTGCAGTGGGAAATGTGTATATCCACTTTCTATTTGCCGTTCTTTGGCAATTGAGAGTGTCCAAAGAGAAAGTCGTCTTAAGTCTTCCAGGATGATTCGCCGAAAGTAGTTATTGTTAGCTTTGAAAAGCAAAGCGATAAATCGTGCTCCTGACCGAGTGTTCTTAAGCTCTCCTTCTTTGTTGGGTTTAACGACGTGTCGGTGCCTTAGCAGTATGTGTGTAACATCAGAGAGGGTGTTTAGAATAGTCTCGGTTCTTTTTTGACTGCTTTGTTTTTCATCTTGTATTAGCAGGCCATGTATTTTATTTAACCCATAAATAATAAGGTCAGCTTTTTCAGATATTCGGCCCAGCATGCCCACTTGCTCAGTGATCGATTGAGCTCTTTTGATGTGCCAAAAATGAGTAACGGTGTTGTTAGGTCTGGATAGTCAGCTGGTAATTCCCTAGTGGTTTCGGCTTTTGGTGGTGCTGGCTTTATCTGAAGCTTGGGTTCACAGGGTGTTTCTTGGCTGATGAGATCTATCTGAGTCAGCATCTCTGTTGCGCTTAATTGACGTTTCCTCATAGGAGATTCTTGCCCGTCTTCTTTTTGTTTTGAGAATGAGTCTGCTAAATTTTGAATAAACTTAAGTTCATTATTGGCGGTAATGATGTCAGGAATGCTTTGGATTCTTTCATGGTTTAGTGTGGCTCGAACGGAGTGATCTTTTTTCTCAAAGGTGAAGTATTCTGAGTGAGAGACAGTTCCGACTCCTAAGAGTTTTTCATGTAAGATGTCTCTCTGTTTTTGGGTCTCTTTGTCATCTGGTTTAGCCGTGGCAAGATACATGCTTGTGTTCATGACATGCACCACAGCATCAAATATCACAATAGCGTCTTTTTTCTGCTTGGGTGTTAGTGGCTTATATGAAGTGGATAAGCTAGCTGATTTGTACTCAGAAAGCTCTATGGATTGATGGTTCTTTTTCGGCATAACAATCTCCTTGTATCGCCTCGGGGTTCAAGGTTAATATTAATAATACACAAAGACTGTTAATTTTTTCATTATACGTTTGTTTCTATATGAGTCAAGATCTTGAGGGCAAAGCCAATCCAAAAGGCATTTTTTCATGTAGCTTTAAATACATACCTAGCTCAATGAGTTCTTGGGTGCTGGTGCAGTTCATTTTAAGCTTGATGTTTTCGATGTAATGTTGAATCGTGCGAGGTGAGAGTGAGAGCTGTGCTGCGATGTCGTTAGAAGATTTTCGTTGTAACAACAGATAATACGTTTCTGTTTCACGAGGTGATAGATTTTCATAGCTATTAACTACCTCGTAAAAAGTGTTTATTTTCTTTAGGTGATGGCTGGGTATGGATTTAAGCTGTTCAAAGAGTGATTTTCCCAATTCTTGATGGGAAAGTATTTTTGCATTACAAATCATGTGTGAGTTAATCGATTCTTTTGTCATGTAGTAAATGCTAAGCTCATGATTAGATTCATAGCTTATATAAAGAAAGGTTCTATTTTCATTACGCGAAATAATCTCTCGGTCATGTTTCATGAATAGTTCAGCTAACTCATATCCTCTGCACTTTAAAGCGTAGTCTGTTTTGCCTAAATAGTCGATAGGATTATTATAACCGGCGTACTCAGAAAATGAGGAGGAGAGAGTGATAGCCTGGGATTGAATATTTTTAACAATAAAAAAACTGCTCCAAGGTTGGAGGTGGGGGATAAAGTTTAGATCCCTATAAGAGGATACGCAGTAAACCATGACTGAAGAACCCAGTACTGATTTTAAGGGTATTATACTTAGGACTTGATGGGCAATCATCCTAGGGTATGTGATACCCTAGCGGCCGAGATCTGCCCATTGTATGATCCTAAGTGTCGGATGTCCTTACATGCAACCTCACTCACTTCGCATGGCATCCGACCATTCAATTAGCATCCGTTTATGCTGCTTCGATCTATCTGCAAGCAAGTTTTTTACAACTCTATGTTTTTCAAGGTGTCCGGATAGGACGCTAAGTAATCTGTTGAAACGAAAAGCTCTGACAAAAAATACCGTTATTTGTATGAACAGGTAAAAAGCATATAATGATTACCCACGGTAGCGCGTGATTTTCAAGTGAGAACATTTTGGGGTATGGCTCACGTTAGATGACTAGGGAGGTCATATGTCTAGACGTAGAAGTAAACGCGACCGCGGTGGCGTAGGTATTCAGATGGGTGATATGCTCACTCAATCACGGTTAGAAGGCGACACTCAAAAAGCATCCGCTATTTTCAAAGGTGGTGTTGATCAGATCAATAAAAATATAGCCAGGGTAACGTTCTCTGAGGATGATCGTATTAGAAGACAAGTAAATGCTGATTTGGGTAAATATCTGTGCGATCATGTGACTCACTCTAGGTACTTTTTGTGGGGAATAAAGGAAGATGGGTTTGTAAATCTCTTCTTTTTAAAGAAGAGATTCTTATCCCCCGAAGAAATAGAATCAGCAAATACACACTATAAACAAATCGATGTTTTCACGAAAAGGTTTCTAAATGAACACATCAAAAAAAACTTTCCTGAGAGTGAAAGTAGTCTCGCAGAAGCTAAGGAAGAAAATTCAGAAAGATCCAGAAGTGTGAGTGATACAAGTGTCTCTTTGCTATTGGAGGAGAACGGCTTACTTCCCTCGGATATAGCCCCTCAACCGAAACTACTTGTCCATCCAGATTCGATCAATCCTTGGCCTGACGCTTATCTAAACCTAGGCAGAAAAACACTGCTTTTCAGAAGCAGGTGGCACATCAAACAATCCATGAGTATCTGGGTGCCGGCAGGATGGATAAAAGCAAGAGACGTGCAATTTGGCATCGATAAGATGCAAAAAGTCTTGGTTGACCACAGGAGGGAAGGTAGCGACTCAAGGCCAAAAAATCATCTGCTAGAAGCAACACTGAATCGATTATGTGCTATTTCAGACAGGCTAATGACTCATCGTAAGGCTATCAAAGGTAAGAAACGAGGTAACAAAAGAGGGCCAGAACCGACAGGTTCTCGGGTTAAAAACACTCGATCTGGTAGCATCTTTCTTAAATGCCTCACGAAAGACAATAATGCGTACTTCTTGCAATTGATCTTGAAAGACCTGATGCGACTACACGCATACGCCACCCTTGAGAAAGAAAAGCATGGACAAAAAGTACCACCTATTCATGAGTTTGTGTTGACCCATACCGATTCTAGTCAGAATTACTATGATGTCTCTCAAGCCATGCTGGTGGAAAGCCTTCGGGGTAACGTTATTGACCCCAAAAACAAGCTTTCGATGCGGACACTGATGAAAGTAATACGGGTGTGGGTCATGTGTCGACACATTAGAACCCATCACCCGGGAAAAGAAGAGCAACAATATAGAGATATGGTTGGCACATTCTTTAATAGAAACCCTGGAGAACAAAGATTCCAGGAGTTGAAAAAGGAAAGTAGGAACGATAATCCTTTTAAAGCACTGGAAAGGTATAGACGACAAGAAAGGCAGTCAGCTTCAAGAAGATCATCTCCCTAAAGGTCTACATTTTTTAAGTATCAATTGAAAGCAAACGAAGTGGGGCGCATTGCTGCGAGAGGGATATTTTGGTAGAATGTTCATATAATGCTCATTTTTATGGTTAACTAGGGGGGGGGTCAACAATGGCACCTAAGCACCCGGCCGTCGTTGCTAAGCAGGATCTTTCGGTTCCTAAAGACCTGCTTTGCCCTATCACCCATGAGCTACTTAAAGATCCTGTTGATCTGGACCCTTGTGGTCACACCTTCTCCAAAGAAGCTATCGAGCGTTGGTTTAAAAAGATGATACAGCGGCCTCACTGCCCTTGCTGTAGAACTGAGGTTGACAAAGAAAAAGAGAGGAATTCAAACGAGGTAAAAGAAGCAGAGATCGCTCATTTTCTTAAACCCTTTGCAGATGACTTGCTGAAAAAGCATAACGGTGATGTTGCCCGAGCTATTTTATTCTCAGTTCAACAAAGCGATGATGAGAGTGACTATTACAAGCATATGCCGAAGCAACTCGGCGTCAACTCAGAAAATGAGCATGGGGAAACGGCCTTATGGTTAGCTTTTCAAGAGGGTAATAAAGACGCCTTTGATGCCTTACTTTCTTGTGGTGCTAGCTTAAAACCCATCGCGGATCACCTCATAAGAGAGTATGACAATAATCCTGCCCAAGCAATATTAGCCCTTATACGACAAGGCGATCAGGTCAATGAGTTCTATAAAGGCGTTCAGGATCACTTGGGGGTAGATATAACAAATGCTTTAGGTGAGACCGCTTTATTGGTCGCTCTTAGAGAGGGCGATCAACAATCGTTTGATACCTTGATCTCTCTTGGTGCAAGTTTAGATGCCGTGACAGATAATCACTCCCTGCTAATTTTAGCGATTAGGTCAAATAACAGAGACCTAATAAAATTTGTTCTTGGACACTTAATCATAAAAGAGGCTCCCTACTTTTCTGAAGAAGTGTACAATCGTTTACATCAATCACTCATTGATATGAGAAACAAGGGAAATGCTCCAGATTACTATCTGTCCTTGCCTCTCACCTCCGATAGAACCTTGATAAATATTGAAAACGAGGGGATACTACAGCAGCTTACATACTTGCCTCCTATTGTAGACGAAGACGAATCATCTAATTATACCAAAGGCTCAATAACCTCTTTAGATCTCCCTTTTGAGTTCATTAACAAGACCGACCAAAACGGTCACACACCTTTATCGTCAGCATTATCAACAAACGACGAGTCCGCCGCCCTTATGCTTCACTTTGGAGCAAAAACAATTTACCAGCATAACGACGGCACATACTATGATATACTGGATGACGATGAAAGAGACATCTCTTTAATAAGCTCCCTAACAGAAGGGCAGTTTTATAGCTGGGTATCCTGCCGAGCAATGAACTACATAGAGGAAAAAGACAAATCCATAAACAAGTATAAAGATAGTAGAAATATTTTTTTGAAATTTTGGGGGTTTATATTGTCCATCTTTTTTGGTAGAAAATTTGATGCTGCTTATTATCTTCGTGATTATTGTGATAGTATATTTAAATCTAGAAGGAGGGAGAAAGCAATGCCATCCTTCCAACGCTATCATCGAAAAGTAAGGCGTTACATGCCTGAACTAACATCAGGTGAATTAGGTAGAACTGTCTTTAAACCCTACTTAAAATATGCTCAGCAACGGGGAATGTTCACTCCAAGAAATGGCGAAAAACCTGAAAAAGCCTGGTTAAGAAGTGAAAGGGAGCGGCATGAATCCCTCTTAGTAGACAATTGAATGCCCAGGCTGGCGTTTAACCAGTGTTTAAAGTGAATCGACGTGCTTGTTGCGTCACAGAGACATTGAGTCAAGATAATTGTGTGTTTTTCATGCTCTTCGGCTGGTATGCTAAGCGAACCACCCAAAAAACTCTGATAAAAAACACTGCTATTTGCTTGAATAGGTAAAAAGTATACAATAATTATCCACGCAGTGCGGGATTTTATGAATACGAGCCTTTTCTTAGTTTGGCTCATTTTCAAAGGATGCAGGAGGTTGTATGCCAGCAGGAAAGGACGGAGATTGTGATATTGAGCTTACAGAGCTTGTTAAGCAAAAAGATCAATACCATCCATTGCAGGAAGGTCAGTGCGATGAAGTAAAAACCATCTTCATGACAGGGTTTATCTTGGTTGTGGATGAGATAGACAAATTTACTGCATCACAAACTGAGCTTCAAAGACGATTAACGCATTTGGATCTATTAAAATTTCTTATAAAAGAAACTGCTGTTATGCACTCAACATATTTCGGTCTTCATATTGATAAATTAGGGCGTATCAGTGGCTTTGTAAATAAAAAAGGGTTTCATACCAAGGGCGATGTGGCATCTGCTAATAAAGAATTTGAATTGCTAGATCTGATGATCAATAGTTTTCTTGTTGATCGGTTTAAAAAGTCTTTACCAAGGGGCGCAAGTCGCACTCGCGTCTCATTTCTTTTAGAAGCAAAAGGTTTGATTGAGATGGAAATCGCTTTTGGAGTCAAACCGCAAGGCTATCCAGATGAGATGGATATCAGATCAATAGCTAACCTTCCTGAGATTAATGTAAAAACAGTCATTTTTGATAGCAGATGGCATGTTAGGCGATCCATTAGCCCATGGTTTAGGCGTGATGGGAGAGCGAAAGCGCAACAAGTGCAATTTGGGTTAGATCAAGTCCATGGTATTTTAATCAGGGAGCACGAAGAGGGTCTCTACAGAAGAGGCGTACGTCGGGAAGATACTCTCACTATTTTGGCGAGTGTATCGGATCGCCTATTAACGCACAGAAAACCTGTTGTTACCCAGAGTAGAAGAGGAACCATTAAACACACCAGATCTGGGAGTGTTTTCATAAAATGCTTAGCAAAGGAAAGAAATCAGTATTTCCTGTTTATGATTCTTGGTGACTTAATCAAAATGTATAATAACGCCGTTTCTGAAAACAATCGTCGCGAGCACAATCCGTCATTGTTAGATCAATTCGTTGAAAGGACTATTGGAGACACTCATAGCAACCAAACTGTAGCTCAAAGCATGTTGGATGGTCGCTATCCTGGTTCTGGAAATGCTGCATTGCTATTAGATATCACCCGCATTGTTCGGGCATGGGTGATAGTGCGTTATGCTATTAAGGATGATCAGGAGAGGGGGCGGACGTATTATGAGAACTTGCGCAATAACTTTTTCAGCGGGACTCGAGAAACAAGGCGAGAACACCCAAAGCTAACCGATGGTTCTGACGCAGATTCGGCTATAGAGATTGCTCATTTAAGGCAGTATAGGTTAAACGGTAATCAAATAGGTTTGGTAAGCTCATGACAAGTACAAAGACAGATCTCCACTTTTCCGCCAAAATGAATGCTTGGTGTCTCACAGCGGGTTTGCTAGAATATAGCCATACAGTTGCTGGTTTTACGTGGAGTGGGGGGTAATCATGGCACCAAAACAGCCAATGATCCAAATCAGGGATCTCCCCGAGGGGCTTGTATGTCCCATTACCTATCATGCATTTTTAGATCCGGTCGATACTGTGCCATGTTCGCATACCTTCTCAAAAGCAGCCATTAATCGATGGATTGAAACAAAAGGCGACAAAGCCAAGTGCCCCTGTTGCAACGGACTAATCACACAAAAGGGACTCGTAGCTAATGACGCTAAGGCACTGGAAGTGAGGCAGTTTTTGGATCCTATAGCCTCAGAAATTGTTGACCGATTTGGCGATAACCCAATTAAAGCTTTGCAGGAAGGGGCTAAGCATGACTCCTACTCAGGCGCTTTATATTCTCGACTCAATGATGAGCTAACGATTGATGCAAACAACCAAGAAGGTGAGGCTGCTTTGGTGCTTGCCATTCAGGAGGGATCTGTTGAATTATTTGATGCGCTTATTGCTTGTGGTGCTCAATTAGACAGGCTTATTGATCGTTCCCCTCTCATCACATTGGCTGTGAAATCTGGTAATTTAGCTATGCTTCATCAAGTGCTCAGTTACTTTTATGAGCGTATTACCACGCCATATGACAGACGAAAAAGTTACAAAAAGGAGAGTCATTACACTACAGAAAGAGTTTATGATGAGTCAATTCCCAATCTTTCTCACGCACTGAGAGGTTTGTATGGCAAAACCAACGATGTTTATTTGTCCATGTCATCGATTCTTATGGACTATGATTCTAGCGAAAATCAAAATGCCTTAGCTGCGGCACTAGCTGCAAAGAATGAGCTAATGAGTTCTCTTATTTTTTCACTGGGTGTGAAAACAATCTATGAAAATGAAAACGGTGATTATTATGATATCACAGATGTGCAAGATCCAAGTCAGTCAATTGTAACAAAAGTAAATGGTCCTCAATTTGAAAATTGGTGTGCTTGTCGATCGGCTATTTATATCTTTGAAAAAAGGCAGATGATTTATCGCTATAAAAGCAGTGTAAATGTGTTCTTGAAATTGTGGGGCTTTATTCTGGAGTTGTTTAATCAGGCCAAAATCAAAGCTGCTAGGCATCTTTGTTTTTACGCTATGGTTACTTCTCATTGTGAACGCGAGTGGTATGCAAAATACCTTGGATCTCATCTTTTATCTATCAATACTGGAGAGCTAGGTGAGACCGTATTTAAACCTTACTTGCGGTATTCACAGCAAAGGGGTGTGTTTTCTATTCGTGAGGGAGAAACGCTTCAGACGGCATGGCTAAGGAGTATAACAGAGGCTGCTACTGATGAGCGGAATGCCAGATCATTGCGTCGCCAAGCACGTGCAGATGCTTCATCACAAGAAGCATCGTCAGAGGAATATCGACGCGCTCTAAGTCAAGATCCGAATGCATCCTTAGAGAGGGGAGTGACTGCTAACACCTTGAGGCTGATACAGCAAAATCTGAGAGCCCTGCAAGCTCAAGAAGAGGAAGCTAGTAATATGTTGCAACAGTAATGTAGAAATTAGATTGCTGATCTTGTCTGATATTTTTTGCGTTTTAACATGTGAAAGTATGTTGGGTGGGTCTTGAAATAGAGCTTCCCAGTGCCCTGATTTCTAAACACGCTTTTCTATTAGAAAAAAACACGGGTTGAAAGCAATGAAAAAAGAGAGTAAGGTGGCAGTGCCTCCGGTCGAGTTTGATCTTGATTTTAAGGAGGAATCCCATGCCTGAAACTGAACAAACTGCTTATCAAGAAGCAGCCGAGGGCCAAGACCAATCTCATAACGCACAGAAAAATAACCATTTTTTAATTTTTTGTTGTCAGGTATGGCCTAGGTTAAGTACCCGTGAGATTTTCCTTAAGCGCGTTTTGATGGCATGTTGCTTGAAAGCGTGCCGTGCTAACCCTCCCCATCTCCCCAAATCATTTTTGATGGCTCATGACCCTTCGTCTTTTTATGATGAAAGTTCTGGTAGAGGCTTCTTAAATGGTTTTTATGAGGGAATCTATTGGACAGCTCTGGTTGCTTGGACGGCTGTATATTCAGGGCTAGTGCTCACAGATATAGCATTTTTCAGAGGTATGTCTTATTGCAACCAAAGTGGCGTTTGGCAAATTCTTCTGGGTTTATCCAGTAATCAGGATGTTAGACATGCCTCTTTAACATCTACGCTTGGTGCTGATCGCCCAGACCTACCAGGTTTTTGGATGACACTATCCGCCGTGTACGGGCTTCCATTGGTTGTTGGTTTGATTATGGGCGGCATTCGCTTAAACCGCTATCAGCGCAGTTTGGATTCTTTGCGTCAGCCTCTGCCAGTCACTCAGGTTCGAGCGATGCAAGAAATCTCTGAATCGAGAGCAGAGAGTGGGAATACTATTGATGATAATAGTATTAAGATAGAGTTGGCCTCTCTTTCTTGGCAGCAGTTAATCTATAAGTACGATCACGTGTCTCAAAGTCAGACGAAAGATTTGGCGTATCAGGAGATAGTACACCGATTTGAAGAATCAAAAGGATGTGATAGGTTGAGGATAGCTTATGCTTTGTGGAGTAGAGGCATCGTGGGGTGGAATACTTTAAGCGGTGAGAGTATTCAAGCGAAAGGGGCGAAGTCTGATTACCGCGGTATCAGTGTTATTTATCAAATACTATTCCCGGCTGTTGCGTGGTTAGCATGGTTTAATTATTACCGAATGATGGTTACGAAAGCTTTTCGTTTGTATGAGTATGAATCGGGGCGTGCGAATTGCTCGGATGAGCGTGTCTATGCTTGGAGTCATGAGCTGGGCGGCTATGATTGTTTTGCTTGTGATTGGGATGTAGTTGACTTGGGGAGTCGTTACACAGCGGAAGGCTGTCTTGATCGCTTACTTGCTTATCCTCGTGATCCTGACACCTTGCAGGAGAGGTTGTCAGACCTTAAGGCTGTGTTTTCTGAAAGTGACACATGGGACTGGTCCCAGCAAGCATGGCTTGATTGGTCGATAGAGGAGCTTAACGAAACCCTATCAGCATTCCAAGCTGTCTCTTCTAATGTCTCTGCATTGAATATGTCCCTTGCGGGGGAAAGCAGAGTCTCTAAAGCGCAGGCATCTGTCTTAACGGACTACATAGCAAGTATGGTTCATCTTAGGAGTTTGGACATATCGGGTTCGGTCTTTTCTATTGACGCTTTATTTAGCATAACACAAAGCTTAGCTAAATTATCTATCCAGGAATTACGAATAGATCGTTCTCAAGCGAATGCCAGTGGGGCCTTACTGTGGATGAATGCTTTGGTTGATTCCTTAAATGTTCTATCCATGAATCAAGTCTTTTTAGATCATGATGCTGCAAGCATCCAGTTACTCCCAAGGATGACTAATAATCAGACGGTTTTTCTTCAAAATAATAACTTCAATCAGACTGATATAGAAGCTTTGTCGGAGTGGTTGGGCAATTCGAGTTTAAGCTTCATAGATCTTACTGGTACGCCATTAGGTGAGTATGAATTATCAAGCTTATTTGATTCTATAAAGCACGTTCCTTCAGTCTCCCTAGCAAGCACCGGAATGGATGATGCGGCCTTGGTGACTTTAGCTGATTCTTGGCTCAATGGGACGGTATCGGCCTTAGATATTTCTCACAATGATTTTAGTGCTGATGGCTTTTCATACCTACAAGCAGTAATCAGCACTTTATCTGAAATAAACTTAGGCTATAACGATATTAGTGGAAGTTTGGGATATATCAATCAATGGCTTAATGAGACACAGGCTTTGAGTTTAGACCTTAGTGGCATACTGATGATGCCGGCTGAAAAAAGAGATTTGCTTCAGATTCTCCTGAAATCAACACTATCAAATCTAACGCTAAATAGCCTATCCTTAACCGATGATGATTTGCTATTGATGCTCTCGCAACTAGGAAATGAAACCTCGTCGTTAAGCACATTAAGAGTGGCAAATAATTTACTATCCAATGAAAGCCTTTCATCCTTGTTTTCTCTCATTAATCAAACGCAGATAGCTGAGTTATCGATTTCAGGAAATGACTTAAGTTATCCAATTCATGAACAATATTGGTCAGATCTGCTAGCTCATCCATTACGGACTTTGGATGTGTCAGGCACAAATATAGCCCCATCAAACACAGATGCTTTGGCTTCAGTGATATCCGTCAATGACTCCTTACATTCTTTAAGTATCGCAAACAATTTGATGACACAAGAACAAATTCAGGTCTTTCTTAAAAAATTACGGTATGAGCCTGAGTGTTTAGGAAGCATCCCCTTTGAGAATAACATCGATTACAATCATCTCATGCAGGAGTATGCTTCATCCGATACAGCCTTGACTCACTTGGATATTAGTGGTGTGAATACCTCAGTAGCTAATTTAGAAGAGTTGTGCCTTGAATTACCTTACATCGAGATTAATATTTCCAATCTTCGTTTTGATCAAGATCAGCTTGATGCTTCCTACCAGGTCGGTGTAAATGGGTGTCCGGCAGCTGTTGCCACAGCAGGGGGAGACGATACGATGAAGCGGCATTTGTCTGAGTCAAATTCTCATGCTTCTTATCTGTATTATTTTATTTCAGCGATAGCTTTGGCAGTTATGGTGTTGGGTGCGGTGATTATCCGGCAAAGATCACGTCAATCTAAAAGTGATATTAGGCATCGATTTACTTTGAAGCAGTTAGATAAGCAAGGAGGGAAACATGACCACGTATCCATTGCAACTTGTTAGTGGTTTAACCAACGGTATCAGTTATTCGTCTCAGTCGTTAATAGGCGATATCATGCCAAGCTGTTCCACGGGATTAGCTGGTTTGCGTTATTACTACAACGTTCAGACTAAAAACATCACCTTGATTGAGACAGCGGCAAGTCTTGCTTTAGCTAGCGGAACAGAGACCATCGGGTATGTGTTTAATAGCAATTCTTCTAAACCCTGGCAATACGCTATTTCGCGTTTTTCTACGCTCCCGTCATCAACGGCTGCCGATGGTGCTAAGGCAACCTTACTGACTGAAGATGGTGCGGAGGTTCAGTTTCAAAAATCTGGTAGCGTTTATCTTGAAGCTGATTTCGGTATAGGACGTTGCCGTTTAGAGCATTGCGCTGATAATGGTGGGTATTGGATTCTGTATGATCCTAGCTCCCAAATTCGTCATGTGTACGACACCAAAGGGCGTCAAATAGCCAAGTACCGCGATGGCGCGACTAAAACAACCTATGAGTATGATGCTCAAAACCGCTTGACCACCATTAATGTGCCTGGTCAGGATAATCGTCAGTATACTATTGCTTACACAAGCAATAGCGATGGCACAGAAACACAACGCATTAGCTTAAGTGTAGATATTAAAAGCCAAAGGACATCGCTTCCGATTCGTGAGTATCACTTTTCATCAGATCGCCTTATCACACAGATAACGGTCTTTCCGCAAAACTCTGATCCTTCCTTAAATGCATCTGATACAAACTACACAGTAAAACTAGGTTACAGAAAGCGATACGATCAAACTTGGGGGCTTATCAATTTGTCTGAAGATGATGGGAGCGTGCAAGGTTTTCAGTATGATCAAAAAACCTGTCAGTTATATCAGGTTAATGTCGGCTACAACAAACCTTATGCGATCTATTTAGCTGATAACAGTGATCATACGGTGACAACCGTTAGGGTTCAATCGGCCATGCAGATTGATATGACACGTAACACATCCACAGGCTTGGTGAAAAGTATTTCCCGATACACGGGTTATCAAACGCCAGAAACACCCGATGTCACTGAGTATGGTTATGAAAACAGCCGCCTAACTAGCAAGCAATTACCAGACGGTAGTGTTGTAGGCTGGACTTTAGATACAACAGAGGGTTTAGGACGAGGTTTGATTCTATCTAAAACCCTAGGCGGGCAAGACACACAATACGCTTATGAAACGATCAAGAACCGCATATACCGATCTAGTATTACGACGATACGAGCTGAAGGTGGAAATCCACAAGTAGAGCATTTTCTTCATCGAGCGTATGGTAAACGTCAAACCTACCAAGCGGATTATTGCATCGTGCTAGCTTATCGGGTCTCACCAGCAGGTCGAGTTACGGCTTATCAGCCAGATTCAAGCAATGGTTTGGTGTCTTTGAGGCAGCAGTTCACTAAAGCAAGTTACTCCGATGATTTGACTGTCGATAAGTTGGATGCATGGGTTCTAGAGCAATATAAAGATAAGGCTTATACGTATGTTGAGAAAGGCTATTATCCTGGAACAACCTTAATGTCAGCCACACAAGCTTTTGGGCATGTTGATGATCAGGGTAATGGTGTTTTAGATAATCAGCATTCATTGGTTAGCAATGTATTTGATCCCTACTTGAGAGTCGTTAAAATAACTACTACCTTATCTTACAGCAAAGATAAATCAGGATTTTGGGTCGCCAATGGAGCCATTCAATATAAGAGTTATACAACGTTTGATCATTTGGTGAATAGTCATTACGTAGAACAACAGTTTGATCTGGTCACATTGCTTCAAACGCAAGCAGTTGGCGATCCTTTGTCTGTTGATGTGGAGCTGAATAACGAATATCAATATGACGCGTCATCAGCAATATCACCGGTGACTAAACTCACCACTCAGCCTAACGGCCGTCAAGAGACACAATCTTATAATGAGCATGGTTGGTTGGTATCGACTGAGCAAGCTGATACAGGCGCTCAAATAACACGAACAACGCAAAATACCTATGACACAGTAGGTCGTTTGTCTCAAATAGTTGATCCCACCGGTAAGAAAACGTGGAAAGCGTTCGATAAGCAAGATCGTTTAGCTTTTGAGGTAGACGCTGTGGGGAATGTCACCCAGTATTTCTACAATGCGCCTAATCGGTATCAGCAACGAGTGCGTTATAATAACCCTATTGATGTGTCACAATTGGCTACAGTCGTATCGGGGTCGATTTTTCAATCGCTTATAAAACCTGATGCCAACAATGATCGTGTAACTACGCATTGTTTTGATCAACGTGGTAATGAAACATATACCATTCATCCAGATGGTTATGTGGAAGAAAATCGATTCTGCTTACGCAACAATCATGTCGCGACCATTTTGTATAAAACGCCAATTACGGATGAGCAACGCTTGGATCTCTTAGCTGGAAAAGTACCAGATTTGGGTGGTCCTGATAATTCTACAGTCATTGGCCCCGATACAGCTTCTCTGTACGATATCACGAATTACTATTACGATGTCGATGATCTGTTGTATCTAACGATTGATGCGGATGGTTGGTGTGTTGCCATCACCAATGATGATGCAGGTAACCCTATTATCAAGCGTTATTGCACGCAAAATTATGTCGGCACTCGACCTCTCATCGATACGCCAGCATACCTTAAAGGCGATGATGATATTTATCAGTTAAGTTATTACGATGCCCAAAAGCGCTTGATTATGAGTGTGGATGGAGAGGGGTATGTAAGCACTCGCGACTATGACGCTAATTCACGTGTTGTTAAAACCACGCGTTACGTTAATACCCTAGATGTCTCAACTCTCCTAGCTGATGAGTCTCATGCTCTCCCAGCTAATCCTGATTCTGATGATGAAGATCTGGTCACTAACAATAGCTATGATACACAAGGGCGCTTGATACACAGTGAGCGTAGCGATCAGCTAAGTGCATGCACGGTTTATGATAATATGGGCCAAACGCTTTCAAGCGTTCAGTATGATCAATCTCAACTAACAGCGATTGATTCAGGTGATGCTTTTCGATCCAATCACTTTCAGTATTCCCTTTTTGGCGAGATAACAGCTAAGACAAATGCCTGGGTAGCCCCGGAAGTCTTGGAAATTTTAGCAGATACCACTTTAACACCGGATCAGCGTGAGCAAGAGTTGGGTGATTTCTGGTCCCAATCAGCTGTTCGTCGAGTCTTTAGTGAATCTGGTTTGTTGATGAAATCGTTCAACACCTTGCATACCTCCACTGATAACAACCAAGGCGCAACCATTCGTTTTTATGATGCGAATAATCGCGTGTTGTTTACGGTAGATTCAGAGGGAGGTGTCACGCAGCTTAGCTATAATGCGTTTAACCAGGTGTCAGAAACACGCCAATACGTCACAACGATGGATCCATCTTCCTCCGATTATCAAAGCTTGTTAGGTGGATCGATCACCGATGCCGTGCAAACCGTGATAACTGCATTACAAAGTGATGCTGATCCAATCACTAAAACCGACTATAATACCATTGGACAGGCAGCATTATTGACTGATGGAGCTGGATACCAGACCCAAAAAACCTATGATTTCAAAGCTCGGCTTGTAAAAACGGAACAATCTAAAGCCAGTGCGTCTGCTTTTGATGTGATCACGACAAACACCTACGATGGGCGAGATAACATCACCAAGACAGTGAACGCATCCTCGGATGGTACTCTTAGCACAACCCAGTCTTGGGAATTTAATCATGTATTGAATGTGCAGACGTCGTCAACCAGTGCTACTGGTTTAATGACTTATCACATCATTTCAAAGCGAGGATTAGTTACTTCTACCTATGATAATGGATCAGCTGGATCAACGGACAAAGTGAGTTTCACCTATGATTTTCGCTCAAGAGTGTTAACTCGTGCCAATACATTGGGTGACACAATAACGCATACTTATGTTCAAGCAACACGCACACACACGAGCCTTGGGGCCGACAAAATAACGACAGTGAGCATCGTGAGTAATGTTTTTAATGGACAGGTCAGCCTCTCAAAAGGTGAGAATTCCACGCTCAGTTGGACACACGATGAAGCGGGAAACGTCATAGCTCAAACAGATGCTGTTGGAGCTGTCAGCTCTACTGAACGAAACACCGACGGTGTTGTGATCCAAAAAACGGATTCCATTGGTCGAATCACTACCTACACACCAGATAACCGGGGTTTGGTGGTTGAGCGGGAGGAAGACACAGAAGGCCGGCAGTTAATCACACAATACGAATACGACGGTTTAGGGAGGGTGACTCAAAGCACGAACCCCAGAGCAGTAGTGACTACTCACCAATATGACATGGCGTCTAACAACACAGTGATGACTGTTGATCCTGGGACTGATGCTGATCCCGGCCTTAATCGCGCCACAACACGGACTTTCGATGGCTTGCACAACTGTTTAACAAGCACTATGTCAGGCTCAGCTGATTCAGCCACGTATAAAGAAAGCTATGCGTTTGATGGGTTAGGCCGATCAACGGGTACAACGATTGATCCCGACTCACTCGCATTAACGACAAGCAATACGCTTAATGCAGATGGAAAGGTGGTGTTGAGTGTTGATCCAGAAGGAGGTAACCATTATTCCATTTTAAATGAATATGGTTTGGTTTGCTTTAACGTAAACCCTGACGGGCTATGCACAGAATATCAGTACGATGGTCTGCACCGACAGTCAGTGCAATACACCTATGCTGGCAAAATTCCGTCCGATGTGTTGAGTCAATTATCGGCTGATACGACAGCGTCAGAAGCCTCAACCTTACTGTCACCGTATCGCGGTAGTGCGACCTACGCGGCCTATGCTCATGAACAACGGAGTTTTTATGATGCAAACGGCCGCGTTATTTTTTCGGTAACCGTGCATCGCAATGACCCTGATAATGCAGCATCTGGTGAAGCGAGCATTGTGGAAACCAACTACGATACTGCTGGACGTCCGATTAAACGAACCGCTTACAGTCAGCTCTACACATGGATTGAAGAACCTACCTGGGATAATGCCTCTTTGGAAAATACGATTGAGAGCATCTCAGATCCTAGCAACGATCGATCAACCTATTTTGTTGTCGATGGAGCGGGACGTGTGCGTTATACTGTTTCACCAATAGGGCAAGTCACAGAAACCTGTTATCGAGCAGATTCTACCGTTTGGCTTACGATTCAATACAGCACCTTGTTGTCAGATCTCTCTGATTTGGTTGGTATTTCATTAGATGCTATGGCTACCAAAGTGGCGAGCATTAAGAATGTAGCATCAGATATTCAAAAGGGTTCTTTCACGAACAATCATGGGAAGATCATTTATCAGTTCCAAAGCTATAGTGATGCTAATGTATCTTTAAAAAGATATGAGTATGACGGCGCTGATAATCTAATAACGCAGACTGAGTTCGCCAGTTCAGTTGATTTAAGCAGTCGTGATGCCGATACGGTGCTAACTGCTTTTGAAGTTTTGGTTGATGATCCAAGCGTTGATTCCATATCGCATCAAACCTTTGATAAGACGAATTTACTATCAGCTGCTACTGATCCTTTGGGTTATACCGATAGCTATACACGGAATGCTGTGGGCTTGATGATTTCTCATACAGATCGTTCCACCAACACCTGGGGTTTTGAGTACGATGGCGCTAAGCGCTGTGTCAAGAAAACTTCACCACAGGTGTCTGTCTCCACAGTCAGTCAAGATAAAGATGCGTCAGGGAATATCACCTTAAATACTTCAGAAGCTACTCGCTCAGTTGTCAATACCATGACTTATGACGGACTCAATAATGTCATTGAGTCTGTTAAAGATGAGGGTTATGGGAACTACACAGCTAAAGCGACCTTCGATGCGCAGTCTAATCCTGTGGAAGTCTATCAAGAAGACGTTGATGTTGATGACGGAAGTACAGTGAATCCAAGCTTAGCGACTCTGCCTACAGAGTCGATGACCGTGAAGCAAACGACGTATCGAAATGGCTTTGGTTTAGTGAGTTTAACCTCTAAAAATGGCTCGCCTTATGAGGCAACTATTTATGGTCGAAATCAAGCGAAGCAGTTTTATTTGAAGTTTACAAGCTCAGATGCAACGGCTATTGCTGTGACTGAGTATCGCTACAATACCTTTGGTGATTTAGTCCTAACGATTTCCTATGCGAATCCCTTAACGCTAATTGGTGATTGGGACGATACGTGGTTTATTTCAACCGCTATACGCTTTTTGAGCCAAGTTGGTTCCGTGACATCATCGACAGCAGATCGTGTGGTTTACAATAAGCTTAATAAAGCTGGCGTTCCTGAAGCAACGTATACCGGCATAGATCTTGATAAGAGCGACTTAGACACAGAGACCTTTGTGGGTTTGGTTCCCTATCTTGGTGCTGATACCCAAAGCAAAGGCATGGGTTATGCTTTGGTGGAGCGGGAGTATTTTCAAGGGAAATGCGTGGCTGTTTCTCAGTTGATTGATCCTGACGACGACGTCGACAAAAAATGGGATCGAACGTTATATTGGTACGATCAGGCTGGGAACGTGGCCGCTAAGGCTGTGTTAACTGCGTTAAATTACGCCGTAGATTCAACTTCTGGAGCAGAGAGTAAAACCCTGGCTATGATTGTGGCCCGTTATCAGTACAACGAAAAAGGACTTAAAACATCAGAACGTGCCTATGCGTCGACTTCCATGAGTTACGATGAGCTGCATGCCGTCATTGATGATCTATCGGCTTTGGATGAAGCTTTGGCTTTGTATGAAAGCGATTCAGATCGAATCACCGAACGTAGCTTTGATTTGCGTGGGTCATTGATTTTGGAGACGCAGAACAATGTCACTCGCCACGAAGTGACCACCAGCACGAACGATGCTGGTAGTGCCACGTATAGTCTCACGGAAATTAGCGGTGATTTATCCAAGGAAACAGCTTATGGACCTACTGCTTTAATTGTAAAAGAAAGTAGCCGTTATTTTAGTCGAATTGATACACTAGGAAAGAATGGTGGCAGCAAAAAGGCTGACACGCCAGATTACAAATACAATGGTTATGATGCAAGAGGTGTGTTGCTGTATACGGTGGACTTTCCCGTTGGTGATGCCGGGTTATTACCATTCACTAAATATGGGATAGATGCACGTCAAAACGCGGTGACTATGCAAAGCTTTGAGCAGGGTGCCGATCCTGATACAGTTGGGAATAGTCAGGTACCATCGCCTTTATCTGAAGATCCGGACAAGGATCCCGTGCATATCATGTCCTTCGATAAGCGTGGGTTAGTGGATGTCGATCAAGATCCACTAGGCAATCCAACGCTTAAAACGTATGACAAGCAGGGTAAAGATGCCTGTCAATACGGGCCTATTAGCTTATGGAGTTTATCAAGCTCAAACGAATACACCCAAAGTGTGTCTGTGGATGCTAAACGGACGCTGTATAGTATTGCTGGCAACAAGCTATCAGAAGCTGTCTATCGCGATGGTACCACACAAAATCAAGACATTGCGTTGTCCTATGATTTACTTGGTCAGAACACCGGCGAGGGTGCTTCTAGCGATTCTCTGGTTCTTTACAAAATATACGATGTGCTTGGCAATATTCGCTTAACCAACGCTATGAACGGAAAACGTGGTGTGTCAGTGGCTTGTCAGTTTAATTTAAGTTCTCGTAAAACTGAGGATCTTGAGTCGGCTGGAACAGATCTATCAACTATGACCATCGACGATCTTGAGGATAGTATCTATAACGTGACAGACCTTGCTATCACGCGTTACTACCCAGCACAAGGGAGCGGCAATATTTTAAAGATGAAATTGCCGACTAGTGATGTCACGGTTAGCAACTTAGAGCCTGTGTATTTGCCCATTCAGATGGCTACGCAAGTCTTCTCAGAAGAGTTTGGTGTGACCGATGCGACCCTTGAGCCATTGCTTCTATGGGCAAAATCGACCGTTAGCAATGCTGAACCAGAGTTAACATTTAATGGTGATACGCCGGAGATTGTTGACATCGAAACATCCTGGAAGGTCGATATATCAGGATATGCAACTGGTAACTACAATTATTCTATCAAATACATGACAACCGACCCCATTGATGGCACAGAAACAGAAGCCTATCGAACCGAAGGCACTGTCTCCATTGTCACATCCCTTGCTCCCACAACAACAGATGAGCTGATTATTCCTTTTGTTCGGGATGACTCAACACTGTGCTTTGCTGGCAATGTATCCGATTTTTCATCTCTCAAATTGTATGATAGCTCAGGTAGTCTTGTCTCTACGGTGAGCCTCACGGATGGTCCATCTAACTTAAAGCTTGCTGATTTAAGTGCGATGACCAGTGCTGCATATACGCCGTCACTGCTGGATTCATCAGGAACAGAACACAAACTAACAACGGCCCTGGCGATCAACACACTCTCTGCACCCACAGACAACCAAAGCTGGGAGATTCCTTGCTCAAGTAGCTTAACTATATCTGGGACAACAGGTACCTTATCTTTGTGGGATAGTTTGCCGCCGAGCTTACAAAGCTTATCTGTTACGTTTGATTGCAGCTACACCGACACAGACGGTAATGCGCAGACACTTTCCAATACCTTGTCTCCAACAGACAGCAAAGCGAGTATTACCCTTGATCATGAGGTGCAATCCGTTGAGAGCATTTCTATAGGTCTTGTTTTGGATAGTAATAACACCTTAGCGCTCTATCAGGATGCCACGCCTGATGTTGCAGAAGACCTGAGTTACACCTTGCCTGATAAGCGTTATGTGTATCTGCGCGGTAACGACTTCTCGGGTCAAACGGGCGATGTGACGGTGAAATATTATGACGTCTCTCAAGATCAAGAAGCCAAATGGGCGCTCATCACAGGCTCAGCAACAACCGATGGAGTATTATTTGATGTGACCTACTTTGATAGCGGCAATTACCCCGTGATCAAAGAAGATGGCGATATAGCTAATCCCATCGCATCATTTGGTATCGATCGAGGCGGCATTGTGACAGCCAGTGTGAATTCGTCACAAAAACCACGACTCACCGACGATACGCAAGCAATTAGGTACTGCGATTACGATGCCTTTGGGAATCAAATTGCGTATCAAGACGCCTGTGGTAATCGAACAACCTTTACGTACGACAGTGATAAGAAAGAAATCACTCGAACAAACCCAGCGATTGACACTTATGCCAATGGTGACTATGAAACCACAACACCCGTGCAGGGGATAGTCTCCTCCTATTACGATAGAAATGGGAACCACATTGCTCATGGATACCCGATGGGTGGGCAAAAGATCTATGTGAAAGATCTTGTCGGCAATATTATCACCGAAGTTTCTGCTGAAAACCAAATTCGTCTTCAAAATACGTTGAATGCCTTATCGCAAGTGACTTCGTATTTGCGCTTTGGTCAGACGACACAGCACGATTACGATTTGGCTGGTAATTTGGTCACACAAACCTTCCCAGCTACGAATGCTCAAGGTAGTTCCCTTCAAATCACTCAGCAATTTGATGAACACTCCCAACTTATTGCTAAAACCGATGGAGGAGGCTTTACCGTTCGTTACAATTACACAGCTGACTGGCTAAACGATAAAAGCAAAGTAAAAGCTTTCTTCGATGCAACGAATCATCAATATGACTATGAGTGGCTGCGGGATCTTAAAATCTCTGAAACTCGCCCTGATGGTTTAAGCCAATCATGGGGCTTCCAAGATAGTGATCAGAAAGCACTGTTTCAATACATCGGCCTTTCTGATCAACAGACCGATCTAGGTGGCGTGATAACACAAAAATCCTTTGATTTCAGCCTCGGTAAAATCAAACAAATCACCACGAATGTTTCCAATGAAACGCGTGGGCAGTTTGTGACGATGACGCCTTATAGCACATTAGGCAATACCTCAGACTCTGCTTCTAGCACGTATCAATTTGAAAAAGTAGATCAACCCGATCAGGATATTGTCTTTACACGCTCAGCAGGACTTTTAACACAAATAGAAGATAAATCCACTGGTTTAACGGTTGACTATCAATACGATCATGAGCAACGAAAATTGACAGACACCATGAGACGATCTGATGATCAATCCGTGATTCATCAGTCTGTTGCTAGTTATGACGCGCTTGGTCAAAAAGACAGTGTGTATGATTCTGATTTGTTTATGGGTTTTGTGTTTGATTTGAATGGTGATGTGATTCGAGTGACATCGAACCAACTCACATACACAGCACAAAATTATTACAACACCTACAATAAAGCGCGCCAGGCTGTGATGGTCCAGGCAAGCTTGGATACCGATGGTACCATCAAGCTCCTTAACCAAGGCATGGAAATGGGGTACAACGAATACGGCCAACGTATTTCAGAGACTAGCTATGACGGCTCTGTGCAGACTATCACGTACTCCTGGGATAACCGTATCGCAGGCATCAGCAAGACCACAGTGGCGAAAGAACCAACGGTTTGGTACACCTATCAGAATATGCATAAGCTGATCGATCAACTGATAGATACCAAACAGATAATGCGTTTCCCAGCGGTCAGTCTTCATCAATGTCGTGTTAAGGGAATCAGTGATACACTTCAATATCAATTAGGGCATGAAGCAAGTCGATTAGGCAGTTCTCAAGAGCATCACAGTTGGATTTTACCGGTCGATCTTGGTGGCCTGCGCTGGGCGATCGTGTTGTTTGCTTTTATTGATGCCGACCTAACGAAACCACGAATCACCTATTTAGATCCTTATGGTGATCATATGCCACGGAAGCTGTATGGGGAAATTGCCCGTCTCTTCAGGCATGCTCCAGTTGCAATTAGTGGGCATCGCTATCAGCGTAGTGTCTATTACTCTGGTGCGTGGTGTATTGACATGTTAGAAAGCGTACTTAAGAGAGGCGCTTTACCGAGTCGTATTAAATCTATTAAGCAGATTAAGCGAGCACAACTGCTGCGGCTGATGCCTCAGTTTAAAGACGCCATCTTGCGAAAGCGTAGTTCTAGCACAAGCACTTGGAGCTTCACCTACGATGATTCACGCTTTCTTACTGAGCAAACCACGGTGTCGGGATCCAACACTACTGTGACCACGTCAAGCTATGATGGGAATGGTTCCATGCTTAGCCAAGTCACCAAGGAAAACGGCAGCGCAACCAATTCTACAGATTATACCTTGCTTGCTTGTGGTGAGATCGACACCCAAAGTACAACTCAAGGCTCGAACAGTTGGTTGATTAATTATACTTACTTACCCATGTCTAGCCTGAAAGTGCAAAGCACGGAAGCAACAACCACGGATATATACGGGAATAAGATTTCCTACTGTGATGCAACCTACAATCCCAATGGCGATTTATGGACTAAAATGGGTGCATCGGATGATACGGGTGATAAAGACAAAGGGTTCCGAGCTTTTTACCGATCACCGACGGGCACTAATCATGGCGGCTTAGACTTCTCAATTTCAGCCAAAACAACCAGCTCATGGACCAGCTTCAACAAGCAAGCTATAGGTTTGTCGCGAGTAGCGCTGGCGCCAGATAACACCTTCATTGGGTATTACAATTTGAGCGGCTCGGATGCTGTTGTTGCTGCCATGAAACTCCATAACATCAATGCTAATGGCACGCCAGAATCACTCACGGCAGATATTGCTGAGATGATGTTGTCGCCTAAGACTACGGCGGAGCTGAAAGCGGAGTATGATGCCAATGAGCAGGAATATGTTGATGCTAATTATTCACAGTATGATACGTTAGCTAGATTTTTATCAAATAGTTTTACAGTGTCGTCGGTAGCTAGAAGTATTGCAAAGAGCAAGTATGACAACGCTAACCCATATTTGCCTGGATCAGTTACAAAGTCAATTGATTCTAACTATCTCCATAGTGTCGTTGATACTCAAGCTGGACAAAGCAGTAGTTATTCCATGGTCGCTACATCAAGCGACACCTTTGAAACCATGTCTGAAGCGTATTTCGGTGACGCTGATGCAGAAGAAGCCTTTGAGTTAGCGAATGGGTATCCGGTGATTGATCCTGATAGCATGTCAGATAGTAAAGCCATAGCAAGCTTATACCGCTCACCGAAAGCAGGTAGCTTGCCAGAGGATTTCTTAACTAAACTGAGTGGATTGTTATCCAGCAGCGGAACGCTTCCCGCAGGCCTTAGAGTGACTGTGCCATCCTATGTATCGAACTACAATACCTCAGATACCTACACACCATTAGCTCAGATTGAGTCTTTGGAAGTAGGGACCTTAATTGCGCATCTCAACTTCGCTCAAAAGAAAACCCATTGGTATAGCGTCTTCACCCGAATCGTTATCGCTATTGCTGTGATTGTGGTCAGTGTCATGGCACCTAATCCTTTTTTAGCAGCTATTTTTGCAGCAGCTACTGATGCCAGTTTGCAAGCAGAGGCTAAGTTATTTGGATTAATTGATAACTTTGATGTAGGTGAGGTAATTAGTTCAGCTATTTCTGGAGCGTTTTCAGGAAGCACGACCTTTGGTAATGTTTTGAATGGTGGGGCGAGTTTTACCGATATTGCTAAGCTTGTTGAGGCAGTAGGTGTTGTGGTCTTTGAAAATGCAGTGACTCAGCTAGTTGAGCTAGCTGCTGGTGTTAGAAAGAACTTCAGCTGGCGTGAAATGGCCGACGCAGCTGCATTGTATGTGGTGAATGCTGGGATTAATACAGGATTAAAGAGCGCAGGTATTGCCAACTCATCGTCATTACAAGATCGCTTGATTCGGGATGCTGTTGAGGGTGAAGCTGATGCTTTGGTTCAGTCAGCGGTGATGGGCACAAAGTTTGATCCTTTTAGCCAAGTTGGCGTGATGGCAGGCTCTGATATTGCTTTTGAGTATGGTCATGTGGGTGAGGTGAAGGACACCTTATCGACGATGATGTCGTCATCAGACAACACAGCCAAAACGCAGTCTACGGAAATACAATCGCTCACAGGGGTTTATCTTCCTGTACCAGCGGGAGTGACAGATCCTGGGCAAACGCAAATGACAAGCAATGGTCATATTGCTCAAGCAGCTCCAGCAACACCCGAAGACAGCGCTCAATTTGCTTCAAAAGTCAAAGCCCTAGGCTTAAGCACTGACATCAGCGAAGGCCAATGGATCCAATCAGCGATAGAGTATAATCGTAACACGACAGCGTTTAACTACACCCAAAACGCCACCTCCATTCCCAGCATGCAGTTAGACTACAGCCGCTTCATGGATTCTGTGATGACTGCCTCTCAACCGACCATCAAATACCCAGCCTATGCTGCATCTAACCCAAGCAGTGTGCAGCCTACCGCGCAGGGGGTTGGGGGAAGCCCTGGTGGTCTACTGGGTAGTATCGAGAATGGTTTAAAGAAGGTGGGTAACTACTGGCATCAGATGCAGGATGCGTATGGTAAGTTCGAAGCTGCTTATCCGTATGCTGCTGATCAACTAGCCTTGAGTAATCCAATAGCATTGGCCTTGAACCCTGAGCCACTGATTACTCAATTAGAGGATGCTGCAGAGGGTTTAGATTGGTTTAACGATAAAATGGTTAACCCTATTATGCCTGTTCTGATGATGGACGGGGCTGGAGGCTTAGTTAAGGGGTCCATTGAGTATTTAAGTGCTGCTCTATCGGAGGCTGCGACATCACTCAGAGAAGTGTCAGGTATTGAAAGTGAGCTTGCTGGTGGTGTATCATCAACGGCTGACGCTTCTGCTTCTAAGGTTTCTGTTAGCAAGTTCTCATTCATGAGAAATGCAGGACAGGCTTCAGATATGTTAGCTGCTAGCTCTGATCCTGCGGTTGTAGTGTCAAGGGAGTATACTGAGGCGTATTTGGAGCGGTCGAATGTTCCAGAGAGGTCTTTTAAGTCAGTGGGGGCGTCAACCCGAAGGTTTTATGTTAAGTCGCCTAAACATAGTTCGGTGGTAAAAGGTAACATTAATCCGGCTCCGGTCAATGGGCAAGAAGCTTTGGACTCTTCTGTGTTAATAAAAGAGACATCTACGAGACGAGTCGGGGTTGATCCATACACGGGTGACTTTGTTGTTTTCGATCAAACTCTTGGTAAGGAATACCACGGACATACTAGAACTTGGGATCAACTAACCACTCAAATGCAAAATGTTCTAGTTGACTCAGGGATGGCAAATAGACGTGGTAAATTAACGAGGTAAATTATGAGGTTAAAAGAAGTTATACCCATTGAGCGCTCTATGGCCGAATCCATGTTTGGTTCAGGTGATCAGAGGTTGATATGCGAGGCTCTTTTACGCATTACGTATCATGATAAAGATTGGCTTTGGGTGCAGGAAAAGTGTCTTTACTTTATAGGTAGTGAGTTCATAGATGTTAAAAAAGTAGCTATTTCATGCTTAGGGCACTTAGCTAGAGTGCATGGTAAGCTTGAAACTAAAGTTATGCATATTTTAGAGAAGCTACGTTCTGATCCTCAGCTTGCTGGAAGGGTTGAGGATGCAATAGATGACATAGATATGTACCTTAAATGAGTTATTACGTTGATTCATAAGCATTGATATTTTTTAGATTTAGTCCCTGATATCAGGCCAGCAAGATAGAGAGAGGAAAGCAATGCGATTAACAGATTTACAAATTCAAAAGATAAAAAACTCAATATTATTAGGTAATGGAGACTCAATTGTTAGGATAAATGTTTCAAATAAAAGCGATGGTTGGACAAATGATGAAAGTAATTATAATATTTATTGTATAGACACTAAAAATAACATCATTTGGCAGGTTAAGGAGCTGAAAACAAAACCAAGTGGACTATTTGGTGAGGCTGATCCGTTTTACTCTTTAAAAAAATCTGATGAAGGTAGTATATTAGCTTACCGATTTTCTGGATATGAGTACAGCATCAATGCAGAAACAGGTGAAGCATCTCGGATAGGGTTTCATAAATAGAGAATAATTTGGTAAACTTAAAACAAGGTAATTAAACATGGTTGAACCAAAATCAAATTGGAGCGATAGGGCTTTCGATAAAATCTATGCATGGTCAAAAGATTCAAAAGGTAGGCTTATTTGGTTAAAGAGGAATATGTTCAGTGTTATTAAATACTTTGCTATATTCATATACGTTACTGCTGTGGCTTTTAAGGGGTCTGCAATACATTTAAATCGACCTGTTTTTAGAGTGCTAACGTTATACTCCTTGGTTTTTATTTCTTATATTACGATTATATTTTATTTTTGGTGGATTGCTAAATGGTGCGAAGCTTATATTTTAGAGAGGAGTCGATCTTTAAATAGAGGTAGATACGATATTTATAAAAAATTTGTTTGGCCTATATATTCGAGTATTATAGTGGTTTCTTTTCTTGCACTAGTAGCTCCATTCTTTATTGGTGTTAGTGCTGCTATGACAATGAAAATAAGCAGCGTTATAATTTCGTTGTTTGTTGCAGTAGCTAGTTTTGTGTTTAGCACTCTTCTTAATGATATAATTTCGGGGTATGTGCTTTTGTTCTCAGGTTCCTTTGGCTTGGATCAAGAAGTGACAATTTACACATCTTCTGGCAAGCTTACTGGTAAAATAGTTACTATTTCTTTACTTACTACTATTGTAGAAACTAATGACGGACGCGAGGAGTTGTCTAATAGCTTCTTGCGAGCCAGTCGAATTTGTAGCACAGATGACTTTGTTAGAGAGGTTAATTCAGATTAGGCCAATGGATCCAATCAGCGATGGGGTATAATCGTAACACCACAGCCTTTAACTACTCTCAAAACGCCACCTCCATCCCCAGCATGCAGTTAGACTACAGCCGCTTCATGGACTCTGTGATGACTGCCTCCCAACCTACCATCAAATACCCAGCCTATGCTGCATCTAACCCAAGCAGTGTGCAGCCTACCGCGCAGGGGGTTGGGGGAAACAAAGTGACGGTATTGGGTAACCTTGAGCTTGCTGCTGAGTCCTTTGCTGATGCTGCCTTTGGGTGGACTCCTAGTGATGATGTCAACGCTTGGCGTCAATCCAATCGAGCTGAGCGGAATAAACTGATAGGTTCTTACCATGCTTGGCAAGCCAAAATGAGAGCTAATTTTCCTAAGACGTATCAAGTGTCGAATGCCATAGCACAGAGTGCAGCACCAGCTGCTCAGATCTCTAAACTAGCACTAGTGACAATAGCAGGTGTTAGCTTAGCGATAGAATCAGGCGGAGCGTTCACAGGTGTAGCTCTTGATATGATAGTAGCCTCTGCAGATGAAAGCATAGGGATGTTTGCTATTGGCGAATCAGCGTCCATCTCAGGGGCCACTGTCACACCAGCAGCAGTGGCGGTTGATCTGAGTATCAGAGACCTTGCAGACTCTGCCAAACCTGGTGTATCCTCTACGACTGGTGCGGTGAGTAAGGTTGGCGTTTTTGCGCGGTCGGGTCGTTCCGAATTAGCTCCCTCAATGAATCTAACACCTGAGGAAGAGCTTGCTGAAGCAATTAGTTCTCCTGAGGTTACTAGGCAGCTTGATGCTA